>Ga0155941_1043_pt1 | contig 1216 bp, 2 predicted proteins | sample RifCSPlowO2_02_FD_107595 | JGI IMG/M metagenome (GOLD analysis project Ga0155941, IMG submission 107595) | Nitrospinae bacterium RIFCSPLOWO2_02_39_17 | reverse complement strand
ATGGCTGACTCAGGCCTTGATCCCGGTAGTGTTGATGTGGTCTTTATATGTCTTACCTATCATCATATTGAGGATAGAATTAATTATATGAATAAACTTAAAAAGATTTTGAAAAAAGGCGGAAGGGTTGTAATTGTCGCATTTTATAAAAAGAAGATGGACTTCGGTCCCCCTCCTGATAATAAGATTTCGGAGGAAGTAACGATAGAAGAGATGAAAGAGGCTGGTTATCATCTTACCAAGCGGCTTGATTTTTTGAGATATCAGTATTTTCTTGAATTTGAGCCAGTTGAAAATCAGCCACAGACTTACACAGATTAAACAAGAAAGATACTGAAACCACAGATTACACAGATTATTAAAACTATGAAACAATATAAGAATAGAACAATTTTATGCTTACTGCTTACTGTCTACTGCCTATTGCTTACTGTTAATGTTTATGCCTCTGTTTGGCAGAAGCCTGTCTTGATAGATGCAGGGACAGGTGATGCCTTCAGAACGAATATTGCCTTTGACCCTTATGGAAATGCCATGGCAGTGTTTGAGCAGTATACAGATGGCTTCTCAAGGATATATGCAAATCAATTTTTATTTAATAAAAATGGGTGGCAGAGACCTGTTATTATTGATGCAGGACCAAGTAATGCATATGTATCACGGGTTGCCTTTAACCAGAGCGGTGATGCCATTGCCATCTTCAAGCAGAGTGATGGAAGCATATATCGTATCTATGCAAATCATTTTATCAGAACTGAAGGATGGAAAGGACCTGTTGCAATTGATGTAGGAACTGGAGACGCAGATGGACATCAGATAACTTATAATGCTGATGGTAATGCTGTTGTGGTTTTTGAGCAGAAGTATAAAGGTATATACAGGATTTTTGCCAATCAATACAGGAGGGAAGAGGGTTGGCGTGGTGCAGTGGTAATTGATAGTGGTAATTGCAATGGATATTTTCCCTATCCTGCCTTTGATTATCAGGGAAATATCTATGTGATTTATTACAAGGAGGAGGGGAGTGGTCTTGAGGTATATGTAAATAAATACGAGGAGGGAAATAAGATATGGGGTAAACCTCTTCGCCTAACCGATGGACAGACTGTTGTTAAACATGAAGATTGGAATAAAAAGAGGGGTTATGTAAATAGAGGTATTACAGGAATATATAATCCGCTTTTTCTTCCTGAGATTAAAAAAAAGATTTATGCAG
>Ga0155941_1003_pt1 | contig 2116 bp, 4 predicted proteins | sample RifCSPlowO2_02_FD_107595 | JGI IMG/M metagenome (GOLD analysis project Ga0155941, IMG submission 107595) | Nitrospinae bacterium RIFCSPLOWO2_02_39_17 | reverse complement strand
CTTATGTCCGAAAGGCGGGTGCAGATTCAGAATAAGCCTGCAGGCTATCTTGGAACATTTTTTGTAGGCGTTGTATTTGCAGCAGGGTGGACTCCATGTATCGGTCCAATACTTGGTTCTATATTACTTATTGCCAGCACAAAGGAATCAGTAATCACAGGCATAGAGCTTCTTGCGGTATATTCTGCAGGCTTGGGACTCCCCTTACTTCTTACATCCTTTGCAGTGAATTCCTTTCTTGCATATTTCAAAAAACTGAACAGATGGATGAATTACATAACTGTCATGAGCGGTATTTTCCTCGTAATCCTTGGTGTGCTTCTTATGACAAATTCCTTAACTATTATTACCTCCCTTTTATCAAAATACAATATAGGCTGGGATATTAAAATAGGACATTAAAAATTCATGATTGATACGCATGCCCATCTTGAGATGCCCCAGTTTGATGGGGACAGGGATGAGGTTATAAAAAGGACTGTTGAATCAGGCATATCCCTGATAATTGATGTCGGCTCTGACCTCTCCGGAAGCAGGACTGCTTTAGAACTTGCCCGTAGATATGATTTTATCTATGCATCTGCTGGCATCCATCCCCATGAGGTAAAGGAGATAACAACCGATACCTATAAAGAGATAATAAAATTAATCACTGACCCGAAGGTAGTTGCAGTAGGTGAGATAGGGCTTGATTATTATAAAGATTACTCTCCAAGGGATATTCAACAAAGGGAGTTTATAAATCAGATAAGGATAGCAAAGGAATTTAAAAAACCTGTAATTGTCCACAGCCGTGATGCAAGGGAGGATACACTTAAGATATTAAAAGATGAAAAGGTATCAGAGATTGGCGGCATTATGCACTGCTTTTCGGGGGATGAAGAGATGGCAAGGAGGTGCATGGATATGGGATTTTATATTTCATTTGCAGGACCTATTACATATCCAAATGCAGACAAGTTGAGAAAGGTTGTTAAATCTATACCAACAAACAGATTGCTTATATAGACCGATTGTCCATATCTCGCCCCTCAGCAGATGCGGGGAAAGAGGAATGAGCCTGCCTATGTGAGACATGTTGCAGAAAAGGTCGCAGAGGTAAAAGGATTGACAGTTGAGGATATTGAACGGGTAATAAGACTGAATGTCCATAACCTTTTTGGGATTGGAGATGTGAATGAAATTGGCAGGGTTACATATAAAATAAGGAATTCCCTTTATCTGAACATTACTAATAGATGCACAAATGAATGCTACTTCTGTGCAAGGACTACAGACCCATGGGTTCAGGGATATAATTTGAGACTTGAAGATGAGCCTTTAAGTGAAGATATTCTTAAAGAGATAGGCGACCCAAAGAGATATGATGAGATTGTATTTTGCGGCTATGGAGAGCCAACCCTGAGACTCAATGTTATTGAAGAGGTATCAAAGAAGGTTAAAGAGATGGGTGGAAAGATAAGACTCAATACAAATGGGCATGGCAATCTTATAAACAAGAGAAATATCCTCCCTGAGTTAAAGGGGCTTGTTGATACTATCTCCGTAAGTATAGATGCGGAGGATAGTGAAAAATATAATAAGATATGCCACCCAGTATTTAAGAACGGCACTTACGAGGCAGTTAAAGAGTTTATAATGGAGGCAAAGAAATATATATCTGAGGTTATAGCCACAATTGTAGATGTCCCTGAAGTTGATGAGGAAAAATGCAAGGAAATTGCAGAGAAAGAATTAGGGGTTAAGTTCAGGGAGAGGAGATATAATGTGGTAGGGTGAAAGGAACTTACCCTTTCACCCTTATATAAAGCTTATCCCCACTTTCCTTTGCCAATATGCCCCTGTATTTCAGCCTTTATCATCTGCTTTGTAGTCCATGAGCAGTCTTTCATCCTTTTAAAAATTTCCATACAGGTCGGGTCTAAGTTGTCAGCTATTCCATTATCACATACTGCCGATACCTCATCTAAAAGTGTATAGAGTTTTTGATGAAGTCCATTTGTTAATCTTGACCTCTCTATGAGTTGTGCCTTATCATCAGGCAGTTTTTCAAATTTTTCCTTTGGTGCACCACATTTCGGACATTTATTCGGTGCATCCGCACCATCATGTATGT
>Ga0155941_1147_pt2 | contig 3156 bp, 6 predicted proteins | sample RifCSPlowO2_02_FD_107595 | JGI IMG/M metagenome (GOLD analysis project Ga0155941, IMG submission 107595) | Nitrospinae bacterium RIFCSPLOWO2_02_39_17 | reverse complement strand
TCTCTTAAAATTGAAGGACCTCCCGACTGGTCAGAAAAATTTGAAGATTATCTTTATAATAATAGTGTAGAATCAAATGGATAAGATTTTTCTGGATGCTGCATATGCTATAGCCCTTGCTTCAACAAATGACCGGAATCATAAAAAGGCTGTAATACTTGCTAAAGAAATAGAAGACAGGGGCAGGCAAATGGTTACGACATATGCCGTGATTTTTGAAATCGGTAATTCTCTGGCTAAACTGCGTTACCGACAGGCTGCTGTTGATTTAATTGATTCAATCGAAAAAGACCCTAATATTGAGATTATTCCAATTTCAGAGCGATTGCATAAACGTGCATTTGACCTCTACAGGGAAAGAATGGATAAGGAATGGGGATTAACAGACTGCATATCCTGCATTGTGATGAAAGATTTAGGAATAAGAGAGGCATTGACAGCAGATGAACATTTTCAACAAAACGGGTTTCATGCATTACTGCGTCCAGCATAATTCAGAAAATACTTAAAAGTTCAGTGAAATGGGGTCAGGCTTGCGTTATTGCATTATTGTAATGAACGGGGGGAGCAGGGTCTTGAAATATAACTTTTTCTTTTCCCTTGTATCGGAATTATCCAGTGATTCTAAATTATCCAGCGAATTTAAATTTGACAAGACTATCAACTTGATTTATTATTTAAATAATATTCGGAGGGGAAATGTCATGCTTAAAACTATAGAGGCATACTATGAAAACGGTAAAATTATTTATAAAGATTCTATGCCGTCGGTTAAAAATGCAAAATTGCTTATAACCATTCTGGAAGAGGCCACACACAAAACTAAAGACCTTTCCCGTTTCAAGGGTATATTCAAAAAAAAGATTGATGGCTTGAAATACCAGAAAAAACTCAGGAAAGAATGGGATTGAAATGTCAGGTTTCTTGCTGGATACCAATTCTGTAATCTACTTTTTTAATGGAGAGAAAAATATCTCAGATTTAATAGAGGGGACGGAAGACCGTATTTACCTCTCTTTTATAACAAAAATTGAGTTGCTTTGTTTTGAAACTACCGATGAAGATGTTATGAAGAAAATCCATGAGTTTTTAAGAGAGGTTGAAATCTTATATATAGATGATGAAATTATCACTAACACAATTGATTGCCGTAAAAAAATGAAACTAAAATTACCTGATGCAATAATTGCAGCAACAGCAAAAACTAAGGACATGCCCCTCGTAACCGCTGATAAATCCTTTAAGAAAGTAAAAGGCATAAAGATTATAAGTCCAATTTAAAGGAGGGCATGGGGGGCAAGTCTTTAATCTTGCAACAACCCCTTAACCCCCTCCCCAATTAATACCTTCGGGGACAGGTTTGTTAAGGGGGACTACAACCCCCCTCAATCCCCCTTAATAGCACTAATCATCAAACAAAATCGTTCAATCCTTTTATCTCCACCACCTGCTTGGCCTTTTCCACCATTTCCATATCCATACTTACCATGGGAGCGTTGTATTCCCTGGCAACCTGAATGACTATGGCATCCATACCACGCACGCCAATATCGGCAGCTAAGTCAGCCGCTTTTTCGGCTATGGTGCTGTCAATATCTACAAAAACTAAGCTTCCTATGTTCAGAAAATCATTTTTAACCCTATTCGCCAGAAGATTGCTATTGGTTCTCCTTCTTATAGCTGCTACTACTTCAACTAATACGGAATATGGCTCAATAGCAATATGCTTGCCGTCCTTAATTTGTTGAAATAGCCGAAGGGCTTCAGGGTAGCTTTTTTCATCTTTACGGAGTGCAGCCACAAAGACAGAACTGTCCAGGATTAATTGCATTACCACCTCTTTTCTCTCTGCTCCCGGATTTCCTCCACGGCTGAATTGCCTTCCCACAACTTGGTAATATCCTCAGTAGCCGCCATTAAATCGGCCCATGCTTGATTAGTCTTATCTTTATCCTTGATTTTTAAGGGTATCATGACTTTTTTTAATTCAACCAATTCATGCATAATATGATTTATCTTAACATCAATCTCAGCGATTTTCTTCGTATTTGTCAGCATATTTTTCCTCCTAAAGTTCTGCTTGATATGTAATCTATAGCAAACCTGTATCATAACTGCAAGGAAAATATTTCTCTCTGATAAACATTATAATAGAACATGTTAACCACTCTTTTAATCTTTTTCTTTTTTTCTTCGCTTTGCGACACGACATAAAAATTCTGAGAGTAAAAGGGTCAAATCTTTTAATTTGACTGAAGACTGGGGGTCTTTAATCTTGCAACAACCCCCAAACCCCCTCCCCAATTAATACCCCTGCTTACTACTGCAGGGGCAGGCTCTTCGGGGACAGGTTTATTAAGGGGGAATACAAAGAAAAAATAGCAAAGAAAAGGGGGGGACAGGCTGATTTATTGGGGTGATCAGGCTTTTACCCCGTTAGAAATAGAACATCAAAACCGTTCGTTATCCTATCTGGTGACAGAATTTCTAACGGGGTAAACAGGTATCTTTCCTTCCCTTAAAATCCATGGATGGAGGGGGTTGGTAACAGGTGCAATCTCCTTAAAATCAGGATGCTGAAAATGGTCATCAGCAGAATAGATGTCAGTAACAATGTTTTTGAGAGGTAAGGCGACCAGATAGTCGTAGATATGAATGTTAGAGGCAAGACTTTTTCGAAAACAAAGTTAAATAATTTCAAAAGTTATATCAACGATGAAAAATTTATCAGTTTTAAACAGGTTAAAGACCATTTCTCTCTCTGGAATAGTCATAGACTGTTTTCTTAGGATGTCCATTATTTCGGCTATTTGGTAAGTAGTTATAGCAATTTCAATATTATCATCTTGTAGTATTTTTGATAGAAACTCTAAAGAAAAGATGTGAATCTGTTTAAAATCTTCTTTTGAGGGAGTTACATAGGCATAGTGCCAGATATTTGTATCAATAAGAATGTAATTAATCAATATCAATCTCCGATGCCTTCGCCATTTCTTCTGGAGACGAAGATATAGGATTTTTCATTAATTCAATAATGGCTCTTATAGATTCTTTTTTTAAGTTCTTTTTTATGGGCAAACGAAGGATTATTTCAACTTTCTGGTGTTCTTTAATATCAAGTTTTTCGGATGGTTTTAAAACTCCATCTTCATATAT
>Ga0155941_1073_pt1 | contig 4176 bp, 4 predicted proteins | sample RifCSPlowO2_02_FD_107595 | JGI IMG/M metagenome (GOLD analysis project Ga0155941, IMG submission 107595) | Nitrospinae bacterium RIFCSPLOWO2_02_39_17 | reverse complement strand
GGCTATTGGAAATATAAATATTTTTGACAAATTTACATTTGTTGAAGTCCCAAGGGATAAGGCTGAAAAGGTAATAGAGGCAATGCACCAGAGTATGCTCTCAGGAAAAAAGGTGGCAGTGGCAAAGGCAAAACCAAAGACAGGCTAAAAAAACTCCTGTAAGGTAGGGTTCGTTCCCTGAACGAACCTATTTAGGACTGTTCTGGGAACAGTCCCTACCTATAATTACTTCTGATTTCAATCACTCCTGCATATAATCAAGCCGATGAAAATATTTTTCAAGAAAAAGGTATTTCAGTTAAAACCTTTTCGGGAAGCCGTAAAATATTTCTCTATTAAAAACAGGCTGAAACGACCGTTAAAAGTTACAATAGAGATTACCAATGCCTGCAACTCTGACTGCATCATGTGTCCAAGACAGTCCATGACCCGTCCTGTTAAAAATATGGACTTTGAACTTTACAAAAAGATAATTGATGACTGCGGAAAAGTTGGTGTAAAAATTATACAGCCATTTAATTTCGGCGAACCCCTTATGCACAACAGACTTGGCGAGTTCATAAGATATGCAAAGGAACATACCAGAAGCAGGGTTCAAATCAGCACAAATGCCGCCCTCCTTAATAGTGAAAAGGCAATAGAGTTGCTTGACTCAGGGCTTGATAGAATCAACATTGATATAGATGGATTTACTAAAGATACATTTGAGAAGGTCAGAAAAAATCTTGATTTTGACAGGGTTGTTGAGAATACAGAGAGGTTTATAGAACTGAAAAAGAGGCTGAATAAAAATATATTTATAACAGTTTCAATAATCAATATGGATGAGACATCAGGAGAGATAGTGGAATTTAAGAGATACTGGAAACCTCGTGTTGACAGGGTTCTTGATGTAGAATATAACACATGGACAGGGTCTGTAGAAAATAGGAACGAATCTATAAACAACAGCAAAAGATTTAACTGTCCATGTAAAATGCTGTGGGACCAGATGGTAATTCTTGAGGATGGAAAGGTTGCCCTATGCTGTCTTGATTACGATGGAAAAGTTATTGTGGGAGATATGAAAAATGAATCCATCTTGAATATCTGGAATGGTAAAATTCTTAATAACTTGAGACAGAAGCAGATTGAACTTAAATTTGATGAAATCTCCACATGCAGGGCTTGCAATCAATATATATACATGGAGGGAACCCAGTGGCAGTATATGTGGGGAGGGTTCTAAAATAATCATGAGTTTGGAGTTGTGAGTTGAGAGGTAACATGAAAAAAATTCTTATAACCCGTACTGATCGTATAGGGGATGTAGTTCTCTCAACACCTGTATTCAAATCTCTCAAAAATAGCTTCCCATCAATTTCTATTTCAGTCCTTGTCAGACCATATACAAAAGATATTGTTACTAATAATCCAAATATTGATGAGGTCATAATCTATGACCCTGAAGGGGAACATAGAACAATAAGGGGTCTGCTTAAACTTGCAAAAGAAATTAGGGAAAAAGGTTTTGATACAGCACTTATACTTTTTCTTAATTTCAAGGTGGGCTTACTCACCTATTTATCCGGAATACCCAGAAGGATAGGACCTGCAGCAAAACTCGCCCAGATTTTTCTCACCGATAGAATAAAACAGCATAGGTCAAAGGTGGATAAGCATGAGACTGATTATAATCTTGAGCTAACAGAAATACTCGGTGTAAAACCTATAAGACAATCTGAAATATATATTCCAGATGAAATTACAAAGAAGGTTAATGTTTTTTTTTCTGAACTCCTAACTCATAACTCACAACTCATAACTCCTATTGTGGGTATCCATCCCGGAAGCGGCGGGTCTGCAAGGAACTGGAAATTTGAAAGATATATAGAGTTGGCTGACAAAGTTATAGAGAAAACAGGTGCTGCTGTTTTTGTTACGGGAGGTCCCGGAGAAGAAGAATTGCTAGACAAAATAATCGGCAGCATAAAGGGAAAGGCTGTAAAATATATTAGCTATGATGGGGTTAAAGAGCTTGCCAGTGTTATAAAAAAGTTCAATGTAATGGTGGGACCAAGCACAGGACCTATTCATATTGCTACTGCCGTAGACACCCCTGTAGTATCCATTTACTGCCCACTCTTTGTCTGTCAGCCAAAGAGATGGGGACCTATTGGCGAAAAAGATATTGCTCTTATGCCAGATGTTCCCTTTTGCAAAAAATGTATATTTGAAAAATGTAAATATTATGACTGTATGGACAGGATAAGTGTTGATAGGGTATTTGAGGAGGTGGAAAAAAGGTTGCTTCGCCCCTGATAGAATCATTCAGGGGCTCGCAATGACAACATTATGGGAAAGATAATTCATGAATTGAAAAAGGTTTCCGGAAGGCTTATATTTCCATCTCTTATTTCAGGAAAGACCCATTCTGGGAAAGTTTTAGTGATTAAAGATAATTCTATAGGGGATTTTTTGTTGTTCAGCGGGATATTGAGTTTTTATATAAGACACTTTGGCAAAGAACAGATGTATTGTCTCGTCAGCAGTGGTGTAAGGGAGGTAGCAAAACTATACACAGACAACATTATAACTTTGGATGAAAAAAAATATTTTGCCTCTTTTAAATATAGATATGAGTTGCTTTCCGAATTGAAGAGTTTGGGCTTTGAAACAGCTATAAATTCTATCCTTAATTCATCCGAATCAAGGGATATATTGTATATATTGAAATTCCCTTTAACTTATCTGTATGGAGGTGTGGTAATGAAATTAAGAAAGCCTGGCAGATGGAAAAATATATCCAATATTGTCCCTGAACTTAAAATGTTTGACGATAAGGGTAGTTATACCAGTGTCTTTGCCCATGAAAAGTTTTTTATGGAGAGGATACTTAATATTAAGGTATCAGACGATGAGGTCAAACCTTATATACCCCTAAACAACAATGTATCCGAAAATATAATAAATAAATTCTCTTTACAAAAGGGGAGTTATATTGTTTTTACTTTCGGCTCCCGTTCTGCAAAAAGGGACTATCCTTCAGATAAGTTCGTGGAGGTAATGAAATATCTGCACAGACGGCTCGGCATGAAAACTGTGCTTATAGGTGTAGATCAATACAGTTCTGATGCATTGCCAGATTTTGTTATTGACCTGAGAAGAAAGACATCCCTGATTGAGGTCTTTGGCATTATCAGGCATGCAAGAATATTTGTTGGGAATGAGACAGGGGTAACCCATGCTTCATGGATTATGGGGGTGCCGACGGTTATGATATATGGAGGCGGACAGTTTGGCGGATTTCTCCCTCTATTTGATAACGGATGTATAGTATATAAACAGATGGATTGCTATTGCTGTAACTGGGGTTGTAAATATAGCGATATTCCAGTCAGATGCATAGGAGAAATTGGCGTTGACGATATTTTAAAGACTGTTGATAATGTTATAAAAGGTTCATGAATATACTGGCAAGATAAAAGTCATTACCGAGTGGGGTCCTCCCGCCATATAATTCAATACCGTATTCTCTATCTTTTGCATCCTTAACATAAATTATTCCAATTTCATTAGCTGCTTTGTAGTTATCATCCCGTATAATTTTTGAATTATAGAGATAATAGTTATCTATATAACGGTAATAGAGGCTGAATTTCCTATCTGCCTTTTCCTGCCATGTAAACATTGAAAATACTGTATCTCCAGCCATATTATCATAAGATGAGTTCTTTTTAACAGTATCACCAACCCAATGCCCCATTGAATTTCCATCATTTCTATAGCCATTGTTATAAAGGTTGTGGACATACCAATTATGGTCTCTAAAGGAATGCTCAATACGAAGACCCATTTTTTTTGTTATGTAAGGGAAATATACCCCATAGACATATGCATTGCTGCTGAAGCTTGTATTCTTAAGCTCACGGGTATCTTCAGCGGCAATGGTGTGATATAGCTTGAAAGGGAAACTTTTTAAAAAAATAATATTAGCTGCAAAGGTGATAGATGCCTCCTGATTTCCAAACTGCTCATCAGTGCCTGCCAGATTGTCATATCTGACAGGGTCTATAAAGGCATTCCATATATCATCCAAGGATTTCCCGGGTCTATCACCCCCTCCAAATTGAAATGTGCGGTTGAGTCCTATTTCAAACCATCTTAATGGATGAAAATCAAGGTGCATACCTAAGA
>Ga0155941_1131_pt2 | contig 4811 bp, 5 predicted proteins | sample RifCSPlowO2_02_FD_107595 | JGI IMG/M metagenome (GOLD analysis project Ga0155941, IMG submission 107595) | Nitrospinae bacterium RIFCSPLOWO2_02_39_17 | reverse complement strand
CACGACTCTGGAGAAATTGTAAAAAATCCTCACCGCAATCCAGTGAGCCAAGTGAATCATATATAATATTAACCTCAACACCTTCTGAAGACTTTTCAGCAAGTATCTCTCCAAACCTCCAGCCTGTCCTATCGCTTCTCAGCATATAGGTCTCAAGGTTTATTGTGGAAGACGCACCTTCAATTGCACTAATCATTGAAGGGAATGCTTCTCTGCCATCTTTAAGGAGAGTTACCCTGTTTCCATTTATAATATGCTGATTCCCTAATCCACCCCCTTTCCTTTTCATTTAAAACACCTTTTCACCACAAAGACACGAAGTTCACAAAGAAAATAAAAGAGAAAGATTAAGGAGAAATGTAGAAACAGTGAAAGAGAGAAAAATAATTTTCATTTTCTCTTTCTCCATTTTCTTCATCTTCCCCCTTTCTCCTTCCTTATTCTTTGTGCCTTTGTGGTAAAAGTTTCTGTTTTAGCATACTGGATATTTTCCTTCTGCTAACTCTGTACAAAAATGGGCTATGTTTTTTAGTTCATTATTTATAACATCCTCTGCTTTCTTTGCCGCAGAGCTGAATGAAACCCCTTTTTCAAGTATAAGATGGGCAGAGGCAATCTTTGGTTGGTCTATAGGAATACCTATCTGACTGCATAGCCACACATAGACCTCTTTAACACCCTTTATCTCCTTGTATATTTCATTGGCTATCCTGTGTGTCAGAATATTGTATATCTTCCCCACATGGCTAACAGGATTTTTTCCTGCCGCAGCCTCCGTTCCCATTGGCCTGTTCAGTGCAATGACGCCATTTACCCTGTTCCCCCTCCCTATCTGGCCTGAATCTGCATCCTCTGCCGATGTCCCCAATAGTGATAAATAAACCCCTTCCATTCCCTTGCCCTTTTTATCAAGATTATTCAAATATATATTTACCTTCCCATTTGGGAAAAACCTCTTTGCAAATTCATTTATCGCCTCCAGTGTCTCATCCTTTCTCTTGAAATAATTATCTTCACTGTCTATATATTTGCACAGGAATGGCATTGCAATAGTCATGTGTAATTCTTTATCGTTCCGAAAACCCATAACCTTTATATCCTCCCCTGTGTCAGGGAATATTCTCTTAAACTCTTTTGAGTTGAGATAATTCTCTGTCTGAAGCACTGCCTTTTCTGTCTCACTCAAAGGGGCATAACCTACCGCCGCTGATGTGTCATTTGCAGCCCTTACACTACCCTTTGCTTTAAAAATTCCAGTCAGTTCCTCCGAGCCCGGAAATAAGACGACACGATAATTTATATGCCTGTCAGGGTCTACAAAACGGAGATTTTTTTTAATCCATTCCTTTGCTGCACTTATTGCTATAGCATCCACATCTATCTTCTTGCCGCCCGCTTCCCTTGTAGCCCTGTCGCCTATGATTAATTCCATCGGCTTTGTCATTTCACCTCCGCCGAATCCCTTGCTCACACCACCTGCAACTAAAAGCCCCTTATCCACATTGTGGTGCATAATATCACCGAAGGTTTTAATATATTCACGGCTCAGGGCAACAGAGATTCCATCCATAACCGCATCACATATATAGTCAGGATGACCTATCCCCTTTCTCTCCACAATCTCAATCCGCTGTTCGGAGACAGGTGTATTCTTGAGACTCTCAACAACTATGTTTCGCATATACAGAAGGACAAAAACCTGATTTGCCACAGAGACACAGAGACACAGAGAAGGAAAGTAAAAATCTTAAGAGAATTCATAAAAAAAATCTATTTAGCCACAGATTTACACGGATTAAAAAATAAATCATAATAATCTGTGTTCATCTGTGTCCAATTTCTTTGACTCTGTGTTCTTTGCGTCTTTGTGGTTTATTATCTCTATACCTGAATAATAGTAACTTTATACCATAAACCTGTCAATAATATTTGACTTTTATAAGAATCTGTATAAGACTGAAATACAAATTAAATAAAAAAAGGAGGGATTTATATGGCATGGCAAGATGATTTTCAGATGAAAAGAGGACCCGGCGGGCAGTATGAAATGCCTCAGTTTAAGATTCCAAATATAAACCTGCCAAAGATAAGATTTTCAGCATTTCTGATAATACTTATTATCGCGATTCTCTGGGTGGTATTTGGCGGATACTATATTGTAGAGCCTGATGAGAAGGGGGTTGTCTTAAGATTCGGCAGTTATGTCAGGACTACCGATTCAGGATTTCATCTAAAATTTCCACCGCCTATAGAGAAGGTCTATACACCAAAGGTTACAGAGGTTAAAAGGACAGAGGTAGGGTTCAGGATTGAAGACCCGGGACCGCCTGCAAGATACAGGGATGCCCTTGAGGAATCCCTTATGCTGACAGGGGATGAAAATATAATTGACCTTGATGTCGTCGCACAATACAAGATAATAGACCCTGTCAAGTATCTGTTTAATGTAAGGGGGCCTGCCGCTACTGTAAAGGCTGCTGCCGAGGCTGCAATAAGGGAGATTATAGGCAAATACAAGATAGACGAGGCACTGACTGAAGGCAAATTTATGATTCAGGAGGAGACAAGGGCTTTGCTCCAGAAGATATTGGATAGATACGACTCAGGCCTTCAGATAGTAGCCCTTCAGCTTCAGGATGTCCATCCCCCACAGCAGGTGAGGGATTCATTTAAGGATGTAGCAAGTGCAATGGAGGATAAGAATAGATTAATAAATGAGTCGCAGGGATACAGAAATTCAATAATACCTGAGACAAGGGGAAAGGCATCCCAGATTATAAAAGTGGCAGAGGGTTATAAAGAAGAGAGGATAAACCATGCGAAGGGTGACGCAGAGAAGTTTACATCCATCCTGCAGGAATATCGCAAGGCAAGAGATGTAACAAGGAAGAGGCTATACATAGAGACAATGGAAGAAGTGCTCACAGGTATAGATAAATATATTATTGAAGGAAAGACATCAGGTGTTCTCCCGCTTTTGCCTCTGGACACCCTGAAACAGGTTCAGGGAAGGGGCCAGGCAAGGGCTCAGGGAAAGGAGGAAAAGCCATGAAAAAAATTCTATTTTTGATAATCGGAGTATTATTATTTTTCCTTATCTTTCTTAACCCGTTTTTTATTGTATATCAGACACAGCAGGTGATATTAACTCAGCTGGGCAAACCGATAAAGACAATCTATGAGCCCGGACTTTATTTTAAGGTCCCGATGCTGCAGGAGACCCGTTACTTTGACAACAGGCTGTTGGATTATGATGCCGCACCTGCCGAGATACTCACAAAGGACAAAAAGAACCTCGTTGTAGATAACTATGCAAAATGGAGGATAAAAGACCCGTTAAAGCTCATGCTGACTGTAAAAGACGAGATAGGTGCACAGGCAAGACTTGACGATATAATTTATTCCGAACTGAGGATAGAGCTTGGGAGGCATACACTCCATGAGGTATTGTCAGAGACAAGGGGAGAGCTGATGGAGACCGTAACAAAAAAGACTAATGAAAAATTTGCTGATTACGGCATAGAGGTAAGAGATGTGAGGATAAAACGTGCCGATTTGCCATCTGAGAATGCAAAGGCAATATACGGCAGGATGCAGGCAGAGAGGGACAGGATTGCAAAACAGTATCGCTCTGAAGGGTCGGAGGAGGCAACAAAGATAAGGGCGGAGACTGACAGAGAGAAGGTTGTGCTTCTGGCAGAGGCATATAAGGAGGAGCAGAAGATAAAGGGAGAGGGGGAAGCGTTGGCTATAAAGATATATGCAGATGCCTACCAGTCAGACCCTGAATTTTATACCTTCACCCGTTCACTTGAGGCTTATAAAAGGTCTCTTAAAGATAAGACCACAGTCATTTTATCTTCCGAATCTGATTTTTTAAAATACATGAAGTAAAAAATATAAAGGAGAAAAGGAGAACAGGGAGATATGGAGATAAAGAACAAAAAAGAATTAGGACACAGATTTACACGGATAAACACAGATTATTAAAATCTTTATCCTAACTCTTCTGTGTTCATCTGTGTCCAATATTTTCTTTTTTCTCCCTTTCCCCATTTCTCCTTAATCTTTTTCTTTTGTTTTTATGCAAAAGATACCTTTAAACCTTGCAAAACCCGGAATGAGGCTGGCAAAGGCAGTATTGAATGAAAAGGGATTAGTCCTCTGTGGCGAGGGAGTAGAGCTGAATGATGCCCTCATATCCCGCCTGTCAAATCTAAATATTAATAAGATAACAGTAGAGGGGCATCCTGTTGATACAGGTGCAGAAGAAAAGCCTCTTGACGAGCAGCTACAGGACTTAGAAAAGAGGTTTGAAAAGGTGAAATCAGACCCTCTTATGAAAATGATAAAGAGCATCTTTGAAAAACAGATAAGACTTAAGAAGACTGTAACATAATAAGCCACAAAGACACCAAGGCACAAAGTGTAAATTCATTTAGAAGCTTAAAATTACAATTATAAGTCTTCGTGTCTTTGTGCCTTCGTGGCTAATATGAGTATAGAAAAAAACAAAATCAGAAGAAAGATTGAAGAACTAAAAAACCTACCGACACTGCCGGGTGTAATTCAGAAAATCAGCCTGATGGTTGAGAGCCAGAATACATCTGCAGAAGAGGTTGGGAAAATAATCTCAAAAGACCAGATTCTGTCTGCAAAGGTTTTGAGGCTCATTAATTCCGCATTTTATGGATTTTCCGGCAGGATATCTTCTATAACCCACGGACTTGTCCTCCTCGGTTTCAATGTAGTCAAAGGGCTGGTCTTAAGCACATCAATCTTTGACATAATGATAAGCAAGGGAATGGCTG
>Ga0155941_1022_pt1 | contig 5036 bp, 6 predicted proteins | sample RifCSPlowO2_02_FD_107595 | JGI IMG/M metagenome (GOLD analysis project Ga0155941, IMG submission 107595) | Nitrospinae bacterium RIFCSPLOWO2_02_39_17 | reverse complement strand
GTGAAAAAAATCTTAAGGAAGGGAAGGCGGAAATTAAGATAAGAAAGAGTAATAAAAGAATTATTGTGCCTGTCTCTGATATGGAAAAGCAAGTTAGAGAATTAATAAAGGAATTAACCCCTGCCTAATTTTACCTTGCTCTCCTCCCCATTTATCAACCGTCTTATATTTGCTCTGTGTGTATAGATAATAAATGCAGGGATGATAAGTGTAAATATAATTAATTCAATAGGCACATTAATTCCCCCCTGCTTTTGAATTATTAATATTATTGGGAGTGATAGAGAGGCGAGCATTGAGCTAAGGGATACATATCTTGTTATAAGCAGAACAATTAAAAAGATACATGCAGATAGAATGGTTGGTATTGGAATAATGGCAATGAGCACACCTGTTGCAGTGTTTACCCCCTTCCCCCCCTTAAATGAATGAAAAACTGTCCATACATGTCCTGTAACTGTAGCAAAACCTGATAGGATAGCAATGAGGGTAGGGGAGATAATTGTATTTTCTCCTGCCGAAGGGCTTATAAACTTAACCGTAAAATAGCCTTTAAAAATATCCAATAAGAGGACTGTTATTCCTGCCCATTTGCCAAGAACTCTAAAGGCATTTGTTGAGCCTGCATTCCCACTGCCGTGTTCACGAATATCTATCCCCTTTAATATCCTTCCAAGTATTATACTTGGAGAGATAGAGCCGACAAGATAGCTTCCAATTATAGTAAAGGTAATCTTAATCATTTAATCTCAAATATAGCAATTATCATATGGATAAAAGGTTTCAGATGATATAAAATATCACCTGTAAGGTGAAACCAAAATATCCAGGAGGGTAAAGAGATGATACAACAAACAGTATTTCCATTCAAGATAGAAATTACAAAGGAGAGACTAACTGCACATGGAGGATTAGCCTTAATGGCAGAATTCAATCATGAGATTGGGTTAAGAGGACTTGCCGATAAATACCTGCCTATTTCCGAAAGCAATCGTGGATTTAATCCATCGTTATATATTGACTCGTTGATATTAATGTTACAAGGTGGAGGGAGGAGTCTAAAAGACATAAGAGAGTTAGAATATGAAGAAGACCTAATGAAAATAGTCGGCAGAAATAACATACCCAGTCCTGATGCGATAGGGGATTGGCTAAGAAGGATGGGAAGTAAGGAGAGTGGAAGGAGTGGATTAGCAGGATTAGACAAAGTAAGAGAAGCTATCAATAATAGAATAATGAGGAGAGATGGTATAAAGGAATACACATTAGATGCAGATGCCACGGAGATAATAGCTGATAAAGAAGAAGCCAACTATACATACAAATGGAATAAAGGATACATGCCTAATCTTGGATTTTTATATGAGAATAATCTATGTCTATACGATGAATTCAGGGAAGGCAATGTAGCCCCTGCCTTTGGGCAGAAGGAGTTTTACATACAATGCAAGAAGCGGATGCCTGAAGGCAAGAGGATAGGATATTACCGTGCAGACAGCGCATCATATCAGGCTGAATTAATAAATCGTTTAGAGGCAGATGGAGTGAGATGGACAATTACATCTGATCAAGACAGAGCAGTAAAACCGATGATAGCATCAATTGCGGAAGATGAATGGAGAGAGCCGATAAAAGGGTGCGGATATGAGATAGCAGAAACGGTTCATACAATGGAGAAGACGCACAAGGCATTTAGATTAGTAGTAAAGAGAGAGGCAAGGAAGCAGGTGGAGTTATTTAAGAGTGGAGATGGACAATATTTTTATCATGCAGTGGCTACGAATTTTCTTGAAGAAGAAAAGGGTGGGCAACAGGTAATAGAGTGGCATAACCAAAGGGGGCAGGCGGAGAACTTTAACAAGGAGCTAAAGAATGGGTTTGGGATGGAGCGTATGCCATGCGGACAAAGTTTCGCCAATGCAGTATTTTTCAGGATAGGACTAATAGCATACAATATATTTATAGGATTTAAGCGTCTATCATGTCCTGAATCTTGGTTAAAACATACGATAGCCACATTCCGTTGGAAGATGGTGCAGGTGGCTGGGCGTATAGTAAGACATGCAGGAGAGATTATCTTAAAATTAGCTGTGGATATAAAGAAACTGGAGTTATTTAGAGGTATTAGAGAAAAGGTTTTTGAATTTAGTCTATGTGCTGATGGGTAGAAGCGTTAAAGACAGCGTGATTTTGTTGAAAGGATAAAAAAAGGGGGGGGTAGTGTGTCTAAAAACAGCATAGAAGGTTACTTTTTATTTGGATTAAATTAAAAGAAACTCGTTTGAAATAAAAAAAATTACAATTACAGTTTAAACCCCCTTAAAAATTTATGTTATCCATATTTTTAATTTCTAAATCGGGATTTGGGTAATTCTAATCCTCTTTATTAGTTTTTATTTTTATGTTATATTTTTAAATCTATCTAACTGTCAAATATTAGAAAGGGGGATTTTAAAATGGCAAGCAAGACAAAGAAGAAGAAGTTAAGGCGAAGATGGAGAAGCAAAAAGGCATCACATAGGAGATAAGAGAAAAGCTCCCTCTCCCCTTGCGGGAGAGGGTTGGGGTGAGGGGGGCTGAAATTCACCCTCCTTTTTAAATTTCCCTCCCGTCAAGGGAGGGATAATAAGGAAAATATTTTTATATGAAATTATCAATTAAAGAAGTAGAGCATGTAGCTGAACTTGCACGATTAGAGCTTGCAGATGTGGAGAAGGAGAGATTCACACATCAGCTAAGCAACATACTCACCCATATAGACAAACTAAACCAGCTTGATACAAACAATGTTGAGCCTACATCCCATGTCCTGCCGGTAAAAAACATCTTCAGGGATGATGTTAATAAGGAATTGTTTTCAGAAGGTAATTCCCTTAATAATGCACCAGATAAAGATAAAGGATATTACAAGGTTCCTAAAATAATAGAAGAGGCATAAAAGGGAGATGTTATTTATTTGTTAATTTAAACCCATAAATTATCATCGGCTAAAAAAACTATGAACACACATCACAGGCTTATAATCGGCAATTGTATGAGCATGAAAGAAATATCAGACGAAGAGTTGCATTTGATAGTTACTTCCCCGCCTTACTTTAATGCCCCTTTTGATTATGAAGGGTTGTTTAAAAATTATGACCAATATTTAGGTGTTCTTAGGAAAGTGGCTAATGAATCTTTCAGAGTTCTTCAAGATGGAAGGATTTTTGTTCTAAATATTGATGACATGCTTATCAACGGTGAAAAATTCCCTATTGTTGCTGATGCAACAAGAATTTTTCGCGATGCTGGCTTTAGATACAGAGATAGAATTATCTGGAAAAAACCTGAAGGTTATTTAAGAATCAGCCGAAGAAGCGGAGTAATGCTGCAAAATCCATATCCAATGTATTTCTATCCTGATAATCTTTTGGAAAGCATAATCATTTTTCAGAAAGGGAAATTTGATTATAAATCCATTCCAACAGAAACTAGAGAGGCTTCAAAGATTGATTTAAAAGAATTTCAGAATAATAAATGGTTTATGACTTTGTGGGATATGGTTAATGTGTTACCCGGCTCGCCGATGGAAAAAGGAATTGCTGCTTTTCCTGGCGAATTGGCATACAGATGCATAAAGTTATTTTCTTATGTGGGCGAAACAGTTCTTGACCCTTTCTGTGGCAGCGGGACAACAATGAAAATTTCAAGAGAACTTAGAAGAAATAGTATCGGAATCGAAATTAAAAAATCTTTACTGCAAATCATTGAAACAAAAATCGGATTTAATGGGCAAGCAGGATTATTAAATCAAGAGGATACATTTGAGCATATTGTTAGAGAGGGCGAGAAATATGGATGTATCAGCTAAAATAACAGGAATAAAATATTCACCATACTTATGTAATGATCTTAAAGTATTTGACATGAGAGATATTGGAGATTATTTGCCAAAAAGAACAACATTTTTACTGAATATCAACCAATACGCTCAAATAGCAGTAAGTTTATGGGTATCGGCAAAACGGTCTCGCTCTTATCCGAATTCTAGAATTTATAATTGTTTAAAGTATCAAGGGAAAAAAGTAACCATAATCCCATTATATAAAGATGAGGGAATAGGCGGTGACAGAGACTATTTGCAGTGGGATACGATTTCTTTAATGAGTTTATTAGGAGTTTATACGATTATATCATATTATGTGAAAGCCGTTCCTAATCCAAGAAAACCAAATAAAATAACAGGTCAGAAATTTGATATGGATTATATCAAAGAAGAACTGAAAGCCCTTCTGTCATATCAATCAGATGCTCTGCATTGGAATCTCTTACAAATGGATAATATCTATAAAGTAGGACAAAAAGCGTTGAACTCATACAAGAAAATTTCTGAACAGCTTGGCATTGAAATGCACTCAGAGAAAGCTGCAAGAACAAAGATTGAAACACTATTAAAAAACAAAGATACTTTTATGCATTCATCAAGACAATTAGCTCAAATGGCTCAACAAAGAGAAATAGTTACTATACAGCCAAAAGAGAATGTTTCTGGTAAAAAAGCGGCGTTAAATATAAAAAATTATCTTGGAGGATATTATTTTTTTACTTGCGACGAAGTAGAACTTTCAGGAGACAATATTTTTCTAATAGAAAGCAAACACAGTAAAGAAGATAAACTACCCTCATTGGATGATATAAAAGAAGGATTAATAAGAATGATATTGTTTACCAATCTTAAAAATGTAATGGTTGAAAATAAGGAATATTCTCCTGTTGCGGTCTTAAAGCTTACCACCAAGGGAGAGTTTTTGTTAAACACGCTAAGCAAAATCAAATTAACTCAATTGAAATTATTAAAAAAAGAAGCAAAAGAGAATGGTTTCCATGTTTTTATTAACAATACAAATTTGCAGGAAATAAGCTTGCTCAATAACGAGTGATTAAAATGTATTCAATATACCATTTTTTCAAAAACATTAACGATAAAAGACGGTATCTTAAGCTTGCTGAATCGTTTAAATATTTCCCTTTTGATACCTCTTTATTTTCTTTTGTAA
>Ga0155941_1034_pt1 | contig 5254 bp, 7 predicted proteins | sample RifCSPlowO2_02_FD_107595 | JGI IMG/M metagenome (GOLD analysis project Ga0155941, IMG submission 107595) | Nitrospinae bacterium RIFCSPLOWO2_02_39_17 | reverse complement strand
TTCTTTGCCATCTTTTATTCAAGGTTGTTTACGAGACCCATAGAAACCATTCATAACGGTGCTGATGCAATAGCTAAGGGCGATTTCAAGGTGAGGCTTGATATTAAGACAGGGGATGAGATTGAGCAGTTATCAAAGGCAATGAATGAGATGGCTAAACAGCTTGATACACTCTATCTTAATATGGGTGAAAAGATTGAAGATGGAATAAGAAAGTTCACCACAATTACAGAATCGGCAAATGATGCCATTATTGTCCTTAGCTCACCGGATGTTATCCATTTCTGGAATAAGAAGGCTGAAGAGATTTTTGGATATAAAATAGATGAGGTTGTGGGAAAGAGTGTTCATGACCTCGTTGTCCCGCAGAAATTTAGAGATAAGGCAAAAGGTGGCTTAGATAATTTCTTTAAGACTGGAAAAGGACCTGTTGTAGGGAAGGTTGTTGAGGTTTTTGGGATGCATAAAGACGGCAGGGAGTTTCCCATTGAACTCTCTGTATCTGCTGTCAAGATTGGAGAGGAGTGGCAGGCAATAGGGATTATAAGGGATATTACAGAGAGAAAGAAGGCAGAGGAGATAATCAGGGAAAAAGAACAAAGGTATCGCTCACTTTTTGAAAACATGATGGATGGGTTTGCTCATTGCAGAATGCTGTTTGATGAGCAGAATAATCCTGTGGACTTTGTCTATCTTGATGTTAATAAGTCATTTGAACAGTTGATGGGATTGAAAAATGTGGTAGGAAAGAAGGTCACTGAAGTGATTCCTGGCATCAAAGAGTCGCACCCGGAGTTGTTTGATATATATGGTAGGGTTGCGTTGACCGGCAAGTCGGAAAGATTTGAAATTCATTTCAAACCGTTGGCAATCTGGCTGTTCATCTCGGTTTATAGCCCGAAACAAGGATACTTCGTTGCGGTTTTTGATAATATCACGGAGAGGAAAAAGTCAGAGAGTGAGCTAATGCAGAGGATTGAAGAACTTGAGCAGTTCAGAAAGGTAACTATACAGAGGGAACTTAGGATGGAGGAGTTGAAGAGGAGAAATAAAGAGTTGGAGGAAGAATTGAAGATATTGAGGGGGATGAGGTAGCCGCAACCTTTATGGTTGCGATGACGCAGGCGTAAAGCCCCGTATCAAGTACGGGACAGGCTCTGCGGCTACTCTAAAAAATCAGGCAATTGCAGTCTCAATCTTCTCAAAAGGGAGATTCTCTATGGTTACATTTACCAGATCTTTAAGTGATAATTTTTTACTCGCATCAAGGACTTCTATGCCGATAAGATGTCTTTTTTCGTCAAGGTCAATTGTAATCCCTTCCTCTATATCTATGTTATCTTCTACAAATGCCTCTCTTAACTGTATATATAAGGCATCAGCTTCTCTGTCATATTCTATTTTCAAATTAAATCACCTCCATCCTTTCTTCTTTTTTACGGCAGTTATTATTACAAATTTATCTACTTCTTCCTTATATGTAACTCTCAAGAATTTATCAGATGTTTTTATCCATGCATTTAATCTGCTTTCTATTGATGGTTCGAGAAATTCAGGTTTTTGTATAGCTGATTCTACTTCATTTTCTGTAATTTTATGCCATCTCATTCTGTTCTTAGCATGTCTTGTGTATTTTATAAATTTCATTTTCTGTATCTTATCAGATTGCCTTATAACTTGCAAACAACCAAGAGGAAATACTTATGAATGAGAAGAACTCCGAACTTGAATGGTTAAAGTCTGAGATTGAGAAGAAAGACGTCGAGTTTCAATTATTAAAATCGGAAATAGAGGGAAGACAAAAGGCGATGGAAGATGAGAGTCGTGCAATGATGTATATGCTGGAGGATGCTAATGAGTCTATTGCTGAGATGGAGAGTGCAAAGAAAAGATTGGAAGAAGAGGTAGAGATAAATAAACATCTCCTTATGATTGCTGAGGCAATGGCAAACATAACTGATATAGATAAGTTAATATCTCAGGTCTTGGAATGCAGTCATAAAATTACAGGATGCGATATATGTCTGGCATATCTGTGGGATGAGAAGAGAGAGGTTTTTATACCAAACTATAGTATAGGTTTACCTTATATTTTGCTCCCCATATTCAATACAAGTCCGATTAAATATGATACAGAAATTCTTATAAAGGCATTTGCCAATAGAATCCCGATTATAGAAGAAGTAAGCAATGAGGGTTCTGTTCTATTCCCATATATACAAGGTATTAACACAATCAGCATAATTCCCCTGTCGGGCAGGAAGGATTTCTTAGGTTTTATCTCTGGCATATACAGAAAAAAACCTGAGATTACTAAAAAGGATATGAAAGTTATTGAGGGGATATCCAATCAGGTCTCAACAGCACTTGAACAGGCACGGCTCTACAGAGAATCTATTGATAATGCAATGGAGCTGTCCCACAAGATTGAAACTATTCAGGTGATGAATGATATAGACAGGAGCATCCTCTCATCCCTTAGAAGCACTGAGATGCTTGAGACAGTTACTATGATGATTGGGAGGCTGATTGGCTGTGATAGGACAACTGTTGTGCTTGTGGACAAAGAGAAGGATGGTTTTATATACTCAGCAGGATTTGGGACAGACATTGTTCAGAAAGGGGCAGTTATCCCATTTAAAAATACCAGCACAACAGAGGTCGTAAAGTCAGGCAGGTATCAGTATGCAGCAAATCTCAGGGAAATAAAAGGTCTGCTCCCCCTTGAGGAGAGGCTTTTAAATGAGGGTTTTCTTTCCCATATAAGGATTCCATTGGTTGCTAAGAATGAGATTGTGGGTGTCTTAAACCTCGGCTCAAAGAGACCCTCTGCATTCACACCTGAAGACCTCTCAACACTTGAGAAATTGGCATATCAGATAGGTGTTGCACTTGAGAACTCCCGCCTCATTACAGACCTTGAGGGGCTTTTTATAGGGACTGTCAAATCACTATCTTCTGCAATAGATGCAAAATCAAAATGGACGGCAGGTCATTCAGAGAGGGTTACAAAATTTGCAATAAAAATAGGGAAGGGGATAGGGTTTTCTGAAAAAGAGCTTAGGGATTTAGAACTGTCGGGTCTCTTGCATGATGTAGGAAAGATTGGGACATACGAGTCAATTCTTGATAAGGCAGGGAAATTGACAGATGAAGAATATGCAATTATTAAACGGCACCCGGGAAAGGGTGCAGAGATACTATTAGCAATAAAGCAGATGAAGGATATTATTCCCGGAGTAAAATACCACCATGAGTTTTACAATGGCAAAGGCTATCCTGACGGCTTAAAGGGTGAAAATATACCTCTCACGGCAAGAATATTATGCGTTGCTGACAGTGTTGATGCAATGAGTGCGGATAGACCGTATAGAAAGGGGAGACCGATGGATGAGATTATTGCAGAGTTGAAGAGATGTTCAGGCAGCCAATTTGACCCTAAGATAGTAGAGATATTTTTGAAGAGTATTTAAATGTAAATAAATGGAAATCCTAAGTCCGAAATCCTAAATTTTAAACAATATCAAATCCAAGTTGACATAATATCCCTTATCAGAAGTAAAAGGGGGGTGGATGTAAAACATGAATGATTAAAATAGAGTTACAAAGCATTAAAGGTGATGAAGTAACATTTAGTCTTTCCGTTTCTCCTTCTCTCTCTCCTTCTCTAACTTCAAATTTTGCAGATAGTCAATATATAAAAGATTTTGAAAATCGTATCTTAACACTGGCAGTAATAATATTGCTGGTGGTGGCTCTGGCGGTGGCTCTGATGTATCTCAAAAGAAAGTCTATTATAATGTTTTAGGTTATGTTTCGGTGTTAAAGAAATTGGCTCAATCCCCAAAGATTATGATAGTAATAATTCATATTTCCTTTTTGAAGATATAGAAGGTAAAATAAAGAAGATAAAGGCTTTTGATTTTGATGTGATTTGTAAGTGTAATTCTCTTGGCTCTATCCGTGCTGGTGTTTATGAATTTTAGTTTTTCCAAAAGTTTCCTTCTTCAAATTGTAGTTTTAAGTTTTTGCAGTCTGCTTTTTTTGGTATTTTTGTGATATACATTTGTGTTGTGTCTTCTGTTAACATTAGTTCATAGTTTTTTGTGTTTTTGTTTGTAAGAATTCCTTTGGTATTTGTACAAGTGGCGGTGATTTTAATGCGTTTGCTTAGTCTTTCTGGGTTTTGGATGATTTTATAAAAATTAGTTATTTATAATACAGAAGGCAGCAATATAAATCCTTCCTTCCTTGCTGCCGCTCTCAATCTTAAGTCAAGGCATACAAAATGATGCCCCTTGGCTTTTTTTCCTGCCCATATTAGTGCAGCAGATAGCTGTAATGAATCGGCAGCTTGTAGGGGATGTGTCATAAGAAGCCGTCCTGCTATATCCCTTATATCTTCACTTGGTTCAATCTCCGTCCATATATTAGATAGGATGGTGAGCATATACCTTATCTGGTCTTCTTCTCTGGACTTTAAAAAACCCTCACGCCGTAAACGGGCAAAGGCAGAATAACATTCTATCAGGCTCCCCCACCATACTGCTATGGCACTGTCTTCCCTAATAATATGCTGAACAATCTTAGTCTTAGGTTCATCAATACACAGTGGTATAATCGCAGAAGAATCCCAGAACATCATCTTTCTTTCTCCCTCTCTCTTAAAAGGGCATCAAGTGCCAAACCCTTTTTATCCTTTGTCCGAATTATATCCCAGAAAGTTGATGGAAGCTTACCTGTTCCGATTTTTACCAGCCCTGCCCTCTCAAGTGTCAACAGGTGAGAGGGTATTTTCATTTCATCCCTTTTTAAAGGAACTATTTTGGCAATAGGCTTTCCCCTATCAGTAACAATAACCTCTTCGCCTGCCTTTACTTTTAATAAATATTCGCTGATAGATGCCTTTAATTTGGAAACTGCCGCAGTCTTCATGAACTTGCCCCCATGACTATTTAGATGTGACCAATATAGTCTATTTAAAAGAAGATGTCAAATGAAACCCCCGAAAGAAACCTGTGCCATGTTAGAGAGATACCTGAAAAGGCTATCAGGTCTTCACAGCCTTAAGTGGTGAGGATGCTGTTATCACCTAACGCAGCACTTTCCGTAATTACTAAGTATCAGTCGCTATAAGGTGCTAATAGATTTAAGATTTTTTGCCTTTTCTTTGATTTCTTCAATATTGCGGATATTTGGGAATTTTTCAATAACAAACTGATATTTCTCTAATGCCGATTTATAATCACCTGAT
>Ga0155941_1077_pt1 | contig 5721 bp, 5 predicted proteins | sample RifCSPlowO2_02_FD_107595 | JGI IMG/M metagenome (GOLD analysis project Ga0155941, IMG submission 107595) | Nitrospinae bacterium RIFCSPLOWO2_02_39_17 | reverse complement strand
TCTCCAACTTCAGCGTCTGTTTTATATCCTGTAGCAGTTATAAACTCCCTGAATTCACCAATTGTTACTTCATACTTCCCTATATAAAAATTATCCACACATACCTCATGCACAGGTTTTTCGTTAGCGGCCAAATGATTATGGTGTTGATGCCAGTCTTTCCCGCCTTTATGCGCAGCTTCTACATGGTTCTCAGCACCTCCAAAGGTATCACCCATCTGATAACACCCGCCTTTGACAAAGACCATTTCTATAGGCACTTGGACATCCTTTCCTTTTTCCCCATTAACAATAGAGGGAAGAAGTAAGAAGCAAGAGGCAAGAAACAAGAAGCAAGAGGCTTGTATCTTGTATCTATTCGTGCTATTCGTTGATTCGTGTAATTTATGTTCCATTGTTTTTTTGGAAAGATTTAATTGTATATGGTATAAAAGTATAGGTCATCCTCCAGAAGGAAAAACATAAAAGGAATGAACCATTAAGTTTGATATAGAACTCAACCTCAAAGTAAGTGTAAAAAACTTTAAGATTAATGTCAATCAAAATAGTGCGTCCTCAAAAAAGGAATAGTTCTTGCTATTTAAATAATATCATGTTATAAAATATTCATTTTTTGGGTATTTTCGCACAGATAAGGAGATTGTTTTGTATGAAGAAATTTAAACCTAAAATGTCCTCTGTGTCTCTTGTATCTTGCTTTTTGTATCTTGCCTCTTGCCTCTTACCTATTGCCTCAAATGGTTATGGTGAAGAAAAATTTATAGAGAGCGAAGCGAATCTAAAAGGAAAAGAATGTATACCTATTGAGGCAGATGAGATGCAGAGACGCTATGAAAATAAGCCCCTTCTATTTGATAATATGTTTATATTTGATATCCGTCCTCTTGCGGCGGCTGTGAAAGGAAAATCCATCCCCTTTGTGAAGCAGACCAGTTGGGATATGTTTAGGGTAAAATATCTCCATAATGTTCCGATGTGGAGAGGAAAGGATGTGTATCTTGTTGGCGAAGACACAGAATCTACAAAAAGTTTTTGTGAGGAGATGATTAAAAAAGACTATGGTGTTAATGATATTTATTATTTAAAGGGCGGAATTGATGCATGGAATGGACCTGTCAGAATGCCTTTCAAAGATGTGCAGTGTGATGGTCTTGATTCTAATGAAATAAAAAAAAGGATTGATGAAGGACAGAAGGTCTATCTCATAGACTGGCGGTATCCGGATGATTTTTATAATAATGGGCATATCCCTGACTCAATAAATGGATATGGTAGAGAAGGAATTTTTGGAGGGATTGAGGATATGCTGAGGGGGTATTTTAGATTCAGACCCATTTATATAAAATTAATCATTGATAATGCTATCGCAGTATTTATAGACGATAACGAGTGGAAAGGTTTGCATAGATGCAGGATTGAAAAAAGGGCAAGTGGTGTAATAGATAAAATGTATTATTTAAAAGGCGGTATTGAAAACTGGAAAGGGGCTTTGGAGAAAGAACTGTGGCAGCAACCAATAGTCAATAGTCAATAGTGAAATTATGACTCGTAAGCTAAAATTATTATATACTCATTGCTCATTGCTCATTGCTGGATTTTCATTGTTCATTGCTCATGGCTCATTGCTTGCTATTGTCAGTGCCGAGAGCGTGATGAAGGAGGGATATCGCAACGATTATCTACCACAGGGTGTTATCCCCCGTCATGATATGGATAAGGCTGAAAGCTGGATTGCCATATTTGAACACCCTAAGAGAGATGAATGGCAGGAGCCTGATAAGATAATTGAAAATATGAAACTGAAGGAGGGTGATGTGGTTGCCGATATCGGGGCGGGCTCAGGATATTTTACAAGACGATTGGCGGCGGCTGTTGGACCAACAGGGAAGGCTTTTGGAGTAGATATTGAGCTTGAGTTGGTGAAATACATGGAAGAAGATGCCCTAAGATTGAATTTAAGTAATTATATACCCACGCTGGCCACAATGGCTGATTCCGGTCTTGAGCCTGATAGCGTTGATGTGGTCTTTATATGTACCACCTATCACCATATTGAGGATAGAATCAATTATATGAATAAACTTAAAAAGGTTTTGAAAAAAGGGGGAAGAGTTATATTTATTGAATTCTATAAAAAAAAGATGGACTTCGGTCCCCCGCCTTCTCATAAGGATTCAGAGGAGACAATTATAGCAGAAATGAAAGAGGCTGGTTATCGTCTTACCAGACGACTTGATTTTTTACGATATCAATACTTTCTTGAGTTTGAACCAAATGTAAATTAGCCACAGACTTACACAGACTAAAGAACAAAAACATGATTAGAACGCAGATGACACGGATAACACAGATTCTCACTGATTTTAAAAATAAATTATTATTATCTGTGTCAATCAGTGTCATCAGTGTCATCTGTGTTCTATGTATTTTTTCTATACACTCTTTTTCTGCTGCCTCTGTGTGGCAGAAGCCCGGCTTAATAGATGCAGGGACAGGCGATGCCTTCAGAACGAGTCTTGCCTTTGACCATTATGGGAATGCTATAGTAGTATTTGAACAAAATACAGATGGTGTTTACAGGATATATGCAAACCAGTTTCTATCAGATAAAGGGGGATGGCAGAGACCGGTAATTATTGATGCAGGACCAAGAAATGCCCATATATCAAGGGTTGCCTTTGACCACATAGGTAATGCCATTGCCATCTTCAAGCAGAGTGATGGAAATATCTATCGTATTTATGCAAATAATTTTATCAGGGATAAGGGTTGGCAGAAACCTGTTGCAATAGATGGGGGGAGTGGGGATGCAGATGGACATCAGATAACATTTAATGCTGATGGTAATGCCGCTGTTGTTTTTGAGCAGAAGTTAAAGGGTATTTACAGGATTTTTGCTAATCAATACAGGGGTAAAGAAGGTTGGCAGGGTGCGGTGGCGATTGATAAGGGTGAAGGCAATGGATATTTTCCCTATCCTGCCTTTGATTATCATGGGAATATTTATGTGATTTATTACAAGGAGGAAGGTAGTGGTCTTGAGGTATATATAAGCAGATATGATAAAGAAAAAAAGATATGGAGTGAACCTTTCCGTTTAACCGATGGACAGACTATTGTTAAGCATGAAGATTGGAATAAAAAGAGGGGTCATGTAAATAGAGGTATTACAGGGATATATAATCCGCTTTTTCTTCCTGAGATTAAAAAGAGGATTTATGCCGGGAGTTATACTTATAATGTTAAGCGATTTGAGACCCCTTCCAAGATAGATTCAAGATTCAGGGATGCCTACACCCCTTCTGTAGTAAGTGATAAGAGCGGACAGATATTTGCATTTTTTGTAAAATGGGATGGAGAGCATCAGAGGGGATATACGGCAGTATACAGGGAAGATGGCTGGAGTAAGCCGGAGATTATTGATGCTAAAGGTGGGGATGTTGAGCATATAAGGGCTGCGATAAACTCAGCAGGTGAGATTGCACTGGTGTTTGCCCAGTGGGTTGATACGAAAGTTACCAGTCACCAGTCACCAGTCACCAGTTTAAGGATACATGCAAGGCTATACAGTCCAGATTCTGGTTGGGGGGAGGCTAAAATCATTGATGCAGGTGAGAAGGATGCTTATGGCCCCAATGTGATATATAATGGAGATAATGAAATTATAGTAATCTGGTGTCAATGGGAAGTTGAGACTGTTAAAACTTATAGAAACGATTATATAAAAGAAAGGAACTGGGGGAAGGCAGTAAGAGTAGAAATGGAAGATGAGACCTGTGGCGGTTGTGGATTGAGGATTGCAGCATCTCCCGATGGAATGCTCATCGCCATATTTGAGTTGAAGGTCTCTGTTAAAGAAAGGACAAAAATATACGCATTAGAGGGGAGATAAAGGGATTCTGATTCTTGATTTAACTAAAAAAATAAGTTATAATAATATATGCAAATATTATATGGACGGCGTATGGAGGATTTGAAGGTGGCACTATCATCAGAGCCCCAAAAGGACTCCTACGAGATTGAACATGCAGACTTTCCTGAAAATCCCTTCATAAGTGAAAAGATATCCAAGAGATTCTTAAAGAATAAACTCATATTACTTCTCTATGTCCGTGACAATATATTGTATGTTGCAGCTTCCAATCCAGATGATAAAGATGCCATAGATGCGATAGTGCTTGCAACCGGGTTTGAGGTAAAGGCACTTAAAGCAAGGGATGAGGATATCTTAAGGGCAATAGAGCGGCACTATAAGGTAGGACAGTCCAGTGTGGACGAGATTATTGAAGATATAGCACAGCATAACCTCGATGAAAGGATAGATGATGAAGACCCCGATCGCTTGAGAGATATGGCATCTGAGGCGCCTGTGGTGAGGCTGGTTAACCATATTATAAGCAGTGCTGTAGGAGATAGGGCGAGTGATATACACTTTGAGCCCTTTGAAAAGACACTGAAGGTAAGATATAGAATAGATGACATCCTCCATGACAGAGAGGTTCTTCCAAAATCGCTTCAGGCAGCGGTTGTTTCCAGGGTTAAGATACTTGCTAACCTCAACATCGCAGAAAGACGTCTCCCTCAGGATGGAAAGATCAATGCGCGGTTAGGGGGCAAGGATATAGACCTCAGGGTTGCAACTATGCCCACTGTTCATGGGGAAGGGGTGGTGATAAGGATACTGGATAGGGGTGGACTTGTAGTGGACCTCGGGGAACTCGGTTTATTTGGAGAGAATAGAAATAAATTCGAGCGTATGATAATAAGGTCCCATGGTATGATTCTCGTTACGGGCCCTACCGGAAGCGGTAAGACTACAACACTCTATGCCGCTCTTGAAAAATTGAATACATCAGATAAAAAGATTATCACCATAGAAGACCCTGTGGAATATCAGCTTGAGGGTATTAATCAGATACAGGTAAAACCTCAGATAGGACTGACATTTGCTGATGGGCTAAGGAATATTGTAAGACAGGACCCGGATATAATTCTTGTCGGTGAGATAAGGGATAGGGAGACCGCTGAGATAGCCATACATGCCGCATTGACAGGACATCTTGTCTTCAGCACCCTCCACACAAACGATGCTGCAAGTGCTATAACCCGCCTTATAGAGATGGGACTCACAGATTATCTTATTTCATCCACCCTTATAGGAGTAGTGGCACAAAGATTGGTCAGGAAAATCTGCAGACAGTGCAAGAAGGCTGTTGCACCAAATGAATTAGAGATAAAGGAATTTAAATACCTTGCCGTGGATATTGAGGGTATAAGGATATACAGGGGTGAAGGTTGTAAAGAATGCGCATCAACAGGTTACTGGGGACGAATTGCGGTATATGAGGTATTAGTAATAGATGATAGTATAAGAGGACTTATACTCAAAAACCCTGAGGCGAATATTATAAAATCTGCAGGGATCAAAAATGGTATGAAGACCCTTAAAGAGGAGGGTCTGAGAATGGTTATGGAGGGTGTTACAAGCATGGATGAGCTATTAAGGGTGATACAGGAGGATTGAGGTGTGCAATATTTCACAGGTTCTATGTGATAATACCCATATTAAATTTTGAACCTTATGGAGATAAAACAAATAATAGATGATATTTCAAGTAGTTATAAATATTTAGATTTTATAATTTTCTACGCATATATGTTGGGTGGCTTTAGTAATTTATGGCACAAAAAATGCACTTCAATATAAAGGGAAGTCTTATT
>Ga0155941_1075_pt1 | contig 5769 bp, 5 predicted proteins | sample RifCSPlowO2_02_FD_107595 | JGI IMG/M metagenome (GOLD analysis project Ga0155941, IMG submission 107595) | Nitrospinae bacterium RIFCSPLOWO2_02_39_17 | reverse complement strand
TCATAATCCCTAACACACCTGAATCCTATTATATGGCTAACCCCTTTTGGATTAACACCATCCCTGCTTGCACTTCGCGCCTTAGGTGAAAGGTCAACCCATGAGCCTCCCTTTACTACCTTCTCCCCCTTTTCAGCTATAAACCAGCTATCTGTCCACTCTCTCACATTGCCGCCCATGTCATGGACACCATATGGGCTCACATCCCCCTTAGCAGTGCCAACAGGAATTCCTGTCGTTACATTGCAGATCCCATCCTCTATATTTTCCATAATAGATTCTGCTGTACTGGTAAGTGCAGGGTCATATTTATTCCCCCACGGAAAAATCCTTCCGTCAGTCCCTCTTGCGGCCTTCTCCCATTCCTCCTCGGTTGGGAGCCTTTTTCCTGCCCATTTTGCGTATGCCTTAGCATCATACCAGCTCACATACAGGACAGGGTTATTAGCCTTTCCCGGCGGATACTTGCCTTTATTCCATCCCCTCGGGACAGGGTGTCCTGTGACATCTATAAATTTTTTATACTGGGCATTCGTTACTTCGTATTTATCAATATAGAAGGATTTAACAAAGACTTTCCTTTTTGGTTTTTCCTTTTCAAATAAATACCCCTCAATTCCGCCTCTCTTCCCATAAACCTTCTTTATTTCCATTAGCTCATCCTCGTTACTCCCCATTATAAATTCTCCCTCGGGTATATAAACCATTGCCTCTGTATCTATTGACTTGCCTTCACCGCCTCCATGCCCTCCATGGGAATATGCAGAGGACAGAAGACAGAAGACAGAAGTCAGAAGTAAGAAGCAAGAAGTCAAAATTAAGGAAATTCTTACATCTTGAATCTTGAATTTTGAATCTTGAACCTTTTTATTCATTATCCCTCACCTCCTATTAAATTAAACCTAATCTTTTCCCCTTCCTTTTCAGCCTTAAAGATATAAGCATGTTTTTTTACCTCTCTTTTATCAGTAAAACTTACCTCACCTGTTATACCCTTAAAATCTCTTATACCTGACAGTGAATCCCTTATATGCGACGGCCTCATGGATTTTGTTTTCTGTAATGCTTCAGCCACTATCATCACTGCCTCATAACCCAGAGCTGCTATCCTGTTAGGATTTTCCCCTGTCTTTTTCTTGTAAGATTCAACAAATTTTTTAATATGCGGAGAATTAGAATTGCCATAGAAACCTGAATAAACTATCGTTCCAAGAACAGCATCCTTACCCTCTTTCAGAAAATTATCAATGTAAAGGTCCTCTCCTCCTATTAAAGGCACCTTAATGCCTTGTTTTCTCATCTCTCTGATTATCTTTATTCCTTCCACCGGGTCACCTGTATAAACAACTGCTTCAGGAGATTTTGATTTTATCTTTCCAATCTGGGATTCTATGCTTGAGTCTTCTTTGGAGATGTTCGCAGTAGTTTCAGACCAAAGAAAGCAATCTTCCACTATTTCACCTCCTTTGTTTAATATTGACCCCTTGAATAGCGCTGTAAGGGTTATAGAATAATCATTGGTCACTGATGAAAAAAGTGCAAACTTTTTTATGCCAAGTTTACTAATGCAATAAGCAATAAGCTCATCAACAGCAGTATCATCAGGGAGCGTAGTCCTGAACATATACGGACCTGAATCCCCTATCCTCCTCCTTGTTCCGGCAGAGACAAGGATAGTCTGCTTGTCATTCAATATCTTGGTTGCACCGAATGTAACCTCATTCGTAGCGCTGCCGATAATAGCCGCTACACCCTCCCCTATAAGATTATCAACCGCACTAAGGGTTCCATTCATGGTGCTGCCTGTATCATAATGAACAAGTTCCACAGACTGCCCATTAATACCGCCTGAAGTATTTATCTCATCAACTGCAAGCTGGGCACCCTTAAGTGTTTTTAGACCATATTCAGATAGCTCACCTGTTTCAGCCCCCAGTACACCTACCTTCATTTTTCTAAGAGGCTCTGCAGAAATCTGAGCCTCACTTTTCTTTTCAAAATCAACCTCTGCTGATACCTTCTCACTTACATCCTTGGTAGCAACCTTCTCTCCAGATACAGCCCATTCCCTTTCCCTCTGCTCCCTCTTTAAATCTATCTCACTCTTTTCCTCTTCCTTTTTACAGCCAGATAATATTAAAACGATAAATAATGAAAAAATTAAAAATTTTTTATAATTTCCTTGCAACATTTTATCCCCTTGTGTTATATTTCTCAAATCTGAATTTAATTTGGATATTATATCACAATTTTAAACTGTCAACATAATTTAAACTTATAGGCAGTTGTGAAATAGCCAAAAGTTGAAATGTCATGCTGAACTTGTTTCAGCATCTCGTAATAACATCCTGAATCAAGTTCAGGATCAGAGACCCTGAAATGAATTCAGGGTGACAAAACGGGTATTTCGTAACTCCCTAAACTTAAGGAGGTGTATATATGAAGTTTTTTTCTTTTTTAGTAGCAGTTGCAGTATTTGCAATTGTATCAATCTCAAATGCCGCTGATGATATGGTTCTAATACCGGGGGGCAAATTTTTATATGGAGAGGATAAGAAAAAGATAGAAGTAGGTGATTTTTATATTGATAAATACGAGGTAACAAATGCCCAGCTCAAGAAATTTAAATCTGAGCATACTTTTCCTGCAGGAAAAGAGGATTTTCCTGTAGTTGAGATTTCTTACTTTGATGCTGAGGAATACTGCAAAGGTGCAGGGAAGAGGATTCCTAAGGCGGAGGAGTGGGAGAAGGCTGCAAGGGGGACAGATGGAAGGATATATCCGTGGGGAGATAAATTAGATGGTAAAAAGGCAAACACAAGCGAGGCAGGAAGGAACGGACCTGTAAAGGTTGGGTCATTTGAAAAAGGGAAGAGCCCTTATGGGGTTTATGACATGTCGGGTAATGTATGGGAGTGGGTAGATGCATGGGAGAGTAAAAAACAATACAGAATCGTAAGAGGAGGTTCTTATTTTGAGGGTGAGGATTTAAATAAGACAACCTCTACCCTTATGAGTATACCCGACGATATGCATGAATATATTGGTTTTAGATGTGCAAAGGATAAATAAATATACCGAGGTTAAGGTTGAGGGTAAGAGAATATAAATCTTATCCTTGGCCTTAACCACCATGTATGAAAAAAATATCCATCATTTCAAGCATCATCGGTGTGGTGATTATCGCCCTTTCTATTTATGTTTTTAAGCCGCATTCACCAAGCCCTAATAAAGAAGTAAAAAGTTTTGCACTGCCATCCCCGCAAGACCTTATTAAAGATGAGGAGACAGGACTTCTGGCTGTTAAGGATGTAATAATGATTACATTTACAGGCGGCACAGATCAATCTACAATTGATGATATTATTAAGAATATTAATGGAAAGATAATAGGTTACGACAAGGGGTACAATCTTTATCAAGTAAAAATAGAAGGGGCTAACTTAAATGATATTAAATCAAAGAGACTGGAACTAATGACCAAGTACCGTCAAATAGAGATGGCTGCAATTCACACTGTATCTGCAGCAAAAAACCCCGGCTGGCCAAGTAAAGATAATTATTCTCCTGACACACAACTTCCTTCAATGACAAAACCAGAATGATATTTGAATGTATAGGAAATTATATATTCGCAGATTGCCGCAGATTAAAACAAAATATTTTTTTAGAAATCTGTGAAAATCTGTGTAATCTGTGGTTTCATTAAGTCTTTGTTCTTCTGGTTTTACAGGGTTTTTAAATATTCAATAATATCTTTCCTGTTTTCATCAATGGACATCTCAGGAATCTTGGGCATATCCCTCTTAAAATTTTTCTTAAGTTCCTGTGCTATAGGGTCGTCGCTATTCAGTATCTTTTTAGGGTCTATGAGCCATTTCTCAATCCATTCTATACTTCTCCGTTTTGTTACATCCTTTAAGCCAGGACCAATTAAAACCTGCTCCGTTGTCTTATGGCATTGCCGACATTTCTTTTTAAACAACTCTTCACCCAACATGGCATCACCAGCATAGGATAATAATGGAAATATCAATCCATAGGTGAGAAAAAGGGGAAATGATAAAGTTCTGACAGTATGGCAAAAACCTTTTTCTGAACGACTTTTATTCAAGCAATACCGCCTTCATACCCATGCCTCCGCTCATCCAGTCAATCCTCCCCTTTGCATTTGGTATATATTTCAATATAATCTCCTTTGCCTTCTTGCTATCTGCAAAAGAGACATTCTTGGCTGAAGCTGAATCACCGCTTACCTTAAAACCTATCTCTACCTTTATATCGTTTACATTGTCAACCTTAAAATTCGTTACTATCCATTCACCCTTGCCAAGATTAACAAGTTCTTCCTTTATCTTATCAGCAGAAGATGCCTTTTTTTCTGTCTTCTTTTCCGCCTTCTTCTCCATGGAATTTATATTGGCAATAACAAATTTTTGCAGTCTGTCATCTTTAAACTCTTTATCATATATAGTTGCCATAACCCCGGCTATATTTAAAAAATAGTCCCTTTTGTCTGGTTCTGCCTCACCCGCCATTGCATATTCAACCAATGCCTTCACCTCTCCGGGTATATCATCTTTATTGTTCTTTACTATTGCCTTCATCTCTGGTTCATTATTTGATTCAAGGGCATCTATAAACTTTTCTCCAATGCCTGCCTCCTCGGCAGATGATATGCTGCTTATTCCTGAAAATACTAATGCCAAAAAAAATACTGCCAATACCCTAAAAACTTTTTTAATTTTCATTTTAGCTCCTTAAAGTCTCGCCTTGATGAAACTTTCAACCCCAATTATTTATTAGCCACAGATAAACACAGAAACTAAAAGATTAAGGAGAAAAGGGGGATTTGGAGAATAGGGGAGAAAAATTCCCCCCCCTTTCCCCTTATATGATTTTTTGTCTGTGTAAATCTGTGTCCATCTGTGGTTTCATACATTTTTAAATTAAATTTAAAATACTAAATAAAACTCTCTTTTACCACCCCCTTTATCTTCTCATCTATAAGAACAACAGTATCCTGCTCACCTGTCCATACATATATCCCATCTCCTTTACTGCTTATACTCCCTATATTTAACTCATGCGGTGTCTTATTTCCCTCTTCCCATATCAGAAGTTTTATAGCAGGACTATCAAGCCCGTATGTCTTTAATCCTTCATGCCCCTCTGATATAAATTCTTTTATCTTAAAGCCCCCTATTCTCTGTAAAAAGTCCTTAACCACATTAAAATCAAAATCTGCCTCTCTTGGTTTTATTACCTTCCATTCAAAATCCGGGGTCTTTGCAACAACCATTTCTCTGTCTGGATATTTTACCTCTATCTTATTTACCTTCTCTTCCTCAAAGAACAGTATGCTTCTTTCCCTTAATACCTCTGCATCATCCGGCAGAAGGTCAATCATATTCTCTTCTATGAGGAATATATTGTCCTTCTTCTCCAGCTTAGCAAAATAACCCCTCTTTTTTTTATCCCTATCGCCAATAAATATTGTCTCTGTAGGTGTTTCATCTCCGCTTAGCCAAATTGACAGCTTTGTTTTAACAGGATACAACCCGTATGCCTTTAGGTCCTTAGGTTCTTCATCTATGAACTCCTTTATTTCACTATCCTTGAATTTTGAAACTATTTCTATGATTTTAATCATATCCGCCCTTGCCTTTACTGGTGATACAATTTCCCACTTTCCTTTTTCTTCCATCGGAAGTTCACATTTAATCTTTTTATTATCTTTTACTATTTCTACTTTATCCACCATGTTAG
>Ga0155941_1068_pt1 | contig 5852 bp, 1 predicted proteins | sample RifCSPlowO2_02_FD_107595 | JGI IMG/M metagenome (GOLD analysis project Ga0155941, IMG submission 107595) | Nitrospinae bacterium RIFCSPLOWO2_02_39_17 | reverse complement strand
TGACCCTAAAACTGTAAGTCACACATATTCATCTGCCGGAACCTATACCGCAAAGGTTATTGTGGAGCGCGGGAGTGCTTTGCCGGTAGAGGCACAGGTTACGATAACAGTTACCACCGACAGCACCAAGCCTACGATAGTTGCAGATTCCGACTCAAGAGACCTGGGTACAAGCGGGCGCATTCCATTGATTTTGATTCATGGTATACATGGTAATAAATGGCCTTACGGAGAATATAAAGATAAGGATGATATATCCGTTCCTTATCCGCATTATTTTCAAAATCTCATAAACGCTCTGTATGATAATGGTCTTACCTCTAAGTATAAAATTTATAGATTTCATTATATGAGCGACATTCTCTCAGTTAAAGATATCGCTCAAGGATTGAAAGAAAATATTGATCTTCTTATTCAAAACGGGCAATTAGAAAATCGCTCCTTTGTTATAGTTGCTCATAGCATGGGTGGCTTGGTTGCAAGGTCGTATATGAATGAGCAAGGGGGTGGTGATAGAGTTTTACAGCTAATCACTTTAGCAACACCGCATCACGGGTCGCCTATTTCAAATAACAAGCCACGAGTTGATGAGTCATTCTCCTCACTTGGTTGGGACAGTGTAATAAATGCTGCTGATAAGTTTGCTTGGATGAGAAGCTCTTCCTTATGGGGAGGTATTTCATGCGGTTTGTTAGATTTAGTGTTAGATGTTAATTGTGTGGTGGATGAATATGAATTTAATAGGTCAGATTTGAGATGGGATAATTTTAATGGGATGTGGGATAACGTGAGTGATTACACAGGCAATTATTCCACAGAAAAAAATGACTGGCTGATAAATTTACCGTCTACCTATGATCAAAAAGTAACTGCATACTGGGGTTATATTGGTGATGGTGATAGCTTTGATGTAAATGATCTTGGCAAAATGAGTCCAGGGGAAATTGCGGAAGCTGTAATTGGGCGGAAATTGCTAATAGATGATAACTATAAGATGTCTACCCAGTACGGTGATTATTATTATAATGAGGCTACATCTTATGAACACTTAGGACTGAATGCAGTAGGTCTTTTTTTGCAAAGAATCTATGAGCCAAATTTTTCAACGGTTATTTCATATTTAGACAACGACGGCATGGTTCCTAAACAAAGTGCTGCTTTTGATAATCACACCATTTACAAGCAGGTGGAATGTCCTAATCATGACCATCTTGACATGAAAGATGGGAATGCAACAACCTGCAATAATGATTTAACATTACTAAATTCTGTATCAAGTGATTTAAGCGATATATGGAATGACGCCCAACCTAAGGTTGATGCCTTCAGCGTCAGTTCCCAATCCATCAACTTAGGTGATACAATAACCTTTCCCTTCAAAGTTTCAGACAATAGCGGTTCCGGCCTTAACAGCGTAGAGCTATGGCGCGCCGACGACAATGACGGGAGTCCAGGCACATGGGAAAAGAGAGGCAGTATCTCCGTTTCCGGCAACGGCCCCATGACTGGTTCTTTTAACGACACTCCTTCACAAACAGGCAGTTACTGGTATGGAATCCATGTGGTAAATAATGCAGGCAACTGGAACGATGAGCAAAATTCAAAAACTGGGAATTTACCCGGAGATTACGGGCCTATTGAGGTAATAGTAAATCCTCCTGATACATCCGCCCCCACAACCACCGCCTCCCCAACAGGCGGGACATACACATCCGCCCAGAGTGTAACCCTTACATGCAGCGACGTGGCTGGTGCAGGGTGCGATAAGATTTACTACACGACAGATGGTTCAACACCCACAACCTCTTCAAGCATCTATTCCGGTCCGATAAGCATATTCGCAACCACAACCCTCAAGTTCTTTGCAGTGGATTTGGCGGGGAACAGCGAGGAGGTGAAAGCGGTGAAAATGGAAGTATCCACAATAGACATTGACATCCCACCACCTGATACAAGCATAACAAGTCAGCCATCCGATCCATCCAACTCAAACTCAGCGAGTTTCAGTTTTACATCAACAGAGACAGGCTTGACATTCCAGTGTCAACTGGATAGTGGAGGGTATTCTACATGCACAAGCCCGAAGTCTTATACAGGACTTGCTGAGGGAAGCCATACCTTCTATGTAAGGGCAACAGATTCAGCAGGTAATACAGATGCAACGCCAGCAAGTTATACATGGATAGTAGATACAATACCACCTACAGGTTTTGTCTCTATAAACAGCGGTGCTGCATATACCAACACCACATCAGTAACCCTGACCCTCTCCTACTTGGATTTAGGCTCTGAATATTTACAGATGCAGTTCAGTAATGACAACACAAACTGGTCAACAGCAGAAACTTTTGCAACAAGCAAGACATGGACATTAACAAGCGGAGACGGGACAAAGACGGTATATGCAAAACTCAAGGACAATGCAGGGAACTGGACGACCACAACTATAAACGATACCATAATCCTTGATACAATATCTCCATCTGAGGGATTTAGCAAATCGCAAACCGATATAGGTATAGAGGGTATTGAGCGTGAAGATGGTGGAACTGATTCTAATAATTTAGATTCTTCAACGGGTAAGCCAAAAGTGGATATAAGATATATTTTTAAGATAGTCTTTAAAGATTCATCTGGTAACCAACCGCAGTATGTAAGGCTTTATATGACTCAGAGGAGTAACCCAACTACAGGCAATTTCTACACGGTTGACCTGACATGCACTGGCAGTTGGGCTTCTGGTGCGACATGCAATTATTCAACATTGCTCGGTCCTGCTGCAAAACACAAATATTACCTTGAGGCTAAGCTTGCCAATGGCACTATAGTAAGGTATCCGACAACAGGCGAGATTGATGGACCTGTTGTTGAGCTTCTGAATGGCTACAATATGGTGAGCACACCGAGGGATTTATCATTTGCCAATATGGATGGTGCTGCCGCATTCAGCAGTACTCCAACATACAGATGGGTATCAAATGGACTTACAACAGATAGTAACAAGGGCAACTATGTGACTGTGGATTCTTCTAATCCTGTTAAGTCTGGTGAGGGATATTTCATTTCAAAAAATAGTTCTACACTGCCAGAACTGGGGTCATCCAGTGATATCTCTGCTACGAGTTATACAATTACCCTGCAACCTGGATGGAATATGATAGGTAACCCCTATGCTGGTAATGTAAAACTTAGTGGTGTAAAGGTGCAAAAGGGTAGTGGGGAATCTGTAACATGGACAGAGGCAGCTACGAACAGTTGGGTTGTTAATGCCATATATTATTACAAAGGGAGTGACTGGGGAAGCACATATACATTTGAGAGCGCTGGTGGAAACCCTGATGCTACATTAGTGCCGTGGATGGGATACTGGATATATGTAAATAAGACAGATGATACTTATAAGATTGTAATACCAAAGCCATATTAGTCATTGGTCATATTATAGGAGGGTAAATGGAAAATAGATTTAAGATTTCAATAATCATATTGTTGATTTTAACAGGGTATCTTTCAAAAACCCCTGTTTATGCTGATGATGGATGGGAGGCAAATCTGACAGTTACTATATCCACTGCTGATAACAAACTTTCTTTTGGGCAGAGGGCTGATGCTACAGATGGGATAGATGGTAAATACGATGTCCCTGCTCTGCTGAGTGGTGATATACGGGCATATTTTTTGACTGAAAAGGGTAGTTATTGGAGGGATATTAAGTCTCTCACACCTGCCGAGACAAAGAGGTGGGATATTAGTGTGGAGTCCCCCCTGAAAGGTAAAATTATTATTATAAGATGGAATCCCGGAAACATGACGGTTGTGAGTGTAATTAATCTGATAGATAGAAGCACTGGAGCAATTACAGACATGAAGGTTGTCAACAGTTATTCGTATCAGAATGAGGGTGTAAGAGAGTTTTCAATAGAAGTGAGACCTTAAAGAAAATGCAAATGGAAATGGGGTCATGGAAATTGAGGACAGGCTGCTTTCCATCCCACTTTTTCTTAAGAAACCAGCCAATCACCCTGCCGAGTTTTTGTTCACTAATCTAATTTTTTTATCTTTCTGCATTACCTAATCAGACCCTGAATTGATTATTGATAGTAAAATATGATATGCTTTAAATAAATGGGGGTGACCTGGTCTCGACGGGAATAGCGAGACTAAAGATGCATGCCGAGGGTTCCATTGACCTCGTAAATTCTGATGGAAACTCATAAGTGCAAATACTTATGAATATGCACTGGCTGCTTAATTAAACAGCCAGCGTCCTCTCTGTCTCTGTCTGCAGGATAGAAAAGGATGTTATAAATGCAGGCTGGCTTTACATCATGCCTGAGGATGTGGGGTAAGACTAAATCAGGATAGCCATTTGAGAATCCTGCCTCCGGGAGTCTTGAGTGGTGAGATTCAAATCAGAGGATAAGCATGTAGTATGCTTTAAGTTGAGCGTTTTCGGACGCGGGTTCGATTCCCGCCACCTCCACCAATCGCAACTTTTGCCGTTTTGGGAAAGGATTGCCTCGCGGCTTCGCCGCTCGGCATTCGGGCTTTGCGCTTTGCGCAAAGCCATAAAATCCCACGGCGGGCAGAAAGAAAAAGAAATGGATTTGTCCAAAAATTTGGGGTTCGTTCCGACTTTTTGAACAAACCGCTTCATTTCCTCGTAGTTTTCGGAAGAAGCCAAATTTTTGGCTTTTTTCGTATCTAAAATCCACTGCCGCAAGGGTTGGAGCCAATTCTTTCCTGTTTGTCCAAAATCTTCCAAATCGTTCACAAGAGAAACTTTTTGCTTTAACAATTCCTCTTTTTTCGGCAGATAATTTTCTTTGGGTATGTCGCCGTCAATGTAAGCGGAAACTAATTTGTCCAGTTTCTCTTGCGTTTCAAAAAGTTTGTTTTTCAGATTTTGGACAAACTTTTGCGACGAGTGGTTTTGTTCTTTTTCCCATTCATCAACTTGCTTTAACATTTTAGAAGTCCACTCGTCGCAAATGGCAACGCTTTGAAGCCGTGCCTTTATTTGCGCGGCAAGGTCTTTTTCTTGGATATATTTTTGCGAGCAAACACCTTTCTTTTTTGTGCAACGATAATAGCGGTAAATTCCGCCACACTTGCCGCGCGAAAATTGCGCCGTGATCGCCGAGCTACATTCGCCGCAAGTCATTAGTCCGGTAAATGGAAAATCGTGGCGTTGTTTGCTTTTTCGCGGTTTTGCTTTACGGCGCAATATTTCCTGCACGGCTTCAAAAAGCGTTGCGGAAAGAATTGGCTCAAAGCGTCCTTCGTGATACTCGCCTTTGTGTTTCACTAAACCTAAATACGCTTGATTAGTAAGCATTCGGGAAATGGACGCTTTGGCAAGTGGCGTTCGGTTTTTTGTTTCCAAACCAAGTTCAGCTAAAAACTCCGCCAAACTTCCGAGCGTATATTTTCCGGTGGCGAATTCCTCAAAAGCGCGAACAATGACTTTTGAAAGTGTCGGGTGCGATTCAATAGTTCTCGTTTTTGTATTGTTTACATAACCGAACGGCGCTTTTGTCAACCATTCGCCACGGCGGAGTTTTTGGCGGATACCGCGATTGATATTCTCAACAAGATTATCGCTGTAATATTTGGATTGACCGAACGCCACTTGCAACATGAACAACCCTTGCGGCGTGGGCTCAAACCAAAATGTCGGAAAGCGCAAAGAAACGATTTTTTGCGTGTCTACGAGATAAATAATTTTTCCGCCATCAACGCTATTTCTCGCCAATCTATCGGGGTGCCATGATAAAATTCCAACGCCGTCAGATTTTTCTATCTCGTTTATCATGGCGGCAAATTTTTCTCGTCCGGGTTTCTTTGCGCTT
>Ga0155941_1096_pt1 | contig 6576 bp, 9 predicted proteins | sample RifCSPlowO2_02_FD_107595 | JGI IMG/M metagenome (GOLD analysis project Ga0155941, IMG submission 107595) | Nitrospinae bacterium RIFCSPLOWO2_02_39_17 | reverse complement strand
AAACACCCGTTCCCATCCCGAACACGGAAGTTAAGCCCTCCAGCGCCGATGGTACTACACTGGCGACGGTGTGGGAGAGTAGGACACTGCCGGGAATAAAATAAAAACCCCATTCATGAAAGTGGATGGGGTTTTTATTTTCAAAGCATATCCTTTCTATAAATTATCTTATCATCCCCTTTGGAGTAAAAGTCCTTTATCCTTGCCTCTTCAGAAAAGCTGTTATTAATATAAAATTGCCTTGTCTTCTCATAGACCGCCCTTGAAGATGTCTCAGCGAAAAGTAATCTTCCTGATAGTTTTACTATTTCTTCTTCTATATGGTTAAGGAGTATCTTGCCTATGCCATGCCTCTGGTATTCAGGTTTTACAGCAATCCAGTAAAGGTCATAAGCCCCATTTGTAAGTGGTGCCTTTCCATAGCAGACATATCCTACTATTTCATTATCTTTGTTTATGGCGGTTGCAATAAGGTAATCTTTTTGAGAAGGGTTATTTAGATAAATATCTATGAGTTCTAAGGCACAGTCAATCTCTTCCTGATTAAATTTTTGTGTATCAATGAGTATGATTTTAATAGCCTCTCTGTCTTCACTTATTGTTTTTCTAATTTTTATTTCCATTAAATCTTTCTATCGCAATACTGACAATGCCTTTTATTAATTTGTTATATGACCAGCCGTCTGCCCCTGCAGATTTTGCCATCCCATCGCCTATTGATATGTCAGGGTTTGCATTCACCTCCAAAACAAAAGGTGTATTGTTATTATCCAGCCGTATGTCAATTCTTGCATAGCCTCTGCATCCTGTAATCTCAAATGCCTTTAATGCAACCTCTTTTATGTCATTTTCTATTTCAGTTGAAATATTTGCAGGGCACACAGATGGGGTGTGCCTATAGCTGTCACTATTTTTCATCCATTTTGATTTATAGCAGAGTATCTTTGGGGCATTGGGAGGTATATTAGAGTAATCTATCTCGGCAACAGGAAAAATATGGGGCGGGTTATTTCCAACGATTGATACGCTAAATTCTCTGCCGTCAATGTATTCCTCTACTATTACCGGCTGACTGTATCTATCGGATATATATTCAAATTTTTCTTTCAAGGCATCAAAATTAAAAACTACGGAATCGCTGTCAATCCCCACACTGCCATCCTCCGATTGAGGTTTTACCATAAGAGGAAATTGCAGATTCCAGATTCCAGATTCAAGATTCTGGACTGTATTGATTGATAATCCTGCCGGGACAGGGATGTTATTCTGGAGCAGAAGCTGTTTTGTTTTTTCCTTATCGGATGTTAACTCTATTACCGAGGGCGGTGAGCCTGTATAGGCAACATTAAGCAGCTCAAAGACGGCAGCAACATTTGACTCTAAAGAAGAATCTCCATTAAATGCCTCGCAGAGATTAAATATAAGGCACGGCTTTGATTCCTCTATCTTTTCAATTGTTCTTATTAGATTTCTTGAATTTAAACCGATTCTAAGGGTCTTAAAGTCAGATTCAATCAATGCCTTTTCAACATCTTCAGATGTTTTAATTACAGACCGCAATGAGATTATATCTTCCTCAAACCCTCTTTTTATTTCACGGTCATCATTATAGATAATAATAATAAAGTTTTTCACTAAAACAAAAAAACTACAGCAGAAACCACTGTGCAGTAGCCGTTTTTTACAACTGCTGTCTGGGTTATATTTGCAGTTCTAACTATTCTATCGCTGATTTTGAAAACCTCTTTTTTCTCGTCCCAGCTTTTGTTTTCATCAAACTCAACACCAAGGGTTGATGCAAGCATAGCTGCAGCAAGATCTTCTGCATAATCACCTGCAGATTTTTCAGTCTTGCCATAAGAGTGATGTTCACTTAGATAGCCATAAGCATTTTTGTCCGTCGGTATTGCACAGCCTACAGATGCAGCAACCAGCCTGTGAGGCTCATTACTTCCACATCTTGCAAGGACACAGTATGTTATCATGCCTGGTATCAACTGTTTCAACCCTTCTTTTCTACTGATTATCTTACAGCCAGGCGGCAATATGCTTGACACATAAACCAGATTGCACTTCTCAATACCTGCATCCCTTAAGGCAAGCTCAAAAGAGCGAAGCTCCTCCTTGTGAGTTCCAACACCTTTTGTAAAAAACATTTTTTTTGGTACAAGCACCATCTATTTTCCCTCCTTTAGGTAAGTTTGAATTTAATCTTGTTGATACCTGTTTGTTATTGGCAGCCTTCTATCTTTTCCAAATGCCTTTGGTGTTATTTTGACACCTGGCGAAGCCTGTCTTCTCTTATATTCATTCCTGTCAACCATGCCGATTACCCTTCTTACCATCTCCATTTTATATCCCATTCTTACAATCTCGTCTATTGACTTGTCCTCCTCTACATAAGCATGGAGGATTGGGTCTAAAACAGGATATGGAGGAAGCGTATCTGCATCCCTTTGGTTGGGTTTCAATTCGGCAGATGGCTCCTTCTCTAATATATCCCTCGTTATTATTTCCCTCCTTTCTATAGAATTTTTATGTTTTGCAAGTTCATACACAAGTGTCTTCGGTACATCTTTTAAAATTGCAAACCCACCCGCCATGTCACCATAAAGGGTGCAGTAGCCTGTGCTTATCTCGCTTTTATTCCCTGTGGTCAAAACCAACCAGCCAAATTTATTTGAGAGTGCCATAACAATATTTCCCCTAATGCGTGCCTGTATGTTTTCTTCCGTTGTATCTCTTTGTAGTCCTTCAAATGTCCCTTCTAATGCCTCATCATACGTATCCATCAAATTTGATATAGATATTTTTATTAGCCTTATACCGAGATTATTTGATAAATCCTCTGAGTCTTTAATACTTCCTACTGATGAAAATGGTGAGGGCATTGAAACGCCTATTACATTATCCTTTCCAAGTGCATCTACAGCAATAACAGCCGTAAGGGCTGAATCTATACCTCCGCTCAGCCCTATTACAATTTTTGAAAATCCATTTTTTCTAACATAGTCCCTTGTTCCAAGAACAAGGGCATTGTATATTTCGCCTAATTTATTAAGGGGTTTATATTTCGGCGTTTCAGGGAGAGGCGGTTTTTTATCATTGGTTATTTTTTCACTTATCTTTATAACTTTGAGGGAAGGAGTTTTGCCTGGTTGTTTTGAAATTTTTCTGTATCTTCCCTCAATCTTAATATCTGCAAATACAATATCTTCTTCAAATTGTTTCCCCTGTGTAATCAATTTTCCCTTTTTATCAAATATGAATCCATTTCCATCAAATACAAGCTCATCCTGTCCACCCACAAGATTGTTATAAACTATGTAGCAGTTGTTCTCCCTTGCCCTTTTTGACAGCATCCTTTTTCTTATTCCTCCCTTACCTGCATGATATGGTGATGAAGAAATATTTATTATGAGTTCAGCTCTGCCTTTCTTTGCCTGCCATCTTGGCGGTCCATCATAATACCATATATCTTCACATATATTTACGCCTGTAACAACTCCGTTTATCACAAATACCGGGCATTCGCTTCCAGGCTGAAAATATCTTTTTTCATCAAAGACGCCGTAGTTTGGAAGATATATTTTATAATATACACCTTTAAATTTTCCATTATTTAAAATGCCTGCTGCATTATAGACTGTATCACCACTCTTATCAGCAAAACCGACAATAGCCGTTATTCCTTTGGTTTTTTTTGCAATATATTTTAGATGCTCCTTATTGCCTCTGATAAAATCTGCCTTCAGTAAAAGGTCTTCAGGCGGATAGCCTGTAACAGATAGCTCAGGAAAGACCACAATATCTGCCTTAAACTCTTCAGCCTTTTCTATATACTCAATAATCTTTCTTGAATTGCCATCAAGGTCACCGACAGTTGTATTTATCTGTGCCATTGCTATCCGTAAGTTTATCACATCCATATATTTAATTATCAAAAATATATTAAAAAAAATAAAAACACAAGAATATTTTTTTACTTTTATTTTGTTAAAATATTAGAAGAAAATTTTAGAACGGAAATTTTTTAAAAATTAAGAGAACCTACTATTTTATTTATGTTTCTGATGCAGTTCTGCCTACAATATAATTTTAATCCGTCTATAATTTTTTCTGATGATGTCGGCTCAATGAAATTTGCAGTTCCCACTTGAACAGCAGAAGCGCCGGCAATCATAAATTCGACAGCATCTTCGTGGGTCATAATACCACCTATTCCTATTATTGGCAATTTGACGGTCTTTGCAGCCTGCCAGACCATTTTTAAAGCAACCGGCTTGATTGCCGGTCCTGAGAGGCCGCCTATTATATTTGCAAGCTTAGGTCTTCTTGTCTTAATATCAATAGCCATCCCTGAAAGTGTATTGATAAGGGAAACTGCATCTGCCCCTGCATCAGAAACAGCCTTTGCAATAACAGTTATGTCAGTTACATTGGGAGACAATTTAACTATCAAAGGGAGTTTTGTATTTTTTCTAACAGCACTTACAACACGGAATGCTAAATCAGGATTTGTTCCGAATTCAAGCCAACCTTCCTTTTTATTAGGACATGATATGTTCATCTCAAGCCCATGAATGCCAGAGACAGAATCAACCCTCTTTGCTACCTCGCAGTATTCATCTATAGAATCACCAAAGAAATTTACAATTACTTTTGTGTTAAATTTTTTAAGAAAGGGGAGTTTTTCTTTTATAAATGAATCTATACCTATATTCTGCAAGCCGATTGAATTGAGCATACCTGCTGAAGTCTCAACAATTCTGGGCGGAGGATTGCCTTCTCTCGAAGTAATAGACAGCCCTTTAACAACAATAGCCCCTAATTTATTGAGGTCTATATATTTAGCATACTCCTCACCATAACCAAAAGTCCCTGAAGCAACCATAACAGGATTCTTGAGCTTAATACCAGCAATATTAACAGAGAGGTTTATATCATTTTCCAATTTATATCCTCCGAATCAAAGACAGGCCCATCTGTACAGACACACTTATAGGATTGCGGATTGCGGATTGCGGATTGCGGATTTGAACTCCGAACTCCAAACTCCGAACTCCGAACTTTTACCACACACCCAAGACATGTACCTGTCCCACAAGCCATCCTTTTATCCAGAGAAACCTGACAAGCCATATTTTTATCTCTTGCAATATCTGCTACTGCCTTTAACATACCCTGTGGCCCACAGGCGAATATGAAGGCTGAAGGCTGAAGGCTAAAGGCTGAAAGGAGATCCACACAGGTTCCCTTTTTACCCATTGAGCCGTCTTCTGTAGCTATATGAACTTTTGCACCTATCTTTTTAAAATCCTCTTTGCATAAAATATCATTTTTTGTCTTCCCACCAATAAACACATTTATCTTGCATCTTGCATCTTGCATCTTATTTCTTCTGCCAGTGCCACCATTGGTGCCACACCTATCCCACCTGCAACAATAATTGCCCTCTCTATTTTTTTAGGTATCCAGAAACCTCGTCCAAGGGGACCAAGGACATCAATCTCATCTCCCTTTTTGAGTTCCGACATTATATTAGTCCCTTTTCCGACAACCTGATAAAGTATTTCAAATTCCCCCTTCTTTTTATCAATTTTGTAAATACTCATAGGCCGTCTTAAGAAAGGGTCATAGGAGTTATTCACCTTTATCATAACAAACTGCCCCGGCGAGGCATCTGAGAAGCCGTCACAGGAGAATCTCATTTTATAATACTTGTCCCTTTGCGTTTTTAAAAGGGATGAATTACCTATTCTTTTATTCTCCAGAATAATTGCCCGCATAAATTCTTCATATTATACATTTTTTTACTCTCCATTACTCTAATAATTTCATTTGACAGGCATCTTTCTTAATGTAATAAGAATAATTTTATGCAGGACTTCTAAAAGGGAGGCTGACAAAGGCAGAGGGAATACTTTATATTGCAATATATCTCGGTTATATCTGTTACTTACTCTAAACTCCTCACCTGCTTTATAAACTAATAACTTCAACTTCTAATTTTTCTTTAATTTCGTGTTTTGACGATTCAAGAACTTGATAACTACGAAACATTTGGTGATATCCTTAAGCACTTTGTTATCTGCCGTTGCGGGTAGTTTTTTAAAATCAAGATTCAAGACCCTCTTTTTGTTGTGATTGGCTAATTTATAAGAAAAATATTGCTCCAACAACAACTCCTGATAATTCTCCAAGTCCTGATGCCAATTCACCCAAAAAAGGATTTGGTCCTTCATCTTCATCAAAGAGGGCATACCATGCACTCGTATCAACAAGTATATAATCTTTCAGCAATTACCAATCCCTTTCGTAGATGTATTTATCATGATTTTCACTGACATCCGTAAGTCCACTATGTCCAATACCTATAAGTTTTTTAAGTGCCTTTTTTTGCCTATCCACAATCTTTTTAATCTCCTTTTCATCTTCTTCTGCTGGAGAGATTATAAGCTTAAAATGTCTCTTTTCTGGAAGTTTTACTTTTTTGACAGGTTTAAAGACGCCATTTTCATATACTGCCTCTATTGTTTTAGTCATAGAATTAGCCTCCTTTCAAAGGTAGGGTAT
>Ga0155941_1011_pt1 | contig 6770 bp, 8 predicted proteins | sample RifCSPlowO2_02_FD_107595 | JGI IMG/M metagenome (GOLD analysis project Ga0155941, IMG submission 107595) | Nitrospinae bacterium RIFCSPLOWO2_02_39_17 | reverse complement strand
CAAGCAATAAGGGTGACAGCTTTGTCGGCTCTGATTTTTCCTATGCTGATGTCATTGGATATAAGGTTCAGGATTTTGAACATAAAATTACAGGGAGCGAAAATGTGGATGGAGTTGATTGTTATGTAATAGAATCTTTTCCTGTTAGCGATAAAGTAAAACAGGATAATGGATTGAGTAAGAGGAAAAGCTGGATAAGAAAGGATAACTTTGTAATCGTGAAGGGTGAAAATTATGACCTCTCTGGCCAGCTGTATAAAGTTTTCAAGGCTTCGGATATTCAGCTGGTTGATAAGGAGAACAACAAATGGCAGGCGATGACTATTGAGATGACAAATGTTCAGGTAAATCATAAAACAATTGTCCATTTCAGTAATTATAAGGTGAATACAGGTGTTGATGATGGGTATTTCTCACAGAGAAATCTGGAGAGGGAGTAAAAAAATCAAGAAACATGAAGGAGGTGATAGAAATGAATAAGGAGAAGTTCAAAATTATCATAGTTATATTTATATTTAGTATAATTCCAGCATGTGGATTGGTCTATACAAATATTAAAACACCTGCACCAACATTAGCTATTCAGACTAATGCCGAAAATCAATCTAAGATTGGAAAGGCATCGTGCACCTCTTATGTATGGATTATTGGAATTGGTGATTGCAGTGTAACTGAAGCTATGAAAAATGGTGAAATCAAAAAGGTTCACCATGTTGATGCTGAAGTAAAAAGTATCTTGTTAGGGATTTATGAAAGATATACTACGGTTGTATATGGAGAATAATCTGTAACTTTACTATGCCCAACTCAAGACTGTTTAAATTTTGTCTCGGCTTAATTGTAATAATGTTTTTATCACGAGTCAGTTTTGGTGAGGAGGCCAGAAAAGATGATGATGGATTAAGTAGAAATCTTTACAGCAGATTGCAGGATGAGGGGTTTACAGGTTTTTTAAGGACAGATTATTTCTCCTCTGACAAGGCTTCAAGTGAAAAGACAGACTTTTTGGGTCTTACTGCTCAGTTAAAAATACTGCCGAGACTCGGTGATAAGATTGACAGCCGCTTTGAGGCGAGGGCGTATAATTTTGACATATTACATTATAATAATGATAATTCAGTCAGTGAACTCCTTGAGGGTCTGGCAATCTTCCGTTTTGAAAATTCCGATTTAAGTATTGGCAAGCAGATTATTACATGGGGGAGGGCAGATGGTGTAAACCCTACTGACAATCTGTCTCCAAAAAATTACACCCTCCTCCTCCCTGAAGAGGGCGATAGAAAGACTGGAGTTGCATCCTTAAAATATGACTACTACTTTTCACCTGAACTAACTGCAACACTTTTTTACAGCCCATTTTTTGAGCCGAATAAAGTCCCATTTGCCTTTCCCTCTTTCATTCAGCCGACTGAAAAGAAGCCTGCTTATAATATTGAGAACAGCGAGGCAGCTTTTAGATTAAATAAGATTGGTAGTGACCTTGATTGGTCAATAAGTTATTTTAATGGTTTTGACCTGACACCGGAGGTAAGGTATTTAGGAACTAATGGAGGGAAGAGGCTTATAGAGATAACAAACCACAGGATTCAGGTTTTCGGTGCAGACTTTGCCAAAAATTATGGTCGCTATGGTTTTAGAGGAGAAGCGGCTTATATGCTGACAGAGGATATGGATGGCAATTATCCTTACATAAAAAATCCGAATCTTTATGGCGTCATTGGAGGCGATAGGACATTTATAGAGACACTAAACATAAACCTTCAGTTCATAGGACGGTATATATTTAAATATTCAGATGTTGAGAAAATTCAAAATCAGGCAGAGAGGTCAATATATATAAAAAATGCGACTTTCAGCGGTGAGCTTGATGAAACTCAATATTCTATGAGTGGTCGTGTTGATTATAAACTATTTAATGAGACTCTTGATATGGAGGTATTTGGTGTCTGGAACTTCAATCGTAATGATTATTTTATACGACCCATTGTCCGCTATGCCTTTACAGACTCATGGAAAGGGATAATCGGAGGGGAGTTTTATGAGGGTGATGAAAACAGGACATTATTTGGGGTCTTAAAAAAGAATAATACTATTTTTATGGAATTAAAGTATGGTTTCTGAATTTGCATTGATTATTTTTTTAATCACCTATGCAGGTGTTGCTATTGGGGAAATTCCAGGGCTTGCCCTTGACAGGACAGGGATTGCACTCATTGGTGCAATTTTAATGGTTGTTTTTGGTGTCCTGTCAACAAAAGAGGCAATTCTCTCAATAGATATCTCTACTATACTCCTCCTCTACGGGCTTATGGTTCTCTCTTCTCAGTTCAGGCTTGGCGGTTTTTATACATGGACTGCATTGAAGATTACAAAATTCATGGACAAGCCGGAGAGGTTTCTACTCGTGCTGATGATTGTAAGTGCAGTATTATCAGCCATCCTTGCAAATGATATAGTCTGCCTCGCATTTACACCTGTGCTCACAGTTTCACTTATGAATGCAGGTCTTAACCCTATTCCATTTCTCATCGGTCTTGCAGTATCAAGCAACATAGGCTCAGCATCTACTATTATTGGAAATCCTCAGAATATGCTAATAGGTCAACTGGGAAAACTTGATTTCGGTCATTTCTTTTTATGGTGCACACCTCCATCCCTTCTTTCCTTGATAGGGGCATATTTTGTTATAAATATTATTTACAGCAAAAATTTTGTGGGGAATAATTCTCCGGCTATTATTGAAAGACGGGCATGGGCATCTTTTAACAGGCATCAGAGTACGAAAGGGATAATAGCCACCATTATCCTGATTATTCTTTTCTTTACTGATATACCGAGGGAGATAAGTGCGATAAGTATTGCAGGACTTTTGCTTTGCAGCAGGAGTATGCACACCCGCTCAATACTTGGGTTTATAGACTGGCATCTGATTACACTCTTCTGTGCATTATTTATTGTGATAAAGGGGGTAGAGGCAGTAAATCTGCCATTTACAATTGTTGAATTTTTAAATGCAAATAGTATTGATATTCACAATCTCTATATCCTTACTGGATTTTCTACCCTATTAAGTAACATTGTGAGTAATGTCCCTGCAACAATGCTTATTACAAAATTCCTTGACCCTTCAAACCATACCCAATGGTATGTCCTTGCCCTTTCAAGCACTTTTGCAGGGAATCTAATAACTATCGGCAGTATTGCAAACCTTATTACCTTTGAGCAGGCGAAGGAGTATGGTGTTAATATAGGGTTTAAAGAACATGCAAAAGTGGGGATACCGGTGACAGTCGTATCGATTTTTATTACAATAGGCTGGATAATAATTCAGCAGTATATCTTCTGAAATACTGCAGAATTTTTCACGAAAATTTGAAAAACTGAAAAATCGTGTTGACATTTTTAAAGGGTATCTTATAATTCCCATAACTTATAATGATGAGTATATCTGAAAAAGTAGAATATTGGCTGGATATTGCCGATTATGACATAAATACAGCCCGCTCATTACAAAAAAACAGGAGATATCTCTACACTGTTTTTATGTGTCAGCAGGCGGTAGAGAAACTCTTAAAAGCAATTCATCTTCATAAATTTGCGAAAGAATCACCACGATCCCATAATCTTGTATAACTGCAAGGGCTGTTAGAGTTAAATCTCCCTGAGAACCATCTTAAACTCCTTGCAGAATTGACAACATATTACATTGAAGGCAGGTATCCGTTCTATAAGAAAAAGTTGTCAACACTGGTCAACAGAGAAAAGAGTTTGCAAATTTTAAAACAGACTGAGAAGTTATATAAATGGCTAAGGCGGAAACTAAAGTAATTAAGATTTTAAAAAAATACCTTAAAGAAGTAGAAAAGGTCCGCCTCTTATTCAGCAAGTGTTTCATTTGCATTAAGTAGTGGAAGTGCGACAAAGACGGTTTATGTATGGTTCAAAGATGCAGCAGGGAATATATCAGCAAGTTCAAGTGATAGTATTACATTAGGCTCAGCCCCATCTGCACCCACAGGTGTAAGTGCTACTGCTGGAAGTAGTCAGGTGTCTATAAGTTGGAGTAGTGTTTCAGGAGCGACATCATATAATATCTACTGGTCAACAACATCAGGAGTTACAAAGACTACAGGCACAAAAATTACAGGTGGGACAAGTCCTTATGCACATACAGGTCTAACTAATGGCACTACCTATTACTATGTAGTAACCGCAGTGAATAGTTATGGTGAGAGTAGTGAATCAAGTCAAGTGAGTGCAACACCTTCTACCACATCATCAACATGGACTATGCTTAAACTCCCTGATACAGGTCAGACAACATCATATACAACCACTTATGGTGAAGACCATGATTATTCAATCAATCCGCCATCTTATACAGATAATGGGAATGGGACGATTACTGATAATGTAACAGGACTTATATGGCAGAAAGAGGATGATAATACACAGAGGACATGGAGTGATGCAGGAACTTACTGTGACAATCTCACCCTCGGCGGGCAGAGCGACTGGAGACTTCCATCAAAGAAGGAACTTATAAGCATAGTCAATTATGGAACATATTCTCCATCTATAAACACAACCTATTTTCCGAATACTAATTCATCGGTCTATTGGTCGTCTACTACAATTGCGTACAATTCGTCCGGCGCATGGATCGTGCTTTTCAACGATGGCTATGTCGTCATCGACTATAAGTCTTCCAGCTACTATGTGCGGTGTGTGCGGTGAGGACAGTGAGTCGGTTATTTGATGATTTGATTATTTTTTAAAAGAGCATCGCTGATGCCTTTCTTTAAGTGGCTTATTACGAGAATTTACCCATATATAAAAAGGCAATGGAATTGGCAATTTATATCGAAAAAGCGGTAAGAGATTTTACAAGGTATCATAAGTATACAATTGGCACAGATATGAGGAATTTATCCAGAGATATTGTTTCATTAGTGATTAAAGCAAATTCAAGAAAGGATAAAAAGTCTGTTGCACAAATGGCAAAATAACGGAAAATGTCATGCTGAACTTGTTTCAGCATCTAATAAAATCAATATGTTATGAGACCCTGAAATAAATTCAGGGTGACAAAATAGGGTTTGTGCAACAGGCTCATTACTGAGATATTAAAATTTACCTCTCATCCTGACCCTTTCCCAATAGAGGAGAGGAAGCAAATAGTTTCCCTCTCCCCTCTGGGGAGAGGGTTAGGGTGAGGGGGACTTATGGAGGGAACATGAAAACTAATATATTCATTTCACTGGCACTGACACTGACACTTTTTAATGATATGGCAATAGCAGGAAGTTTTACTGACAATGGAAATGGAACTGTAAGCGATAGTAACACAGGACTTATGTGGCAGAAGGAGGATGATGATACAACAAGGACATGGGAGTCTGCAATCACCTATTGCGAAGGGCTTTCTCTTGGCAGTTATAGTGACTGGAGGCTGCCGAATATAAAGGAATTGGAATCAATAACAGACGATACGAAATATTATCCTGAAATAGACACAACATATTTCCCAAATACAAATTCATCGTTCTATTGGTCGTCTACTACGCTTGCGATCAATTCGTCCGACGCATGGTACGTGGATTTCGGCAATGGCTATGTCGACTACGTCATCGTCAATAAGTCAAGCCTCAGCTATGTGCGGTGTGTTCGTGGAGGGACCCCGTGAAATAGTTTCAAATTTCGATTATTATAAAGTTCATGTATTACACATATGTATTATTCAGCGAGAAAGACGGCAAACAATATGTTGGATATACGAGAAATTTGAAACTAAGACAAAATAAATGGGACGGTTCTATTTATTTCTTCTGCCAGTTCTTTCCTTGTGGGGTCATAAGGACTGCGTGGTAGTGAGGGGTCAGGCTGGTTTTTACGAATTACGAATTAAGAATTACGAATATTATAAATCCAACTCATAAGACCAATATATTTTTATATCCTTCTTCTTTGCATATTCCTCTATATCAGGCTCTACTGAATAACTCACTGCTATTAAGACATTCTCTTTATCAGCACTTTTGGTGTAATCAGTTACCCTATCTACTATATCCAGAAAATCATCTATGTCATCCTTTGATAATTGAGATTTACTCTCCCCTATTATTATAACCTCTTTGCCCTCTTTAATCCCTCTGCCATAAATGTTTACCTCATCCTTTTTGCCCCTTCCGTATACGAAAAATCTCCTGATTAATCTCCCCTCTACTTCAATTCCTAAATCCCTCTTTAAGAGTAATGGCAATGTCTTGTATGCCCTGTCTTCAAGATGATAGCCAACTGTATGGGAGAGACCGCCTAAGTTTTTTTGAACATTCTTTACTGTTTTAGTTAGTTTTTTTATTTCTTCCTCAGTCCTTTTCTGAGCCTCTGCAAGCTCCCCTACCTTTATCTCAGTCCTTTTCTGAGCCTCTGCAAGCTCCTTCTGAGCCTCTGCAAGTTCTTTTACAATTCCTTTAAGCTCATTGAAATCGTCTGTCTTTACAAGCTCGCTATAGGCGTCTGCTATTACTCTTGCAAGCACAGATGCCTGTTTCGGTCTGAATACCTTCTCTAATTCTGTTTTTATAGATTGATTTGATTGCATAATCGTTATTGTATCCTAATTTCTCATATTATATCAAGGCTTATTTATGGATTTAGAGGAATAATAAGGCGATTTTTGCTATAATACCATCTTGATAAATAGAGATTTATTACCATCAGAAAAACCATCCATCGTGGAGGCATTCTATCAAACTATTCGGCAATAC
>Ga0155941_1181_pt1 | contig 7335 bp, 9 predicted proteins | sample RifCSPlowO2_02_FD_107595 | JGI IMG/M metagenome (GOLD analysis project Ga0155941, IMG submission 107595) | Nitrospinae bacterium RIFCSPLOWO2_02_39_17 | reverse complement strand
CTTCTGCCTTTCTTTTCAGTATTGCTATCCTTGTTTCCAGTTCAGGCGGCTGTATATCTGCTATAAGTCCCCATTCAAATCTTGATTTTAATCTCTCAACCAGTCTCGGTATTTCCCGAGGATACTTGTCACTTGATAAAACAATCTGTTTATGTAATTCAAATAGCGTATTAAATGTATGAAAAAATTCCTCTTGAGATTGCTCCTTCCCGGCAATAAAATGAACATCATCAACAAAAAGGACATCAAGCCTTCTATACTTTTCCCTAAAAGAGGTCATTTTACTATGCTGAATTGATGTTATCATGTCGTTGACAAAAACCTCAGATGTTACATAAAGCACCCTCTTCTTGCTATTGTTGAGTATAAAATTTCCGGTTGCATGCATGAGATGGGTTTTTCCAAGACCGACATCGCCATAAATAAATAATGGATTGTAAGTAATACTGTTTTCAGCAACCGCCTTTGCTGCCGCATGGGCAAACTGATTGCAATTACCGACAATAAAATTATCAAATGTATATTTTTGGTTTAACCCGGTAACATGAGTTGTGCTTACCACCCTTTCTTTCTTTTCTTTTTTAATAAAACTATCCTGTGCTGTGAATTCTCCAGTCTCACCACTTGAAATCAGATTTATACCAAAATCTCTTTTAAAAATGTCTCTGACTATTTCTTCAAGCAATTTCAGATAATCCTTATTTATTCTATCTATATAATATTTATTTGGGACAGAGACTGTGATAAATTTCTCGTCAACAGAGACAAAAGATATAGGGTCAAGCCAGATTTCATAATTGCTCTTGTTTACCCTATTTTTAAGTTCTTCTTTACACTTATTCCATAGTAATTTCATTTTAAATTTCCTAAAAAGAGAAAATAAAATTATATTATAATAATAACAAACAAAAAGCAATCAAAAATTATCAATGGTTGTTAATGTAACATCTTGATTTATATATAATTAGCAAACAGGTTGACATTGTATAAATACTTTTTTATACTTACCTAATAGTAATGAAGTTTTTTATCATAAAATCTCTGGAACACAAATTCCGCGAATTTATGAATAACACAAACAGATAAAAACTATAGACTGAAGACTTTAGACTCAAGCCTTAAGTTTATAATCTATTGTCTATTGTCTTAAGTCTATCATTTGTGTGATTTGTCAATTTGTGCCATTCGTGTTCAAATCTTTTTTCTTTAGATTATTTATGTATAGCTATCTGAAAGAATATGATGTAATTGTGGTTGGTGCAGGACATGCCGGCTGTGAGGCTGCCTTAGCGGCAAGCCGCATGGGCTGTGAGACATTAATCATTACAATGAATCTTGATAATATCGCCCTCATGTCATGTAATCCTGCAATCGGAGGGGTTGCAAAGGGGCATCTTGTCCGAGAGATTGATGCATTGGGCGGTGAGATGGCTAAATGTATTGATAAAACAGGTATCCAGTTCCGCGTCCTAAATACAAGCAAAGGACATGCAGTTCAGGCATACAGGGCACAGGCAGACAAGCAATTGTACAGATTGGAGATGAAGGCAACACTGGAAAGAGAGAAGAGGCTTGATATAAAACAGGGCATTGTAGAAGGATTACTAATTGAAGATGGAAAGGTGGTTGGTGTTAAGACAAATACAGATATTTTATATAGGTCAAAGGAAGTGATATTAACTACTGGGACATTTTTGAAAGGGCTTATTCATATCGGTTTAATAAATTTTTCCGCCGGAAGGGCAGGTGAATTTCCTGCAGAGAGATTGTCTGATAATTTAAGAGGACTTGGATTTGAGATTGGAAGATTAAAGACAGGCACACCGCCAAGGCTTGATGCAAAGACAATTGATTTTTCAGGGCTTACCAGACAAAATGGGGATGATGAACCCAGTCCCTTCTCATACTCAACAGAAAAGATTACCCAAAGACAGATTCCATGCTACCTTACATATACAAATACAGATACCCATAGAATAATCATAGAGAATCTGGATAGGTCTCCATTGTTTTGTGGGGTTATAAAAGGGATTGGGCCGAGATACTGCCCGTCAATAGAAGATAAGGTAAAAAGATTCCCCGAAAAGGACAGGCATCAGGTATTTCTTGAGCCAGAGGGGTACGAGACAACTGAATATTATGCAAATGGTGTTTCAACGAGCCTACCTGTTGATGTTCAGCTAAAATTCTTGAGGACAATCAAGGGGCTTGAAAAAGTGGAGATTATGAGGCCCGGCTATGCAATTGAATATGATTTCATCCAACCGACCCAACTAATGTCGACACTGGAGACAAAACTAGTAAAGAATCTCTATCTTGCAGGACAGATTAACGGGACATCTGGATATGAAGAGGCGGCAGCACAGGGTTTAATGGCAGGCATAAATGCAGGGCTTTCAATTCATGGTAAGGAGCCATTGATACTTGATAGGTCAGAGGCATATATAGGTGTCCTTATAGATGACCTGGTTACTAAGGGGACAGAGGAGCCTTATCGTATGTTTACCTCAAGGGCAGAATATCGTCTGGTTTTGAGACAGGATAATGCAGATTTAAGATTAAAAGAAAAAGGATATAGGGTTGGGCTCGTAAGCGAGGAAGAATTTGTAAGGTTTATTAATAAAAGAGAAAGGATAAAAAGGGAGATTGATAGATTGAACAAGACAATACTAAAACCAAATACATATATAAACAAAATTTTGGAGAGCATGGGAACAAATATCCTCAATGAACCTGTAACATTATTAGAACTACTACGGAGACCTGAGATAAAATACACCGAATTGGTTCGATTGGAAATTATCCCCGAATCACAGTTTTTAAATCCAGATATAATAGAACAGGCTGAGATACAGGTAAAATATGAGGGCTATATAAATAGGGAGATTGAAAAAATAGGCAGGTTTAAGAGATTGGAGGAAAAAAGGATACCCGAAGGGATAGATTTTAAGAATATCCCGGGATTATCCTCAGAAGTAAAGGAAAAACTATCCAAGATTAAACCTCTATCTATTGGTCAAGCTTCAAGGATATCAGGCGTTACACCTTCAGCCATATCAATATTGGTGGTATACTTGGAACAGCTTAAAAGAAAAGTTACCCCTAAATCTACAGACAGGGATTTTTGAGAATGGAAAACCTAAGAGATTTTCTTAAAAATGGATGTCTTGAATTGGGGTTTCAATTAATAGATAACCAGACAGAAAGATTTCTCATATATCTCTCAGAGCTTAAAAAGTGGAATAAAAAGATAAACCTTACAGCCATAAGAAATGATAAGTCAATAATTATAAGGCTCTTTTTTGAATCCCTTACCTTTGCATACGGATTCAATCATAAAGAAACTAAAAATATACTTGATATAGGAACAGGTGCAGGCATACCAGGGATCCCCTTAAAGATAGTCTATCCCGATATTTCCTTTACATTGTTAGATAGTTCAAGGAAAAAGGTGGCATTTTTAAAGCATATAAGCAGGCAAATTAATTTAACTGATATTGAATGTATAGCAAAGCGGATTGAGGATATGGCAGAGAAATATAGAGGGTGTTATGATGTGGTCTTATCAAAAGGAGTTGCTGAAATGGACATCCTATTAAAGGCATCGTTTCAGATATTAAAACCAAACGGACTATTTATTACCCAGAAAGGAGAGGACTTGGAGTCAAAACTAAAGGGTGCAGATGCGGAATTTAAAAAAGGAAACTGGACTATTAAAGAAATTATTGAAATAAATAAACCGATATTTGATAGAAAATTTAGACTGGCAGTAATACAAAAATGTTTCACGTGAAACAAAAGGTTTAAATGCTGAACGAGAAGGCGTGTCTCACACCCTTTTCCTGCCCCCCGTTTTTATTCTCTTTGCAAAGATTGTCAATGGTTATGGAATCAAGAACCTCAGAGATATGTTTTGCAAGCCTCTGCCATAGTATGCTTGTAATGCAGTTTTCAATCTTATCGCATTGTATCTTATTTTTATTTCCATCGGCACACTCATATATGGAAAGGTCTTCATGGACAGCCCTCAGTATATCGCCTATTGTAATCTCAGATGATTTCTTTGCGAGGACATATCCACCCCCCGGTCCACGGATACTGTTTACCAGCCTTGCCCTCCTCAATTTTACAAAGAGCTGTTCTAAGTAGTGGAGTGAGATCCCCTGTCTTATTGATATGTTGGATAGAGGGACAGGATAATTGTGGGATTGTCCTGTCAGGTCAAGCATTGCCCTTACGGCATATTCTCCCTTTGTTGATATTTTCATAATTATTCTACTATATCTCCCTCAATGGGGTTTACCTTTATATCTCTTTCTTTTAAGTAATCTATTGCCTTATCAATATCAGAATCTTCACCAATTATCTCCATGTCCATCCATCCAGTCTTTTCTGTCATATCAGCCCTTCTTATATTTGTAATTATATTGTATTTCTTGCCAATTTCATGGATAACCGGTTTTCTTGTTTCCATATCCGGAAAGGTTAAATGAATCTTTACCATACTTATCTTCTTACCCTTTTCCTTTTTTAAAATCTCCTCTCCCCCCTCCTCTACTATAACCCCTTGATTTTTTAAATAATCTATTGCCTTTTTAATCTCTGTCTTTTCACCTTCCAGTTTTAATATTATCCACCCCTCTGTGTGGCTTACCTTTGCCTTGAAAATATTTGGAATTATGTCAAAATCTTTGCCCAATCTATAGATTATTGGTTCTTTTATAAGCCGTTCCGGAAATGTCAGTGATACATATTTTTTTGTCATATATTTATCCCTTTTTAACAATTATCTGCCAGTCTGTATCATTAATCTTACTTATATCAATTACCTTATTACCCTCATTCTCCATACTTCTGGGGACATTCTTTGTTGCAGGCTCGTGGTCCACAATAACCTTTAGGACCTGCCCCGATTCCATGTCCTCAAGTGCCAGCTTTGAACGGACAAATGTATAGGGGCACACCTCCCCTTTTATATCAAGCACCTTATCAATCTTTCCTATTTCTCCTCTCATCTTCTCCATTTCCACATTTCTCCTTAGTATTGTCTACCAGCATGTTACGAGGTCAGATTCAAAAACCTTTTTTATTATATCATCGTAATCTATAGTTTCCCATGCTGATTTGATACCCCTTGTATCAACATCGTTTTTACATGCAAAAGTTTTTACACCTGCACAACTGATTTTTAGATAAACCGCATCATGCATGAGGATTAATTCTGTATCTGTATCAATTCCATGGGATGTAACAGCCTCTATTGCATATTTATTATTTGGGTCTCTTAATATATGTAATATCTTCATTTGCCGGGTTTAGAATACTTATATTTTTGGAAGTTACCTGTAGTAACATAGCATTCACAACTGTCAGGGAAAACTGTAACTATAACCCCCTTGCCTATCCTTTCCGCCAGCTCTAGTGCACCTCTCATTGCGGCACCTGATGAGTGTCCAACGCCGAGCCCCTCCTCTTCTTGCAGAAGACTGACCATTTTATAGGCATCTTCTGTCTTTACACTTATCTTTCCATCCAAAAAACTCTCGTCATATATTCCCGGTTTAATTGATGTCTCCATGTGTTTAAGGCCTTCTATACCATGTAATGCCTCAGCCGGTTCAACAGCAAATATCTTTGTATTTGGGTTAAACCTCTTGAGCCCTCTCCCAGCCCCCATAACGGTTCCGCCTGTCCCAATCCCTGCAATAAAGTGGGTTATTCTCCCTTCCGTCTGTTTAAATACTTCTGCTGATGTAGTATCAAAATGTGCCATCCAGTTTGATGGATTGTTATACTGGTCAGGCATGAAATATTTATCAGGATTTTCTTTTAGTATCTTCTTTGCCATCCTTATTGCTCCATCCGAGCCTTCAATTGGGTCTGAGAGGACTAATTCTGCCTTGTAAACCTCACCCATAAGTCTCTTTCTTTCTCTGCATACATTTGCTGGTATTGCCAGTTTAACTTTATATCCTTTTACCAACCCTATCAAGGCATAGGCAATACCTGTATTACCTGATGTAGAATCAAGTATGACCTTATCTTTTGTTAATCTCCCAGATTTTTCACCATCCTCAATCATCCTTAGTGCGGGTCTTGCCTTTATTGAGCCACCTGCATTGTACCATTCAAGCTTGGCATATATCTCAACATCCTTAAATTTCTTTGCCAGGTTTTTTATTCTTACAATGGGGGTATTGCCTATCTTTTTTAACAGTGTCTCATCTAATACTTGAATATCGGCTTTTTCTGCTGTAGATATATTCGCCATAATAACCTCTTAATATGTAATGACAGCTTTGCTTTCCTTTAGGAGTTTAAAAATCTCATCTCTGCTTTTTACCTCTACGCTAAACTTAGCCTCTTTTATTCCCCTTTCTTCCATGGATTCCTTCTCTGCTATGAGCTTACATTTTAATGTATTTAGCATCTCAATATGTCTTCCAAAGATAGGGGATTTAATATTCTCTGGAAGTGAAGGCAAAAGGCTATATACCGCATCTTGTGTAAAAACTACACTCACTGCATTGTTTGCAAGGGTAAGACCGAGGCTCATTCTCAATGCCTCTGAGTTTCTAAGTGTATTAAATGGCGATTTCTGTAAAACTACTGTTACCTTTTTCATATTTAAAACCTTTTAGAACACATATTACACGAATATACGAATGCCACGAATAAAGGATAAATTATTCTGTTTTTCTAATTTGTGTAATTCGTCCATTTGTGCCATGTGTGTTTAAGTTTTTGTTTTTATGTAAATGATAAAAATCTATCCGATTCGTTTACAATATAGGCATGGTCATACTGGCTTCCAAAGTTTATACCCTCTCTTTTTTCAACAGACCTCTCTGAGGCATTATGGGCACAGAGTGTAATTGATACACCTTTATCTAACAATGACATAAAGCCCTTATTGTTAATGTTATATACCCCATCACACATTAAAAATATCTGGACATCCTTTCCTGACGAGATCGCTGCCTCGGCTAATTTTATAACAGTAAATGTATTCTCACTCTCAGGACTTGTAGTAAGGAAAATCCCCAACCTTTGTTTCTTTGACTTATTATCCATTATTTCTAATCCCTAACCCCTATCCTAATCCCTGTCTTCAGTGTCTTGCTATACCGCAAAACGCTTCATAATCAATGAGTTCCTTTATGGTTGGGTTGTCACCACATACAGGGCAGTTAATATCCCTTCTCAATCTGACCTGCCTGAACTCTGCATCAAGGGCATTGTAGAGGAGGAGCTTGCCTATCAATGGCTTTCCTATCCCGAGTATCAGTTTTATTACCTCAACTGCCTGAAGGGTGCCTATAATCCCCGGAAGGA
>Ga0155941_1059_pt1 | contig 7511 bp, 6 predicted proteins | sample RifCSPlowO2_02_FD_107595 | JGI IMG/M metagenome (GOLD analysis project Ga0155941, IMG submission 107595) | Nitrospinae bacterium RIFCSPLOWO2_02_39_17 | reverse complement strand
GGTGCTTCTGCAACAGACTCAAATTCCGCACCCTCTATTGCAGATATTCCGCCCTTACCGGCAGGATTGGACTCACCACTATTGGACATTATCTTTCCCCTTCTGAATCCTATGTCCCAATCAGCGGATGACCTATCAACTTTGTTTAAAACCGCCCCTTTTGAAAAATCAAAGTATACCCAGTCCGTGATTGAGGATGCATTTATTGTGTATTTCATTTCTGGAGTCAGATTCTCCCCTGCTTCTTTAGGTTCAGGATTGGATATCTTTGATTCAATCGCTTTTTGGACTTCGGGAGAGAGTTCTGGAACATCTAATCTGCTGTTTGATAAATAGAACAAAAAAAATACAGCAAGTATAAATATGAAGAGATTGACTATTAGAAAATATTTTATTATATTTTTTTGCATAAAAATTTTTCTCTCTTTACTCTTCATTCTACTGTAATTATTGTGGCAGAAACAAGATGTTTTAGTTTTATAAATTACTCCTGAGATATTTTAGTCCTTGACAAAAATTAATTCAGTGTTATATTCAGTATTATAAATTAGGATATCCGATACGGCTTGTGAAAATATCTCCACATTAGCCAAGTCCATTTATTAAATCATCTAAAGGAGGTGAGAAATAAGTTATGGCAACGAAAAAGAAATCAGCAAAAAAGACAACAAAAAAATCCAGAAAAAGATGTTAACAATAAAAAAATAAATTTGTACACTGATAAACCTGTATATAAAAAAGAGGGTTAATGTGGAGATAAGTAAATTGCCCTGTCTTTACGATGGGGTAATTCGCTTATAATAATTCCGAGTAGGATTTTATAATACTTATTTTTTCCTGCCTTTATCAAAGGTTTCATGCCGGCCAGATTTTACCCCAAATCCCGATATATAAAAACATATCGGAATTTAAAACCTTTAAAACCTTTAAATTTGACACCCTATATTTTTTATTATATTCTTAAACCATGTATATGTCCCTTGATGTCCATGAATATGAGAGCAGGAGGCTTGCTCCATATTCCATGCACAGCAGGGATACGGCAGGGAGAAAATATCCTGAAGCTGAACACCCTTACCGTACAGCATTCCAGAGGGACAGAGACAGGATAATACACTGCTCAGCCTTCAGGCGGCTTGAATACAAGACACAGGTCTTCGTGTATCATGAAGGGGATTATTACAGGACAAGGCTTACCCATACTATTGAAGTTGCCCAGATTTCAAGGTCTGTAGCACGGGCACTCAGTCTGAATGAGGATTTATCTGAGGCAATCGCACTTGCCCATGACCTCGGGCACCCGCCTTTCGGGCATTCGGGTGAGAAGGCGCTGAACGAACAGATGAAAGACCACGGAGGATTTGAGCATAATGAACAATCCTTGAGGATAGTTGACCACATAGAAAACAGGTATCCTGATTTCAGGGGCTTGAATCTGACCTATGAGGTGCGGGAGGGGATAGCAAAGCACATAACTGAATACGATAATCCATCTTCCAAAGAATTTGGTGTTAAATATCCAGCCCTTGAGGCACAGATTGTTGATTACTCAGATGCAATAGCATATAACAGTCATGACCTTGACGATGGTATAACCTCTGAGATGATAGACATGGAAGACCTGAAGGAGGTAAGGATCTGGGAGGAGAACTACAGAAGGATAAAAGAAAAATTTACCAATCTCAATCCAAATATACTCAAGTATCAATCCGTAAGGGCTATAATAAATCAACAGGTGACTGACCTGGTGACACAGACTAAAAAAAATATAGAGGTGGGTGGGATAAAATCAGTGGATGATGTAAGAAATTTCAGCGGAGAGACTGCCTCTTTCGGTCCTGAAATGAAGCTGATGGACAGCGAGTTAAAAGATTTTTTAAAAATAAATATGTATGACCACTACAGAGTAAAAAGAATGGAGGATAAGGCAGGAAGGTTCATAGGAGAGTTATTTAATGCCTATTTGAAGAACATTAAACTATTACCGCCCAATGTTCAGAAGGACTTGATGGTGGAAGAAAAAGAGAGGCTTATCTGTGACTACATAGCCGGTATGACAGACAGGTTTGCCTTACAGGAATATAAAAAATTGTTTGACCCGTATGAAAGGGTTTAGGGGGTTATTATGGAAGGAATGACAGTTAAAGAGGTGCTGGCATTTGCCAAGATATTAGAGGAAAATTCTAACAAGTTTTACATCAATGCATCCATGACGACCAAATTACAAAATGCAAAAAAGTTCCTCCAAGAACTGGCAAAAGAGGAACTGAAACACAGAGACCTTATTGCAAATTTAGAAAAAAAGATAGATAGCGGAGAAAATATACCAAAGATAACAAAGAAGATAAAAAATCTGAGTATTGCTGATTTTACGGTCAGTCATGTGCTGGCAGATGATGCAGATTTCATTGACATATTAGTCGTGGCTATGAATAAGGAAAAAGAAGCAATAAAGGTCTATTCCACCTTTGCTGACTCACTGGAAGACAGCAATGTAAAAGAATTGTTTAGTTTCCTGATTAATGAAGAGAAAAAACACCTGAGAAAGTTTGAAGAGGATTATGATGACTATACAGACGAGATGTCTCACGATAAGGTCAGGGAATTGATTGAAAAAATGGGCAGTCACTAAATCCGTCATCCGTAAAGCGTCAGATGTGAAGAGTTTTAAACACCTCATACCTCACCCCTTACGGCTCCGGGCAAAAAGTTCTATGATTATCCGTATCCTTGTATTATCCTGCCTCTTTCTCCTCTCATTTAATGGTAATGTAGCAGGCATCAGCACTGCCAAGGAGTCAGAGATTGGTAAAGAGGCTGATAAAGATATCCTCAAGATTTATGGTTACTACAGCAATAATGAACTTCAAGAATATATAAATGAGATTGGACAGAAACTTGTAAGTTCTATAAATGACCCTATTTTTGAATACTACTTTAAAGTTGTGGACACCCCGGAGGTCAATGCATTTGCACTGCCAGGAGGGTATATATACATTACGAGGGGTATGCTTGCCTATATAAACAATGAGGCTGAACTGGCAGTAATTCTGGGTCATGAGATAGGTCATGTAACATCTCACCACGCTGTAACTCAGATGAATAAAAGTATTGCCAGCGCACTCATTACGATAGCAGGGCTTATTGCAAGTCAGGATATAAGGAAAGAGGCAGGTGCATGGGTTACTATAACAACCCAGCTATCTCAGCATATATTAAGCGGATACGGCAGAGAGGCTGAGATGCAGTCAGATGAACTTGGGATTATATATGCCCATTCGGCAGGTTATGACCCGCGGACAATGATAGATTTTTTCAAGAAACTCAAGGCGAGGGAAAGGTCTGCCGGGGCAAATTATCACGGTTTTCTTGCTACCCATCCCGATACCATAGAAAGGATTATCACTGCCGAAGGCAAATCAAATATAGTTGCTGCAAGAGGTGACGGTCTGAAGAAAAATGAAGAGAGATACAAGACAAAGGTAGAGGGACTTTCGTACGGGGGCGACTCCAAAAATAAACTTAAAAAACCTGACAGCTATCTTCATATATATACCGTAAAAAACGGTGATTCCTTCAGGACCATTTCAAAAAATGTTTCAGGTGATGAGAGGAGCGCCTTTGAGATTGCCTTGATAAATGGCAGAAATATAGATGACAAACTGACGGAGGGAGAAAAGATAAAGGTCATACTGAAGAAACAATAAAGAAAGTTATAAAGTTTATAAAGTAGAAAGTCATAAAGTTATTGAAACTTTACAAACCTTAAAAACTTTATGAACTTTTGACTTTTATTTAATATATGGATAAAAAAACTCTTGGGATTATATTGATAATATCAGGTGGTCTCGTCTGGCCCATAGGATTCTGGCTAAAATTCAAGCCCTTTCCCTATATTGTCATCCCCCATATACTCTTAATTGCTTCTGGAGTGCTTCTAAGAGGAAGTCATATAGTCAAAATTATCAGAAGGAGAAAAAATCTGTAAATGCCGATAAAAGAGAATTTGATAAATAAAAATTTTGAGTTGATTATTTTTGACCTTGACGGGACACTGATTGATTCCAAAGTTGATATAGCCAATTCCGTTAATTTTACATTGCGAGAGCTTAATCTGAAAGAGATACCATATGAACTTATTTATACCTATGTGGGAAATGGCGTTGAACCGTTAATAAGGAAGGCGCTGGAGGCAGCAGGGGGAAATGGGATTGAAAATGCACTTACCATATTCAGGTCATACTATTGGGACCATCTTCTGGATAACACAAAGCTATACCCCAATGTATTAAATATTATGGAAAGACTGGCAGAGATTAAAAAGGCAGTGGTCTCAAACAAGAGTGAAGGATTTGTAAAAAAGATACTAACAGGACTTGATATAGACGGATATTTTGAAATCGCCCTCGGTGGAGACAGCCTTCAGAATAAGAAACCTCACCCTGATACAATAAATTTTGTCATGGAGAAATTAGACGTTAATAGCAGTGGGACTCTTGTAGTCGGGGACAGTGCAGTAGATATAGAATGTGGTAAGAGAGCGGGAACATATACCTGTGGTATTAGCTACGGCTACAGGGATAGGAATGAACTTGTTGCGGCAGGCGCCGACTGGATAATTGATGATTTAATGGAGTTAACAAATATAATTGAGTGTTCTAAAAAACCTCTGTATTAGCGAATAATGACACAGGTAAAAATATGTGGCATAACAAATCTGGAAGATGCTATTTATGCGGCTGATTGTGGGGCTGATGCACTTGGATTTATATTTTACCCAAAGAGTCCCCGCTTTATTGAAAAAACAAAAACTAAAGAGATAATATCAAAACTCCCACCTTTTATTACAACTGTTGGGGTTTTCGTAAATGAGAGTATAGAGAATATTGTTAATACTATTCATGAGTGTAATATTAATATCGTTCAGCTTCACGGAGATGAGACACCTGACTACTGTAGTAAACTGCCTGTGAAGACAATAAAAGCAATAAGGGTTAGAGATGAAGACTCTCTGAAGAAAATGGCAGACTGCAGGGTAGATGCCTTTCTGTTAGATAGTCATTCTGAAAACAGCTACGGTGGAACTGGAAAGATATTTAGTTGGGATTTGGCAATAAAGGCAAAGGGGTATGGTAGAATTATACTGTCAGGCGGTTTAACTCCTGATAATGTTAAGGAGGCAATAGAAAAAGTCAAACCATACGGAGTAGATGTAAGCAGTGGAGTAGAAGAGAAAGCAGGGAAAAAGGATGAAGAAAAGGTTAGAGAGTTTATAAAAAGAGTTAGGAGTTTAGAGAGATGAGAAATTCGTTACCGGATAAAAAAGGACATTTTGGGATTTTTGGTGGAAAATATGTTATTGAGACACTGATGCCTGCACTCAATGAACTGGAGAATGCCTACCACGAGGCAAAAAGGGACAGGGGATTTCATAGGGAGCTTCACAGATATTTGAGCGAATATGCGGGGAGACCTACACCATTATACTTTGCAAAGAGATTGACAGAGAAATTCAGAGGGGCGAGGATATACTTAAAACGAGAAGACCTCTGCCATACAGGTGCCCATAAAATTAATAATACCCTTGGGCAGTTACTTCTCACAAAGAGAATGGGAAAGAAAAGGGTTATTGCAGAGACAGGCGCTGGACAACATGGTGTTGCAACTGCCACTGCCGCCGCCCTCTTTGGAATTGAATGCGAGATATTTATGGGTGAGGAGGATATTGAGAGACAGTCGCTGAATGTCTTCAGGATGAAGCTCCTCGGTGCGAAGGTAACACCTGTCTCATCAGGGACAAAGACATTAAAGGACGCAATGAATGAGGCATTAAGAAACTGGATTACAACAGTAAGAGATACACACTATGTTGTTGGCTCTACAGCAGGACCGCATCCATATCCAATGATAGTAAGGGATTTCCAATCAGTAATAGGGCATGAAACAAAACTACAGATATTAGCAAGAGAGGGGAGACTGCCGGATTATCTTATTGCCTGTGTCGGAGGCGGAAGCAATGCTATGGGTCTTTTTCATTCCTTTTATAACGACAGAGAAGTAAAATTTATTGGAGTTGAGGCGGCAGGGTATGGACTAAAGACAGGACATCATGGCGCCTCACTGGCAAAAGGGAAAATAGGGGTATTGCACGGAAGTATGAGTTATGTATTACAAAATGAAGATGGACAGATAAAGCCTGCACATTCTATATCCGCAGGACTTGACTACCCCGGTGTTGGGCCAGAGCATAGTTATTATAAAAAAACAGGACGGGCTAAATATGTATCGGCAACAGATAAAGAGGCTCTAAAGGCATTTGAACTTCTTTCTAAAACTGAAGGGATAATACCAGCCTTAGAGAGTGCCCATGCTATCGCATATACCTCAAAGATTGCAAAGAAATTTAAAAAAAGTGAAATAATTGTAATATGCCTCTCGGGTAGGGGAGATAAGGATGTAAACCAGGCGGCAAAAATAATGGGAGTGGAACTCTGATAAAGCAGCTATTTCCCATCTATATGATGTATAGCAGTCTTCAATCTATCAATTACCCTTTCCTTTCCAAGAACTGATATTACTTCAAAAATCCCAGGACTTACTGTTTTGCCTGTAAGGGCGAGGCGGACAGGCTGGGCAATCTGACCTAATTTAATATTAAACTCCTCTACAAGTTTATTAAATATGCCCTCTATTGAAGCATGAGAGAAGTCCTCAATCTTTTCTATCATCTCTATCAGTTTTTTTAAAACAGGCTTAATGGATGGAGTAAAGAGTTTCTCCTTTGCCTTCTCATCATATTTTATATCATTTATGAAATAAAACTCCATACCCTTTGCCATCTCAATAAGGGTTTTACTCCTCTCCTGTAATAACGGTATAACCTTCGCAATTTCTTCGTCTGTGATTAAATCCCCCCTTCCCCCCTTTTCTAAAGGGGGGTGTGGGGGGATTAGCTTCTCTGCTATCAAGAGTGGTTTTAATTCCTTTGCGAGTCTTAGAGGATTTTCTGTTTTTATATAATGGCTGTTTACCCAGAGGAGTTTCTCAGGATTAAATACAGCCGCTGATTTATTTATATTTTCAAGGGAAAAATATTTTATCAACTCATCCCTGCTGAATATCTCCTGGTCACCGTGAGACCAGCCAAGCCTGACAAGATAATTGACCATTGCCTCCGGCAGATAACCCATATCCCTGTAAGATAAGATAGATGTAGCCCCATGCCGTTTGCTCAACCGGCTCTTATCAGCCCCAAGAATCATTGAGAGGTGGGCAAACTGCGGCAGTGGATAGCCAAGCCCCCTGTAAAGGTGAATTTGTCTCGGCGTATTTGCAAGATGGTCATCCCCCCTTATAACATGGGTGATATTCATGGTGGCATCATCAACAACAACACAAAAATTATAAGTTGGTGTTTTATCAGAGCGGAGTATTATCAAATCATCCAGTTCAGAATTATCAAAAATAACCTCTTCCCTTAGAAGGTCAGTAAAAACAGTTTTTCCCTCCTT
>Ga0155941_1066_pt2 | contig 7698 bp, 10 predicted proteins | sample RifCSPlowO2_02_FD_107595 | JGI IMG/M metagenome (GOLD analysis project Ga0155941, IMG submission 107595) | Nitrospinae bacterium RIFCSPLOWO2_02_39_17 | reverse complement strand
TTTGAGACAAGCAATTTCCTTGCCTTATTTATTCCGCTAAGCGTTAATTCTAACCTATCGCCCGGCTTGATATTAAGTTCCTTGCGCATCCCACGTGGTATTGTAATTTTGTTTTTCTCATCCATCTTTGAGAAGAGCCTCAAAAGCGCCACTTTTCACCTACCTAAACAATAGCGGTATCTCTTTTCATTTTCTTGCTTACGCTAATAGTCTTCCCTGCGCCGACTTCTTTACTTACAAGTTCTTTAACTATTCCTTTTACCCTATCTTGATTAGTCTTTGAGCCGACCCTGCTTGTCTCAGAAGCCAATATATCCTGACACATCTGCGTAAAAACCCCATTGGCGCTTTTTACAGGGGTGATTCCCTGGACCTTAAGAGTCTTGGCGATCATGATACAGCCGCGCACAGTGGGAGCAAACTCACACTTTCCTGACTCTCTTAAGCCCCGGACGATATTGACGATTATCTCAGTATGTTGTTTTGAAAGCTTAGACTTTGCCTGGGTAATGGCCACCTCTGTCTCATAGTCAAAATGGTCCAAATCCATGGTTATCATCCTATCCCTCAACGCATCTTGGCTTCTATGGACTCCGGCATATTCTTCAGGATTTGAAGTAAAGATAGCAGTGAAATTCGGATCAACCCTTAAATATGGTTCTTCTCCACCTCTTCCCACCGGAAGATCCATCATCTTCTCCTGCAAGATTGACAGGAGAATATTATTTGCTTCTGGTCTGGAACGCGTGAATTCGTCATATATTAAGGTAAATCCATACTTACAGGCAACGGTGAGGCGGTTATCCACCCAACGCTTTATCATATCCTCTTCAGTCTTTAAAACCCTTGAGATAAATCGGTCTACAACCTTCTTTATCCTGTAGCCGTATTCGCCGCCAACCAAATCAGAGGTTGTAAATTCTTCATCTCCGTGAATCATTACCACCGGCCTTTTAATCTTACTGGCTATGTGCATAGCAAGCGTTGTCTTGCCGGAACCGGATACCCCTCTAAAATGGACTGGAAAACCTGCCTTTATATAGTCAAGGGACCTCTTAGTGATATCCTTGATATACTTTGTCTCCACAAAGTCTGACAAAGGACTGGGTTCTAATACTGTAGTCATCTCATCAATCATTTTATATCACCTCTTTTCTTGGATTCTAAAGTTTTATTCATCTTATTCCAGATTCTGCTTGCTTCGGCCAAATCGGCGCGAATCTCTTTTTCCTTCTTTCTAAAATCTTCCCTTAGAGAAGAGACATTCTTAACCAATTCTTCTCTATCTTCTTTAAGCCCTTTCGTTAAGCCTTCGGCCATCTCCTGATGAACTTTTCTGCAGTGCCCTACGAACTTCCTGGCATTGTCTCTGATGGTCTCTGCCTGTTCCTTTAAATCTTTTATGCTTCTCTTTCTATCTCCGTGGGCCGCGGCGATATCTTCACAGAGAGACTTCATACCACCCGCTATATTATCCATAAATCATCCCCCTTTGTGAATAACTCCTTTGCCTCCACATTTGCTGCAAGGAAGGTTTCCATCTACTTTATAACCTGTACCCTCACAGATAGGGCATTCTTCTTTAGCTCCCCGATGTGTAACACTACCTTTGCCCTTGCAGGCTGAACAATTAAGTCGACTATGTGGATGAATACCACTACCTTTACAAAAGGCGCATTCAATCATCGGCTCATCAACCTTAACATGACCCGTGCCGCCGCATACCTGACAGGCAGCCAGCTTAGATAGCAGGTTGAAAGGGTCTTTACCTTTTCCCTTACAAAAAGCGCATTTTATTTCACTCATAAACTCATCCCTCCACCGATATCACACCTCCTTAACCCTTTGCGACTCACGTTATCAGGGGGGAGTTATCTGTTCTTTTCTTCTTCCTCTTTTCTTTTTTTCTTTCCGCCCTTCTTTTTGCTCTTCTTCTCGACAGCCTCCTCAACTGTGCTGACCTTCTCCCCGGCTTCAATCCTGGGCATTACGCCACCTTTTCTGGATTTAGCTAAAGAAGCAGCCATTCCCTGCCACGCCGCCTTTGCCTTTTCCATATCTGAGCCATACTCACCTAAGAGCTTTTTAACACTACTGACTATGTCACCCACATACTTAGCTAAACTCTTTTTTAAAGCATCGGACATCTCAGCATGAGCCTTATCAAATTCATTTAGTTTCTTTTTAGTATAGCTCTCGATTTCCTTTACTGCTTTTGCAAGAGACTTTTTCAGCTCCTCTGACATCTTTTCTCTATCTGCATGAAAACCTTTTAACTGTGCAGCTACATCGTTCGCTATGGACTTAACAAAAGCCACTAAGTTCTTAGCTTGCTCTTCGCTCATCTCTTTGTGGCTTGCCTTAAACCCTTTGAGCATCGTCCCTACGTTCTTTGTCAAATCATTAACGAAATCAGCCAAATTCTTGGCCTGCTCCGCGCCCATCTGCTTCCTGTCAGCGGTAAAACCCCTAATAGTTTTATGAGTATCAATAACCAGATATTTTAACGCCTTCATTCGCACATCATAGGAACCGATGATGTTTTCGGTAATACCTTTCATGCTATCCGCTATTCCCATTTTTTATCCCTCCTTTTTGTTATTTTTTATTGAGTGTTTCTACTACTTGCCTAATCCACAAATTCTTGCCAGATTCTTTTCTCTCTTGCTTAAAAGTACCAAGCATTTTATTTACATCTTTTTTTCTTTCTATCTGGCGGGACAGACGTTCTTTATGCTGAGTTCTGAATTCCTGAAGCGTTTCTTTAAGGTCCTTTATCCTCAAGCTCCTTCCTTTGGCTAAAAGTGCTTTAAGTCTTTTTGCCATCTCCTGCTGTTCTTTCTGAAACTCCTTTAGCTTGGAGGAGACCTCTTCTTTTCTGGCATCCTGATTAGCGAGAACCTCTTTAATCATCTCCTGGAATTCTTTGACCCTTTGGACATCACATTTGGCAAGGGCATCTTTAAACTTAGTCAGATTCTCTCTTAGAGTGCGTGCCATTTCCCTTTGTTGACTGAGATAACCTTTCAATAAATTCTTTACTTCCGCTTCTCGTTCTTCCTGGGCTGATAAGACACCTTGCGTCATACTATCAAAGTCTTTTTTTCTTAAATGTTCGTTATGAGCGAGGATGTCACGCAGCTCGGTATTGATTTTTCTCCCCTCTTCTTTATTATCAAGAAAGACCTCCTGGAAGTCATCAGGGATCTGATGTGTAGTATCAAAAATGACCCCTACACTTTTGATTATCATCTCATAAGAAGAAACGGCATTTTCCGCGGCATTCTTTAAATCTAAGGCTTCTGGCATTTTTAAGATTACTCCTTTTTTGGAAGGAATTTCTTGGCGAACCATGCCCTTGACATCTTTGATGTCAAGGGGATAACTCGGCAAGAATCCCTTTTGTGACCTTATCCCTGACTGCCGTTAGGCAGGCTTAGGCTGCTGTTGCGGTTAAACCAATCGCCTCAGCATACTTCAGGTAAGTCTCAACTGATGCCGCTACGACTCTGGCTTCAATCGCGAGAATCTCTATACCTACTAAAGAGACTCTTACCCAGGCGTCAACTACCACGCCCTTGTCCAGGATACGGTCAATAACCTCAACCAAGCTGGAAGAACCAATCGCTTTTTCGACTGCCATGTGATTTCACCCCCTTTCATTTTTAGATTCCGCTTTTTTAGGGTAGAGGAGCGGTTAACCTCAAAAATCTATTCCTTTGCCTTCTTACCCTGCCGGCCTTACAGCCACATTTATAACAAACTCGCCATAATCCGTTGCAAACGGCACAATTTTCTCTATTATCTATCATTATCCCTTTCAGATTTAATATCTTCTTCAATAAATAGAACCGTCCCTTTTTTCTCCTACCTGTAAAAGTGAGGCAACAACTATGCCAAAGGTATTCAAATTCAGGCAGAATTTTTGCTTTCTGAAATTGATTTTTATAACCTCCCGAAATACATAAGATTTAATCTTTAATATATTCTGTTGATTTGAGATAGATTGAAATATCCTTTTTAAAAATTTGTTGAAACAGGTAAGGATGGGACAAATATGGGACTAAAAATGTAATAAAACTGTCCCATAAGCGTTAAGCAATTTGGGTATTTTTATTTTGATGATATGGTAATTTGGTTAGCTGGTTTCTTTGGGTAGGAAGAGAAAAGAAAAGTTAAAAAAAAGTTACAAGAAAAATATTAGGATTTGAAACCTAAACTCTTCATCTTCCGGTAAAGTGCCTTGCGGTTGATTTGCATGATTTTTGCTGCTTTGAGCTTATTTCCATCTGCTTTTTCAAGGGCATTTTTAATCAAATCTCGCTGGAATGCCTTGGATGCCTCTTCAAATGAGCTTAAACTATCGGTTGAGTCAGGTTTATTCTGGAATGTGAGTTTATTCTGGGATACTGCTGTATTTACAGATAAGTGACTAGGGTTAATATGCTCGGAATCGGATAATAATACTGCTCTTTTGATAAGATTTTTAAGCTCTCTGACATTACCCGGCCAAGGATAACTAAGTAAAAATTTCATTGCCTCGTTAGAAAAATCGTTTACCTTTTTGTTGAATTCACTATTTGCCGCATCTAAAAAATATTTCGCCAGGATAGGTATATCCTCTTTTCTTTCGGCTAATTTTGGCAGCTCAATTTGAAACTCATTGAGCCGATGATATAGGTCATCTCTAAATTTACCAGCACTTACTGCCTCGGAAAGATTAACATTTGAAGCCACAATTATACGAACATCTATGCTTATATCTCTCTTGCCGCCCAGGTGCTGGAGTCTTCTTTCCTGAATTACCCTTAAAAGCTTCATCTGGACTGCATCCGAAAGATTAGTAATTTCATCTAAAAGCAAAGTCCCGCTATTGGCCTGTTCAAACCTACCTTTCCTCCTATCCTCAGCTCCAGTAAAGGCGCCTCTTTCATAACCAAAGAGTTCGCTCTCTACTAATGTCTCAGGTATAGCCCCACAATCTATGGCCACAAAAGGCTGAGCTTTACGCAGGCTCTTTTGATAAATTAGCTGGGCCATTACTTCTTTACCTGTTCCGCTTGCACCATGAATTATTACTGTCATATTGGTTGGAGCAATAATCTCAACCTGTTTTAAGACCTGTTTTATTTGAGAACTCTCTCCCATAACCTCTTCAATGGCAGTTTTTTCACCCAATCTTTTTCTCAAAACTTTTACTTCCTTGCTTAAATATTGGGTCTGAAGGGCTTTTTTAATTATCAGCACGAGCTCCTCATTATCAAAGGGCTTGGTAATATAATCAAACGCACCTAATCTCATTGCTTTTACTGCGTCCTTAACCTCGGCGTAAGCGGTGAGCATAATTATGAGCAAGTCTTTATCAATCCCTTTTAACTTCTTCAAAATCTCCATCCCATCCATACTGGGCAGCCGAATATCTAACAGGGCTAAATTAGGGGAATTATTTTGCACTGCCTTAAGCGCTTCCCTTCCATCTCCTACAGCAAGTACATCATAGCCTTCATCCTTTAAGATACTTGAAAGGTTAAAGCGCAGGTCCTTATCATCATCTATAACCAGAATTCTTTCCACCCCGTTAGAAACCTCCATTTTATCGACCCCGTTAGAGATAAGGTGCCAAAGGCGGCTGACAGTTGCCTACGGCAACCTATCTCTAACGGGGCTTACTCTCACCTATGAAGTTTTCTTATACTCCTCAATATATCCTCTCCACTAAAAGGCTTGTCTATAAAACCATAAGCCCCCAATTCCCTTGCCTCGTCTCTGCTTTCTTCGCTGCTATAGGCGGTAATTATATTTACTATTGTGTTAGGATTTATCTTCCTGATTTTAGAAAGAAACTTCATTCCATCACCATCAGGTAATTTTAAATCTAAAAATACCAGGTCAGGTGAGCGGCTTTTTAAACTACTAATTGCCTCCTTTCTGGTATTGGCAGACTCAACATTATAGCCACGAGAGCTTAAGGTATCACCTAAAAGCTGGCACAAATCCTTTTCATCGTCTATGATTAAAATATTCTTTACCCCGTTAGAAATTTTGTTTTCTTCTCTTGAAGATTCTGTATTTCTAACGGGGTTTATCTGGGTTTTTTCAGATAAGGTACTTCTTGCCGGTTTCCTTCTTTTGAGCTTTCTTAATTGAGCTTTTTCATAGCGCCGAAAATAGGGGATAATTTCGTTGAGCTCTTCGGGTTTTCGCCAACCGGAAAAACCACTGCGATACACAACTACCTCGCCGGGTTTTATCTTACCAGTAGAAATCCATGACTTTAAGCGGCTATCAAATACTTGCCGATAAATACCTACCCCTCTTTTAATATCCCATTTTATTTCTACCATCAATTTACTCCCGCGTTTTTGTTTTTACGCCCCCCTACTCTCTCTCTGTGTGTAAAACTCTGTTCGGTTGGCAAAGAAACAGTAAAGGTAGAGCCCTTTCTTGACTTACTTTCAACCTCTATAGTGCCTCCATGGCTAACAATAATTCCATAGCATATGGACAATCCCAAACCCACACCACCAGACTTGGTGCTAAAAAAAAGGTCAAATATCTTAATAATATCTTTTTCAGGGATGCCTTTGCCTGTATCATGAATCTTTACCAGGAAAAATTTTCCACTGAGTTCTGTAATAATAGTTAAGTTACCGCCACGGGGCATAGCTTCAATAGCGTTGGTAATTAAGTTCAAGAAGGCACGTTCTATCTGTTCTTTATCAATTTTTAATATGGAGGAGTTAGAGTTAAAGTTTTCAGTTACTTTTATCTTTTGGAGGTTAATCTTGGCTTTATTGGATTCCAAAACATCCTTCAAGATCTTGTGGATATCATAAGGCTTTAGATCAAGTTTAGCTGGTCGGGCGCAGTTTAATAATTCCGTAATCAGATAATTAATCCTTTCTATGTTTCTCTCAACGATATCAATATGTTTAAAACCCTCTTGCTTTATCTTGTTACCTTTTTTGAGCTGTTGGACTGACATAGAAACATTGGTCAGGGGATTTCTTATCTCATGGGCAATGCTTACGGCTATGCGGCCAGTATAGGCAAGTTTCTCAGAACGCACCAAATCATCTTTACTCACCTTTAGTTCTATATAAGAGGTCTTGAGCTCTTCCTGAGAGTGAGTCAATTCATCAATCAACCCTTTAATTTTACTGATATCCCTGGCCATAAAGATGATATCATGTGGATAGGAAATTCTATTGGTGATATTAACACTTACGGAAATTTTCTTACCTTCCTTGTTTAGATATATCAGTTCCTGCTCCGCTAAAGGAAGTTTATCTTTCAAGCTTGACACAGAGAAATTGTTGCAAATTTTTTCAAAAGCTAACTCGATTATTTCTTCTTTTCTTTTATAACCTAAAAGTTTAAGGGTTGTCTGATTTACTTCTCTTATCTTACCATCTTTATCTACTGCAATTACACTATCTACTATACTATCCAGAAAATTTTTTTCTTGATCGGGACCCATTTTATTTTACTTTCCAAAAAAACAAAAAACCCAAATCCCTGCAATTAAACTGTGCAGAAATTTGGGTTTATTTTTTTTAGAGAAGGGGCTTTTAGTATAATGCTTGCTTGCTTGCTTGCTTGCTTGCTTGCTTGCAACTAATGCGCCAATCTGGCATATTTTTTCTCCTTATGGCTAAAAATGTATTATATTACTTTCAAAAAGGTATGTCAAATCAT
>Ga0155941_1140_pt1 | contig 7732 bp, 10 predicted proteins | sample RifCSPlowO2_02_FD_107595 | JGI IMG/M metagenome (GOLD analysis project Ga0155941, IMG submission 107595) | Nitrospinae bacterium RIFCSPLOWO2_02_39_17 | reverse complement strand
ACCTTATTGTAAAAGAGGATGGCAAGCTGGTAGGCATCATCGCCGCAAGAGACCTTGTAAAATAGGGCTCTACTTTATAACAGCAGTCTTTGCACTATTCCCCTCAAATGATGGAATCAATAGGAGATTATTTTTCTTGTCTATATTGATGTCCGCAGGGGATGTTAAACCCTTTAAGAATACATCTACCTTTAAGTCAGGAGTTATTTTGTAAACCTCTCCTCCTGTAAAACTTGAGACAAACATATTTCCATTGTTATCAAAATCAATCCCATCAAGGGTTTTAAATCTCTTGTCCTCCACAAGGATTTTTATACTGCCCGATGAATCAATCTCCTGAACCTTTCCTGTCTCCCAAGTAACATTTATCAGCTTATTTGTCTTTGGATGGATGTTCAGCCCATTAGGACCTCCAAGTGTATTCCCCTTTGCAACCACTGATACTTTATGATTATTCCTTGTCTCAATCTTGAATATAAAATTTCCTATCCAGTCGGATACATATAAATTGCCCTGCGAGTCGTGTGTGAGGTCATTTAAGGAAGAAGGGTTAAAAGCCTTAAAATCTAAATCGTGTAATAATTTTCCTGTCTCTTTATCAAATCCCCTGACAAAGTCTATGTCACTTACATAAATGACATTGCCTATTATGTCAAGCCCCTTCGGTGCATTCAGGGTAATATCTTTATTCTTTCCATCAACAAATGCGAGATTGATTACCTTTCCGTCCTTATCAAGTTTGGTAATAAAGCCATCATCATCCTTGCCGCCAGGGCCACCGCCATTTATATTGGATATAAAATAATTGCCGGTGGATGGGTCTGCAATAAAACTCTCAGGTGTCTTCAGCCCCTGAACCTCAAAGGCTGAGACCGATTCTAAAAAAATGATTAGAAGAATGAAAATAAAAGAAAATAATCTTACTGTTCTCATAGGCATTCCTCCTTACCCTATGATTTTATTGAGATGGGATAGAGTGGGTATCCTTCAATCCCATCATTTCCCTTATAATAGGCGGGATAAATATATCGTCTGTATTATATTTTTTTAGCTGGATGCTTAATATCCTGCATTTTTCCTTTGCAGGCAATCTGCTGTCAATAATTATCATATCCTTGCCTTTTAGGTTACATGCCCCGCTTTCAATCCTGAACTCCTCATCATTAAGGTTTCTGTATTTAACATCTACAGATAATCTCTTTGCGAGGGATTCAAGATTGTGAAGGATATCTTCATCATCCATAATTCATTAATGCTCAAGGAATCGCATTATGTCATTATAAAATGCAAAGAGCATGAGAGAGACCAATATGAATATACCTACCTGCTGTGCAAACTCTCTTGACCTCACACTGACAGGTTTTCTGAAGATTATCTCTATCAGGAAAAATAAAATATGCCCTCCGTCAAGAACAGGTATTGGAAGCAGGTTAAGAATACCAAGGTTGATACTTATAAGTGCAGCAAAGGTGGCATAGGGTAAAAATCCCTCACTTGCAAATTCTCCTGCCTTCTGAAAAATGAGCAGGGGTCCTCCAATATTCTTTGCAGAGATGTCGCCTGTAATCATCTTATACATTGCCCAGAAGGTAAGATAGATAATATCCCATGTCCTTTCAAATCCCTTAATTGTGGCAGTTATAGGATTATACCTCTCGGTTACAAGCATTGGCTCAATCCCTATGAGACCAACCTGCTGGTCTTTTCCAAAGACATCCTTTACAGTTTCAGCCTTCGGCGTTATTTTCAGATCAATTGTTTCTCCACTCCCTCTTTTTACTTTGAAGGATAGTTCTTTGCTCGGGCTTTTGTGGATAATCTCAGCCATCTGATGCCATTTATCAACTGATTTCCCCTCTATCTCAACAATTGTATCCCCACTTTTTAAGCCTGCTACCTCTGCAGGATGGCCAATTCTCACATTCCCCACTGCTGACGAATCTGAAGGGACTTTAATGCCTACCATAAATACAATGGCAAGTATTGCTACTGAAAAAAGGAGATTAAATATCGGTCCAGCCGAGACTATTGCCAGTCTTACCCCTACAGGTTTGTTTGTAAATGACTTTTCTAAATCGGTTACCTGCTCCTCGGGGTCTTCACCTACCATCTTTACATATCCGCCAAGAGGGACGGCAGAGATAAGATATTCAGTCTCGCCGATTTTTTTACCGATAATCTTAGGACCAAATCCGAGTGAAAATTTTTCAACCCCAACCCCGCTTCTCTTTGCAATGAGGAAATGTCCAAGTTCATGAACAAAAATCAAAGCACCTAACAAAATAACAGCCGAAATAATTGTCTCCACTTAATCCTCCTTTTTACTGTGTTACAACTCTGACATCCTGAGGCACTTCAAAATGAAAAATATCATCAGATAGTTCTTTATTTATTTCTATGCTTGAGAAACTTATAATAGTCTGATTTCCATATATATCATAGATGGTGCTCATTTCAATTTTAAAATCTTCACTGTTTACGCCAATTACCAATTTTGTCATGTTTGGCTGAGATTTTTTTGGAATTAATCTTAGCAGATATTGATATTGTGAAATTCCCCCTTCGCTCTCAAGTCCAATATTAAATATATTCCTCAGTTTACCGCTTCCAGCCAGAAAAATGTTTGGCGAATGAGAATCTATATCGCCTGTAACATTACTTATCATTACCTGTTTATCTATCGGCACATAAAACCAGATGACCTTGCCATCAGAAATAATAAACTGTGCTTCAGGCTCTTTATATTCCCACCTCATCATTCCGGGCTTCTTTATAAATACACGTCCCTTGCTGACCTGTTTTTGCTTTACAGTTTTTAAGATGGAGGTTTGTGTAAAATCAGCCTGAAAATTCCCCGTCTTTTCATACCTATCTTGAACCCTGTCAATTATCTCATCAAGAGTCAGGGAATGTGAGATATTCGCAGACAATAATGTAATTATACAGATGATGGGTGCAAGATGCAATTTTGTAATCATATAGAAATTATAAAAATTTGCCACGGAGGCACAGAGACACAGAGATATTAAAGACTTTTCAAAATATTTATATTTCCTCAGTGCCTCAGTGTCTCAGTGGTTTAATCAGGTTTTAGTTCTTTTTAAAAAAATTTATCAAAATGAGTCCTGCAAAGAAGCCGCCTATGTGGGCAAACCATGCCACTCCTCCACCCTCTGAACCAGATGCAACTGTGCTATTTAAAAACTGAAGGACTATCCAGAATCCAAGAACAACCATTGCAGGGATTTTTATCATCTTTATAAAAAAACCAAATGTTACCAGAGTTAAAATCCTCGCATGTGGAAATAACAATAGATAAGCCCCAAGAATACCTGAAACTGCACCACTGGCACCAACCATTGGTATCTTTGAATTTGGGGCAAGAAATATATGTGTTAAAGATGCCACTGTGCCGCATATAAGATAGAAAAATATGAATCTGATATGCCCCATAGAGTCCTCTATATTATTTCCAAATATCCAGAGGTAGAGCATATTGCCTATTATGTGCATGAAGCCCCCGTGCATGAACATAGAGGAATAGACTGTAAAAAATACAGGCATCTGAACAGGGGGACCAATATCAACACTATGAGTTATCTCATAAGGAAAGGCGCCATATGTAAATATAAACTTCTCATATCCAGCCCCAAGGGAAAGTTGATATATAAAGACAAGTATATTTGCTGCAATTATCCCTATGGTAACAATGGGGAAAATTTTTGTCGGATTATCATCTTTTAATGGAATCATAATAAGAACAGAATACAGGAGTCAGGATTCAGAATCCAGAATTTTTTTATTGCTAAATTTTTTCTGGAGGGATAGTGTTGTAAGTTGAAATTGATTGTGCTATATTTTAAACATGACTACGGCAACCGTTCCGAAAAAAATAATAAGAGAAAAAATAAATACGACTAACGCTAAAATAGTGAAAAAGCATATTTATCCATTGATTACCCCTGAGGAGCGGCTTATGATTTGGGAAAGGGTGAGGGGGATTTGGAAGAACCGAAAACCAGACCCTCTTCAGGAATTAAAGAAAATGCGAAAAGAATGGGAGAGAAAAATCAGCTAAATTTGTGTATACCCTTGATACAAATGCCATTATCTATTTTCTAAAAGATGAAATAAGTGTTGTTTCGTTTAAGAAAATTCCAAATATATCTCTGCATAGGATTTAATCAAGCTAAGTTGACCATATCAATCTCTCAATCTCAGACAGTATTTCCCCTGCCTTGCCTATCAGTGATTCGTTTACAACATCTGATATTGGTGTCTCTTCGGCATTAACCTCAATCACATAGGCACCGTGCTCCTTTGCTATGAGTGGTAAAGATGCGGCAGGCTGGACAACAGCGGATGTCCCCACAACGAGCATTACATCACACTCATTTGCTGCCTTATATGCCTGTTGAATGGCATCATAAGGAAGTGATTCACCAAACCAGACTATATGAGGTCTTAGCATGGCTCCACATTCACATGATGGGGGTATTTTAGATAATGGGGTTTCAAAATTATCCGTAACCTTCCCATCTCTCAGACATCTAACCTTCCATATATTTCCATGCAGCTCCACCATTTTTTTATTCCCTGCCTTTTGGTGAAGACCATCCACATTTTGTGTAATCAACAGAAATTCAGGGAATCTCTTTTCAAACCTCGCAATAACCTCATGCCCCTTATTTGGTTTTAAAGGCTTAAGCAATTGCCTCCTCCAGTCATACCATTCCCAGACTAATTTTGGATTGCTTTCAAAAGCCTCAGGAGTGGCAAGCTCCTCAGCCCTGAAATTTCTCCATAATCCATCCTCACCCCTGAATGTAGGGACACCACTCTCGGCAGATATACCGGCACCGGTAAGAACTACTACATTTTTTGCAGAAATAAGGGCATCTTTACCACTGTTCATTAGGTGATAGACAGAAACCATTTAATGAATATATACCATTATATTTCAGCAACATAATAATTAATACAACATTATTATGCGGAGACCTTTTCGAAATCATCCTGATTCAGACGAAAGGCGGTTCTGCGCTGCGACCTACTCCGGACGATGTTGCCCGCCTTTCAAGAGTTGCCAAACGTCACGGAGCGAAGGCGGTCATCCTATCGGAATGGCGGCGTGCCGAGAAACTTGATCTTTTCAAGCTCAATGGTACGCGCTGGCAATCGGTCTCACCGAAGGAAATCTTTGGTTGATCGAAGAATAACGGAAGGCAGCGAACAAGCGGTTGGAGCGGACGGTTGATGGGCGTGTTCAGCCTTGATTCCAACCCCCCGCCGCTCAACCGCACCGTTCACAGTAAAAATTTACACTCCAAAATCAACTCCCTACTACCAGCGAAACTATCTTTCCTATTATAAACCCCACCACTGATGCGATGCTTCCAATAATTGCTACCTCAATACCACTTTTTAGCCAATTACCTTTTGTAACAGTTGTCTTGCCAATCCCTACGCCAAATAAAAATAATAGGGATGTTACAACGGCAACCTTTAAGGCTGTAAAGGGGTTATCCATAAGCATATAGGGTATAAGAGGCGGGAGTGAGCCGATTGCAAATGAAATGCCCATGATTGCACCAACCTTCAATGGGTCGTCAAATGTCTCCTCCATTATTCCCAGTTCTTCCCTCATCATAAACCGCACCCAGAGTTTCTTGTCAGATGTAACCCTCTTTACTATCATCTCAACCTCATCCTCTTTAAAACCAAGGTTACTATATATCTCCCTTATCTCCTCAGTCTCTTTCTCAGGCATTTCATCAATCTCTCTTGTCTCCCTCTTTATCTCATTATCAAAGAATTCCCTCTGGGATTTTGTAGAGAGATATGCCCCAAAAAACATGGAGATTGCACCTGCAACCATCTCTGCCAACCCTGAAAGGAGAACCATCTTTACATCAGCCATGGAAACGGTAACACCTGCAATAAAACCAATGGCAGTAACAAGCCCGTCGTTTATACCAAAAACAACCTCTCTTATAATTCTTCCCTTCGGTGTATGCCAGTCCTCATCATGGAATTTTTTAAGATAGTCCATAATTAGTGTCAGTGATTATTGATTCATAATATTGAGCATCTCTCTGACAGCCCTCTCCATCCCTACAAGAACAGCCCTCGCTATTATATTATGACCTATATTTAACTCGGATATCTCTTTTAAATCAGAAATCCTTTTGACATTTTTATATGTCAGGCCATGCCCTGCATGAACTATAAATTTAGACTTATAGGCAAATTTAACCGCATCCTTTACCTTTTCAAACTCAACATCCGATTCTTTCTCCGTTTTTGCCTCGGAATACTTTCCAGTATTTATCTCCACACAATCAGCCCCTATCTTTTTTGCTGTCCTAATCTGCTTCAAATCAGGGTCAATAAATATACTTACAGGAATATCAGCTTTCTTAAATGTTTTAATGGCTCTCCTTATATAATTTTCCTGCAATATTACATCAAGCCCTCCTTCAGTTGTTATCTCCTGCCTTTTTTCGGGAACGAATGTTACTTGGTCGGGCTTGACAGAGAGGGCAATATCAATCATTTCTTTTGTTGCTGCCATTTCAAGATTCAGCTTTGTCTTTACAACCTCCCGCATTATGCGCAGATCTCTGTCCTGAATATGCCTACGGTCCTCTCTTAAATGGATTGTAATGCCGTGCGCACCGGCAAGCTCTGCCAGAACAGCCGCAGCTATGGGGTCAGGCTCTGTAGTCTTCCTTGCCTCTCTCACAGTTGCAACATGGTCAACATTTATACATAGCTTTGCCATAGTTATATTTTACAGAGTGAGTCTGATTAATGTCAACAAAACAGTGATAGCGAAGGAAATGATACTTTTTGATGAGTAAATCGGTATATGATTATTTATAATGTGCAATCTTTAAAATACTATTTTTTTTGCTTAAATCTATTTGCCTCTTTGATAAACTCTGTGAAAATATTTTTAGAGCAGGAATCTTTATTATAAATCCTCTCAGGATGCCACTGGACCCCGACAATAAAGCCATCGCCATTAGATTCAATAGCCTCAATCACTCCATCCTCTGCAACTGCACTTACATTAAAACCTGTGCCTGTTTTTTTAATTGACTGATGATGAGTACTGTTTACTTTGCTGGAATCAGCCCCAGTAATTTCAGACAATCTTGTGGAGGGATGAATCTCTATCTTATGATATGGAATGTCAGATGGTGTAGATTGCTTATGATTGATTTTTTCACTATATTGGGACGGTATATCCTGATAAAGTGTGCCTCCGAAATATACATTTATTAACTGATGTCCACCACATATACCAAGAACAGGCATTCTCTTTTCTACAGCAAATTTTAATAACTTAATTTCAAAGTCAGTCCTATCGGGCTGAATTTTACCAAGTCTTGGATGAGGTTCTTCTCCGTAGAGTTTTGGATCAATATCAAATCCACCACCTGATATTAAAATCCCATCAATCAGGTTTATAAATCTTGATATGCTGTTCTCATTTTTAGTGGGACATAACAAAAGTGGAATACCACCTGAATCTTCAACAGCAGTAACATAACTTTCCTTTATAAAAAAAGAGTTCTGCCCATTAATTTCATTATAGTCAGAGGTTATGCCTATCAAAGGAGCTTTCATGAAACCCATTATAACACTCCATTAAATAGATGCAAAAGGACTTCTATTTCTGTATATTTAAGACATGGCTTATAAACATTCAATTGACCCGATTTTG
>Ga0155941_1025_pt1 | contig 8797 bp, 10 predicted proteins | sample RifCSPlowO2_02_FD_107595 | JGI IMG/M metagenome (GOLD analysis project Ga0155941, IMG submission 107595) | Nitrospinae bacterium RIFCSPLOWO2_02_39_17 | reverse complement strand
AGATGCCCTCTCATTTGGCAGAAAGGTAGGAGATGCAATCAGGGGAAGCTATTTCCCTTTAGATGAAGGAAGGTCTGTATCAAGGGTAGTGGTAAAGGGTGATTCAAAGGAAATTATACTGGATTTTTCTAAAATGAGGGGTAAGAATATTGTGGATGACCTTAAAGTCAGGGATTTTACAATAAATTCAATTGCCGTGAGTTTGGATGACCTTGTCAGTTGCGAGGAGATTAATCTTATTGACCCTACAGATGGAGTAGGGGATATAGGTAGAAAGATAATAAGGACTTATGATAAAAGGGTGTTGGATGATGACCCTCTCAGGATGCTCAGGGCTGTCAGGTTTGAGTCACAGTTAGGTTTCGTAATGGATAATAGCCTTGAAACCTTTATTAAGGGAAATGGGTATAAAGTCAGAAATTCATCAGGAGAGAGAATCAGAGAAGAGTTTTTTAATATTTTATCATGCAATGGGACATATAGATATATTCAGAGGTTGAAGGACCTTTATCTGCTTAAAGAGATTATTCCTGAAATTGAGTCAATGGAAAATTTTGAGCAGGGGAGGTTTCATAAATACCTCCTGTGGGAGCATTCTTTAAATACCCTTAGGAATCTTGAGATGCTTATGGAAAATCTTTATAGGATATTCCCTGATAGATACCTGCAAATAGGCGATATACTTTCAGAGGAACTGGAACACGGAATAAACTGCAGGGGGATATTAAAATTGGCCGCTCTGATTCACGATACAGGTAAGGTGCAGACAAGGATTACAGATGAGAATGGCGAGGTGAGGTTTATAAACCATGAAAACATATCTGCAGATAATGGTGAAAGATTAGCTCAAAGATTAAAGATTGGTAACAGAGCTTGCAGGATAATGGGTTCTATAATCAAAAATCATATGAGACCACTTTTATTGAGCAGAGAAAAAAAGGTAACTAACAGGGCTATCTTAAGGTTTTTCACTGAATGCCGGAAAGCAGGGGTGCTTATATGTCTTATGAGTATTGCGGATATTCATGCAACAATGGGTTCTGGCATATTTGATGACCTGTCTGGTGATATAGAAGGACTCATAAAAAGGATGCTGGAGTTTTATTTTGAAGATTTTATAAAAACGATAAACTCACCTCTTGTATCAGGTGATGAAATAATAGAGAGACTTGGTTTAAAATCCGGACCTGAGATTGGAGAGATACTTAAAAATATAGAAGAATGGAGGGCTGAAGGGATTATCTCTAACAAAGATGAGGCTATAAATTATTTGAAGTTCCACAGAAATTTATATCATAATTTCATCCCGGATAATGCATGAACGGTAGCCGCAGCCTTTAATTGCATTAATCTAATAACAGAAAAAGGATAAGGCTGTATCCCCGTAACGAACTGTTCTTTTTAATTTTATTGCCGTATCTCCTGTGGGTTTTGTCTTATAGTAGTGCTCCCATATTATCTCTCCAGACTCTTTCAGAATATTATATCGGAGAATTTCCATTAATGCCTTTTCACCTAAATCAGACTTATAAGGTGGGTCAAGAAATATGAGGTCAAATTGCCGGGGTTTAAATTTCCTAATAATCTCTATTACATCTCCCCTTATAATTTTAAGTCTATAGTCTGGAGTTTGCAATTCATGATTGCAATGAAGTCCCAGGTCTTCCAGATTTTTTTTTATAATTTTTATTGCTATATTATCGTTGTCCACAAAGACCACTTCATAAGTTCCTCTGCTTAAAGCCTCTATCCCTATAGCTCCCGTTCCTGCAAAGAGGTCTAAAAATAAGGAGTCCTCTATAGCCCATCCTATAATATTAAATAATGCCCCTCTTACCTTGTCAGGGGTAGGACGGATGTGAAGCCCCTTGGGAGAGGCTAATTTCCTTCCTTTGAATGAACCTGAAATGACCCTCAATGTGGCTCCCTCATAAGTATTGTCGGGTCAGGTATAGATACTGGTTTCCAATTCACATTTTCCAGCCGTAGACGGATTTCATTTCTATATTCATCTGGTATATCATAAGCTGTTCTGGTAAATAGATAGATATCTTCAGGGAGCCTGTTATCTGAATATAGTTTATGCAGTTCTATGTAGTTCTTTAACTTTATCTGTCTCCCTTTTGATGTATCATTTGGTCTCATACAGAGTTTTGCTGCAAGTGCAAGAGCCTCTGATGGGCTATCGGCAGTTGTCATAAGATGTGCGGGGGTTGGACCTGCAAATACTGCTTTTTTACTTCTCCTGTCTGTAACCTCCCAGCTTCCATTCATATCCCCTTTCATCAATCTGCCATATCTCCCCCCCTTACTTCCGAATATCACAGGTATCCCAAGCCTGTTTGCACCTGTTGCTGTTGCGTAAGCCTTCTGGCTCATTGGTCCCCATATAATTATTATTACGCCTACCCTGTTTAAAATGTAATCGGCAATCTCTTTATAATTGCCATCAATTGACCTCTTTAGCATCACACTGGCTATTTTTATTGCAGCACCCAGCAGGTGAGATGCAGATACGCAGGAACCCAGATTTGCAAATCCACCTCCGTCAAATATACTGGCGGTCTCCTCATACAGAAATTTACCATCTTTATCAGATTCTGCAAGGTCAATTGCAACGCATCCCCCAGATGTTACAATATAGTTTCTGTTAATGAGTATTTTTGTTAGTTCTATCAGCCCATCTTTATCTTGATAGTTTGGACAGCCAAAGATGCCGATAATGCCGGGGATTTCACCCATTATAATAGGTGGTGCAACATTCTTAATCTCTATATCAGATATCGCACCCCTCCCGACCCTTATTTTATAATTTGGAATTTGAAATTTGAAATTTGGAATTTTTTTTCTCCTGATAGATGTCTCTGCCGCTACCTGTGCAATCTTTTTTTTATCAAATATCAAAACACCTTCCCTCTTCTGCATGAGGCCGTCAACTATATCTTCAGCCTTATCACCTGTCCTGTCTATGAGTCCCAGACAGCATTCCTGACTTGTGGCAATAACTGGTATCCTCATCTTCATCGCATGGTGCAGGATATCTGTCCTGATACATTGAGAATCAAGTATGATTACATCTGCAATGCCGCTCCTTACAAATTTTAGCTGGTCACTCTGATTACCTATTATCCTCATTCCGTGATGGTCTTTGCGAGACATATCAGTTGCCATACAACAAAGCCCGTATAAATCAATTTTTTCAGAAAGATTATTTTCATCAAGATACTGCATAATCTCTATCCCTGTAATAGAATTATGCCCAATACAGAGGATTGCAGCCTTCTTAATTCCATATTCTGCATTCCGCATTCCGTATTCCACAATAGGTGTGGTGGGATTATTTGATGGAAACTTGAATGTGGAAATTTGAGCCATATCTGTAACTTCAAGTGATAGGTTATCAAGCATACCTGCATGGAAGGTCTTACTCTCAAAGTCTATCCATTCCCCCTCCTGCCCCATATTGAGAACTGAGAGGAGTGAGGTTATTTCTTTATTAATATATGATGTCACTGTCTTTAAATCTAATAGGGTTTTTGGTTTAAAACCACATATAAGACGGATTAAAGGTGTCTGGAGTGGTTCATCATTAAGTTCAAGAGGATAATCACTGCCGAATTTCTCAATGAGTTCAGATGTAATTGACTCTGCCAATGATGCATGACCTGCAGCACCTGTAACAGCAGTAAATAATGACATCCTTGACAGATGTGCATTAAGTTCAATCCCACATACACCTTTTCTTTTCTCATCTATCTTGCATGGACCATAAGTGCAGAGACTACATTCATCTTCTTTTTTAAAATATTTCGGAGGGTATCTTTTAAGGAGCAGAAAATCCCAATCCCTTAAGGTGGTTATATTGGGCATGGAGGACATCATTATTTTATATTTTTTGGGCTGATTAGAAACATCTCTATATGTTTTTATTTAACCATTCCTATTCCTTCTCAACATAATACCTGCCGACATTGAAGTGCTGAATATGTTCAGCCAATTCGTCAAGACTCATATTCTCTACTTATTTATGATTACCTTGTCTTATTCTATATGGTGCATGTGGTTCAAGGAGTTCTATTTGACTGTCATGAAAAATCTGGTCATACTGTCGCAACTTGAGTTTATATTCTTTATCAATAAATCCCTTTTCAATTCTGTCCATAATCATCTTGTGGTATTTTGCATCAACCTCTGCTGATATAAAATTTCTTTTTAATTCCTTACACAGGCATATCTCTGAGCCGCTTCCACCAAAAAGTATTAGGACTGAATCACCTTCCATTGTGCAGGATTTTATGAGCATCTCTGACAATTTCTGAGGTATCTGACAGGCATGGAAGGTCTTCTCCTTGCTAACATTTTTTACTAAGTCAAAATAAAACCAACTGTATGGCATTCTTCCTTTTGAGCCATTGGCAAGATTTTGTAATATTCGCCTATCTGTAGGATTTTTATAAGGAACTGCAATACTGTCTTTATAAAATTTGTTATCTTTCGCTTTTCTACAATGTAAGATACTTCTGTGTGCGGTAGTAAACCGCTTTGGGGAATGTCCTACATTTGTATTATAAACCCAAACATAATCTAAAACCTCATAACAGGCATTATCAAGATATTTAACTCTCAAATGGGCATTTTGCTTCGGGTAGTTAATTAAAAACATATTGCCAGTATCTTTAAGAACCCGTAAAGACTCTTTTGCCAGTTCAACATACCATTCAATATATTCACTAAAATTTCTGGCATAAGTTTTATCACCATATTTTATTCCAACATTGTAATCTGGGTCACCATAAACCATATCAACACACCTATCAGGCAACTTCTTTAAAAGTTCCATAATATCCTTCATGAAAACTTTATTTATATACTTTTCCATACAATAAATTATCCCCTGCTTGGCACCCATTCAAGTCTGCACCTTCGCATAACAGTTTTTAAGTAGTCCGGTTTTTTCTTAATCTTTCCTATAGATTCATTTAATCTGGTCTTATCTGTTTCTTTTGAAGAATAAAGTAAGAAATTAAACAGAAAGGCACGACCTTCATTATCCCAATAAATAATATCTTCCATAACAAACATCCATTTTAAAACCTTTAAAAGGATTTCCACCTTTGCACCAGTCTTAAATGATTTTACTAATCCACGATATTTCATTAGTATCTTGTCTATATCACTCTCTGAACAGTGATAAACTTCAGAAATGGCATTTAATAGAACCTGAAACTTACGAGGGTGTTCCAAATTCTTATTTCTCAAATCATCAGCGATTTCTAAATGACTTCCTTCTCCAAGACCTAATTCTTTGGTGACATCTACTTTAAAGTCAAAATTCTTTTTATGTCCTGGTCTTGCAATAAAAAGCCTTTGTCCATCTGAAAGGGTTTCTACCGGATAACGAAATACTATGCCTTTTCCTTTCTTCAGATATTCTTCCTCAATAAAGGTATTAACAACCTTTCTTACAATTTCATGTCTGGCAATAGCACCTTTGATTTCAATATTTCTTCCTTCAATAGTTATTTTCTTTTTCATTAGTTTCCTCTCCTTTTAATAGATATTGACATAGATTTATTTGCATCCCTCTGTTTTACAAAGAGGGCAAATTTGATTTTGAATTAAAGTTTCTGCTGTTTGATAATTCATCTGATAATGTTTTTCATGCCGATACGCTTTCAGTAAATACATCTACAGGGATATTTACAGTTTTATCCCATTTCTCTTTTGTCTGAATTTTGTGTTCAATTTTTTTAGCCACTGTTGCAGTAAGATATTTTTCACCACATTGCTGACAAACTCCTGCTGGCACATCTTGAAAGATATACAGCCTCCCCTTATAGGGATAGTCTAATTCTACTCTTTCTTCCTTAACCTCTCCACCACAAAAAGAACAATCACCGTATTTATGCATGGTAACTGATTTCATATTCTCCAAGCTCTATCCTTATAATGCTGCAAAAGTTTTGCTATCTCTTGGATTAAATTATCTTTGCACCCTTTTCCCCTTCCTCAATCACTCCTATCTCCCACGACTTGAAGCCGTTTTTATTTAGATGAATAATGGCGGATTCAACATCTTTGCCTGAAACAACAATCACAAGCCCTATGCCCATATTGAGTGTCCTGAACATATCTTCATCAGGGACATTTCCTTCTCTCTGGATTATTTTAAATATTGGGAGTATTTCCCATGAGCCTTTTTTTATGACTGCTGTGCAGTTATCGGGCAGAATCCGAGGGATATTATCAATAAAACCACCACCTGTTATATGTGCAATACCTTTTATCTCTATTTTGGAGCCATCCATTAATGAATGAATTATCTTTGAGTAGTTCCTGTGGGGCTTTAATAGTGCCTCACCAAGTGTCATGCCGAGTTCATCTATATGTGTCTTTACTGTATAGCCTTTATGGGTAAAGAGAACTTTTCTTGCGAGGGAATATCCGTTTGTATGGAGGCCACTTGATGCAATACCGATTAAAATATCCCCTTTTTTTATCTTATCACCAATTATAATCTTATCTTTCTCAACAACACCTGTTACAGAGCCGACCAAATCATATTCTCCTGAGACATATACACCTGGCATCTCAGCTATCTCTCCACCAATCACTGGCATACCAGCCTCACGACACCCTTCAGCAATACCTTTTAAAATATCTTCAATATGCTCCGGTCTAACCTTTTCTGTTGCTATATAATCAAGGAATGTAATAGGCTTTGCACCCTGGCAGAGTATATCGTTGCAGCTATGTGCAACCATATCTATACCTATGGTTGTATGCATACCCATTGCATTTGCAATCATCAGTTTTGTCCCAACTCCGTCAATACTCTGGACAAGGACAGGATTCTTATAATTCTTTACTATCTCTCCCAAATCATAGAGGGCTCCGAATGTCCCAAGACCAGTCAGGACTGATTTGTTAAATGTTGACTGGACATGCCTCTTGATTCTTCTTACACTCTCATTTCCTGCCTCAACATCCACCCCAGAATCTTTATATGTAATACCGATGTTCACCATAACCTCCTGCTTTAATTATTATATTTTACAGAGATAGTAGCCTACAAATATGTAACCGTCAAGCGGAATATTTCTTACAAAAAGTACCTACCCATAAATAAGTTTTAAATACAAATAATGTATATTTACCCCGCTAATTCCCCTTGATTATCTAAACGGAATACTGAATATTCAATTACCTTGCAATTTTATAAAAACTTTTTCAAATGTAGTAGTTGCCAAAAAAGAAGTATAGCAAGTGTAGCTATAAATAACCCAACAATAACCCAACACTGATACCTTGTATTCTTTGGGGTATCGTGAGATAATAAATCATATTTATATTCTGCATGGAATTTCTGGAAATAGAGGCTATGAACCTTATAAATAGATTCAATAAAATATGCAAGGATTATGATATCTTAGCAGTATATATCTTTGGCTCTATGTCAAAGGAGGGGATTGCAATTCTAAATGGCAAGAAACCTAAAAAGATTGATTCTCTTGCCGATATTGATCTCGGGATAGTTTTTTTTAAAAAACAATTAAACCCAAACAAAAGGATAAAGGTTTACAGTGGACTTTATTTGGAATTATCCGATATATTTTCTCCTTTCACTTTAGACCTTGTTTTTCTTCAAGAAACGGGTATTATCATACAATTTGAAGCAATAAATGGAATATTGGCTTACTGCCAGGATGATAACAGAAGGCTTGATTATGAAGAAAATGTTATAAAATTCTATCAAGACTGGAAACCTGATTATGACCTATATACAAGAGAGGTGCTGGAGGCAATAAGCGGATGAAGTTTAATATACAAATGTTAACAGGAAGGATAGATGTGATAAGAACTGCCTTATCTCATCTGCAAGAAATAAGCAAGGTCTCTAAAGAAGATTTTCTTAAAGACTACAGATACCCTGCCTCTGCTGAAACCTTTCTTAGACACTGTCTTGAGGCAATATTTGACATTGGACGGCATATCCTGGCAAAGACAGGCAAGGTTAGATTAACCCACGAATACAAGGATATTGCAAGGGGGCTCGGGAAAAGTGGTGTTATATCCAAAGCTCTGATGAATAAACTCCTTGAAATGGCAGGCTATCGCAACAGGATTGTCCACTTTTATCATGAGATTACTGATGAAGAAATATACCACATATTAAAGAATGACTTGAGTGATATAAAACGATTTATTGAAGAGATTGGAAAGTTCATGAAAAAATATGCTGACAGAGAAAATAATTAAGTTAAAATCTTTTTCCCTTATTTTAAATCCTCGGAAGATTTTTTATTTATCCTCTTATTTCCACATTATTTCTGCTAATTTCTCGGGAAAATAGTGATAGAATCTAATGAAAAATCCTGTTAAACTTATTCTCATTTTTAAAATTGATTCTCAAATTGTATCGCTGTGTTAAATGGTTCAATGAATTTAAGAAAGTCGGCACTTCGGATTAGCATCGTAAATGCAATAGGCACAATTCTTGGTTTTATTTTTCATATATTGTTGGGTAGAGAATTTGGGGTCTCATGGGAACTTGATTGCCTTTTTATTTCTCTATTAATTTTTAGCTTTTTTGGGATATTTAATATCCTTATTACCTCCTTGCTTATACCGATTTTCAATGAGATCAAGGCAAAAGATGAAAAAGATAGCTTTGTATTTGCAGATGTCACTTTTAAGTGGTCATTGTCAATCGGTATAATTATCTGGCTATTTATCTTAACCACAAGCCCTTTAATAATAAAATTATTTGCGTCTGGTTTTGACGAAAAGGCAATAA
>Ga0155941_1132_pt1 | contig 9493 bp, 9 predicted proteins | sample RifCSPlowO2_02_FD_107595 | JGI IMG/M metagenome (GOLD analysis project Ga0155941, IMG submission 107595) | Nitrospinae bacterium RIFCSPLOWO2_02_39_17 | reverse complement strand
GGTAATAAAATCCGATGAGCTTAAATTGCAGGCGGAGAATAACAGGATTAGGATGGTTCCTCTTAAGGCATACAGGGGGAAGATATTTGACAGGAACGGAAGGGAGATAATAAACAATCGCCCTTCATTTAATCTCTCTATAATTCCAGAATACATCAAAGACCTGGACAGAATTTTGTCTCTGATAGCTTCAAGAGTGAAGGTTGATACTGAGAAAATTAAAAGGGATATCAAGAATGATTTCACACCTTTTCAATCTATTATAATAAAAAAAGATATAAGCCGGGATGAAGTTGCATTTATAGAAGAACACAGTTTAGACCTGCCGGGTGTATTCCTTGAAATAGAGCCGATGAGGGATTATCTATATGGGGATACAGGCTCGCACATCTTTGGATACCTCGGTGAAATCACAAAGACACAATTGGAGGGGTTAAAGGTATCCGATTATCGTCTCGGTGATTTTATAGGGCAGTACGGTGTTGAAAAGAGGTATGAGTCTATCCTGAAGGGAAAGAGGGGGAGCAAGTATGTTGAGGTGGACGCTGTCGGTAGGGAACTGAAAGTCTTTAAGCAGGTTGACCCTGATTTTGGTTATAACCTGTATCTTACAATTGATATTGAGATCCAAAAGGAGGCGGAAAGACTGTTTGAGGGAAAAAACGGGGCAGTGGTTGCGATTGACCCAAGAGATGGGAGTATCCTTGCCATGGTCAGTAAGCCGTCCTTTGACCCTAATATGTTTGCAGGCGGTGTCCCGAAGGAATACTGGTCAAATATTATTAACGATGCCTATAAACCTTTACAGAACAGGGCAATTCAGGGGCAATATCCTCCAGGCTCAGTGTTTAAGATTGTAACTGCTGCTGCAGGGCATGAGGAGAGTGTTATAACGGCTGATACAACCATTGATTGTCCTGGTTATTTCATATTAGGAAAGAAGAGCTACAGATGCTGGAGAAAAGGGGGGCATGGCAGGATGAATTTGAGGAATGCAATCATACAATCCTGTGATGTATATTTTTATACAGTTGGATTCAGGCTTGGTATAGATAGACTATCAAGGTATGCATTTGGTTTTGGATTGGGGAGTCCGACTGATATTGACATAGAAGGAGAAAAGGCAGGATTGATACCTACTGAGGAGTGGAAGGAGAGTGCGAAGGGGGAGACATGGATACCAGGTGAAACCATATCTGCATCTATAGGACAAGGATTTAACCTCGTTACTCCGATACAGATGGCAAATATGATGGCAGCAGTTGCAAATGGTGGGACACTTTATAAGCCAAAGATAATTTTTGGAGCAGAGGCTGCTGATAAAAAATTGATTGAAGATGAAGATTCTAAAATTAAAGGGAGACTGTTAGTATCTCAGAAGACCCTTGATATAATAAAGGATGCCCTCCATGGGGTTGTAAGTGACCCGAGGGGTACAGGAAGGGCTTCTAGTATTAAGGGGATAGAAGTGGCGGGAAAGACAGGGACAGCACAGGTAATCAGAATGGCAGAAATGGAAGATAAGAATAATGATGAGGAAATTCCTTATGAATTCAGAGACCATGCATGGTTTGTTGCCTTTGCACCCTATGAAAATCCGATGATTGCCGTAGTAGTTTTAGTGGAGCATGGAGGACATGGCGGTTCTGCTGCTGCCCCTATAGCTGGAAAACTGATAAAGAGTTATATAGAAAAGGAGTCAAGGATTCAAGAGGTCGAGGGGTCAAGTGAAAACAAACCCTTGAATCCTTGAACCCTTGATTTTTTTACAATGAATAACAAAGGCATTTTCAGAGATCAGATTATTTCAAATTTTGACTGGGTAATCTTCGGGCTTACCATCGTTATTTCTGTTGTTGGCATTTTTACAATATATAGTACAGGGGGGAGTGGCGGGGAACCCAGCAGGATATACATAAAGCAGATATACTGGATATTATACGGTCTGATGGCTATGCTGCTCATTTTATTTATTGATTACCATTCTCTGGAGAAACTTGCCTATATTCTATACTTTTTAATTATAATAGTGCTCATAATGGTGGCGGTATCGGGAAAGACTGTTTCAGGTGCCCGAAGATGGCTTTCGTTTGCACAGATTACATTTCAGCCATCCGAGTTGGCTAAGATTGTTATCATAATAACACTGGCAAGATATTTTGATGATAAAAAGATAAGGGGTCTTTACAGGATCAGGGATTTAATAACCCCTGCTGTCATTGTACTTATCCCCGCTGTCTTAATAGCAAAACAGCCTGATTTGGGGACTGCTGTCGTGATATTTTTTATATTTATTTCTATGGCATTTTTGATAGGCATAAATATAAGGTCATTATTTATATTGGCAGGCTCTGCTATAATATCCCTTCCGTTTTTGTGGCACTTCATGAAGGATTATCAGAGGAACAGGATACTGACCCTGATAAATCCTCAGGCAGACCCCCTCGGCAGCGGCTATCATATAATTCAGTCCAAGATTGCCATAGGCTCAGGCGGATATATGGGCAAGGGGTTCATGAGCGGGACACAGAGCCAGTTAAACTTTCTCCCTGAGAAACATACAGATTTCATATTTTCGGTATTTGCCGAAGAGATGGGATTTATAGGTGCGTTATTACTGATTGCACTTTATGTAATCATCATAATTAAAGGGATAGATGTTGTGTATCATGCAAGGGACAGGTCAGGTTCGCTTATGGCAGGAGGTGTAGTCTCAATGCTGGCATTTCACATGATATTCAATATAGGAATGACTACAGGTATGTTTCCTGTTGTGGGAATACCTTTACCGCTGATGAGTTATGGCGGGTCATATCTTGTCACGACATTTATATCTATAGGACTCTTATTAAATATAAAGATGAGGAGATTTGTAGATATGAGATGACAAATTAGCGACAGTTGTGCCTTTATCTATCTTAAATCTATTGCCTTCATCAATAAGGTCTCTGAAGGAGACAATATCACCCCTTTGAAGTTTTTGAAACTGCATGTTTGATGGGGTCTTATCTTTATCAAGCATTGTAATCAGCCGTCTCCCTCCAATGCCGCAGATGTAGAATTCTAACTTGCCTTTAGATACGAGTGGTTCACTGACTACCCTGTAAGAGTTTTTCTCTAATATATCTGACAATGATAGCTTATCTTTTCTTAAGACGAGATAGGAAAATTTTAGAGAGTCTTTTCTCAATCCTGTTAGTTTATCTATTTCTTTGATGATTTTAGGCGGAATCCACGGGATATCTTCATGGCACCAGTCTTTGGGGTTTGAAAGGGCAGGGCAGGGTTCATCTATAAGGCATGGAGAATAGATTTTAAAACCATTTTTTACAAGACTATCCCTAATTTCAAGCATCTCCCTTGTAGTCTCCCTGAGTGCAGGCTCAATAATAATACAGTTTCCATCGGATGCCAGAAATTTACGAATAATTGTAGTTAGAAAAGAGACTCTTTTGGCAATTTTTTTCTCCTCTTTGTAAAATAATTCATTTAAGATGTTTGAAAGGATAATAATGTCATAACTGCCTTCGGGAATAGCCTCTGTCTTTTCTATATTTATTTTAAAGGTCTTAAGAGAGGCATCAATATTAACATTTTCAGTAAACAGTTTAAAAAGGTCTTTGGCAATGCTCAGATTTTCCACTACCGAGTCAATAGCTGTAAATTCAAGGGATGGTCTTTTTTTCTGTTTAGAAAAGAAATCCAGTATCCCTAAAATTGTTGTGCCGGGACCTGAGCCAAGGTCAAGTATCTTTATCTCTTTTTTAGAAAGGATTTTTTGGGGGTGGAGGGAAAGTTCTTTTAAGGGTAAATGAATCTTATAAATATTGGAAGGAAGAAAATACATCATATAAGCCCTTCTCAGATTCTTATTATTCAAGTATTGTGATGGAAGAATTTCCCTATTTTTCGTAAAGAGATTGGAAAGTTCTATTATGTCTGATGCAAGTGAATTGAGTTCAGAATCTGTGAGGGATGAAGATCTGTTGTCGCTAAGGTATTTTAAGAGGGTATATTCTAAAAAGACTTTATTTGTATTGAAATGTATTTGAGGCATTTAAATAGCTTCTGAAGTTCAATCAATACGGTCTGTTGCCCAAAAGCATTTTCCTGTTACTCTGAACACATTTAGCAACAAAGACCTACCTCTCTAAATCCTATCAGTCTATTCAGCAGAATTTCATTGATCCGTTGCTGGACTCTTTCTGTATAAGATCTAATAGAGTTTAAAACCGGGCTTATTACCCTTGTAACCCTTTCTTTTGTCTGTTCCATAGCCATTGCAAGACCTTTCTTCGGACTGTATCCATGCTTCACCAATACCTGAATGTTCTGTATGGTGCATGTCAGGTATTCCTGAATTTTTACCCTCCATAGTCCTTGCCATCTCGCCCGATCATATCCGTATCGCTTGGACTGTGCAAAGGAACGTTCCATAAGGTGTTGTCTGGTCCTTATATCTCGTCTGGAAGCTTTTGAACGGCTTATCTCTCGCATATAATCAAGTTCGGACTGCCGCAAGTGGCGTTTGATTGTTCGTCCTGATTTATTCTCTGTGCATTGTTCTCTGATGCTGCATACTGCACAAACCTTCTTCGGCGCTCCATAATCCATGCTCTGACGGTTCATGTGTAGGGATTTCTTTTTCATGGTGTTGCCGGTAGGGCAGATGTATGTATCGCTTTGTTCTTGGTATATGAATTTTTCTTCTGTAAATATCATGCGTTTTTCTGTTCTTTTAGTTGCCGCTTTTCTCAAATCAGGGATATGGGCTTTTATTCCAATGTCGTGACAGGTTAGAAAGTTTTCGATGGTTCCGTATTTGCTATCTCCTATTACGGTGTCTGCTTTTCCGCGGGACTTTGTGTCTATTACGGAGTTGTTTGAGGCATTTGCGTCTACGAGGCTGGAATCAACGAATATCTTGCTTCCGCGTATATTCGGCTGCTGAAAGAGCCTTCTTATTCACACCCAATACCCCTGTTGGGCTGACACGAAGATTGTTTACAATATAGTTGAGGTCTATACTCCCATACGGCACACCAGTAGAGTGTGAATCTCGCAGGAGGTAGTCCAAGCGATCCATATCAAGACTACTGTGAATAAGTTTAGCAATTCGATTATCTTGAGAGGGGTTACCTGTCAAAATAGACAAATTGGCAATTCTCACTGCCCGTTTCTTTCCTCCAAGGGCTTTAATTAAATCCTTTTGTGTGTTTATTATAATTTGACCGAGTTCTTCATGATTAGGATAGCGATCCACTTGAAGATCAATAGTAGCTTTAACATCCTTATTTACAAATTCCTCTGTAAGTTCAATACGGTCAACTTGTTCCATTAGGTGGGAATATGGATAATGCCCAATATCGTGCAACAATCCAACGAGCCTTAAATCCTCAATATCTGTTTCGCTGAGATTTAATGGGTCTTTAGCAACCCTTGCAACATGTTGCATTATGCCCATCACGCCAATAGAGTGGGCAAATCGAGTGTGTGTTGCATTTGGATATGTTACATGACCCATCTGTAGTTGTTTAAGATGGCGTAGACGCTGGAAGGGTGCCGTATCTATTACAGCTTTTTCTAGGGGGGAGATCTCAATATCGCCATGAATGGAATCAACCATTATTTGGCGTTTATTAGGCATCTTATAAACCTAATTTAGATAATTTCTCGGTGGCTAACTTAACTTCTTTTTCAGTGAAGCTTTTCCCACGATGAATAAGCCCTTTTGTTACTTCTGCCACACTTTTATCCGACATATTAAACCGTGTATGTAGATAACGCACAGATCCAAGGAGTTCCAATTCTCGTGCTATTTTTTTGGGGTCAGTTGATTTTATAGACTGCTTAAGTTTTGTTAGCTTATCTAAAGAAATACTATCAAGCGAGTAATTACGAGGTTCTTGTTTTATCTCATCTATAGTATCTACCACTTCATAAGCATCGCGAGATAATGATGGTGAATAAGGGCCGTGAAGATACCAACGGAAGAAATAACCGAGATTAATGCCAAATTCTTGAGCCAAGTATATGCCTTTTTGTATGGCAAGACGGTTCGGGAATGTTTTAACCTGTTTTCGAATACCAAGAGCATCAAGCGTTAAATAAAGAGCAATTTGCTGTTTGTTCATTATTTTTTCACAAAATGATAGGATTGTTTTTGATGGGACATATTGTAAACTTAATTTAAAATGTGTGTCAAGCAATATTTTTGCTAATTTTGCTAATTTTTTACTATGACACCCGCGGAAAATTTTTGTTAAGGTTGTCATGCAAATTATACCAAACAAATGCCTGCCCGCAAACCACAACTTGGTGCAACGCGGGAAATATTATAGTGAACGAAAAAAGAAAGTTGTCATTTCGACCCCTTCGCTTTTGTCATTCTGAGCCGAAGGCGAAGAATCTCGATGTTTCGCTCAGGGCAGGCTCCGGGAGAAATCTAAGATTCCTCGTTTCACTCGGAATGACAGATACGCAATGTCTACTTATTTTATTCGTTTACTATAATTTGAGCGATTTTATTGATAAATACAGGACAGCCGAGACGGCTGTCCTACCTAATGGGTGATAGACCATTTTCGGTAGGGCATAGGAGTAAGTAATAAGCAAACACAAAACTGCTTACTCCTTACTGTCTACTTTCTTTCTTCTTACTTCCACCCTCTTTATACTCCTCTCGTCTGAGTCCAATATCCTGAAAAACAAGTCTCCATAATCTGCTGTATCTCCAGCCTTTGGAATCCTCTGAAATTGAGTGAGCAAAAATCCTCCGAGTGTCTCGTAATCCCCCTTAGGTATTCCAAATGCCAATTGTTCATTTATAGCATCAATTTCCATCCTTGCATTAATGAAATATGACCCATCAGGATACTTTTCAAAAAGTTTTTCTCCTGTATCATATTCATCTTCAATCTCCCCGACAATCTCTTCAAGTATATCCTCTCTTGTTATTATCCCAATAGTCCCTCCGTATTCATCCACAACTATAGCCATCTGAATGCCCAGCCACTGCAGTTCCTCTAACAACTCATTTATCTTATTTGATTTTGGGACATAAAAGGCAGGCTTTATAAGGTCTTTAATCGTTATGCCATCGGGAGACCTGAGCACATCTGAGGCATTGAGTATCCCGCAAATATTATGTATCCTCTCCCTGAAAACAGGGAGGCGGGAATAATTTGTATGCTCCATCCTCCTCCTCGCCATCTCTATAGTAGAATTTTCGTCCAACGCTGCAACATCTATTAATGGAATCATGCACTCCTCAACAGTTATATTTCTAAAGTCAAATATCTTGCCTATCATCTTCTTCTCTTCTGCATCCAAAACCTTCTTTTCAGCCGCCCTTATCAAATATTTAATCTCCTCTCTCGTAACAAAGTGACCTTTGAATTCCCTCTTGCCTGTAAAGTAAAACATAATAAAATTTGTAATGTAGGATGTAACACTGACAAATGGATATAATATGAGCATCACACCCCTCAGAGGATATATGGATAACCTCGCAAAGAAATCTGCTCTATGCTGGAATACACTCTTGGGAATAATCTCAGCCAATAAAATACTTAAGGGACTCATAATGAGGGTGGCATAAAAATCCCCTCTGTTTCCATATCTATCAATCAGAAAGCCTGTAACAACAGATGTTCCTATAACAACGGATAGATTTATACCGAGAGAGCTTGTCACAAACAGCTTCTCCGGCGATGAAAGGAGTAAGTCAATAATCTTTGCGACCCTTGAGCCTGACTCTGCCTCATGCTTAATCTTAATCCTGTTCACGGATACAAGGGCAATCTCAGAACCTGCAAAAAACCCCTCTGATACAAGACAAAATATTGCAATAAATATTACTGTAAATATATCCATTAAAACTCTCCCACCAACTCTATAAGGACATCCTCCATTGTTACAAGCCCTTCCACCCTGCTGTGTTCATCAAGAACAATTGCCATGTGAACCTTTTTCTTTTGAAATTCCTTAAGAAGTTCATTAACCCTCTTTTTTCCTGATACAATGAACGGCGGATGAAGTATGTTTTTTAGTTTAGGCAATATCTGCTCAGGATATGTATATTTCATGAGGTCTTTTAAGTAAAGTATTCCTGCAATGTTATCAATATTGCCATCATAAACAGGTATCCTTGAATAATATGAACTTGTTATTGCATTTCTAATATCAGTATTAACATCAATGGAAAATATATCCTCCCTCCGAGTCATAATATCCTCAACCCTCGTATCTCCCAGCTCAAAAACGCTCTGTATCATCTCCTTTTCATCTGATTTAATGGTCCCCTCGTCTTCCCCAACATCTATCAGAGTCCTTATCTCCTCTTCTGTAATTACGGTCTCCTCATCAAACCTCTTCCCGCCCAAGATTGATATAGCCCGGTTGGCTATAACTGAAAATATCTTCTGAATCGGAGAGACAAGGATATAAAATATTTTCAGGGGATAGGCAGAAAAAAGGGCAACCTTCTCATTATTTTTAATTGCAAATGTCTTTGGTGCTATATCTCCAAATACAATCAGCAGAAAGGTTGCAATACCGATGGCAATCGATATTCCCACATCTCCAAATATATGGATACAGATAGATGTAACTATCGCCGATATTGCTACATTGACAAAATCATTTCCAAGATAAATGGTTATAAGGAGTTTACTGGGTTTTTCCAACAGGTATGCAATAATACTTGCACCCATTCTACCCTTCTCCTTCATGGTATCCACCCTTGCCTTTGTAAGGGAAAAGAATGACACCTCACATGCAGCAAAGAAGGCTGACATGATTAAAAATACTATAAGAATAAAAAATCTAATTAATAAAGAAAAATCTATCATAATGGGTTTATTAAAAGTAATACTGACGAGAAGGATTTAAGTTTTGCTTCAATAAATATAAAGAATTGCAAAAGGACATGGGATATTGCATCTGTATTATTTTATATCATGACTGAGCCGTTAAAGTCAAACCTACCAGAGATTGCCGCAGATTGTCTTGACATGCCATCTAATCTGTAATACCTTTTTTATATAGATGATTTTATAAACAAAAACCTGCCACAAAGACACTAAGACACGAAGCTAAGAAATTTATTTTTATTCTTTGTGCCTTTGTGTCTTGGTGGCTATATAATTCCCTATACATGAACAATACTCTAAAAAAGATAGAAGAAAAGGTAAACAATAATCAAAGACTCTCCTTTGAGGATGGGGTTGCACTATTCAACTCCCCTGACCTTCTTACTATCGGCTACCTTGCAAACATTGTAAGGGAAAGGAAAAATGGTGATAAGGCATATTTCATAAGTAACCGCCATATCAACCATACGAATATCTGTGTAAACAGGTGCCGCTTCTGTGCCTTCAGCAAAGACAGTGGTGAGGATGGTGCCTATACAATGTCTGTTGAGGATGTCCTTTCATCGGCAGGGGAACATAGCAGAGGGGTGAGTGAATTTCATATTGTCGGGGGGCTTCAT
>Ga0155941_1079_pt1 | contig 11249 bp, 16 predicted proteins | sample RifCSPlowO2_02_FD_107595 | JGI IMG/M metagenome (GOLD analysis project Ga0155941, IMG submission 107595) | Nitrospinae bacterium RIFCSPLOWO2_02_39_17 | reverse complement strand
AAGGAAAGATTTTTTAGGGGAGACTAAACTGACTGACTGACTGACTGACTGACTGAGCAAGGTTTGTGCCGATTGCCTTTCGGCAGGTTCAAGAGTGAGATTTAGCATAAGTAAACCCTCCTCCTTCTAAGTTTTGAAAGTGCAGGTCAAATACCCTATTTCATATGAACAAAGCCCCCTACACTACTTACCTTCAGCAGATTTAATTAATGATTCTATTAATTTATTGACATCTACACTTTTATTTTTTGCAGCCTTTTCAAGGCTCTCATAGCCGCCGCAGCAGGAATCTATATTAAATTGATTAAACACGGCTACCGTCTTTGGATATTTTGCAATTACCTGATTGATACTCATATCTTTTGCAATTTCTGCCATTTTTTTAACTCCTTAAAATATAATTATTGTTTTTCGTATAATTTATGTTAATATTTATTAACTAAATAGTCAAGCGTTACTGTAAATCAATGGCAGAAAAGTTAATTGTTAATAAACCAACTATTTTAAAGAAACCTATAAGCAGCATTGAGGAAGTAGACAACCATATTAAATCACTGTCAAAAAGGTTATCTCTCGGCATGAGAAATGATTTTTACCAGATGATTGAAAATAATAAGCCAGAGACAATTTTTGATGTGAAGAAAATATTCAGAACCCTTATAGAACATCACAAAAAGCAGGTACCTCGATTGTAATGCACAGACTCAATCTCCCAAATAAGATTACACTGGTAAGAATATTTCTTATTCCCTTATTCCTTGTATTCCTAATATCTTCTCAAAAGATAAATCCTCTATTTGCAGCCATTATATTTGGGATTGCCTCATTTACCGACTGGTTGGATGGACATCTGGCAAGAAGCACAAACCAGGTTACTACCCTCGGCAAGTTATTAGACCCTATTGCAGATAAGATACTAATTACTGCCGCCCTCATTCCGCTGCTTGAACTGGACAGGGTTTCTGCGTGGATTGCTGTTGTAATAATAGGAAGGGAATTTGCTGTAAGCGGACTGCGAACTGTGGCTATGTCTAAAGATATTATAATCCCTGCAAGCCGGTGGGGAAAATATAAAATGGTGTTTGAAATAGTAGCCATTATTTTTCTCATTTTAAATTATGAAACCTTCTTTATAAATTTTTATTTGTGGGGGACAGCGTCTATCTGGATAGCTATGATTCTGAGCATTGTCTCCGGTGTGGACTATTTTATGAAGTTCTGGAATCAATATACCATTGAATAAAATGATTGAAAATTCCCCAACTAAATTTTTTTTGATTCGTCATGGAGAGGTAGCAAATAATGCTGACAAATGCTACAACGGACATAATGATGTAGATTTATCCGCAGATGGGTTGAGTCAGATGGAGGTAATTGCTGATAGATTGAAGACTGAACCAATAAAGGCTGTTTATTGCAGTGACCTGATAAGAACAGTAAAAGGGGCAAGGATAATTGCTGAAAAATATTCCCTTAAGATTATATCTCTACAAAAATTACGCGAGTTGAATTATGGAAGATGGGATGGCAAAAAATTGGATGATATAAAGAGGCTCTACCCTGAAGAGTTAAAGGCTCGCTACGATGATATAGTCAATTACAGAATTCAGGGAGGCGAGACACTGATAGAACTGAATAATAGGATTCTGCAAGTTATAAAGGATATAATCAACAGGCATAAAGGGGAAAGTATAGCGGTGGTATCTCATGGAGGGGTCAACAGAATTATACTTTTATGGGCATTGAATATTGATTTAAAGAATTTCCACCGCATCCAGCAAAATTATGCAGCATTAAACATTGTAAATTTTTATGATAATGGAAATGCAATTGTGGAATTGGTAAATGGATAGCATTACTGCAAGAAAAAGGTTCTTGTAGTTCTGTGTGTATGAACAGGAAATTTAAAAAGGGTATTGTGCAAGTTTATACAGGTGATGGTAAGGGGAAAACTACTGCTGCTCTTGGCTTGGCTATAAGGGCTTTAGGACAGGGATTGAAAGTCTATATGATTCAGTTTTTAAAATCCCCCCGATTAAATTCAGGAGAATACAAAATTAAAAATGCGCTGGGGAAGAATTTTAAATTATACAGACTCAATACCCCCTGGTGGTCATTAAAATCAATTAAAAACGACAACCATATAAAAAGAATGAAAAATCTGCTAAAAAGGGAAATGATAAAAATCAAAGAAATTATATCTTCAGAAAAATATAATCTGATTATTCTTGATGAAATAAATGTATGTCTTTTTTATGGGCTTATTGACATGGATATGCTGATGGCTATCATAAAAGCCAAATCACCGGGTGTGGAGGTTGTTTTTACCGGCAGATATGCACCAGAGGAGTTAAAGGAAGCTGCTGACCTCGTTACAGAAATGAGGATGATAAAACACCCCTTCTCTCAAGGTTTAAAGGCAAGGAGGGGTATAGAGTACTAAAAATCAGTCACTCATTTTTTTAAACTTATCTTTCCCTACCCCACAATCGGGGCACGACCAGTCATCGGAGAGGTCTTCAAAAGGGGTCCCAGGTAAAATATCACCATCAGTGTCGCCTTTAGCAGGGTCGTAAATATATCCACAAACCATACATTCCCATTTTTCCATTACCGACATCTCCTCTTAATTTCTCATTTCTTTTCCAGTTCTTCCTCTAATTTATTCTGAAGTTCGTTTAGTATTTTTTCAAGATGGTCCCTGTGCATTAATTCCTGTTTTGCGAGGAAGATAAACATTTCTTTTGAAGCGGCATCATCAGACCTTTCCGACAAGTCAAGGTAAAATTCATATGCCTCTAATTCCCTTGGAATGGCTATAATAAGCGCCTCTATTTTCTTTTTAAGCTCTTTTATTTTTTCCTTTGACATGAAATTAAATAAATTTTCCTCCTAAATACCCGAGATATGTTGAAGTCAGCATAAGAGAGTAAATAAGAATAATATATAAAAATCTGCCCCATCCGGGCATGTGCATAATACCTCCATCAAATGAGCGCCATACTACAGATATAAAAGCAATTATAATAAAGATTATTCCGAATACCACCTTGTGGTCAAATATTCTCGTCCTTCTGCCCTGAAATCTGGTTTTCCAGTCATAAATGCCCGAACCGTAAGCCATAGGAATTGCCATAAGTCCGAATATCATGGAATAATAGCAGGCAGTCTCAAAAGATGAATTACCAGTAATCAAAAATAATGTAATAAGAACAGCACTAACCGGAAAAAGTGCATTTGTAAAGTGTGTGGCAATATGATGAATATGAACAATCAGTTTCTTTAATGGCAACATAGGTTCACATATTACCAGATTTTTTATAAGATTCAATATTTATAATATTGCAAAAACTTTTTTCAAACGACTTTTTAGTTTTTCTTTTGTTCCATAATGTAATGATTTTAGATAAATAGAGCAAAAGAAAAAGTAATGGAAGTGAGAAAAAAGGCTTTTTGCAGGACACTCAATATTAAAATTCCTGTACATTAAATTATAAGTTTTATACCTTTGATAGTGTCTTTGAGAGAAGAAAGTATTTTAAGTGAGTTATCCGTTGACCCATTATCTACTACTAATATATCTGAATTTGTATTTTCTCTTACTTTTTCTAAAACCCCTTCTATATACCGATTTTCATTATATATAGGAATGATAATGAGGTTTGTCACATTAAATTGTCCCCTCACCCCATCCCTCTCCCAAATGGGAGAGGATTAAGGTGAGATGGATTCAGGTAATAGACTTGAACGCCCCTACTGCCATCATACCCATAGATATTATGATACACCATTCACCGACAGGGATTATGTATCCAATAGGCTGCATTAAAGGGAAGAGGAATAGACCTAATGGCATTATAATCATACCAGCCAGTGCCAGATTAGACCCTATCTTTTTGGCACCATCCCCCAATCCAACCCTTCCAATGAATAGCCCATACAGTATGTTAAGAATTGCCAGTGTATTTGTATGAACATGAGCAGCTTTCCATGAACCACGAATCATTGATTTCTTCCATTCTTCACCACCTGTTTGTGACTTCATTGCCAGAATAAATCCAAGAAAAGTTGCAAGTGTAATCCAGAGAAAACCAAACTTAATGTTCTTCTTGCCTAACTCCATATAATTTCACCCCCCTCCTTTCACTCTTAAAGCCGATAACATTCTCTACGACTTTCTTCTATATCTATTTGAGATTATATAACTTAACTAACTGAAATAACTGTAAATTATTTTTTAAAAATAATAGGTTTAAATTTTATTTACTTCTTATGTCTCATCCTTCTTCTCATCTTTTTATATTTATGTTTTCTCATTTTTTTTCTTCTCTTTTTTACAACGCTCCCCATATTTACCCTTCCTTTCTTTGTCTGCCATTTAACAATGGCGGTGTATTGGTTAAAATCCAGTATAGCTCTATATTTTTTATAGTTTGTATAAATTTATCAAACTCTACAGGCTTCATAATATAGCTATTAACCCCAAGGTCATAACTTTGTATAATATCCTCATCTCTTTTGGATGTGGTAAGCATTATTACGGGAACCCTTTTAAGTATAGGCTCAGTTTTTATCTTTTGTAAAACCTCTATACCATTTCGTTTTGGTAAATTTATATCAAGAAGTATTAAGCCAGGTATGTGGTATTTTTTCTTGTCTGCATATTCCCCTTTATGAAAAAGAAAATCTAACGCCTCCTCACCATCTCTGACTATATACAGGTTATTAGCAACCTTCCCTTTTTTCAACGCCCGCCGTGTCAACTCCACATCATCAGGATTATCTTCAACCAAGAGTATATCAATTGCTTCTGCCATCATTTTCCTCCCCTCCAAATATAAGTTAAAGTGTTATAGAGTTTGATTATACCATAACACAAAATTTATGTAACTCTTTTGGGAATAATAAAGAAAAAACTACTCCCCTTCCCTTCTTCAGACTCTAACCAGATACCCCCTTTATGTAGTTCAATAATCCTTTTTACAATGGTAAGCCCTATACCTGTCCCTTCAAATTCCTCGGGTTTGTGCAGTCTTTGAAATATTTCAAATATCCTTTTATGATATTCTTTCGCAATACCTATTCCATTATCTTTTACATAAAATTCCCAATAGCTATCCCTGTCCTCGCATCCGATTTTTATCTCAGGGGCAACCCCCTTCTTCGTGAATTTTATTGCATTTGTTATAAGGTTGGAGAAGACCTGATATATGCGGATTTTATCACAATAAATAACAGGCATATTACCATTTATTTCTATCTTCGCATTCTTCTCTTTTATCTGAAATTGAAATTCTTCCTTTATCTGTTCCAAAAATTCTGATATTGAAACCTCTTCAAATGGATTTGATATCCTGCCAATTTTTGACAGCTCAAGAAGGTCATCAATCAGGGATTGCATATGCTGCGCCCCGCCTCTTATCCGCTTCAAATATAGCCTCCCATCATCATCAATCTTATCAGCATGGTCTTCCAGTAAAAAACCTGAAAAGCCATTTATTGCCCTTAAAGGAGCCTTGAGGTCATGAGAGACGGTATAAACAAAATTATTCAGTTCCCGGTTTGTCTCTTTTAATTTTGTTTCCAGTTCTTTTCTTTTGGTGATATCCTTACTTATACCTACAGTCCCTATCACCTTACCTGCATTATCTTTCAATTGAGATATGGTCAGACTTATGTCAATAATCCTTCCATCCTTTGTCTTTAACTTTGTTTCGTAATTTAAAATGCTACCATCTCTGCTCAGTATCTCAAGTATCTTCTGCCTGTCACTTTTATCATAATAAAGCCCATCTGCCGGCATTCCGATAACTTCATCTCTCTTATAACCAAGCATATTTTCCGCTCCCCTATTAAACATGGCTATCTTTCTATTAGTATCTGTGGTGATTATTATATCTGCCGAATGTTCCAATATGTTTTCCAAATACTCCTTGGATTCTGTGAGGGCTATATTCAGTCGTTCCAAATCTTCTGCAAGTTTTGTCTTTTCTTCTTCCCTCCTTTTCCTTTCACTTACAAGATTCCACATTATTTTAGCAGACAAACCTCCTAAAACTTCTACACTACCCCTTTTCTCCTTTATTTCATCGGATATAGAAGGGTTTCCTGTAAGATTTAAAACAACATCTACATGATTTTTTTCCAAAAAGTCTTTGTAGTTGGATGTAGTGGGTATCCCAAGTTCATCTGCAATTTTAAAACCCGGTGCAGCAGGGTTTATATCAACGACACCTATCACCTCTACCTCTTTATCCTCACACAGGATTGGAAGCAATGCCGCCCCTCCCCTGCCTGCACCTATTAGTAGAACTTTTTTCATAAATTAGATTACCGTAAAACTTTTTTTCATGTTTCGGGTTTCATAATAATACGGCTATTTCTTAATCCCAACAAAACTTATCATCCTCCCTGCCAATCTTCCTTCTTTCCGAAATGAAAAAAAATTATCATTCCGGCATGATGTACAGAAACCGGAGGTAATAATGTTTTCTGATTTTAATCCCGATTCCATAAGTTGCAGCTTGTTTGCCTTATTAAGGTCTAACATCCATTTTCTGTCTGATTTTTCTATAGCAATTTCTTTCCAGTATGATAAATTTTTTCTGAATGGATTAATAGATTTATTATCTACTTCATAACAGCATCCACCTATCCCCGGTCCAATAGCGGCAATTATATCATTAGCTGAAATATCAAATACATCTTTTATAGTAATGATAGTTTTCTTTGAAATCTCCAGAGATGTCCCTACCCTGCCGGCATGGATTATACCAACCACTCTCCTTTTTGTATCTGCCAATATTATAGGCAGACAATCAGCCGTGAACACACCTATTGGTAAGTCCTTAATATTTGTTATAATTGCATCTGCTTCTATGTGATTTCCAATTTTTGATTTTCGATTTTTGATTTTCTGTGACCTGTTTTCTAAATCGCAAATCGGAAATTGTAAATCAGAAATAACATGGACATTATCGCCATGAACCTGTCTTGCCGTAAATATATAACCAGAATCAAGTTTAAACTCATTTATAAGAATATCCTCCACATTGCTGCATGCCCTTGTTGTAAAGGCATGGATTATACCAATCTCACCAAGCTTTCTAAAAGTCAGATATTTATTATAGACATTCAAAATAGCACCTCAAAGACAACCAAAATCTCCACACATCCTGCACTCCCCTTTTTCAGGACATGATGGAGTTATTACGCCTTCTCTGTTCTTTTTTGCCTCTCTTATAAAAAACTCTTTTTTTATCCCTGTATCAATAAGGTCCCATGGTAGAACCTCATTAAATTCCCTCTCTCTATAAACATAAAAATCAGGATTGATGTTTGTCTCTCTGAAGGTTCTAAACCAGTCGCCGTCCAATTGATGGCACCTTAACAGCAGCTCCCCAACCCTTCTGTCCCCCCTTGAAAGCAGTGCCTGAACAAAAGACCACTTCGGCAACTCATGTATGATATTTATATTGCTTACCCCTTTAAGTCCAGACTTTATTTTCTTTATCTTCCTGTTCAATGATGCAATATCATCCATCTTCTCCCATTGATAAGAAGTGGAAGGTTTTGGTATAAAAGGATTAATACTCAAAGTGATATTTCCGAGATGTCTTTTATCCCTTCCGGTTTTTAAAACTGAATGTTTTATCCTTTTTGACAAACTTACAATTGCCTCTATATCCTCTTCTGTCTCAGTCGGAAGCCCGATAAGAAAATAGAGTTTGAAATTAGGTATTCCTGCTGATGCTATCAATTGAACTGCCTCTAAAATTTTATCATCGCTCATCTCCTTATTTATAGCCTTCCTCAATCTTTCAGAGCCCGCCTCAGGGGCAATGGTAGCTGTCCTGTGTCCGCTGACAGATAGAAAATCAATCAAACCCTTAGACAGTTTATCCAGTCTCAGTGAAGATATCGATATTATTCCCCCCGCTTTCTTTATACCCTCACAAATCTCCTCTATATGCGGATTATCGCATATCGCTGAACCTACCAGCCCAATCTTCTTCCTATAGCCTAATCCATCAGATACCTCTTTAAGTATAACCTCCGCACTGTAATTTCTTGGGGGACGGTAAGTATATCCAGCAAGGCAGAACCTACAGTTTTTTCCACACCCCCTGCCAGTTTCAATGAGATACATATCACCAAATACTGTATTCCGTGTCAGTAATCTGGAAGATGTAGGAGTTTTGTTTAAGTCCTTTACCCATCTTCTCTTAACCTTTTGAGGAAAACCAACCCCCGGCAACATCTCTTTAATCACACCTGATTTATCATAAATTATTTTATATGCAGAGGGTATATAAATACCATTAACAGCAGCAAGCCTCAGATAAAACTCATATAAAGTTTTGCCGTTCCTCCGTTTATCATATTCACTTCTCAAAACCCCGACAAATTCATCTACCGCCTCATCACCTTCTCCGATAAAAAATATATCAATAAAATCCGAAAGTGGCTCAGGATTAGAAGTCGCACAAATTCCACCCATCAGAATAAGGGGATGCCTCTCATTCCTTTCAATACTTTTGATTGGTATATGGGACAACTCTAATATCTTAAGTATATTTATATAATCAGATTCAAAGGTAACTGAAAAGGCGACGATATCAAAATTGCAAACAGGGGTCTGGGATTCAAGGGAAAATAGAGGGATACCTTCTTTCTTAAAACGGATTATGTCTTCATGGGATGGAAGAAATACCCTTTCACATAGGATATCATTATGGCAATTAAGGAGATGATATATTTTCTGAAAACCGAGATTGGACATCCCTATTTCGTAAGTATTAGGGTAGGCAATAGCAACGGTTACCTTCCCTCCAAAAGGCTTCTTTACAGCGCCAATCTCCTCTGACAGGAGGGACATTGCTCTTTCATAAAGCTGCCATGACATTATATGATATTAGATACAGGAATGACAAAATTTTTTGTCTTAAAGTGAGTAGTTAAGAGTTACTTTTAAATAAAGACTGAGGCAGATATGTTAAGATTGAAACAGGCTTCACCCTATCATCTTTTCCCTTTTCTCCTGCTCCTCTTTACAGGCAATACAAAGGGTAGCCACAGGACGGACCTTTAATCTGTTCACACCTATCCCTTCGCCACACTCCTCACAGATACCAAATGTTTTACTTTCAATTCTTTCGAGGGCTTCATCTATCTTCTTTAATAATTTCCTTTCTCTATCCCTTAACCTTAGAGTAAAATTCCTATCACTCTCTATTGAAGACCTATCAATAGTATCAGATAATTCTTCGCCTGCCACAACAAGATTCTCATTCACCGTCTTTGCAGCTTCTGTAAGGATATCCTGTCTCTGTTTTAAAAGCTCTTCTTTAAAATAATCCAAGTTTTTTTGGTCCATAAGACCCCCTAAAATCATTTTTAATATATTTCCCATCCATATGTCAAGTTTAAACTTTTGAAATTTTTTTATTTTTTTTATTGCCTATTGACAGAAAACTATTTAGGACATATATTACAAAGGAGTGAGGTCAAAAGAGTAAGTTTTTTTATCTTCAAACAATATTGATTATCAGTGGAGGTCATTATGGCAGAGCTTGATAATGTCTTATTTTTAAAAAATATTGATAGAAGAAGGTTTTTAAAGTTCTGTGGCGAAATAGCTGCAGTTCTTGGTTTATCCCAGACTTTTATCCCCAAAATAGCAACCGCCATTGAAAGGGTTTCAAAGAGACCTTCCGTTGTCTGGCTGCACTTTGCATCGGATACAGGATGCACAGAGTCTGTTATCAAGGCAACCCACCCTTCTGCATCAGAAATTGTATTGGATATATTGAGTATTGATTACCATGAGACTATTATGGCTGCTGCAGGTGAACAATCAGAAGAAATCCTTAAAAAATCCATAAATGAGGGCGGATATATACTTATTGTTGAGGGTGGTGTGCCGACAAAGCCGGGCTATGGAAGAATCGGCAGGAGAGACATGATGGATATATTAAGGGAGACTGCGGATAAGTCCGCCGCAATTATAGCCCTCGGCTCTTGTGCTACATACGGCGGTGTCCCTGCTGCAAGGCCAAATCCTGCAGGCATTAAGGGTGTTGGAGAGTTTTTACAAAGACCAGTTATAAATCTATCAGGCTGTCCTGTAAACCCTGACTGGCTTGTAGCCACAGTTGTCCATCACTTACTCTTTGGGAAACTGCTTGAATTAGACAAACATGGAAGGCCAAAAATCATATACGGCATGAATATCCATGACAACTGCCCGAGGAGGGCATCCTTTGATGCCGGAAAGTTTGTTGAGGAGTTTGGGTCAGAGGAGGCAATGAAGGGTGAATGCCTTTATAAGATGGGCTGCAAGGGGCCTAATACATACGCCAACTGCCCCCTCATCCGCTGGAATGACAAGATAAGCTGGTGTGTCCAGTCAGGATATGGATGCACAGGATGCACAGAGCCTGGCTGGCCTGATGCCTTCAGTCCTATGAGAGCAGCACTCCCCGGGGTGGCTATACCTATGTTCAAAGGTGTGGAGAATACAGCAGATAAGGTAGGGGCTGCCCTTGGTGTTGCAACAGTTGCAGGTATCGGGATACATCTTGCAGCCTCTGCAATGAAAGGTCGCACCAAAAAAGGTAAAGAAGATAAAGGGGGTGAGGGGTAATGGGCAAGAGGATAGTTATTAACCCTATTCCAAGGATAGAAGGGCATCTTGGAATTGAAATAGAGGTAGAAGATGGCAAGGTGAAAAATGCGTGGGCGTCAGGCGCACTCTTCAGGGGGTTTGAAATAATCTTAAAAAACAGGGACCCGAGAGATGCATGGCTGCTTACTCAGAGGATATGCGGCGTATGTCCGACCTCTCACGCCCACACATCAGCTATGTGCATAGAAGATTCATATAAGATTAGGCCCCCTGATAATGCCAGGATTATCAGAAATCTTGTAGAAGGCTCTCAATTCCTCCATTCCCACATCCTATGGTTCTACCACCTCACAGGGCTTGACTATGTGGATGTCGTCAGCGCCCTCTCTGCAAAGCCGACCGAGCAGTATCTGAAAAATGTTCAGGCAAAGATTAAGACATTTGTGGACAGCGGACAGCTTGGGCCATTTGCCAATGCTTACTGGGGACACCCTGCCTATAAACTGCCGCCTGATTTAAACCTCCTAATAGTGGCACATTATCTTGAGGCATTGGAGATGCAGTCAGAGGCATCCCACCTTTCAGCGTTCTTTGGCGGCAAGATGCCGATGGTTCAGGCTAC
>Ga0155941_1155_pt1 | contig 11322 bp, 9 predicted proteins | sample RifCSPlowO2_02_FD_107595 | JGI IMG/M metagenome (GOLD analysis project Ga0155941, IMG submission 107595) | Nitrospinae bacterium RIFCSPLOWO2_02_39_17 | reverse complement strand
TTTTTTTCTGCTTGGTCCAAGAGGCACAGGGAAGTCAACGATGATAAAGGAACTTTTCCCTGATGCTTTTTATCTTGACCTCTTGCTTCCTGATGTATTCAGGACTTATCTTGCGCACCCTGAGAGATTTCGGGAAGTTGTTCATGGGAACAAGGACAAAAAAGTATTTGTGCTTGATGAATGTGAGGTGTGCTTGTGCACGGAGGTGACGCATTATATCAGAGAGAAAACTTCGTTATACGCCCATGGTTCCTATGTGCCTGAATATCAGTTTATATGCAATTGTTGTGATTTAAACTCGCCTTTTCCTTTCAGCCTGCCTGTGCCGTAAGCACAGCAGACAGGTCAAATACCCCCGCCTTAATCCTCATCTTTTTACAATCAGTCACAGCCGGTAAATTGACATCTTGTAAAAAATTTATAAATGCAGGTATTATTGCATTTAGTAGCACTATATGCTAATATAACTGCATATGGTTCAAAGGCATTTCTGGCTTAAGAAGATAAAAGAAGCGTGGCGGCAGCGTTCTGTGTTATGGCTGTCAGGGGTCAGGAGGGTCGGCAAGACATACCTGTGCCAGAGCCTCACCGAAATTGAATATTATGACTGTGAGCTGCCGAGAGTGCGGCGGATGATGGAAGATCCGCAGTCTTTTCTTGACGACCGGAGAGCTCACAAGATTGTTCTGGATGAAGTTCATCGCCTTGATAACCCTTCAGAAATTCTCAAGATTGCTGCAGACCATTATCCTGATATTAAGATATTAGCCACTGGGTCGTCCACTCTGGGGGCATCAGCAAAATTCCGTGACACACTGGCGGGACGCAAGACAGAACTATGGCTGACGCCTATGACTACAGACGACCAGGTTGCTTTTGGCAAGATTGATTTACGGCATCGCCTCCATCAAGGAGGGTTACCTCCATTCTTTTTAGCCAAGGGTCTCCCGGAACATGATTTTCAGGAATGGATGGATGCCTACTGGGCAAAAGATATTCAGGAGTTGTTTCGGCTTGAGAGACGGCATTCATTTTTAAAATTTGCCGAATTATTATTAATCCAGAGTGGAGGGATATTTGAAGCAAACAGATTTGCCCGCCCGTGCGAAGTGAGCCGTTCAACAATCGCCAACTATTTGTCTATCCTGGAGGCAACCTATGTAGTGCACATTGTGCGACCATTTAGCTCACATCGTCCGACAGAGATAGTCTCTGCACCCAAGGTATATGGTTTTGACACAGGGTTTGTGTGTTATTACAGAGGGTGGCATGAACTTCGTCAGGATGACCTTGGTATTCTCTGGGAGCACTTTGTGTTAAATGAGATACATGCACATATGCAATCACGCAAGGTATTATATTGGAGGGATAAACGGGGGCATGAAGTAGATTTTGTGTTAATCAATGGGCGATCAGAACCAACAGTAATAGAGTGTAAATGGGCTGCTTCAGAATTTGATCCGGCAAATATTATGGCATTTAGAAGGCAATATCCCCACGGGGATAATTTTATGGTTGCGGCAGATATCAAGAAGGCATTTTCCCGGAAATATAACAATCACCATATAAGATTTTTAAATTTAAAAGATTTAATAGATGCTACATTAAAAAGTCTTTCATATTTAAAGTAAAACAAGGTTAATTCCTGTTGTGGTGATCACAGGTATGCGGCAGACCGGCAAGAGCACGTTTCTAAAGTCGGAACCTGTGTAAACTGCAGTTTAGTCTTGACTTTTATGTAGTTTTATGCATAATAGTCAGTATGAAGCGCGATATTGAAGATAAGATAAAGATGGACCTTGAGCAAAAGATGGTTCTTTTAAGTGGACCCCGGCAGGTAGGCAAGACGACTTTGTCCAGAGCGCTTTATCCTGATAATTCCGAATATTTCAACATGGATAATGCAGAGCACCGCTTGCTTATTCACAAGCAGGCATGGCGGCGCGATTGCGACATTGTGATATTTGATGAACTTCATAAGATAAGAAAATGGAAGAATTGGATTAAGGGAATTTATGATACTGAAGGTGTCAGGCCGCGCCTTCTTATAACCGGCTCATCACGTCTTGATATTTACCGCAAAGGCGGGGATTCTTTGGCGGGGCGGTTCTATTCTTATCGGTTACACCCGTTTTCTGTGGCTGAGGTTAAAGATGGATATACGGCTGATAATGCCCTTGAACATATTATGAAGTTTGGAGGTTTTCCTGAGCCGTTTCTCAAAGGGAGAGAGGATTATGTCAAACGCTGGCGCCGCTCTCATATAGACCGTATCTTACGCGAAGATTTGATGGATGTCGCCTCGGTCAGAAACATCAGGAGTATGGAAACGCTGGTGGAATTACTTCGCAATTCGGTCGGCAGTACAATCTCTTATGAATCTTTGTCAAGAGACCTGCAAGTTTCCCCTCATACAGTGAAACAATGGATTAGTGTACTGGAGAGTCTTTACATTCTCTTTGTGGTAACGCCATATCACCGCAATATAGGCAGAAGTCTGATTAAACAGCCGAAGGTTTATTTTTATGATACAGGCTTTGTGAAAGATGATGAAGGGGCGAGGTTTGAGAATACCGTTGCCTGTGCGCTTTTGAAAAGGCTTAATTTTCTTGAGGATACAGCAGGGGAGAGATGCGCGCTTTATTATGTGAGGGATAAGGAAAAAAGAGAGGTGGATTTTCTGACTATGCGGGATGGGGCGACTGAGTGGCTTGTTGAAACCAAGGTGGCGGATACGGAAATTGTGTCTTTAAGGCATTTTTCCGGTTATTTTTCAAAAAATACAAAACCGTTTCTGCTCATTAAGAATCTTAAAAGAGAATTGTTTCTTGACGGTATTAGTGTCAAAAAGGCAAGTGACTGGCTCCAGAGCCTTGGAGCGAGGTAGTTATGAGCCGGATTGAGAAAAGTTGAATATTTATAAATGCAGATATTATTTCATTTACTATAGTTGACAAACAATTTAGGGATTGCTGATTTTTAGGCAGCATATTTTATTTTAGTCTTAACTCTGAATATTTTTATTGCAATTATAAAAGATGTATGATAGGTTATTAAAAATTATTAGGGCAGGCTGAGTGATGATGATAGATGCCGCCCTGAATTAGAAAGGAGGGTGTTATGAAGAAATGGTTTTTATTAATGGTTTCCCTGATTTTAGTTTCTACCGGTGGATGCGGGAGCGGGAATATGTTTGAAGGGCAGGAGGGTAAGCTTACGGCGGAGGCTAAAAAGTTTGCTACCTCTGCAGCCCTTGACAGTGGAGATTATGCCTCAATCCTCAGCGACCCGAGTAATGCAAATCCAACAGACTATGCCGCTGCAGCAATGGGGGCAGCAGGGCTTGACCCGGTAAAACTTATCCAGACTTTGAATGATGTAGCATCGGGGACGAACAAGACTGACCTGAGTGCTGTTGTTAGCTCCATTAAAATTGATACAAGCGCCCTTGATGAGCTGAAGACTGCAAAGGATAAATTAAAAGAAGCACTTGTAACTGATCCTGATAATAGCGATTTAAAATTGCAAATTGCATTGACATCTCTTACAAGCACTTTAACGGCAGTTGCACAGGTCGGTGAAAATCTTGGGGTTGCTAATCTTGATCTATCAGATGGTATAAGTGAGACTGAGGCTGCAGCAATTGGAACTAAAATTGGGTCAATACCAACAGCGGATTTAGCAACTTCATTATTAGTGAATACCACAGGGACAGGTAATACTACTCTGCTAACAGATGTCGTTTCTGACGATGTCAGCAATATAGTTAACAATTTAGATGCCCTTCCCAGCGGCTCGGAGCTTAGAACCGTCTTAAATGACTCAATGCAGGGGACAGATGGCTTGAATAAAGATGGTAGTAAAGATACAAAAGGTAATCCTACTATCTCGGCAACAGAGATATCCAGCTATTACAGTAATATATTAGGTAAATAATAAAGGAGGCATAATGAAAAAGATAATAATTTCTTTTATCACTGTTTACTGCTTACTGTTTACTGCTTACTTTGCCCATGCAGGCACCCTTTATAATTATCCTTACCTTTATAAAGGGATACGTTCCCTCGGAATGGGTGGTGCATTTACAGCTGTCGGCAAGGACGCCGAGGCACTGTTTTATAATCCAGCAGGGTTATACGACATGGGTTTTCAGTTGGCTTTGATAAATCCACTTATAGAGGTTGACCAGAATGTAACATCATTGGCAGGGGATGCCCAGACTGCTATGAAAAAGGATACCGAAACAGAAAGGACAGCTGCCCTGACAGACCTTATTTCAAAAAATATGGGAAAGGCACTCCATGGGAAGGTATCTCTTTTCCCCCATGTAGCAGTAAAGAATTTTGCTGTGGGGGTTGTAGGGCAGGGGATGGTTGATGGGAGACTCCATAACCCACTGAGCAGTCAGGGTGCAGTTGAAGTAAGCGGCGGCTATGAATACGGTCCCGTTGCTGGATTTTCTATTAAACCACCACTGACAGGGCTTAGAATCGGTGCAGGTGCAAAATATATATCAAACTCATGGTATGAGAAACAGATTACAATAGTTGATATAGCAGGGCAGAATATTGACCCTACAAAAGATATGCTAAGTAAGTCTGACTTTAGTCTTGATGTCGGACTTCTCTATGACCTTCCTGACACCCCTTTTATAAGTATTTTTAAACCGAGATTGGGATTATCAGTTCTTGATATTACCGACCTTGATTTTCAAACAGGAGGTGTAGGGAGAAAAATTCCTATGAGAACAAACCTCGGAATTTCTATAAATCCAAGTATCCCATTTCTTGCAGATACCACCCTCGCACTGGATTATCAAGATATAACAGGTGCCTATAAGCAGGATAATAGCACGTGGAAGAGGATGCATATGGGAGCTGAGGTGGGTATTCTGAGGCGCCATATCCTGTTGAGGGCTGGTATAAATCAGGGGTATCCATCTATAGGTGCCGCATTAGATATATGGATATTAAAACTTGCCTATGCATACTATACCGAAGAGATGGGGGCATATTCAGGGCAGGATAAGGACACCAGACAGGTGGTGCAGATGACCCTTGGGTGGTAGTGTGAACTAACTACTTCTAAATTTGGTATATCTCCTCAAAATTTCCAATCGTTTACGATTTTCAGGGTCATCTGATATCTTCTCCCTGTATTCCATAAAGAATGCCAGGAATATTGAGGCGAATAGTCCTGTTACTCCTGCAATCATTACCATCTGCCTTCTCTTGGGTTTTACCCTTTTTTCAGGCGGTATTGCCTTCTCTAATACCTGTATTACTGCCGCCTCCTTTGCCTCATCGAGCCTTGCTGCCTCATACTGTTTTAGAAAAATTTCATATAGGGTCTCATTATACTTAAATTCCCTCATCTTCCTTATATACTCTGTGCCGAGTGATGGTATCCTCCCGGTGGGCATAAGGGGGTCAGGATTATTACCGCTCCCCTCTTTATGCTCAAGCTTGTCGAGCTGCTCCTTGAGTCCCCTTATCTCCTCTTCTACCCTCTGAATGTCAGGATTTTGTGGGGTTGCATAGGTCTTCATAACCAGGAGTTGAACCTCCTTTGCAGCAACCTCTCCCCTCAGTTGTGCAATACCTGTCAGAACTGCCTTCGTCTGCTCATCTATTTTTATAGCACCTGTCCTTTCCTGAAATCCCATTATTGATTCCTCTGCCTTAACGAGAGATTCCTTCGCATTCTTTAACTGCTCCTCAAAGAAGAGCCGCCTCTGAGCTGCCTCTGTAACAGCAAATTTATTTGTTAAATCTTTAAGCCCTTCCACAAAGGCATTTGCCATATCAGCAGCCCTCTTCGGGTCTTTATCCTCAATCCCGATTGTTATTATGCCGCTCTTTTTATCATCCCGTGCCTTTAATGCACCGGCAAGCCCATTTCTCGCATCATCACGATATTTAGCCTCATAGACATCCATGAGTTTAAAGTTATCAATAATAGGGTCTAAGACAGGTCTTGACTTAAGCAATCCAATGTAGAGGTCGTTTGTTGTCTTTATCCCAACCGCACCTCCCGCTAAACCTGCAAAACCACCAAGCTGACTCATTATTTGAGATGCCATGCTTTGACTCCCCTGCTGTGGAGGTAGTATCTTTGTCTCTGCCATATAAATTGGCGGCATATTAAGACTTATGCCGGCGGTTATAATTGAAGTCAACAGGGTAACGCCAATTATCAATTTTTTACGCTTTGCAAGGACTATGAGATAATCAAGAAGATTTATCTCGTCATCCTGTATTATTTCTCTCTCCTCCATATTTTCTCCTTAAGGAAAATGGGGACAGCAACCGTTATTTTTGATAAGCACTATTGCTAAAATGGTATCTGTCCCTATTTAAAACAGCCCCATTGCCTTTATAACCCCTGTAGTTATAGCAATCTGGTAGAGTACCGTTGTCAGGTCTCTTATTTCACGCATCCATGCAATCTTTTCATATTCATGAGGCACAACAATTGTATCTCCCGGGTCAAGTTTTGCCCTCATGAATCCCCATCCCTCCTGTCTCTTGCTTATAGCTGTCCCATCTACTTTTAGTATAAAGATGGATTTCTCATCTGCCTCCCTTGTAACACCACCTGCAAGTTTTATATAGGAGGAGACATCGCTTTTAGTGTCATATAAAAAAGAGTTCTGATTATATACTGCACCCATAACCATAACAGAAGACGGCTGTGAAGGGATATAAAGCATGTCTTTGTCTTCAAGCTCTATATCGGCCCCTGTCCCTTTAAGTTTTTCGGGTGCATCAATCTTAATAGTAAGCCTACCCTGTGCCTTTGCAGACCTTAGTTTTGATAGTAACTCTCTCCTCTGCCCTATGGCAGCCTTCTTTTGCTCTGCTGCCTCTCCACTTATGGCAGTTTCCATAGTGGAGGCTGTCTGGGATAATATTGTCTGCTCAAGCATGTCAACAGCCTCATCAAGACTCTTCTGCTGTAATATTCTCACAGATTCTCTGGTAAAGAGCGCACCCTTTATATATGCCCTATCTGTAAAACCACCTGCCCTTTCTATGAGAGAGGAGAGTCTTTCACCCTTTTTTACTGTATAATTCCCGGGGAACTTCACCTCACCCACTATACTTATTATTCTATAAAGCTGCCATTCCGGGATAGTATGGATAAATATGTAATCATTCCTCTCCAGAGGGATGTTGTGTTGAGGGTCCCCCTCCATTGCCTTTGGAAGGTCAACAATAAGCCTCTCTGTTTCAGGACCTGCCTGCGTAACCGTCACTCTCGTGATTTCAGCTTTATTAGAGGTATAATAGTGCAGTCCGCCAGCCAGGGATAGAACATCCTTTACCTTTGTTACACCCGGCACAACCCCATATTCGCCGGGTTTTGCTATCGCCCCATTGATATTAACAATAATCTTTTCTTCCACTACAGAAAAGACCTTTACCACATCCCCATCCTTCAGGGCAAAATTCTTTTCCTCATTATCCTCTATATCTATCAAATCACCTTCAAATACGGTTCTAAATTGATGTTCCTCTATCCTCTGAACCTGCACCCTCCCTTTAAAGGCGATACTGGTTAGCCCTCCTGCCATCTGTATTAAATCAATAACTCTGGTCTCACCTTTTAATTCATAAATTGCAGGGTTCTTGACATTCCCCGCAATTCCCACAAGCTGTGCTACAGGGGGGATAAATATTACATCCTCCGGCATGAGCCGGACATCCTTTGTTTTATCACCCCTTAACAAAAGGTCATATATATCAAAATGGGCAATGACCTTTCCATTTCTTTTTAACTGTATGTCCCTCATTGTGCCTGTCTTGTTTATACCACCCGATTCAAAAAGGGCGTTTATGAGTGTTGAGACAGAAGATATAGTGTATGCACCTGGTCTTTCTGCATTACCAACAATATAAACCCTTATGGTCCTTAATATACCCATGCTCACATTCATTTCAAATCCTGTATAGTATTTGGAAAACCCCTTATATAAAAGCTCCTTTAATTCCTTAAAGGTAAGTCCTGCAACTCCAAGGACACCAATCTTTGGAAGGCTGATTTTTCCATCCCTGTCAACGGTAACATTCCACCCACCTTCTACTTTTCCCCAAATAGTTACCCTTATTTCATCTTCAGGACCAATAACATAATCAGGTCCAACGGGGAGATTGCCAACAGGAACAAAGGTTGATGGCGGTTGTCTGAAAAGGTTATAGCCAAATTGCTTAATCTCTGTAGATATAAAAAGCGGGCTTTTTATTCCTAAAATCTTAAATGCACTGGATATTATATCGGGGGTCCCTATCAAAAATCCTCCGCCAATCTCCAATGGGGAATCAATAAATTCCTTTTTTGGAGGGGGCTTAACAATTTTTACCGGAACTGCAATTTTATCAGATGGTATATTTTGGGAGGTGTAGGAAAAACTAATCCCTTCATATTTTTTTATGGCGTCAAATTGTGTATCGGTAATTTCTATTCTTTCCGACAAGTATTGCTCAAAGGCTGACTGTTTTTCTACATAAGGACTTACTGGCGGCTGGGGTGGCAATGTCTGAGGAGTGGTTGGCGGAGATATCTGTTGTATGCCCTGCTGCTGCCCCTGCATAAATGGTTGCGGGGTAGCACCTTGCGGTGCCTGGCTTGTTAGTATCGGAGCCGTTTGAATCTGTTGTGAAAAGGCAATGTCAGAAAAAACAAATTGGGTAAAAATTATAATTGATATGAAGAAACGCAGGTATTTATTTTTAATCATATAAAACTTATCTCCTTAAAAGTTTATTATCGTAGTTGCAAATAAATTTGAGTGTACTGCAAAAACCCTTTTTTCTCACTTCCGTTAATTTTTCTTTTGCTCTATTTATTTAAAATTATTACATTATGGAACAAAAGAAAATTGCGGTGTAAGGAAAAGTTTTTATAATCCACCGGAAAAAGTCGTTCGAAAAAAGGTTTTTACAGTATTATCAAACTTGATTAATTATCTCATAAGGGTTGTAGGATTTCAATGGCAAAATCTCCACCCCCAAAAAAATCGGTAGTGTCCCTTAATTTTTGCATGATATATCCTAAATTATGCGTGAATTTTATAAAGCCTTTGTAGTGCGAGGCTTTAGCCTCGCTGAAAGCGAAACTAAAGTTTCGCACTACATCAGACTGTGTGAAAAGTGATTTTAAAAAGCAATTATAAGTATATCATATTCACACTTATTATTTTTTTAACCTGCGGATTTCTGTATATAAAAAATTATAAAATTGCCCTTTGACATAAGTTCCGTTAAAATAAAAAAATCATGGAAAAACTGTCTGTAACTATAATTACTTATAATGAAGAGGGAAATATAAGAGATTGTCTGCAGAGCGTTAAGTGGGCTGATGAGATTGTGGTGGTGGATTCCTTCAGCACTGATAAGACTGTGGAGATTTGCAGGGAATACACGGATAAGGTTTATCAAAATAGATGGTGCGGTTTTGTGGAACAGAAAAAATTTGCACTTAGCAAGGCTTCACATAACTGGATATTGAGTATAGATGCGGATGAGAGGGTTTCAGATGAGTTGAAGGAAGAGATAATAGCGAGACTAAAGTCCCGCACTACTCACTATAATATAGATGGATATTATATGCCGAGGAGGGCATTTTATGTAAACCGATGGATACTCCATTGTGGATGGTATCCTGATTACAAAATAAGATTATTCAAAAAGGATAAAGGTAGATGGGAGGGGACAGGTGGGACAGCTATCCATGAATCAGTGAGGATAGATGGGAGGAGCGGATATTTAAAAGGGGACATTCTGCACTATTCTTTCAGAGATATATCATCCCATCTTAAGACCATTAATAGTTATACATCCATCTCTGCGGGGGAAAAATTTAAAAAGGGTGAGAGGGCGGGTATTTTATCAATGCTCTTAAGACCCCCCCTTAATTTTTTAAAGATGTATATTTTAAAAAGGGGATTTCTGGATGGCATACCCGGGTTTATAGTATCCGTTCTATCTTCCTTTCATGTATTTGTAAAGTATGCAAAGATGTGGGAATTAAAAAGGAATGAACAAAAGAAAAAATAAAAAGTCGTTCAAAAAAGTCATTTTCCAGTATCTACTAATTTAATCACTCTCAGAAATTCATCATTCTCTTCTCTTGTGCCTACAGTAACTCTCAGAAAATCTTTTAAATAAATATCATCACCAAAATTTCTTACAAGAATGCCATTAGACAATAATCTATCAAAAACCTCCTTGCTGTCTTTTGCTGTTTTAAAAAGGATGAAATTCGTTTCTGATGGAAACGGTGTGATATTTGGTATCTGTTTAAGACATGTCATAAGTCTTTTTCTCTCTGAAATAATGGCGTCTATCTGCCGCTGAATTTCAAATCTGTTCTCTAAAATTATACCTGCTATCTCCTGCGAAATTGTATTTGAGTTATAAGGAAGTCTGACCTTGTTTAACTCCCTGCAAATCTCTCTGTCTGCCATCAGGTAACCAACCCTCAATCCTGCCATCCCTATTTTAGAAAGGGTTCGCAATATGATTAAATTTTTCCTGCCCTCCCATCCTCCCCCTTCTAAGGTGGGAGATTTCGGGGGGGGTAAAAATGTTTTTCTTGAAAAATCGTAATATGCCTCATCTATTACCACGATGCACTCCGACATTTCCAGTATCTTTAAAATCCCTTCCTTTGAAAAACAGTTTCCCGTAGGGTTATTTGGATAACTTATGAATATAACCTTTGGTTTAACTCTCTCTATTGCAGATAAAAATTTATCCAGCGGGATTTCCCAGTTTTCGTCCAAAGGAACACCTTCTGGCACAAGAGACAAAGACCTTGCAATAATCCCATACATGGAAAATGTAGGGACAGGAAAGAGAACCCTGTCACCACACTCTCCAAATGCAGTCAGAATCAACTGTATAAGCTCATCGGAACCGTTACCTATTATTATATTATCCGATGAGATACCAACCTGTGAGGAAATAATATTTTTAAGTCTTGATGCAGAAGAATCGGGATAGCGATTTATCTTTATCTTTTCCATTCCTTTAACAATCTCTTTCATCAGGGATTCAGGGAGAGGGTAAGGATTCTCCATGGCATCGAGCTTGATTCTACAAGGGATATTTTCTGCCTGATATGGTTTGAGTTCCCGAACTGTTTTTTTTATAAGACTCTGAATGTCAGACATAACCAAAAGTAATAACCAAATTCCAAAAACACATTGTTTGGTTATTTAACGCGTATCTCTACAGCCTTTGCATGGGCTGTTAAGCCTTCCACATCTGCTATATCTTTTACAATAGGTGCAATATCTCTGAAGTTCTTTTCCGGGAA
>Ga0155941_1119_pt1 | contig 11793 bp, 11 predicted proteins | sample RifCSPlowO2_02_FD_107595 | JGI IMG/M metagenome (GOLD analysis project Ga0155941, IMG submission 107595) | Nitrospinae bacterium RIFCSPLOWO2_02_39_17 | reverse complement strand
GCTCCTTGATCTGGTCCCTCAGTTTTGATGCCTTTTCAAACTCAAGGTTTTTTGCAGCCTCTTTCATTTCTTTTTCAAGAGCCTCAATTATTTTTTTAATGTCCTCTTCTGACATATATTCTGCCTTCTTTTCTGCTACAAGAGAAATAGTATAATAATCATCTTCATATACACTACCCATCACCTCATGTATATTCTTCTTTATTGACTCAGGTGTTATGCCATTCTTTTTGTTGTATTCCGTCTGTATCTTTCTCCTGCGGTTTGTCTCATCAATAGCCCTTTGCATTGAGCCTGTAACCTTATCTCCATACATTATGACCTCACCCGCCACATTTCTTGCAGCCCTGCCACTGGTCTGAATGAGGGAGACCTCAGACCTCAAAAAACCCTCCTTATCAGCATCAAGTATTGCTACTAAAGAGACCTCAGGGATATCAAGTCCTTCTCTTAATAGATTTATACCTATCAACACATCAAACTCACCAAGCCTCAACTCCCTTATTATCTTTATCCTCTCCAGTGTATCTATATCAGAATGGAGATACCTTACCCTTACATCCAAGTCCTGATAATACTCAGTTAAATCTTCGGCAAATCTCTTTGTAAGGGTTGTAACCAGTATCCTCTCATTCCTCTCAGCCCTTACCCTTATCTCATGTAATAAATCATCCACCTGCCCCTTTACAGGTCTTACAGTAATCTTTGGGTCTGTAAGTCCTGTGGGCCTTACCAACTGTTCAACAACCAAGGGTGAGCCTGTTGAACCCTTACTCTTTTCTATTTCGTAAGACGCAGGTGTAGCAGATACATACACCGCCCGATTAACCCTGTTTTCAAACTCCTTAAAATTAAGGGGTCTGTTATCCAGAGCAGAGGGGAGGCGGAAGCCATATTGAACGAGGGTAGATTTTCTTGACTTATCCCCTTCATACATACCCCTGATTTGAGGAACTGTTGCATGACTCTCATCAATAAAGAGCAAGAAATCTTCAGGGAAGTAATCTAACAGTGTTGGAGGCGGCTCACCCTGCATCCTGCCTGTAAGATGTCTTGAATAATTCTCAATACCGTGACAGTATCCAACCTCTTTCATCATCTCAATATCAAACATGGTTCTTTGAGTTATCCTCTGTGCCTCTAATAATTTTCCACTATGTTCAAATTCGGCACTTACATCCAATAGCTCCTTCTTTATAGACTTAATCGCCCTTTCTATATTGTCCTTTGTTGTTACATAATGACTATTGGGATATATTATGAGCTTCTTATGTCTGTTAATCGGAATACCCCTCAATGGGTCTATCCGTGAAATAGAATCTATCTCGTCACCGAAGAACTCTATCCTCACAGCCTTCTCACTCTCGTATGCAGGGAATATCTCCACCACATCCCCCATAACCCTAAATGTCCCCCTGCGAAAATCTATATTGTTCCTCTCATACTGCATCTCTACCAATCTTGAAAGGACATTTTCTCTATCAACCTCTTGCCCCTCCTCAATCTTTAAAACAATCTCTGAATATTCATCAGGTGAGCCGAGGCCATATATACATGATACACTTGCAACAATTATCACATCCCGTCGTTCAAAGAGGGAATATGTTGCAGAATGCCTCATCATCTCTATCTCTTCATTTATAGATGAGTCTTTTTCAATGTAGGTATCTGACTGTGGAATGTAAGCCTCAGGCTGGTAATAATCATAATAACTGACAAAATACTCCACTGCATTTTCAGGAAAGAAAGACTTAAATTCACTGTAAAGTTGGGCAGCAAGTGTTTTATTATGGGCCATTACAAGTGTAGGCTTCTGAATCTTTTCTATGACATTTGCCATTGTGAAGGTCTTGCCTGAACCTGTAACACCGAGGAGAACCTGATGGTTAATACCTTTCAGGATATTATTGGAAAGCTTCTCAATGGCTTCGGGCTGGTCACCCTTTGGTTTAAAATCGGAAGTGAGTTTGAATCTATCCATAACATATGCCTTTAAATTAGTATACTCCAAGACAGAACATGACAGAAGCAAGAAATCGTTTACATTTAAGAATCTCATAACGGTTAATGCTGGCTTTATGCCATCGATGGATATACAATAAGCGGTGGAGATATTAAAAGATACATACATTATCTTGAGATACGAATTAGAAGGGGGTATTTTTGTTACTGGCTGTATAATTTTTGATACACTCGGCAGGGGAGGTGTATTTCAATATTGGTTTCACGAAAGTTATATTTTATCCTTATCATAAAAGGGGAGTCTGCCTCCGCGATAAAAAGAATCAGGCAAAGATTTTTGGAATTATCTGTCGGTATCTTCTATGCCAAGCGATGTGGTATCTGCAATACGGTTTGTAAGTGATTGCGCAAATCCTCCCAAATCAGGAAATAAAGTTGCTTGGCTGATGTTTATATGATGTAATCGCTTTAATACGTTTCTCAGTTCTTCAATCTTCAGCTTAATATCTATTTTCCAGAGCAAAGTACCATACTTTGATTTTTTATTTTCTTCATCCTTTTCAATCATACCTGTTAAGTTCGCCCCCCAGGATTTTTTTATATCCCCCTGAACAAGAAGGACGCCTTGCTGGATTGAAAGCCTCTCATTCAAGTGGTATGGATTTACCGCATAGATGAATGACTTTGGGTTCTCCATTAGATACTCAAGGCTTTTGCTTGACTTATCACATGGTTCTGCCGCTTTATCAACTTTGCCTATTTCAATTTCAAAATTCTTATTTCGCTCTGCCAGCCAGTCGTTATTAATTGCCCATACCGCTAAATTATCGTTGGGCTTTGCGCGGGCAACAGCAAAATATACATTTACAAAGAATGAGTAACCCCAGTCGAGTATCCTTGCAGGCCCTTCATAATGTCGCAGCAAAGCCAAAGCCTCAAGCAAATCAACAGATTTACCTTCAGAATAAAGCTGGGCCTTTCTCTGAAATTCACGGACAAGATTTTTTTCAATATCCTTACGCCTGTTTTCTGCTACATCAAATCTTTTAAATGCTTTATCGAGACTGCTTTTGAAGTCCTTGTTGATGTTACCGGGACGATTGTGGCTATAGTTCTCACCTCTAAATATCCATTTATATTTAGATTGCGGTTTTTTTTCGTAAAAAAAGTTGTAAGCTTTATACAGTTCGCCCCAATTGGTGGGAGTCTTTTCGTATTGCTTAATTCCATTCAGGATTTTCTGATTGCCCATAACCGCTCCGGAGGAGTTTTTTATATCTAAAAATCGCCGTTAAGGTTTTTTGAGTGCTTTAACTCTTGTGTCCCCACTCCAGATAATTTCTTTTATCGACTTTTGTGTGTTTTCCCCAAAGTGCTCTAAGGCAGCAACCAACATATAGTTAAGTATAGGAAAAACGATAATTAGTTTTATATACACTGCGAAAACGGGATAGTCAAGAATCTTTTTCAATCTTTTTCAAATTTTTTTAGTGTGTTTTTAGGTGCAACTAACGGTGGGTGAGTCTCCTCTTGAGTTTAACTTTAACAACATGCTATGGTAAGTTATGTTACAAATTCATTGAATGAGGAGGCAATACTGTCATGTCTAAAACAATAGATGCTGTATTTGAAAATGGTGTCTTTAAACCCCTGGAAAAAGTTGAAGTAAAGGAACACCGAAAAATCAAAATAATTCTTCCCCTTTCTTTACCATTCTTAATTCAGGCAGTTTTTTGTCCCTCCTGTTTCATTTTTTTGACAGCCTTTTCTAAAATTGATGTTGCAACTTGAGAAGGACTGATTGAAACACCACTGCTTTTACTTAACCTTTTTGCAATTGACTGTAACTCTTTCCAATTCCTTTGTGAGAACCTCACTTTCCTTTTTACTTTTAATCCTTTAATAGTAGGCCGTCCACCTCTTGAAGATAGATTGGATTTTATCCATTCCCTAAGCTCATCTAAAAAAGGCGGAGCATAGTAAAAAGGAATATGAATTTTATCATGCCCTGTAGCCCCTGTTATCTTTTTAATCTGTGATGGAGTAAATACTCTTTTCATAAAAACACCCCTCAGAGTACGGGAGATCGTCTGAATCCATCCACCCACTTCCCTTACTCTGAGACAGAATGTGCCTTTAACTTTCTCTTGGGTATGTCTATCTTTGATAAATCTGCATGAATTAATGCAGATGCTATTTGGCTCAAACTTACTTTAATCCCTTCCGCTTCCTTGTAATATTCACCAATCGCTTTAAGTTTTTCCCTATCTCCCCTAAAAAAGGATATCTTATCCCGTTTTTCGTTGGTTCCTTTCAGTTTTGGCCGTCCTCCAGTTGAGAGTAATCTATCCATAATAAACTGACGTAAAGTAAACAGAGCAATCGGTCCCTGTCTTGCATCTATTTTAACCCCGGCATCTTCAGCCCCTAAAGCTTTGGCAACAAGTTTAGGATCAATCAATTTTTGTTTTAGTCCCTTATCTATAATCAGTTTTTGTGTTGTCCCTTTGTCTATAAATCTTTTCATTTTATTTACCCCCTTTCAAATTTTCATTTTGAGTCATATTTTAGAATTCTATAAAATCTACCGTCAAACTCAAATACTATCTCTCCTTGATTGGTTTCCCGACCGAATCTATGTAGGAATTCTCTAAACAGTCTGATATTTTCTTCAAACTTATCTGAGTAAATGTATGTATATATTATCGTAGTTTTCTCCCAGATAGTTCTGTTTGTTTTTGGGTTCAACCATGTACCATCTGCAGGCGGAAATGCTGTTGCTCCTCCTCCAATTTTCGTAAGTACTTCTCTAGCTTCCTTGAGCCACCGGTTAAGATGTTTTATCTGCTTTCCATCCTTGTCTTTATTGGGAATATATAAAACTAATTGCTGTGTCGAGGGAGCTTCTTCAGTTCCTAAAACCTTTGCTAAATCTAAAATGACATCATCTAAGCTATCATCTATCATAATATTTCTTTTTCTTTAGAGATTATCACTTTTGGGGACAAAAGTCAAGAAATTAGTGAGCAGGAATTAGTGAGCAGTTTTTCGCCCCTGCACCCCAAAAATAACCAAATCATCAAATAACCAAATCCCCCTCACCTTAATCCTCTCCCCTTTGGGGAGAGGGAGGGGTGAGGGAAATTCACTGCTCCCCCATGAAATAAGATTTGAGCCTCTTTTTCAGAAACATCTTTCCGTAATGGGTCTTCAGATACTTCTCTCGCCTCTTAGCATCATCTTCTGTCAGACACGCTTCATAGTACATCAGCTTAAATGGAAGCCTATGCCTTGTGGATTGCACTTGTCCCTTGTTATGCTGCTCAAATCTTAGTTTCAAATTTCTCGTATATCCAACATATTGCTTGCAGTCTTTCTCACTGAGCAATACATATGTGTAATTCATGGACTTCATAATTAAAATTTGAAACTATTTCACGGGGTCCCGCCTCGAACGCACCGGACATAGCTGCCGTTCAACCTATAGCCGTAGCTGACAAGGCCATCGTTGACATCCACACTCCACACATAGGGAGTACCGTCCGCACCTGTAGTAGACGCCCAGTAGTAGGACGAATAGGCATTCGGGAAATACATTTTATTTATTGTAGGTTTTTCTTCAACATCTATTAGTGATTTAAGTTCATCTATATTTGGCAATCGCCAGTCATTATACCCTCCAAAGGAAAGTCCTTCACAATAGGTAATTGCAGAATTCCAACTCATCTTATCATTCTCCCCCTGCTGCCACATAAGTTTTGTGTCATTATCCGTCACAGTCCCATTACCATTATCTTTAAATTTCCTTGCCTTTGCCTTCTTCTTTTCTTCTTCTGCTCTTTTCCTCTTTTCTTCTAATGCAGCTAATGCAACTTTAGTATAGTAAAACTTCCCTGTTTTCTCATCCTTCAGCCCTTCTCCTATCAATAAATAGTATTGAACCATCTTTGTCCCCATAACATTGCGCCTTTCTTCAATGACTTTGCCTCTGCGAAATATCCGTTAAGAACCACACCGAACACTACTATTATTGAAAATAGTAGCCTTAACACCTCGTACCTTTTTCTAAAAAGATTATCCATTTTTTAAACCCTCCTTTCTCTTTTACCCGCAATGAGCGGATAACGTTCTTGGTGCATGTGAAGTGTGAAGCATTTTTCATTTTACATATGCACCGTGTTATATGAAGCGACAGGGCCTACCTCTTATCATAAGGCTTTTATCTTTTTGTTTCGTCCTATTTTATATTTTTCCACATTCTTGTTGTCTCCAATTTTTTGATGAATAACTGACAGGTTGTCATATAGCCTCTTAAGATAATGAACTTGCCCTGTCTCCTTAAAAATCTTCTCTGCTTTTAAATAATACTCAATTGCTCTCTTGAAATCTCTTAAGTCATCATAAGTTCCACCTAAACCCATATAGCATTTTGATTCTCCAGCCTTATCTCCTATTTCGTTTTTAATGCATAAAGCTTTGCTAAAATATTCCATTCTTCTTTTATTATTCCTCATATCATGATAAGCACTACCTAAGTTTATATAGCATCCTGCCTCTGCTGCTCTATCTCCCATTTCTTGAAAAAGTTCTAAAGCCTTCTCCGTATATTTAAGTCCATTCTTATTATCTCCCAAATTCAGATACACACTACCTAAACCCATATAGGATGATGACTCTATTGCCCTATTACCTATGCTTTTGGTAATATTCAAAGATAACTTATAACACTCACCCGCTTTCTTAAAATCCCCTAAACAGTGATAATAATTACCCATACCTATATAACTTCTTGCCTCTCCAGCCTTGTCTCCTATGTCTTTTTTAATTACTAATGAGTTCTCAAAACACACGAGAGCTTTTGGTCCATTGCCTAAAATAGTATAGACATAACCTAAATTAGCATAAGATCTTGAGGCACTCGCCTTATCTCCTAATTCTTTGCTTATTTTTAGCGACCTCTCATAATACTCAGCAGTATTTCTGAAATCACCCAATCTATAATAGGCACTCCCTAAACCCCTGTAGCATCCCGATTCCGCTGCCTTATCCACCGTGTTTTTAGCAATACTTAAAGCTTTATTATGAGACTCAATTGTCTTCTTGAAATCTCCTAAATGCTGGTATACATCTCCTAAACTTGAATAGCATCGTTGTTCTGCTTTCTCATCTCCTATTTTCTTAGTAAGTTCGAATGATTGATTAATAAATTCGATAGCTTTTTTGAAGTTTGAAATCCTCTCTAATAGTAAACCAGTTAAAAAATATTTGAGATATATCTTATCTCCTTCTAATCCCTTCGTCCATTCATCAAGGTATGTTTCCCATTCTACTGTTGATTCAATTGCGACATGGTCTCCAACAAATTTTTTGAGAGAATTCCACAGATTTTTAATAAAATTATCTGTATTGCATTTTATCCTTTTCCCTGGGAATTTCCTAAATGGATTATTAAATTTTTTTGTTTTTATATCTTCTATTTCTTCCAAGTTGTCAGAATGTTCAAGAAATATTATTTTCTTCCGACTTTTTTCTATACTTTGTATTTGTGGTGTTATATCAAAGGTGTCTGAACAACTGTAGCCAAGAATCAAGACCTTCTTGTGTCTTCCACTTGAGAATAAGTGTCTTATTATATTCATTCTCTTATCAGAAAGAGTTTTACTCGCAACTGCTTTCAGCGTCGTCCTTATACTATCCTTGCTATCAGCACTTCCGTGAATTTTAAAAATTCTTATTTTATCACCTAAGTTATCAAAATCTATTTCAGAAAAATGCTCTTCTTTATAATATCTCTTAAAATCCACATCTTCCTTCAGCCCTTCTTTTTCTACTAATGCCTTTTCTATGAGCAAATCAAAATTGGTGGTGAATATTGTTCTAAGGTAACCATTCTTTGCAAGCCTCGCTATTAGGATATGATTTATATTTGGTTCCCCATCTTTAAAAATATCTAATATTTTTGAAATATCTGTATTCTCTGAAAGGCTTTCCATAAACGCCTCGAAAGGGAGATTAGATTTCATTACCTCGTCAATATCTTTCTTATCAATCGGCAATTTTTCAAGAATGGATTGTTTTAGTTTATTTGCTAAAGGTAAACCGGAATTTTTAGAAATCCCAGCACCACAAAATATAGCAAATTCTTTCTCTTTAAGCCCTAAAATATCCAATAAATAAGATGTTTTTTCATTCATTTTATTATTTCTCTATTTTCACAAAGGGCAGGCTTTGGCATTTCACGCAACGGTCGGCGTGTTTGTGAAGTGCGAGCGATAGCGAGCATTTGGGGAAGCGTAGCTTTCCACAAACACCGTGTTATACGCCGTCGCCATTATTCCTTACCTTCGCCTAAATTGATTGAAGTATAGATAATGCCAATACCTCCGTCTTCATAATCAAATTCTACGCCTTCTCTCATACCTCCCTCATTGCCACCATATGGATGCCTAAAAAATTCGTCGATGAAATTTATAAATTCAGCTTTTTTCTCTTTTTGGGCTTTTCTCATTATTGCAGAAAGTAACTCACGGAGGAAATCAAAAGCAGGAGTGTTATAAATTCCAATATCTGAATAAGTTAGCTCTCCAATATTGCCTCTTAAATACTTATCCACAAACTCATGAATATTAGAAGCAGAACGAGAAAAACCAAGAATACCTATAAAATAGGGTGGGGAAAATGGAATGGGCATTCCGTGCCTCCATAGTTTTCGCCAAAAATAGAACAATTCTTCTATATGAGGCCAATCAAAAGGTATGGGGTAAGTAAAATAATAACTCGGTGGTTCCCAGAATTTGGATATATTGACTATATCGATGGATTTTCTATTTCCCACGGAACTTTCTAATTGTGGAGCACTTACAAAAACAAAATCTCCTGGTCTGAAAAGCAAATTGAAAGAACCTAAACATCCAGAATAATTAGGTAGATTGAACTCCCTCATAGGAATTATAGAACCTCTTATCCCCCGAAATGATGGGAAACGGGAAAGTAAATAGATTTGCTCTTTGTTACTGAGATCCCATCTTAATTTATCGTCATCTTTTTTGAACTGTGAAATCGTAAACTTTTCAAAATATTTTCTCCCGTTATAGATAACGGATAGTATGAAAATGAGGTCCCCCAATTCTCTTTGGACTCTTTGCCCATAATATTCAAATTCTACCTGAGACTTGTTTCCGTGAATAAAAATACTTTTGGTGGAAATCTTAACTCTATCGGTCGATACTGACAATCCATTCAGGTTATTTATAATTCCTTCTACTATTGAGATCATTGCTGGTTCATAAAATCCTTGCTGGTATCCTTTATTTAAACCTATTTGAACTCTGCTTGCGAAATCCTTCTCATATTTTGCAAAATGTTCTGTCTTTATTAACTGAAGGTACTTTTCTACTACTTCTTCTATGGGCATTTTAATTCCTCCTTATGGCGATGGCGTATAACGTTTCCGTTGCAAAAGAAGCCCGAAGGGTTTGAACATAAGTCTTTTGCAACGTGTTAGCCGTCCGTTGCAGGCAGTTTTTAAAGAGAACATATGGCTGATTATTGCCAATAGTGTATAGAAAATTGAAAATATTGGTTTTAAAATACCACCCCAAAATCAGGTGGTCAATAGAAATTTAAAGATAAATGAGACACTTCCCATATTTATCTAATAGCCTTTTCATTTCCCAAAAGAAATGTGGAAAGCATCCCTGAAATTTCCCCATAAAATAACCAAATCATCAAATAACCAAATCCCCCTCACCTTAATCCTCTCCCCTTTGGGGAGAGGGAGGGGTGAGGGGAATTCACTGTCCTCCGCAAACGCATCGGACATAGACCTTAAATGACTTATAACTGCCGTAGACACCGCCAAGGTCGAAATTCACACCCCACGCATTGGACGAATCGCTCGCATCTGTAGTAGACGACCAGTAGCCGGAATTATTGGTATTCGGGAAATAAGCTCCATTTATTGTAGGTCAAAAAATGACAAAACGCAGCCCCAAAAGTTTAAAAATAGCATTTACTGGCAAAAATCTAACTCATTTTCACGCAGGATTCAGGTTTAAAACTTAAATTCACTGTAAAGTTGGGCAGCAAGTGTTTTATTATGGGCCATTACAAGTGTAGGCTTCTGAACCTTTTCTATGACATTTGCCATTGTGAAGGTCTTGCCTGAACCTGTAACACCGAGGAGAACCTGATGGTTAATACCTTTCAGGATATTATTGGAAAGCTTCTCAATGGCTTCGGGCTGGTCACCCTTTGGTTTAAAATCGGAAGTGAGTTTGAATTTATCCATAACATATGCCTTTAAATTAGTATACTCCAAGACAGAACATGACAGAAGCAAGAAATCATTTACCCCGTTAGAAAGCCCCGTGTGAACCTTCCTGTTAGAAAGGCAAAGTCTTTCTAACGGGGTTTACAAATCTAAGAAGAATCTATTTGACAGCTATCTTTCAAAAACCTATAATTCACATATTATGAAACATTCATGTTACACAGTAACACAAAGGATAATGAAAATAATTCCTTTATTTATGGTAATAACTATTACCTTGAACACTGGTATAATTACAAAAGCCGCAGAATTAAATGAGAATCTTCGCCCCTTTGGTGAAATAATAGGTCGTTATGATTATATGGATAACTACGATTTTAACAATAACACAAACGATAAGGAGGAGACATTTTATGCAAGGACAAGGCTTGGGTTGGATTTTGGATTCAAACACATAGGAGGACGTTTTCAAATCCGGGATTTCAGACAGTTTGGTAATTCATTAAGAAATTTTCCAGACAAAAGCAATACGAAGATAAGAGAGGCATATATTGACCTTATAAGTATTCCATTAGAAAATATGGATATAACGATAGGTCGGCAGGAGATAGCAAAAGGAGAAGAACGGATACTTGGGAGTAATGACTGGCACTGGATTGGATATACCCATGATGCGATAAGCATTGCCGTAAAGCCAACACCCTATCAGAAATGGAATGCCTTGTTTATCAAGGTTGGAGAAAGCAGTATTGCCGATGGAAAAACTATAGATAACAGGGCGTATGTGTCGGGATTTTATACAAGTTTTTTTCTGGAGTCCTTTGAGAAGCTTGAACCATACTACTTTTATCAGAATTATGCTTCATCGCCCCTTATACCCCAGATAGTATCTTCCGATTCGCAGGGCAAAGATTATAAGGTTCACACTTTCGGTCTCCTGACAAAATTAAATATAACTGAAAATTTATTTTTAGGATTTGAGGGAAATCTTCAGAGTGGTGATTTCGGCACTAAAAATCTTGAATCCTTTCTTTTACATACAAAAGTCGGAGTGGAAACGGGTGTTCAGGAGATTAATTCAGTCATTTTGTCATATGATATCTACTCAGGCGATAAGGATCCAAATGACAACACAATAAATACTTATCAGCCCATCTTTCCTTCCTACTATGAACACACCGGTCTTATAGGATGGTTTGGTATGAAAAACCTTACAGACTTGAGATTAAGTCTAAGCGGAGACATTTTTAATTCCCTGACATGGAAAATTGATGGACATCTTTTTAGTGTGCACAGGCTTGAAGATGGTGTCTATCTACCCAATAATACATTATACAATTTCGTTTATAACTCAGCCTCATATAGTTCCACCTCTAATGACTTAGGGCGGGAGGTAGACATCATATTAAGTCTTCCCCTGATAAAAGACATGACTTTGACAGCAACAATGTCATCATTAGAACCAGGAAAATATGTGGAGGATTCCTTTGGCTGCAAAGGAGGAACAAATACTCATTTTACAATAGGAGTGAAGTGGGGGTTTTGATGAATAGAACATT
>Ga0155941_1033_pt1 | contig 11874 bp, 10 predicted proteins | sample RifCSPlowO2_02_FD_107595 | JGI IMG/M metagenome (GOLD analysis project Ga0155941, IMG submission 107595) | Nitrospinae bacterium RIFCSPLOWO2_02_39_17 | reverse complement strand
CAGTGGAACCAGCATAAAAAACAGTATTACGGTAAACTCAAAAAATCGGATATTGAAAACGAACAGTTCAACCTTGTTGTCGGCAATCCGCCTTATGGCGGCATGGGGCTTGAAAAAGAAGAATTTAATGATGCCCTTATAGAGCAGTTAGCAAATTATAATATTCTGCCTTCTGAGCTTAAAAAAGAACTTGACGCAAAGAACAAGCATGGCGTTTTAGATTTGTTTGAAAAAGGGAAAAGTAAATCCATAGATTCAAAAGTAAAAGATAGGCTCAAGTCCTTTCCCATTGAAGTTCTTTTCATAGACCGATTCATTCAGCTTGCTAAGCCCGGAGGGTGGATTGCTATAATCATTCCAGATGGGATTTTATCAAACTCAAACCTTCACTATGTCCGGCAATACATAGCGGACAATGCAAAGGTGGAGGCAATAGTCTCTTTGCCGAGAGACGCATTCAAGCATGTCGGCACATCCGCAAAGACAAGCATTTTGTTTCTAAAGAAACAAAAAACTGATAATCTAAACTATCCTGTCTTCCTTGCCTCTCTTGAGAGACTTGAAAATGGCTATTTAACAGAGATTTTATCTCAATATAAGGAGTTCTATATGAAACAGACATTAAGTAAAGACAAAAAGGTTTATTTTAATGATTATGTGATGGTAAGGGTGGATAAGACACTGAAGGAGATGATGGATGAGAAGCCATCAAACAGGTGGGATGCAGGGTATTGGCAGCCACAATTTACAATAGCTGATGACACATTTAAAAAAATAAAACATCCTATTAAGTGTATAGAAGATTTTGAAATACATCTTACTTATGGGCCGATTGTCGTTGGTCGTAAATTTACACCTCAGAAAAAAGGGGTATTAATTTTAAATCAAACTGAAATAACCTTTACAGGATTGGATAGTTCTTCTCCTGTTTTTGCAAGCCAAGACTCACCATGGGTAATAGAAAGAGCTCTGGTCAAGAAAAATGATTTAATTTTAGCTCGGTCTGGCGTTGGCGGGGTTGGAAAGAATAAAATTGCGATTATAGATAAAGATATTAATGCTTGTGTAGGTTGCTTTGTAGATATATTGAGATTGGAAGGAATAAATCCCTATTATGTTATAACTTTTTGGAAAGGGTTATACGGCTGGACTCAAATACAAAAAATCATAAACGGAGTGGGTACTGTAAATATAAATTTTGATGAAATAAAATCAATTAAAATCCCAGTAATTCCCGCCCCTGTCCAATCCTACATCGAAGCCGAATACAAAAAGATGGCTGTGTATCATGACAATGCAATGGAGGCAAAGGCAAAGGGGGATGAAGCAGGATACAAAAAGAACATAGAAACCGCAGAGGCAATGCTTAAAGACCTCATTGCCAGAACAGAGGCAGTCATCAGGGGCGAGCGGGAGGATGTGGGGTGAAATATTATTTTTTCCTTGATGAAACGGGTGACCACGGATTGAACTATGTGGATAAAAACTTCCCGCTATTCTTGTTATGCGGATGCCTGATTAAGGAAGACAGCCTTAGAGAAATGGAAGGCAAAGTCAGTGCCTTCAAACAGAAGTATTTCAAGACAAATGGCGTCATCCTTCATTCAAGAGATATAAGGAAATGCGAGGGAGCGTTTCAGATACTATTTGATCTGGGATTGAAAGCCATGTTTTATGATGATCTGAATTCGATCCTCAAGGATGGAGAGTATCTGATTATCGGCGCAGCAGTCGACAAAGAGGAATATATCAAGAGATAGAGATATGGAAAAGGGGCAAAAGACCCTTATGCCCTTTCTCTTTCATTTATCATGGAAAGGCTTGTCTTTTGCCTCGACAGGCTGGACAAGAATTCAACCATTGAGGCATTGGTTGAGGAACGGGGTAAAAAAGAGGACCACATGCTGCTTGCACATTTCAATTCTGTCATGGACAGAGGAACATATTACGTTTCTTCTGAAAGGTTAAGACGGAAGATTGAAAAATTCAAATTCCATTCAAAGAAAGACAACATAATCGGCTTACAAATAACGGATTTGTGCGCTTATCCACTTGCAAGGTACCTGCTTAATCCGACGGAGCCGTATATTCCATTTCAGATAATAAGAGAGAAGATTTATTCCAATGATAAAGGAGAGTATGAAGGATGGGGATTAAAGCGGTTTCCATAAAAATAAAAAGCCCCCATTTCTGGAGGCCCTTTACCGACCGGGAGACACCCCGATCCCCTTGCTTTATACAAAAAGTATAAACACCTTTGATATTCGGTGTCAAGTAAAATGTTTGCATGCTAAAAGAGGTAGAAATGCCCAAAAGGTCTGAAGATTCATTTATTATTCATAATATTATTCCTCTTTTTTCCAAGCTTGGTTATCCATCTGCGGGAGACCACGAGAGGATAAAGGTCAAAGAAGTCCCTATATACCGTCCAAGCGGTGGCAGAAGCGGTTCAACGCCGGATATTGTTTATTATCACAATGGGGAGCCTTTGCTTCTTGTTGAGGCAAAAAAGGAGCATCGTAGCCATGCGGAGGCACTAAAAGAGGCAGAAAGATACCACTTAAACTTCCCAAGAGAAGACAAAGAGTATGCACCAACCGGCAGACGTCCTCGCTTTATTGCTACAACTGTAGGGCGGGAAATCAAATTTTATCGTCACCGTCATGAATTAACGGAGGATGGATTTTCAAAACCAATTTCTGAAGCTATAGACATCCTTACCTTTGATGAGTTGCTTAAAGAGTATGGGCTGGCAAGAGGTTATAAACCGAAGATTCTTTCTCCTGAATTATTTAAAAAAGAGTTTCTCAATGGACTTATCGCAGCTTACAACCATTCAGATGACAAAAGAATAACACCGGAAGTCATTAAGAATGTGGCATGGCATATATTGAACTACCTTGAAAACCAGAAAAGGTATGTCAGTAAATATCCATTTACTGAAATTTCGGAAGACATTTCCAGATATGAAGAAATTAGGGACATCCATAAAAGGTTTGATTTAATAAACTCTCTTGGTCCTGATATTGCACAAGAGTTTAGACAGTTTATATTGAGGTCTTTTCAGGGTAATGAATTTAACCAGTATCTGACAGAGCCGTGTGTTATTGCCTTTATGCTAAATCTGTTAGGTGGAATAGAGCAGGATTGGAAGGTGATGGATTTTGAATGCGGAAGCGGTGGATTTCTGGCAGGTGTTGTAGGAAAAGGTGTGCCAATAGAAAATATAATGGGCGTAGATATTGACGAATTGCCTTATCTAATCGCAAAAACATATCTAACTTTATATTTCAAAAAGAGCGGAGTATCAATAAAGGATATTCCAATAAGACAAGATAATGGTCTTTTCTTTTTGGGGAATGAATGGGATTTGGTTATCGGCAATCCAGCCGGCAGCGCAAAATATGAAAAAGATGATATTGAAGAAGTATTGGAGAATCTTGAAAGAGATTTGGACTGCAATAGCAAAGATGATAAATTTTCAGAATATAATTTTTCAATTCAGCAGGCAGTCAGGTCATGTAAAGTGGGCGGGAAGATTTGTCTTGTCCTGCCAGAAGGCTTCTTTTCAAATTCACAGGATGAGATTTTAAGAAAATATTTAGGGAGGCACTGTAAGGTTTTATCCATAATCAGCCTGCCGAGAGGCGTATTCAGAAAAGGGACAAGCACCCGTTCAATAAATACAGGCAGTCAAACCTCCTCCCAAAAAATGTCCATCCTTTATGCAAAAAAGATAAGAGAAGTAATTGACGGAGAAGGCGTTGAAATAAATGATATGGATTTAAACCATCCGGTATTCCTTGCAAATGTCTCCGAGCCGGACTCTACGGCAGGGAAGATAAGCGACTGGCTTGAACCCCGTTTGAATATGGTGTTAGAGGAGTGGCGGGCATGGCAGGCAAAACAACAGTTGTCTGAAATTGATGAATCTCTGATTAAGTCAGCAGTATTACCGATAGAACCTAAAAAGAAAGTTAAGATACAAGATAAACAGACATCATTATTTGACAAAGTTATAGATATAAAAAAGCCTAAAGAGACAAAATCAGAAATTGTTATAGATAAATCATTGAAAGACCTTTTTAAAAAGTAAGTTAAAGGTAAACTATATTATAGTAAATGAGGAAACCATTTTTATGGAGGGATAAACTATGTCCGACAATATTACTATAAATTATTCAAATATGCTGGCTGATAAAATTGGTAAAGAACATGGATTTACCTTAAATGAGATAAACTCCCTCCAGCCTCTTGCAAGTAAAATCCACAATTCACTTAAAAATAAAAGAGAAAAACATGAACTCCCTTTTTATGACCTGCCATATCAGGATGTAACAGAGATATTAAATTATGCTGAGTATGTAAAGGATAGGTTTGATAATTTTGTAGTGCTTGGTATAGGCGGCTCTGCCCTCGGTACTATAGCACTCCAGACCGCATTGAATAATTCCCAATATAACCTTTTAAGTAAGGCTGAGAGGAAGGGATACCCAAGATTATTTGTTGCAGATAATATTGACCCTGTTCAGTTTGCAGAGATGTTATCTCTCTTTGATATGGATAAAACCATATTCAATGTTGTTACCAAATCAGGTGGCACTGCAGAGACGATGAGCCAGTTTATGATTATTTATGACAGGTTGAAGAAATTGAAAGGGGACAGATGGAAGGAAAATATTGTTGTTACCACAGACAGGGTTAAAGGGACTTTGAGGAAGATTGCTGATGAAATGGAACTCAAGTCTTTTATTGTCCCTGACGGCGTTGGGGGGAGGTTCAGTGTATTTACACCAGTAGGGCTTCTGCCTGCCTCAGTGGTTGGTATTGATATTAAGGGGCTTCTTAAAGGTGCTGCCCTCATGGATGAAAGGTGCAGGAAAGATTCTATTATTGATAACCCTGCCTACCTTTATGCCTCAATGCTTTATCTGGCTGATACTAAGAAGGGTAAAAAAATAGCGGTAATGCTACCTTACTCCTATGCTCTTAAAGATATATCAGACTGGTTCAGACAGCTTTGGGCAGAGAGTCTCGGCAAAAAATACTCCCTTGATGGAAAAGTTGTAAATGTAGGGCAGACGCCTGTTAAGGCATTGGGTGTTACAGACCAGCACTCCCAGATTCAGTTGTATGTAGAAGGTCCTTTTGATAAAGTGGTTACATTCTTAAAGGTTGAAAAATTCAGGGGGAAGGCGGTTATGCCTGATGTCTTCAAGGATAGGGTTGAAATCTCCTATCTCTGCGGTTACTCTCTGAATGAATTAATCAATATAGAAATGGAAGGAACTGAATATGCCCTCACAAAAAATAACCGCCCTAACTGCACAATTACCTTCCCAGAAGTAAATCCATCTGCCATTGGACAGATTATGTATATGCTTGAAGTAAGCACTGCATTTGCAGGTGGACTTTATAATATTGACCCGTTTGACCAGCCCGGCGTTGAAGAAGGAAAGAGATATACAATAGAGGCATTAAAAAAAATCTCTTCACAAAAGGGTTGATAAGATGATATATGCTGAGACGCTTAATTATCTCTACGGACTTGAAAGGTTTGGAATAAGATTAGGGCTTGAAAACATCTCTGCTGTCCTCCACAGGCTGGATAATCCTCATCACCAATTCAATTCCATACACATCACAGGAACCAATGGCAAAGGCTCAACTGCTGTAATGATAGCTTCAATATTACAATCAGCAGGATATAAGACCGGTCTCTATACCTCTCCCCATCTGCAGGATTTCAGGGAAAGGATTATGGTCAATAATATTATGATACCTGAGAAAGATGTAATTAAGTTAACGGGTTTGATTAAAGGGGAGATGAATGAATCTTCTCCTCTTACCTTTTTTGAGTTTACAACTATAATGGCATTTTTATATTTTTCCAAAGAGAAGGTGGATTTTGCGGTTGTGGAAGTTGGTATGGGAGGGAGACTGGATGCTACAAATGTCGTGAACCCAATCGTCTCAATTATTACAGAAGTTGACATTGAACATACTGACCACCTCGGTAAAAATATAAAATCAATTACAAGGGAAAAGGGAGGGATTATAAAGAATAATGGAGTTGTTATTCTCTCCTCCTTAAAAAGGGATGTAATTGAGACAATAGAATCTATATGCAATGAGAGGCATGCTAAGTTTTACAGAATTGGCAGGCATTTCAGCGGTGAGATAATATGTAGCAACATCAAATATCAAAGATTTAAATTTAAAAATGCAGATTATTTTTTAGACAAATTGGAGATTCCGCTGCCGGGAGAACATCAAATAGTAAATGCATCAACATCGGTAGAGACAGCCCTTATACTGAAAAAAGGGGGATTTAAAATTGGAGCGGGAGTTATTCGTAAAGGATTAAAAGGTGTAAAGTTAAGGGGGAGACTTGAAATATTGAGAAACAATCCATTTATTGTGGTTGATGTTGCCCACAATCCTTCTGCTGCAAAGATATTAGCGGGTGAATTAAAAAAAATTAATTACAATAAACTTATATTAATCCTTGGCATACTAAAAGATAAAGATTCCGATGGTATTATTAGTTTCTTAGCCCCTATTGCAAATCATATTATAATAGTGAAACCTAAAACCCCGCGAAGCAGTAACACGCAGGATTTAAAAATGAAAGCCCTTAAATATTTAGAGATGGTGGAGATAATTGAGGACATATCAGATGCCATCTCAAAGGCTATAAATATGGCAGACAGTAAAGACCTAATATGTATAACCGGCTCATTTTTTACTGTGGGAGAGGCATTAAAAAAACTAAATGATTAAGATTATTTTTATTTTAATATCTATTTTCATTTTTTTTACTTTCAATGCCAGTGCATATGCAGAGGAACCACTCTCCATTCTGGCAGACCAACTTGAATTTCAAAGGAATAAGAACCTTATTTATGGAAGGGGGAATATAGAGATATGGTATGAAGATAAGAGCATCTTTGGCGACAAAGTTGAATTTGATACAGAGACAGGCAGCGGGTCTATTGCAGGCAATGTGGTTTTTTATGATGCCGAAAATCAGATAATTTCCGAAGCCGCAGAATTCAATTTAAAAACAGGTACCGGGACATTGCACAAGGTTGTTGGAACTATCGCATCAAGGTATTATCTCACTGGAGAAAGGCTGGAAAAAATCAGCACGGATAAGTATACAATATTTGACGGGTCCCTTACTACCTGCTGCGAAGATATACCTCCATGGAAGTTCAGAATAAAAAAGGCGACTATCCATCTGGAGAATTATGCCTTCCTGACAGGCTCATATTTTTTAATCAAGGATATCCCGATTTTTTATCTCCCCTATTGGATTATCCCTATTAAAACAAAAAGGGCAACTGGCTTCCTTACCCCTGAATTTGGTTCAAGTAATAAGGATGGCTACTTTATTAACAATAGCCTTTTCTGGGCAATAAATGACCAGCAGGATGCAACAATCTATCTGACTTATCTTGAAAAAAAGGGAATCAGAGAAGAACTGGAATATAGATATATTTTAAGCAAAAACAGTTCGGGTATCTTTTCAGGTTCCTATCTTAAAGAGAGAGATACCGAAAGGGATTTCTGGAAGATAAATTATGACCATAACCAGATATTTCCATATAATATTCAGGGAGTAGTAAAGATAGATTCTTTAAGTAAAGCCAATCCTGACAGAGAGTATGAGGACGATGCCAACTTAAGGACGAGAAGATTCACAGACTCACATATAAGAATAACAAAAAGCTGGTTTTTGAGAAGCCTCCAGATAATTGGCAGAAAGAGGGATAGTACAGAATCGGATTATAATGAGACATATACGCAATTGCCGGAGATTTCTTTTACAAATCAAAAGGAAAGAATCAGAAAATCTCCTTTCTTTTTTAGCATGGATTCATCTTTAACTATTTTCAAAAACGAGAAAGGGAAAGAAAAAATAGACTTAGAACGTGCTGATATCTATCCTAAAATTACCTTTTCATTCTATAACCACCCATGGTTTACCCTGACACCAACTATAGGTGTAAGGGAGACCTATTACAGTAAAGGCATAAGTAGAAACGACGGATTCACAAGAGACCTTTATGATATTGAATTAAAAACGGAGGGGCCTAAATTCTTCAGGGTGTTTAATACATCTATTAAACATCTCATTGAACCAAGAATAATTTACAAATATATACCAGATACAGATGACAAAGATAGAGGAGATATAATCCAGATAGACCCTGTTGATGGAGTAGTATCACAGAATACGGTGTCTTATTATTTAACAAACAGGGTCCTAAAGAAATCCTTTATAGAGAATGAAAAATCTAAGACTGAGGAAATTCTAAGATTGGAGATTAGTCAGCAATACAATATAGCAGAGGCAACAAGAAATGATACCCCTATAAATCCCCGTCATCCTTTCTCAGATTTGAGATTTGACTTTGATACACATGTCATAGAACCTCTCATTCTCAACTTTGACACCACATACGATGTCTATAATAGCAGAATAAATACTGCCAACACAGACATCGGCATAAATCACAAAGATTTATGGTATATAACAACGGAAAGGAGATACACCCGTCAACCGGAATCCACTTTTATCACAGGCATTACAGGGATTAATGTAAAAAATGTGAATTTCCAATACAGCAGCAGATATGACGAGACCAATAAAGAATTCATGGAAAATGATTATAGCATTACCTATTCAGCGACATGCTGGGAAGCGTCTTTTGATATAGCAAATAGAAAATATTTTATAAACACTGAAGAAAAAAGTGAAATAAAATTCTTCTTTCTGATAACTCTGAAGGATATAGTATCAATAGGCAAAAAGGGAAATCTTGGATTGATTCAGAGAAAAATATAGTAGAAGTATGTAAGAATATTAATTTTACGGAAAGTAATAAACTATCCGACATCCTACCATTTTCTCCATAACATGATTTTTTCCTCTCTTGATTTAGCAGGGCTGGTTAGATATACTTTCTAAATATTCAGATTATTTATTTGCATCTAAGGAGATATAAGAAATGGGAATGACGATTACTGAAAAGATTCTTGCCGGACATACTGGAAAGAAGTCGGTCTCCCCGGGAGACTTGATAATGTCAAAGGTTGATATTGCCCTCGGGAATGATATTACAGCCCCACTTTCCATTGAAGAATTTAAAAAGTCTGGTGCTAAGAAAGTTTTTGATAAAGAGAGGGTTATCCTTGTCCCTGACCATTTTGCACCAAATAAAGATATAAAATCAGCCCAGCAGGTTCGCATCTTAAAAGACTTTGCAAGAGAATACAAAATAACAAATTATTTTGAAATGGGGAGGATGGGGATTGAACATGCCCTCCTTCCTGAAGAGGGGCTTGTATTACCCGGCGATGTGATTATAGGTGCGGATTCTCATACCTGTACATACGGCGCACTCGGTGCATTCTCCACAGGGGTTGGAAGTACCGATTTGGCTGCTGCTATGATAACAGGTGAGATATGGTTTAAGGTTCCTGAATCCATGAAATTTATCTTCTATGGAAAATTAAAGAAGTGGGTTACAGGAAAGGACTTAATCCTTTACACTATCGGAAAGATAGGCGTTGACGGTGCCCTTTACAAGGCAATGGAGTTTACAGGTGAAATAATAGACAACCTTTCAATAGACGGAAGGTTTACAATGGCTAATATGGCAATTGAGGCTGGGGCAAAGAGCGGAATAATCAATCCTGATGACATAACTATGGAATATGTTGAAGGAAGGGCAAAGAGGAAATTTAAGATATACAAGAGTGATAAAGATGCCTCCTACAGTGAGGTGTTTGAATTTAATGGTGACGATATTGAGCCCCAGGTGGCATTCCCTCATCTGCCGTCAAATACAAAGCCTATAAGCAAGGTCGGTAATGTAAAGATTGACCAGGCAGTAATCGGCTCATGCACAAATGGAAGAATATCTGATTTGAGAGAGGCTGCATCAGTTCTGAAAGGAAAAAAGGTTCACAAGGATGTAAGGATGATAGTCATCCCTGCTACTCAGAGGATTTACAAAATGGCAATAGATGAAGGGTTGATTGATATATTTATTGATGCCGAGGCTGTTGTAAGTACGCCGACATGCGGCCCGTGTCTTGGCGGACACATGGGGGTACTTGCAGAAGGAGAGAGGGCTATATCCACTACAAATAGAAATTTTGTCGGGAGGATGGGGCATCCAAAGAGTGAGGTCTATCTCTCAAACCCTGCAGTCGCTGCTGCATCAGCAGTATTGGGGAAGATTGGCAGTCCTGATGAGGTGACCTGAAAGGTCATTCCTTCGTTCGGAATGACAAGCTCACAATGTCAACTTATTTAAGTCGTTCACTAAAGTATGCAGGAAATTCATGAGATTATGGAAGGGTAAAATATGTCAGAAATAATTAAATTAACCACACCTCTTACAGATAAGGTTATTGAGAAGTTAAAAATTGGGGCTCAGGTTTTGATAACTGGCACTCTTTATACTGCGAGGGATGCGGCACACAAGAGACTTGTTGACCTTTTGAATAGTGGAAAGGAACTTCCTTTTGATATAAGGGGGCAGATTATATATTATGTTGGACCTGCACCAGCAAGGCCGGGCTATGTAACGGGTCCTGCAGGACCTACGACAAGTGAGAGGATGGACCCCTATGCACCGAGGCTAATGGAGGCAGGTATGAAGGGGATGATTGGAAAGGGGAAAAGGTCAAAAGCTGTTGTTGATGCAATGAAAAAGAATAAGTGCGTATATTTTGCTGCCATTGGTGGTGCGGCGGCACTGATTGCAAGGAGTATAAAAAAGGTTGAAGTTATAGCTTATGAAGACTTAGGCGCTGAGGCAGTGAGACGGATGGAGGTAGAGGATTTTCAGGTGATAGTTGTAAATGACATTTATGGCAATGATCTTTATCAGGAAGGGATGAAAAAATATAGAAGATAATATTAACAATACTGCAAAAATATTTTTGCAGTATACTTATATTCCTTATGTTAACCCACGATGTAATCATAGTTGGTGCTGGATTGGCAGGTATGAGGGCAGCCCTTGAGGTATGCGATAGGTATGATACTGCCATTATCACGAAGGTATATCCCACCCGTTCCCATTCAGGTGCCGCACAGGGAGGTGTTGCAGCTTCACTTGCAAACTCCACTGATGACTCATGGGAAATCCACATGTACGATACTGTCAAGGGGAGCGACTTCCTCGGTGACCAGGATGCAATAGAGATGATGGTTAAGGATGCACCGAAGGCAATTATTGAGATGGAGCACATGGGTTGTGTCTTCAGCAGGACAGAAGATGGGAGGATTGCACAGAGGGAGTTTGGAGGGCATTCAAGACCGCGTGCATGTTACGCTGCGGACAGGACAGGCCATGCCCTGCTTCATGCCTTATATGAGCAGGTGATGAAGAAGGCAAATAAAATAAAGATATATTCTGAGTGGTATGTCCTTTCGCTTATCATAGAGGACAATGTATGCAAGGGTGTAGTTACCTACGATATAAAGACAGGCAAACTGGAGGTCTTGAGAGGGAAGGCGGTAATGTTTGCCACAGGTGGATACGGGAGGGCATTCAGTATTACATCAAATGCCTTTGCCAGCACAGGAGATGGAATAATAGCGGCATACAGGGCAGGGATACCGCTTGAAGATATGGAATTTGTCCAGTTTCATCCGACAGGGCTTTACGGTCAGGGGATACTTGTGTCAGAAGCTGCAAGGGGTGAAGGCGGTTATCTCGTAAATGGAAAAGGCGAGAGATTCATGGAAAAGTATGCAAAGTCAAAGCTGGAATTAGCCCCCAGAGATATAGTCTCCCGTTCTGAACAGAATGAGATTAATGAAGGAAGAGGAATAGACGGAAAGGATTA
>Ga0155941_1098_pt1 | contig 11894 bp, 14 predicted proteins | sample RifCSPlowO2_02_FD_107595 | JGI IMG/M metagenome (GOLD analysis project Ga0155941, IMG submission 107595) | Nitrospinae bacterium RIFCSPLOWO2_02_39_17 | reverse complement strand
TCTTTCAACAAACGGCTTTTCGCAAGAGTTCCTATCTGGTAAACAGCCGGAGGAGTACTCAAAACTGAGTTCTATTCTCTACAGGCTTGCCATATCAGAAAACAAGGCGAGATTTGCAGAAGAGCACGGGCTAAGTTTTTTTGAAAATAAGGTAAAGGTTTTTATTATCTTTGAGCCGTCCTCATCTAACAGTCAGAGGGAATCAGTAATAAGCAACCACGGAGGAACCATAGAGAAAAAAGCAAAGACTCTGGTAAGGGTATTGGTTTCTGTGGAATCATTGCTCCCACTTGCGAGGGAGCCGATAATCCAGTTAATAAAAATTCCCGATAAACCCGAAAAACAATAAGGATAAAGAGTCATGTTCAGAAGAAGAAAATTAGGGGCATTAATCGCACTGCTTTTTATTATCCTGCTCGGCAATTTATTTTCATGCGGCTATCAGGAAAGTGACGGCATATCAAACTCAAACATAGTGACACGGCTGCTACTTACACCAGTTGTGTATACGGTTCTGCTATTTTCTTTTTTTTAACATCCACCTAACTCCTGCAATCATAAATCCTATTACAATAAATGCGCCTGGCGGCATTATAAATACAAGGACAGGCTGAAAGTTAATGGAAGCAGATAAATTAAATAACTCCCTCCCAAAAAATGTCAGTGTCCCGTTTCCTATTAACTCCCTGATAGCACCGAGTAAAGTTATGGCAAGTATAAATCCTGCACCCATGCCGATTCCGTCAATGAGGGAAGATTTTACAGTATTCTTATATGCAAATGCCTCAGCCCTGCCGAGTATAATGCAGTTTACTACTATGAGGGGGATGAATATACCGAGTGATGCATACAGCTCAACCATATAGGCATGCATCACATAATCAACAATAGTTACAAATGTTGAGATTATGATGATAAATACCGGCAGTCTTATGGAATCAGGGATAAACTTTCTTAACATAGATATGAGGAGATTTGATGATATAAGGACAAATGCGGTAGCAACACCCATCCCAAAACCATCATTCATAGAGCTTCCGGTAGCAAGAACAGGACATAAGCCTATTATGAGAACAAGGACAGGGTTCTCCCTGAGTATGCCGTTTGTAAATATCTTCCAGTTATCCATATTAGTTTTGAGTTTTGAGTCTTGAGTCTTGAGGGAGAGGTTTTTCCTCTAAACTCTGAACTCTGAACTCTGAACTTTTTTTATTTCCCATATACCACTCCCACCCCTCTTTTACACCCTTTGCCACTGCCCTTGATGAGATGGTTGCTGCTGTTATGGCATCTATTGCACCTCCGTCTTTTTTAAGTTTAAGCTCATCTCCCTTTTTGCCTTTGAATTGGTTCTTGAACAAATCCTGAGTCACCTTTACTCCAAGACCCGGCGTTTCACTCTGGTCAAGTTTTGTAATTGCTACAGAAGATATAGTGCTGTCGTTGGTTATACCAATGGTGGTATTTATAGGACCAGCATAGCCGCGGGGTGACACCTTCATCACAACACCGACCTCTTTCCCTTCTTTATCTATTCCAACCCATAGCTTTTTACCTTCAATTTCCTTTTCAATAAAATTTACAGCATCAGGAAAAACCTCCTGTCTTTTTTTAATGTCAGAAATTCGGGTATTTTCATCTATTTTTACCTTTGTTAATTTATAGACTGAAGAGAGGGCAGCTGCAGATATAATGCAGACAGCCATCAAAACCGTTCCCATCTTAATAATATCATTCATAGTATCACTCAGCCACCAAACTTTCTTTGTCTTAGATATTTATCAATTAATGGTGCGGTCATATTCATCAGTAGTATTGCAAATGATACCCCTTCAGGATAAGAGCCGTGCTGTCTTATAACAACAGTCAAGAAGCCGCAGCCGATACCGAATATAACCATACCCTTTTTTGTTATAGGTGATGTTACATAATCTGTTGCCATAAAGAAGGCACCTAAAAATAGTCCGCCATTCAATAGATGAAAAACAGGATTTGCAGTTGTATCCGGATTCACTAAATGAGCGATTGTGCTGAAGAACGCTGTTGTCAATATAAAGGATAATGGTATATGCCATGTAATTGTCCTTTTGTATATCAGATAAATCCCGCCGACAAGGAGTGCAATTACTGATACCTCACCAATTGAGCCCCCACGGTTTCCTATGAGTAAGTCAAACCAGCTTATTTTTGTAGCGGTTTCAATTGACCTGCTTAAATCGTGGGATAACTGAATTGTCTTTACAACAGTAAGGGGGGTTGCTGCTGTTACTGCATCTACTCCCTGCTTAATGCCCGCAGGGACAAGCCCGCTGAATATGGAAGCAGGTTTTGGATATGTGCTCATCTGAAGGGGCCATGAGATGAGGAGAAATACCCTCGCCGCGAGGGCAGGATTGAATATATTAAATCCAAGACCGCCAAAGAGATGCTTTACAACTACTATTGCTATAAAAGACCCGATTACTGTCCCCCACCACGGAAAACCTGCCGGAAGATTGAGACCGAGAAGAAGCCCTGTCAGTGCAGCACTGCTATCAGAAATTGTATTTTCTTTTCTCACAATCTTCTGATAGAAAAATTCAAAAAGAATAGATGATACTGCAGCTACAAATATAGTTACAATAGAAGGGATGCCAAAAAAATATATACCTGTAATGGTAGTGGGAATGAGGGCGATAATAACCGAAGACATCAGACCCCTGACAGACTCTTCTGCCTTTATATGGGGAGGAGGGGTTAATAAAAGCTGAATTTCGGATTTTTTATCTTTTTCCATTCTTTGTTTTTTTCTTCACCTCTGACTTAAGATATTTTATGAACTGCACCAGAGGTCTGTTTGAAGGACATACATAAGAGCATATCCCGCATTCAATACAGTCCATTACATCCCATTTCTGTGCCTCATCAATAAAATCCCTTCCTCCCTCAATCATACCACGCTCAGCATATAGTCCATACAGGTTTGGACTTATACCCATCGGACAGCTATCAATGCACCTTCCGCATCTTATACACGGCAGATATTCATCTCCCCTTAATCCCCTCCTTTGTAAGGAGGGGTGAGGGGAGGTAGATTCCTTTAAGAAGACCACTATACCTGAAGTCCCTTTTATCACAGGGACATCAAGGGTATACTGGGCTATACCCATCATCGGCCCACCCATTATAACTTTTTCAGGTTCTCCTGCAAATCCACCACAGTTTTGAATCAGAAAATCAAAGGATGTCCCGATTCTTACCAGCAAGTTTCGTGGCTCTTTAACCCCATTACCTGTTATTGTAATAACCCTTTCAATGAGCGGCTTTCCATACCTTACTGCTTCATAAACAGCATAGGCTGTTCCAACATTATTAACCACTACCCCTATATCAACAGGGAGTTTATCTGCAGGAACTTCTCTGTTTACTATAGACTTTATAAGCTGTTTTTCCGAACCCTGAGGATATTTTATATTTAAATCAACCACCTCAAGTTGAGAGTTCGGGGTACCCACGATAGTGGGTCGTGAAAGTTGAGAGTTGAAAGTTGATATTGCATCAGGCTTGTTTTTTTCTATTCCGATAAATCCCTTCTTTGCAGAGAGTATTTTAATGATAATATTCAGTCCTTCAATTATCTCTGAACTTTTTTCAACCATCAGCCTGTGGTCAGAAGTAACAAATGGCTCACACTCTGCACCATTCAATATCACATATTCAATCCCATTCCCATCAGGTGGTGATAATTTTACATGGGTTGGAAACTGTGCCCCACCCAGACCTACTATCCCTGCTTCTCTGACAATTTCTTTAAGTTTCTGTGTATCAAAGGATAGATAATCTTCATTCTCCTTTAAAACAGGTGTCCATTCATCCTTTCCATCAGACTCAATTACAACCGATAAGACGCTACTGCCAAATGGATGAGGATGTGGTGATATATCCACTACTTTGCCAGATAAAGAGGAATGGATAGTTGAGGTAACAGGCCCCTTACCTTCACCAATTTTCTGCCCCTTTTTTACAACATCCCCTTTGTTAACCACTGGCTCACACACCGCACCTGAATGCTGACTTAATGGTATAACTACTTTTGGGGGAAGAGGGGCAGTCTGAATTGGAAGACCTTTAGTCCTGTCCTTTTCTTCCGGGGTATGAATTCCACCCCTGAATGTCATTCGGTGGAACATATTAGTATCATAGTGTCAAAGTGTCAAAGATTAACTACTTTGTTTGATGCTCTGATACTCTGACACTTTGACACTTTAACTCAGGCAGGCATATATGATGGGTCGGTGGCAGAAAACCATATAACATCACATATATCACCAGCATTTAACTTATCAATGCCAATTGGTATGATTAATAATCCATTTGCCTTTGTAAGTGCCATCATATCTGCTGAGCCATTAAACTTTACAGGCATTGCCCTCGCCTCCCCTCCTGAACGGGTAATTGCAACAGGTATATACTCCTCTCTTCCAGCCTTCCTTCTTTCAAAGACTTTTTCCAGTTTAGCCTTTCCTGCAAAATTGGTGTTTGCTGAATTAGCTGACATTTTTTTCAATGCAGGTTTTATAAATATCTCAAATATTATTAGTGTGGATACAGGATTTCCAGGCAAACCAAATATCAAGGTCTTCCCCTTTGTCCCAAATAGAAAAGGCTTGCCGGGCTTTATTGCAACCCTCTCAAACTCAATCTTAATCCCACACTCCCTCAATATAGAAGGGACGATGTCATAATCTCCCATTGAAACCCCACCTGATATTAGAAACACATCTGAATTGATGCCTTTCTTAATCTTACCCCTCAAATCTGCCTCCTCGTCAATAGCTATGCCGAGATAATCTGGATTTATATCGGAATTCTGACACTGGGCAAAAAGTGAGTAACTATTACTATTTCTAATCTGTCCTGGCATTAGCCCCTTATCAGGCTCAACCAATTCTGAGCCTGTAGCCAATATAGAGACCCTTGGGCGGCTGATAACACTTATACTGGTATGACCTGTAGCAGAAAGCATTGATATTTCCTGACACCTCAAAGTAGTTCCTCTTGATAGAATCTTATCCCCCTTTTTTACATCCTCTCCTTTAGATGATATATTTTCACCCTTTTTTACCTTTGATAAAATTTTTACCTTCCCATTTTTCAATAATTCCGTATTTTCCACCATAACCACTGTATCCGCACCTTCTGGCACAGGGGCACCTGTCATAATCTTTGAAACAGTTCCATTTATCACCCTCTTTGTGGGGAAATAACCGGCAGGTATCTCCTCAATAACCTCTAATTCTACAGGTACAGTTTTCAAATCGCTGGATATAACAGCATAACCATCCATAGAAGATTTATTGAAAGGCGGTATGTCTATGTCTGAAAAAATGTCCTCAGCTATAACCCTTCCATTAGCACTATTAAATCCAACAATCTCTACCCTCTCTATAACATCAGCCTTTTCCATTACAATCCGAAATGCCTTATCAACAGTTATCATGAAAAAAATTGTAGCATACAAACATATCCCATACAATAAAATCCAAAGCAAAAAGGTCGCATAATATTATTTTTTTTATTCCCTCTTTCTCACAAATTTTTAAATTGACACCCATTTTCATATGTCTATAATTACCTTCATGAAGGCAATTTCTTATCAAAGATTTATTGTAATAAATGTATCTCTTCATAACCCATGAGAGGTTGAGAGTAAACCAGGAATTATAGATGATAAAATTTGTCCTGACCCTGAATGCACTTGATGTCATTAATCTTCCTGCCTATAAGGGCTCAACCTTGCGGGGTGGCTTTGGCAATGCCTTTAAAAAAGTTGTTTGTGCAATAAAGAATAAAGACTGCGATGAATGCATGCTGAAAGCAAAATGTATATACTCCTATGTCTTTGAAACCCCGCCATCTGAAAATTCAGAAATCCTCCGCAAATACGAAAAAGCCCCTCACCCTTTTATAATAGAGCCTCCTCTTGAACAAAAAAGGCTTTACAATCCCGGCGAAACCCTTACCTTCAATCTAATTTTAATAGGAAAGGCTATTGATTATTTGCCATATTTTATATATACATTTGAAGAACTCGGTAAGATAGGTATTGGCAAAGGAAGGGGTAAATACGAAATAAAAGAGGTTTCCTTTGATGGAAAAGAAATATACAACTCTTCAGACAAACAACTTAAATCCTTTCCATCACATCTTCAGTCTATTTCAAATGTCTTAACTCAAAACCCTGCCCCTGTAAGTTTCAAGCAGGGGTCAAAACTCATAACTCTAAACTTTCTCACCCCTTCACGCATAGTTGTGAATGAAGACCTCGTAGTGGATTTAGAATTTCATCACCTAATAAGAAGTCTCCTCCGCCGCATATCAACCCTCTCATACTTTCACTTTGGAGAAAGGCTTAACCTTGACTTTAGGGGATTGATTAAAAGGGCGCAGGAAGTGAAAATGAAAGATAGAACCACGAGGTGGTATGACTGGGAGAGATACTCTGCAAGACAGGATATAAGAATGAAAATGGGCGGCTTTATCGGAAAAGTGAGTTTTGAAGGAGAGCTGAACGAATTTATACCCTTTGTCAAATTAGGGGAATTATTGCATGTTGGTAAAGGGACGAGTTTTGGATTAGGGAGGTATGTAATAGAATAAAAATAAGGATGAATAAAAGGCAAGATTAGATTATACTTAGGGCAAATAATACCAGACAGTGATACTTAGTGCATTATCTGCATGATGTGGGGAAGTTTGTATTTAGACCTTATGGAAGGAGATGCCTGAAAATGCAGGTGTTAATTCTTCCTCTGCAGACAACCCAGTCTCTCTAACTGACTTAAAGAGAGTTTCAACGGTTTTTCCTATACCCGTTGCCAACTTTCCGGGGATGCTTCTTGTGCCGCATTTGGGGCATATATATGCTGAAACATTCTCCACATCGGCATAGAAGCCTTCCCTCTCAAAGTGGAGGGTGGTCTTCTTGATTTCCATGATGGTCTTACATTCAGGACATGGTTTATTTTTTTTCATGAATTGCCTTCTCTAATCTTTGCCCTTATAGTTTCTATGTTCATATTTAGAAGTTTATCCATCAATACCATGCGAGTCAAGAGGGGGTAAAAAAGATATGGATGAAAAACAGAAAAGGGAATATTATACAGTAATCCTTGGGGCATTGCTGCATGATGTGGGGAAGATGAAATGAACAGAAAGTTAATTCCAGAACTGCACGATTGTTTGAAACTTACTACGCTACAGCATAATTTTTCTGACTTTGATAGATTTTTAAAATATACCCCTAACACCAGAACTTGGAAGGGGGTTTTACAGCACCATTGTAAGGCTTCAAAAGAAGGAGAGGAGTCTTTTCCTGCATGGCCGACAGACATAGAGACCCTTTTATTACATATTGCAGATGGAATGTCTGCAAATTTTTCGAGGCATACACAAAATTATAAAGGAGAAACATCATTCACTTTATATAAACTGTGGAATTCAGATGCGTTAAAAGAGGATAAACGATTAAAGGAAGATAAGAAAATTATAGAGCTTTTAAAGTTTTATGCAACAGACCCCACTTTTGAAGACCTTATAAAACAATATGGCTATATATTGAAGTCAAGACCTGAAGATGCTCATGCAGGAATGAATATTACAAGCCTTTATACACATTTAGTTCTAACAGGCAAATTTTATAGATTTTTTAGAACCTCGCACAGTTTAAAGATAGAAGAAAAAGAAATTATACCTGCCATAGAAAAGGTCTCTGATCTGAGAGAAAGTAAAATGAGAAATTGGCAAATTTATCTTGCCAGATGCAAGTTCCATTTTAACCAAAAGCCTGTTAGGGCAAGGGATATGAATGTTTTTGAACATCTTGGAAATACAATCTTACAAATAGAAAGGGAATTTTATGATAATCTTCTTTTTTTAAATAGCAATGAGGTGTTGATTTTTTTTGACGATAAATCAATTCTTGAAAAGATAGAAACAATTGCAAAACAGAACGGTTTATGGCTTTCTGCTACATGGGTTAGAAAACCGTTGATTGAGATAAAGAGTTCAGAGCCTTCAAAAATAGCAGGAAATCGCTCAGAGCATCTTTACGGAATACTGCAATCCATAATCAGTCCACCACTCTGTGAAATTTGCCAGATGGCACCTGCAGATAAGATTTGGCCATCGGATTATCTTAAGCAATTTGAAGAAGATACGGAGGTAATTGATGAAGGAACTGAAAATCTGTGCAACAACTGCTTTTCTATAAGGAATCGTCCCTCTAAACTTAAAAAATTAAAAAAATGGACAGAGGCAGAGAATGTTAGTGTTGTATGGATTAAACTAAATCTTAATTATGACCTATTGACAAAGGTATTATATAAACTCTATTTAGATTACTTAAAAAAATCCAATCCTAAAGTTAGGATAGAGGATGCTGAAGTAAGATTTTCTCTCATATATGAATTCCAGCAGGATTATAACGAATTTTTAGAAGAACTTAGAAATGGACTTTTTGAATCATTTGGACATGACTGTGTGGAAACAATATTAAAAGATATGTTTTGTCTGAAAATTGAAAAGATACGCGATGTATTTAAAATACTCAACCTGCTCGATAAAAAATTAAATAGTTTCTTCCCAGAATTCAAAAAACTTCTGGAAGGTCCGATTATGGTTTCTATCGCCTGTTGCAATTCTAAGTTTCCATTTTTTGAAGTATGGAGAGCCATTGAAGAACAGGCTGCAAATTTGCAAATTTTACTTGTTGGTCACGGGAGAGTGGAAACATCTTTCAATTATCTGGAACAGATACTTGTTGCTGCAAAGGAATCTTATAAAAAAAGTGCATTATATAAGCTTGCAGAGATTTCAAAACTCTCGGAACAATTAGCGGAACTCAAATTTCATGATAGAACAGAAAAAGGAGACTTCGAGAGTTATGAGGCTTTAAAAAGAAATCTATTACCTCTTGGGATGGATTTTGAAGGCATATTGACCTTTGCCAAATTCATCGGAGATTAATGATGAACTTTATAGAATTCAAACTTACATCAGATGCTCTTTATCTGGGAGAAAGGACAAAGGGAAATATCTTCAAGCCTTGTGTAAAGACAATACCATTTAGCCAGATAAGTGGTGCCCTTAATGCAAAATTTGGATTACAAAATATAAAGGCGGTAGGCTATTTAGCAGGAAACTCAGAATTTAATAAAGCTAACTATCTTATTTATTCACCGCAGGACAGAACCTCTGGGATAAGTAAGTTACCCTTACAGGTAGAGTTTCTGACTAATGTATTAGGTAAGGTCTTTGTAGCGGAAAACAATTCCGTAATATCTTTTTCAGATAGGTTTGAAATTACAATGGGCGGATTGCGTTCAAAGGGATTTGGAGTATGTATCCTTGAGAAGGTACAATCATTTAAAAGAGGTGAAATAACAAAGGGGGTTTTAAATGTGCGAATTCCAATGGATGAAAAGGAAACTTTCAATATAGAAATTAAGAAACCGATTTACGGCTATTTATTTAAGCCTGTTCCAAATACCTTTAGAGGAAATTATATCCTTTCTATTTTTGAAGGAAGTGAAGTTGTTGCTCCTAAGTTTTTACTCAGGCATACAGGGAGGTGAACAATGGACAATATTGAGCGGTTGTTAAAAGAGATAAAAGGTGACCAATCTATCTGGAAATCAAGAGATGGCCGACCGATTAGCTTTTCAGGAAAATTTTTAGACACCGTTGGTGAAGTATTTGAAAAACATGGGTTCGGAACAACGAAGATTTATTTAATAAATCAATCTGGCAGGGATAGGATTCAGGCATCTGTTATGTTGCATGTGCTGGAAAAGCTTGAAAGATATTCTGAGATTATAAATAACAGGGCTATAGGCAGATATATTATCAAGACATTAGAAACATTAAAAAGGATGGAGGTGTAATATGATAAAGGAAAAAAATATTCAAATTCAGGCAATCACAAAAGAACCTTTACGAATCGGAGGTAAAAAAGACCCCCTTTCTGGTGCTGATAACCCAGTAACCCGCGTGGGAGGAAGATTAGTAATACCAGGCTCATCTTTAAAGGGAGCGCTCAGGGCAGAAATTGAGCGGTTTTTGGTAGATTCTTATTATGATAACGGAAGATGGAGGGATGGTTTTGAGCATTTTAAGCCATGTATCCCTGCTGACGAACTGTCGGTAGATGAAATACAGCTTGTAAAAGCAGGAAAATATAGAGAGCAAGGCGGAAACTGTCGCTACCCATGCATAGACAAAAAATGCGGGAAAGGTAAAAGCCACTCAATATGTCCAGTTTGTTATCTACTTGGCTCTATGGGTTTAAATGGTTTTGTTAGAATCCCATTTCTTTATGCTGATACCTCTGCATCAGAACTCTACTCATCAAGAATAGATAGAGCAACTAAAACAATTGCACATGGAACTAATAGACCCTATGAATTGGTCCCTGATGGAACGGTTTTTAAAGGGATGGTAACAGTATTATTAGAAGACACTATTCTCAACTGGAAATTAGGCGAGCCGAGAAACTTAGGAGAAGCAAGGACACAGGGTGATAAATGGCTTGAAGGTAAAAGGGTTGATGAAAAGGCTCAGGAAGATTTTATAAAAGCATACATAACAGACAGGCTTAACGCCATTAAAGTTATTGGAGGGTATAAGTCTAAAGGATTTGGAGTTGTAGAAATTTCTATACAGTAGTTTTTTGCTCTTACCACGCCATTTATAAGACTTGACGAATAAAGGATTGCGACAGCCCGCCTTTGGCGGAGAGAAAGATAAAGGAAGGAGGAAAAAGGAATAAAAAACCTTTATCTGGCTTGCATCTGAAACAAGCAAGCCAAATACCAATAACGGACTAATCCCCCTCGGCTGGGTGGTGGAGAGGGAGTAAAGGTATGAAACGAAAAAGATACAGCAATCCAAATGATGAATATTTTGGAAACCACATTAGTGAGTTTGTCAAAGAACATGGGGGTGAATGGGTTGTTATCGCTGGTGGTGAACTGATTGGTTTTGTTCACAAGGAGGGCATATCAAGGCTTGTAAAAAAGGCAAGAAGATGTTTTCCAAAGGATATTCCACTTATTTCTCCAATACCCAAAGAAGATGAACTTCATTACATTCTATTTTATGATAATGTCCTCTGCCATGCAACCAAAAACACAAGTTATACAGGCAGTTTCCCGAAGACAAGGCGGGTTGTTAATCTCGGTAATAACGACATGGATACATGCGGATGGGTAAAATTACAAATCATTACATAAGTGATCCTCGTCTGGGCTGTGATGGAGGTTCTTAAAAAAAATGGACTTCAAGCTCGTTCTTTCAAAACTTTTGACTGTGTTTGAAAAGGAGAGTATCCGTTATGCCCTGGTGGGGGGTGGTGGTGTTGGGCATAAAACACCATTTATTAATGCGATTAACAATATAAAGGAGGTTTTAAAATGGCGGTTAGTCAAAAACAAATTGAACGGATAATTGCCATAGCAAAGTCTTATGGCGCAACACGATTAATTCTCTTTGGCAGTGCTGTAGAAATGCCTGAAAAGGCAAGGGATATTGATGTTGCCTGTGATGGTGTGGAAGGATGGAAGATCTTTGCGCTGGCTGCAAAACTTGAAGACGAATTGGGGATGTCTCTGGATATTGTGCCGTTAAGCCCCCCATCCAAATTTACAGAATACATAAAGGTAAAAGGAAAGATTTTACTATGACATCTGATGAACTTAAAAAAGAAAGCGCTATTGAATTGGAATTAATAGAATTCATCTTGCAAGAGATTGAACTGTTGAGTAAAGATATTGCCGGGAGAGAACCCACTGTCCGTGAAAAGACTGCCGCTGCCGCTTTTCTGGCGCAATTTTATGGCGGTGTGGAGAATATCCTTA
>Ga0155941_1146_pt1 | contig 12700 bp, 8 predicted proteins | sample RifCSPlowO2_02_FD_107595 | JGI IMG/M metagenome (GOLD analysis project Ga0155941, IMG submission 107595) | Nitrospinae bacterium RIFCSPLOWO2_02_39_17 | reverse complement strand
CTCCTCACACACTCCTTGCCTTCTCAAGCCTGTTCTTCACCAACTCGCACACCGCCCAGTAAACCTCGTTTCGCTCGTCTTCCGTCAGGCCGAGGATGTCGAAGACGATATCATCGAGGGCCTTGCGGTCTGGCAGAGGATTCGGCTTCTGCTCACGGACAGGATGGGCGGGGTTGATGCCGAGTTCGGTGAAGATGGGATAAATCTCACGATTCATCAAATCATAAAATTTATTGGCGCTCAATTTAAAATCTTTTAGACATGGAACCTTTAACAAATCAACTTTAACTAATCTCACAGCGCCACCACCTAATCCTTTTCGTCCTAAAATTTCTATGAAAAACCAAACTAATGAGGAGTTCAAGAGTAGACATAATAAATCATCAGAAATAGCCTTTGCATAAATCCCATAGAAATTATGCTCAAATGGAAGACTACTTTTATTAAAATGACAGATATGTTTTTCACCCCTCAAGTCAACCCAAAGCAAAGGCGCTTTTCTAATTTCAAATGGCACATTTTTTACCTTAATAATTGATACAGCATCACTCTCTGTAAGCAATATTTTATTTACTTCTTTTGGACTTTTGAAGACCAATGAGTATTTATCAATATCAAACTCCTTTGTTCTTTTCTGATAATATTTAGCATTATCTCCAGTGATAATACCTGCCTTAACTTCTGCAATATCGCCAAGCCTGACAAGTTTCCCTTTTCCCTTCTCAAGGATCGTGAAGAATATATCTGGTGCACGCAGGTATTTCCCACCCCATTTGTTGCCTTCGTATTTTCCAGTGATGAACTTTTCTTTTAATAATGGTTGAGATTGCGGAGCTTGTTCCGAGCCCGCTCTGAGATTGCTTCGGGACTTTGTCCCTCGCAATGACAGGCGAGGAATCTTGCTCCTCGCAATGACGGAATGGGTTTTGTCATTCCCGCGAAAGCTGGAATCCAGAGAAAGACTGGATGTCCGATTAAGACCTTCGGGCATGACGGATGAGACAAGTTCTGACTCCTCCGCCTCTTCTTCCGGTTTTTCCCATCCTTCTTCAAGAAGTGTCTCTTGCTTTGCAGGATAGACCCGGTATGATTCCGCCTTGTGAATAGCATCGGCATTCTCAATGGCAAGGAGGTTTTTTGTGTTTATGACTTTATCAAAAGCATCTTTGAACATGACAAATTTTGCTGTTTCTGACAATGCAGGCCAAATCCCCCCTTGCCCCCCTTTGTTAAAGGGGGGGACATCATTTATTCCCCCTTTGAAAAAGGGGGATGAAGGGGGATTTTTAAATTGAGGCGGGCCGAACAGGGCAATGATAGTGTTTACGTCCGCATGTTCAAAGCTCCGTTTTGCCTCATTATCATATATTGCCTTCACATGGCTGTATTTGAGAAGGAACTCCTGCAGGTCCTTGCCGTATCCGACATCGAGCCACGAGTTTGAGGTGATGAAACAGAAGGTTCCCTTGTCATTCAGAAGCGAAAGACCGTGGAAGTAAAAGTAAATATAGTAGTCGCTCTTTTTGTCGAGTTTCTTCACAAAGGGATAATGCACCTGTATTGAGTTCAGGAGCTTGTCCTTGTATTCCCTCTTGTCCTCAAGTGTTACTTCTGCCTTTAGCTTGTTCGGCGGAGCGATCTTCTCCTGCCTTACATAGGGCGGGTTCCCTATGACTATGTCAAATCCACCCTTGTCGCCGAATATCTCCGCAAAGTCAATGTCCCAGATGCAGGGCTTTTGCCCCGGTATCTGTATTTTTCTTTTTGTTTCCCTCAAGTATTCTATCTCCTGTTCGTTAGCTTTTATCTGCTCCTCAAAAAGGGACTTTTGTTTAGACTTATCTTTCTTAAGGTCTTCAAACATCTCCATCTGGAGTTTTCGTTTTTCGCCTTCCACCACCTGAATCTCTTTTTGAATGGTGACAATCTTGTCATTCAGTATTTCGCCGAAGATTCTCAGCTCTTCCTGATGCAGTGCTTCATCGCTCTTGAATTTTCTTGTGTCGTCGTTGTTATAATATTTTTCTTTTTCTCTCTTAAGGGATGTGAGTTTTCCTTTAAGAGGAGAAGAAAGTTTACTATCTCTTAGATGAAGACTTACACCGCCAATCTCCTGAACAAGAGAATCTCCCACCCTGAGCTTTAAGTTGAGATTTGGCAGCAAAGGATAGAGTTTCCTCTGAGCGTATGGAATATCTTCTTCTATAATCAACTGAAGCCACAGCCTCAATTCGGCGGAGTGGACAGCCCAGGGCATAACATCAACGCCGTAAAGAGAGTTTCCTATTATCTTCTTCTTTAGCTCAAACTCTGTCATCTCCCTGTTTATGTGGCTGTAGATGAGGCGGTAAAGCTCTGCAAGGAGATGGAGCATTCCGACAAGAAAGGCGCCGCTGCCGCAGGCAGGGTCAACTACTGCAAGATTATCAAAGACTTCTTCAAGAAGATACAAGTAATTCTTTTTTGTAATATGCTCTGCAACAGCTTTTTTATCCTCATCAAAGAGAAGACGATAAATCCATTTCTTTTCAAATCCCCCCTCGCCCCCCTTTGCTAAAGGGGGGATGGGGGGATTTAGATGATTAGATATATATTCCACAAGAGACCTCCTGCACATAAAATCAACTTCAATGTTTGGAGTGTAGAAAATGCCGAGGTCCTGCCTCTCATATATCTCCTCTGCAACATTGGAGAGGGATTCGTAGACATAACCTATCATCTGGGGGTCAACAGCAACCTCAATATCAAGAGGCAATTCCTCACGAATGATGAAGTTATATTTTTCAAAGAATGTGAATACCTTTTCAAAAAGGCTGTCGCTTATACTGAAGGGCAGCTCGTCAAGCTCGTTTCTATGAAAGAGACCGCCGTTGAGATAGGGGGCTAAAGTAAGAATCTTTTCAATATCTTGAGGATGATAATGTGGATGACTGTATTTATTATTGAATGCCTCAAGAAAGAGTATCCTCAGCCAATTCTCATAAAAGGTGTTCTCCTTTGCATTGCCCTTTTTCTTTTCCTCTTTGTATCTCTCCCAATACCACCTGATAAACTTTGTGTCATTATTAAGCCATCTTTTCTTTGAGATAAAGTAGAGAAACATGAGCCTATTTAAAAACTGCTGAGAGAGCTCATGTGCATCTTTGATTAATATCTTCTGTTTTTCAAAGATATCTCTGAGTACAAAAAATGCATTCTTATAATCCTCAAAAAATCTGTCAGTGACCTTCTCCACGCTGAAGGCGTCCTTCCATCTTTCCCAGATGTCCCTCCAGTTTTCTTCGTCTCCGATAAGGGCAAGGTTTGAGATTGTAAGAAGGTCTGTATAATAGGGCTGTTCTCTGTCAAAGTTGAGCTTTGTGAGCTTTAGCTTGTGCCTTTCTTCTTCTATGCGCTCGAATTCCGGGAAGACAAAGGTGTATTCTTTGTAATCGGTAGTCAGTATGATGAGGAATTTCAGGTATCTGTCAGAAAGCCGTTTTGTGAGGTATTTTACAAAAGGGACTGAAAGGCTCCTGACCTCTATAAGGAATATCTGAAGCTTGCCGTCGTAGTTGAAAACCGTGTAAATCTCTTTGACCTTTTCCCTTTCATCTTTTGCAAATTCAAAATCATCAATTTTTCTTTTATATGTCGGGTCAAGGAGTTTATCTTTATTATAACCGAGACTGCGGAATAGCTCATAAATCTTATCGGGAGAATCCGTTTTAGGTATAACATTTTGAATATAATTTGCTATATCCATTCTATTGCCCCTCTGATATTAGAAATAATCAGAGCCACATATCCTTTTTATTGTCTGTCTCATATTTGTAGTAGATTTTACTGCGATTGCAGTTAATTTTCTTAAAATCTGTATTTTAATCCTGCATAAATACCTTCTGGCAGGACATAAAAAATAATCGGAGAATCAAATCTGTATTCGCAATACCCTGCTATTATACCTACTGCCATGCCTGTCAGAACATCCGTCTGCCAGTGCGCCTGCACCTTTACCCTGCCGCCTGCTTCGTATAAAGGAATTGCAGCAAGCGTAAAAATCCAGGGTGTGTCATTTCTATATTCAAGGATTATCGGGGTAACCAGTGCAGTAACAGAAGAGACATGTCCGCTCGGAAAACTGTCATTTTCCACACCTGTAAACCACTGATTAGGGTTATCAGTCTTTGACGGTCTTACCCTTGTAGTTGCATATTTCAATGCCCCTGTTACAACTGTGCTGATAACAAGTGCATCTGTGCTTTTCCACAAGGTTCTGCCAAGTTTTGACTCATTGCCCTCCCAGAGGGCACCAGCTATAGTAACACCAGTAAGATATGCAGGTAAATCATAGTGATACTGCCAGATAGCTCCATCGTCTTTTTCGCTCCTGCTATCTATGAAATTAAAACCACCGGCAAATACTAAAGAATTGGTAAGAAGTATGGATGTCAGAAAGATAATAATAAAATATTTCCTTTTAGTTTTAACTATCTGTATTTATTATCTTTCTAAGTTCATCTCCTTCAATTACCTCCTTCTCAAGGAGGAGTTTGGCAAGGGTTTCAAGCTTACCCCTTTTTTTTGATAGTATTTCTTTAACCCGTGTATATGTTTCTGATATAATTTTTGCCACCTCTTCATCAATTAATTTTGCAGTATCATCGCTGAATTCTGATTTTGGAACCCCGCCTAATTCAAGGAAAAGGGGTCTGCTCTCCCTCTCAAAGCTTATCGGACCAATCTTCTCACTCATACCATATTCTTTTACCATGCTCCTCGCTATATTTGTAGCCCTCTCAAGGTCATTCTGTGCCCCTGTAGATACTTCGTTGAATATAATCTCTTCTGCCACCCTCCCGCCGAGAAAGACTGCCAGCCTGTCAAGGAGTTCTGACCTTGTCATAAGATACCTGTCTTCCGTGGGGAGCTGCAAGGTATAACCGAGGGCTGAGATACCCCTTGGTATGATTGATATCTTGTGCACTTTATCTGCATGGGGGACAGATTCTGCTACAAGGGCATGTCCTGATTCATGATATGCGATTATCTCCTGCTCCTTCTTATTCATCACCTTTCTCTTTTTTTCAAGTCCTGCCACAGCCCTGTTTATTGCCTCCTCAAAATCATTCATCTCTACAGCCTTTTTATCTCTCCGTACTGCAAGGAGTGCAGCCTCATTGACCACATTGGCGAGGTCTGCACCTGCAAAACCCGGCGTTCTTGCCGCCAGAATTTTTAAATCTATCCCATCCGACAACTTAACCCCTTTTGTATGAACATTCAATATTTCCTCCCTCCCTTTTATGTCAGGCCTGTCAACGAGTATCTGTCTGTCAAATCTCCCCGGTCTCAAAAGTGCTAAATCAAGTATCTCAGGTCTGTTTGTTGCAGCCATTATGATTACACCTTTCTGAGTATCAAAGCCATCCATCTCTGCCAGGAGTTGATTCAGTGTATTCTCTCTCTCCTCATGACCACCGCCAATCGGTGCTGCCATCCTTGCCTTTCCGAGGGCATCCAGTTCGTCTATGAATATGATGCATGGTGCCTTCTCCTGTGCCTGTGCAAACAAGTCTCTTACTCTTGATGCCCCCACACCGACAAACATCTCTACAAAGGCAGAACCACTCAACGCAAAAAACGGGGTCTTTGCCTCACCAGCCACTGCCTTTGCGAGAAGGGCCTTCCCTGTCCCCGGCGGTCCAACCAATAATATCCCTTTTGGAATCTTCCCTCCTATTTCTAAATATTTCTGCGGGGTCTTCAGAAAATCTATAACTTCTTTAAGTTCCTCCTTTGCCTCATCACATCCAGCCACATCATTAAATGTAACCCCTGTATCCTTATCTATGTATATCTTTGCCCTGCTCTTTCCAATAGCCATTATCCCTGATTCGGGGCTCATCCTCCTTAATACAATCATCCATATAATGATAATAACCCCCATTGGGAGGACCCAGGCAAGGAAGAAATCTTTAAGCCATGACTCATTAAACCTTCCTGTGAACTTCACATTGTATTTCTCAAGTTCCTCTACTAATTTAGGGTCATCTACCCTTACAGTAGTAATATCTTTCCTGAGCTTTTCCTTCCCCTCCTCCTTCTTTAAAAGTGCCTTTATAGTTTTGTCTCCCAGAACTACTTCTTCAATCTTATTTTCCCTCAGCATGTTTTTAAATTCACTGTAAGGGACTTGTGTAGGTGAGGTTGGTGCAAAGAAAAAGACATTTACAGCCCACATGATAAAAAAGGCTGCAACCAGATACCATATAGAAAAATGGATTTTATCTTTCATGCTGAAAATATTAACATCTCCATAAATGAAATTTCAACTTAAAAGAAGACAGACAAAAGAAATCAGACTCTTTCATAAAATCAGAGTTGAAGGGATTTAATATACAGTTTAATCCGAAAAAGAAAACTCCTTTATAAGTAATGCAGGGAGGATATTCACTCCAACAATGCTGTATGGTGTTGGGAATGCCTGCCTTTCTTTTGAGATTACCTCTATCTTTGAAAAGGCGTCTAATATTGATGCTGTAAATCTCATATCTTCAACCGGATATCTTATTTCCCCATCTTCAATATAAAATGTCCCGTCCCTTGTCATGCCTGTCATTGATGCCGTCTTTGTGTCTAATAGTCCGTTTACATAGTGAAATCTTGTTACGAGTATACCTCTATCAACCATTGAAATCATCTCATCAAGGGTGCAATCACCTTCTCTTATGAAGACATTTGTCGGGAATGGTCCTTCAGTATCATCAGGCATAAGTGCATGACCTGTTGTTTTTTTTCTACATTTCTTTGCAAGGAGCGTATCATAGGCAGGAGAGATTGCCACACCGTTTTTTATAATATCAAGCCTCTTCTTTTTTACTCCTTCAAAATCAAAAGGGACAGGGAAACCTCTCGTATCACCCCCGTCATCGTATATTGTAAGTTTCTTACTCATGATTTTTTTACCGATATTGCCTGTCATAAAACTTGTGCCGTCAATAAACACACTGGCACCAAAAGTAATATATATAAGCCATTCAAGGATTTCATTTACTGCAGGTGGTTCAAGGATAACTTTATATCTTCCGGGCTTTAATTTATCCCTTTTCTTTGCAATACACTTTTTCATTGCGGTAGAAAGGAGTTTATCTGTATCTATATTTTTTACATCCCGCTCAAATTGATTTGCAAAGCCCAATGAGGGAGGAGAAGAGGTTATCAGACTCAGATGTGCTGATGTGAACGGCTGATAGGCCGTAAGATTATTTGAATTTGCAATGCCTATCTCTGTTTCAGAGGTTGAAAATGCACCGCCTACTCTAATTTCGGATTTTGGATTTTGGATTGCGGATTTTGACTTTTTGAAGACATTACCAAGGATTTTTACTTTATCAGATATTGTAAGGGTTGCAGTTTTGGGATAGTGTGTTTTTATATTTGGATATTCTGAAGGCTTTGGCAGGGAATCAAAGAATTTTAATGGTTTTGACTGTCTCGCAATTTCAATTGCCTTTTTCATACATCGCCGCAAATCCTCTATATGTAATGAATTTGCAGAGGTAACGCCAATCCTCTTGTCTAATAAAACCCTAAAATATACTGTCCCGTTAGATTCCTTTATATTTTGTGTGATTACAGAATTTGCAAACCTTGTGGTAGAGTTATGACTGCCGACATAGAGTGCCTCAGCCTGTCCGGTGCCGCTTTCCTCTGCCTCTCTTACCAATTTTCTTAATAATTCTATTACCCTATCTCTGCCTAACATTTAACTGTCCCAACCTTTACTTTATTAAACCTTGCGGGTGCTGCCCCGTGTCCTACTGCTATGTTTTGAATAGGGTCACCCTTTCCACAGTTGCTTAACCCATAAATCTTCCATTCCTCCCTGCCACATACTGCATTGCATGACTTCCAGAACTCAGGTGTTATGCCGGAATATACAGGATTCTTAAGAGGTCTTGTTATCCTGCCCCTTTTAATCTCCCATCCTATCTCCACCCCGAACTGAAAATTAAGCCTTAATGTGTCTATGCTCCAGCTTTTATTTGTCTGGAGAAGAATGCCGTCTCCTGCATCGGCTATTAAATCACCCAGATTCCCCTCTCCTGATTCAAGATTTATATTGCTCATTCTTATAAGCGGTATATGACTCCAGCCGCTTGCCCTTACACTGCCGTTAGATTCCATTCCTGATAACTTTGCTGTCTCTCTTGACGAAAGAAAATTTACAAACCTTCCGTTCTTTACAATATCAATCCTCTTTGCCTCAGTCCCTTCATCGTCATAGATATAACTCCCCGCACCCCCTTCAATTGCAGGGTCGGCAGTTATATTGACAACATCGGAGCATATTTTAGTTCCGATACTATCAGCCGTCAGAAATGTGCCACCTGCAAGGCTTACCTCCATCCCCATTGTTCTGTCAAGTTCAACTGCATGCCCTATGGATTCATGTATCTGTAGTGCTACCTGAGAGCCGCCGAGGATAATAGTCTTTACACCTGATGGACAATAATCTGCCTTTAAAAGCATAAGTGCCTCTTCAATTATTCGTGGAGTGTTTTCTGGTATATCCATCTCAATAATCCGCTCATATCCACCCTGCCTGAAAATGCCGTTGTGGGAATCAGGAAATGACCTCACCTGAACATCCCTGCCATCAATCGCTATAACTTTTATCCCTGCACCGCTTAAAAATATCTCCTGCTTAATAAAACTCCCCTCTGTATTAAGAAAGGTCTTGTGGGTCTTCTTAAAGTCCATGAAACCCTCTATAGTATGGATTTTTTTATACTGTCTATAATTTTTATGCAGTGATGTCGCCTTTAAAATCGGATAGAGCCGTTCTTCAATCGGTATGATAAAAGGGTCAATGTGGCAGGGAGATTTATGCTTAAATTTAACAGGGGGATTTTTATGTATTGCCCCTTGCCCCTTGCCCCTTGCCCCATACCCCATTTGAGATATTGCCTTTGCCTGAGAAACTGCATCATCTGCTACCCTTTTTGCCTCTGTCTCTGTCAAAAGGGAGCTCGCAGCAAAGCCCCACGCACCTTTATGTAAAACCCTTATGCCAAAGCCTGTATCAAGCTTATCCCACAGCCTGTCTATCTCGCCATCCCTCACCATCACACCCTCTGAAACACACTCCTCAAGACGGATGTCTGCATAGCTGACACCCTGCCTTTTCAGATAAGTGATGGTATGTTCAAGGACATTTATAAAACTGTGTTTGGTTAATGGAGTATATGTCATTCTTGAAAACTGAACAAAGTTAATTAACCACGAATAAATATAGATTTTAAAATAAGAAAAATATTTTAGTCAGTGAAAATCTGTGGCTAAAGATTTTATTTATCAGTTGCCATTCTCTTGTGCCCTCAGTACTGCAACTATCCCTCCTCGCTGGGCGACATTTACAATCTCTTTCTTTGATGCCCTTCCGAGGATGCCAAGCCCTTCAGATGTCCCTGCAAGTCCATAAACCGTATGAAATTCCTCAAAAACCATGTCGCCCTTTTCATCAAATGATGGGAAAATCTTTGTAGATACTCTCTTGTATTCTTGTACAATCCATTTCCCATGCTCTCTGCATCCCCTGTCAATCATCTCATCCCAGTGGGACCGGGTTGTATCCCTCCCGATAGCTATGCCATATCCACCGTAACCACGGTTTGGCTTTAACACAAGGCTGTCCTTATTTTTGCTGGCGTAATTTAAAAGTTCAATATTTTCGTTGGAAGGCGACTCCGTCCTTATATCCCTTATAACCTTTGTCCATGGAATATATTTTAAAGCATCAGAAGTCCTCAGCAATTTTAAAAATGTAGAGTATCTTTTGTCCCTCAGCACCTCCCAGCATGCCTTATGGTCAAACTCACCTGCGATTCCTGATATAACCTGATTTTTCTTAAAGGCGGTTTTCATCGCACTTATATACTCACCTTTACCCATTTTGAAGAGGTCAAGGAGTTCAAAATCCCGGTATATTATGTCTATCCCATGGTTTTTATAATATACCTCATCATCTTTTAAATGCAGTTCCCTTGGGTCAATCATGTATATCCTGATGTCAGCCCTTTTGCCTATTTTCTTATTATAAAACTCTGCAAGTGATGGAAATTCTGTTATGCCTGATGTGAGGGTCTTATCCTCTACAAAGGCGATGTTGAGCCTTTTCCTGCCAATAGCCTTAGCATGATGTATTATTTCATGATAAAGGAGGTCGTGTATATCATTATTCTTTTTCAGAGAGATATTTTTATTCACTCTTTTCAGTCTCGGCAGGACAATATTTGTAATCAATTCTTCCGCAACAGGCACATAGTGATTACCACCGACAGCAACTGAATTGTTTTCAAAAAATGTAATAGTGTCCTTCCAATACGGATGATATATGTCAAAGTGAAAATCAAGCCTGTTCCATATACCCGGACTATTTTTGTGCTTACCTGTCCATACATCTTTTATCCAGCGTTCCTCTTCCTCTGTCATGGGGATGACTTTTCTTATCTCCGGAAATTTCAGATAGAGGTCTGTAAGTTTTGATAATGCACTATTGATAATGAGGCAGATTTTATGGAGGTATCTGACCTGTTCAGGGCTTGCAACAAGCGGAAGGGGGAGGAGGTTTATTACATCGTATCTACCTTCCCTTTCATAGGTAAAATTTCTTTCCTTTGCGGCATGGTAAATCTCTTTAAAAATATCCCTTATCTCCTTTTCAGGGATACTTAAAAAGGCATGCCTCAACTCACAATCCCAATGCCTGATATTAGATTTATAAGATTTATCTTCTGACATTTTCCCTTAGTATAAATCTAAAACAGTGTATCATCAAGTTTATGGTATAATTTTCAGTGGTAAAATGGATATAAGGAGAGGATTAAGATGTGGTAAGCTTAATTTATTTGCCCGAAATAGCCGATAAAGTCTTTACATAGGAAGCAATAGCCTTTACCATATCATTGGTAAATGCCCTTCCAAAGATTGGCATTTCCCTGCCTTCTTTTTTCGCCAATCCTTTAACATGAGCCAAAATGTCCTCCTCGGTAAGTTTAGACATTAAAACGGGGTCATTCAGGGCGGCAGGTTTACCCACTAATCCCCTTGCAGCCCATCCCTTTCCATCTCCTGAAATGCCATGGCAGGGTGAACAATAGTGGAGATAATATATCTTTCCCCTTTCCATTGGTTCTTTAAATCTCTTTGCCCTTTCCTGAGGAGAGGGAACCTTTAGAGGTCCCCTGTCAACTGCTATTGTCCTGAGATAATAAACGATATCCCAACCTGTGGATTCTGGTATTTCGTCACCCTGACCAGGCATCTGGAGATAGGGAAATACATCTTCTCCATAGCGAATTATCTTTACTATCTCATCATCTGATATCAGGGACATATAGGCTTTATCCGTCAGGTCACGGGGTGAAATCCCACTGATCACAGCACCCGGGCCATCCCCTGATCCTGTCTCGTCATGACAAACACTGCAATATTTTTCGTATGCCTCTTTGCCTCTCTTTATCCTCTCATCATCTTGTGCCATGGCATACCGGTTTGCGAAGATTGAGAGAATCGCAATAATACAGAGAGTTATATAAATTATCCTTAAAGGAAAGATTGTATATAAAAATTCACTTCGACGCATCAGGGTTGTCTCCATTACGAGTGCCGTTACAACTTGACATGGCCGACATAGTCTTTCAATAACAAATTACGAATTATGAATTAGAAATTTAGGAATTATTCCTTAATAGGAGAAATTAGTTGTAACGGTACGAGCAAAATATACAATTAAATCGTCAAAATGTCAAATCCGGTCCTAAGGTTTTCTAAAGATTCCTTCAATTTGATACAATATTAGAGGGTATGTTATCCATATAAGTCATGCATCGCTTTTCTTATAAACAGAGTTAGTGTTAATCCTTTTCCGCCATAACTGTAATACTAACTATTTTAAATGCTGTGTCAATACCTTTCACTACCTTATCTGCCCGTTTTGCAATTGGGTCGTTACTATCAAGGCAGTTTGAATTGCTTTTTTGTAAGATAGCGGAACTGGAGAGACCTGCATCTTCTATCATTTTCAGATAATCATCCATCTGAACAGCGCCAGCAATACATCCCACATAGGCATTCACATTATTTTTAATCCGTGATGGCAGTTTCCCTGTCAGGACAATATCGGATACAATCATCCTGCCGCCAGGTTTTAAGACTCGGTAGATTTCTTTGAAAACTCTGCTTTTATCAGGTGCAAGATTAATAACGCAATTGCTGATAACAACATCTATGGAATTATCCTCCACGAGTAGATTCTCTATGTATCCAAGTCTGAATTCAACATTTTTAAAATTCCCCTTTCTGGCATTCTCCCTTGCCCTTTCTATCATTTCAGGGGTCATATCTATACCAATAACCCTCCCTCTATCACCAACTCTATTAGCCGCGAGAAAGCAGTCTATCCCTGCACCTGAGCCTAAATCCAGAACCGTTTCACCTTCTTGTAAGGAGGCTATTGCAACTGGATTACCGCAGGAGAGACCGAGGTTCGCTTCCTCTGGTATGGATGATAATTCTTCATCTGAATATCCTGACACTTTTGCCGCTATATCTGCCTTCACCTCAGTGCCGCAGCAGCTTCCCTTTTTAGACGCTATGCTCCCATAAGCCTTTTTTACAGTTTCTTTTACATTGTGCATATATTGCCTCCTTTTTA
>Ga0155941_1159_pt1 | contig 14268 bp, 14 predicted proteins | sample RifCSPlowO2_02_FD_107595 | JGI IMG/M metagenome (GOLD analysis project Ga0155941, IMG submission 107595) | Nitrospinae bacterium RIFCSPLOWO2_02_39_17 | reverse complement strand
CATCAAATGCTAAGCCCACTCAGCACATAACAATTCCGCCTGTGCTAAAACTGTCTGTGTTGCTTTCTCCTGTTTGTCAGGAGGATAACCATATTTCCGCAAGATTCGTTTTACCATTGTTCTTAATTTTGCCTTTACGCCTTCTTTAACAGTCCAGTCAATAGTTACATTCTTTCTTATCGTTTTCACGAGCTCATGGGCTATTGTTCTGAGGGTTTCATCACCAAGTATTTTTACTGCACTATCATTTGTCTCAAGGGCATCGTAAAAGGCAAGTTCTTCTTCTGTAAGATTTAGTTTTTCTCCTCGCCTGTGAGCCTCCCGCATCTCCTTTGCAAGTTCAATCAGTTCCAGAATCACCTTTGCTGCATCTATTGTGCGGTTCTGGTATTTCCTGATTGTCTTCTCAAGCATCTCGGCAAAGGACTTTGACTGGACGAGGTTTCGCTTTGACCTTATCTTTATCTCATCATTGAGGAGTTTCTTTAATACCTCAATGGCAAGATTCCGTTGGGGCATGTGTTTGACTTCTTCAAGAAACTCATCAGAAAGGATGGATATATCAGGCCTCTTGAGCCCTGCAGAGGCAAAGATATCAATAACCTCATCAGAGGCAACCGCTTTTGAAATAATCTGTCGGACAGCAGAATCAAGCATCTCAGGTCTTTTACCGTCTTCAGAAGTATTTTTAGAAAATGCTGCCCTTACAGTCTGAAAAAATCCAACATGGTCTCTTATTTCAAGTGTTTTCTCATGCGGCACTGAAAGGGCGAATGCCTTTGAAAGCTCTGTAACTGCCTGCATAAACCTTTTCCTTCCATCATCCTGCTGCCATTCAACAGGGTCAGATGCTGAGCCGGTCATAACTACCTTCAAGAATCCCTGAGCATCTTCTTCATGCCCCCATTTAGGTCTGAGATTGATTAGTGCATTATAAAGGTCAACGCAAATGCGTCTGCTCATGCAAACAATCATGCCTTTGCCATCCATAACCTCAAACCTCTTCTCAAAATGCTCAACGATATTCTTTGCCACAAGTCCGATACGCTTCTCTGTCCCAACCATTGCCTCCAATTGCGCCCATTTTTTTTTGAGCCTTTCTTTGACTGTTTGTTCCTCGCCTTCCGTCACCTCTTCAAATTCAGGGTCAATCTTTGGTCTTTCTTTTTCCTTGAGTTCAATCTTTGCAAGCCGTGCCTCATAATAGATTCTGACAGTTGCCCCATCCTCAACCGCCCTCTGGATATCATAGACACTGATATAGTTGCCGAAAACAGCAGGCGTGTTCTTATCTGCCAATTCTATAGGGGTGCCGGTAAATCCAATGAACGATGCATTGGGCAGGGCATCTCTTGTATGCCGTGCAAAACCGTCTATAAAGTCATATTGGCTGCGGTGCGCCTCATCAGCAATAACAACAATATTTCTTCTGTCAGATAATTTTGGATAGTCCTCTCCCTTTTCTGGAAAAAACTTTTGGATAGTGGTAAAAACAACGCCGCCTGATGCAACATTCAGAAGGTTTTTCAAATGCTCCCTGTTTTCAGACTGCACAGGTGTTTGGCATAAAAGGTCACGGCATCTTGAAAATGTCCCGAACAACTGGTCATCAAGGTCATTGCGGTCTGTAAGAAGGACAATTGTTGGGTTTTTCATCTCAGGACGCTGTATAATCCTACCGGCGTAAAATACCATTGTCAGACTCTTGCCACTTCCCTGTGTATGCCAGACAACACCAACTCGTTTATCACCTTTTGGCGATACTGCTTGAATTGTGCATTCAACAGCCTTATTTACTGCATGGAACTGATGATACCCAGCCATCTTCTTTACAATCTCAGTGCCATCAACCTCAAAGACGATGAAGTGTCTTATTAAATCAAGGAATCTCCGCCGTTCAAAGATTCCCTTAATCATCACATCAAGCTCAGGCAGACCTTTTGAAGCAACATCTTCTCCCTCAATAGTCCTCCACGGCAGAAACCACTCCCAGTCTGAAGTCAAAGTCCCTGCCCTTGACTCTATGCCATCAGAAACAACGAGTATTTCATTGTAATGGAAAAGAGATGGTATTTCATTTTTATATGTCTGCAATTGATTAAATGCATCCTTAATCGTTGCATTCTCATCAGCAGGGTTTTTAAGTTCAATGACTCCTAATGGAAGACCATTCAGAAAGACAACGATATCAGGCCGTCTGTTACTCTGTCCCTCAATAACAGTGAACTGATTTACTGTTAGCCAATCGTTGTTATCAGGCATTTCAAAGTCTATAAGCCATACCTTATCACCAACGATTCTGCCTTCAGAATTTTTATACTCAACATCAACACCATCAGTGAGCATTCTATGAAATCGGTGATTGTTTGCAGATAGCAGAGGTGATTCATGAACAGCCCTCGTTAATTTACGGAAGGCATCTTCTATTGCTTCAGCAGGTATAGAGGGATTGATTTTTGCCAGTGCAGAGCGGAGCCTGTTTTTAAGGATTACATAACTGTAGCTTGTCCGTTCAGAAAGTAATTCTCCAGGGGCTATATCTGGTCCATTGAGGCTGGCATAGCCTAACTCCCTGAACCAATCAAGGGTGGCTTGTTCTATGATAGATTCTGTAATAATATTTCCCTTCATTTTTCAGTTTTCTGTCATTTTTTGTAGTATAATTATTATATGAAAAAGAAACCCCTTATTGAAACCAACCCATATCTGAAAGACCCCAAAAAGTACCAAGCATCATTAATCAAAAATGTGATAACCTCATCTGCGGTTGAAGGCATACATATCACGCCTGCCCAGCTTCTGAAAAAAGGATTTAAAGTTATACAAGGGAATTAAGACTCCTCAACAATCTTTTCAAAAAGTCTTTCCATCGGTTTATAATCCCTGCTTAAGCCTCTATTGATTGAGGCAAAATATTCTTTTCGTTTTTTGCTTGTAATATCCTTAAAGTTAAGAATAGGCAAGCCTGCCTGAGATGCCATGATTGTAGAAAGTATTCTGGCTACCCTTCCATTTCCCTCTCTGAAAGGATGGATAAGTACCAACTCAACATGAACCTCTGCTAATGCCTGAATAACTCGCTCATGCGATTTAAAATTGCAGGGAGTATGTTTTCGGAGAGAGCTTTTTCCAAATTCCGCCATCAATAAGGGAATCTGCATTGCAGCAGCAAAAGGGAAATCACCTTTGCTAACATTCACCTGTCTGTATTCACCAGCCCACTCGTAAATTTCACCGAGCCATATTTTATGCATCGTTTTAATGTCTTCTGCTCTAAAACAATGGGCTGCATCATATATGCGGAGAAGATTATCAGTCGCTACTGCAAGAGCCACAGATTCTGCCTCATCTATTTCTCTTTTCCGTTTTATTCCAGGCTTGTTTTTAAGCACTCTATCACGGGAACCCGGCTCAAACTGGGCTTCGGGTAATACTGAGGTATTGTAGCGGGTGTGCTGCTTCATAAGTTTCTCAGAAATCGTCTCGTTTTTGATGTTGCTCTTAACCACGCATATGCATATGGGTGTGTGCCTATTGCTTTTGACGCCTGCACCATGTCGTGTTCCACAAGATATGTTGCAGCAGGATTGATTCTTCTTGGTCCCCAATTGAGTTTCTTATCCATTTCCGAAAGATTAGCACCATCCTGATCACCGTTGACTAATATTGATGACAAAATCCTGGCGTCATCAGATGGAGTCCATCTTTTGCACACCGAATCAGTTTCCCAAAACAACCGATTGTGTGGAAATACTCTCAGCGGAGCGTTAATAGTAAGAATGACACCAACAAATCCCTCGTCTTTCAATTCATCAATGGCTTCTTCTGCTAAGTCTTCTGTTAGTGAGAGTGCCTTAGTAATTTCATCTAGGGATAAAATCGGATCGTAAGACATTCCCACTTCGGAATTACTGTTTAACAATCTTGCTATCAGTTGAGCATTTGAAGATAAAGGCAAAGTCTTCATAATAATTTTTTGCTCAGACTGACCGAGGGGCGGCTTGCGTGAGCGGCCATAACAAGCGTCGACCAATTGGTCTAAGCCCTCTCTGTAATCATAGAGATTGACACAGAGAAGCCCTCTGAGAGTCAAAGGAACATCTTCAAATGGAATGCCATATAGGACAGGAAGCAACCTGCACTCATTCTCAATTTTTCTTACCATCGCAGCATCAAGTTCTGTTTGAACCCATTCGCTCTTTAAGCTATTTTCAGTCAGCAATACAATAAAATGTGAGGCTTCAGATATTCCTTGTTCAATCTTTCGCCTCAAACTGTTACCCGGCATTATTTCCCATTTATCAAACCAAGCATCAACACCTTGACTTATTAAATCCTTTGCAAGATGTTCAGCGGTTTCTTTATCTGCAGACGAATAGCTTATAAAAGCTTTTGGTATATTCGCCGTCAAAGTGTCTCCTCCACAAACCTCTCCGCATCCTTCACCCTTATCTCCCCTAACAACAGCCTCGGCAGCAAGGCATCGTGGATAGAGGAGAGGGTGGCCTCTTCTGCGGTAGATTCTGGAATTCTCGATGCGCTCATAATTCTATGACTCCAGCAATGAGTTTATAGCACCGTTCTGGTTGAGAACTATTTGGTGGAGACCAAGGAGCAGCAAGGCTTATTGTGAGTATGCAGTCGCTCCCAATTTCTATACAACCATTCAGCCTTTCCTCAATCTTTGGATCGGTCACTTTTAAAGATAGAAGATGACCGGAGTCATCGGAGAAAGATGCCCTCCAATCATAATGTTTGTAATTGTCTCTGCTGAACTGCACTTCTCTTCGGACAAGTTGAAGAGACTTCCATTGTTCAAAAGGCAATTTCTCAAGAACCCTTGGATCAACGCGGTCGTTATCTGAATGTAGTATTACAGTAGCATCTTCACAATATTTGAGGATTTTTTGGGGAGGCATCTTTCTAATTACCTCCCAGTCCCATGAATCAACAAATCGGTTTTCCCTTTGGTAACAATCCCGTGGTTTGTCAGAAGATAAAGGGATCTTCACTATGTCAAGGAGATTAAATTTTGTGGCTACATATTTAGGTATGGAGCGCTCTTGAGATGCTGGGCGTTTAAATTTTGTGGCTTTACCTTGAGGGGGGCCTACTGGTCTAACCCACTCTTTAGTTTTTATATCAATTCCGGCTATGCAATATCCGCCAGGTCTGACGGAATTTGCCAAAATAATGATCTCAGCCATTTTCATACCTTCCTCTCACAAGTGCTGAATCTCCACGTTGCCCCATTTATCCAGCAGGTATTCCGCCACAAGTCGTCGGTGGCACATGTCGGCCGTCGGTTCGCTGCATAGAAGACAAGCATTGTCCAATTCGGCAGTGGTTATTAGCTTCTCTGCTTGACGTTCTTTTAGCAATGTTTGAAATCGCTGCTCGTAGTCAGCCCATGTTATCTTTTTTTTCTTGTAACCGTTCAATATGTCTTTTGTAGGTGCAAATTCTGGACAGTGTGTGTATTCAATACCGGCGATCGTTTTGAGAAAATATTGAAGATTATCCTTCTTTGTGAATCCGGCTAACTGGGATTCGTTGTTGAGACGGATATCAATGAGTCGTTTTACTCCGGCCTGCTTGAGCAACTCAAAAAAAGTTTGTGCGCTCTTTTTAGTAAAACCTATGGTAAAAATGGTAATTTTCTTTGTCGGTAATTCATCTGACTTATTCATATTTTCTCCTCTTCAAGTTCTCTCTTGTATGCGATTTCACGTGCCCGCTTGCTATATGCTTCCTCGATGCGGTCAGTCTCGGTTAATATTGAATCAAAAAGAATAGGTTGCAGACCTACAACCTTTATAAGTCTTTGTTCAGTGTTCTGGTGTTCTTCTACATCGCCATTAACAAGAATATGCTTGATAGGCAACCCTATTTTGCGAAGGTAGTGACACACAAGAATAGTTCTATGACACTCCAGCGGTTCTTTCTCAGCACATAATAAGGCGATACGGTATTGCTCCATTCCCTTGAGTAGCCGCTCAATTCCTTGCTTGAATATGGGACGCTCCGCCATTTTTGTGAAATTGGCTGAACCATTATCATAACAGCATGGGTCATCAGGCCGAGCCCCCAGTTCTTTGCCCAGGAAAACATATGCGATGTCCTCTTGCTTCAGGGCATCTGCAAGCGCTTCTCTGTTAAATTGCGAATTGTATTTGCTGAATGGGGATGAGCGCACATCTGCAACGGCTGTAATGCTATGTTTTTTAAGCAGGTTGATGAAGTCATTTATGCGATGATTGGAATGTCCGATGGTATAAATAGCTTCAGCGACTACCATTGTCATATTTTTCCCTCCACAAACCTCTCCGCATCCTTTACCCTTATCTCCCCCGACAACAGCTTGGGCAGCAAGGTATCACGGATAGAGGCGAGGGTAAGGGATTGCATTTCGTTATTTTTGATCGTTTCATCCATAGGAAAAACAACTTCGTTGAATCTCAATATTACCTCAGTTTGTGGGATAATAATTGAGAAATTTTGTACATCCGTTTTAGTAACAGAGCCAAAAACTGTTCCCTCAGCCTCAAACTTTTTCCAATCCTCTTGAGTTTCTTTCATAAGATAATACAAAAAACCATAGTGCTGCCCTTTAATCCTTAAAGCAGCAACTCCACGGCCAATTGCACAATCTTCACCAGCAACATTTAAACTTCCAACAGGCGCACGAACACTTAATAGCACATCACCTTTCTGAGCCAAACGGGTTGAAGCAGTACAATAGATACGCCTTGAAGGAAAGCGAAAACCAAAGTCACGAATTCCCTGATAGAAAGGAAGACCTTCTCCGCTTTCATTATATGTTTCACCAGGTGGTGATTGGCCCATAACAATCTCACAAAGTTCTCCGAGTGTTCCCACCCTCCACCCCTTCGGAATCTTTCCGAGTGAGGAGTTTTACCATTCTTTGTGAGGAGGGAAACCCGGGATGGGGTCGAAGTCCACGAACCATGATTTGAAGAGCGCCCTTGCCATAGCCTCAAGGGACTCGTTCATTTTTCTGTTCAGTTCAATCTTGTCATCCAGAGCGCCGAGGATTGAGGCAATGGCTTTTTGTTCGGTGAGAGGGGGTATCAAAATCTTACGAGAATGAGCAGCGACCCTATTTAGCCCTGGCACAGCACTGTCAGCGTTCATATGTTCTAACCCTAAAGAGCGGAGCAAATAATAGATATAACGAATTTCTCTATCAGGTTTGCTTTCCACATAAAAGGCTGTGTCAATAGGCCAAAACGGGCCTTTACAAAAATGAACAGCCCCAACTGTTCCTTTACGACCAATGACAATTCCTGCATTATTCACTAAAGCCTCGGTGTGTGTTCCTATAACACCATTAGAACCAAAAACTGGTACAGACCCAAGTTGATTGCGTTGCCTTTCGGCTAACCCCTTGCCATATAAAAAAGGGGAAAAATCACCCACTGTTGTTTCTGTCCATCCTTTAAAATTATCTCCCATTCCCCAACCCCTTCAAATTCTCCATGCCTGTTTTCAATTATCTTTAGATTCCCCTTTTGTCATTTTAAGAGATAGTGTAGAAGACGCCGAAAGTGATTCCTCCAACTCCTTTATACTCGGCAGACTCCCTTTAAGATTTTTAGGCAAGGACTCTGTAAGTTTGTATCCTGATACGCCAATCGGTTTTCTGGTATCGCGCAGGGTATATTCTACTATAACCTTGTTTTTGGCTTTGCATAAAATTATGCCAATACTCGGCTGGTCATCCTTATGGCGCAACAGATCATCAACTGCTGATAAGTAAAAATTCATTTTACCGGCATATTCAGGTTGAAATTCTCCAATCTTGAGGTCAATAACTATAAAACACCGCAGGCGAAGATGATAAAAGAGAAGGTCAATATAAAAATCCTGCCTGCCAATCTCCAGATGGTATTGACTGCCGACAAAGCTAAATCCAATGCCAAGTTCCAGCAGAAATAATCTGATTTGCTCAAGAAGGGCTTTTTCAATGTTCCGTTCTTTTGCCTCTTCGCCAATACTTATGAAATCAAACATATAGGGGTCTTTCAAAATTTGTTGGGCAAGCTCAGATTGTGGCGCCGGCAGGGTGCGGTCAAAATTTGTAATCGCTTTCCCCTGTCTTCTGTAGAGACCGCTTTCTATTTGGTGGACGAGGACATTACGAGACCAGCCATGCTGAATAGTTTGTCGTATATACCATTCTCGTTCTACAGGATTTTTAATCTTGTCCAGCAGTGTAATATTGTGATACCAGGTAATTTGTGCAAGAACCTCTTGCACAAATTGTTTGATGGGATATGCTTCAGCAAAAGCCCTCATATATTTGAGATTCCGTGACGAACAGCCTTTCATGTCGGGAAACTCTCTACTTAAATCGTAAGCCAACCTATCTATAACCTTTGCTCCCCATCCTTCCTGTTGTTGACGCTGTAATATCTGACGACCAATGTCCCAGTAGAGCAATATTAATTCCTTGTTTACAGCGAGGCCGGCGCGGAGTTGTGAATTGCGAATCCGATTCTTAAGATTTTCAAAGAGTTCTTTATAACCAGCAGGTGCCTTTATCAATTGTGAAACCGTCTGTGGTATAATTTTTGTTTTTGATTGTTTTGGTTTTTCTTTATTCCCCATACCCCAACCCCTTCTGCCTGTGCGTATTTGTTTGACTGCGAGCGTACCATCTCAGGCAGGCACGCAGACAGGTCAAATTTTCCTTTTCATTTTTCCACCACATAATCACTGTAACCCCAGCTTTTGTGGTGGAAAGTCAGATATGTCATATAACTTCTTTTCCCTCGTTGAGAACTTTTAAATACGGTTCGTAGCAGAAAAGTCTGTCTCTCTGTTTCCCGGTGAACTCACGCACCACCCCAAGTTTTTCAAGATTTGCCATAGCCTTATTTACTGCGGGAAATGACAGCTTAAGCTCTGCTTGAGCGATAGGCAGCGAAAGAATGATCCTCTTCTTAAGAAGTTCATGCACCCGAAGGGCAGAGCCTGCAGCCTTTCCTATCTGCTGTATCTGCTGGCGGTGTTGGTCAAACATGAGATAAAGCTCTCTCGCAGTATCGCTTGCCTGTTTGGATACCTCCTCAACTCCTGCAAGATAGAACTTCAGCCATCCTTCCCAGTCGCCTTTTGTTCTTGTTCGCTGGAGGACATCGTAATACGCTGTCCTGTACCTTTTAAAATATAGGCTAAGATATAGCAGCGGCTGAGAAAGCACACCCTCGGCACAGAGGATGAATGTTATTAAAAGTCTGCCAATGCGGCCATTGCCGTCGAGAAAGGGATGTATTGTTTCAAACTGGGCATGAGACAAACCTGCCTTAATTAAGGTTGGAGTATATGCGGGTTCATTATGCAGAAATTTTTCGAGAGCGCCCATTGCAGGCATTACCTCGTGCGGAGGAGGAGGCACATACAGCGCATTGCCCGGACGGCTCCCTCCTATCCAGTTCTGTGAGCGGCGAAATTCACCGGGTTCTTTTTCGCTGCCTCGTGTCCCTTTTAGAAGCAAGGCATGTATTTCTTTGATTAGTCGCAGGCTTAATGGAAATCCTTCCTTCAGACGACTTAACCCGTGCTGCATAGCCGAGACATAGTTTGATACCTCCTGCACATCTGATAGGGGAACACCAGGGGCTTCTTTATTTTCAAACAATAAGAGGTCTGACAGTGAGGATTGGGTTCCCTCAATCTGGGATGAGAGGACAGCTTCTTTTCTAATATAGGAATAGAGAAAAAGAGTTGGGTCCGGAAGAAAGGCGCATATTCCTTCAAGTCTGCCAAGGGCTCGGTTTGCCCTTTCCTCCATGTCCTGCAATTCTGTATCATAGCGAATGGGTGGAGCGGGAGGCAATGGATTGGGTATAAAACAGGAGAATGGTTCAGCCCCGCCTTGCTGTTTGAGCCACTTGCCTGCCCGTGCAATATTATTTAAAGTCTTCTCGGCCATAATGCTATTAAATTATAAGGCTTTATAGTTTAATAGTCAATACTGTTATTAAATGTTGGTTTAATAACAAACCTCGTTATTTATTAAACAAATTTCTAAGATTAGCCTTTATTGCCTTCTCAAGCCCTGTGCCTTCAGCAAACTGTCCTTCAAGTTTTAAGGTAAGCCGCTTCATCTTCTCATTAAATGGCTCGTTATCATCTGCCACATATTCAGCGCCGACATATCTGCCGGGGGTAAGGACATAGCCATGAGAGCGGATTTCTTCAAGGGTTGCACTCTTGCAGAAGCCGGGGATATCGGCATAACCGATACCCTCACCCCTACCCTCTCCCGCAAGGGGAGAGGGAGGTTTTGAAGTATCCTCTCCCATAGGGGATGATGTTCGCCATGCGTGATAGGTATGGACAATCCTCGTTATCTCTTCATCAGAAAACTCCCTATGAGTTCTGTCAATCAAATGCCCCATCTTGCGGACGTCTATGAACAGGGTCTGACCACGACGGTCTCTAAACCTGCTGTTTTTCTTGTTCCGTGTGATAAACCAGAGGCAGGCAGGGATTGGTGTTGTATAAAAGAGTTGACCCGGCAGGGCAATCATGCAGTCAACCAAATCAGCCTCAATGATATTTTTGCGTATTTCTCCCTCACCGGACCGGTTTGAAGACATGGAACCATTGGCAAGGACAAAGCCTGCTATGCCGTTTGGCGAGAGATGATGGATGAAATGCTGAACCCATGCAAAATTGGCATTGCTGACAGGAGGGATGCCATATCTCCACCTCACATCTTCACGAAGAAGTTCCCCTTTCCAATCGCTTACATTAAAAGGCGGATTTGCAAGGATAAAGTCTGCCCTAAGGTCTTTTTGAATATCCTGCCTGAATGTGTCTGCATGATGAGAACCGATATTGCCTTCAATTCCCCTTATGGCAAGATTCATGTTGCAGAGACGCCATGTAGTAGGGTTTAATTCCTGACCGTTGACGGCTATATCGTTTTTTCTTCCTCCGTGTGCCTCAACAAACTTTTCTGATTGGACAAACATACCGCCGGAACCGCAGCAAGGGTCATAAACCCTGCCTTTGTATGGCTCTATCATTTCAACAAGGATTTTTACGACTGACTGAGGGGTATAAAATTCACCGCCGCCCTTGCCCTCTGCAGAGGCGAAGCGACCAAGAAAATACTCATACACCCTGCCGAGTATGTCCTTTGAGCGGCTTTCTGCATCGCCGAGCCCTATGGTGCCGATTAAATCAATAAGCTCACCGAGGGTAAGTTTATCAAGGGTTGGTCTTGCATAATCTTTTGGGAGGACACCTTTCAGTTTTGGATTTTCTTTCTCAATAACAACCATTGCATCATCAATGATTTTGCCAATAGTAGGCTGTTTGGCATTCGCTTGAAGATAAGACCAGCGGGCATCCTTTGGAACCCAGAAGATATTTTCAGAGAGGTATTCATCCCTATCTTCTACAATGCCATATCTTGCCTCAGGGTCTTTTACATAGTATTCGCTTGATGGGTCTTTTGCCGATGATTCCAACTGACTGTGCCTTTCTTCAAAGGCATCTGAGATGTATTTGAGAAATATGAGTCCAAGAACTACATGCTTATACTCAGCAGGGTCCATGTGACCGCGCATCTTGTCAGCAGCCTGCCAGAGCTTTTCCTCAAAGCCGAGATTTCCACCATTGGATTTGTTCCTATTTGTCTTTGCTTTCTTTTGAGCCATAAATTTTTCTATTCATTATAGTTAGAACTTTTTTATGAATTTTATTTGATAGCTTTAATTCATATTCTATAAGTGGAGAGATTTTAAATTGTATTTTAAATATATCTTCAAATCCTCTCACAAGGGCATCCACTACCTCATTATAAGAAAATACCCTACCATTTAACTCATTAAGGGTGGCAGCCCTTTTTTTAAGGAATTTTACAAACCTCTCTTTTTTATCCTTTTCTTTAAGCCCAAGGCACAATGCAAGCCTTTCATAATAATTCTCCAGAGGAATTGAGCCATGCTGGAGAAATGATTTTTTAAATCTCCTTTGAGCACTACCAATCAGTTTTTTGCCATTAACTACAATTTCGTATTGAGAGGTGGCAGCAAAACAGAAAGGATTTTGGAATGCGGAATGCGGAATGCGGAATGCGGAATTTAAATTTGCATCAATCCCAAGAAAGGAGAGCCCTTTCGCAAGAGCTTCACTTATTGCCTTATATGTGCCTGAGATATTGTCAGGGAAGAGCGGGTTATCCCGTGGAGATATAATACTGTAGGTAACTTCTTTATCATGGAGAACAGCCCTCCCTCCTGTAGGTCTTAAAACAATATCTATTCCATCTTTCCGGCAATATTCAATATCAATCTTTTTATCTATCTTTTGTGAATATCCGATAGTAAGTGTGGAAGATTTCCAGCCATAGAATCTCAAGGTTGGCGGCGAGATTCCATTTTCTACTGCTGAGGCAATTGCCTCATCCACTGCCATGTTATAAAAGCCATCATTAAATCCATCCCTTATCAGCCGCCATGTTTGCATTATTATCTATCCGTATGGCATAGAACACAGAGTTTGCTAAAATCTATACGCGCCAGATACTTTATCTTGCTGGCATGGGGCAGATGACAGGTTGCGCAGGTAATCATCTTTCCTTTGGCAAGGGGTATCTCATCCGGCGCCCTCATATTCCTTCTAAGTGTCACGCCAACAGCATGCGACCCTCCCTGTTTATGACACTTCTCCACACAAGTATCTATTCCGGTCTCCCGTTGACTTTTTAATCCCTTGCCATGTTTTTCTTCCTCAGAATTATTTTCATCTTCTTTCTTCATGTATTCAACAATAGAAGAAACCTCAGCGGTTCCGGTAAAATAAACAGCTACAATCTCTTTCACAGCCGCTTTTTTTACAGCATCCTTTAAACTCTCCTCCTTTAAATCCTTCTCCTTTAGTTTAAACCTCAATATTCTTATTGACTGAAAATTCAGTTTAGTATTATCCTCTTTCTGTTTTTCACCCTCCTGACTACGGTTAAGTGCCTTTCCTGTATCAAAGGTGTAATCCTCTGAAATAGTCCTGTTTCCAAAGGGGTCACTGACTGTAATCATGAAATGGTAAACCTTTTTCTGGTCAAGCCTGCTTAGCCTTATAATGTGTCTCTTACTATAAGTGCCAGAATATGAGGATTTTCCATAGTCCTTTGTTGTTCCATATTCAGCCATTGAATCTGAAAATTCATCCGTCTCAAATTCTATTTCTACACTTGATGTATCCATATGATTCACCCTTATCCCGCTAATAAGAGGGGGGGTCTCGTCATCAACCAAAAATTCAGAGATTGAACCTGGAACAAAGGAAATGGTGTCAGATTCCTTTTTCTTCCCTCTTTTATCCATCAGAGTAACTTTAACCTGATAGGTGTCGTCCATTGACATATTTTTCAGGACTGCCATATGTTCTCTCCCATAATTAGAAAGAGAGATCTTGACCCACTTGTCCACCTTCTCTCCACTACCTTTGGCAGAGAGATGACATCCCTTGCATTCGTCAAGTATATTATCATAATGTCTGAATGCCGCTGTTGATATTTCATCGTAAACATTTTGATGACATTTTTTACATCCCATCTCCTCTGCCATTGCAAATTGATATAGAATAGCTACATTTAAAATAACAACCGATATAATTTTAGCCATAATTACACCTCCTTTTTAAGTAATGCCGTCAATGTAGTGTCTTAATAATTCTAACAATATCTTACAGAATATTCAATCCCTTGATTGCCTCAAGTTTTTCTGTATTGCTTATCTTTACAAAGGAGTTGAGGATTCAAAAGTTCAAGGTTTTACTTTAATTCTTGTCCTCTTTAGCCTTCTGATATTTTCAGCAGTTTTAAAACTGCATCTTCAACTTCATCAACGGTTATCAGTCTCATACATTCAGCATCTCTTGGACAGGATGGGGTATAACCAAATTTTGTGCATGGGCTGCAGAAGAGTCGTTTATTTATTATAATATGATTTTTGCCCTTGGGTGCCCATTTGTTCTCAATACCTGGTCCAAAGAGGGACACAGTTGGGGTTCCAAGTCCACAGGCTATATGCATAATCCCCGAATCACCGGTAACCAGAAGGCTGACTTTTGGTAATTCCATTGCTGTCTCAAATAGATTTAATTCCCCGGTTAAATTTTTTATTCCGCCAGTTCAACTTACTAACCAGTCCAGAATAGTATTTACACACTATCCCCTTTTGTTCGTCATGCCCGAATTTTTTAATCGGGCATCCAGAGACTAAAAAC
>Ga0155941_1170_pt1 | contig 15064 bp, 22 predicted proteins | sample RifCSPlowO2_02_FD_107595 | JGI IMG/M metagenome (GOLD analysis project Ga0155941, IMG submission 107595) | Nitrospinae bacterium RIFCSPLOWO2_02_39_17 | reverse complement strand
GAACCTTTACATAGCTATATAGCTCTCCGACTCCTATCCATCCGTCATTGTTTGTGTCTGCAAGCCCCCTTAAACCACTCAGGAGATAATAGGTGAAGAGTCCATGCTCCGTCTCTTTGTAGGAATTGCTTATCTGGCCACCCTTAGATGCTGTGAGGGATATAATTTTATCGCTCGTTACTGCTACATCTTCTACATGGATAAGGGCAGGTCTTGCCCCTGCAAGGAGCATCTTCTCTCCTCTCGCACTGCTTCCGCTGAAGCATGAGTCTAAAAATACATAGGTCCTGCTTATATCAAGGCTGGATATGTCCTGATAGAAGTCTTTGAGCTTGTATCCGCTTTGGGTGATATACTTCATGTCTCCGTCATAAGGAATCAGGTAGGCGTCTCCTTTATCTACATCGGGTGCGCCGTGTCCTGCAAAGTAGATATATAGGGTTGAATCCTTCTCAAGGTTCTTGGGGAGATGTTCTTTGATATTCCCCATAATCGCTGATTTTGTTGCCTTCTCATCGGCTAAAAAGATGAGATTCTCCTGAGGTATTCCTAATATTTTCGTGAAATAATCTCGGACAAGGAGAGCATCCTTTTTTGCATAGTCAACAGAGGGGAGATTGGAATAGGTTTCTATTCCTATGACAAGTCCCCATCTATTTGGGTATACCTGTGCGATCTGGGGGAGCTTTTCTATGTCAATGTCTGCATATTCTATATTGAGTCCTTTTGTCGTGTGGAGTTCTCCGTCAAAATAAATCTTCACCTGCCATTGACCGAGATTGTTTGATGCCTTTTCTCCTTTTATTGGAAGGCTGTGCCATATTGTAAATTGTTTATGAAATTTGTTTTTTGATACATTGACTTGATAATCACCTGATGTGTAATTAATCTTCCCATCCGTTCCATGCCAGTCCCATCTTATGGTATGTCTTCCGTACATATTCTCGATATTGAGGGATGCTATTGCTTCTGTGTCCTGTGTGATGAATGCTGAGGTTGGGTTTATGGGGTGAGCTATCGCCCCTTTATCTATGCCTTTTGATAGGGTTAGTTCTGCTATTTTTAATGAGGGGGGCTTTCTTATCTCGTTTGTGGAGCTGCAGGAGAAGAAAGTGAAAAGTGTAAGTGAAAGTGTAAGTGTAAGTGAAAGGAAAAGATTTTTAGGGGTGGTTAAAACTGACTGACTGACTGACTGACTGTCTGGCAATCTTCGTGCCAATTGACTCTCCTGTCTGCTGTAGCACAGGCAGGTCGGCAGGTTCAGGAATAAGGTTTGGCATAGGTAAGCCCCCCATAAATTTCATACAATATACGCAGGATAAAATATTTTGTCAAGGAATTTTTATGAAATTATAAAATTATGGAACACAAATTTCAAGTCCTTTGTTTTCTTAGGTTGTGGTTTTGCCACGCTGTGTCCTCTGTGGTTAGATTGCAGGATTTAGGTATAATATTTCTCTATTAAATCCTCCCTTATCCTTGTAAGGGTTGTCTTTGGCATAATTTTCAAAAGCTCCCAGCCGATATTAAGTGTATTTTCTATATTGCGGTTTACATCTCCTTGCCCTATAAACCTATTTTCAAATTCATCTGCAAATCTTAGATATTTTTTATCAAGGTCGCTAAGACCCTCCTCACCTACTATTGTAGAGAGTTTTCTTATATCCCTCCCCTTCGCATAGACCGAATACAACTGGTCTGAAAGCCCTCTGTGGTCTTCCCTTGTCTTTGCAGTCCCAATTCCAAGATTCATTAGTCGTGATAAGGATGGAAGGACATCTACAGGCGGATATACACCCTTCTTCCATAACTGGCGGCTTAATACAATCTGCCCCTCTGTTATATAACCTGTTAAATCAGGTATCGGATGGGTTATATCATCATCAAGCATTGTAAGTATTGGCAGGAGAGTAATTGAACCCTTCTTCCCTTTGAGCCTGCCCGCCCTCTCATATATGCTTGCAAGATCTGTATACATATAGCCGGGATAACCCCTCCTCCCGGGAATCTCCTCCCTGGCACTCCCTATCTCCCTTAATGCCTCACAGTAATTTGTCATATCAGTGAGGATTACAAGTATTGCATATCCTTTTCAAATGCGAGATATTCTGCTGCTGTTAAGGCTATCCTTGGTGTAAAGAGCCTCTCAATGGTAGGGTCATCGGCAAGATTTAAGAACATGACAGTCCTCTCCATTGCACCTGTCTTTTTAAAACTCTCTATAAAAAAGAATGACTCCCTGCTGCTTATCCCCATTGCACCAAAGACAACTGCAAAGGGCTCCCTTCCCTCTGCATCGTGAGCCTGTTTAACCGATGCCTGCCTTACAACCTGTGCAGCCATCTCATTAGCAGGAAGTCCTGCACCTGAAAATATCGGAAGCTTCTGCCCCCTTACCAGTGTATTTAATCCATCAATAGAGGATACACCTGTCTGGATAAAATCAGTGGGCTTATCCCTTGATACAGGGTTTATAGGTAATCCGCTTATATCCATTCTTTTTTCCGGGATGAAATTTGGAATCCCATCCCTCGGCTCACCGAGGCCGCTGAAAATTCTCCCCATCATATCCTCTGAAACACCAAACTTCGCTGCCTCACCTTTAAGCCTTACCTTTGTCTTTGATGTATCTATACCAGATGTCCCTTCCAGAACCTGAATCACCGCATAGTCTTCAGTAATCTTTAGAACCTGTCCCCTATTCTCCTCCCCCGAACTAAGCATGACATCCACCATCTCCCCCATAGACACCTTTCTAACCTTTTCAAGAAATATAAGGGGACCCGATATATATCTTATTGACTGAAACTCTCTTGTTATTAAATCCATATATTTTCAATCTCATTTGTTAAAGCCTTTGCCAATTCCATCATATCCTCATTCCTGCAGTCAACCATCCTTAAAAGCTTTGTCCTGCAAGCATTATCAAGTATCTTATCAATATCAACCCCTCTTTTCAGTGCATTTAGTGCCTCATCATAATAAATGAATATGACATTCAGCATCCAATATTGCTTCTCAATCGTGCAGAATGCATCCACATCATGAAACACACTCTGCCTTAAAAATCCCTCTATTATTATATTTTCTATATCAATGGTAATCCTGTCAGAATCCTGAATTGCATCAAGCCCCACCAGTTGCACCACCTCGTTTAGCTCCTCTGCCTTCTGAAGAAGCCCGAGGAGTCTTTCTCTAAGTGCATTTACATCCCCGACTATATTCTTTGAATACCATTCCTTAAGTCCTGTCATGTAAAGGCTGAAACTCTTAACCCAGCTTACAGCAGGAAAGTGGCGCCTGTAGGCAAGGTCTGTATCAAGAGACCACAAGGCTCCGGCAATCCTCAGAGAAGATTGTGTCACAGGCTCAGAAAAATCACCTCCGGGCGGCGATATGGCGCTAACAATTGTGACAGAGCCGACCCTCTCATTAGATTCGCCATGCTCACTACAAACCCTGCCGAGACACACAACCTTGCCTGCCCTCTCGTAAAAATTTCCGAGCCTCGTTGCAAGATAGGGAGGATAACCCTCCTCTCCCGGCATCTCCTCCATACCCGAAGATATCTCCCTCAATGCCTCTGCCCATCTTGATGTGGAATCAACCATAAGGGCAACATGATAGCCCATGTCCCTGAAATATTCAGCCATTGTTACGCCTGTGAATATGGATGCCTCCCTCGCAGCTACAGGCATATTGGATGTATTTATGACAAGAATAGTCCTGTTCATTAGGGAGTCGCCTGTTACCGGGTCTGTGAGCTTTGGGAAGTCTGTCAAGACCTCTGTCATCTCGTTCCCCCTTTCACCGCATCCCACATAGACAATAATATCAGCCCTTGAGAACTTTGCTAATGTCTGCTCTATTACAGTCTTTCCTGTCCCGAATCCACCGGGGACAACTGCTGTCCCGCCTACTGCAATTGGAAACAAAAAATCAAATACCCTCTGTCCTGTTATAAAAGGGGTATCAAGCATGAGTTTCTTTTTGTATGGACGGGGGTTTCTCACTCCCCATTCCTTTAGCATCTTTATTTTATTACCGCTGATTACAGCCACATCGTCTTCAACTGTAAATTCACCATCCTTTATATCCTCTACAATTCCCGAAACACCGTTAGGGACTGTAATCTTATGAACTATCTTAGGAGTCTCTCCAACAACACCTATTATATCCCCTTCTTCAAGCCTGTCCCCCTTCTTTACGACAGGGGTAAATCTCCATTTTCTTTTTCTATCAAGAGATTTAATGTGAACACCCTTTTTTATAAAATCACCTGCCTCATTCCTGATGCTTTCAAGAGGCCTCTGTATGCCGTCATAAATGCTGGACAAAAGCCCGGGACCAAGCTCAACTGTCAGTGGCTTTCCATAGGTTAAAACCTTCTCTCCAAGATATAATCCCCTTGTATCCTCATAGACCTGAATTGTTGCCCTGTCATTGTCTATCCTGATTATCTCGCCGACAAGACCCTTTTCCCCTATCAGGGCAGATGCATACATCTTTGCCCCGCCTATCCCATTTGCCACAACCATGGGACCTGATATTTCACAAATCTTTCCCTCTATTTTTTCCATGCACTAAATAATACAATTAATGTTATTAGAAATACAAGCTAAAACAGGGCATTTTGTTGACAACAATTACCTGCTTTTTAGGCTCATCACGGATTATGGTAAAGAGAGAAGGAAGGGAAAGAGGGGTGGTTTAAATAATAGAGATTTTTAACAAAAAGATTTTAAACTCCATTCCCCTTTTAAGGAATTGCTACTTCCTTTTCTTTTACGAGACTGGAAAGAGAATTGAGAATGAAATCTTTGGCATCGAGTATTTCAAGAAGAACTGGTTCTCCGTCTTTAGAAAAATGAATAATCATCTGCCCTTCTTCTTCAGCGTAATCTATTTTTTTATCTGAAAGTTCAATAAGGAGAGCATCTACATCTTTACTATATTTAATCTTTCTCATATCGAGACCTCCTTCCCGGATAAACAGTAACAACATAAAGCTTTTCTGGTAATGTTTCGTAAACAACTCTAAGAACCCGAGTCTCATCAAAACCTTTTTGAGCAACCAACCTATTTTGATAACCTTTTTCTATTTTATCAGGTGTCCTGACAGCATTTTCAACAATTTCTTTTGAGAGATTTATGCCGTGAGACTTCAATATCTCAATTTTCAGCAGTGAATGTAAGCTGAATTCTATTAGCATAAATTCTCTCTTCCCATTAGCAAACCTCTTATTCAATCATATCAGGTCAGCTAAACCGATAATGCCCTGATGACTGACGAGTTCATGTCCATCTGGTTGTTATCAGTAGGTTTATATTTCATGCAAAGAACAATAGATTTCTCACAACTCCAATAAAGTCCGCCAAGACCTTAGGTCCTTTAAGTATGTACATCGTATATTTCTGACTCAAGAGATCATCTTTAACGAGTTCAAATACTTCTCGACAATTCTGGTAATTTTCGGGAGCAATCTGATCCAATACTTTTGCGATGGATTCAAAAAGTTTTTGTACAGCGGCAAAATTCTCTTCAACCGTACCGCGGTGTAATGGTACTAATCTGTAATTATAAATATTGCCTTCAAAAACTTGAAAAAATAATACTGAGGGGTAGACGAGCAAAACTTCGTCGTCAAATACTTCATTAAGCAGATGGGAGTAACTTTTTGTCTTGCTTGATCTTGATGAACTGAACGCTGTCATGAATTCCAATGTATTGTTTCCCTCCCATCTCGAATCGACTTTGTCAGACAAAGCAAAGACCATCAACTTATCGCCTGAGATTCTATCAAGTGCTTCCCAGTAATCCTTGTCCCGTAATAGTTTTCGATATTGCGGTGTAGTCTCATCATAAATAATGAACCCGAATGTCAGGATATTATGCTGTTTTTGGAGATCATCACATATCGTAGTTAAAGACGATACAAACTCTTCCCCGTTAAGACTACGAATATGAGACCTAATTCCCTCCATCTCCGCCATATTATTTTTCCCTTATATTATTTACTGATAACGACCCCAGCTCAGCTGGGGCCGTTCCTGAGAAGCGCAGCGTCTCAGGAACATTTACTTTTATCTTTATTCTACATTTAGTAAGAATCATAAAGAGAACATTGTATATTGTCAACGATTTTTCTATAAAAACCTTCAAAATGGGCTAAGCATTCGGTATAATATGGCAAATATTTATTATTATATAGAATCAATGCAATTTAGGAGCTTGTTATGTTTTCAACTGTCCGTTATTTCGTAAAGACCAGCGTAATATTTCTAATTGTAGGAATCCTTACAGGATTTTATATGCTCATTGCACAGAATATCTTAAAGACAGGCTTCACCCAAGACCTGATATCCGCACATACGCACATCATCCTTGTCGGCTCAATAATAATGATGATTATGGGAGTAGCACTGTGGTTCTTTCCCCGTGCAGAAAAGACAGATAAGAGGTATAATCCAAATATAATCTGGACATCCTACTGGATGATGACAATTGCAACATCATTAAGATATATATTTCAGATTGCTGCATCCTTCACTGAATTTGAATCATCGGGCTTAATGATAACATTTGCATCATTTTTTCAGGCATTGGGAGTAATCTTATTCTTCTATTCTATGTGGGGGAGGATAAGGCCCATTGGAAGCCATATAAGAGAGGCAAAGGGAGAAGAATTTTGAATAAACATAAACCTGCCTCAAAGACTCGAAGACTCAAAGAAAAATTTATTCTTTATTCCTTTGCGCCTTTGTGTCTTGGTGGCTATATAATTTCCTATATTAGATAAAAAGGAGTAAATATGATTAAAAGAGAGCAGATTCTTGAGACATTAAAAAATGTTATTGACCCTGAGATAGGAATAAACATAGCAGATTTAGGATTGGTTTATACCGCTGAGGAGAAGAATGGACAGATTGATGTAAAGATGACAATGACTACAGCCGCATGTCCGATGGGCAGTATGCTTAAAGACCAGGCAAAGAATGCAATAAAGAAGCAGTTCCCTGATAAGACAGTAAATGTTGAGTTGGTCTGGACTCCGCCGTGGAATCCTGACATGATGTCAGATGACGCAAAGAAAAAACTGGGAAGGCTTTAAAATGAACTTAATTAGCCACGGACTTACACAGACTTAAAAGCAAGAAGATAAGAAGTTATGAAACTGAGAAGATAGGATAGTGCAATTTATTTCTCATCTTCTTAACCTCTTAATTTCTCACCTTCTGTTAATTTAGTCAGTGAAAGTCTGTGGCTAAATATTTTATGATTTCTATGTATAAAATAAGATTTCCTCTCATGGCTCTGGGGATGCTCTCCCTGATAATAGGGCTATGGACAGGGCTTTCCCGTTTTGGATGGGACTTACCTGAATTACGAACAGGTCTCCTTGAGTTTCATGGTCCCCTAATGATATGTGGATTTTTGGGGACTGTAATAGCCCTTGAGAGGGCAGTTGCACTTGATAAAGGCTGGGCATACATCGGACCATCCCTCTCAGCCATTGGAAGCATTGCAACAATCATTGCCCCTTACAGTATTGCAGGCCGTCTATTGATGACTACAGCAAGCCTTCTATTCGTGTTTGTATTTATCGCCATACTCCGCCGCCAGTTTGCAGCATTTACAATAACTATGGGATTTGGTGCACTTGTCTGGTTCATTGGCAATATATTCTGGCTTATAGACTACCCGGTATATCTAATTGTCCCATGGTGGGCAGGATTTCTCATTCTCACAATAGCAGGAGAAAGGCTTGATTTAAGCAGACTCCTCGCACCAAAAAAATCAGCATATAATATCTTTGCTGGAGCAAATATCCTTTTCTTTATAGGTGTAATATACGCTACCTACAATACCGCTACAGACATACGGATTTTTGGCTTAGGTATAATTGTAATCACAATATGGCTCATCGGACATGACATTGTCACAAAGACTATTAAACAGACAGGGTTAACCCGTTTTGTTGCTGTATGTCTTCTTACAGGCTACTTCTGGCTTGGGATAAGCGGCTTACTTTCATTTTTTGGAGGGGAATTTATTCCCGGCACGCCTATGTATGATGCCATACTCCATTCCCTCTTTCTCGGCTTTGTCCTTGCAATGATATTCGGCCATGCCCCAATAATCTTTCCGGCTGTTCTACAGGTGCCGATATTATACAGCCCTCTATTCTATATTCATTTTGCACTCCTCCAGTTATCACTCTTAATAAGAATTATAGGAGACATTGCATCAATCTCTCATGCCTCAATGTGGGGCGCTCTGCTGAATGCAGTATCTTTGATACTCTTTATAATTAACACTGCTATTGGCGGTGTTCGCGGCTTAATATCCCAAAAGTAGATAAGACACTTCAAGACTACAAAAAGGTAGTTATTCTTTGTAGAGCCTTTGTGGTATACTTTTGCCAATGTTAGATTACCTTTTGAACCTGTGGATAGTTGTGGTATTTATAAAAGGAGGAGTGGTTATGTATCCCATACTCCTCTGTTCAATCCTCGCCCTCGCTATCATAATGGAGAGACTCCTTTCATTGAGGAGAAAAAAAATTATACACCCTGAAATCCTTGAGACGGTCAGAAGATACTGGCAGACTATGGAAATAGACAAGGCTGTTATAATATGTAAAAGCAATAATATTGCAATGTCGCGAATATTAAAGGCAGGGCTGTTAAGGGCGAATTACGGCATTATAGAAATTGAGAGGGCAATTGAAGGTGCAGGAAACCATGAGGCGACCCTTTTAAATGCAAATTTAAGAGGTCTTGGCGTGATTGCCAATCTTGCACCACTCTTAGGTCTCCTTGGCACTGTAACAGGCATGATAAAGGCATTCGGTGCGATTGCAGAGAGCGGCACAGGAAACCCAAGTATTGTGGCAAGCGGTATTGCCGAGGCATTAATTACCACAGCGGCAGGTTTAATTGTGGGGATACCAACACTTGCAGTCTATTATTATTTCAGGGGGAAGGTTGACAGGCTTGTCTTTGAAATGGAAGAGGTATCACTTAAATTTTTAGAAGAACTGACCCAAAAGAAAAAATAATTGAACTCTGCATTTATCTGCGAAAATCTGCGTCCTGAATTTTTATATTTTAACATGCAATTCAGAAAAAGAGAGGAAGAAGATTACAGTATCCCGCTGACATCGCTTATAGATGTGGTGTTTCTCCTGTTGATATTCTTCATGGTGTCAACTGTATTCATAGACTTCAGCCGTAAAATTGATATAGAGCTGCCTGAGTCAAAGACCTCTGATTCTTCAACAAATATAAAGAATATTGAAATAGATATGGATATAAATAATATGAAATAGATATGGATATAAATAATAAGATTTATCTAAACGGAGAGGTAATTACAGAAAAGGAACTTGAATCAAAATTAGCTAAGATTTCCAGTGAAAACGGGAACAAGACTGTTATTATAAGGGCAGACAAGAGATTAAATTATGGCAGTGTGATTAAGGTTATGGGTATATGCAAGGGTGCAAAACTAATGGATATAGGGGTTACAGTAAAATAGTTTCACTCTTCATTTACCATCTTTTCCAATGCTGACAGTTTTTTTATCCATATCTTTCCCCTCTTAGATGTAACCAATCCCTTTTTTTCAAACCTACTTAATACCCTTATGGATGTTTCTACTGTAGTCCCAATCATATCAGCCAATTCCTGCCTTGTTATAGAAATTGGGTCTTCTGAATTTGATGACTGTTCTTTGAATAGTTTTAAAAGTGCCTTTGCAATTCTCACATCTACCTTTTCAACAGCCATTGTCTGCATAATTTCATGGGCTGATACAAGCCTTTTACCCATTGTCTTTGCAATAGATGTGATTACACCCTGGAATCTCTTTTCTAATTCATAAAAATTACCTTTTGATAATTTTAGTATTCTTGCCGGCTCCCCTGCAATTGCAGATGCTGGAAAGGTATCCCCTGATAGGAGGGCAACTGTGCCGAATATCTCGCCATGTGGAATAATATCTATAATTACATCTTTACCTGAGGGTGAATGCTTGATTATCTTTACCCTTCCATGATAGACAATATACAGCCAGTCACACTTCTCCCCTTCATAAAATATATATTCATCTTTATCGTAATTATCTTCCACAAACATCCTTGAGATATTTTCTATCTCATGCGAGGGGATATTTTTAAATATTGGCAGGCTTTTTAAAAACGAGTTTTTATCCATTTTTTATTAAGTTAAATTTATTTGAAAATATACCACAAGACTCTTTCATTTTAAATAATAATCTGCTATTTTAAGAACAACAAAGACCTAATGAAACCACAGATGAGCACAGATTAACACAGATAAAAACTTTTCCCCTTTATTCTATCAGTGTTCATCTGTGTTTACTGTGGTTAATTTTATAATCTCCTATACATGAATAAAATTATATTTATAACAGGCGGGGCAAGGAGCGGGAAGAGCGATTTTGCATTAAAAACTGCTAAAGCCATTGGAAAGATAAAGGGCTATATAGCCACAGCAGAAGCACTTGATGATGAAATGAGGGAGAGGATAGAGATTCACAGAAAATCAAGGGGTGATGGCTGGCATACATTAGAGGAACCGAGAAACCTATTGAATCTCTTTGAATCTCTGCAAACAAAATATGATGTCTTGATTATTGACTGCCTTACCCTATGGGTCTCAAATCTTATAGGGGATGGATTAAATGATGAGGAAATTCTAAAGATGGCTGATAATCTTTCAAAGAAAATAGATAGGCTTAAACTAAACTTTATTATTGTAACAAATGAGCTTGGGATGGGGATTGTTCCTGACAACCCTCTTGGCAGGAGGTTCAGGGATATTGCAGGAAAGGTTAATCAGATAATGGCTGCTATTTCTAATGAGGTTTATTTTATGGTGTCAGGGATACCAATGAAGATAAAAGATTCTTCCAAAATTTCATAAATAAGCAGATTCGATTTATTCTTCTACAGTTACCTTTCCAATCATACTCTTATGAATAAAACATAAATAGTAATATTCGCCTGTCTTTTCAAATTTGTAATCCCAGCTTTGCCCGGCTTCAACCTTTGGTGAGAATAATCCAGGAACACTTATAAGAGGCATAGAAGCTAATATATGCTCGGTTTCACCGGTGTTTACCCATCTGACAGATTCTCCTCTCTTTATGGTAATATTATCAGGTTTGAATATGTTCTTATCATCCCCGGAAGGTTTGGGCATTTCAATAATGTGAAATCCCTCTACAGGAGCAGAATGTAGCTGGGGTGATAATTTGGAATCAAAGGCATCCTTCTTAACCTGCTTAAGTGGCTCGATATTTCCAGTAACATTCTTATATGCATTTGCTATAATTTCAGCTATATTTAATTTAGTTTCTTTATCTTCCTTTGATAGTTCGGGGAGTTTAGCCTCATCTATGAGAGCTTTAATCTCATCCGGAATCTTATCCTTATTTTCTTTAATTATAGAAGACATTTTTACGGTATCCTTATTAATAAAGGCATCTAAGAAATTCTGAGTAATCTCTGACCCATGGGAAGGGTTTATTTTGCTTAAGACAAAAATCGTGAGTAAAATCAGCATAATGCTAATAGAGTTTTTTTTAAATTTCACGGGCTACCTCCTGTTAAAATTGTTAATTAATAAAAAGTATAAACTTAAAATAATGATTGTCAAGATAAAAAATTTGGAATATTATTAAAATTTCCATTTTGATGGGGATTTTCTTGCTATGATAATTCTAAATAACTTTCTTATATCTCTCCAGTTTCTCACTATAATTAACATCAAAACCGACACACCGATTGATGAGAAAAGTTTTGGAAAATCAGTTATATTTTTTCCTCTAATCGGCGCATTTATAGGGGTTTTACTTGTTATAATCTCAAGGCTGACTTCTGCCTTCCTGCCTGTATCAGTATCAGATGCGATTGTATTGGCAGTTTTAATTCTTGTCACTGGTGGTCTTCATATAGATGGTTTTGCTGATACTGTTGACGGTTTTGCAGGCGGAAAGAATAAAGACGATATATTAAGAATCATGAAAGACAGCCGGATAGGAACATTTGGCGTAGTCGGGATTGTGATGCTCCTTCTTACAAAATACCTATCTCTCCAGAGCCTTCAACCTGATACAAAATACTTTGTTTTAATTACAATGCCAGTGATTGGAAGATGGTCTGTCCTGCCAATGGGTCTGTTTTTTAAATATGCAAGGATAGAGGGCGGGACAGGAAAGATATTTGCGGAATCTATCAGATTAAAAGAATTAATCATTGGGACCGTTATAGTTCTATCAATTATAATACCATTATTCAGACTTAATGGATTTTTGATGCTTGCAGTGATATTTATTGTTACACTGCTCATTGGCAGGTATTCAAAAAGAAAGATAAATGGTATCACAGGCGATGTATTCGGTGCCACGATAGAGATTAATGAACTGATAATACTTATCCTATCGTTATTAGTTTAATGGAAAACAGGGCAACCAAGATATTTTTAGTCCGCCACGGTGAGGTGGCAAATGCTAATGAGAGATGTTACAGCGGTCATTATGATGTTGACTTATCGGCAGAGGGAATAAAACAGATGAAGGCAATTGCAGATAGATTAAAAGATATGCCTATAAAGGTTGTCTATTCAAGTGATTTGCAGAGGGCAGTAAAAGGGGCAAAATCAATTGCCGAGAGGCATTCTATTAAACCTATAGCTCTAAAAGAATTAAGAGAGTTGAACTACGGGATTTGGGAGGGACGAAGGTTGGATGAGATAAGAAGCCTCTATCCTGATGATGTTTTGGATAGGTATAACAATATTGAGCATTATAGGATTAAGGAAGGAGAGACCTTATTAGAGATGAGGGAGAGGATTTTATCTGCTGTTAATTCTATTATTGACAGGCATAAAGGTGATAATGTTGTTATAGTTTCTCATGGAGGTGTCAACCGTATAGTCCTTTTGTGGTCACTCAACATGGCTTTAAAGGATTTCTATCGTTTACAACAAAACTATGCGGCCTTAAATATAGTAAATTTCTATGACAACGGAAATTCAATTGTGGAGTTGATGAATGGATAAGAAATTTAAAAAAGGTATTGTGCAGGTTTATACGGGGGATGGGAAGGGGAAGACTACTTCATCATTAGGACTTGCCATGAGGGCTATTGGTCAGGGGTTTAAGGTTTACATGATTCAGTTCCTAAAATCTCCAAAATTGTCTTCGGGTGAATATAAAATGAAAGATGCCTTTGGAGATAATTTTCAGTTAAACAGACTCAATACACCATGGTGGTCTCTAAGGTCTTTTAAAAATGATAGCCATATAAAGAGAATGAAAGAGGTCTTAAAAGAAGAGATGATAAAACTAAAAAGTATAATATCGTCAGGTAATTACAATCTGATTATTCTTGACGAAATTAATATATGCCTATTTTATGGATTAATTGATTTAGAAGAAGTGATAGAAATTATAAAAAACAAGCCAAAGGATGTAGAACTCGTTTTTACAGGCAGATATGCACCAGAAGAATTAAAAGAGATTGCAGACCTTGTTACGGAAATGAAGCTAATAAAACACCCATTCTCTACAGGTCTAAAGGCGAGAAAAGGGATTGAATATTAAATTTAGCCAAAATTTACACGAAGAATAAAAAATTATACTATTCCATCTTTTTAAATTTATCCTTCCCTACCCCACAATCAGGACATACCCAGTCTTCCGGAAGGTCTTCAAAAGATGTCCCCGGAGGGATATCACCATCAGGGTCTCCATCTGCTGGATTATAAACATAACCACATACCATACATTCCCATTTTTCCATTTTATATAACTCCTTTCACTTTCCCTTTTTTAATTCTTCTTCCAATTGGATTTGAAGGTCATTCATTATCCTTTCAAGATGGTCTCTATGAAATAATTCCTGTTTTGCAAGAAACAGGAACATCTCTTTTGAAGGGGCATCATCTGCTGATTTTTCTGCCAAATCAAGATAGAACTCATAAGCCTCTAACTCTCTTGGGATGGCAATAACAAGTGCCTCAATTTTTTTCTTTAGCTCTCTTATTTTTTCTTTTGACATATGTAAAAATATCAAAGATTAAAAATCAAAATGTAAAATGACAAATTAAAATTCAAAAAATAATAAATTCCTTAATTTTTGATATTTGATTTTTGAATTTTATTATATAAACTTCCCTCCAAGATAACCCAGCCATGTTGCAATACCTGTAAGAGAATACACAAGGGTTACATAAAGCCATTTATTTAATCCAATTGAATACATAATCCCGCCATCATACGAACGCCATATTACAACCATAATGGCAAGGATGAAAAATATAATACCAAATACTACCTTATTATCGAAGATAAAAGTTCGCCTTCCTTGAAACCTCGTTCTCCAATCATAAAAACCTGAACCATAAGCTACTGGAATTGACATCAATCCGAATATCATTGAATAATAACAGGCAGTCTCAAAAGATGGATTATCAGTAATCAGATATAGTGTTATAAGGGCTGCACTCACAGGAAAAAGGGCATTTGTGAAATGTGTAGCTATATGATGGGTATGAACAATGAGTTTTTTCAGTGGCAACATGGCTTATAAATTACCAGATTATATATAAAAAATTCAAGAACAAAAACTAATTAAAACCACAAATTCACACAAACCTGCCTGTAGGTAGACAGGTTTTCACAGATAAAAATTTTAATCCAACATCTGTATTCAGGGGAGAAGGGATTAATGGAAGGTTTATCTCTTCAAAAATTTTTGAAATAAGATGAGACTCATGCTATTCATCATAATCTATAATATACAGGAATGATAATGATATTGCTCACATTAAACTACAAAAGGGAGCGAGGATTCAAGTAATTAAGGGGTTCAGTGAACTAAAAAACACTTGAACTCTTAAACCTCTGAACCCCAGACCCCTCAAATCCTTTTAGTTAATAGACTTAAATGCACCTGCTGCCATCATTCCCATAGAGATTATAATACACCATTCGCCAAGAGGGATTAAGTAGCCAATAGGTTGTATAAAAGGA
>Ga0155941_1111_pt1 | contig 15439 bp, 13 predicted proteins | sample RifCSPlowO2_02_FD_107595 | JGI IMG/M metagenome (GOLD analysis project Ga0155941, IMG submission 107595) | Nitrospinae bacterium RIFCSPLOWO2_02_39_17 | reverse complement strand
CCTTTTGGAAAGAATTATTAAAGCCTCTTCCAATGAAGGTGATGTTGTTGCTGATTTCTTTGGTGGCGGGGGAACGACCTTTGCAGTTGCTATGAAATACAAAAGGAGGTTTATCGGCTGTGATTCCTCCAGGGTAGCGATTTCGGTAACTCTGGACAGACTGGTTAAAATCGGTGAGGAAATGAGCGGTGTAGAAAGCAATCTATCATCAAAAGAAAGCCATTTCCAGCCAAAACTACAGGCAGACGGAACGGTTGAGAAAGTTCCTAATATTGAGGTCTCATACCTCGGTGTCTATCCAGTAGATAAGTTTACTCATCTTGACCATGATTCTTTTATTGACTTTGTTCTCACCTGTTATGGGGCAAGTCATAATACTGCTGAAGGCATTGCTCATGGCTTTCGCCCACCGGCACAGCAGGAGCCAATTATTGTTGGTCCTGCAAATGCAAATGATTCTATTGATGCCCAGACTGTAAAAGCTTTCTTTGATGAGATAAAATCCCGTCTTGAGCCGAATAAGATGGTGCGTGCCAAGATTATTGGCTGGAGGTTTAATCGTCAGGTAGTTGAATATATTAAGGTCTTGCTGAGATATATTTATGAAAACACACTGCCTATGGAGATAGATTTAATCCCCCTTGATTCAAAAGAATTTAGGAAAAGGATTTTACAGCGTTATCAGGATGTTGACGAAGCAGAATTTTATTTAAGATTCTCCAAGCCACCTGTAATCGGCGACATAAGAGTTAAAAAAGTTGGAGAACTCGAATACGAATTTGAGGCAATGGATGCTTTCTCATCCAATGAGGACGGTTATCTGGTTAACTGCCAGTGGGACTTCGATTATCACGAAGGGCATTTTACCGCAGATAAGGATTATATCCTTTCACGACAGAAGGTCAAACCCAAAGGCAGGGATGAAAGATTTGAGGCAATACTTACAGCCAAATACAAATTTGAAAAAGAAGGCGAATACACCATCGCCTGCAAGGTGCAGGATAATCTGGCAGGAGAGACTGTGCTGGCGAAAAGGGTGAAGGTGGAGGAGTAAAAATGGCAAAGTATCAGAAAGAAGAAAAAATTCCGCCAAGTTTACCACCTACAAAAGCTATAGAATTGCTAAAGAAGCAAATAGAGCAGATTGATAAATTACTGCAATTGCATCATGATGATCCCGAATTCACTAAATGGGACAATTTTACTGAGCAGATTATTATTAAGACATTTGGTAAACCGCATGAAAATTTAACTGATTATACTTCCTCAAGATATGCTGGTGAAATTTGGGCAAATATGCCTGATGAAGCTTTCCAAGAGAATTTTGTAAAATCTCTTAACATTCGGAAAAAGCTTTTAGAAAGTTTTATTGAACAACTTGAAGCTTTTGGAGGTATCCAAAAAGAGCAAGAACTAATAATATCTAAAAGTATATCTTCAAGAAAAATATTTATTGTCCATGGCCACAATGAACAGGCAAAAACTGAGCTTGCACTTATTTTAACTCGTCTGGGGTTTGAACCGATTATTCTCCATGAACAACCCAGTCAAGGGATGACCGTTATTGAAAAATTTGAAAAACATTCAGATGTTGGATTTGCATTCATTTTATTGACACCAGATGATAAAGGATCTCAAAAGGGTCAAGAAGATAAACTTTTACCGAGAGCAAGACAAAATGTTGTCTTTGAATTCGGTTCGTTTGTGGGCAAACTTGGTAGGGAAAGAGTTTGTTGTTTATATACAGGAGATGTTGAACTTCCGTCTGATTTGCAAGGATTAGTTTATTTGCCATTCAAATCCAGTATTAATGAAGTGCGGTTAGATATTGTAAAAGAACTCAGGGCCGCTGGATATGAAGTTAAAATATGACAGATTCCGTATGAGGTGAAAATACACTGAAACCACAGATTACACAGATTAACACGGATTTAGCAGAATTAAGGAGGTTTTTATGAATACATGGAATGATGTTATGCAGGAAATTCAAGCAACTAAAAAGCAGACTCCTGACGGGAGAATTACTTTTGATATTGATGCGGTCAGGCGGAAGAAAATGCAAGATATAAAAGACCATACGAAAAGATCTCTTATTATTTATGCGGTTGATTTTCTTAATCACCGTAAAGCTCAGGTTGCTGGTCCAGGAATTGGATTAGATGAAGGGGATAAGGAGGGATTTAATGAAGTTACCGAAAATATTAAAAGTGATAAGGTAGACGTTCTTATCCACAGTCCAGGTGGTAGAGCTGAAGCGGTTCAATCTTTTGTAGAAATTTTAAGAAGTCGGTTTAAGTCAGTTAGATTTATTGTGCCAAATATCGCTAAAAGCGCGGCAACAATGTTGGTGCTTTCAGGTGATGAGATACTCCTTAACTCTGTCTCGGAATTAGGGCCGATAGACCCACAATTTATAATACCCAAAGGAGATGGTTCACGAATTATGGCTCCCGCACAGACGATTATTGACCAATTTGAAAAGGCGCAGGAAAATATTTCTAAAAATCCTAAACTTCTCGTTCCTTGGCTACCTATTCTCCAGCAGTATGGTCCTTCCCTCTACCAAGAAGCTCAAAATGCAATAGCACTTTCTAAAGAATTGGTAGAACAATGGCTGGCAAAGTATATGTTTAGAGATGACCGCGAGAAGTCCGCAAAGGCTAAATCTATTGCGGGTTATCTGGGCGACCATAATAATTTTAAATCCCACGCCAAGCGGATTGGATTACAGGATATCATCTCAATAAATGCTTTAAAAGACTTGAAAATAGTTAATATGGAAGAAGATAAAGAACTTAATAATAAAATATGGGGATTGTATCATGCAATTAGCATTACCTTTGGAATGACCCCTGCTTTTAAAATATTTGAGAACACGGAGGAAAGAGCATTAATTATTTCTTTGCAAATAGTAGAAATGCCTGGTCAGATATCACCTAAAGGTTAAGAAGTTGAAATGAGTTCGTTACTGTTATTGGTAGTTATAATTTCTGGTTCGTTTAAGAAACGGAAGGCTTCGGCGTATTCTTTCATCCCGATATCAAATATCTCAAGCGCCTCAGCGATTTCAGGATGTTCTTGTTTTACCTTTTCAATATCTTGGATTTGGTCTTTGTTTTGGGTTGTTGGTTTCATATGGTGTATGCTTAGAAAAAGTGACCTCCTTAACTACCCCCGATTTTTCAGGGCAGAGCCCGGGATCTCTTGTCATCGAGGAGGAACGTTTACTCTTTATAGTTAAAATTATAAGATTTTCAGGATAGATGTCAAGAAAAATTTTAGTTTTTATTTCAAAAGAGTATGAAAATAAAACTGGAAAGGGGCATAACCAACTGTAATCAAAAAGAAATTCTTAATCCTTTATTTTCAATGAACTAATATGCACTACTTTTTTAAACCACACAAGGAAAATTTTAGGGAATGGGTAAGGTCAGGATATATTGGAATGCCTGAGACTGGCATCGCCTTTTTAAAATACCTTTCCTCGCCCAGCTTTAAACCCAAGATGGAACTCTTTAGCGATAAGCAATGGAAGATGCAGCTTGAGGCAATACAGAGATGCATTTATTGCTTCGAAATCTTGGGAGAAAAAGACCTTTTGACCAATATTGTAACCGGCGGTGGCAAGACTACAGTTATTGGTGCAATGATTGCCTATATGATGAGTGTCCATGACCAGACTAAATTTTTAATCCTGACACCAAATACAATAGTGAGAGAAAGGTTGGTTGATGACTTTGACCTAAACTCCGAGACTTATATTTATGATACATTCCCATTTTTTACCAACTCATATGAACCGCTTAAAGATAGAATCTCTTTGCATATAATGAAGCCTTCTGAGGGTCCAGCAGGTATAAGGGCAGGCACAATTATTCTTGGTAATATTCATCAGATTTATGAAAGGACAGATAATTGGAAGGTTTTACGGGATAATGTGGAGTCTCTCTGTATCTTTAATGACGAAGCACATAATACCAAGGCAGAACAGTATGATGATTTGATAAATAAACTCAAACCAAAAAGATTTTTCAGGCTTGATACAACAGCTACCCCTGATCGTCTTGATGGTCTGCACCCTGACAGCAAGATGGTTTTTGTCTATCCGATTGCTGAGGCAATGCGGGATAAGATTATCAAAAGGATTGTAGTATTTCATCCTGATGTAAAAAAGGTTAAGCTAACCTATGAAGATTTAGAAACAGGAAAGACCATCTCAGCAGAGGAAGTGCCATGGGAGGAGATTGAACGAAGAAAAATAAGAGCTACACGATACATCACAAGCACCAATCCAATGCGTCAGCAGATAGCCATTGCTTTAGAGTTGTTAAAAAATCAACGAGTTGGAACCCCTCCAAAATTTAAGCCATTACTGTTTGTAGTAGCAATTTCAATTGAGGATGCAAAAAGAATTAAAGAAGAATTAGAGAAGGTCGGTAAGGACTATGGAATAAACAAAGTTCTTCTGGTAACTAATGAATCTGACGATGAAGCAAAAGATGCAGCGCGTGACTTAAATAAAAATCCTCAGACAGAATATGATGCTGTTGTTTCAGTCCTCATGCTCCGTGAAGGATGGGATGTGCGTAATATTTCTGTGATTTTGCTATTCCGTAAGTTCAGCTTTAAACAGATGTCCGATGATCAAATCTTTTCTGTTTATGGACCCCAGGTCATTGGAAGAGGCTTACGAAGGATGAGCAAAAATCCTGAGGATTGGGAATCACTTTTTGTTGTTGACCATCCTATATTAAAACACAAATGGCTCTGGGAACATTTGAAGGCTACAGAATATCCAGATGCATTAGACCCTGCAGGGGTTATTTTTGATGTAGAAAAAATTCCTGAAGAGAAGAGTATTGAAAAAATTGATGAAGGGGAAATAACAATTGAAAAAGCAGAAGAAAAACTCGATATTTCTTCTCTGCCTCCAACGCCTGAGCCCCCAGAGGTTGTTGAACCAATTTATGAATGGCAGAAGTTCCTGGATGAATACAAATACGATTTTTATAAAATGACCGTAACAGAAGATATTGAGCAGATAAAGAGCCTCAATCTTGATGCAGATTTAACCACCTTTGATAAAAATGTCCCTAAGATAGAAATTGAGCAGATAGCCAGAATCACAAAAACCGAGCAATGGACAATAGAAGAATTGAAAAAACAGTTAGTAAGGCAGATTCATCTAATCGCAAATAATGCTCTTTTGGAATATGACCGTAATCCTGATGAGAGACAGGCGGTTTTAGTAAAAATAATTAGAGAACATATTAAGAAAAGGTTTTTGTTAGGAACCGATATTGAAGAATCTGATAATGAGAGACAGTTACGCATTCTCTGGGCGATGATTGATCAGGTAAGGGATATATTTTTAAGGTTGGAATTAGTAGAAGGGATTTTTACAAAAAGATAACTCATGATTTCCAAAAAAGGGACATTAACTAATCTTAAAAAGAGTCTGTATGGTAAAGAAGATTATGATTCTACGCTTGAGCGTGAATATATGATTGAGTTAGAAAGAAATCCTTCAGTAAAAACATGGACGAAGAAACATGGAATCAAAATAACTTATAAGCTCTTAGGATTTACAAGACATTACCTACCTGACTTTTTAGTTGAATATAAAGACGGAAGTAAGGAGATTCATGAGACTAAGGGTTTACCCCTTCTTCTCTGGCTTTCAACAAAATTAAAAGGTCAATCAGCAGAAGAATTTTGCAGAGCTAATGGATTGAAGTATAAACTGATTACAAAAGGAAATCAGGCGTTTTATGGGAAGGTGTAAAGGGAATTTTACAGACGAGGAGCTTGTCTTTATAATCCACTACGACATCAAATACTACATGGGGCAGGAGAGTTGGGGCGGGAGAGTGAGGAATCTTGACTCAGAAATAACTTAAAAAAATGCTGGATTTTGATTTAATGTTTATTAGTAAATTATTAGTAAATATAGTCGGTAGAGATTATAGCCGATTGATAAATAAAGAAATATTGATTAGTAAATCATTTGTAAGTTTAGATGTATGAAAACCAAATAATGCCCAGCTGATGGGATAAAAGAATTTGCCGATAAATGAAAAGTTTGATATTATACATTCAAAGTAATCGTAATTTGTAATTCGCCAATCGCAAATTCAATTTTGCCATTATCGGGTCCTGTGCAACAGTGACCTGTGAACCCCGTCAGATCCGGAAGGAAGCAGCGGTAAGCAGAATCCACTGTGTGCCATAGGGGTGCCTGATAATGGCAAATAAAGTAAAACTTAATTAGCCACAGATAAACGCAGATTAAAAAAGTTAAAATGTAAAATTCAAAACCTATCCTGAAACGAGTTCAGTGTAAGTCCTGACGCGAGATTAGGATTTAGGAGTTCATTAGTTTTGATTTTATATATCTGTGTGTATCTGTGAAAATCTGTGGCTAAATTTTATAAAAGTATGTCATATCAAGTTTCAGCGAGAAAATGGAGACCACAAAACTTCAGTGAAGTTATTGGGCAGGTGCATGTTGTTAAAACCCTTAAAAATGCCATCCTGAACAACAGGGTAGGACATGCCTATCTTTTTTCGGGTTCAAGGGGTATAGGTAAAACTACTATAGCCAGAATATTTGCCAAGGCATTGAACTGCGATAAAGGGCCAACACCGGAACCATGCAATAATTGTGAGATGTGCAGAGAGATAACAGGCGGATTTTGTTCAGATGTAATAGAGATAGATGGAGCATCAAATACAAGCGTGGAAGATGTAAGAGAAATTAGGGAAAATGTGAAATACTCATCAGCCAAGGGGAGGTATAAGATTTACATAGTGGATGAGGTTCATATGCTTTCCAAGAGTGCATTCAACGCATTTTTAAAAACCCTTGAGGAACCTCCGGCTCACATAGTGTTTATATTTGCAACCACCGAACCAAATAAAATACCGGAGACAATAATATCCCGCTGCCAGTATTTTGAGTTTAAAAAATTATCTCTGAACGATACGATAGAACAATTGGTGAAGATTGCGAAGATGGAAGGGATAGAAATATCAAGAGAGATATTAACCCTTATTGCAAAAACATCTGAAGGCAGTATGAGGGATGCCCTTGTATCTCTGGACCAGATAGTCTCTTTTGGGAGTGATATTATAAAAGAAGATGATGTAAAAATGGTCCTCGGGCTTGTTGGCAGAGATGTCCTCAGAACATTTTTTGATAGTATACTGAAGAAAGATATTCAGAATATGCTGAGTCTTGTGAAGACCCTGAGTATTAATGGAACTGATTTAAGGTCATTTTGTAAGGAATTTTTAGAATATATAAGGGATATTATGGTAGTAAAAATTACAGCAGACCCAACAGGGCTCGTAGATTTTCCTCTTACAGAGGTTGAAAACCTTAAGTTTGAGGCAGAAAAAATAAGCATTGAAGAACTCCAGTATATGTTCAGTATAATTTTAAAAACAGAGACGGAGATAAAATATGTCTCCCAGCCTATCTTAGCTCTTGAAATGGCATTAATCAAGATGACTCAGATTGGCAAAGTATTGACAATTGATGAGATTTTAAAAAGGCTTGACAGCTTTGGTCAGAAAAACACCATGGGGGAGTTATCCACTTACCGCGGGCAAGATTCGGAAGAAAGTCCTGCCCCTGAAATGAGTGTATCAACTGCTGAGGGGGATGACAACCTGAAATTGTGGGGAAAGATTAAAGAGTCAATTAGTGCAAAAAAACCAATGTTAGGTGGTGTTCTTGAGGATATGAAACTCTCGGATATAAAGGGGGATGAGATTGTATTGAATTTTACAGGAAATAGTTCAGAATCTTTTTATCGCCAGACAATAGAATCAAATCGGGGTATAATAAAGGAAACTATCAGGGAGGTAATGGGTAAAGATTTCAGGATTATCTTTGAAGCCCGCTTGAATAATAAATCTTCAAAGGGAAATGGAATAGAGAAGTGGAAAAAGGAAAAGATTCAGGAGGTGCTTGATATTATACCTGGTGTGGTTTTACGGGAGATTAATGTAGAGTCTTCACTGCAGTAAGGACAATAATTACGGAGGTATTGTATGAATCCATTTGGCAATATTGTAAAGCAGGCACAGAAAATACAGGAAAGGATTGCTGAGGTACAGAAGGAACTGGTTAATAAACAGGTAGAAGCCTCGTCAGGCGGAGGGATGGTAACAGTCATAGCAAATGGCAGGCAGGAGATTTTATCAGTCAAGATAGACCCTTCTGTTATAAATTTGCAGGATGTTGATATGCTTGAAGACCTGGTAATAGCAGCGGTTAATGAAGCATTAAGAAAATCACAGGAACTTGTGAGTGAAGAGATGTCCAAGGTAACCGGTGGCATTAAAATACCGGGGCTGATGTGAACCTATAAAATTTCGCCACAGATTTTCACAGACTTTAAAAGTATTTAGACAGGATTAACAGGATAATCAGGATTAATTAAAGATAATTTTTTTCTTCTCTTGTTAATCCTGTATATCCTGTCTAATTTTAGATTTTTATTTTCTGTGTTTTTCTGTGTAAATCTGTGTCCTATTTATTATGAAGGGGCTTGAATCACTCTTTAAACTGATTGACGAGTTGAGGAAACTCCCCGGTGTAGGGAGGAAGACCGCTGAGAGGCTTGCATTTTATCTCCTCAAATCTCAGAGAGGTGAGGTTGAAGCACTTGCAAGGGCAATAATAGAACTGAAAGATAAAGTAAGGCTCTGTTCCACTTGTAGCAGCATTACAGAGACAGACCCATGTAATATCTGCAGTGATAAAAACAGGGAAAAGAATACATTGTGTGTTGTAGAAGAGCCACACGATGTTTTTGCAATAGAAAGGACTAAGGAATACAAGGGATGTTACCATGTACTGATGGGTGTCCTTTCACCTCTGGATGGGGTTGGCCCTTCAGATTTAAAAATTGAAGAGTTGTTAAAAAGGGTGAGGGATAACGGCGTAAAGGAAGTTATCATGGCAACAAATCCAAACCTTGAAGGGGAGGCGACTGCCATGTATATAGCAAAGATACTTAAGCCTCTCGGCATGAAGGTTACAAGAATTGCAAGGGGACTTCCAGTCGGCGGGGATTTGGAATATGCAGATGAAGTAACACTCACTAAGTCTATGGAGGGGAGACAGGAGATGTAAGCAATGAGCAACGAGCAATGAGTTTTTACTCATTGCTTAAAGTAGGGGGTTGTATGATTACAAAAGAAGTGAAACTGCCGGTTGTAAATGAGTTAGGATTTTATGAGATAAGGATGGAGAGTATTGGTGGTATGGGGGCGAATCTTGCAGGAAAAATCCTCGGGGAGGCAGGTGTATTAAACATGGGTTTTAATGGCTCTAACTTCTCAAGTTATGGCTCAGAGAAAAAGGGTTCTCCTGTCAAGGCATTTATCAGATTTTGTGCACCTGATGTAGAGGTGAGGGTGAATAGCCCTGTAATCAAACCTCATCTGCTTGCTATTTTTCATGAAGTCCTCGCAAAAACTGTCCCTGTTACACAGGGTGTTGGTCCTGACAGTATTATTGTTCTGAATACATCTAAAACCCCTGACGGGGCAAGGGAATTTCTAAAGCTCCACGGAGGGACCCTTTATTGTATAGATGCATTGAAGATAGCAATGGAAGAGAAGACAAGGATAAATACCGCAATATTAGGAGCAATATGCAAGGTATCTAAATTTTTAGACCCCGATGCAATAAAGGATATGATTGCAAAAAATCTCGGGAAAAAATATGCGAGTTTAATTGAACCGAATTTAAGGACATTTGACAGGGGTTGCAATGAGGCGGTATCAAAATACTTTAAGCCTGATGGCAAATATCCCTATATTCCATTCAGTAGAGAGGGTCAAAAAATAGGTTATTTTAATCAGCCCCTGGGAGGAATAATACCCGCTGCAGGAAACAGCATCACGAAAGACCTCTCTGCCAGCAGAGAAGGCTTCATCCCTGTACTTGATATAAGCAAGTGTACAAACTGTGGTGAATGTGATATTACATGTCCTGACTACTGCTTTGTATGGGAAGACGGAATAGACCCTAAAAAGGGAAAGCCGGCAAGGATATTAAAGAGGATTGTATATGAGCACTGCAAAGGGTGTTTGAGGTGTGTAGAGATATGCAAATTTGAGGCACTTACAAGTCATAAGGAGTTTGAGGTTAATAAATCCATTTTAGAAAAGGGTTTTACGGAAGGGTCTCAGGATTAATTCTTAAAATCAGGGAGATGATGTTTATGAAGACAGAGATATTGGAAAGAGAAAGGATATTACAAAGAGAAGACATTAAACAGGCTGTGGATTTTAAAAGTGGTAATGAGATGGCTGCACTTGCAGCATCCCAGATAAACTATCATATAATGGGTTACTATCCGATTACACCGTCAACTGAGGTTGCAGAGAATCTTGATGAGATGAATGCCAACGGTGAGCATGAAATTGTCCTCATTCCGGGAGATGGTGAGCATGGTGCTGCAGGTGTATGTTATGGAGCAACTACTGCAGGTGGCAGAGTTTTTAATGCTACATCTGCACAGGGATTACTGTATGCGATGGAGCAGTTACCCGTCCAGTCAGGGACACGATACCCAATGGTTCTTGATGTGGTGTGCAGGACAGTTTCAGGACCATTGAATATAAGAGGAGACCACAGCGACATAATGATGGCATTAAATATAGGCTGGGTCATACTCCTCGCAAAGGACCCGCAGGCTGTTTATGATATGAACATAATGGCACTAAAGATTGCAGAGCATGATGGGGTTAGACTCCCTGTGATTGTTGCATACGACGGATTTTTCACAAGCCATCAAAAAAGGAGGATAAGATATTTCTCCGATAAAAAAATTGTGCAGGATTTTCTTGGGGAATTTAAAATTCAAAACTGCTCTGTTGATGTGGATAACCCTATTACAATAGGTCCCTACATGAATGACCCGGACCTCATAAATAACAAAAAACAGCAGAGCATGGCAATGGAGACTGCGTATAAAATAATACCACAGGTCTATAAAGAATATGCAGAACTAAGCGGACGGAGTTACTCAATGGTGGAGAGCTATAAGACAGAGGATGCAGAGGCTATCCTCTTCATCCTTAATTCTGCGGCGGATACTGCAAGAAATATAGCAGATAAGTTGAGAAATATGGGTAAAAAGGTTGGACTTGTATACCCAACTGTTATAAGACCATTTCCTGCAAAGGAGATTGCTGCTGCATTGAGAAATGCAAAGGCTGTGCTTGTGGCAGACAGACAGGACTCCTACGGCGGTGGCGGTGGCAATATGACAATAGAGGTGAAGGCGGCACTCAAAGATGACCCCCAGAATCGTTCACTTATTTTAAGCAGAATCTACGGGCTTGGAGGGAAAGATTTCTATGAAGAAGATGCAGAACAGATGTTTGAACTTGCGCTTGAGGCAGTAAGAAAAGGGAAAGTAGATATTTCATATGACTACTTAGGGGCAACGCCGGGGGCACCGGATTTTGAGTTTGAAAAGGTAAGAGAACCGATAACACAGAAAGAATCAAGTCTTGGAATAATTAAGGTAACCAAAGATGAAAAAACAGGAAAACTTGAGGTAAAAGGTGTAAAACATGCAGAACTTACTGCAATGCCTCACAGAATTGCCGCTGGTCATGGTGCATGTCCGGGTTGTGGTATATTCCCCAGTATAGGGACATTCCTGAAAGGTATAGAGGGGCATGTAGTAATGCTATGGCATACAGGATGTGGCATGGTGGTAACAACAGGATATCCGAATACATCTTTCAATGTTACATATATACACAATCTCTTCCAGAATGGTGCTGCCACGCTGAGCGGGGTTGTTGAGATGTATAAAGAGAGGCAGAGAAGGGGTGAGATACCGAAAGACCAGGACATAACCTTTATCATGGTTACAGGTGATGGGGGGCTTGATATTGGGCTTGGTCCCGCACTTGGAACTGCCTTTAGGAATCACAATATGATTATACTTGAATATGACAATGAGGGTTACATGAATACAGGTCATCAGCTCTCATTTACAACACCTCTTGGACATGCTACGAGCACATCCAATGTAGGGACAGTGGGAGTGGGAAAGAAATTTCATCACAAGGATTCAGCCCAGTTATTTACAGCCTGCCATATACCGTATGTGTTCACAGCAGTAGAATCGCAGTACAGGGATTTAATAAGAAAGGCTGCAAAGGCGCAGTGGTATGCAAAGCATGAGGGATTGGTCTTTGGAAAACTTTTCTCATCATGCCCATTAAACTGGAGGCACCCCGATAATATTGCACAGTCGGTTGTTCAGGCTGCTGTAGACTGCAACTTCTTCCCACTTTATGAGGTAGAGCACGGAATTACAACAATAAACTATAACCCTGAAGAAAAAAAGAAAAAGGTTTCAGTTATAGATTGGCTTAAGCTGATGGGAAAGACAAAACATCTGCTAAAGCCTGAATTTAAAGGTGTTGTAGCAGAGTTTGAGAAAGAAGTGGAGAGAAGATGGAAAAGGCTCAAGGCAATGCACGAGAATCCACTTTTATAAGACTGTTGCCAAAAATTAAAAATTAATCTATAATTATCTCTCCTGTAAGAAAATTCCCCGGTAGCTCAATGGCGGAGCATTCGGCTGTTAACCGAAGGGTTGTAGGTTCGAGTCCTACCCGGGGAGCTGTTTTTCATTCATTTGCTTCCTTCTTTATCCCATATCTTTCATACTCTTTAAGAAAAGACAGGGTCTTTAAATCTTTCATCCTGTCTATGAAAACAATACCATTCAGGTGGTCTATCTCGTGCTGAAGGACTACAGCAAAGAAACCGGAGGCATTAATTGATACCTCTTTCCCTTTTCTATCCAGTGCATTTACCTTTACAGAAGTTGACCGGGAAACAACACCCCTGAAATCACCTACACTCAGACATCCTTCCCATCCATCTGCAACCTCCTCAGAGCAGTATGTAATAACGGGGTTTACGAGGATTGTGAGAGGTATGGTAGGAGTTTCTGCATACCTTAAACCATTAGCAGACTCTATGACTACTATTTGTCTTGACTCATGTATCTGTGGTGCTGCAAGTCCTACCCCTTCATACTCCCTCATTGTCTCAACCATATTGTCTATCAATTCCTGGACATCGGGCTTCCTTAACTCTTCCACAGTTAAAGGCAGTGCCTTTTTTCTTAAAACAGGATTTCCCAATCTGGCGACTTTTAATATTGACATAGAAACTCCTTTTGTTGCTGAAACATAATTATATTATACAAAAATAAAATGCAATACCAAAAAATATCTGCCTGTTTTGACTCTCCTATTTCCTCTCGGTATAATACCTTTGTCCATTCTCTCCTGAATGGATTTATGATAAGACAAATATGAAAAAATCTATAGTAGCCATTGTAGGAAGACCGAATGTGGGGAAATCTACCCTTTTTAATAGAATAGTCGGTAAAAGGGTTGCAATTGTAGATAATACCCCTGGCGTTACGAGAGATAGAAACTATTCTGATGTTACATACGATGATAAGGAATTTTCCCTGATAGACACAGGTGGTTTTGAGCCGGTAAATGTAGAAGGACTTATGAATCAGGTAATTGAGCAGATAATGTTTGCAATAGAAGAGGCGGATATAATTGTGTTCCTGACTGATGGTGCTGAGGGGTTAACCCATTCAGACAGGGAGATTGCAGAGATTTTAAGGAGGTCGTCTAAAAATGTGATACTAACTGTAAATAAGATAGATGATGTAAAACATGAGCTGCGGGTATTGGAGTTTCAGGAATTGGGATTTAATGATGTAATCCCCGTTTCAGCAGAACATAATATCGGAATAGAGAGTCTATTGGAAAAAGTATCTCTCTACCTCCCACAGTTTAAGGCAGAAGAATATCCTGAAGGTGTTATAAAGATTGCAGTCGTCGGCAGACCAAATGTAGGAAAATCGTCTTTTATAAATAAACTGCTTGGCAAAAAGAGACTTATTGTAAGCGAAACCCCTGGGACTACAAGGGATTCTATTGATAGCCTTGTAGAGATTAATAAAAGAAAATATCTCTTTATTGATACAGCAGGTATAAGAAAAAAGGCAAGGGTAACTCAGAGGCTGGAAAAATATAGTGTAATAATGGCATTAAAAAGTCTTGAGAGGTGCGACATTGCCATCCTTATTCTCGACGCAAAAGATGGCATTACAGAGCAGGATGCAAAGATAGCAAGTCTTACAATTGGAGCAGGGAGGGGGTGTATTTTAGCTGTAAATAAGTGGGATACAATAAAAAAGGACTATACGACGACTAACTTATTTACAGATGTTATAAGGGAAAAATTGAAATTTTTGCCCCATGCACCAATTATCTTTATCTCGGCACAGACGGGTCAGAGGGTGAAAAATATTTTACCCCTTGCAGATAGGGTATTTTCAGAATATTCAAAAAGGCTGCAAACTCCCAGATTGAATAAAATTTTTCAAAAGATTGTAAACAGCAGGCCGCCTTCAGCCTTTAAAGGGAGGGCAATTAAATTCTATTATATTACCCAGGTCACTGTTAAGCCCCCTACATTTAAGGTTATTGTCAACTATCCTGAGGGTATCCAGCCATCCTATGAAAGATACATCCATAATAGACTGAGGGAAAATTTTGGCTTTGAGGGAAGCCCCTTAAAGGTTTTTTTCAGGGAAAGAGAAGGGAGGGGGTAGGGGGGGCTCCAGTCCACCGACCCTTACCCCTATCAGCCTCACCTTCTTTTTTAATTCAAACCGCTTTAGGCAGTCAAATGCAGCCTTTCTTATCTCTTCTTCTGAGTCTGTGGATTTAGAAATGGTCTTTGCCCTCGTATGAGTTTCAAAATCACTAAACCTCACCTTTACTGTAACTGTCTTCCCTTTATAGCCTGACTCCTTCATTTCATCAATGACATCCCTTGTAAGCCCTGCAAGTGTCTTTGCTATCACCTGCCAGTCCCCTGTATCCTTCTCAAAGGTTATCTCCCTGCTGTGAGATTTTGGCTCCCAGTGTGTGACGAGAGGGCTTTCATCTATGCCCCTCGCTGCATTATAGAGATAATCTCCATGGGATTCTCCAAATTCCTCAATAAGTTTATCAATTGGCAATGAGGCAAGTTCTCCTATTGTTTTAATGCCCATATTTTTTAGATATGTCTCTGTCTTAGGTCCCACACCCCACAGTTTCCTTACAGATAACTGCCAGATGCGGCTCCCTATCTCATCATCTTTAATTATTGTCAGACCGTTGGGTTTCTGCATATCGGAAGCAATCTTTGCAAGAAGTTTATTAGGTGCTATGCCAATAGAGCATGTAAGCCCTGTCTCTTCTTTAATCCTTTTTTTAATATTTTCTGCAATCTCTTCTAAGGGCTTATCTATCTGGGATATATCAAGAAATGCCTCATCAATTCCCATATCTTCAATTACAGTTGTAAATT
>Ga0155941_1084_pt1 | contig 20884 bp, 16 predicted proteins | sample RifCSPlowO2_02_FD_107595 | JGI IMG/M metagenome (GOLD analysis project Ga0155941, IMG submission 107595) | Nitrospinae bacterium RIFCSPLOWO2_02_39_17 | reverse complement strand
CCATACATAGGTAACATAATTTTCATCAAATGGAAGTGGTATTCCCCATGACAACCTTTCCTTTGGACGGGAGATACAGAGGTCTCCTAATGGTCTTCCAAGAAAACCCAGAACTTCATTTCTACGGCTTTCGGGCATTATGAATCGTGGATTATCTTTTATATATTGAATAAGCCAATCTTGATATTTGCCCATCCTGAAAAAATAGTTCCATTCTTTTATATATTCAACCTTCCTGCCGCAATCAGGACAATTACCATCCTTGAGGTCTTTCTCCATCCAGAACCTCTCATCTGAAAGGCAATACCATCCTTCATAGCTCGCTTTATATATATCCCCTTTATCAAATAATATTTGAAGTGCCTTCTGAACCGCCCTTTTATGCCTCTCCTCCGTGGTTCTTATGAAATCATCATTTGAGATATTTAGTTTTTCCCAGAGATTCTTAAATGATATATGCAGCTCATCTGCATGTTTTTGAGGGGCAACCCCCCTTTTCTCCGCTGCCTGCTGAACCTTCTGCCCATGCTCATCTGTCCCTGTCAGAAAAAATACCTGATAACCGCAGAGCCGTTTATATCGTGCCATGACATCTGCCGCTACAGTGGTATAGGCATGCCCTACGTGAGGAATATCGTTTACATAATAGATAGGTGTGGTTATGTAGAATTTTTTGTTATGTGTCATTTTATATAGCTAATACTGCAAGAGTTTTTTGAACGACTTTTTAACTTTTCTTTGGTCAATAATGTAATAGTTTATAAAATAAGGCAAAGAGAAAATTAACGGAAGTGAAAAAAGCTCTTGCAGTATATTTTTTATTATCCTGTCAACTGTAATCTCTTAATTCCCTTTGCTTGTCCTGAATTCTCATCTACATCAATTACAACACCATTAAACTGCCCCTCGCCGCCTGCCATCTCAAACTTCTTAGGCATCTTTGTAAGAAACTTCTCTAATGCAAGTTCCTTTCTAATACCTATGACAGAGTTGGATGGCCCTGTCATTCCCACATCGGTAATATAAGCAGTACCGCCTGAGAGTATCTTTTCGTCCGCAGTCTGGACATGCGTATGCGTCCCGATTACAGCACTTACCCTCCCGTCCAGATACCAGCCCATTGCAATTTTTTCTGATGTCGCCTCGGCATGCATATCAACTATTGTAACCTTTATCCCGTTATGCTGTTCTGATGAATTAAGTTTGGATGATTTCACCTTGGCAATCTCTCTATCTGCTACCTTGAACGGACAATCAAGACTGTCCATGAACACCCTCCCTGAGAGATTCATAACACATATTTTTATCCCTGTGCGTGTCTCAAAGATTCCACTCCCGGATCCAGGAACCCCCTCCTCAGGATAGTTTGCAGGGCGGAGTATCCGCCTGTCTTCATCTATAAACTGCACTGTCTCCTTTTTATCCCATATATGATTGCCAGAGGTAAGGACATCTATCCCATAATTAAAAATCTCATTGGCTATCTCCCTCGTAATGCCAAACCCGCCTGCGGCATTCTCACAATTGGCAATAGAAAAGTCTATCTTCATCTGATCAACAACCTTAAATAAGGTATTTGCCAGAACCCTCCTCCCGACTTTCCCCACTATATCTCCAACCAATAATACCTTCATATTTAGTGTTTAGTGTTAGTATTTAGTGTTAGTAGTCACTACCACTGACACTAACACTGGTTTTATCTTGCGTATTCTATTGCTCTAACCTCTCTTAAAACCGTTACTTTAATCTCCCCGGGATATGCCATGTCTGCCTCAATCTTTTTTGCAATATCCTTTGCAAGAAACATGACCTCTGAATCATTCAGCTTGTCAGGTTCAACAATAACCCTGATTTCCCTTCCTGCATGTATTGCGTATGCCTTATCCACACCCTTAAAGGAGTCGCAGACCTTTTCAAGCTGCTCCAATCTCTTGACATAACTCTCCAACATCTCCCTTCTTGCACCAGGCCTTGATGCCGATAGTGCATCCGATGCGGCTACAAGGACTGCTATAATAGACTCAGCCTCAACATCTTCATGATGTGATGCAATGGCATTTATTACTATCTTTGATTCATTATATCTCCTCGCAAGGTCAACACCTATCTGTGTATGTGTCCCTTCTGTCTGATGGTCTACTGCCTTTCCAATATCGTGGAGGAGACCTGCCCTCTTTGCCATCTTAACATTGGTCCCAAGTTCAGCAGCCATCATGCCGCACAAGAACGCCACCTCTTTTGAATGCTGGAGCACATTCTGCGAATAACTTGTCCTGTATTTTAATCTGCCAAGGAGTTTAATTACCTCAGGATGCAGGCCGTCAATTCCCACCTCAAAGGCTGCCTTCTCTCCCTCTTCTTTTATGGAGATTGCAACCTCCTTCTTTACCTTCTCAACAACATCCTCAATCCTCCCGGGATGTATCCTTCCGTCTGATATAAGTCTCTCAAGGGTTATCTTTGCAACCTCCCTTTTAATAGGGTCATAAGAGGATATTGTGACAGCACCCGGGGTATCATCCACTATAAGGTCAACCCCTGTCGCAATTTCAAGTGACCTGATATTTCTCCCTTCCCTACCTATGATTCTGCCCTTCATGTCATCATCCGGCAGGTCAACTACAGATACTGTGGTTTCTGCAACATGGTCAGCGGCACATCGCTGAATCGCAAGGCTGATAATCATCTTTGCCTTATCCGCCGCTGTTGCCTTAGCCTCATCCTCAATCTTTTTCATCAGGTTTGCCGCCTCAAACCTTGCATCATTTAGGAGTTTTACCTTTATCTCTTCCTTTGCCTGCTCGGCAGTCATGCCTGAAACCCTTTCCAGCCTTTTAAGTTCTTCTTCAATAAGAGAATTATACTTCTGCTCAATGCCCTTTATCTTCGCTTCGGAATTTGCTATATCTTTCTCCCTGCGGCCTATATCTTTATCCTTGCGGTCTATTAATTCTATCCTCTTTTCAAGATTCTCTTCCCTCTGAAGAATCCTTTTCTCTAAGAGATGAACCTCATTTCTCTTCTCATGCGTTCCTTTTTCAAACTCTGCCTTGAGCTTATACAAGCTCTCCTTTGCCTCTAATAGTGACTCTTTCTTTTTATTCTCCGCCTCTTTCTCCGCCTCAAGAACTATCCTCTTTGCAAGCGATTCAGCAGTTTTGACTTTTATCTCTGCAAAAATCTTACGAATCAGGTATCCCAAAAGGATACCTATTAGAAATATTGCGGCTAATATTATCACCAGCTTAACACTTATAATCATATTGTCTCCCCCCTCCTCAAATTAGTAATATGTTTATGACAGTCAATTACCCTTTTCTCGGTTATAACCTTATCAATAATAAAATCATGACTATCTACTGGTATCTTACCTACTACCTGAAAATCAAAGGCAAGCCCTATGGTCTTAACATCCTTGGAAAGCCTCTTAAGAAACCTGTCATAAAATCCCCTCCCAAATCCTATGCGGCTGCCAGACTCATCAAATGCCACACCAGGGACAATAACCATTCCTATTCCGTACATTAGATTTATGTGCGGGATAACTTCCCCTGATTTGCCTTTATTTGTAAATTCCGATACTAAAATATTTTTATTTTTAAAATCAGTAACCGGCAAAAAAACCCGTTTTTTCATATCAATAGCCCTTTTTATCATCCCTCTTGTCTGCACCTCTTTCTTAAATGCATCGTAAAACAAAATATTCTTACTCTCTAAAAAATCTTTATATTCAAACAATCTTTCTTCAATCTGAATACTCACATCTCTTATCCAATCATTATCAAGTCCGTTTCTCAAAGAGAGTATTCTTTTTCTTATCTCCTCTTTCAAATGGGTATTGCTATTTTTCATGTGAAAAGGGCAATTTAACCACAAAGAACACAGAGATTTTAAAAGCGGCTTAACCGGTTTAAACAGTTTAAACGGTTTAATCCGGTTTTTTCCTCTGTGAACAATGTGGATAATTTTGAAGATATTCAGGAAGGTTTAGATGGGTAAAAACAAACTATCAGCAGATTAAAAAATTACAGGGCTTAAAAGTTTCTGACAGAAAGTATCTCTATTATTTGATTCAGCATGCAAGATATAAGATTCATTATTTACAACCCTATCATATATCTTGTGGTGTAGTCGGGACACTGCTACGAAGGAGCAGCCTATAAAATTACCACACCATTTATTTAAGAAGGAATTCATTATCCCTGTGATTAATATTTTGACATGCCTGCAGACAGAGAAACCTATTAATCTATCAAAAAATATTGTCAGAAATTTCATATACTTAAGCCCAATATTCTTAACCATCATTTTCCCCAAAACCTTTAGAATATCAATAAAATTAATCCCCCATCCTATGCCGTATGAAAAAGATATTCTGAACCTGGCAAACCAGGTGGGATCCGCATGGGCTACTTTAGGTTTCCTGCTTAACGCAGGCATACACACCATAGCCACAAATTGGTTCCCATTCTAAGCGTAATGGATCAAAAATTCTTCTCCACCTCGCGCATGATAGGGGATTAAATCTATCTTACTCCATCCACCAATAAACTAACATAAAAAAATTATTTCATCAAGGAAAATTTTTTGTATTTTCCTCAATCATTTTAATTAATCTTTCAATCCTTTCATCAGACTGAAGAGCCTTGTCTTCACATTTCTTTTTAACCTGAAAAAGGTCGTTTGCTATATCAATTGATGCAAGGATATATATCTTATGCGACGATATGGCAGAATAATTCTCAGCCACTTCTCTTATCTTTTTATCTACAAAATCTGCAACTTCAGCGGTGTATGAAGGGTCTGAATCGCTTCTGATAGTATATTTCTTACCAAAGATTTCAACCTGTGTGGTGTATTTCATTTCCCTCTATCCCCAGCCCTTCCAAATTCTTCAGCATGCTGTCAACCTTTAGTTTTACAGACTCCCTCTCTTTTGTGAGCATAGCATTCTCTTTTTCCATCTGGCTGATTCGGTTCTTCAAAGAGGTGTTTTCATTCTTTACTTTTGAAAGGCGGTCTATCAATATCAATATATTGGATTCAAGCTTGTCTAACTTTGAAATATCCATAGGCAAAATATAACCCTACTCCAAATTTATGTCAAGAAAATTGCCTTTTCAAATATAATTGGTTATTATCTTACTGTAAAATATAAAATCAGCCACAGACTTTTACTAACTAAAATCTTCTTAATTTTTTTATCTGTGTTTATCTGTGTAAATCTGTGCCTAAAAATCTTTTTTTATTTTATGAGGGTATTAGAGGATGAAAGTAGCTTTTACAACAATCGGATGCAGGTTTAATCAATTTGAGACTGCCGAGATGGAAGACTTATTTATGGAAAAGGACTTTGAGATAGTCCCATTTTCAGACAATGCGAATATCTATATCATCAATACATGCACAGTAACAAACAGGAGCGACTACCGATGCAGACAGACTATAAGGAGGGCAATTCAGACAAATAAGGACGCCTTTATTGTCGTAACAGGCTGCTACTCTCAGATAAATCCTGAAGAGATAGGCTCTATCAAAGGGGTAGATATGATTTTGGGCAATATGGAAAAACTAAACATAGTCAATTATCTTGAGGAGTTTAACGCATTTAGAAATGGAAAAAAAGAGATAAAAAAACTGGATAATACAAAGATAGTCGTCGGAGATATGAATTCGTCAAGAGAATTTAAGTCCCGCAAGATTTCAAATTTTTCAGGGAGGACGAGTGCATATTTAAAAATCCAGACAGGGTGTGATCAGACATGCTCATTTTGTATTGTCACAATTGCAAGGGGACCGAGTATAAGCGAGAAGCCTGAAGTTATCCTGAATCAGGCACAGGAGCTATCAGATTCAGGATTTAAAGAAATTGTCTTGACAGGGGTTAACCTCGGAAGTTATGGAGACAACCTTAAGCCAAAGACAGGACTCTCTGACCTTGTTGAAATGCTGACAGATGTAAAGAGCATAGAAAGGATAAGGCTAAGCTCCATAAATCCAAGAGAAGTGAGTGATAGACTTATCTCTCTAATGAAAAAATCTAAAAAAGTATGCAGACACCTCCATATACCTTTACAAAGCGGCGATAATGAGATACTCAAAAGTATGCGAAGAGATTACAGTTCTGGATTCTATAAAGACCTCATAATGAAATTAAAGAGTAATATACCTGATATAGGCATTGGTGCAGATGTGATTGTGGGATTCCCCGGCGAGGATGAGGAAAAATTTAAAAATACATACAGGCTTATTGAAGAACTCCCTTTGAGCTACCTTCATGTATTCACTTACTCTCAGAGAGAGGGGACTGATGCATTTGGATATGAAGGACAGATAACTGAATCTGTAAAAAAGGAAAGGGGTTCACTCGTCAAAAAACTGGGAGAGCATAAATCAAATATATTCAAAGAGGGTTTCATAGGAAAGATATGTAACGTGCTTATTGAAAATACAAGGGATAGGGAAACAGGGCTGTTGAAGGGATATACAGATAATTATATACCTATCATGTTAAAAGGCGGAAATGGGTTAATGAATAAGATTGTGAGTGTTAGAACAACTAATACATCAGGCGATGCAGTCATTGGTTAATCAGCCTAATAATAATGAAACAAACCGGTATCATCACTTTAACAACTGACTTTGGGCTATCCGACCCCTTTGTTGGAATAATGAAAGGGGTAATGCTCGGGATAAATCCTTTAATAAAATTTATAGATATCTCCCATCTAATTGAGCCTCAGAATATAATACAGGCTTATTATACTTTAAAATTCTCTTACAAATATTTTCCCTCTGGGACAATACACCTGTCTGTTGTTGACCCTGGAGTTGGAAGTGAGAGAAGACCAATATTAATAGAGTCAAAGGACTATTTTTTTATTGGGCCAGACAATGGCATCTTCTCCTTCATATTTAAAGATGACCCATCAGTAAATATAATTGAGCTTACAGAGAAAAAATTCTTCCTTCCCTCTTTAAGCCAGACATTCCACGGAAGGGACATATTTGCAAGTGTAGCAGGCTGGCTATCAAATGATGCCAAGCCCTATGAGTTCGGCATACCTATTAACAATCCTGCCATCCTAAAAACCCCTGAACCAGATATAGGAAAGGAAAAAATATCAGGAGAGGTTATACATATTGACAGATTCGGAAACCTGATAATAAATATATCTGAAGCCCAATTTCATTCACTTGTCAATGGGAGAGATGGCAAAGTTAGGATAAAGATAAAAAATTTTATTATTCCATCCCTCTGCAAATCTTACTCCGAGGCTGTTGCTCAAAAACCTTCTTCTATCATTAACAGCTGGGGACTATTGGAGATTTTTATCAAAAATGGCAACGTAAGTAAAAAACTGAAAATTAAAAAAGGCAATAAAGTTGTAATAGGTTTATGAGTTTTTGAGTTTGTCGGTAAATTTGGCATAACTCATCAACTCACAAACTCACCAACTCAAAAAGTATGGACTCTTTTCTCTACATATCCTCAGCCTTCCTTTTAGGTGCCTTTCATGCCCTGGAGCCAGGTCATGGCAAGATGATACTCATGACATATCTGGTCAGCTCCAAGGGAAGAATTATTGATGCAATTCTGTTAGGTACTGTTGCAACATTCACCCATACATTCAGTATCCTTATCCTTGGCATATTTACAAGCATCTCATCCACTGTTTTCATGCATGAGACTGTTGAAAGCATTACAGAAATTATAGCAGGCATACTTGTCTTAATAGTCGGCATATGGATGTTAATATTAGGATTCAAAAATAATCATACCCATACTGATGGGCATATCTATAAAAAAAGAGAGGGACTAATTGGATTAATAACAATCGGAATATCAGGAGGCATAGTCCCCTGCCCTGCCGCATTGGCTGTTCTGTCAGTTACCATTGCAGGAGGGAGGGCAACTGACGGATTTCTGCTCGTCCTCATATTCAGCCTCGGGCTCGGTGCAGTATTGATAGGGATGGGGATACTCTTTGTAAAGGCATCTAAATTCTTTGAAAGGTATATAGAGGGTGTGTTTAGCAGGAGGTCAAGGATTATAAGTGCGGTTCTGATTACAATACTCGGTTTATTTCTTTTACTTAAAAACATGCTCCCCCACCTTTTTCTTGTCCCCTAACTCAAAGTCAAACCAAAAGTTTTGTTGACATAATGAAAGCAAATGGGTTATCATTTATAAAAGTGATAATGGTTATCAATTTCATTGAATGATTTTATTTTTTGGGGTCTTATTTGCACGAACATCATCTTAAATCTGAAGAGGCTGTAAACGGGGCATCCACAATTGTCCTCCTCGGCAATCCAAATGTAGGAAAGAGTGTAATATTTGGCTTGTTGACAGGGAAGTATGTGGATGTATCAAATTACCCTGGCACGACTGTAGAGGTAAGTAAGGGAATTATGCCGTTTCATAAGAATGGCAAATTGGTGCTGATTGACAGTCCTGGAGTAAACAGCCTCATACCAAGGTCTGAAGATGAAAGGATAACGAGGGATATATTGCTTGACAAGAAACATGAAGGGGTCGTTCAGGTCGTTGATACAAAGAATCTTAAGAGGGGATTGCTAATCACACTTCAGCTTGCAGAGGCTGGAATTCCTATTATTCAGGTGCTCAATATATATGACGAGGCTACTGAGAGGGGGATTGAGGTAAATAGAGGAAAGCTGGCGGGCATATTGGGCACAAGGGTAATACCCATGGTGGCAACGGAGAGGATGGGACTGTCTGATTTAAAAAGGGATATTAATAATCTTCGTAAATCTTCCATTACAACCAATTTTAATGAGCATATAGAAAATGCAATAAAAGAGCTTTCAGCAATCCTTCCTGAGACATATATTTCAAAAAGGGGGTTAAGCCTCATGCTCCTATCAGGAGATGATACCATTATCACTAAGCTTAAAGAGATGTCGCCTGAATTAGATTTAAACAGGGTTAAGAAAATTATTGACGGGACACAGAATCATTTTAAAGACCCTTTAAGCTATGTAATCCAGAGAGAGAGGCAGACTGTAATAGAAGATATATACAATCAGTGTGTAAAGAGTGAGGGTGGGACAGCAGCAGTAATCAGGACAAAGATTGGCAATTACTCCATGCATCCTGTATGGGGCATTCCGATACTTCTATTCGTCCTGTATTTTATGTATAAACTCGTAGGTGAATTTGGCGCCGGAGTGGTTGTAGATTTCATGGAAGAAACTATCTTCGGTCAATATATAAATCCCTGGCTTACAATTCTCATAGATTCCATCATACCAATCCAGATTGTCCACGATGCTTTTGTTGGAGAATACGGAATAATCACCATGGGCGTTACTTATGCCGTATCTATAGTCCTGCCGATTGTAAGTTTTTTCTTTATCTTCTTCGGCACTTTGGAGGATTCAGGTTACCTGCCGAGACTTACAGTGATGTCTAATAAGATTTTTAAAAAGATGGGACTGAGCGGAAAGGCTGTACTGCCGATGGTTCTGGGACTGGGATGCGATACGATGGCTACACTTACTGTGAGAATCCTTGAGACGAGGAAGGAGAGGATTATTGCAACACTTCTGCTTGCACTTGGAATCCCATGCTCTGCCCAATTGGGCGTTGTCATGGGGATGCTCGGCGGGATTTCAGAGAGGGCACTGTTTTTTATTGTAATAACTGTCCTTCTTCAGCTCTTAATAGTAGGGTATCTGGCATCAAAGGTTGTCCCGGGAAAATCATCCGATTTTTTCATGGAACTACCCCCTATCAGAATTCCAAAATTTTCAAATATCTTAAGAAAGACATATTACAGGGTAAAGTGGTTTTTAAAAGAGGCTGTGCCTCTATTTATTATAGGGACATTCAGTCTATTTATTTTGGACAGACTCGGCGCCTTAAAGATTATAGAGAAGATAGCAAACCCTGTTGTAACTGGAATTCTTGGGCTGCCTGACAAGGCTACATGGGCATTTATCGTAGGCTTCTTAAGAAGAGATTATGGTGCGGCGGGATTATTTTATCTTCAAAAAAATAATCAGCTTGATTTGATTCAGACAACTGTCGGTGTTGCAGTTATGATACTTTTTGTCCCCTGCCTCGCAAACTTCCTTGTAATAATAAAAGAGCAGGGCTTAAAGAGGGCAACGATGATTGTATCTTTTATATTCTTCTATGCAGTATTTGTAGGGTGGGTTTTGAATCTACTCCTGCACAGTATCAGAATCCTCTGACGATCTACTTTAACCACTCTACTGATTAAATACCATTAAAAGGTTATTTCTCATAATTTCTGAGGCACAATTTTTACAAATCTCTTTTTCCCTATCTTAAGTATATATTCACCTCGCCTTAACTTCTTCTCTATATCTGTCACTCTCTCTCCATTTACAGTAACCGCCCCTTCTTTAATCAATCTCCTTGCCTCTGAACTGCTTGTTGGCGGAACTGTTGTAGATATTATACGCGGCAGCCACAGTTCATCTCCATCCCACTTTAATTCTACAACAGGCATATCATCCGGAAGCTCCCTCTGGCTGAATACTTTTTCAAATTCCCTCTGTGCATCAGATGCCTCAATCTCACTATGAAATCTCCGAATAATCTCACTTGCCAGCCTCTTTTTTAGTTCCATAGGATGTATGGAACCATCCTTTATTCCCTTTTTAAATTTCTCAAGTTCATCCATACTAATATCACTCAGGAGTTCATAATATCTTACCATCAACTCATCCGATATTGACATTATCTTTCCGAACATCTCCTTCGGAGATTCTGTTATGCCGATATAATTGCCAAGACTCTTACTCATCTTTTGAACTCCATCTGTCCCCTCTAAGAGAGGCATCATAACAACCACCTGTTCCTCCACCCCCATTGTTTTCTGCATATGTCTTCCCATAAGGAGATTAAAACGCTGGTCAGTCCCGCCTAATTCTATATCAGCCTTTAAATAAACCGAATCATAAGCCTGAAATAGTGGATAATAGAATTCAAGTATAGTTATCTCCTGCTGACTGGCAAACCGTTTTTTAAAATCTTCTCTCTCAAGCATCCTTGCTACTGTCCGCATTGCACCAAGCGATACAACTTCCATTGCACTCATTTTTGCAAACCATTCACTATTAAATCGTACCTGGGTTTTTTTGGGGTCAAGGATTTTAAATATCTGTTCTTTATAGGTTTCGGCATTTTTCAATACATCTTCCCTTGTTAACGACTTTCTTGTTTCAGACCTTCCTGTTGGGTCTCCAATTATTCCGGTAAAATCACCGATTAAAAATATCACCTCATGCCCCAACTCCTGAAACTGCCTCATCTTATGGATTAATACCGTATGCCCAAGATGAATATCAGGTGCAGTTGGGTCAAATCCTGCCTTAATCTTAAGGGGAACACCTGCAGAGATTGACTTTTCAAGCTTTTTCACAAGATCATCGTCCGTTATAATCTCTACAGTCCCTCTTTTTATGATTTTAAGCTGCTCTTTAATGTCTTTAGTTGACATAGTGATATAATTAAAAGTCAAAGTTCAAGCGAAGATAATAGAAGAAGGGGTTGAAGGGTTAATAGTTTAAGCACTCAATTTTCATTTCACCTTAATCTTCAGTCCTTTTATTTTTTTTCTGAGTGTATTTCGGTTTATGCCTAATATTTCCGATGTCTTTACCTGATTCCCTTTAGTCTCGTTAAGAACCATTCTTATAAGGGGTTCTTCAACAAGATTGATTATTGTGTCATATAAATTACCATTATCTAAATGCTTCATTTTGGATAGATGTTTTTGGAGTTTGCTTTTGAGGACATCTTCAAATGTGCAGCTACACCCCTCTTTTTCTTTTGCCTCACGAATCTCTTTCATAAAAATAACCTGCCCGTCATTGATGCTAAATTTTGAAACGATTTTACCTCATAGGGTAAAAGGGGTATAAATTTACTAAATCAACTTTTGATTTAACCGAGGAATGAATAATATTATCAAAATTAATAACCTTGTCAAGAACAAAAATATTTAGTTTTTAAAATCTGTGATAGAATACAGACTTACGCCAAATAGAGATGAACAAAAACCTGATTAAACCACTGAGACACTGAGGCACAGAGAGAAACAAAAACAAAAAAGATTAAGGAGAAAGGGAGAAGATGGAGAGATAGAGAAAAGGGAAAATAAAATATTTTTTCTACTCCCCATTTCTCTTTATTGTTTTCCTCTGTGTCTCCGTGCCTGTGCAAATTTTTATAATTTCCTTTACATGAACGAGCTAAACTCAAAAAACATATTAATTGTAAGAATAGGTGCGGTGGGAGATGTGCTGATGGCAACACCGCTTGTATCAGCCATTCGGAGGGCATACCCTGACTCTCATATCGGATTTCTTACATCCCATTATGCTATGCCGCTTCTTCAATATAATAAAGAAATTGACGCACTCTATTCTATAAAATACCGCAAATTACCATTTTGGTTAAGCAGAGAGAAGCAAAGGCTCACAAATGAAATGAGAAAGAAAAAATGGGATGTAATATTTTTGCTTGAGAGTAATCCTATCTTTGCCTCTCTTATAAAAAAGTTTAATGCAGAAGCTGTCTATGGCTTCAAAGGGGAAACAAACGGCTATCTTACGGATAGTATTCCATTTTTACCCGACTCCCATGTCATATCCAATTTTTTAAAACTCGGCTCACTACTTGGAAAGGATTTTGGCGAATTCCCAATGAAGCTCTCATGGAATGATGCTGCTGCAGAAAAGGTAAAGACCATACTTAATAAGCTTCCATATAGTTATCCCAGAATTGCAATTCATGCAGGCTTTGGTCCCTCTGGAAAAAGGGGCAGAAAGGCAATTGGTGTAAGAAGCTGGCCAATTGACAGGTTCAAAGAAACTATCGTAAGGCTTAACAAAGAAACAGGTGCATCCTTCATCCTCACAGGCACAGCAGAAGAATTTACTACAAATGAATCTATAACAAAAGGATTGAAATTCCCCCTCTTGAATTTAGCAGGCCAGACAACAATCCCCGAGCTTGGTGACTTATTAAAAGAAATGGATATGCTAATATCAATAGACTCTTCCCCCGCCCATATTGCCGCCGCTGTTGGAACACCTTTGATTGTTTTGTGGGGTCCATCAATAGAAGCAAAGATGAAGCCTATGAGCTTAAATTCTCCTGTTGTTATAATAAATAAAAATCTCCCATGCAGCCCATGTTATGAGACCCCAAGAAAGGATAGCTGCAGGAATAATATATGTATGAAAGAGATACATGTGGAGGAAGTTGTTGAGGCAGCAATTAAACTGCTTAAAACATAGCAGGATTCAAGGGATCAAGGGTCAAGGGAATATATAACACTTGAACCCTTTATTATTATGATGAATAAACCAATGGGCATAAAAAAGAGACTCCTATCCTATACCCGCCCTTATTGGGGAAGGCTTATAGCAGGCATCCTTCTGGCTGTTGTTGTCTCTATTGCTACAGGTGCTGCTGCATGGATTGTAAAGCCTGTCATGGATGATATATTTCTGAGTAAAGACACAGCCCTTCTCAAGATACTGCCAATAGGATTTATTCTTATTTATACAATTAAAGGTTTGGCACGATATGGACAATCATATCTGATGAGGTCAATAGGGCAGAAGATTATAACACGGATAAGAAATGAGCTATATGAACATATACAGAAGATGCCCCTATCCTTTTTCCACAACACACCATCTGCAATTCTCATGTCCAGAATAACAAACGATGTGACTATGCTGGGGCATGTATCATCTCAGGTTGTTGCAGATTTTTTCAGGCAGTCTTTCACATTTTTTATTCTTTTAGGCCTGACATTTTACAGGGAATGGAAGCTCGCCACTATTGCACTTGTTGTATTTCCATTCATCGGCATCTTCATTGTCAGTATCGGAAGGAAATTGAGGGTACTCAGCAGGAAAAATCAGGAAAAGATGGCTGACTTAAATATTATCCTTCAGGAGACATTTACAGGTAATAAGATTGTAAAGGCATTCGGGATGGAAGAGTATGAAAATAAAAGATTTATGAATGAAAACAGGAAACTCTATGACATAAGCATGGGGGAGACGAAGAGACATGAAATGGTATCCCCCCTGATGGAGTTGTTTGGTGCAATAGGTACAGGTTTGGTTATATGGTATGGAGGGTATCAGGTAATAAGCGGTGCTACAACACCTGGCACTTTTTTTTCATTTATGACAGCTCTCATCATGTTATATGATCCGATAAAAAAAATAAGCACAATGAACAGTGTTGTCCAGCAGTCCATGGCAGCTGCAGAGAGGGTGTTTGAAATGCTAGATACAAAGGTAGATATAACCGACAATGATGGGGCAATAGATATAAAAGAGTTTAAGGATAGGATAGGCTTTAATGATGTATGGTTTCAGTATAACAGCAATAACGGAATGGTTCTTAAAGGTATAAACCTGACAATAATAAAAGGGGAGGTTGTTGCACTGGTTGGAAGCAGCGGTGCAGGGAAATCTACACTTGTTGATATGATACCGAGGTTTCATGATATTACAAAGGGGAGTATAAATATAGACAGTCATGACATCAGGAAAATAACACTTAACTCTTTAAGAAGACAGGTAGGTATAGTAACACAGGAGACTATACTCTTTAACGATACAGTGAAAAATAATATCTCCTATGGAAGAGTTGATGCAGGTATGGATGAGATACATAAAGCCGCTGAGTCTGCCTATGCTCATGATTTTATAATGGAGATGCCGTCAGGATACGATACAGTTATAGGGGAAAGGGGTGTTAAGCTCTCGGGCGGACAGAGGCAGAGGTTATCCATTGCAAGGGCTATATTAAAAAATCCGGCTATTTTAATTCTTGATGAAGCAACCTCATCACTGGACACAGAGTCCGAGAAGATGGTCCAGCAGGCATTAGAAAATCTGATGAAGGACAGAACTACATTTGTAATAGCACATAGACTCTCAACAGTCCTGAATGCCGGCAGAATAGTTGTTATAGACGACGGCAGGATAGCTGAAACGGGAAGACATGACGAACTCCTTGCCCTTGGGGGGATTTATAAAAAACTCTACGCAATGCAGTTTAAGGAATGAACAAAACTTAATTAGCCACATACTCACACAGACCAAAAAAACAAATAAAAAAATTAAGCCATTTTTCCTTGTTATTTTTTAATATTTTAATCTGTGAAAGTCTGTGGCAAAAATTTTAATACATGAACATATTGCTCCTAAATCCTCCGGGTAAGAAATTATATGTAAGAGACTATTATTGCAGTAAGACATCAAAGGCAAACTATATCTACCACCCTATTGACCTCCTCCTCCTTAGCGGCATACTGGCATCAAGACACCATGTAGATTTGATAGACGCCATTGTTGAGAGACTATCCCCTAATGACTGCCTTAACAGAATAGCCAATAATAAACCTGATGCAATCATAGCCCTTACAGGTGCCGTATCAATCAAAGAGGATATACATTTTTTCAAAAATTTAAAAAAAATAATCGGAAATATACCTATATACGCATCTGGCGATATATTGATGGAAGATGGAATAGAATTCTTGAAACAGGTGGATTGTGTAGATGGCATCATTCTTGATTTTACAAGTGATGAGATACTTAAGGCACTGGATGGGATTGAGGGTCCATTTGGAACGATTATATACAAAAATGGAAACTCTATCGTAGGCAGCACAGGCAAGTTTCTCCGCGGAGAGTTCAGCCTCCCAATACCGAGATATGAACTGTTTCCTCTAAATAAATATACATACCCATTCATAAACAGTTCCCCTTTTGCAACTGTGCTGACAGACTATGGATGCCCATACCGCTGCAGCTTTTGCATAATGGGAACCATTCCCTACAAATACCGCAGTGTAGAGAATATAATGAAAGAATTGGAATATGTCCATTCTCTTGGAATAAGGGAGATATACTTCGGAGACCAGACCTTTGGCATCGCCAGAAAGAGAACAATTGCTCTCTGCCAGAAGATGATAGAAAAGAGATTCAGGTTCGGATGGGTGTGTTTCAGCAGGGTGGACCTTACAGACGAAGAGATTCTAAAACTTATGAGAGAGGCAGGCTGTCATACGATAATATACGGGGTTGAAACAGGAAACGATGAACTCCTGAAACAATACGGAAAAGATATAAGCAAGGAGATGATTAAAAAGACATTTACATTGTGTAAAAAACAGGGTATAAATACGGTTGGAACGTTTTTACTGGGACTTCCCGAAGACAACAGGGAATCCATCTTGAAAACCATAGAATTCTCAAAAGAGCTTGACTGCGATTATGCATCATTCAATGTATTTGTCCCCAGAATGAATACAAGGCTAAGAGACGAAGTATTGAAAATGGGCCTTATTTCTGCAGATGTAAAAGTAATGGACCAGTCAGGCAGCTACAGTGTAATAGGGACAAAATATCTCGCAAGCAATCAGGTTCTTAAGCTAAAAAATAAGGCTGTGAGGGATTTCTATCTCAGACCCCGCTATATAATCAGACGATTGTCACGGCTGAAATCAAGGGAAGATATGGCGAGAGAAATCAGGGGCGGGCTTGGGGTATTGAAAGATATCGCATCAGGATTGTATCGTCAAAAATGAAAGGAATAAAACTCTCATATCCCCATCTTATCCTTGTCTCCCTCTCTATTTTCTTAATTGTAAACAATATTATCTGGCTAAGAATAGATACCCTTCCCCCTATATGGGACCAGGCAGGCCACCTCATCAAAAGCTATGAATATTTTAAGACAATAGAGAGGTTTGATTCCAGCCTCTTCTACAACCTACTCACTATATCTAATTTTTATCCCCCCCTTTTTTATATATCATCATATCCATTCTACAAAATTCTTGGCATGTCTCAAGATTCGGGCTGTCTGACAAACAGTATATTTTTGATATTATTAATTTTTTCCACCTATGGCATCGCCAATAACCTTTATGGAAAACGGGCAGGGATTTTATCTGCCTTGCTGGCATCAACCTATAATGTGGTTTCTTATCATTCAAGGCAATATCTCTTAGAAATGTCTCTCATCTCAACAGTCACCCTTACCATATACTTCCTTCTCAAATCGAATACCTTTAAAGAGAGAAGATATTCCATAGCATTCGGTATCGCGGCGGGAATAGGTATGCTAACCCGCTGGAATTTTCTTTTTTTTGTATTCCCTGCCCTCATTTATAAGATATATATGATTTTAAAAGAAGTCAGAAGTCAGAAGTCAGAAGTCAGAAATCAAATAAAGAATCTTGCTGCTGCCTCAATTATTTCAATTACTATTTTCTCCCCCTGGTATATTTCAAATATGGGAAACATACTCCTCAATGCAGGTATCAGCATCAAAGACAGCGCAGTTATTGAAGGAGATCCCCACGGTCTAAATATAGAAAATTTCATATATTATCTGAAGGCAATAAATGAGCAGGTATCTTCACCCCTTTATATTCTGTTTATCATTAGCTTTGCATTATATATCTATAAATACAGAGATAATAGAGATATAAGCATCTTCTGGTGGTTTATAGGGTCCTACATTATAGTAACAGCCATTGCCAATAAGGATTCACGCTACTCAATGCACTATCTTCCGGCAGTTGCCATATTTTCCACTTTCTGGATAAAGGATATAAAATCAGGTATTGCAAAAGACAGCATTTCAGTCATTATTATAATTTTTATTTTTCTGCAATATTTTTCATCTCTCTACGGATTGAGGCTCCTTCCTGCTGAACGAATCTCCCTTGGATCATTGAATATCATCCTCTCACAAAGCAACCCACCGGCAAGGGAAAACTGGAAGGTTGATGAGATTGAGAAGGTAATCCTCTCTGAAAACAGCTTCTACAACATTAAAAATATGGTGAGGATAATACCGGACTATCCGACATTTGCGAAGGCAACATTTGAATACTATAAATATTTTAACAAATACAATAATATACATTTTAGCTGGCATACAAACTTTCCTGAGTTCACAGACTACATTGTTACAAAGACTGGAAATGTTGGACCTCTTTTCAGAGAAAAGGCTCATACATTAACGAAATATATTGAGACACCCCCACCTGAATTTACAAATATCTTTAGCAAGTTCAGAGAATTTAAACTTCCTGATGGCTCTACGGCAACACTCTATAAAAGGGATATAATTCCCCTGTCAGAGGTAATCGCAAAGGATATTATCAATATGATAAAAGAGAGGCTTGAAACAATTCTCCTCCAATTTGTCAAAAACCATGATGTACTAGAGATTCAGATAGCTCCTTATGAAGATGAAGAAACTCTGAGGGGTAGGTTCAAAGAGATAACAATTCTTGCAAAAAAGGCAATGATAGGTGATTATAAGCATAAAGATGCAGGAATGATTGTTAATGATATAAAATTTACATTTCAGGATATAACTGTAAATCTCTATAAATTAAAAGAGGGAAAGATAGAAGTAATCAGCCTGAAAGAGGTTATCCCATCAGGGAAGATATATGCAGAGGATTTAAGAAAATTTTTGGAAAAAGAGGCAAAGGGTATCAAAAATATAGATATCCATTTTAATAAAAATATAATACACCTTTCAGCCGACCTGAATCGTTATGCAAATCTACAGATGAAATTCAGGCCGATTGTAACCCCTGAAAATAATATTGGAATAAAGGTTGATGGACTTACTATGCTCTCTCTGCCTATACCTTCCTTTATTCTGAACATGTTGCTGAATAATGTTTATGTGTTCAAACAAGACATCACGCCATGTAGGGTGGTTTTAAATAATATAACAATAGAGAATGAATACTTAAGGATAAATTAAAGGGAAATTATGAAAGTAGATTTAATGAGAAAAATAGATTTTTACATGGGCGTTCCTTTGTGCCTTTTCTTTTCCATTTTTTTTAAAACCATTTTTATTTTTCACACAAAAGAAACTGCTCAGCCAAAAAACATTCTCTTTATTGAACTTTCAGAAATGGGGAGTGCCATCCTTGTTGACCCTGCAATGAAAAAGTTGCAGAGAAGTTTGACTGGTAGTGAACTATTCTTTTTAATTTTCAAAAGGAATAAACCCAGCCTGAACCTACTCAATACCGTCAAAGAAGAAAATATCTTTACCATCAGTGAAGATTCTTTCTTCTCCCTTACCTTTGATACCTTGCGTTTTTTGATATGGGCAAGGGATAGAAATATAGATACTGTTATTGACCTTGAATTATTTTCCAGATTTACTGCCCTACTGACAATCCTGTCTGGTGCAATTAATCGCGTGGGATTTTATGGATACCATAACGAAGGTTTATATCGCGGAGATTTTTTAACACACAGGGTATCGTATAATCCTCATATTCATATTGCAAAAAACTTTATTTCTCTCATCAATGCCCTGCTTTCCAATAATAGAGAAATCCCCTATTCCAAGACCCTCATTACTGATGAAGAAATTCGGCTGGATAAAGTGACCGTTGACCATAAACAGAAAATACAGATGATTGAAAAAATTGAGACTCTGTGCCAGCTTTTCAACAGAGATAAAAAGAGGATTGTCTTGATTAATCCCAATGCCAGTGAAATGCTCATACAACGGCGATGGATGCCTGAAAATTTCTCATTACTTATTCAATATATTTTAAATGACTATCCTGATACAGTTGTGTTAATCACAGGTTCTGCCGGAGAAAGGGAAGAGGCAGAAAAACTCCGCCTCTCTGTAAAAAACGAGAGATGTTATAATTTTGCCGGCGAGTCCAAGTTTCACGAACTGCCATTACTTTATTCCGTTTCACACTGCATGGTAACCAATGATTCAGGACCCGGACATTTTTCTGCGGTTTTGGATCTGCCATCTTTCGTTATCTATGGGCCTGAGACCCCAAAGCTTTACGGCTCTCTTGGGAATTCTAAGGCAATCTATGCTGGTCTCGCATGTTCTCCATGCGTGAGCGCCGCAAACCATAGAAAAACACCATGCACCGATAATGTTTGTCTGAAAGTTATTTCACCGGAATATGTTTACAAGATTATTAAACCCTGTCTTGATAAGGGTTAGTCCCCCTTTGTTAAGAGGAGGTCAGGTGGTTAGATTAATGGTATCCCTATTTTAGAAGATGATGCTTCTCTAAATCCTGTCTTAATTCCAAGAGCGGCGCTGAAACTCATCTATCACTACTAAACTGCGCTGGTCTTTCAGAACAAGCTGCGCTATTTCCGGCCTTAACGGCGTTTCAGTATCCTCAAGGTCAAAATAACTCCCTTCCTTCATGCCGAATATTTCTCTGGCAAGCATCGTCTTTCCGCACTGTCTCGGTCCAACAAACAGTGTAACAGGAAACCGCTTTATGGCTTAAAGGGTCTTTTCAATTAACTGTGCGCGTCTTATCTTCATTAGTTTGAAAATTACATACTACATGGTAATTTTCAAGAATAATTTAGCATGGGAAACGGAGTATCTGATATTGTATTCTCCTCCGGAACTCCAATGAATTTTGTCAGATACTCCTTCATCAGATTTGCATCTTTTTCTGCATATTGGACAGGGACTGTCTTTTTGTATTTTTCTATCCCTATTATGAGCGCCCATTTGTTCCTGTCAGGTCATTACAGTTGCGTCGCAAAATTACCTGCCAGTCTTGTCTTTCAGGCGACTTGGCAATTTACCTAAAATCCTAAATCGGATTTTGGGTATGATTTCGGATTTCAGATTTTATCTTCCTTAATGGCTATATTTATATTATAATGCTTGCATGTCAAAGTGTTTTAAATGCGGAAGATATCTTGGCGCCAAGGAAGAGCATATGAAGATGAAGACTGAAAAGGGAAAGATATGCTATGTCTGTTACAACAAATACAAGGCTGAACAAAAATTTAATTT
>Ga0155941_1138_pt1 | contig 31200 bp, 36 predicted proteins | sample RifCSPlowO2_02_FD_107595 | JGI IMG/M metagenome (GOLD analysis project Ga0155941, IMG submission 107595) | Nitrospinae bacterium RIFCSPLOWO2_02_39_17 | reverse complement strand
TCCTGTTCCTTCTTTTCTCTTGCATTTCACACCTCCTAAGGTTGTATTATAACCTAACCTTTCGGTGTGTCCGCTATTTCGGGGGAAGTCCATTTTTTTTACTGTAAAAGTAGAAAAATTCAAATTTGGTCCACCAACTTGTGGTGGTCCTATTGAGATTGGATTTATATCTACTGATCGCTTTTTTAGGTGGGTTCGTCATAAACCTTTTTATTCGGCAATTATAGAACAGGAGGGTGAGTACGATGTTAAATGATATTATTTTTGTTTCAGAAAATGTTGCTATAGTTCAATCTCAAGAGTCCAGTTGTTTGATACCTTCAACCATCAGCGTCCAAGAACTATCTACACTTTATGGAACCGTATCACTTCCAATTGCTCAAAGTGAAGCAATAGTTGAAGATCAATTTACCAGCATTAAATTAGTATTTGGCTCTTGGATAGAAAGCGGAGACGAAGAAACACAACTTGAAGAATTATATAGGTCAAGGCTAATCTTTCCATTCATCTAAATTTATCCTTTCAAACTCATCCTCTATTACTTTCAGCATTTCATCCGCCTCTCTATTACTGAGTATGCCAGCAAACCTTAGAATAGGATGCCGATAAGCTCAATTCTCATGTAATTCCTTCACTCTCCAAATTTTTTACAATAATTATTAACCTTTTCAACGTTATCTATGAGAAAGGGTGTTAACCTTAAAATTTTTTTAAAAATATCCTTGATTGCCTCATGTTTTATCGGCTGAATCTGGCAAATATTGCAAGCATTACCTTGAGCATATAGTAAACCGTCCTTAACGGAGTTATAGAAGATTCACCTGCAGTCCTTTCCTTCATTATAACAGGGACTTCTTTGATTCTGAATCCGTTTTTTGCGAGCAATACAACTGATTCCGGTTCAGGATAGTCACTCGGGTAGTAACGGGTGAGAAATCTTATAGCCTCTTTTGAATATGCCCTGAAACCTGATGTGTTGTCTGTTATTTTCTGTTGAATCAAAGTGGAATTTACAATTTTGAAGATAAAATTCCCCAGCCTTCTCAAAGGTGACGATAGAAATCCTTTTTTTTCTAAGTAACGGGAGCCGATTACCATATCAGCTTCACCATTCGCAACAGGTGTCAGCACCTTCTTTACCTCCGATGCCATATGCTGACCATCGCCGTCTATCTGAACTGCGATATCATAGTTGCCCTTTAAGGCATAACGAAAACCTGTTTGAACCGCACCGCCTATTCCGAGATTTATCGGAAGGTCAATTAATCTTACCACTGATTTTGCTCTTACTACATCGGCTGTCCTATCAATTGATGCATCATTTATAACCACTATATCTGCCTCTGGAAGATGACTCTTTATATCATCTATAACAGCGGTAATGGAATCTTCTTCATTATATGCAGGGACTATTGCCAAGATTTTTTTATACATACTCTTTTCTCTGCTGCAGATAGCAGTATAGCCATCTAAAATTTTCAGATCTCTCTATAAACAGCTTTCCTGAAATAATCAGTTTTAACCGTTGAAAAATCTGCCTTAAAAATTCCATTAAAGAACATTCTCGGTTTAATAGCCTGAATATATTTGAATAAAGGTCAGACATTATCCTCAGATAATAGACATCCTCTTTAAAACAAAAGGTTTTACCCCCCAATTCTCCCCCTTTATAAGAGGGAGATGAAGAGGGGGGATTTTCATTTAACAATGTTGAAACATAATACCGGGGGAAATTCACATCTGATATTGATGCCAGTCTTGCCCATGACCATAATCTGGGATTTATCTCCAGTAATTTAAATTCACCATCCTTATTGTCCTTTTTAAATTCCAACTCAGCAATACCTACCCATTTAATTTTTTCAAGAAAATTAATGCTGTCGTTAATAAGGTTATCAAGATTGACACTCTTGATAAATGTCGTTACCCCTTCAGAAATTTGTTTTGACCTGAATACATTTAGACGATTGGCTGAAAAGGCACAGACAGGCTTTGAGCCTCTGTCCATTAGCAGATTGACAGTATAGAGATTAGAGACCGAACCATCTACATACTCCTGAACAAAGTAATCACTCAAATTATTACCTGATTTTATAAAGGATTCAATCTGTGGAGCTGAAAGACATTTAATCTGTTTTCTACCGCCTGCACCAACCTTTGGTTTTATCATCAGAGGATATAATAAACCCTTAATATCAATGCCGTTTAGCTCCGATGTAAAAGGGACTTTTAAATTATTCTCTCGGGCAAGGTTTGAAAGCAGATATTTATTGGTAATTGTTTTAAAGGTCTCATAGTCCTGAGTCAGGAAATTAAAATATGTCTTTAGCTTATCCTGATATTTGCAGATAACATGGCTTGTATAATCATCTCCAGTTAATAATATTGAGTCGGGATATTTCTCTCCGATTTTCTTTAGGAAGTCTATATAACGGTTCTCATCCTTTTCAATATCTCCATCAATAAACCTGTCCTTTAAACCTCGAATATGTAAGCCAGGGGAGTAATTTATGGAATCGAAGGCAATAACCTCAAAACCACTTTTTATAAGGGTAGAGATAGCATGAATCATTGATACTTCCCTGCAAAATCCTATCACAATCCTATTTGTTCTCGCCATTTCCGTACTCGCCGATTATTGTCTCTCCTGCCTTAATCCTCGATTTTTCAGAGACCTTAAGTCTTACATTTTTGGCAGGGATTATCAGGTCAACCTGCGAGCCAAATTTTATCATGCCAATCTTATCACCCCTCTTAATCCTGTCATTTAAATTTACAAAGCTTTCAATCCTCCTGACCGAATTGCTGGCAATCTGTATGACGATTGCTAATATTTTCTCATCATTGCCCTTGATATAGGTAACATTTCTCTCCCCTTCAAACTCAAGTATCTTACGGCTTAAATTTATGTCAAGGAACTCCCCTGGAATATACTTTTTATCATAAACCACTCCATCAATTGGAGACCTCTGATAATGAACATTGAAAAAGCTCATCTGAATACCAATTAAAATATAATTCTGAGTAGTGTCAATTTTATTCTGCAGCATATCGGAAATATTTATACTGCGTCTGTTCTTTTTTGAAAAGATTACCTCTCCGGATTTGATGTGTTTTATATAACAGATTTTTCCATCTGCTGGAGACAGGATAATATTTGGTATTTGTGGAGGAACTCTTACCGGGTCTCTATAAAAAAACTTCAAGAAACCTTGAATGGATATAAATATAATCAGACCAACCAGTATAAGCAACAAAAACAGTTTCATCTGAAAATCCTACTCGCACTGCAAAGACACGAAGGACACAAAGGAAAATATTTATTTTCCCCCGTATTAAATACGGAGTTGTGTAAGTCTGTGTCTAAGTGTTAATTCTTATATTTTATTTGTTTAAAATCTTGGCGGCATCTTTTGCAAAGTATGTCAGAATCATATCTGCCCCAGCCCTTTTAATATTGAGGAGTATCTCCATCATAATCTTTTCCCCATCTACCCACCCCTTTTCAGCAGCAGCCTTAACCATGGAATATTCGCCGCTGACATTGTATGCAGCAACCGGAACATTGAATTCATCCTTTACCCTCCTTACAATATCGAGGTATGCCATTGCAGGTTTGACCATGATAATATCTGCACCTTCTTCAATATCCAATGCTACCTCCCGTAGTGCCTCATTGCTGTTTCCATTATCCATCTGATAGGATTTTCTATCTCCAAATTTTGGTGATGAATCGCATGCCTCTCTGAATGGACCATAAAATGCCGAGGCATATTTGGCTGCATAGGACATGATTGGAATATCTGTAAAACCCTTTTCATCCAGTGTCTTCCTTATAGCACCAACCCTCCCATCCATCATATCAGAAGGTGCAACCATATCAGCGCCTGCTTTAACATGGGTTAGTGCCATCTTTGATAGGAGTTCCAGCGTTGGGTCATTCAATATCTCGTTTCCCCTCACAACACCACAATGCCCGTGTGATGTGTATTCGTCTATACATACATCCGTTATAACTATTAAATCAGAAATTGCAGATTTTATCTCCTTTATTGCCCTCTGGACAATTCCATTGGGATTATATGCCTCTGACCCCGCATCATCTTTTTTCTCAGGGATACCAAAGAGTATGACAGCAGGGATGCCGAGATTTTTTATCTCCTTGCACTCTTTTGATAGTATATCTACAGAGAGATGGTAGTTGCCAGGCATTGAGTTAATCTCTTCCTTCACCCCCTTACCGAATTTGACAAATAATGGATAGATGAGGTTATCCGGAGAGAGAGAGGTCTCCCTGACCATCTTCCTCAAATTTTCATTCCTTCTTAATCTCCTCATTCTAACAGTTGGAAATCCCATATTACCTCCTCTGTAGAACAGCTTAAACAATTAAATGTTTAAGCAGTCTTAAAATACTCAATTATTTTTTCAGTAAATCTTTCAATTGTATATCTATCTGATACAATATCAGATTTTAATCCGGATTCCTTTACTGTCCTTGCTGTAACAGGTCCTATACTTGCAATTGCTACTCCTTTAAGCATTTTTCTCTCATTCCTGTCAAAATAGGAAATGAAGTTTTTTACTGCAGACGATGATGTGAATGTTATAACATCTATCTCTCCCCCTTTGAGCATTTCCTTTATTTCACTTACCTTTTTTTCAGGCTTTATGGTCTTATAGACATCCACAACATCAATCTCAATCCCCATCTTTTTAAATTCCTGCGGCAGGAGGTCTCTTGCTACAGCAGCCCTCGGGAGGAGTATTCTTTCTCCTTTTATTATCTGGCTTTTCATCTCCTTAATTACACCCTCTGCAATATATTCTTCTGGCATAGCATCAACTCTTATTCCAAGAGACTCTATGGCTGCCGATGTCTTTGGTCCAATGGCACATATCTTTATCCCCTTTAGCTCTCTTATATCTTTTCCATTGACCTTAAGTCTTTTCATAAAATATCTTACACCATTTACACTGGTGAATATTACCCACTTATAATTACCAAGTCTCTTTATAGAACCATCCAGGGCATCCCATGAATCAGGTGGGACAGTTTCTATGGTAGGAAAACATATCGGAACAGCACCTTCCCTTTCAAAGAGTTCTATAAAATTCTCTGCCTGATTCTCAGGTCTTGTTACAAGTATCTTTTTCCCAAAGAGTGGTTTTTTCTCAAACCAGTTTAATTTATCCCTTAATGCTACCACACTACCTATAACTATTATAGCTGGTGGTTTCATTTTCATTTTTTTAACCTTTTCTACGATATTATCAAGCCTGCCTACCACAGTTTTCTGCAGTGGTGTGGTTCCCCACCTTATAACCGCTACAGGTGTACGAGGGGCTTTCCCCTTATCTCTTAAATTTTTTATAATATTCGGCAGATTTTTCACACCCATGAAAAATATCAATGTATCTATACAGGTAGAAATTCTATCCCACGCCATATTTGACCCATCCTTTGAAGGGTATTCATGTCCTGTGATGAATGCTACCGATGAATTAAAATCCCTGTGAGTGAGTGGTATCCCCGCATAGGCAGGAACTGAAATGGCAGCAGTAACTCCAGGTATTACTTCAAATGGTATCCTGTTATTCACCAGTTCTAATGCCTCCTCACCCCCCCTGCCAAATATAAAGGGGTCCCCACCTTTAAGTCTTGCAACTATCTTCCCATGCCCTGCCTTATCCACAAGCAGTGAATTTATCTCCTCCTGAGATTTGATATGTTTTCCTGCTACCTTTCCAACATATATCACCTCAACCCCCTCTTTGGCATATTTTAACAATTTCTCATTAACCAGGTGATCATATACAATTACATCAGCCTCCTCAATACACATTTTCCCTTTAAGTGTTAGTAGTCCGGGGTCACCTGGTCCTGCACCAATCAGATAAACTTTGCCACATTTCATAAAAATATTAATTCAATTCCCTTCTCAGTTAAAATCAGAATTCTGCACAGCTAATAACTAATATTATCTCCCCCTTTATCGCCCTGCCTTTTAATTTCTGTATGACCTCATCCAGTGTTCCCCGTATAACCTCTTCATGAATCTTTGTCAATTCTCTTACTATTGCCACAAATCTGTTACCGAGTATATCTTTTATCTCCTGAAGGGTAGTAATGATTCTATACGGAGATTCATATATTATAACTGTTCTTTCTTCATTTATAAAGGACTCCAATCTTTTATGTCTTTTACCTGCCTTCCTCGGCAGAAATCCCTCAAAGATAAATCTATCTGTAGGTAATCCTGCTGTTGACAGTGCAGCAATAACACCTGTGGGACCGGGGACAGGATGGACCTTTATATCATTGTTCATGGCAAGCCTTATCAGATAGTAGGCAGGGTCTGATATGCCGGGGGTTCCAGCATCTGAAACAATGGCTATATTCTTTCCATCCTTCAATTTATTCAATAGATACTCGCCCTTTTCTTTTTCGTTATGACTAAAGTAGCTGGTTAAAGGTTTTGATATTCCATAATGGGTAAGAAGTCCCTTGGTTCTTCTCGTATCCTCTGCCGCTATCAAATCAACCTCTTTCAGAATCCTTAATGCCCTTAAGGTGATATCCTCAAGATTTCCTATGGGTGTGCTGACTATATATAAGATACCGCTCATGAATTTAAAAAGTGGATTATAATTGTAGAAATATTATCAGGTTGGCTATGAAAAGGCAAGGGATTGAACAATGGAGCAAGTGCGGGGTTCACTGCCCCAGCATTTTCATCACTGCATCACGGTTTTGTCTTGCCACCTGATGGTCAGGGTTGATAGATAATGTATCGTTCCATTTCTTAAGGGCATCATCCCATTGTCCCAGTTTTGCGTAAGCACCACCAAGGTTGTTATGTGCCTCGATGTAGTCTGGTTTAATCTTTATTGCCTCCATATAATGGTAAATGGATTCTCTGTATTTTTCTTGCCTGACTAAGGCATTTCCCATATTGTAGTGTGCCTCTGCATAATCCGGTTTTATCTTTAATGCCTCAGAATAATGGACAATGGCATCGCTGTGTTTCCCTTGATCAACCAGGGCATTTCCAAGGCTGTTGTGGTAAACAGGAGATTTGGGATCAATCTTAAGTGCGGCATAATAATGCTCTATGGCACTGTCAGGATTTCCCTGCTTTTCCAATGCAATGGCAAGGTTGTAATAGACATCGGCGTTGTCCGGTTTATACTTCAATGCGTCATTGTAAAGGGAAACAGCCTCATTGAAGCGCCCTCTCGACATGAGGAGATTCGCCAGGTTGTTGCTGGTATCTGCATAATCTGGTTTTAAACGGAGCGACTCCGAAAAATGAAAGATTGCTTCATCTATCTTTCCCATGTTGCGCAATGCCCCTCCCAGATTGTAATGGGCTACAAAGTTGTCAGGATTCAATGCTACCACTTCCCAAAATGTAATCGGGCTTCGCCATACCGCATTCCGATGCCGGTTTTCCCATCCCCACACCGTCATGAGGATACCACACAGAAGTCCCGTTACGACCCAGATCTTGCGTTGCGGCCAACCTATCGTCGATGAGAGGATATCGGAACTTTTCAGAATCAGCCATGCCGCTACGATCAGGAATCCTGCGGAAGGTCCATACACATACCGCTTGGCTGCCACCGTGGTGGCAACGGGGAGAACAGCGAGGAATACGGCTGGGGCAAGGACAGCCAGCGTAAATACCAGACAGACGCCCACCAGAGCCTCCCGTCGAATCAGAGCCAAGACCATCCCACCAAACACTAAGAGCAAAAGTAGTCCGGCAGGCGTAAGGAAGGGAAAAGAAGAAGGCAAGGTCCCAATGAAGGGCTGATGTGGATAAGGGAAAATCATTATTTTGAGATAGAAACCAGCAGCGGTAATTATCTTCAAGATTGTTTTGAAAAAGGAAAAGATGGTCGGAGAGACATCTCCGTAACCGCCTGTAATAGTAATGCTCCTCATCCAGAAATAGAGACCGATTATAACGAGGGGGATTGTCAACCTAAACGCCATCTGTCACAGCGTTTGAGATTCCCCTCTTTGTCATTCCTGCGGAAGCAGGAATCTATCATTATGGATTCCCACTTTCGTGAGAATGATATTCATGGTAGGCAAACATTGTGTCATGACAGCTCCTTTCACAAAGCATTGAACGGTATTAAAATGCTATGGATATAAATTGGTAGAAGAAAATGAGGTTGAGATGTGGGAGATGTTTGATTTTGGGCATGAGTCAGTCTTAAGAAATTGTTAATATTTTTAGGTATTTGCAATTGGTTTTTGAGCTAAGTTTATCCTCTTAATCATCTCATCTTTCCTAAGAACAGACATTATCTTTTTTAACTCAGGTCCTTCTGTTTTTCCAGTAAGGGCTATTCGTATAGGCATCATGAGTTTTTTGCCTTTTATATTCGCCTTCTCTTTTATATACAAAATAATTTTATCAGCAATTTCTTCTGTAATATTCTCCTCTTTCTCTATCCTATCCTTAAGGGATTTTAATACTTCAACTACTGTATTATCCTTTAGAATTTCTAAATTTTCTGAATCAATTTTAATAATTTCATCAAAAAATATCCTTGCATATTTATCAATTTCTGAGAGGGTTTCTATATTATCTCTGATAGTATCCACTACTTTATAGAGCCAATTTTTATCAACAGTATCAACCGAGATACCAGCCTTTGTTAAAAAGGGGTGGGCTAATTCAGTTAATTCAGCAATATCTTTGTTTCTTATATAATGGCTGTTAATCCATTTTAATTTTTTAATATCAAATACAGCAGGACTTTTTGAGACTCTTTCTATCGAAATGTTTTTTATAATATCATTCAGTGGCATAATCTCTCTAATCCCCCCTCGCCCCCCTTTAGTAAAGGGGGGAAGGGGGGGATTAGACCATCCGAGTAATGACAGATAGTTGATAACCGCCTCTGACAAATACCCTTCTCCTTTAAGTTCTTTTAAAGATGCCGCACCGTGTCTTTTGCTTAAGAGTGTTCTGTCGTATCCCAATATCATTGAGAGATGGGCAAACTCAGGTATATCAAAACCCATTGCCTGATTTAAAAGAATCTGTCTCGGTGTGTTTGAGAGATGGTCTTCGCCCCTTATTACATGGGTTATTTTCATAAGGGCGTCATCCACAGTTACTGCAAAATTATAGGCTGCTACACCATCTGAACGGAGTATTACAAAGTCCCCTATATCCGAACCCTTAAATGTCATTTTTCCTCTCACCATATCTTCAAATTCTATCAATCCGGTTTCAACTTTAAATCTTATAGATGGCTTGATTCCTTTCTGTTCGTAACTGACAATCTCTTCTCTTGAAAGATTACAGCATTTACCGTCATAGCGTGGAGGAAGTCCCTTTGATAAAGATTCCTTCCTCTTTCTCTCAAGCTCTTCTGGAGAACAGAAGCACTGGTAAGCCTTGCCTTCATTCAATAATCTATCTGCATGTTCCCGATATAAATTAATCCTCTCTGATTGACGGTATGGCCCGTAATCACCACCGCAGTCTGTACCTTCATCCCAGTTAAGCCCCAGCCATTTTAAATCTTCCAAGATACTATCTTCATATTCCTTTTTAACCCTGTCAAAATCTGTATCTTCAATCCTTAGTATGAAACTGCCGTTATGTTTTTTAGCAAATAAATAGTTAAAGAGTGCGGTTCTTACATTTCCCATGTGAAGGTGACCGGTAGGACTCGGTGCAAAACGGACGCGAATCTGATTGGACATAAAAGGACCTTGATTTTTGTTAACTCGTGCCAAATGGTTACTGAATAGTTTTTATTGCCATTTCTCTTGATACCCTTGATGGTGGAATCGGCTCTTCATCAGGATAGCCAATAGGGATAATAGCAATAGGTCTTAAATGCAGAGGGATGCTGAGAATCTCTATTACTTCTTCCTCCCTGAATGCCCCAACCCATACACTGCCAAGCCCCTGTTCATACGCTACAAGCATGAGGTTCTGTATGCTTACCGATACATCCTGTATGGAATACAACTCCTTACCTCTTTTACCATACCGTCTGGTTATATGATAATCACAGCAAGCAACCACTGAAAGAGGTGCGGCTGCAATAAATTCCTGTTCCAGTGCCGCCCTGACAAGCCTTCTTTTTAATTCGTTATTAAATACAAAATAAAAAAACCTCGACTGTAAATTTCCCGCGCTGGGAGCCCAGATAATTGCATCTATCAATTTCTTAATAATATCCTCAGGTATCTCCCTCTTTTTAAATTCCCTTATACTTCTCCTGTTTTTTATAATGTCCAATAATAACATTTCTATCCCTTCCTGTCATATACTCCTAACATTATAAATGTTGAAACTTTCTCATTCAACAAACTCCTTCTCAAACTGGAACTTCTCCATATACAGACATGCGGTTGGGCATACATCAAGGCAAAGTCCACATCTGATGCATTTCTCTTCGTCAATAAGCATGTAGAAGACATCAAGATTTTCGTTTTTAAAATCTGCACTGAACTTAACCATTACCTGGTCTTTTCTCGCCATCTTTATACAATTATATGGGCATACATCAACACAGTTTGCACAGAGTATGCATTCATTTCCATCTATCTGAATGTTATGATTGCAGAGGTAACACCTGTCTGCCTGCATCTGTCCTGTCTCCTTCTTGTATCCTAAATCTACCTCTTTTTCCAGTCCTCTCCTCTGCTCCTTCTTTAACGATGGTATCTCTTTTCTTGGTATTACATCATAGATATCCTGATTATTTGCCTTCCATTGGGTGATGCTCCTGAGCCCACCCTGTTTAAATACAATCCGTGCAACCTTTTCTTTTATCCTTTTCTGTCCTGTTAAGTAGAGGTCTATAGCCCTTGCAACCCTGTGTGCCTCACCTACTACACTTATTATATTCCTTGGTCCTGATACAAAATCACCACATGCAAATACCCCCTTTTCAGATGTCATGTAGGTATTTTTGTCCACTGTTGCCATGCCCTTTTCAGTTTTTATATTGAGTTTTGAAGGAAGTAGGGATGGGTCTGACTGCTGGCTGACTGCAGGAATAATCCAGTCTGCCTTTATCTTAAAGTTTGAGCCTTCTATCGGGACGGGCTTTTTCCTCCCGTCTGGGCCAGGTTCACCCAACTTATTTTTTACACATTCTATCTCAGATACCGTTTCACCGTTCCCTCGCTGGCGCTCGGGATATGCTTTTGATATTATATTGAGTGGAGAAACAAGAAACTGAAACTCCACACCTTCAAGAGATGTCTCTTTTAATTCCCTCTCATCCACCATCATCTCGTTCCTTGTCCTTCTGTAGAGTACTATTGATTTTTCTGCACCGAGTCTCAAGGCAGTCCTTGAACAGTCCATTGCTGTAAATCCCCCCCCGATTACAACTACCGTTCCCCTTATCCCCTTCAGTTTTCCTGTATTGACCTGCATCATAAAGTCAAGCCCCGGCACCACACCCTGATAATCCTCGCCAGGGATATTAAGTTTTACAGGTAACATACAGCCGATTGTAATACATACCGCACCATTACTATCTTTAAGTTGCTGAAGAGTTATTTCCTTGCCGATTCTTACATTTAACTTCAGGTCTATCCCAAGATTTATAATGTCCTTTATCTCATCCTGAACTAAAGACCTCGGCAATCTGAAGGCAGGAATACCACTGTAGAGCATACCTCCTGCTATAGGAAGCGCCTCATATACGGTTATATTATGCCCCCAGAGGGCTAAATCATTTGCCAGTGTTAACCCAGCAGGTCCACCACCTACAATTGCAACCCTTTTACCTGTCTTTTTTTTTGATGCCTCAAGTTTTATTTTCCCTTTTCCCCTGTAATCTCCACCTGCCCTTTTTAGCCAGCAGATTGATACAGGGTCCCCAAGCCCTTCAAAACCGTGCCTACAGGCTGTTTCACATGGATGGGAACAGACCCTTCCAAGTGTATGCGGAAAAACATTATCAGTCCTATTTATAAGATAGGTTTTATCAAAATCTCCTCTTGATATGGAATCAAGATATTCAGGGACTCGTGTATTTGCAGGACAGGCATACATGCAGGGTATATTTTGTTTGTACCATTCAATATTAGGGTCATTTGCATAGAACACCTCTTTTGATTTGCATCTCGTTTCTACAACCTCCTTTGATTCTGCCTGACTCTCCTTAACCCTCGCCAGAACCCTTATCCTTTTTTCCATTTTATCCTCAGTGTAAAATATTTTTTAACACTATACCATAATTGAAGAAGAAATCAACACCACCTCCTCAAAACTATTGACATTTTTATATTGTGGTTATATTATGAAAACAAATAGTGCTGAAGATCTTTCGTGTTTATATAGGAGGTAATTTTGAAATGAAGATTAAATTTGATAATTTAATGAAGAAGGGTTCCCCTATTAGCGTTGAACAATCGGATTCTTCCGACAGGGTTGAGAAAAAAGATATTAAGGGATTTGAAAAATTCCTTAGTGAAACCAAGAAGGAAGGAAAAAGGCAGCAGATAGCGGAGTCCGAGCATCATAGAGAGACAACTCACTCTTTGTTAAAGAATAAGGAATCTGCAGAATGGCAGGCATTAAGAAAGAATGCAGTCAATTCTCTGGAGCGACTGATTGCTACACTGGACATATATAGAAATGCATTAAATAATGAAAAAATAGATTTTGACAGAATGTATACAATTATAGAGGACATGAACAGAGAAAAGGATAAGATGCTGGCTACAATGATTGAACTTCCTGATGGGGATAACCTGAAGGCAATAATGACCAGCGCTGCAATATCAGTGTTAAACGAAACGAATAAGTATTATAAAAATTATATGTATTAGTTCACACTGAAAAATGACTTTTTTCAGTATCAATTAAATAGTCAGAGGAACTGCTTCACATATTTCAAAATGCAAATTCATCTCGCCAACCAACTCTAAAATATTTTCTCTGATAGAAGCCTCAATATTATAAAGCCTTATCTTTATTCCGTATTTCTCCAGAACAGAAGCTATCCTTTTGTTGAATAGTATATTCAAAGCTGCTGGATTTATGTAGCTTACATTTTTGAAATTTAATCCAATATCAAGCCTCCCCTCTTTTATTGCTCTTACTACTTTTTTCCTGAGGGTATTTGCTGTAATCTTATCCAATACACCTTCTAAATCAATCAATAGAGTCTGTAATTTTTCATTCTTCTTTATCTGTACTTTAAGAAAATAATCAATCTTATCCATTGCCTCCTGTGCCCTGTCCTTAACTATCTCTATTGCATGTGGAATCAGGTTTTCAGTAGGTGTTGTTGGTATAGTTTTATTGAGGGTAGTAAGCAGATTTGATAGAGGCGAGAGTCTCCCTTCAGGGAGTCTGTTCACCATCCGTCTGAAACCTATATTCAGAAAGAGTGTGCTTAAGAAACGATTTTGCTCAAAGTGAAATAACCTCTTTGCTACAGAAGAAATTGAGTAAAACTGTTGAAATGCCCACCAATATCCTTCCTGAAGCCTTTCAGGGCTTATATTCTTTGGTTTAAAAAGGACATGCCCTCCGTTATATTTTCCCCAATCTCTCTCTATGATTCTACCTTCAGCTTCCAATTTCTTTGACCATACAGTACCCGGAAGGGGTGTCAATATATAGAATGTGGCAACATCCACCTTATTTTTCTCTAAGAACTTTAGAGTCCTTTCAAAGACCCCCTCATCGTCATTATCAAACCCGAATATTATGCTGGCAGTAATAGCTATACCGTGGTCATGGAATTTCTTTATTGCGTCCTCATACTTATCAACATTATTGAAGGTCTTTTTTATCTGGACTAAATTATCCGTAGATAATGTCTCTATGCCTACAAACATCCCGTCGCAGCCGGATTTCTCAGCCAGTTTCATCAATTCAGGGTCTTTTGTCATTGTGAGACTCGCCTGACTCCCCCATTTTTTTTTCAATGGTGTAAGCCTCCTAAAAAGCTCTTTAGCATATTTTGGATTCCCTGCAATATTGTCATCCACAAATGCAATAAACCTACTATCTATTGCTTCTACCTCTTTTATTACATCATCAACCGGTCTCTGTCTGTAACTCCTTCCAAAGAAATCTGTAACAGAGCAGAATTCGCATGAGAATGGACAACCCCGAGTAGTCTGGACAGTATTCCCTACATTATATGACTTTATTTTTAAAAGGTCTCTCCTCGGATGAGGCAGATTTTCAAGACTGCACGGCTTTGCTGCCTTATACATTTTTTTAAGACTTCCGCTTTTAAAATCATCAATCACATTCTGCCAAATATCCTCTGCCTCACCGACAACCACAGTATCAGCATGTTGTAGTGCCTCATTAGGCATTGCGGTAGGATGAATTCCACCTAAAACTACCTTTACGCCTCTATTTCTAAATTCTCTTGATATCTCATAAGCCCTCGGTGCGTGGGCTGTCATTACGGTTATCCCGACCATGTCAACATCCACATTAAAATCTATATCATCCAGATTCTCATCAATTATTGATACATCAACATCCTTTGGTGTCAGTGCGGCTACCATTGCAAGGGAAAGCCTTGCAAACCAGAAGGACCTCGCCTCCTTCTTTGTATGCTTCATGTAAATATCTGTTTCTGCCGGTGATATTAAAACTAATCTCATCTAAAAACCTCCATTTTATAAACTAAAACACCTCTCACTAATTGTTTAAACTCTAACCCTTTATTAATATCTATGTCAACAAAATTTTGTAGCCCAATAACAAAGTAATTAAAATTTAGTGATGAATTATAGTAAAAAAAACCAGGAATGAATTAAATTAATAAATTTAATATATTGCTGATGGTCTTTTTCAAATCCTTTCTATGTATTATCATATCAAGCATCCCGTGTTCAAGTAAAAATTCTGACCTCTGAAATCCTTCCGGCAGTTTCTGCTTTATGGTCTGTTCAATTACTCTCGGTCCTGCAAACCCTATAAGGGTTCCCGGCTCAGCAATAATTATATCCCCAAGCATGGCAAAACTGGCAGTAACGCCGCCTGTTACAGGGTCAGTTAATACTGATATATAAGGAACCTTTGCCTCGTAAAGTTCCGATAATGCAGATGAGGTCTTTGCCATCTGCATAAGGGACAAAATACCCTCCTGCATTCTGGCACCACCTGAACACGATACAGCAATAAGGGGGTCTCTCTTTGATACCGCCCTTTCAATAGCCCTGGTTACCTTTTCTCCAACTACTGAACCCATACTGCCACCCATGAATCCAAAATCCATGACACACATCTGAACCTTTATTCCATTTAGAGTTCCTTTACCACATACGACTGCATCTCTGAGACCTGTTTTTTTAGTATATGTTCTCAATCTCTCCTTATATCTCTTTACATCTCTGAATCTGAGAGGATCTTCAGAAGAGATATTGCTGTCTATATCTGAGAAAGTTCCATCATCTATCAGCAGGTCAATCCGCTCAAAGGCATTCATGCGGTGATGATAGTTACACTTTGGACAAACCTTAAGGTTCCTGTCAAGTTCGCTCCTGTAGATTATCTCCCTGCAGCTGTCACATTTCAGCCACAAACCTTCTGGGATATTAATCCTTCTTACCTTTAATTTTTCTTTAGGGGTTTTACTTCTAATAAACCACGACATATATCACATTATCTAATAGAACTTTCAGGATTTCAAAATTATCCTGTTAATCCTGTCTATTATTTTAGTTCCGATTTATTTGGGTTAGGTAGTAGTATAACATAAAAGCAGATATTGAATAAGAAGGAGTAAAATAATTTAATAAAGGCTATGGCAACTCATAATTTTTTAAGGAAAGTAGTATTTGTTTTAGTTTTTTTATTTTTAAGCCCTGCAAATTTATTTGCAAGCGAAGTGGTAGAGCTTAAATGGGGGGAGATACTCCCTGTGGAAACTCCATCTATAAAGGCAATGCAGATTATTTCTAAAGAGGTTAAGGAGAAAACTAATGGAAGGGTAATTATTAAGCTATTTCCATCAGGACAGTTAGGCTCATCAAGGGAGATGATTGAATCAACAATGCTTGGCTCTTTGGACATGGTTACAGAAGGGGCGGGAAATATTGGGCAGTGGATACCTTCCATATCCATACTTGAAGCCCCATATCTATGGAAAGACATAAGCCACTTGGAAAAGGTAATCAACGGTGATATAGGTCAAAAGTTTCAGAGGGATTTAAAAGACAGGGGTTTAAAGATGCTTGGTTTTTTTTATAATGGTGTCCGCCATGTTACAACATCAAATAAACCTATCCACTCATTGAACGATATCAAGAATTTAAAACTAAGGGTCCCTGAAAATGAAATTTTTCTCTCCATGGCTAAGGCATGGGGTGCAAGACCAACGCCACTTAATTTCTCGGAATTATATCTGGCTCTGAGGCAGAATGTAGTGGAGGGTCAGGAGAATCCCCTCCCAACAATAGAAAAGGCAAAGCTATACGAAGTCCAGAAATTTCTTATTCTGACAGGGCATATTATTACACCACGATTAATCCTGATAAATGAAGCCAAATGGAACAAGATAAACAGTAATGACCAGAAAATTATACTGGAGGCTGTTAAGAAGGGAATCTCTTACAATAATGAGGAGATATTAAAAACTGAAAGAGATTTAATTGAAAAATTTAAGAAATCAGGAATGATGGTTATTGAACCAAATGTAAATGAGTTCAGGAATGCTGTATTGAAATCCTTGCCCAAAGAATTTGAGCAGAAATGGGGTAAAGGGTTATTTGAAGAGATTGAAAAAGAGATGTAAAAATTTTCTATCTATGCACATCTAAATCTTTAGATATAGAACCTGATGGCATCTTTAATTTTTCTATTATTCTATCTTGCCATAGCCCTTGCAACCTTTACCAGTAATTTTAACTTTTCCTTATCCACCTCACGCACTATACCGTCAAGGACTCTTTTCAATTCCTTTGGATCGCTTGTTTCATGGGCAAATTCAAAGAAGTCCTTAAGTTCCACATTTAGGGCATTAGCCATTTTTTCCAGCGTATCAAGTGAAGGAAAACCCCGCCCTACTTCTATCCTGCTAAGATGTTTAGGGTCTATCTCCACCTTTTCCGATAGCTCCTCCTGAGACAATCTCCTTAATCTCCGAAGCTCCTTAATTCTGCCGCCAAGCAATTCTTTCGTTGTTTTCATAAAACCCTCCCACAAAATGATGATAATCATCAAACTTTTGGAGGGTTTATAAAACTATATTAAATATAGAATATCCTATATAAAAAATAGGTATTGAGTGATATTGCCCATATCAAAGATAGATAAAATAATAGGGGGTAGTTAAAATGCAAGATAAAATATGGCTATTTTTCATATCTCCTCATCCTCCAATTTCTGCCACCCTGAAAATCCCTCCTCTTTCTTATTATCAGCTTCTGTATAAATCTATTATTTGTAAATGATGAGCAAATGAAACTTTTTTGAAATAAACACCTTATTTGATATAATAGCTTCATTTGCTTTTCTTGAAAAATTTAAAATTGGAAATATTGATGAGAACGAAGAAACTTTCCAGTGGTGGGCTGAGGCAAAACTCACTGATGAGCTAAGAGAAAAACTGGGCGAAGTAGTATCTATATTGTTAAAAGGCTCTCAAACCAAAGCCTGAAAAATCTATAATGATATTTCCAGCCTTATTAAATATTTTAGACAAAACAATAAAATCAATCTGCATATTATTATTCACTTCACTGCTGACAATTATTTCCCTCCAGATAATATCGAGATATATTTTTCATGAGCCGTTTGTATGGGCAGAGGAAGGAGCGGGTCTGATATTTATATGGCTATGCTTTTTGGGTGGGACAGTTGTTCATAGAAAAGGCACTCATATCAGCATAGACTATTTTATCCGGCGGTTTAACACATTGGCAAAGAAAATCATCTCATTAACCATATTATTATTGACTATTATCCTTTTTGCTTTTTTAATTTTTATTTCTATCCCATTAATTGAGCGGGGTGGATTATTAAAGGCAGTTACTATCCCATGGATTAATTGGGGATACATATATCTGGCTGTTCCAGTTTCTTCAGTAGTTATGTGTCTGTATTCTATTGAAAGCCTTTTCAATACTATAAAAAAATCTTATAACTAAATGGCAATTACTATTTTCTTCATCCTATGGATAATTCTTCTCTTCCTGAATACGCCAGTCTTTCTATCAATACTCCTTTCTTCGATAATATATCTCTTAATTAATGGAGACCTTCTTTTATCCATACCTCAAAAGATAACATCTGCGGCAAATTCCTTTCCCCTCCTTGCAGCCCCCTTTTTTATCCTTGCCGGCAATATTATGAATACATCTGGAATAACGAATCGGATATTTAACTTTGCCGATGCACTTATTGGACATATTCCCGGAGGGCTGGCTCATGCCAATGTTATAGCAAGTATGATATTTTCAGGCATGTCAGGTGCTGCTGTTGCTGATGCAGGAGGCTTAGGGGCTATTGAGATAAAGGCGATGAGAGAGAGAAACTATGATATGAAATTAAGTACAGGTATTACCGCTGCCTCGGCTATCATAGGTCCGATTATCCCGCCGAGTGTTCCGATGGTGTTTTACGGTGTTCTTTCAGGTGCCTCAATTGGTGCCTTGTTTATTGCTGGCATTATCCCCGGAGTAATCATAGGACTATCACTAATGATAATGGTCTATTATATGGCTGTTAAAAACAATTATCCGAGAAGCCCTAAGCCATCCATAAATACCATTTTAAATGCTTTTAAGAAAGCCTTTCTGCCCCTTTTAACACCGCTCATTTTAATTGGTGGAATTATATTCGGTATTTTTACACCAACAGAGGCGGCAGTTGTAGCCTCTATTTATGCTTTGTTATTAGGAGGCGTGATTTATAGAGAAATAAATCTTAAAGACCTCAATAAAATATTTATAAACACAGTAGAGACAACGGCAATAGTAATGTTCCTTGTAATGACTGCCTCATTATTTGGCTGGATAATGACAATGGAACAGATCCCTCAGGAATTGGCAGAATTTTTACTCTCTATAACATTAAACAAATTTTTATTGCTTTTAATTATCAATTTATTCTTACTTTTTATTGGATGTTTTATGGAATCCCTTGCGGCAATGATTGTGCTTGTGCCTGTTTTAATGCCTATTGCAACTGAAATCGGGGTTGACCCTGTTCACTTTGGTATTATCCTGATTTTAAATCTGATGATTGGAACTCTGACGCCCCCGGTAGGGATAGTCCTTTATGTTGTATCAACCGTATCAGGGCTTTCCTTTGAGGAGGTAACAAAAGGCACTTTGCCATTTCTAATTCCGTTGATTATTGTTTTGCTTTTAGTTACTTACATCCCTGAACTCTCTTTACTGCTTCCTAAAATACTAATAGGATATAACTAATTTCATACATTCCTAATTCTTAATTTCGCACCCTTCCTCGACTTTTTTCCTGCCACTTTATTTACTGCATTTAGATATGCCTTTGCACTCGCCTCGATTACATCCGTGCTTGCACCCTTTCCCATAATCATCTCGCCGTTGAAATTGACCTTTACAACCACCTCTCCAATGGCATCTTTGCCGCCTGTCACTGCCCTGATTGAATAAGAGATAAGCTTTCCGGGTATCCCTGTAATCCTCTCTATTGCCTTATAGGTAGCATCCACAGGTCCATCACCTATGGAAGCATCCTGAATAATCTGATTCCCCTTTTTAAGTTTGATGGTAGCAGTAGGAAGCGTCTGATTTCCTGTTGTTGTCTGAATATATTCAAGTTTATAAACCTCTTCTACCTTTGCAATCTCATCCTCTACAATAGCCTCAAGGTCTTCATCAAATATCTCTTTCTTCATATCTGCGAGTCTTTTAAATCTCGTAAATGCTTTATCCAAATCCACCTTGCCCAGCTTTATCCCGAGGTCTTCCAGCCTCTTTGAAAACGCATGCCTCCCTGAATGTTTCCCGAGGACTATCTTGCTCTTTGTAAGCCCTATGGACTGAGGGGTCATAATCTCATAGGTTGTCCTTTCCTTCAAGACACCATCCTGATGGATACCGGACTCATGTGCAAAGGCATTCTCACCAACTATAGCCTTATTCGGCTGGACTGAAATTCCTGTAATGGTGGAGAGGAGTCTGCTTGTCTTATAAATCTCCTTTGTCTTAATGCCTGTAGCATAGCGCAGAAAATCCCTTCTCACCTTAAGTGCCATTACCACCTCTTCAAGTGAGGCATTTCCAGCCCTCTCACCAATGCCGTTTATTGTGCATTCTATCTGCCCTGCACCATTTTGAATGGCACTTATTGAGTTAGAAACTGCAAGTCCAAGGTCGTTGTGGCAGTGGACACTGATAATCGCCTTATGGATATTGGATACCTTCTCCCTGATTGTCTTAATCATCCCGCCAAATTCATCCGGTATTGCATAGCCAACAGTATCAGGGATATTTACTGTTGTAGCACCTGCATCTATAACAGCCTCAAGCACCTGACAGAGGTAGTTGACATCACTCCTTACTGCATCCATTGCAGAGAACTCCACATCATCTGTATATTTTTTTGCATGCCTTACTCCCTTTACTGCATCATCAAGAACCTCTTCTCTCCCCTTCCTCAATTGATATTTGAGATGAATATCCGATGTGGCAACAAAGGTATGAATCCTCGCCTTCTTTGCATGTTTTAATGCCTCCCCTGCACGGTCTATATCCCTGACAATAACCCTTGAGAGTCCTGCAATGGTTGGACCTTTTACATTCCGGGCAATCTCCTTAACAGCCTCAAAATCCCCCTCCGATGCAATTGGGAAACCCGCCTCAATAACATCAACATTAAGTTTGGCAAGCTGTTTTGCCATGATAATCTTTTCTTCAATATTCATGCTGAAGCCCGGAGACTGCTCCCCGTCCCTCAGTGTTGTATCAAATATTATTATTTTATTGTTCATAAGTTTATAATACCGTAAAAATCTTTTTTGAACGACTTTTTCCGGTGGATTATAAAACTTTTCCTTCCACCGCATTTTTCTTTTGGTCAATTAACCAATTTATAACAGGGCAAAAGGAAAATTAACGGAAGTGAAAAAAAGGGTTTTTACGGTAATCCTACAAATTTCCTCCAATTGTCTTATCATTCATATCCGCAATCTCCTCCGGTTTTATCTTTTTATGAAACAGCAGCCGTTCTACAGGACCAGATAGGGCATATATAACAGTTATTACAAAAATCATAAGTTCTGGTATAGTTGCTATGATATAAATAAACAAGATTGCAAATACCAAAATATTAAATGGCTTTTTCTTCCTCAAATCAAGCCTTTTAAAACTCCTGTATCTTATATTGCTTACCATCAAAAAGGCGAGGATGTAAACTGTCATAACAAGTATAAAAGGCTCTATCTTTTCCACAAAGAGGAAGTCTTTTGTCATTATCACAGTGGATGCGATTACACCTGCTGCTGCCGGAATGGGGAGCCCTGTAAAGTCAAGGTTTCTGACATCCGTTATATCCTGAATATTGTAACGGGCAAGCCTTAAGGCGCCACATATAACAAATAAAAATGCCGCAAGCCAGCCGATTCTTCCAAATGGCTGTAAGACCCATGAATATACAAGGAGCCCCGGTGCAAGTCCAAAGGATATGAGGTCAGAGAGAGAATCGTATTCCAGCCCAAACTCACTTGATGAGTGGGTGAGTCTTGCAATCTTCCCATCAAGCCCGTCAAAGACAATCGCAATAATAATCGCTATTGCAGCATGATAGAACTGCTGATTGAATACCGAGATTATGGCATAGAATCCACAGAAGAAATTCCCTGTAGTAAACAAGCTTGGAATTATATAAACACCCTTTTTAAGTTTCATAAAAATCCTCTCTAATTTTTTATCTTAATCTCCCTATAACATCTATCCCGCCCTTTATCTTATCTCCAACCTTTACTTTTAACTCAGTATCAGGAGGCAGAAAAATATCCACCCTTGAACCGAATCTTATTAAACCATATCTTAAACCTCTTTCCACCTTATCCCCTTCCTTCACCCAGCAAACTATCCTTCTTGCAATAAGTCCTGCAATCTGTTTAACCAAAATCTTTTTCCCATTTTTTGATTCAATTAAAATTGAATTCTGCTCATTTAAAAGTGATGCCTTATCATCAAAGGCGGCAAGGAATTTACCGTGATTATATACAACTTTTTTTATCACACCCTCATAAGGGGCACGGTTTACATGGACATTGAATATGGAGAGAAAAATACTTATACAAACCGCATCCCCGCCATATATTGTATCATCTTTTACTGTCTGAATCTTCACCACCCTGCCATCAGCAGGTGATACAACTATCCCCTTACCCTCTAAAATCTTTCTCTCAGGGTCACGGAAAAAACTAATTATAAATATAGTCAATATGCTGAGTACTATTGAGAGGATTAAGAATTTAAAATATATAACTATAGCTGATAGAATGAGCAGGGGGATTATAAATCTAAAACCATCAGAGACTATAGAAATTCGCATGTCAACTTTAAGTATACTGCTGCAAAAACTTTTTCTGAACGACTTCTTAATTTTTCTTTTTGTTCCATAGTGTAATTTGAAAAATAGAGCAAAAGGAAAATTAACGGAAGTGAGAAAAAAGTTTTTGCAGCATTGTAGAATTTAGCTTATCTTTTTCCCAATCCACCCCATCATCTTCCTCAACTTCTCTCCGACCTCTTCAATCTTATGCTCTGCACCTTTTTTAAGAAGGGCGTTGTAAACAGGGCGGTTAGCCTGATTCTCCACTATCCATTCTTTTGCAAATTCCCCTGATTGGATTTCTTGTAAAATCTTTTTCATCTCTCTACGTGTCTCATCTGTTATTACCCTTGGACCCCTTGTAATATCACCGTATTTAGCAGTCTCACTGATGGAATATCTCATATTGCTGATGCCTCCTTCATAGATTAAATCTACAATCAGCTTCAATTCATGAAGGCACTCAAAATAGGCAACCTCTGGCTGATAACCTGCCTTTACAAGAGTATCAAAACCTGCCCTTATCAATTCTGAAGCACCGCCGCACAAGACTGCCTGCTCTCCAAATAAATCAGTCTCGGTCTCCTCTTTAAATGTAGTCTCAATTACTCCTGCCCTTGTCCCGCCAATGCCTTTTGCATAGGCAAGTCCTATATTTTTTGCCTTTCCTGTGGCATTCTGATGGACTGCAATGAGACATGGGACACCTTTACCCTCTGTATAAACCCTGCGGACAAGATGCCCTGGACCCTTTGGTGCTACCATGAATACATCTATATCTTTTGGCGGGACAATCTGACCGAAGTGGATATTGAATCCATGGGCAAAGGCAATTGCATTCCCCTTTTTTAGATTCGGCTTTATATCGTTTTCAAAGACCTCTCTCTGTTTTGTATCGGGAATCAGCATCATGATAATATCTGCCTTTTTAACAGCATCAGATACGGTTTCCACTTTAAGACCCGAACCTTTTGCCTTATTCCAGTAATCACTCCCTTTTCTTAAACCCACAATTACATTTTGTCCACTTTCCTTTAAATTTAGAGCATGGGCATGCCCCTGACTCCCGTAACCAATAACCGCAATTGTCTTACCTTTCAAATACTTTAAATCCGCATCCTTCTCATAATAAATCTTTGCCATTAAATTTCTCCTTTCAAATTATAATATTTCCAAAATAAAATCCCAAATAATGGGGTCTATAAACAAATTTTATTTATTTTACCACAGAGCCGTGGATAAGAGAATAAAAAAATCCGAGGTATGATATATTATAAATGTGGGAGAGGGTATAGGACTATTTAATCAAAAATTATCTTCCAGACTTTTTCCATAAATGGCAACAATAGCAATTCCACCCAAAGATCCCTGAATAAGACCATGCAGCCAGCCTGCGATAACAAGCATAAAAGGTATCGGGCTCATAACATAAAAGAATATTTCTCCTGCAAATCTTGCAACAAGCCAGAGTATTAATCCAAATATCAAACCCTTTTGAATCCCTGTACCGGGAATACCTTTATATAAAATAGCAAAGGCAAGTGCCACCATCAGACCGCTAAAAATATCTGCCAACGGCATACCTATTCGCATGTGCAGGCTATCCATCGGTCTCCAGACCTGATGAGCCTCTGCCGTCCACTTCATGAATAACACCCCATAAATAACCCAGCCAAAAATCTCGCCGATGATTCCAAAACATACACCGCCCAAAATCCCTCTCAATATTTTCATTTTTTCACCTCCCAGATATAAAATTATCTTAATATTTTCAATCCCAAGAAGCGATATTTTTCATCAAAATCAAAGATAATTGGAAAATTTCTACCGATAAAGTCCATACTTTTAAACAGATTTTTTAACTCCTTTTCACCCCTTCAGGAGTTAATCTCCACCCATCGGTTTCTTTGCTTGCCGATGTAGCACCTGCTCTTCCTTTAACCAATATAGGACCCTTATTTTTTTTGCTTTTCAGGTTTTTCAATGTAACTCGTGCAATTTCTTTATCTGGATATTGTTTAAAATATTTTGACTATGTCCACGAAAACTTTTCTGGAGATAACTTAAAGCATTCCATTGCTATATCTTCTGTATGGATTTTTTTCTCTACGCCACCCAACTTAAAGATAGCATAAATAACGATATCATTATTTGATAAATCTTGAGCCATCGTTTTCTCCATATTCTTCACAATTTAAACCTCTCCCTTTTCCCAGCCAGAAATTTAGCTTTGGTTAGTTTGAGCTGCTTTTCAATCTCGGAGAAAATTTTATTTACCTCTTCCTCGGTATATTCATAAGAACTCTTATTGGAGCAGTTTCCGAGTATCCTTATTTTTTCAAGAATTTCATTTGTTCTCTTTGATGCCAACCTTCTAAACCGTTCATTTCTGCTTTCCTGTTTCATAAATCTCCCAAATAATAAAATTATGTTTAAAACATAGCACAACTATATATTAATGTCAAGTAAATATTTTAACTATTTACATAAATACTGAAATATAATTTTACTATTTAGATATAATATTAAACTTTTAAGATTAAATTCTCCCTATATTGATTTTTTGTTATTGACAATACAACCTTATGGCTGTAACATTTATTGATGAAAGTCGCTATAAATTACTGGCGTAATCCTTCAGGAAAAGCACCAGTCGAAAAATACATTGATTCTATCGTTAACAAAGAGGAGAGAGCAGAGTTATTATCTGCCTTAAATGGAATACAGGAAAGTGGCACTGATGTTATAGGTGTTGAATTCAGGCATATTGAAGGCAAATTATGGGAATTAAAAATAAGGACACATGGAACTCAACACAGGATATTTTATGTTGTTCTTAAAGGAAATGAAATGATTCTCCTTCATGCATATTTAAAGAAAAGCCAAAAAGCACCTTTAAAGGAAATACAGGTTGCTAAACAAAGAATGAAACAATTAGCAGGAGGATAAATTATGAAAAGCGATCTTGATAGACATATTGAAAGGAATTTAAGAGATAAGAAATTTAAAATCTGCTTTGAAAGGGCAGAGGCAAAAAGGAAAATAGCACAGGAGATAGCAGCTTTGAGAAAGGCACATCATCTAACTCAGACACAATTAGCAAAGGAGATAAAAACCAAACAACAGGTTATCTCAAGACTTGAAAATCCAGCAGATAAGCGTATGCCTTCTTTTGAGTTTCTTGACAGAATAGCAAGAGTTTTTAATAAAAGACTTATTATTTCAATAGTTCAAAACTCGTAAAAAATCACCAGGAAGAGAAAGTCATTCTCTATGCAAGACTTAACGCTGTTCTTAAATGTCAGCCTAAGCATAATTAGGCTCATCATATTTTTCTCCTGTCCCTTTTGAATAAAAATATTAATTATGGGCTATAAGCATTCGGTTGACCCGATTTTGTTGGCGGATTTTGTTGAGGCAAAGAAAGGGGATAGAGTAATTGACCTCGGAACGGGGAGTGGTGTAATTCCAGTCTGTCTATCAAAGAGATTTAAGGATATTGAGATAGTTGGATTGGAATTGCAGGAGGGTCTTGTAAGGGTAGCAAGGGAGTCGGTTCGACAAGCTCACGATGCAATTCTGCAAGATCACCATGATCATCCTGAGCAGTGCCGAAGGATTGAGATTATAAAAGGTGATATTCGGGATGTTAAATCCCTTTTTGATGCTGAATCCTTTGATATAGTTGTAGGGAATCCACCTTATAGAAAGGCTGACGACGGAAGGATTAATCCTGATAGAGAAACGGCAATTGCAAGGCATGAGATAGAGATTACCCTTTCGGAATTTTTGAAGGCTGGCAGGTATCTGGTAAAAAATATGGGTTCAGTAAATATTATCTATCATCCATACAGACTGACAGAACTCTTATCCCTTATGACAGAAAACCGAATCACACCAAAACGGATTCAATTTGTCCATCCCAAAATCGGCTCAAAGGCGGAGATGGTTATGGTAGAGGGCATTAAAAATGGAAGGCATGAACTTGGGGTAATGAAACCACTTATAATAGCTGATAGCTGTCAGCTTCCTTTAAATATTTTTCAATTAAATTTTCTTTGACAAATCAAAATTATTTTGCTACCTTTACTTTAGAATTTGCTAAACTCTATAGTTGTAATAAGCCGATTCAGGAGGATAAGATGGGAAAAGTTGCCATATTTAGAGGTGAATTTCTTAAGGATGGTCACCTTTCTATACCGGAGAAAATAGTAAGAACCCTGTCCCTTAAAAAAGGTAGTAAAGTAAGGGCTATAATCGAGACTGAAAAATTTGACAGGGAAGGCTTTTTAAAACTCTTTGGTATCTGGAAGGATAAGAGCAGAGAAGAAATAAATATCTACAAAGAAATCTTGAAGGAACGGGAAGATTTTGGTAGAGGAGAGGTTAGCTTTTGATTTTCTGCCTTGATACAGACATCCTTATAGAGTATTTTAGGGGTGACGAGAATATAAAAAATAAGCTCGCTATCCTTTCAAAAAATGATAACATTGGCATTACATGGTTAACTGTCTATGAATTTTTTAAAGGCATTTTTCTAAGTGGAAAATTAGACGAAGAAAATTTTTTAAGGAAACTTTTTAATACTTGTTTGATATTAGAATCATCATACGAATCTGCAAAGATAGGCGGTGAGATATATTCTTCCCTTAAAAGAAAAGGACAGCTTATTAGTGATGCAGATATTCTGATAGCCAGTATTGTAAAAGCCCACAAAGCCACCCTTATATCAAATAATGTCTCCCATTTTTCAAGGATTGAAGGTCTTAAAGTAGAAAACTGGCTTTTGTCAAATTCAGTGCCATAAAAAACTCGTCGGAATTCCAATGCACCAAACCCCTCCCCCTGAGCTTGTCGAAGGGTTTAAATTGAACCTAAGATATTTCCCATAAGTCTATTGAATCCATAGGAGTCCCATCCCTAAGCTCTATTAAAAGAATATCAGCTTCCTTTGAATATTTTATCTTCATATTGTATAAATCTCACCCTTACTGTGAGTTTGCTTATCTATAATTTTAATTGTTATCAATCCCCTTTGATTTATTATATCACTCTACTTGCTTTTCTTCCTGGTATGTTATCTGCTGTTACGGGCAATCTTCCAAAAGTCATATTTCAGGACTGTCCTTTTTTCTCCGCATTAAAAGAATACAATGCTAAAATATCGCAAGAAGGATAATAATTATTCCTGAATTCTATTGCTTTTTGTGCATCAACCGTCCATACCAGTTTCACGCCGCTTAAACCTTTACCTGTAATGGTCTTAATGGATACTGGTTTACCAAACAGTTTCGCATCAACTTCAGATTCGGTAATTGGTATTTCAGTTTCAACATTAGCCTCTCCGAACTTATAGATAAGCAGAGTCACTATTATCCTTTCACAAACCGAGCCGACTTCTATTTCTATTTTGCCAGCCCGAGAACTTTCTAATTCAGCAAGTTGGAATAAATAGGGTAATCGTTTCTTGATTTTCTCTACAAGGTTTTTATCGGTGAATATCTCTATCAGTTTACCAGCCATTTCTTACCTCGTTTTTCTATTTATATATCAGCTATTTTTTAAATTTTATCTATTTTATTCATCATAACGCTCGCTTTCACCTTCCGGTGGCCCGCCGCGGGTCACCGGTAAGGTGCGAGGCGTGGTTTGGTCTTTTCCTATTCTTTAGGTATTTCAGATTCTATTACAGGGGGTCTCCATTTGCGATCTTCATCGACATGAGCCGCTTTTGAACGCCCGATGATATGGCCGGGAATAACTCCGGCATAGTACCAAGGAGAAAGCGCGCCGCCCCCAAACATCCCCCCGACATACGTCCCCATCGCAGGATAGAGTATTAGATAAGCTTCCTTCTCCTTTTCAGCAGAACCGTGGGCGTATAAGTAGCTTACCGCATCGTTTGATGCTCGCCCCTCGGCATAAAGCGTAAAGACAGGCAAGATATATGCAAGAGCGTATGTCCCCTTCAAGGTCTTCCCCGAGAAGTCCCTTGCGTGCCCACCCTCGTGGAGTGCTACAGCCGGGACATCAGAATAGAGACTTATAGTGTCGGTGTAGGGGTTATAGTTGTCACCTCCGAGAATACGACCCGGGAGGATTGTCTGATAAAGCCAAGACAAAATGCCGATGGTGTACCGCCAGCCCCATGCAACACCCTTATTGCGCACAAGTCGTCGGAATTCCCTGTGGGGTGCATATTGGTTCAGCCGAACCTTGACATCTGAGAGCCCATTATATTCGAGGTATGCTCGAAGAGCATCTTTGGTACCGCTGCTGACGCGATGATTATTAACCCTCCTGTCCCAGAGAATAATCTTTGATGGCACACCAACAACCCAGCCGACGGAATCTAGAACTGCGTTAGCCTTCCCGCACTCAAACTGCACCTCACCCTGAGGGGTGGTCGGAAATGTGTGAGTTAAAGACGCTCGGTCAAGGCGCTGGTACGGTATTGATACGCAGGATGCACAGCCCAGTAAGATGCTGACCAGCGATAGACTGCTGAATAATCTCCAGAGCACAGGCCTCTCCATATTCAAGGGGGCGGCTGGAGTTCCTGCCCGCCCCCCTGTGTAGAAAACTAACCCTGTGGACGCGGGAGTTGAGACCGCGTCATTGCCAGCCCATGTGTAGTGTCCTTCTCGTAGATATAGCTGAATTTACCCGAGGCATTGATTCTCTTTACTATTTCCTGTGCGATGAATTTGCCGAGCGGGTTTTCAACCTTTTCGCTGACGAGCGGTGTCACCGACTCGTCGTAATTGATAAACACGAGTCCCCCGACAAAGGCAATGGCGGAGACCTCGAGCCAACTGATTTCCGTCCATGTACGATTGATCGCCGCGTGTCGAATATCGAGGGCAATCGGAATCCGAAATTCATCGATGGTTTCCTTCGTGCCCCCCTTCGCAAGCCTGCAGTTAATCGTGTATTTGACCTCGTATACATACCCATTCCACGCTGGAGTCCAGATGAGAAATCCCGGCCAATTGATCAGGAAATTCCAGCCCGAACCCTTGTGCTCTGTTTGAATGTCAACGTGCGCGATGAAATCTACTTCCTTTTGGCTGTTCGCTTGGTACGGCATAACGACTTGCGCAGAGTATCCGCCAAGCGCGTTGGCAATGCCGTCCATGAGTCGCTTTTGTTCCGGCTCAGTCGCATCTGTCGCAATGCCGATTTTCAGTGGCTTTTCAAAGCTCGATACGCCATAAGCGCGATACGAGTCGAGGTTCTTGATCACCAGGGGATGGGCACACCCGCCCATGAGTATCATGCCAACACATAGCCATGTGGTAACAAACAAGGTCGTCCTCTTTTTTGCTTCCATTTGATTTTCCTCAATAATGTGGGTTTGACTTCATAAAACGCGTGGACCGCAATCAGCATCACGTCATTCTGATATCTCCTTTCATTGTGACCGAACATTCTTTTTTATGTCTACATGAATTTTTTATTAAATTTTAGGTCAACTTATGCGGATAGTCAAGAAAAAATCCTAAAGAAAAAATCCTAAAATTCGTGGGAAATTTGGAATTAAGTGCAGTATAATAGGGATAACAAAACAGGCATCTGTCCATACATTGCGTCACAGCTTTGCAACACATCTTCTTGAAAAGGGGTATGACATCAGGACGATTCAGGAGCTCTTGGGACACACCAATTTGCAGACCATGATGATTTATACTCATGTGGCTACTAAAAACATCCTCGGGGTTAGAAGTCCGCTGGATAAATGAATAAAAACCTTATAAAATGATTGAGATTCCTTTAATAGTAATTGCAGGTCCTACGGCAGTTGGGAAGATTGAATAATAGACAAATTTCTCTATCTTGCAGCCTCTAAAGGAGCCATTACACTTATATCTTCAAGTGTTGCTATCTTGGAAGCATCAAGTATCTCAATCTCAAGTGGTAAGCCCTCATCATCAAGATGAAGAATAACCCCTTCCTTTAAGTCTATTGAATCCATAGGAGTTCCGTCCCTAAGCTCTATTAAAAGAATATCAGCTTCCTTTGAATATTTTATCTTCATAAACACCACCTCCCTTAAAGTAACGACCTATGTATGGGAAATATACTGTAAGCAATACAGGCAATTTTTCTTCATACTCATAGACAGCTCTGACTAAATGATTGCCATATCTTCTGTGAGCAATATATCTATCCCTATGACCAATTATTACTTCCTCCGGCATAAGAAGAGTCTCAGCTACCATTTCTTCTCTGATATTCCATTTCCTGATTCTTTCAATAGCATGGGCAAGGAAAAGAATTCTTACATTTTTATCTTGAATTCTTATTGTATAAATCTCACCCTTACTGTGAGTTTGTTTATCTATAATTTTAATTATTATCAATCCCCTTTGATTTATTATATCACTCTGCTTGCTTTTCCTCCTGCTATGTTATCTGCCACTGCGAGCAGTCTTCCAAAAGTCATATTTCAAGACTACCTTTTTTCTTCCGCAGCAAAAGAATACAATGCTAAAATAATTGCGTAACAATTTAGGTATGTAACATCAAATCCTCTTTAGATGAGTCAGGCTCAGCCCCTGGTTTAATGTTGAACACCTCTTGAACATGATCTTCCCCCGATTTAACGGACACAAAGTTAAGTTAGGCTACCATAGTCTCCAGCTCAAATGATACCGGAGATTTATATCCCAGG
>Ga0155941_1157_pt1 | contig 33109 bp, 39 predicted proteins | sample RifCSPlowO2_02_FD_107595 | JGI IMG/M metagenome (GOLD analysis project Ga0155941, IMG submission 107595) | Nitrospinae bacterium RIFCSPLOWO2_02_39_17 | reverse complement strand
GCTTTAGCCTCGCTATAAGCTACCCTGAAGGGTAGCACTACATTATTGATATTGTTATAATTTTGGCATTCACGCATTATCTGGGTTTAAATGTCTCTAAATAATAGGGTGAAAATATTTTATAAGGAGAATTTTTGTATGAAAGAGGCGTTAATAACACTGCAGATTGAAAGTCTTGAACAACAATTAAAGGTTTTAAAGTCTAAAGTGTCTAAAACCAAAAAAGACAAGACCTTATCTAACCTGTATGGAATCTATGAGGGCAAGATGAATTTATCTTTAGAGGAAATCAAACAACAGATTACAGAACCTTGTTAAATATATGTCAGAAGTGTTAAATCTGAAGATTGTGGACATTGTTTTTTCTATTCTGCCGACAGAGAATATAAAGGGCTTTTCGGGGCAAGAGCCTGATTTTATCCTGACAGGCAAAAGGCAATCTCTATGGTTGCTGTCTCCTCTTCGCTTCGCTCTGGGTTTGGTTCACTCTCCTTGCGACGACACTTTAATTATGCAGGGATATATAATATCTTGTTAGTCTTAAATGATACACTAATGGTTCAAAGGAGCCATAATGAAACTGAACTTTGAGTGGGACTAAGAGAAAGCCAAAGCGAATCTCAAAAAGCACAGAGTCAGTTTTGATGAAGCCACAACGGTTTTCCTTGACCCATTTTAAATTACGATACCTGACCCGGGCCATTCAGTGGAGGAGCAGCGGTATATTGACATTGGTAGTTCTGATAATGGCCATGTGCTGGTAGTGGTTTATACCGAACGAGGCTCGCATATACGTATTATCAGTTGTCGTAAGGCAACCTCCTCAGAGCGAAAACTTTATGAGGAAGAAAGTAACTAAAATGGTATAGATGGAGGAGAACAATATGCGTACCGAATACGATTTTACAGGCGGAGTGCGCGGCAAGCATTACAAAGCCATGCAAGTTGGGTATACAATCACTGTCCATAAGGCGGATGGCACCACTATCACTAAGGACGTGATGCTAAAAGAGGGTGCAGTTGTTATAGAGCCAGATATTCGTGTGTATTTCCCAAACTCGGAATCTGTGAATAGGGCTTTACGTTGTTTAATTCCGCTGCTGCCAAAAAATCGCAGAGCAAAGGCAAAGAAAGCCTAATGAGTCGCTGTGCAAGGGGGGGTTATACCCACCGAAAAATATTGGCAAAAACAAAATGGCTGCACAAAATACAACAATATAAGCAATCTAAATATACCCCAGATAATGCGTGAATTTTATAAAGTCTTTGTAGTGCGAGGCTTCAGCCTCGCTATGAGCCTGTATGCCATGACGAATATGTGGCACAGGCAGGCCGCACTACACTAATTCAGGAGGTAAAAGATGCAGACTGCTTTAAAGAGAGAGGCAAAAAAGGCGATAGATAAACTATCAAATAAAAAAATAAAAGTTGCCATTGATTTTATAGACTACCTCAAAGAAAAAGAAGAAATGGAAGCAAGCCTTGAAATCCTGTCCAGTAGAGAATTAATGGCACAAATAGAGGAAGCAGAAAAGGCTGTCAAAAAGGGTAAACTTGACGAGTTTATTCCGTGGAAAAAAGTGAAACGCAATGTATAAAGTCTTCCTTCACAAAAAAGCAGTCAAATATTATGAAAGTCTTAATGATAAGATGGCAAAAAGAATAAATAAAGCCATTGAAGCAATAAGTGCAAATCCACTTGCAGGACTGCATATCAAAAGACTGAGTGGAACACATGAGGGAAAATACAGATATGCGGTGGGTGATTTGAGAATTGTTTACAGGATTAATGCGGAAGATAAAACCATTTTAATTGAAGCAATTGGTCCGAGAGGGGATGTTTACAAGTAGCATCAAAAAGATAAAAGGGCCTGTAGTGCGAGGCTTCAGCCTCGCTATACAAAATCAAACAACAGGTTACAGAACCTTATTAAAGATATGTCAGAAGGATTAAAATTAAAAATTGCAGATATTGTCTTTTCTATCCTGCCAGAAGGCGGCATTGAGGGATTTTCTCTGGGCAAAAACTATATCCCGTTTATCACAGAGGAAGAGCCTGATGTTGTTCTGGAGACTATAAGAGGGGAAAATCCCACCAAAAGGGGATTGGCAGGTGAAAAAACCTTGTTTGACGCATCCCTATGGAATTATTGTCAGACGGATGGCAGGCATATCTTCAAATTTTCTTTAGCGTCTAAAAATAACCGCCCTGAACGAATCCTTGCATTAGAGCCTGATTTTAAACGTGGGAAAATCATTCTTAGCAAGGTTGGCAGACTCAAAGATGGGATTTTACAAAGTCCATTTACTTATCCATTAGACCAACTCTTGATGATTAGCATTCTTTCGCAAATGCAGGGGCTTTTAGTTCATTCCTGCGGCTTTAAATATAAAAATAAGGGCTATCTGTTTGTTGGCTCATCTGGCGCCGGGAAAAGCACATTATCCAAAATTATCAGAAAAAACATAGATACTCCTATTTTAAATGATGACAGAATAGCTGTCAGAAAAAGACACAACCGTTTTTATGTTTATGGCACGCCATGGCACGGCACAGCAGAATTTGTCTCTCCAGAAAAGGCGCCATTGTCAGGCTTGTTTTTTCTTAAAAAAGATACAAAAAACAGCTTACAAAGACTATCCATTTCCGATGCAGTCTCAAGACTGTTCAAATGTTTATTCCCCCCCTTCTGGGACAGGGAGGGGCTGACTTCTACATTAAAGATATGTGAAGACACAGCAACGGCAGTCCCTTCTTTTGAATTCGGTTTTACACCCGACGACAGGGCGTTTGAGACGATAAGGGATAAGTTTTTGATTTAATATGCGCAAGTTCAAAAGTGCAAAATCAAATGAATATATGTTTATTGTCTCTGCATTGCAGTCAACAGTCAATAACCAGCAATCCGCTAATCCGCAACATATCGTTGATTTTTCAAAGCTCTTAAATATCGCAAGGGATAATAATGTATCGCAGAGGCTGTATACTCTCCTGAGGGAACACCATGATATGCCGCATGGTTTTATGGTTGAAATAAGAAAAGATTACTTTTCAACTGCCGCAAGGAATACTTTAATTTATTCAGCATTTAAAAATGTTATTGAGGCTTTTAATAAAAATGGGATAGATGCTATTGCAATGAAAGGCATTGCGCTTGCCGAGCTTATTTATCAGGACATTGGTTTGAGAGGCATGTCCGATGTGGATTTGCTTATAAGAAAAGAGGATATTAAAAGGGCGAATGATGCGCTTGAGGGTATGGGTTACTATGCAGTGGATTTATCAAGGTTTGATGGGGGTGATAGTTATCTTACAACCTGTGACTACAGGAGCGAAAATCCCCTGCATCCATCATTCCATGTCCACTGGCATATTGTAAATTCCACCATCCCTGCCCCGTATTTATCAAAAATAAATATGGATGAGATATGGCGGGATGGTGTTCCTGTTGAAATTGACGGCATTCGTGTATTGTCCATGTCTCCACACCATTTTTTAATACATTTGTGCGAACATGCAATGAGGGTAACTCACTCTGCTTCAAAACTCATTTATCTTGTGGATATTAAGGCACTTGCAGAGAGATATAAAGATACTCTGGATTGGCATAAGGTTGTAGAAACAAGCAAGAATTATGGTCTGGATAAATTTGTGTATAATATCTTAAGTTTTTGCAAAATGAATATTGCTTTTGATGTGCCGGAAGTGGTATTAAATAATCTGAAACCTGACAAAATATCTTTCGGAGAAAAAATGTTTTATTCCATTACTGCAAAAGGAAATGGTTTCTCAGGCTTGAGTTATCTTGTGCATTTAGCAATGAACAAAAGCTTTGTAAAAAAGGCATTGTTTATTTTCAGGACAATATTCCCGCCTGCATGGGTGCTTGCAAAAAGGTATGCATATTCATCAAAGGATAAAAACCCGGCTTTACTTTACCTCTACAGGATAGAAGAGATAGTCTTCCATATTTTCTCCCTGCCAATCCGTCATTTAAAAGGCAGTAGTGCGAGGCTTTAGCCTCGCTATAAGCGACCCTGTAGTGCGAGGCTTTAGCCTCGCTATAAGCGACCCTAAAGGGTCGCACTACGAAAGCGAAACTAAAGTTTCGCACTACACATTAATACTGAAGGAGGCTGCCGTCTTTCTTTGCCTTTTTTAATGCATAACCAAAACTTGCAAAACCGAGGGGGACAAGAATCAGTGAGAAAAGGACAAGGATACCGATTTGTGGAAGGAGCATGAGAGGAGAGTAACCTTTATAAACCGCCAATTGCATTGCCTCTATGGAATGGGTTACCGGTAAAAGCAGTGAGATATTCATAAGCCAGACTGGAAAAACGCTTACAGGGAAATAAACCCCGCCCAGCAGACCAGATAATGTCCCCGTAATCCAGCTTATCGGGTTTCCCCTTTTAAATACGAGTATAAATGATGAGGACAAGAGCCCTAAACTGCTGAAAGTAATTATAGTCAGAGAAAATATAATGAGACAGGATAAGAGATTTACAGATTTTAAAGCTACCCCGAAAAAGAGCACACCAAAAAGGATATAGAGGATGCTCTGTGCGGTGTTATACACAAAACCCCACAGGCTCATTGAGATTAGCAGATGCCATGTTTTTGTAGGTGTAATTAGGAGTGCCTCAAGGGTTCCCATTGATTGTTCATTATTTATCTGACCCATAATGCCCGAAAGACTCGTCCCGATATAGTTTGAGAGGGTAAGACCAAGCAGTACATAGGAGAAATAATCTCCCCCGTAAGGGATAAGATGGCTTACCATCCTCCCTTCAAAAAGTCTGCCTATGAAATAAAATGGTAAAAGGGTTGTGATGATTCCAAATATCTCAAGAAAGAATGAAAACCTGTAACTCGTTTCAATCAAAAAATCCCTTTTTATAAAGGCAGTTACTTTTCTGATAAACATTTGTATATCTCCTCTTCACTCAGCTTCCCGCAGGCTGTTATTTTTCCTTTAGTTATCAGGGCTACAGAGTCACAGAAATCTTTTATTTCTTCCAGTCTGTGGGTTGTAAATATAACAGTCTTCCCTGATTTCAAGACAAGCTCTTCTTTTATGAATCTCCTTAAATTTTTTGCTGATGATATGTCCAGACTTTTTGTGGGTTCGTCCATCAAAAGAACATCTGGGTTATGCATCATGGCACGGATGATGCCAAATCTTTGTTTAATCCCGGCGGAATATTCCTGAAACCTCTTATCGGGATTATCTATTTCAAAGAGATTAAAAAGATATTCCATTTTTTCTCTGGCGTGATTTTTTTCAATATTATAAAGGGTGGCAAAGAATTCCATGTTTTGTCTTGCTGTGAGCCGCCAGTAGAAACTCCTCTCATCGCCTGTAACCAGCCCGATACAGGATTTTATGGCGTTCTCATCTTTTGTAACATCATAGCCATTTATATAAGCGGTCCCGTTTGTAGGCAGGATTAAAGTAGCGAGTATTTTGAGGAGGGTCGTTTTGCCGGCTCCATTTTGTCCTATGAGGGCAATTATCTGGCCATGTTTTACTTTGATATTTATGTTATCAAGTGCCTTTACCTTTGTGCGGTTAAAATATTTTGTAAGATTGAATGTCTCTATAATATAGGGTTGATTTATCATTTTGAATTTATTAAATAACGACTTGTAATTATTGTAACATAAAATTTATACACCGTAAAACCCCCCTCACCCTACCCCCCCTAATTTATTGACAATCCTCTGTTTTTCTGGTAAATGTAATCATATTGTCGATTTTTGGGCGAATAGCTCAGCTGGGAGAGCGCTGCCCTTACAAGGCAGAGGTCACAGGTTCAAGCCCTGTTTCGCCCACCAACTTTTTAATTAAAGAGAAAATTAACCACAGATGAACACGGATAAACACAGATATATAGAAAAAATAAAAAAGGTTTTTTATCTGTGTCCATTTGTGTCCATCTGTGGTTTTAAATTAAGTTTTTTATTTTTTGCTGCATTTTTTATCCTAAATGGTTGTTCTTTGAAAGAGGCGAAGACGGATTATGGGCTTTTAAACGAAGGACAAAAAAGTTTTGCAAATGGAAGATTTGATAGGGCTGAAGAATTATTTAAAAAGCTGCTGGATAGTCATCCGGATAGCAAATTAAGGGTATATGCAATGATGGGGCTGGCAGATTCCCTTTATAAAGCCGACAAGTTTCAGGAGGCATCTTTTCAATACAGGGAGTTTTATGAGCTATATCCTGTTCATAAATATACCGTGAGGGCACGCTTTTATAAGGGGATGTCAGAATTCAGTGAAATAAAATCACCTGATAGAGACCAGAGTCCTGCAAAGAATGCAATTGAGGAGTTTAAAAAGATAGTCTCAAATCGGGATTATATGAATAGCCCTTTTTATGAGGAATCCAGAAGGAAGATTGAGGAATGCAGAAAGATGCTGGCTGAAAATGTATTTCTTATTGGAAAGTTTTATTTTAGAACCTCTTCCTATCAATCTGTAATAAATCGGATAAATGACCTGCTGGAGGAGTACCCGGCAGAGCCTTATGAGGATGAGGCGATGTATTACCTTGCTGAATCTTATTACAGAGAGGAGGGCTTTAAAAATGCCCTGATAGAATTTCAGAAACTGATAGAAAAATATCCTCATAGTTTGTATGTGTCTATTGCAAAAAGCAGAATTACCGATATAGAAAGAGTTAAATAGCATACGGTGAAAAATGACAGCTTATAAAAGAGATAATCAATATGATTTTAATCTGCTGGGGACTTATCTGAAAGATATAGGCGGTATCAAGCCGCTTACAGGAAAAGAAGAAAGGATACTGGCACAGAAGAAGGATGGGGAATCGCTGAATGAACTGATAAGAAGAAATCTTAAGTATGTGATTACTGTTGCAAACAGATATAAAGGGTGCGGTTTGTCTCTGCCTGATTTAATAGGTGAGGGGAATATAGGTTTGATACAGGCAGCGAAGAGATTTGACCACTTAAGAGGGGTAAAGTTTATTACCTATGCTGTCTGGTGGATAAGACAGTCTATGATGCATGCCCTGGCCGAGCACTCAGGGAGTATAAGTCTCCCCCTCAAACAGGCTGGGATATTATATAAAATTAGCAGGAAATACAGGGAGTTTTTTCAGCTTTATAAAAGAGAACCTACTGTGGAAGAGATAGCAAAGGCACTGAATATTTCCATGGGAGAGGTGGAGGCTTTAATGAGGGTATACAGGTCACACTTATCCCTTGACGCCCATTTAAGGGATGGGGATGATACGAGTTACCTTGATATGTTGGAGGATTTTGCAAGGCATCCGATAGAAGAAAATCTTATATATGAGTCTCTCAGAAAAGAAATGGATGCACTTATAAACGAGTTGTCCCCGCGGGAAAAAGAGATATTGAGGATGAGGTTCGGGTTTTATGGCGAATCAATGACCCTTCAGGAGATTGGGGAAAAAATAGGATTATCCAGAGAGAGGGTAAGACAGATAGAGAAGAAGGTAAAGAAAAAATTATTATCAAAGGCAAAGAGAATGGACTTAAAGGATTATCTCCATTGAGGTTTTTATGCGATTAATATTTTTATTGTTTATTACTTTCATATTGTTTCTATCAGGGGTATGTCATGCTGACCTATACAAGTATATAGACGAAAATGGCACTATATTTTTTACAGATGCCCCGACACACAATAAATATGTAAAAATAAAGGGAACATCCAGTTCCTCAGTCGGACAAGATAAAGGAAAGGAAGTGAAGATAAAAAAAGCGAAGGGGAAAGGGGCAGATACATCTGATAAAAACAGGAATACCAATCTGAGCAAAGATATATTGTATAAAAATATCCGGTATACAGCCGGTAAACATAATATCGACCCTGACCTGATATGGGCAATAATAAAAACAGAATCTAATTTCAATTCAAGGGCGATATCTCCTAAGGGTGCCAAGGGTTTGATGCAGCTTATGCCTGCCGTTGCAAGGACATATGATGTCTCGGACCCCTTTAATCCACATCAGAATGTTGAAGGTGGAATAAGGCATATGAGATATCTGCTTATGGTTTTTGACGGAGACCTGAGACTATCATTGGCGGCTTATAATGCAGGCGAAAATACCATTATAAATTATAGAGATGTGCCCCCTTTTTCTGAGACTGAAGGTTATGTAAACAAGGTCTTATCATTCTACAGATACTTGAAAAGTAATAAATCGGTCATTAGTCAGTAGTTATTAGTCAAGAGGGATAAAAATTGACTATTGACTAATAAGTTTCTGGTGAAAAATGTCATTTTTCACCGCACACTAATAAATGACATATCAGGTAAAACTGCCTATATTTGAAGGTCCACTTGACCTTCTCCTCCATCTTATAAATGAGCATGAGATAAACATATACGATATCCCTATTGCCTTTATAACCCAGCAATATCTTGAGTATATTGAATTGCTAAAGACCCTCAATCTGGAGATTGCAGGAGAATTTCTGGTTATGGCAGCAACCCTTATCCAGATAAAGTCAAGGACGCTCCTCCCTAAATCTGAAGTTGCTGCCGAATCCGAAGAAGAGGACGAAGACCCGAGGGAGGAACTAATAAGGAAACTGATAGAATATAAAAAATATAAAGAGGCTGCAATTCATTTGAGGGATAAGGAAATGTATCAGAGGAATATATTTACAAGGATGATAAATATTGATGAGTCGGAGGAAGTCCTGATAGATGTAAGCATATTTGACCTTCTGGGTGCCTTTAAGAATATAATGAAAAACATAGAGAGCAGAGATATGTTTGAAATTTCTATGGATGAGGTATCAGTTACCGAGAAGATAAATTTCATTATGGAAATCTTGAGTGTAACACCGCATATAACATTTGATTCGCTTTTTACCCCTTCCTATTCCCCTATTAATAGGGGGAAGGGGGGATATATGGAACTTATTTCCACATTCCTTGCCCTTTTGGAACTTATAAGGCTTAAACTGGTAAGGATTCAACAGGTAAAGAGGTTTGGGACAATAAGAATATTCAAGTCAGTGGAGGAAATTAAAGATGGATCTGAATACGGCAAAGTCGGTAATTGAGAATATACTCTTTATTGCTGATAGACCTCTCTCATTGGAGAAGATAGGGGAGGTATTTGGGGGAGAGATAGACAGGATAACATTGAAGCGGATAATGGATGAACTTAAGACAGAATATCAGGACGGAAATATCCAGTTTGTTGAGATAGCTGAAGGTTATCAATTGTGCACAAGGCCTGAATATTCTGAATGGATAAAGAAGTTTTATACTATTGACAGGGGTTCAAGGCTTTCACGGCCGTCTCTGGAGACACTGTCTATTATTGCTTACAGACAGCCCATAACCAGGACAGAGATAGAAGAAATCAGGGGTGTGGATTCAGGTGGTGTTATAAGGACCCTGTTGGAAAAAAGTCTTATAAGAAATATGGGTAGGAAAAAAGTTCCCGGCAGACCCATGATGTATGGAACTGCGAGAAAATTTTTGGAATATTTTGGACTTAAAAATCTTTCTGACCTTCCAACCCTTGAGGAATTTAAGGAAGAAGATTTAAAGGGTGGTGGGGGCATAGAAGCGGAAGGGATTCAGGATGAATTGAAATTTCATGAAAAAGTATCTTCCGAAGGAGGTGAATTTAAAGAGACCGGGATTTCTTCCGAATCAGATGAGATAGAAGATATTGAAGGTGAAAGAGATAAAAATGACTGATAAAAGGAGAGGTCCTGAAATAAATTCAGGAAGGTCTATTGTGAGGCTTCAAAAGATTATATCTAATGCAGGTATTGCATCCCGCAGAAAAGCAGAGAGATTCATACTTGAAGGTAGAGTTTCCGTAAACCGTGTTACCATCAGAGAGTTAGGGGCAAAGGCAAACCCTTTAATAGATGATATAGAAGTTGATGGAAAGAAGGTAGGGCGAGGCTTTAGCCTTGCAAAAATTTATATACTATTAAACAAACCGAGGGGATGCGTTACCACAGTTAGAGATGACAGGGGAAGACCCACCGTAATAGATGTCCTGAAGGGTATAAAGACAAATGTCTATCCGGTAGGCAGGCTCGATTTTAATACAGAAGGCATTCTGCTCCTGACAAATGATGGAGATTTTGCCCACCTTCTTGCCCACCCGCGCCACAAAATCAGCAAGGTATATGTTGTAAAGGTTAAGGGTATACCAACTGAAAAAGAATTGGAAAAAATATCCAGCAGTATTGTGATAGATAAAAAAAAGATTGCCTCCTCTGGTGTCTCGCTTGAGAGAATAACAGGGAAAAATAGCTGGCTCAAAATAATCTTACAGGAGGGGCAAAAGAGGCAGGTCAGAAAGATGTGTGAATTTATAAGGCATCCGGTTATAAAATTGAAAAGGATAAAATATGGTTTTCTGGAACTTAAGGGTTTGAAACCTGGCGAATATAGAAGCTTAACTGATAATGAAGTTAAAAAGTTAATGGAAATGGCAGAAAGATGAGATACAAAGGTAAGAAGCAAGAAGCAAGAAGCAAGAAGGTTTTCCTCTGTCTTCTGTCCTCCGTCCTCTGTCTTCTGTCTTTTGAAGCCGAGGGTGCAAAGCCCAGATTGTCCACTGCTATTGTAGAAGGAGTTGCAGTCATTACAGAAGGGAACCCTATATCAGCGAGAGATAGTGCGATTAAGAATGCCATGAGAATAGCCGTTGAGGATATAGTGTTAAATTCTGTTAAGGAAGAAGGACTGGAGATTTACAAAGAAAGTCTTGAGGATAATATATATAAAAACTGTGAGGATTTTATTCAGAGTTATAAGATGCTTGCTGAAATGCAGAATGAGGATACCTATAGTGTAACCCTTCAGATGAACATCTTTGTGGATAGTATAAAAAAGAGACTTACCTCTCTGGGTATAACAACTGTAAGCCATGATACCCCTCGTATATTGCTTATAATTGAAGAAAAGACAGGTGTCTTTCTTGCCGAGGAGAATTTTTTAATGCTTTATTCCATATCCGAAGATGCTATTTCTAAAAAACTTACAGAGGGAGGTTTTGAGGTCATAGACAGGAATGCTGTAAGAAATAAAATTGATATAAAGGAAATCAGAAAAGGGCTATCAGGGGATATACATATTGCCTCTGCAATAGGAAAATATCTCAATGCAGATGTTGTGATACTCGGAGTTGCAAATGTAAAAGCAGAGATAGGGGAGATTAAGGCTGAGATAAATGCAAAGGTGTTTTCTGTAAAGAGAGAGGCATTAATAGTAGAAAGAAATGAGGTTACAACAGTCCTGACAACTGATAAAATATTGGGTACTGCACAGTCACTTCGGAATGCAGTAGATAAAATAATACCTGTCCTGATAGATTTTATTAAGAAGGGGTTGACAGAAGATAGAGGACAGTGAGTTGATATGGTTTGGTAGTGAATAGCATTTTACAGAGATTGAATAAAGGTGAAAAGGTTTTTGAGATTGAGGGGCTGTATGATTCCCCTTCAAAGGCATTCTTTATATTCAATCTCTATAAAGTTATATCAAGGCCTCTTGTAATAATCACATCCAGACAGGATAGTGCTGAGGAATTATTTGCCGATATAAATTTTTTTCTCTCCCACCAATCTACAATCCGCAATTCACAATCCGAAATTACGCCTTACTATTTTCCCCCCTGGGAACTCTTACCCTATGAGCCTATCTCACCACACAGCGATATTTCAGGTGAAAGACTTAAAACATTGAGTTCTCTGATAGAGTCAAGGTCTGATTTTATACTGCTTATACCGGTTGAATCCCTTATTCAGAAGATACCGCCTAAGGAGATTTTAAGAGATGCTGTTTTGGGATTTGGTGTGGGAGACTGTCTTGAGAGAGACCTTATTTCAGAATATCTGATAACAGGGGGATATAAAAGTTCCGATATTGTTGAGGATAAAGGAGAGTTCAGTGTGAGAGGCGGGATACTTGATATTTATCCCCCTGATTCTCATAATCCATATCGTATAGAATTTGCAGGTGATGAGATAGAGTCCATTCGTGAGTTTGACCCGGCTACACAGCGGTCAATAGGGGAGGTAAGAGATATAAAGATAATCCCTGCGAGGGAGATGATACTTAAAAAGGATATTCTGGAGAATGGGATAAGAAGGATAGAAGAGGAAAAATGTGTAAGTGATGAGATTTTGAACAGAATAAAAAACGGATTTTCCATTCCCGGTTTTGAGAATTTAGCACCATATTTTTATGAAAGGATGGATACCGTATTTGATTATATCTCCCCTGACGCGATTGTTATTTTAGATGAACCAACTCTTCTTTATAAGAAAATAGAAGACTTCTGGAAACTGATAGAGAGGGAGTATGAGCAGGCGATAAAGAGGAAAGATATTTCCCCTTTGCCTGATAAATTTTATATACCCAAAGATAAGATAAAAAAGTATTTAGAATCCCGGATTTTGATTCAATTGAAAACCCTTAAGATAGACTCATCTTTATCTGATGCTGAATCACTTCAGGCGGGAGGAATTAAATCATTACAATCTTTTAAAGGTAATTTTGATTTATTCCTGAACAGCCTTGATGAATGGGCTGAGGGAGGTTTCAGAGTAATTATAGTAACTCATACAGAGGGGCAGTCAGAGAGGCTGAGGGAGATGCTGGAAACAGAGGTCGGAAATAAAGATTATGGTTTCTGTATCTTTGTTACAGGAAGGCTGTCAAAGGGGATTGTGGCACCCTCGGAGAGATTGGTCTTCATTACTGAGGAGGATATATTTGGCCCCTCAAGAAAACTTAAGGCAAGAAAAAGGAGAAAGGGTGAGAGTTTCAGCGCGGGTTTAAGCGGTTTGAAAACGGGTGATTATGTGGTGCATGTGGACCATGGAATAGGGCAATACCTTGGGACAAGGGATATTAGAGTAGATGACATAACGGAGGAGTTTCTTGATATTGAATATGCAGATAGTGAAAAGCTATATATCCCGATGGATAGTTTGAAATTTATACAGAAGTATATAGGAGGGGGCAGCGGTATTACACCTCCCCTTAATAAATTAGGGTTGGCATCATGGCATAAGACAAAGGAGAGGGTAAAAAAATCCATAAAGGAGATGGCAGTGGATTTGCTTAAAATTTATGCTACAAGGGAGATTATTGATGGTTTTTCCTTTTCGCCTGATGTGCACTGGCACAGGGAGTTTGCAGATTCCTTTGAATATGATGAGACTGAAGACCAGCTCCAGGCTATTTCCGATGTAATAGCTGATATGGAAAAAAATAAACCTATGGACAGACTCATCTGTGGTGATGTCGGATACGGAAAGACAGAGGTTGCCATCAGGGCGGCCTTTAAGGCAGTATTTGACGGGAAGCAGGTTGCTCTCCTTTGCCCTACCACAATCCTTGCCCAGCAGCATTTCCAGACCTTTAACACCCGCTTCCATTCCTTTCCAATCAAGATAGAGGTATTGAGCAGATTCAGGACTAAAAAGGAACAGGCAGGCATAATCAGTGGGCTTGAAAATGGGGGGATTGACATTGTAATAGGGACACACAGACTGCTGCAGGGGGATATAAAGTTTAAAGACCTGGGATTATTGATAATAGATGAAGAACAGAGGTTCGGTGTTAGCCACAAGGAGAAACTTAAGAAACTCAGGGAGACACTGGATGTCCTGACACTGACAGCAACACCTATTCCAAGGACATTACATATGGCTCTGGCGGGTACCAGGGATTTAAGTATTATTGAGACACCTCCACAGAACAGGATTGCCATAAAGACCTTTGTCAGAAAATTTGGTGATGAGATTATAAGACAGGCACTGTTGAGGGAAATGGATAGAGGAGGGCAGACCTTCTTTGTCCACAACAGAGTTGAGAGCATCTATTCTATGGCAAAATATGTTCAGAGTCTTGTCCCAAATGCCAGAACAGCAGTTATTCACGGGCAGATGCATGAAAGAGAGATGGAAAAAGTAATGATTGAGTTTGTAAATGGTGGGTATGATGTTCTTGTATGCACAGCAATAATTGAATCAGGACTTGATATACCTGCGGCGAATACAATTATAATAAATCATGCTGATAAGTTCGGACTTGCACAGCTCTATCAGTTAAGGGGGAGGGTTGGCAGGGAAAGGCATCAGGCGTATGCATATTTACTGATATCGCTTGAAGATATCCTGTCAGGGAGCGCAAGGGAGAGGCTTATGGCTATTGAGGAGTTGAGTGAATTGGGTGCAGGATTTAAGCTGGCAGCGAGAGATATGGAGATAAGGGGTGCAGGAAATATCCTCGGACCTCAGCAGTCAGGTCATATAACAGCAGTTGGTTTTGACCTCTATTGCAAACTTTTAGAGGAGGCTGTCATGGAACTTAAGGGGGAGCCTATTGAGGAATCGGTAGAGCCATCTATGAAATTGCGAATGAAGGGCTACCTGCCTAAAGAGTATGTCTCCGATCTAAATCAGAGACTTGATATATATAAAAGAATTGACATATTAGAAACAGTTGAGGATGTAAATCCCTTAAGAGATGAATTAAAAGATAGATATGGTGTGATGCCTGAGCCGGCAGAGATTCTGCTTTCTACTGCAGAATTAAGAATACTTTCAAGAAATCTGAAGATTGAAAAGGTGGATGTATCGGGAAACCGGATGACCCTTACCTTTAATAAATCTACTCCTGTTTCTGCTGAAACAATCATAAGGTTCGGCAAGAAAGATTCTGGTGTAGTAAAATTTTTATCAGAGGATACTATCCAGTTTTCTATCAGAGATGGCGATTGGCAGGAGAGGTATGGTGATATAAAAAATAGTTTGCAGGTATTAGCCTCTGTATGCTAATAGTTAATAGTTATGAGTTATGAGTTAAGAGCCGGGAGTGAGAGGCAAGAAGCAAGAAGCAAGAAAAATTTTGCATTTTATATCTTGCCTCTTGTATCTTATCTCTTGCCTTTTTTCATTACTTGTCAAAAAACCTCAGAGCCGCCTCCTGTAAAAAAGGAAGTAAAGGTTGTTGCTATTGTAAATGGGGAGAAAATAACAGCCGATGAATTTGAGAGGGAATTTTCTGTTTTAAGAAAAAAAGATGGTCCAGATGAAATAGCTGAAACGGAACAGGCTCAGACGCTTAGAAAAAATTTATTAAATCAGCTTATAGAAAAGAAGCTGCTTTTACAGGAGGCTAAAAAATTAAACATATCTGCTACAGATGCAGAACTTGAGGAGGCAATGAGACAGGCTGAAGCAGATTATCCTCAGGATACAATGAAGGAGGCAATGAGAAATGAGGGAATTACCAGAGGAGAATGGAAAACTAAAATAGGAGAGAATATTCTTGTTGAAAGACTTGTTGCACAACGGCTCAAAGGGAAGGTAAATGTGAGCGATAATGATATTGATTTATATTTTAAAAAAAAATTTAAAGATTTTGTAATGCCCCGCCAGGTTCGTGTATTTCAGATAGTTGTAAAAAGTGAAGAGGAAGCCATAAATATTCGTTCTAACTTGATTAGGGGTTGGGATTTTGGAGACATTGCAAGAGAAAAGTCTATAGGACCTGAAGCAGAAAGAGGCGGGGACCTTGGTTTTTTCAGTGAAGGTGAGATGCCTCAGGAATTTGATATGATATTTAAGTTAAAAGCCGGCGAGATCAGTCACCCTGTAAAGACTCCCTATGGATATCATATATTTAAGTTGATTGAAAAGAGAGAGGCTAAGAAGATGGGTATTTCTGAGGCGAGGAAAAAAATAAGAAGAATATTAATAAAAGATAAATATGATGATGCCTTAAATACTCTGATAACCTCTCTTAAAAGTAGTGCAAGCATAGAGATAAAGGAGACACTACTATGAAGTCGGGAATCAGAAGTCAGTGGTCAGTGGTCAGTGTGTTTCTATTTTGTTTGCTGTTCACCATTCACCATTCACCATTCACCATTCACCATTCACTATTCACTGTATCCCCTGCCGGCGCCCATGTTATTGATAAGATTGCGGCACGGGTAAACGGGGATATTATTCTTATGAGCGACCTTAAAGGCAGGAGTTTGCAGTTTTTGGCTGAAATGAAAAGAAGAAATCAGCCGGTAGATGAAGATAATATTCATAAGATAGAGAAAGAGATTCTGAATGAGATGATTGAGGAGAGATTAATGTTGCAGTTTGCCAGCAATAATAACATAAAAATTTTAGATGAAGACATAAAGACAGCCGTAGAGGATGTAAAGAAACAGAATAATTTTACTGATGAAATGCTGGAAAAGGCACTAAAGAATGAGAATGTGACCATTAATGATTACAGGGAAAGGTTGAAGGAACAGATGATGATATCTAAGGTTATTAATTACGAAGTGAAGTCCAATATTCATATTGAGGAAAATGAGATAAAAAAATATTATGAAGAGCATCGTGATGAATTTAAAACACAGGAGGAGGTCAGGGTAAGACATATGGTATTTATGTATAGCGAAGAAGAAAGAGATAGCAGTAAGGAAGAAGTAATAAGAAAAAAGGCTGCCGATATATTGAATAAAATCAGGGAGGGGGAGGATTTTGCTAAACTTGCCTCAATTTATTCTGAAGACCCTTCAGCCAAGAGTGGTGGAGACCTCGGATATTTTTCGAGGGGAAAGATGATAAAAGATTTTGAAGATGCTGCCTTCATCCTTAAAAAAGGTGAGGTCAGCGATGTTATAGGGACACCCTATGGATTTCATATTATAAAATGTGAGGATAAAAAAGAGGCAGGTTTCAGACCTGTGGAAGAGGTATCAGGTGAGATAGAAAAAACAATTTTTCTTGAAAAAATGAAATCCCTTAAAAATATATGGATGAAAAAGATGAAAGAAAAGGCATTCATAGATGTCCTGTATTAAACGGGTTAAACTGTTGACAGCATCAGTAATTTTAAAAAAATTTATTTGGGAGGTTAGATGATAATACAAGATGAAGTAATTAAGGCATTGAAGGGTGTTATGGACCCTGACCTCGGCAGGGATATAGTTTCATTAAACATGGTGAGAGATATACGGATAGAGGGAAATAGGGTGAGTTTCAAACTTGTCCTGACAACACCTGCATGTCCTATGAAGGCACGGATGGAAGCCGATGCAAGGCAGGCAGTGTCCTCTATACCCGGCGTTAAAGGGGTTGCAGTTGAGACAAGCTCTGAAGTCCCTTCCGCAAAAAAACTTCCGGAAAAGGAGAATATCCACGGAGTTAAAAATACAATTGCTGTGGCAAGCGGTAAGGGTGGTGTTGGCAAATCTACCGTTGCGGTGAATCTTGCTGCCTCTCTTGCCCGTAGTGGGGCTAATGTGGGACTGCTTGACCTTGATATTTATGGACCGAGTATTCCTACGATGATGGGGATTAATGAGCCTATTCAGGTGAATGCAGAAGGGAAGATGAAACCGGTTGTAAATTATAATATAAAGATGATGTCTGTTGGGTTTGTTCTGGAAGAAGATGCCCCTCTGATATGGCGAGGTCCGTTGGTAATGCAAATCGTAAAGCAGTTTTTAAAAGATGTAGAGTGGGGTGAACTTGATTATCTTGTGATTGACCTCCCTCCAGGGACTGGTGATGCCCAGTTGACACTGGCACAAACCATCCCGCTTACAGGTGCTGTAGTCGTAACTACTCCGCAGGATATCTCACTTATTGATGCAAGACGGGCAATTACCATGTTTGAAAAGATTACTGTGCCTGTATTGGGGATTATTGAAAATATGAGTTATTTCCTCTGTCCCCATTGCGGTAAAAAGACTGAAATCTTCAGTTCAGGTGGTGGTGAAAAAACGAGCCAGAAATACGATATCCCTCTTATAGGGAATATACCGATAGATACCGAAATCAGGGCGGGCGGGGATGCAGGGAAGCCTATTGTTATCTCAAATCCAGAATCGCCTCAATCGGTTGAGTTCGGGACAATTGCAGGTGCGGTAGCTTCTATGATTAGTATTTTGGATATGAAGTAGTGTGAACTAATTAGACTATATTTTCTACTGCTTCTTTCACCAGAAGGCGTTTTTAAATAACTCAATTCCAGCTTTGCCTCTGGAAAGGTCAATTGCCACAACATCAAATCTACAATCCCTGTTTTCAATCTTTCTGTTTGAAAGGAAAAAGAGTGAGAGTTTCTGAAGTTTTTTCTGTTTTGAGAGTGTTATGGTCTGCTGGGGTGGACAGAATGAAGAAGAGTTTTTTGTCCTCACCTCCACAAATACGAGGACATCTTTATCAATTGCTATTATATCAATCTCTCCGATATTGCACCGAAAATTTCTTTCTATAATTTTATATCCCGACCTCTTCAAGAAATCTGCTGCCATATCTTCGCCAATTTTTCCTGTCCGCAGTTTATCCATATTTTATAGGGTCAGGTCTTTACTTTTGCTGTTCTATCACTATCCAGCGTAAGTGTGAAAATGAAAAAAGAGCAAGATTAAAGACCTGACCCTATTCTATTCTTTCGAATGCTCTTTGACTCCTGTAAAACTCCTCCTATGTATCTCACATGGTCCAAACTCCCTTATCCTCTTCATATGCTCCGGAGTGCCGTATCCTTTATGTCCGGCGAATAGATATTGTGGATACTTAACATCGTATTCCAGCATGAGCCTGTCTCTTGTAACCTTGGCGATTATGGATGCAGCAGCAATAGAGTGGCTCAGTGAGTCCCCCCTTTTTATTGTGAATTGTTTTATTGGAGATTCTACAGGTGTTATCCCGTCTATGATTAACAGGTCGGGTGGAACTGTCAGGCTTGATATGGCATAATTCATAGCCATTTTTGTTGCTTCCAGGATATTTATATCATCAATAACTTCTGAAGGGACAATTCCAATCCCAATAGAAAGGGCATTGTCCTTTATGACATTGAATAATCTGTCCCTCTCAGGTGGAGTCAATTTTTTGGAGTCGTCAATACCATCTATAAAAGTTTCAGATGGGAATATAACTGCTGATGCAACTACAGGTCCTGCAAGGGGTCCCCTTCCTGCCTCATCAATTCCAGCAATGAATCTGTAACCCTTATCCCAAAACTCCTTATCAAACCTTTCTAAAATAGCCACAGACTTTCACTGACAAAAATATCCTTCTTTTAGATTACCTTTTCTTCAATCCTTGCAGCCTTCCCCTTTTTTCCCCTCAGATAGTAAAGTTTTGCCCTTCTTACATACCCTGACTTTACGACCTGAATTTTATCTATACTTGGTGAATGGAGGGGAAATTTTCTTTCAACCCCTGTTCCATAAGATATCTTACGAATGGTAAAGGTCTCTCTTGTACCACTACCTTTTTTGGAGATAACAATACCTTCCACGACCTGAATTCTTTCTTTTTCACCTTCAACTATTTTCAGGTGAACTCTTACGGTGTCTCCCACTCTGAATTTTGGGGTATCCTTTTTCAACTGTTCTTTTTCAATCACTCCGATTATCGGATTCATTTTATTTTCTCCATTATCTTCCTAATAATCTATCCAGTATAATAGCCACCGCCCCTCTTACCGGTAGGTGATTATAATCTGTAACACCTTCTACAGGCTCGAGCCTGTAATCTGCCCTATTTATAATATCTCTTTCCAATCCCCAGCCTGTTCCAAAGAGAAGTAAAAAGGCATCAGCCTTCTTTAACTCCTTTTTTAAGCCGTCAAAACCTATACTCTCAGGGTATCTCCTTGCATCAGTTACAACTATCTTTGGAATCTTCCCTGTTTTTTGTCTTATATCTTCCGCAACTTCTGCCAGCCCCCTTGCTGAAACCACATTCAGAAATGCCTCCCTGCGGGTTGGATTATATTCTGCCCCGTATCCTTCCAGCCAGTGAGTTAGTATTCGTTCTACCAGTTTTCTGTGGACTGTCAGGGGTGTAATTATATAGAACCTGACTATACCGTATGTCTTTGCCGTTCGGGCTATATCGTGTATATCTAAAGTCGTAATTGAGGTTACTACTATCTCACCTCTTTTATTGTAAACAGGATAATGAACAAGCCCGATGAATATGTTATCAAAACCTCCTGTTATTTCCTACCCCCTTTCTTAATTTCCTCTATTAATTTTTTATCCTCGTCTGTAAGCTCTGCATTTTCCAGCAAGTCAGGTCTCCTCTCCAGAGTTCTTTTGAACGATTCCATCCTCCTCCATTCCCTTATTTTTTCGTGATTGCCGGAGAGAAGGACTTCCGGAACATTATATCCTTTGAAAATTACAGGTCTTGTATACTGAGGATATTCCAGTAAATTTTGCGAAAATGAATCATCTATACTGGAAGATTCATCCCCCAGGACATCCGGTATTAATCTTATAATTGCATCAACTAACACCATAGCAGGTATCTCCCCGCCGCTGAGTATATAATCCCCTACGGATATTTCTTCATCCACAAAATGAATCCTGACCCTTTCATCTACCCCTTCGTATCTTCCGCATACGATTGTAATCCCATCTTCCTGTGATAACTCTCTTGCTCTGGATTGGGTAAGAGGCTTACCCTGAGGAGTCATGAGGATAACTCTCGCGGGGGACTTTTCCTTTATCTTTTCAATTGCCTCTATGAGGGGTTCAGGTTTCATAATCATACCTACCCCCCCTCCATAAGGGTAGTCATCAGTAACTCTGTGACGGTCGTGGGTAAAATCTCTCAGGTCATAGATATTTATTTTTACAATCCCTTTCTCTATTGCCCTCCAGATTATGCTTTCTTTGAAGGGGGATGAGAACATCTCAGGGAATATGGTGATTATATTACATTCAAAACTCCTCAAGCCCCCCCCTAAAATACAAAAACTTATTCAGCCACTGACTCTCACTGACTTTAAAAAGTATCAAAGAGTCATAGTGTCAAAGTTTTTTTGCTCTGACACTTTTGTTCAGTCTGTGTAAGTCTGTGGCTAAATAAAGGGTGTTTATTCCAGAATTTCAAGAACTGCCCTCTTTCTGAGTTTTGTTGCAGTAGCGCTGAGTATTGTCCTCATTGCCCTCGCAGTTCTGCCCTGTTTCCCGATGACCTTGCCCAGGTCTTCAGGTGCTACCTTTAATTCAATAACAGAAGTCTTCTCTCCCTCAACTTCCTGAACTGAAACCTCTTCAGGCTTATCTACCAGCGACTTTGCAATGTAAGTAATCAATTCTTTCATTGATACCACCTCCACATTAACGGTGAGCAGGGTTAAATTAACCCTTAGTTTTACTTATGAGGCTCCTGACCGTATCAGAAATCTGAACACCTCTTTTAATCCACTTTTCAAGCTTGACCCTGTCAAGGGTAACAGCTTCTGACTCGCTCTTTGGATTGTATGTCCCGAGAATCTCAAGATATTTCCCATCCCGTGGGAAACGCGAGTCAGCCGCAACAATCTGATAAAATGGTTTTTTCTTTGCACCTCCGCGTCTTAATCTTAAAACAACTGACACATCATCACCTCCTTTATTAGCTGATAGCTCATAGCTAATAGTTTTTACTATGAGCTATGAGCTATGAACCATAAACTTTTAAAAGGGGAGCATTCCCCTTCCAATACCAAACATATTACCCGGCATCCCCATCTTTTTCATGAAACCCAACTTTGAAAATTGCTTCATCATCTTCTTCATCTGAACAAACTGTTTAAGGACTCTGTTTACCTCCCAGACCTCTGTGCCGCTTCCTCTTGCTATTCTCTTTTTTCTGCTTCCGTTTATAATGGTGGAATTGCTCCTCTCCCTTTCCGTCATTGAATCAATTATCGCCACAATTCTTTGCAAATCTTTTTCGTTTACCTCTTTATTATCCAATTTCCCCATACCGGGAATCATATTCAATATGTGGTCAAGGGGTCCCATATTTTTTATCTGCATCAACTGTTCCCTTAAATCCTTCAGGCTGAATGAATCCTCTTTAATTTTTTTCTGCATCCTCTTTGCCGTCTCTTCATTGAATGATGCCTCTGCCTTTTCTATGAAAGAGAGAACATCTCCCATTCCGAGAATCCGTGATGCAATTCTGTCAGGATAAAACTGTTCTAACTGGTCTGTCTTTTCCCCCATGCCGATAAATTTTATTGGTTTACCTGTAACATGCCTTATTGAAAGGGCTGCCCCGCCCCTTGCATCGCCATCCATTTTTGTTAATATTATCCCATCAATTCCAACATATTCATTAAATGTCTTTGCCGCATTTACTGCATCCTGACCTGTCATGGCATCTGCCACAAGGAGTGTTTCATGTGGCGTTATCTCATCTTTTATATTTTTAAGTTCTTTCATGAGGGTATCATCAATGTGGAGTCTGCCGGCGGTATCAATTATAATGCTTCTGCACCCCTTTTTTGATGCCTCAATCAGGGATTTTTTGCATATCTCCACCGGGCTTAAGATTCCATCTCCGTCAAAGACAGGAATACCGATTTCTTTACCCAGAGTCTTAAGCTGGTCAATGGCTGCGGGTCTGTACACATCTGCAGGCACCAGAAAGGGTAACTGTCCGTCCTTTGAAAGTTTCTTTGCCAGTTTTGCAGATGTTGTGGTCTTTCCAGAACCCTGAAGTCCCACCGTCATTATAATAGTCGGAGGCTTTTGTGCCATGACTATCCTGCTGCTTGCCCCACCCAGGACAGAAATTAATTCCTCATGAACTATTTTTATTACCTGCTGACCCGGGGTGAGGCTGGACATCACCTCCTGGTCTATAGCCCTTATCCTGACCTTCTCTATAAATTCTTTTACTACAGTCAGATTAACATCCGCTTCCAGAAGTGCAATCCTCACCTCACGGAGTGCCTCCCTGATGTTGTCTTCATTGAGCCTTCCGTATCCGCGGAGTTTTTTAAATATTGATTCAAGTTTACCCGACAAATTCTCAAACATAAATTAAATTTAAACATCTTTATATTGTTTTGTCAAGTCCTTGAGCGGTTGCGGAATAGCAACAAACAATGGCAACAATATTTCTAAATTTCTGACTTCCACCTTACCCATTGTTAGGGTATACTAATTCTTAAATATTTAATCAGCAGGGAGAATCTATGGATAGAGGCTATGAAGATTATTTGAAGGATATTCTGGATGCAATAGAAAAGGCACAGCGTTTTGTAGCAGATATGGATTATAATACTTTTATAGATGACGATAAAACGATTTTTGCTGTAGTGAGAGCCTTAGAGATTATTGGTGAAGCAGTAAAACATATCCCGGATGATGTTCGGAATCAATATGAAGAAATTCCATGGAAAGATATGGCAGGCGTGAGAGATGTCTTAAGCCATGATTACTTTGGGGTTGATATAGAAACAGTCTGGCTTACATTGAAAGAAAAAATTCCCCAGATTAAACCTTTAATTGAAAGATTATAGAAGGAGTTAAGCCTATGAGAAAAATTAATGAATTAAAGAAGATTTTACAGGATAATAAGGATGAACTAAAAGATAAATACAAAGTGGATGAAATAGGTATTTTTGGCTCTTATATCAAAGAGGAACAAAAAGAAACAAGCGATATAGATATATTGGTTGAATTTAAAAAACCCATTGATCTTTTAACCTTTGTCAGCTTAAAAAATCATCTTTCCGATTTACTCAATGTAAATGTGGACTTAGTAATAAAGAAGGCTCTAAAGCCAAATATAGGGAAAAATATTTTAAGAGAAGCGCTGTATATATGAAGCAATTGTTAAGCAAGGGGGGATGGAAAGCAGCCTGTCGCTTTTTCTGTAAGGAGGGGTAGGGGGAGGTAGAAGATTTGTCCCACCCAACCCCCCCTTCACATCTTTTAAAACCACGAAGCACACGAAGAATAAATCTTTAGGTGTTACCAATAGTCAATGCAAAATATTTCTGCGGTTTGATTATCTTATGCGCCTGAATTAGTGCTTTATTTAAGTCAATATAGAAACTCAAGGCATCTTTCGCCCGTTCTTTATCCTTCTCGGCAATATTAGTCAGTCTTTTTCTCTGGACTTACCTCTTTACAACCGAAGGAGATGGGATGGGTCTTTTTGTTTTGAAAATTCACAGGATTCTGCTATCATAATTTTTATGGATTACAAAATTACTTTAAATTTACCGCAGACAGATTTTCCAATGAAGGCAAACCTCTCACAGAAGGAGCCTGAGATACTTAAAAAGTGGGAGGAAATAAATATATACAGAAAAATAAGGGAAGTCTCTGATGGCAGAAAGAAATATATCCTCCATGACGGCCCGCCTTATGCCAACGGGCATATACATCAGGGGCATGCCCTCAACAAAATACTGAAAGATATTATAGTAAAGATAAAAACAATGGAGGGTTATGATGCGCCTTACATCCCCGGATGGGATTGCCACGGTCTCCCTATAGAGCATCAGGTTGACAAGGAGCTCGGCAGGAAGAAGAAGGAGATGGAGAAGCATAAGATAAGAAGGCTCTGCCGGGAATATGCGGATAAGTATTATAAAATCCAGAGGGAGGAGTTTAAGAGACTTGGAATCTTTGGCGATTGGGAGAATCCCTATCTCACCATGAATTATTCATATGAGGCGTCCATAGTCAGGGAACTCGGGAAGATTATTGAGGGCGGTGGTCTGTATAAGGGATTAAAGCCTGTTCATTGGTGTTCAACATGCAAGACTGCATTGGCTGAGGCAGAGGTTGAATATGAGGAGCATGAATCACCTTCAATATATGTAAAATTTCCACTCAAGACAAATGGCAAAGATAAATTTTCCTCGCTGGAGCATAAGGATACATCGGTGGTAATATGGACAACCACACCATGGACGCTCCCTGCAAACCTTGCCATTGCATTAAATCCTGAGTTCAAATATGGGGCAGTAGATACAGGCGAAGAGGTGCTTATAATGGCAATTGACCTCATTGAGGAATCTATGGGTAAATTTGGGTTTTCGGACTACGAGGTTATAGAGACCTTTAATGGCTATGAGTTAGAGGGGTTAAAGGCGCAACACCCGTTTATGGACAGGGAGTCACCTCTGATACTTGGTGACCATGTTACACTTGAGCAGGGGACAGGGCTTGTTCATACAGCACCCGGACATGGACAGGAAGACTATGAAATTGGGCTTAAATATGGACTTGATATCTACAATCCTGTTGATGATGAGGGGAGATTTATATCTGAACTTCCGCATTTTGGAGGTATGAAGGTATGGGATGCAAACAGGTCAATAAATGACATGCTTAAAGAAAATGGGTATCTGCTCAAGGAGGAAAAGGTAGAGCATTCCTATCCACATTGCTGGAGGTGTAAAAAACCTGTCATATTCAGGGCAACCCCTCAGTGGTTTATCTCAATGGATAAAAATAATTTACGGACGATGGCATTGGAGGAGATAAAGAAGGTGGAATGGATACCATCTTGGGGTATGGAAAGAATATATCAGATGGTGGAGAATCGGCCTGACTGGTGTATCTCAAGGCAGAGGGTTTGGGGTGTTCCTATAACTGTTTTTTATTGTAAGAAGTGCAGAGAGTCTCTTGTCTCAAGGGAAATATGTAATCATGTGGCAGGTCTTATGGAAAAGGATGGTGCAGACACCTGGTTTGAGAGAGATGCAGGGGAATTATTGCCATCAGGTGTAAAGTGCTCTAAGTGTGGCGGTAATGATTTTGAAAGGGAGACAGATATTCTTGATGTCTGGTTTGACTCGGGCGTAAGTTATACAGTTGTGGAAAAAAGCAAGGAACTATCCTTCCCGTCAGATTTATATCTGGAAGGCTCTGACCAGCACAGGGGGTGGTTTCATAGCTCCCTGCTTACCTCTGTATCTACGAGGGGTAAGGCACCATATAAATCTGTCCTGACTCATGGATATGTGGTGGACGGACAGGGGAGAAAGATGTCCAAATCTCTCGGCAATGTGATTGCCCCACAGGAGGTCATAGATAAATATGGTGCAGAGGTTTTAAGACTCTGGGTATCTTCAGAGAATTACAGGGAGGATATAAGATTATCCGGAGAAATCTTAAAGAGGCTCTCGGAGGCATACCGTAAGATAAGAAATACCTGTAAGTTTATCCTCGGTAATTTGTATGACTTTGACCCTTCAAAGGACATGATTGAGTATAAAAAAATGTTTGAACTGGACAGGTTCACTCTCCACCGACTTCAGGGTCTGATTGAACAAATAAGGAAGGCATATCATGAACATGAGTATCATCTCTTTTTTCATGCATTCCACAACTTTTGTGCAGTTGACTTAAGCTCTTTCTATCTTGACATCATCAAGGATAGATTATATACCTTCAGGGGAGATTCAACTGGAAGGAGGTCGGCACAGACTGCAATTTATGAACTCCTGATTTCTATGGTGAAACTGATGTCACCCGTTTTATCATTTACTGCCGAAGAGATATGGGGATTTATCCCTAAGGGGGGGGCAAGAGGGGATTTTCAGAGTGTTCATCTCTCTCAATTTCCGGCTGTTAAGAAGGAGTGGATTGATAATGAATTAGAAAAGAGATGGGGAAAAATATTATCAGTAAGAAGCGATGTCCTCAAGGCACTGGAAAATGCAAGGAAGGACAGGTTAATAGGGCATTCTCTTGATGCAAGGGTGAGCATCTTCTGCCGCTCTGAATTGAAGGGGTTTTTAGATGGTTATAAAGAGGAATTAAATAGTATATTTATTGTCTCTGATGTGGCTATTTACTCTGATAAAGAGATTCCAGGAACTGCCATTAAAAGTGACGAAACAGAAGGTCTGTTTATATCTATATCGCAGGCGTCAGGGAAGAAGTGTGAAAGATGCTGGAATTATAGTGAGACTGTTGGTGGAAATACCGAACACCCGTCAATATGCGGAAGGTGCGTTGACAATCTGAGATGAGCCACAAATATTTCCCTTTAATTACTATGGTTTTGATGCTTGTAGTTATTGACCAGCTTACAAAGTTTTATATAGATAGTAATTTTATTCTTTACCAGTCTCTTGAGGTAATCAGTGGATATTTTAACATCACCTATATAAGAAATTCAGGTGTTGCCTTTGGTATCCTTTCCGGTTTCAAGGGGATTGTCAGTCAGATTATTTTTATATTTATATCACTGATTGCAATATCGGCTATTATTATTATATACAGAGGAACCGATGATAAAATGATTTTCAGTCGCATATCCCTTTCTCTTATTTTGAGCGGTGCAATTGGCAACATGATAGACAGGATATTCAGAGGTGAGGTTATAGATTTTTTCGATTTTCACTGGAAGAGTTATCACTGGCCTGCCTTTAATATTGCAGATTCCTGTATAACAATAGGGGTAGGGTTATTGATGATAACAATGATAATAAGCAATGAGCAACGAGCAATGAGCAACGAGTAATAAAACTCATTGCTCATCACCCATTGCTCATTGCTGATTTTTATGCACCCGATACTATTTAAAATAGGACCGATAACCATATATACATATGGAGTTCTCATAGCCGCAGCCTTTTTTCTGGGGCTTGCCCTTGCTGTCAGGCAGGCAAGGATTGAAGGTGAAGAGCCGCAGAAGATAATGGATTTAGGCTTCTATATCCTTATATCGGCAATTGTGGGTTCAAGACTCCTCTATGTGATAGTTGATTATAAAGAATATCTCTCTGACCCTTTAAGGATTTTTAAGGTGTGGGAGGGGGGATTGGCATTCTACGGCGGTTTTATAATGGCTGCGGCAGTGGTTATAATATATCTCAGAAATCATAAAATGAATATATGGAAGGTAGGAGATTTATTTGCACCATCCATAGCTATCGGACAGGGGGTTGGAAGATTGGGATGTTTTTTTGCTGGCTGCTGCTATGGAAGGGAGAGCGATGTCCCATGGGCGATTGTCTTTAAGGACCCACATACACTGGCGCCGATGGGTGTCCATCTGCACCCAACACAACTTTACGATTCTGTAAATGGTTTTATCATCTTTTCCATATTAATTATCTTTCGCAGGTTCAAAAAATTTGACGGACAATTGTTCTGGACATACACACTGCTTTATGCAATAGGCAGATTTATTGTTGAAATATTCAGGGGCGATGAGAGGGGATTTTTAATTGAACCAGATAGTTTTGCTTCGCTCACTACAGGTCTATCCACATCGCAATTTATAGCAATCCTGTTATTTGCCGTATCAATTATCATGATGATAAAGCTTAAAAGGATTAAAGGGGTAAGGGATAAGGATTAAAAGAGAAGTATTATGAGCATTAACTTATCCCTTAATCCTTACTCCTTAATCCTTGTCACTTCAGAGTTTGCCAATCGGAGAATAGATAAATTTCTCTCCTCCGTAGGGCAGGGCTTTAGCCCTGTGTTATCCCGCTCATTCATCCAGAAATTGATTAATAACAGCAGGGTCACTGTCTCAGGAAGGGCTGTTAAATCAAGTTATAAACTTAAGATTGGGGATGAGATAAAGGTAGAGTTTCCTGAATTAAAACCCCCTTCTGTAAAGCCCGAACCAATACCACTTGACATTGTGTATGAAGATGAATCAGTTATAGTTGTGAATAAATCTGCAGGGATGGTAGTTCATCCCGCAGGGGGGACATATTCAGGGACACTGGTTAATGCCCTTCTTTATCATTGCAGAGATACGCTTTCAGGGATAGGAGGTGTAGAGAGGCCTGGGATTGTCCACAGACTTGACAAGGACACATCAGGTCTGCTTATAGTAGCAAAGGATGATTTTACCCACCGGCATCTCTCAAAACAGCTTAGAGACAGAACTATTGTCCGCAAATATCTTGCACTGGTTAAGGGGAATATCAAAGAAGATTCAAAAAGAATTGAGATGCCAATAGGAAGGCATGTATCCGACAGAAAGAAGATGTCTACAAAAACAAGGAAGGGGAGATTGGCTATAACTGAATTTAAGGTAGTGGAAAGATTTGGTGATTACACATTGTTGGAAGTAAGGCTTAAAACAGGCAGGACCCATCAAATCCGTGTCCATCTTTCTTCAATAGGGCATTCAGTTGCAGGGGACAGGGTATATGGGGGGAGTCAGAAGTCAGAAGTCAGAAGTCAGAAGTCAGAAGTCAGAAGTCAAATTTCTATTCCCCGTCAGATGCTCCATGCTAACACCCTCGGCTTCATACATCCAAAGACAGGAGGGGATCTTGAATTTGAAACTTCAATTCCTGCCGATATGGAGAGTGTTTTAAAATTTCTTAAATCTGAAATTTGATTTTAGATCAGAATTCGGAGAATTTTTTTCTCCGAACCCTGATCTACTTAAAAACTTGAAATAGAAGAACCATTAAAAACACAAGATAAATGTAACCTTAAGATTTAAAATTCAATTATGGTTTCATTTATCTTACTGCATCTTTTAATGCCTGTCCTGGTTTGAATTTTGGAACTTTTCTTGCCGAAATCTTTATTGACTCACCTGTTGCAGGGTTTCTGCCTGTCCTTGCAGCCCTTTTGCTAATTCCGAATGTGCCGAACCCAACAAGTGTTATACCCTGTCCCTTTTTAAGGCTTGATTTTACTGTGTCTGTAAAGGAATTAAGTGCCTTCTCAGCTGCTGCCTTGCTCAGGCTTGCATCCTTTGCAATCTTTGCGACAATATCTGCTTTATTCATTCTATATCCCTCCTTTCCTAATAGATTTTACAGCGTTTTTTGTATATTACATCTGAATACCCTTTATTTGTCAAGCTTTTTTTTAGGATTTTTTTTAATGTATAGGAAATTATAAAAAATATTTTTTGACACAGATTTACACTGATTTTAAGTATGATTTTTGCTATTTTTTATCTGTGGGAATCATAATTTATCTGTGTCCATCTGTGTCTAAAATCTTTTTCTTTTTGTTCTATCGGGATTTGTGCCATGCTTCTGGGTATTACTGAATATACACCCGCAGTAGTTCTGCCGTTTAAGCCCATATTCCTTGCTTTTTTGAAGACTGAATTTAAATCCATCCTTCTTCTTAAAATCTGCTGTGTAAAATTTAATTCCATATTTCTCTGATAGTTCCAGTCCTATTCTATTTATAACTGTGGCATTTTTATGTGGACTTATTGTTAAAACAGTCGCAAAGTAATTATAGTTATTCTCCTTTGCAAATTGAACAGCCCGCTCTAACCTCATTTTAAAGCATATCTCACACCTCTCTCCTCCTTCCTTGTCATTTTCATGCCCCCTTGTGAGTTTGAACCACCTGTCAGGGTCATATTCGGCAGGGATAAAGGGGAGTCCTGTCTGACGGGAAAACCTCCTCATCTCTTCAAGACGGAATAAATACTCATCTTCAGGATGAATATTTGGGTCATAAAAATATGCACTCAATTCAAAATCCACTTTCAATAAATCTATTACATGTGCTGAGCATGGTGCACAGCAGATATGCAGGAGAAGTCTTGGCTTTTGCACTTTACCTCAATTGACAATAATCAGGTGTTATTATATATTAAGTTTTATAGAACTTGCAATATTACACCTTCCCATGAAACCAAAAAACTGGTTTGAAAGCTTAAATTGTGCAATTGAAGGGATACTCTATGTGGTAAAGAATGAGACGCACATGAAATATCATTTTGCAATTGCTGGTATTGTCCTTATTATAAGCCTTTTTCTAAACCTCTCAACCTTTGAATTTGTCCTTCTGGCGGTATCCATTACATTTGTCCTCTTTGCAGAGGTTATAAATACAGCCTTTGAGGTTATTACTGACATGATAACCAGAGAATATAATCCCACAATAAAGGCTGTTAAAGATATGGCAGCAGGTGGAGTCCTGATAGCCTCAATAGGTGCTGCTGTTATGGGCTATTGGATACTTTCAAGGCATATATTCCAGCCGATTAAATTTTCTTTTGTCATGGTCAAGAGGTCTTCAGAATTAGTTGCAATTATCACCCTCATTATTGTAATAATCCTTGTGGTTATACTCAAGTCAAAGTTTGGAAAGGGGAAGCCTTTACATGGAGGGTTTCCCAGCGGTCATGCCGCCATATCTTTTTCTATATGGACAGCGGTATCTCTTATTACATTAGACCCACTTGTTACCATACTTACCTTTATTACAGCAGTAATGGTAAGTCATAGCAGGTTGTTATTGGAGATTCATACAATAAAAGAAGTGATTGCAGGGGCAATGCTTGGTATACTAACAACGGTGGTAATTTTTAAAACATTTGGATAAAGCAACGAGTAACGAGCAATGAGCAACGAGTAAAAAACTCATTGCTCAGCACTCATTGCTCATTGCTATTGAAAGGGGGTTTTTATGGATAGAAATCTTGCATTGGAGGCTGTAAGGGTTACGGAGGCGGCGGCACTTGCATCTGCCAGGTTGATGGGGAGAGGGGATGAGAAGCTGGCTGACCAGGTAGCAGTGGATGCCATGAGGAAGGCATTTAACACTGTAAAGATAAAAGGGAAAGTAGTAATTGGTGAAGGCGAGAGGGATGAGGCCCCTATGCTCTATATAGGGGAAGAGGTGGGGACGGCTGACAGGGATGCAGATGAAGTAGATATTGCCCTTGACCCTCTTGAAGGAACGACAATAACTGCCAATGGAGGGGCAAATGCAATATCAGTAATTGCTATGGGTCCGAAGGGGAGTTTTTTACATGCACCTGATACATATATGGAAAAGATTGCAGTAGGTCCAAAGGCAAAAGGAGTTATAGATTTAAATAAGACCCCAACTGAAAACCTGAGGGCTGTTGCAAAGGCTATGAATTGTTATATTGAGGACCTGACAGTTATAATTCTGAACAGACCGAGACATGCAGAGCTTATAAAGGAGGTTAGGGCTTGCGGTGTAAGGATAAAACTGATACCGGATGGTGATGTGTCTGCCGCAATAGCCACAGCAATAAAGGATTCCGGAGTAGATGTCTTGATGGGTATTGGTGGTGCACCAGAAGGAGTTATCGCTGCAGCAGCCCTGCAATGTGTCGGGGGCGATATGCAGGGGAGGCTCAAACCAAGAAATGAAGGTGAGATTGAAAGGGCAAAAAAGATGGGGGTAAAGGATATAAACAAAATATTTACAATAGACGAACTTGCCCATAAGGATAATGTGATGTTTGCCGCAACAGGAGTGACAGATGGTGATATGTTAAAGGGTGTGAGATTTTTCAGCGGCGGTGCTGTAACGCATTCAATTGTTATGAGGTCTAAATCGAGAACTATCCGTTTTATAGAGGCTGAACATCATTTCATTTTTAAACCAAATTATGATTCTTAAAACAGGAGGCAATTTAAAGTGAAACTCATCGGGCAAGTAATATTCTTATCTGTCTTAATATCTGCATCTTTTTCAGCCTCTCCGTCATTCTCCTTTGAGGGGGCTGGATGCGGTCAGGACTGTGCAAGCTGTCACAGCCTTGCAAGGGAAGAGGCAGGGAAGATGCTTAAAATAGATGTATCAAGCATAGCAAATGCCCCTGCAAAGGGATTGTGGGAGGTAGATGGCTTTCAAAACGGGAAGAAGGTAAAGGTTTATATAGACTATGGGAAAAAATACGCCATTCTCATAAATGCCTTCATCCCTATTGAAAATATAGGGAAACCACCGGAACTCCGAAAGATTGACTTAAACATGATACCTCTGACAGATGCACTGGTGATTGGAAACCCTTCTGCAAAAAAGAAGGTGATTGTCTTTACTGACCCGGATTGTCCTTATTGCAGGAAATTGCATGGGGAAATAAAGGAGCTGCTGAAAGATAACACCGATATTGTCTTCTATATAAAACTCTTTCCTCTTATAAATATACATCCTGAATCTTACGAAAAATCCAGGTCTATCCTGTGCAAAAAATCATTGAAACTTCTTGATGATGCCATTGAAGGTAAAAGTTTGCCGAAGGCAGAATGCAATACAAAGGCTGTGGATGAGAATATAAAACTTGCAGAAAGGCTTTCTATCAATGGAACACCTACAATAATACTTCCTGATGGCAGTCTAATCCCGCGGTTTGTGGACAAACAGACACTCCTTAAACTGATGGAGCAGCAACAATCAACTAATTAATTCACACTGAAAAATTTAAAAGTTGTTCAAAAAAGTCATTTTTCAGTATCAACCCGTTACAAATATTTAGATTTTATAATTTTCTACGCATATATGTTGGGTGGCTTTAGTAATTTATGGCACAAAAAATGCACTTCAATATAAAGGGAAGTCTTATTT
>Ga0155941_1044_pt1 | contig 42812 bp, 42 predicted proteins | sample RifCSPlowO2_02_FD_107595 | JGI IMG/M metagenome (GOLD analysis project Ga0155941, IMG submission 107595) | Nitrospinae bacterium RIFCSPLOWO2_02_39_17 | reverse complement strand
TCTCTTAAATAAAGAGATTATTAAATAGAACAAAAACATAATAAAACCACGGAAGGACACGGATAAACACAGAAAAACAATGAAATAGTAAAAGGGTTTATCTTGTCCGTGTCCATCCGTGATAAATCCGTGGTAGTTTTATAATTTATACATAAACAAAAAGGAGGAAAGACAATTGTTTTCGCAGCCTATTCTTAATTTTAAGTTGAATAAATTCATAGTAATGATTTTTGTTTCTTTCTTTTTAATAGGTTTTTTAGAATTAAATCTTTTTGCCAAAGATGAAATTACTATCCCGAATACCAAATGGGATATAGAGAAAGGCAAAAGGCTTTTTCATCATTATTGTGCTCACTGCCATGGAAAAGGGGGGAAAGGGGATGGTCCAAATGCAGTTAATCTTGACCCAAAACCGAGAGATTTCACCGATGATAAGTATATGGTTACGAGAACCAACCAGAATCTTTTTGATGTTATAAGTAAAGGTGGTGCTGCAATAGCCCGATCAACCTTTATGCCACCTTTTGACAATACCCTTTCAAAGGAGGAAATCTTAGACATAATGGCTTATATCCGTTCCTTTGCACCGGTAATAAAGGGTCCCAAAGTATAGAAGAGAAGAAACCATAAAATGAGGAATGAATTAATATTTGAAGCTCAGAGACCTGCAGTCAGGAAATTGTATTGTTACTTCCTTACGATCCTTGTTCTTCTCTTTTGTGTAGGACTGCTTAGCCTCAACCCGTCCTTTGCCCAGGAGGGAAGGCAGGCCCCCACGGTAGACTACAGGGATATTCCGTGGATCGGAAGCCGTAATCTCGTCTGGGTAATTGCCCAGGTTCACCTCCTCTTTGGCGGATTCGTCCTGGGTGTCCCGATCTTTGTCTGGATCTGCGAACTGATCGCGGTGAAGACAAAGGATACCCGGTACGATAAGCTGGCCAAGGAATTTACGAAACTGCTCACGGCCTCGTTTGAAATGACCGCTATGATAGGGGCCCTTTTTCTTTTTGTTCTCCTCATCTGCTATCCCAAGTTGATGAGTTACCTCACGGGTATTTTTCTGCCCACCTACTATGTGTATGTGCTCCTGTTCTTTGGGGAGACGACTACCCTCTACCTGTACTGGTCTGGGTGGGAGACCGTGCAGCGGCGCAGGGGTCTCCACCTGTTCTTGGGCTTTCTGCTCAATGTATTCGGATTCCTCATCATGATTGTGCCGAATGCCTGGGCGACTTTTCAGGCCAGCCCGGTGGTTCTCTCGGCGGGCATGGGTGCCTGGGAGAAGGCGTGGATCGCAATGCACAACCCAACCTGGTGGCCGCTAAATGTTCACCGTTTTATTTCGAATGTGGTATTAGGTGGATTCGTCTGCGGGGCATACGCCGCCATTCGGTATCTCGGTGCCGAGTCACAGGAGGAACGGGCCCATTATGACTGGATGGGCTATGTGGGCAATTTTATCGGGATCTTCGGCCTTCTGCCCCTGCCGTTTGCCGGCTACTGGTTGACGATGGAGATCTACCGCTACAATCAGCAGATGGGAATCACCCTGATGGGAGGATTCCTCTCCTGGCTGTTCATCATCCAGGCCGTGCTGATTGGTGTCCTTTTCCTGGGAAGCAATTATTACTTCTGGCTGGGCATTGCCTACCGGACGGAAGGGGCCGAGCGGTATAAGAAGCCCATCCTGGTGATGCTCGTGTTGCTTTTAATCTGCTTTGGGATATGGATGACGCCTCACAGCATGGTGGCCAGCCTTCAAGAAGCCCGGCAGATGGGTGGAACGCACCACCCCCTCTTGGGTGTCTTCGGTGTGATGTCGGCCAAGATGACGGTGTCTAACCTGATGATTCTGATCACATTTGTGAGCTTTCTGGTGTACTGGCGTGCGAATAAGGTAGAGACTGTCAGATGGGCAAAGGGAGCACGTCTGACGCAAGCCGTATTAATTGTCGGCGCGGGCATCTACATCATCTGGGCGGGAGTCTATGGCTACTTTGTGCCGGCTATTGTTCGCATCTATGTGTTGTCGGTTTCACAGGTAGGAACGGTGATTGGCGTGCTGATCCTTGTGACGATCATCGCGGTGGTGTCAATGCGCAACGCCAAAGAATCCAAACCGTTGCATTGGGGCATGATGCCGGCGCGAAGCCAATACCTACTGGTGATGAATGCGGTGATCGTGATTCTGACCATGAGTCTAATGGGGTATGCCCGTTCGGCTTCGCGGGTCCACTGGCATATCTATGGTGTATTACAGGACACCTCTCCCCATGCTTATACCCCAGCCCTGGGACAGGCCTCTGTGTTTATTTCAATATCCACCTTTCTGTTCTTCATTATGGTGGTCTTTCTCTTTTGGGTTATCTCCCGCACTATACGTCGCCCTGCCTTCTCAACACAGTACTTTTTCATGGTGCCCTTTATCTTCTGGGTTGTCTCCCTTCCCGAAAAGCGCGCTGTACTGACTCAGCAGATTTCGGAACGTCCCAAATTTTTTCAAAAGACCATGGCGACCGTTTGTGGGATCCTGATCGCGTATACCTATCTTTCCCATCAAATCCCGCAGCAGATCTCTCTTCCACCCAAGCAGGAAGAGTTCAACCCATCGCAGATCAAGACCCAGGCCGATTTAGTTAAGGCGGGGCAGAAGCTTTTTTTTGGCAAGGGTCAATGTGCTCTCTGCCATTCCATCGGACCAAGCCATACGGCACGCGCACCTGATCTCCAGGGGATCGGGGCAAAACTCACGAGGGAATTTATCTACGAGTCCCTCACTCAGCCTCAAGCCTATCTCTATATGCAATATGATCAGGGGGGGACCCCAAGGCCATTTCCGGCGAAGATGCCGGCCATCAACAAATCACCCGTCGGTCTTTCTGATCCCGAGTTGTTAGCCGTTATGTCGTTTGTTCAGAGCTTGGGAGGCAAAGTCACGATACAGCCCGAGGAAGTGAAGACCTTTATGACGACGATAACTGTTTCTACAGGAGAACCATAAAATGGAAATTGAATCCATAAAACCCCTCTTAGCTGTTGCCACATCTTTGCTTGGGGCCGCGGTCATCGTGGTAACCCGCAAGTCTCCGAATATCCGTGAGGGGTGTTCGTTGGGGGCGGCGATTCTGAAGTTTCTTATCGTGGCTACGATGATCCCACCCGTCCTGGCTGGCAAGACGCTCCACATGACCCTATTTTCATTTCTTCCCGAGGTTTCCATTGCCTTGCGGGTAGATGCCCTGGGGCTTTTATTTGCTACCACTGCCTCTTTTTTGTGGATTGTAACCACCCTTTACTCCATTGGCTATATGCGCTCCCTCAATGAGCATGCGCAGACCCGCTACTATCTATGTTTTGCAATCACCATGTCGGCCACTATGGCGGTGGCCTTTTCGGCCAATTTATTGACGCTGTACATTTTTTACGAGCTGATCACATTCTTTACTTATCCCTTGGTGACACACAAAGAGACCGACGAGGTGTTTGCGGCAGGGAACAAGTATATTTTTTATCTTTTGATGTCGGCGAAATTCTTTTTACTGGCCATCATCTTGACCTACGCCTTTGCCGGCACCTTGGATTTTCGTCCAAACGGCCTCTTCGCCTCTAAAGTCAACCCAACCATACTGACCCTTATCTATTTTCTTTTTCTGGTCGGGATCAGTAAGGCGGCGATCATGCCGTTTCATGCCTGGCTGCCCGCTGCCATGGTGGCTCCCGCACCTGTGAGCGCACTGCTTCACGCGGTGGCGGTTGTGAACACGGGGGTCTTCTGCGTACTACGCGTAATCTTTCATATCTTTGGGGTAGAGTTGATGAAGGTGTTGAACCTGGGTGCCATGACGGCCCTCATCGCGTCCTTCACCATTATCATTGCTTCAATATATGCCTTCACACGAGATGACCTCAAAGAGCGCTTGGCCTATTCTACGATCAGCCAACTCTCGTATATCGTGCTTGGTGGGGCGCTCTTGACCTCAAGCGGCATGGCTGGCGGGATCATGCACATTGCCAACCATGCGTTTTCTAAGATTACCCTCTTCTTCTGCGCGGGTTCGATCTATGTAGCTTCGCACAAGACCCATATTTCTCAATTGGATGGAATCGGTAAGCAGATGCCCTGGACCATGGCCGCATTTTCGATCGGGGCACTCAGCATCATCGGTATTCCGCCCCTGGCCGGATCCGTAACCAAGACATATCTGGCGAGCGGCTCCACCGTGGCATACGGGCTTCCTATCCGATATGTCTTGTGGGCAAGTCTCCTGTTAAACGCCGGCTATTTTCTTCCTATCGTGTATAAGGCCTTCTTTAAGGCGCCAAAACAGGAGGGAGCGCTACAGATCCAGGAACCCTCCTATTTTATTGTCATCCCCTTGTTCGTCTGCGCAGCCATCTCTGTGATCTTGGGGATTTACCCCAAGTTGTTATTGGATATGATCGGGCAGGTTATTAGATGAATCTTGAAAAATATTTGGGGCAGCATGATTAAAAAACCTTCTATTTTAATAAAGGCAGTTATTTTTCTTATATTGATATATACAGGATTAAGGCTGATAAAGCCACCCCTTCCATTCAGCCTGCTCTTTATGTATATGACCATCTCTATATTGGGAGTACTTGTATGGGTAACATTATACGAAGATACGATGAAGGAGTTCTTTAATCCTATCGTTAATTTCCTTTCTGGTGAGGGGCTTACTGGCTTGAAGAAAAATTTAAGAATTGCAATTCTGATAATATTTCCCTTGTGGGTAGGATTTTTTACCTATTCAAAAATTGCACCTAAAAATCAACCACCTCTGGAGGCAAGGGTTATACACCCCTCTCCACCTATAGAATATACCGGCATTGAGATCACTGTTGAAGACAGTGAAGAGACTGTCTCTGAAGGTGCGACTATATATTACGACAAGTGCATATTCTGTCATGGTGACCAGTTGGATGGTAATGGTGCAGAGGCGTTAGCAATGAATCCCCCGCCGGCAAATTTTAGAGACGCGGGAACTATTGCCCAGCTTCAGGAGTCATACCTCTTCTGGAGAATACTCAAGGGCGGAGAGGGACTACCTGTAGAATCCACTCCATGGAAATCAGCCATGCCGCCATGGGAAGGGAGGCTGACCGAGGAGGAAATCTGGAAGGTCATAAAATATTTATATAAGGAAACAGGACATTCACCGAGGACATGGAAATGATACAATTTAAAATTGATAAAAAGTGGTATTTAATTTATACAATATTTGTTATTTTTATTATTTTACTACCCCTATTAACCTCTTATGCAGGAGAGAAGGATATTGGAGCTATGGTTACATCAAAATTTATCAAGGGTGATATATCAGATGACCCAAATTCCCCTGTATGGGAGCAGGTACCCACAGCTCAATTCCCCTTATTTTCCCAGGTAAGATTTGAACCCAGATGGTTTGACGGCAAAGTAAGGTCAATATCTGTTCGCTCTATAAACAATGGAGATAAGATTGCCTTTCTATTGGAGTGGGAAGATAAAACAGAGGATAGAAAAGGGGATGGGCTTAAAGATGGTGTTGCCATTGAGTTTCCTGTTGGAAAGGAAAAGGCGCATTTCTCTCATGCTTCAAGGATGGAACAGCTTCCGGGTGGAAAGGTTAATATATGGCACTGGAAGGCAGGCTCAACAGATATAAAGGATATGAATGCAGAGGGGTTAGGGACTTTAACCGTTCAAGAGCATCAGGATGTTACCGGTAAAAACTTTTGGAATAATAATAAATGGAAGGTAGTTTTTTTAAGAAGATTAAGTAATTCCGATAATAATGATGTCCAGTTTCAACCTAAGGAGTATAAGGAGTATAAAGATATTGCATTTGCAGTATGGGATGGTTCTAATGAAGAGCAGGGTGCGCAAAAGACAATCTCATCGTGGTATTATCTGCAGGTAGAAGTCCCTCCAAATAGAATGATATATGCCTACAGTTTAATTGCAGTTGTTGTGGCAGGGTTATTTGAGTTTGTTATAATCAGGAAGTTAAAAGGTATAAAAAAGGGGGTCTTATCATTAATTTTGCTCTTTGTAATTTTGAATGGATGTTTTAGAAATGAAACTGCAGAGAGGGGAAAGAACCTCTATGCAAAATATTGTTCCTCATGCCATGGGAAAAAAGGGAGAGGGGATGGTTTCAATGCAGCATATTTAGACCCGAAACCAAGAGACCACACTGACAGCAAAGAAGAGTATATGGTAGCGAAAGACAATAAAAAGCTTTTTGATGTTGTGTCTAAAGGGGGGAGAGGTATTGCAAAATCACCGTTAATGCCCCCATTTGGCAATACTCTTTCTGAAGGCGAAATATGGAGTGTGGTTGCATATATGAGAACCCTTCACAAAAATAAATTTGAAAAAATAACTATACAGGAAACGGAAAAAGTAGTTAAAAAGAAAACACATCTTAAGATTGAAAAAATTAATTTTGAAAATGTTGAATCCCTGTCAGAGGATATAAGTCGTGGAGAAAGGCTTTTTAAGGAAAAATATGGCTGTTACTCCTGCCACAGAATTGGAGAGAAGGGGGGTGTAATTGGATCACCGTTAGATAGGGTTGGGTTTAGATTAAATGCAGACTGGATATTTAGATGGATATCAAACCCTCAAACTATTAAACCGGATACTATTATGCCAAATTTTGGTATGCCTGATAGGGATGCGAGATTTATAGTCTCATACCTGAAATCTCTTAAGGGGATTTAAAATTAATAATCCAGTGATAAACATAACATTTAACTAAAACAAAGGGAGGTAAAAATGTTCAAGAGATTTTCAATGACATTATTCATATTAATATTAAGTTTAATGACCTCTTCTTCAAAAGTGTTAGCTGAAGAGTCGCCATTTATCGGTTATAGTGGAGGGGGATATAATGGTAAATTGATGATATTCAGTATCCCGGGGTTAGAACTCTTAAAGGAGGTATCAATCGGTGTAGATATTCGTGGTCCAGTTACGGATGGGAAAAATCTCTTTGTAGTGGATAAGGCACAGAATATTGTTTCAATAATTGACCTTTCAAACTCATCGGTAAAAAAGAACATAAAACTTTCTGATGGTTTTGGGCCGAATTCAATAGCTGTCTCTAAAGATGGTAAAAATGTTTATATTGCCGGAGAACTGAGTGGAAAAGTGGCAGCAGTTTCTGTGGAGTCAGATAAAATGGTTGCCCTCGCTCTACAGCCTATGCCGAGTTCGCCAAATTTTATTGCCATTACACCGGATGGGAAACATTGTCTGGTAAGTGACTATACCAATAACAGGGTACTCCGTATATCCACATCTCCTTTTAAATTAGATAAGGAGATTAAGGTGAGGGGACCTTATGGAATTACTGTTACGCCTGATGGAAAATATGCACTGGTAAGCAGTAAATTTTCTGCCTCCCTTATTTTTATTGACCTCAAAAATTTCAAAATAGAAAAGACTTTAAAGACAGGTGCAGTCCCAATGAATATCGTAGTTGATTCAAAGGGTGCCTTTGCCTATCAATCTCAGCATGCAAGTAGTGAGATAATAAAGATTGATATTGAAAAAAAGGAGGTTGCAGGGAGATTCACAGTAAAACATAACCCTGGTAATATCTCTATTTCCCCTGATGACAAGTATCTGATATCTTCCAATAAGTTTTCAACAGGTATATATGATAAGCTATATTCAAATATTTCTGATAAAGGCGGAGCTGTTACTCCGCAAAATATGGAGGTCATAGAGATAGGGAGTGGGAAGTCTGTAAAACAGGTGGCTATATCAGGAGACATTTCTGATACAGTTATACTTACGAAGGGTTCTGTGAAGGATGCATCCCTAAAAAGCAGTGGTCAATTTGTTAAACAAGGAGGTAAACCAGATTTGGCGCCAAAAGAAGGCGTTAAAATAAGTTACACTGCGGCTGATGATAGACCACCCGGGACATTTGATGCTGAAGATGGGGCTATAGAGATAAGACTGAAGGCACTCTCATATATCTTTACCCCAAATACTGTAAATGTCTTTAAGGGGGATACAGTTAGATTTATAATAACAAATATAGATGAAAAGGCGCTCTTTATAGATAAACCTGATGTAGCTCATGGTTTTACTATCAATGGATTTGGGAAACAGACGAATGTGCTTTTACCAAGGGGGGTATCAGCTGTAGTAGAATTTAAGGCTGACAAAAAGGGGATATATAATTTTTATTGCAGCAATTTCTGTGGTCCTGTGCATCATGAGATGAGAGGGACACTTATAGTCGAATAAAGGGGGGGATAAGATGAAAAGATATTTATTTATGCTATTTATTTTTACCTTTTTTCTTTTTGGTTTTACATTGTCTTTATATGCCCTTTCTGCTGATGAATTTCTTGAAAAGGTCAAATTTACAGGCAAGCCTGTTGCAAAGAAGGGGAATCCTGCCGAAGGGAAGGAGAATTATGCAATGTTCTGCACAAATTGCCATGGTGAGAAGGGCGAGGGTAATGGACCAGTAGCAAGTGTGGCAAAGATGGACCCTAAACCGAAAAATCATACAGATGGAAAATATATGAATGAAAGGAAGAGTGAAGATTTGTTTAAAGTTATAAAACTCGGAGGGAAGGGAGTGGATAAATCTGTTTATATGCCGGCATTTGGTATGATTCTGTCCGAAGAAGAAATTTGGAATCTAATAGCCTATTTACGCACAATAGCAGCACCACCATATTCCGGAAATTGAAAGAATTCAGACTTAAGGGAGGTTTTATGGGTAAGAGATATAAATTTAAGGTAAATCCAAAACTTTACGAAGGGATTCCGTGTCAGACTAACTGTCCTGTCCATACAGATGTCAGGGGTTATGTAACACTTATATCTCAGGGGAGATTTGAAGAGGCTTATGACCTTATAAGGGAGACAAACCCGTTCCCATCTGTCTGCGGGAGGGTCTGCCAGCATTTTTGTGAAGTAAACTGTAGCAGACAGAGAATAGATGATAAATCAGTCTCAATCTGCACACTAAAGAGGTCAGCATCTGATTATACACTTAGAAAGAGGGGCAAACAGCCTTCTGCAAAATTTTATGGCACATTGGAAAAGGTGGCAGTTATAGGTGCTGGACCTGCAGGACTTACCACCGCCCATGACCTTGCAAGACTCGGATATAGGGTTACTGTATTTGAATCTCTCCCATTTGCTGGAGGAATGCTGATTGCAGGGATACCTGCGTATAGACTACCGAGGGATATCATTCAGGCTGAGGTGGATTATATAAAGAGTATTGGAGTTGATATAAAACTAAATACCAAAGTGGGGAAAGACATTCAGATAAAGGATTTGATGAAGGAGTATAAGGCTATCCTTATAGCAGCGGGTGCCCATAAACCTGTTAAGTTAAATATATTAGGTGAGGAATATGAAGGGCTGATTCATGGTGCTACATTCATGCAAAAGGTGAACATGAATGAGCCATTAAATCTCAAAGGGAAGAGGGTAGGGGTGGTAGGTGGCGGTTTCACTGCAATGGATGCGTCTCGCTCGGCGATAAGACTTGGTGCATCAGAGGTATATATTATCTATAGAAGGACAAGGGAGGAGATACCTGTAAATGAAAAGGAGATTATTGAGGCAGAAGAAGAGGGGGTACAGTTTAAATACCTCATATCACCTGTGAGGATATTGAGCAGGGATGGGAAAAATATATCGGGGGTAGAGTGTATAAAAAATGAGTTGGGTGAACCTGATAAGAGCGGGAGAAGGAAACCAGTCCCTGTTAAAGGTTCAGAGTTTGTTATGGATTTGGATATCATAGTCCCTGCAGTAAGCCAGGCACCTGATATGTCATTCATAGGTGATAGTATGGGGTTCAGGATGACAAACTGGGGGACAATAGCAGTTGACCCCTCTACATTTGATACCAACATAAAAGGGATATATGCCTGCGGTGATTTCATTACAGGGACAAGGGATGTAATAAATGTCATAGCAGATGGACATAAGTCAGCTATGGCTATAGATAAATTTTTGAGGGGGGTTGATGCAGATGAAGAAATAGAGGAGATTGAAAGGGTTGTAGTTGGTTATCCTCGTAAAGAGAGGGGATACGATACTATAAGAAGGCATAAGGCGATGACAATTTCAATTGAGAACAGGGTATCGACTTTTAAAGAAGTAGAAACGGGTTTTACAGGAGAGGATGCAATGATGGAGGGAAAGAGATGCCTCCAGTGTAATCACATCTGGACACATCTGACTGAAAAATGTTTCCTCTGTAAAAACTGTGAAGATGTATGTCCGGTGAATTGTCTGACAGTTGTTCGTCTTGATGAGCTGGCACACAATAGATTTTTCAATGAAAATATTCCACTTATAACTCAGGGTATCATACCTGTTGAAATAAAAAGGGAACTTTGTATAAGGTGTGGACTCTGCGAACAGGTCTGCCCTGCAGATGCTATAACATTTATTTCTACCCGACCAGCTAAGAAGGAAAAGATGGTTATTTTGGAAGAAGTAACATCGTTGCTATAAACAAGCTATGCTAATAGTAAAAGAGATAATGAATCCTAATGTCTATAGTCTCCCATCCAATACCATACTTCGGAAAGTTGCCAGGGTTATGAGGGATAAAAAAGTAGGGTGTATCATTGTTAAAAAAAATGGTGAGTTCGTGGGGGTTGTTACTGAAGTAGATATTGTCAGAAAAGGGATTGCAGAAAATTTGGACATGGATTTAACAAAAATGGAAGATATTATGAGTGCGCCTCTTATCACAATAGATTCCAATAAAACAGTAACAGATGCAAATGAAATCATGGATAAGAATGGAACACGGCATCTGGCTGTTAAAGAGGGAAGGGAAATTATAGGTATTATCTCTGCCCGCGACCTCATCCATCCTCCATACTTAGATGGAGAAGGGTGGTGATTTTAGTAAATGATATTACATCCCCACTATGTTATACCCTGCATCCACATGTATAATCTCACCGGTTACACCGTTTGAGAGGTCACTGCAAAGGTAAAGGGCTGTCTTCCCAACCTCTTCAGCCGTGATATTTCTTTTGAGTGGTGATTTTTCCTGACAATGTTCCAGCATGGTTCTAAGTCCTGATATACCTGATGCAGCGAGTGTCTTTATCGGTCCTGCAGATATGGCATTTACCCTTATTCCATTCGGCCCCATATCTGATGCAAGATAGCGGACACTTGCCTCCAGTCCTGCCTTTGCAACACCCATGACATTATAGTTTGGTATTACCTTTTCAGAACCATAGTAAGTCAGTGTAACAATACTCCCGTTTCTTCCCTTCATAAGCGGTTCAGCATGTCTGCATAACAATGTCATTGAATAGACACTGACATCCATTGCCAGTAAAAATCCTTCTCTGCTTGTATTTATGTATCTACCAGAAAGCTCATCTTTATTGGCAAATGCAAGGGAATGGATCATAAAATCTATACCTTGAAACACTTCGCCTGTTTTTTTAAAAACTTGCTCAACCTGTTCATCCTTGCTTACATCACATGGTTCAATGATTTTTGCACCAACACTTTCTGCCAGTGGTCTTACCCTCTTTTCCAGAATCTCATTTTGATATGTAAATGCAACTTCAGCCCCTGCATCCGTCAACTGCTTTGCACATGCCCAGGCAATACTCCTTTCATTCGCCACACCGAATACAATCCCTTTCTTGCCTTCCATCAATTTCATATACCCTCCGTTTAAGCCGTTTGAACCGTTATTTTTTAAATCCCCCGAATTATGAAGAGAGTATCATCTCTGTAAGCATACCTGTCCCTGTGCCAAGTTCTAATATTTTCAGTCTATTGTTTCGATTTGGGCAAATCATATTAACAACAGTTCCATAGAAATTGTAAAAACCGGGTATCATTTTTTCTCTCTTGGAAGAATCGTATTTCTTTGCCCAATTTTTGAAAATGTATCTTTACACCGTCAGCCTTCATAGTAGCGATAGATTGGTTCTATTGTTTGTTAAAATGCCTGTTATGTCCCCAAAAACTATTGCATCTTCAACTGTTGCTGTTAGGGGAAGCAAATCTTTGGTAAACCATATCCAGACTATCCCTTTTGATTTGAATATTGCACCAGGAACCTTTACCAACAGCATATATCCATCTCCCTCCTCTATGCCTAACTTTTTCTTTACAGCAATCTCTTCTTCTTGAGAGGATACATAGATGGAATAATCCACAATCCCTTTGTCAGGGATTCCTTTTACAACATAATTCTTCCCCTTTTCAATATTTCCTAAAAATCCAAATCTAAAGTTGAAAAGTGCAGAGAGGATATCCTCATAAATTATAGTTGGAGGTATATCTTCAATTGTTTCCTTTATAAGTTTTTGCGTAAAGGAAACACTGTTAATTATTTTATTGGTTTCATAATCCATAGAACTAATAGACTGCCATATCTTATTACCGACAATCTCAATCCTTTCAAATTTTATAGATATTAACCTGTTTAGATTTTCATCATACATGAGATGAGAAATGTATATATATTTGCGGTAACTTGTAATGAAACCTATAAATCCAAGTGTCTCAGCCTCTAATACAGCAGTATAATCGTTATTAGTATTATTTCTTTTAAATGTTATTTTCCCTTCGGCAGCCTTTTTAAACCATAAAAAACTAATATCATAATGGAGGGATTCCTCCGGCAAGTCAATTGCAAAAACTGTATTAGTAAGACAGAAGATTGATAAGAAGATGGATGTTATGATTTTAATTAAATGTTTCATGAACTTATTTTATTAAAAATCCAGAGTCAATCTTTTTTTTAGTTTTCATATTCTATACTTTCCTATTAATTCAGTCAGTGAAAGTCTGTGGCAAATGGATTAATTGGTGCCGAAGGGGGGACTCGAACCCCCACATCCTTGCGGACATTAGACCCTGAATCTAACGCGTCTGCCAATTCCGCCACTTCGGCATTTTAGAAATTACTCTATCATTTCTAAATATCTTAAGTCAATTAATGAGGGTGTCGGCTAAGTTAGTGTGATTTGATAATAATAAAATCTGCCTTTTCAGGTAGCGACCAATACAGGGCACGGGCATCATCTGTATCCATTACAGTTTCTATGCGGGTAAAAGGTGTTTTTTTAAAATAGTTCCATATCAGTTGTAAGGAATTCCAGAGGTGTATCAGTTTCTTCTTTATGTAATTTAAAGCCGATAGAAAAATGTTGTTATGAAATTGGGGGGTTACGGATATAGAGAGGTCGTTATTAAAATATAATATATAATTTGTTGGCATATCTTTTATGTCAAAGGTATTAGCCTGTGCAGGCATACTGGAAGGGTTATCACCAGTTTCATTTTTAGGTTGCTGTGGGGTTATCTCGGTCCTTTTTGGGGAAAACAATGCCTTTCTTTTCGTAAATATATAACTTTGACCGATATATCTTTTTCCTAATATATTCATGTCAATAATATAGAATTCTCTTAAAATAATCCCTTTTGCCTTGAAAAATATCTTTTTGTCATTTATATCCAATGCCAGATATGTAAGGGGTTTGCCTGCTATCCTTAATTCTGTTTCAAGAAGGGTGTTTTCTTTTCTAAAGTGTTCTATATCTCTTAAATTATTGCCGGCAAATAAGGCATTATCCTGAGATAGGAAAATAAATGACACTGCCAACAAGAGGTGCCAACGGATATTTTGCATAATTTAAAAGAAGAGTTTCGGGGAGGAAGGATTAGAATAAAATATATGAACGATTGAACCCTCAAACCCTTGAATAGTTATTACTCAAAAAATATATACCTTTGTTCCTATACTAGTAGCCTTATAAACTGTTTTCAAATCATTATCACCCAGTCGGATACACCCATGGGTAACCGATTTGCCGAGGAGTCTGGTGTAGAGCGTCCCATGAATGAAGTAACCATTACCAATTTCAAGGGCATAATCCCCGAGAACCCCTTCTTCAAATCTATCATAATAATTTTTTGGTATATCTTCTCCTTCTTCAATGAATGCCCAATCAGGTTTTACCCAGGAAGGACCTACTATTTTTTTCTTAATTGCAAATTCACCACGAGGCGTATCAAATACCCATCTCCTCTCTTTATTCTTCGGGTCTATAAGAAAGCTGCCGCTGCCTGTAGATACTGTTGCCTGATGTATGACCTTATTTCCCCTTTTCAGATAGAGGATATTTTTTGCCGTGTCTATTACAATATAATTGCTGTTTGGCAGCAAGAAAGATAAAGATTTTTTCAGTTCGCTATTCCTTTTGATTATTTTTTTTGCATCAACAGAATCTGCGTTTTTTACAAGATTCTTATCTACCTTTTCTTCTATATAATATACTATGCCGTGCAATGTAAAAGACAGGATAACTGATATTGCAAGAAGACTGCCTATAAGCCATTTTAAAGGTAAACAAAAAGATGTCCTGTCGTTGTCATTATTGATTATTATTTTTTCTGCACATTCCATAACTCTGATATCTAGGTCTTTAGATACGCCTCTAATTTTTTGAGGCTATTATAAAATTCATTGTTTGGGTTTATAGTACCCACAATAGTAACGGGCGTCCCCACAGTAACCATTTCAAAGAGCTTGTCCATATCATGATTCTCAAGGGCGATGCAACCGTATGTAGTGCCATCATTTCCCCCTCCATGAATCTCAATAAGCCCACCTATCTTTGAGGTTTTTGAGATAAGCCCTCTCTGCTTTGCTCTTAAAAATTCCCTTTTATCATCCTGATTTGGATAGTTTAAAAGGAGTGCCTTGTAATATTTGCTTTCTCCTTCTCCAGCCTTTTTGGTTATATGGTATCTCCCCTCCGGGGTAGCACCGTCGCCTGAAAGTAATTTATCTTTGTATCCATTATTACCCAGCCCTATATTAAAGGTTATTATAATTTTACCATTTTTGTATAGTGTAAGTGTTCGCTCTGCCTTATCAACTATAATGGCGGTTATTTTCTCTCTCCCCGACTCCTTAATCGTATCGTTTACAAATCTCCTCCATTTAACTATTAAATCATTATGTGCATATCGCCTGAGAATCGGAGTTACCAACTTTTCCGCATCTACCAGAAAGGTATATGCCGTCTCTATTTTTTCAAGGGCAGAATCATACTTCCCATTTTCAAGAGATATTTTTGCTTCTTTGATTGCGAGGTCTCCAAGCGTGAGTCTTTTTCTTGCCTGAATCCCTGCATTTATTTTCAGTGTCAGTTCATCTATAATTTTTACTCTATCCTTCAGACTTTTTATTTTATCAAAAACCATTTGTCTTTTTTCATCTCTTTTTGTCCTGACAATCCTTAAAACCTCGTTCCCTTCATCTATAATACCTTTGGTAATTTTATAAACCTCTTCATAATTCCTCAGTAATGAAAATCGTGATTTCTCGTGAATAATTTTATCCTTAAGCACCTTTATATTAAGTTTGAATCTTAGATATCCGTCAGGGAGGTATTTATCTGCATCAATTCTGTAGAGTTCTCTGTCAATATCTTCTATAGGTTTGATTTCAGGGGGTGGAGATGAATTACAGCTATAGGAAAGTATAATGAATATAAATGGGAGGACTATCGCCCTCCCATTTATTGATAAGTTTTGCATAATTCTCAGGCCATAAAGAGATTATTTTTTCCCCTTTTTCTTTCCCTTTGCCTTTTTTGCTGCCTCAACTTTTTCTATTGCCTGCTGAACCTGAGCTGAAACTGAATCCGCCTTCCCTTTTATAGAATTAGCCTTTGCAGTGGCACCACTATAGTCTTCACCATCAATTGCCTTCTGAACTTCATGGAGAGAATCCTCCGCTGCCTTAATATCACCTTTCAATGCCTCAATCTCAGCCTTTGTCTCCTTTCCTGCGGGTGCCTTTTCTAACATTGTTTTGGCATTGCTGATAGAACTATTGGCTTCCCCCAAAGATGCTATAGCATTCTTTTTTGCCTCTTCCTTTTTTGCAAGAGTATCAGCCTTCAATTTTTCTGCATTAGTTCTTACAGATGCAAGCATCTCTTTTGCCTTATCATATTTTCTGAGGAGAGGAAATTTGCCATCCTGCACCTTAACCTCATCCAGTGCGGCAGATAATTCATCATCTAATCCTTTTGCATTATCTGGCAGATACTTTTCTGCCCCTGCAGATTTTGCAGATTCCACAGCCTGCTTTGCAGAATCTATATCTTCAGTAGGTGGTTTTGCACAACCTGCAATAAATAGCAATGTAATTAAAAAACAACTTAAAGATATTTTAATAACCCTTTTCATCTTTCTTTAAAACCTCCTCTTATTCAATAGTTATAATGAATTAATTCCCCTATACTCGCAATTTAATCGTTATTGAGCTTTCTTCCCCTCAATAAGTATAGGTTCAACAAGAACAGATATTGAACTTCAAAAGTAATTGAGACAGTTATAAACTGCCCCGACTTCCGTTGTTAACCTCACTTTTTCTTCTTCTTTGCTTTTGGAGCCTTTGAGGCTTCAAGCTGTTTGGTCAAGTCAGATAACTTGGCACTCAACTCATCTCTCATATGAGTGAGTCCTTCAACCTGAGATCTTAAAGCAGAATTTTCAGTGGTGAGGTCTTTCAGCTTACTGTCCAGTATAGTTTTTTCTACATTAAGGGATTCCACCTGACTTTTTAAGGTGGCATTTTCTTCCTGGAGTTGTTTTGATTGGCAACCTGAAAACAGTGGAATTAAAACAAATGCCGTCAACAGCAATCCCTTTATTAAATTTCTCAATATAATCACCTCCTTTCAGTTAATATTTTATCCCAGATTATGCATTAGCCACGAATGAACACAAATTAAAAGACAAGTGCAGTAGATAGTGAATAATGAATAGTTTTTACTGACTACTATTCACTAACGACTATTAACTATCTTTTACCTGTGGCTTAAAGCATTTTTTGGGTTTATATATTGGTCATTATTTATTTATTGGAATTTGGTTGTTGGTTATTAAATCAGCCCATACCTCTTCCTCGCTATAGTCAGTATATTCATTATCATCTCATTATAACTTATTCCGGATATCCTTGCAGCCTTTGGAAAGCATGAATTGTCTTCAGGGTTTGGCAGTATTCCGGGTAATGGATTAAGTTCAAGTATATTGGGATTTCCATTTGTATCAAGTCTGATATCTATCCTGCACCAATCTCTGCATCTGAGAGCCCTATAAGACTTCAGGGCAACATCCTCTATTTTATGCCTTAGTCCATCGGTAATATCTGCCGGACATTGAAATATCTCAAGGGGATTATCTGCCTTATCCCACAACCACTTAGCTTCATAAGAATATATAGGGTTGACCCCATCGGGAAGGGTATCAAACCTTATCTCAACAATGGGAAATATTTTTGTATCCCCATCGTTTCCCATAATCGCCACCGTGAATTCCCTTCCCTTTAGATATTCTTCAATAATGGCAGGTTGGTGATACTGAGCGATAACCTCCTCAACCTTTTTCTTTAAATCAGAAATTGTGAATACTACGGCATCGTTTCTGACTCCCTTACTTGAACCCTCATGAAGGGGTTTTACGATAATGGGAAAGTTTTTCAATCTTACCCTCTCTAAGGTAGACGATACTACCTGAAATGATGGGGTAGGTATTTGATAAGATGATAATATCTCTTTGGCTCTACCTTTGTCAAGACATAAAGAGAGTGTCAGAGGGTCAGAACCCGTGTAAGGAATAGAGAGCATCTCTAAGATGGCAGGTATATGGGATTCCCTATTTGCCCCGTCTCTACCCTCTGCCATGTTGAATATAATATCAGGTTTTGAATTTTTAAAGTTTTCCACCGCATTTTCATCCGCCTCAATCAGAATAACCTCATATTGTGTTGATAGGGCAGACCTCACTGCCTCAATAGTTTCCTCTGTATCCCATTCTGCATCCCAGTCAGATGGAAGCCCTTCTCTATGCCCTTTTTTTAGATTGAAAGTCAGACCGACACGCATAACTACCCTCTTTTGAATAGCTCAAATTGTTTAAGCCGTTTGGCAGATTCATGATATTCAAATATCTTTCCTTCATAGTTCCTTAAAGTTACCCGTCTGTCAGCCTGAGATATAAGATATGCAGGACTAAGAGGAATCTTGCCACCTCCCCCTGGTGCATCAATGACAAAGGTGGGAACGGCATAACCAGTGGTATGTCCCCTGAGCTTTTCTATTATATTGATACCTGCCGAGACAGGTGTGCGGAAATGCCCTGTTCCAACTGCCGGGTCACACTGATAGATATAGTATGGTCTGACCCGTATCTTAAGGAGTTCATGCATAAGCTTTTTCATGATATGAGGCTTATCATTTATTCCACGGAGAAGGACAGTCTGACTTCCGAGAGGAATTCCTGCATTTGCTAAAAGTTCACATGCCCTCTTTACCTCTTTTGTAATCTCTTTTGGATGGCAAAAATGGATACTCATCCAGAGTGGATGATATTTTTTGAGTGTTTCTGTAAGAGATATATCTATTCGCTGAGGAAGAGTTACAGGAACACGGGTGCCAATCCTTATTATTTCAACAGATGGTATTTTTCTCAGGTTTGCAAGTATATCCTCCAACATTTCCTCTCTAAGCAAAAGAGGGTCTCCACCTGATATCAAGACATCCCTTATTTTCCTGTTTGCCCTTATATAAGAATATACATCGTTGAGTCTATTCTTTGAGATGACATTCTCTTCAGCTCCTACTATTCTCCTCCGTGTGCAATATCTGCAATACATGGCACACTGGTCTGTAACTATAAGGAGTGCCCTGTCAGGATATCTGTGTACAAGACCTGGAAGTGGTGAATGGGTATCTTCACCGCAAGGGTCAACCATATCATGGGATGAGATATAAGATTCTTCTCTTCTGGGGACTGCCTGACGGCGGATTGGACAGTCAGGATTGTAAGGGTCAATCAAAGAGGCGAAATAAGGAGTTATTGCCATTGCCAGCCTTCCCCCCGCAGCAATTACACCCTCTTTCTCTTCCGGAGTCAATTTAATAATCTCTTCTAACTGTTCAAGCGTAGTAATTCTTTCTTTTAACTGCCAGTGCCAGTTATTCCATAACTCTTTTGAAACAGGTTTTATTGACCTTTTTTCCTCTGTGGTATTTATATTAGGCGGGAGTTTAAAAATTTGATGACCAACTATTATGGGTATTTTACTACCGGGAGGCTCTTCAAAACTACACTCCGATGATTCCATATAAAATTTCTTTTTCCCTCCATAAAAAGTTAATATTTAGCGTACCATAAAATGGTAGCTATAAAACCATCTCACTTACTGCATTTTCTATTTATTAAAATATAAACACAATATATTGCGGTGTCAAGAAAATTTTTAAAATAAGACTTTCAGGGCAGAGAGAATATTTTTTTATAAATTATTTTATCATCTCCTGTCGAATAAAAATCTTTTACCCTTGCCTCTTTTGCAAAACCATTTTTTAAATAGAATCTACGGGCTTTTTCATAGACTGCCCTTGAGGATGTTTCGGCAAGAAGCATTCTCCCTGATAGTTTTATTATTTCATCCTCTACATATTTAAGGAGTCTCTTGCCGATACCATATCTTTGATATTCTGGCTTGACAACAAGCCAGTAAATGTCATAAACAGAATCTGTGAGTGGTGATTTTCCATAGCATGCATATCCAAGTATTTCTTCGTTATCATTTAAGGCAGAGGCAATAAAATAGTCCTTCTGGTGGAGGTTATTAAGGTATATATCTATCAGTTCAAGTGCGCAGTTGATTTCCATTTGATTGAAGACATCACATCTCAAGAGTATGGATTTAATAGCCTCTCTGTCTTCGCTTATCATTCTTCTAATTTTTATTTCCATAAGACCTCTCCAGTGCAGTATTCAGGATATTTTTAATCATATCTTTGTATGAGCATCCTGCTGTCTTTGCTGATTCTGCCATCCCTCCATTGATTGATATATCAGGATTGGAATTTACCTCTAAAACAACAGGTGTTTTATCTTCTCTCATTCTGATATCAACTCTGGCATAATCCCTGCACCCTGTAACCTTGAATGCCCTCAATGCCACTTCCTTTATTTTCTGCTCCTTATCACTGTCAATATTTGCAGGACATAGGGACGCTGTAAGCTTATATATATCACTTTCTTCCATCCACTTGGATTTATAACAGAGTATTTTCGGTGCATTAACAGGTAATTTAGAATAATCTATTTCAGATAAAGGTAAAACAACGGACGGGTGATTTCCTATAATTGATATACTGAATTCTCTGCCATCTATATACTCTTCTATCAGAGCCGTTTGATTATATTTATTGAAAATATATTCAACCTTTTTCCTGAGTGTGTCAATATTGAAAACAACTGAGTCTCTGTCAATACCGAGACTGCCATCTTCTGATAATGGTTTAATGAAGAGGGGAAACTGCAGATTACAGATTAAAGATTCCAGATTATTAATATTGTCAATATTAATCTGTATTCCTCGGGGGACTGAAATGTTATCTTGATTTAGAATTTGTTTGGTCTTCCATTTATCGTTTGTTAATCCTATGACTGCAGGTGGAGAACCCGTATACACAATATTGAGCAGTTCAAAGAGGGCAGCTATATTCATCTCCATAGAAGTGTCACCATCAAATGCCTCACAGAGATTGAATATGATGCAGGGTTTTGATTTCTCTATTCTTTCTATTGTATTTATTAGGTTGCTGGGATTTAAAGCTATTCGGGAGGCATCAAAACCTGATTTGATTAATGCTATTTCTATATCTATGGATGTCTTTACTACTGACCTCAGAGAGATTATATCTTCTTCAATACCCTTTTTCGATAAGAGGTCATCATTATAAACAATGATTATATTTTTCACTAAAATAAAAGTACTGCTGCTGCAACAACTGTGCAATAGCCATTTTTTACCACTGCAGTCTGGGTTATATTTGTTGTCCTGACTATCTTGCCGCTGATTTTGAAGACATCTTCCTTCTCATCCCAGCTTTTATTTTCATCAAATTCAACACCGAGGGTTGAGGCGAGCATTGCAGCAGCCAGATCTTCCGAATAATCCCCTGCAGATTTTTCAGTTTTACCATAGGAATGATGTTCACTCAGATATCCGTATATAGTTTTATCAGTTGGTATTGCACAACCTACAGAAGCTGCAACCAAACGATGCGGTTCATTGCTTCCACATCTCGCAAGTACACAATATGTTATCATCCCCGGTATTAATTGTCTTATTCCCTCATTTCTGCTGATTATCTTGCAGCCTGGTGGAAATATACTGGAGACATAAACCAGATTACACTTTTCAATACCTGCATCTCTGAGTGCAAGCTCAAAAGAGCGAAGTTCCTCCTTATGAGTTCCAACACCTTTGGTAAAAAACACTTTCTTGGGTACAAGTACCATTTATTTTCCTCCTCTTAATCAAGGGGTAAGGATTAAAAAAAAGGATTAGTGGGATAAATTACCCCTTAATCCTTATCCCTTACCCCATTTATTTGTTATTGGTAGCCTTCTATCCTTACCGAATGCCTTCGGTGTTATTTTTATGCCGGGAGGAGCCTGCCTTCTTTTATATTCATTTTTATCTACCATTTGTGCAATCCTCCTTACTATTTCTTCGTTATACCCCATTTTCACAATCTTTTCTACCGGTTTATCCTCCTCTACATAGGCATGGAGTATTGGGTCAAGCACAGAATACGGTGGAAGTGTATCTGCATCCTTCTGATTAGGTTTTAGTTCTGCGGATGGCTCCTTTTCCAGTATGCTTCTTGTTATAATCTCCCTCCCTTCTAAAGAGTTTTTATATTTAGCAAGTTCATATACGAGTGTCTTTGGAACATCCTTTAAAATTGCAAATCCCCCTGCCATATCTCCATAAAGAGTGCAATAGCCTGTGCTTATCTCACTCTTGTTGCCTGTTGTAAGAACTAACCAGCCAAATTTATTAGAGAGTGCCATCAGAATGTTTCCCCTTATACGGGCCTGTATATTTTCTTCTGTGGTATCCCTTTGCAATTTCTCAAATACATCCTCAAGGGTAGTATCATAGGTCTCCATCAAGGCAGATATGGATATCTTAAAAAATTTTATACTGAGATTTTTTGAGAGTTCTTCTGCATCAATAATACTGCCCGCTGATGAGAATAGTGACGGCATGGAGACACCTATTACATTATCATTTCCAAGTGCATCTACTACAATAACGGCAGTTAGTGCCGAATCTATCCCTCCACTCAAACCTATTACTACCTTTGAAAATCCATTTTTTCTAACATAATCTCTTGTCCCGAGGAGGAGGGCGGTATATATCTCCCCTAATTTATCCAGGGGTTTATTTTTACCAGTCTCAGGGAGATGTGGTTTTATCTCCCCATTGGATTTTCCACTCACCTTTATTACTTTTACAGGAGGGATTTTCGATTTTCGATTACTTATACCTGAAAATTCTAAATCAGCAAATATCATATCCTCTTCAAACTGCTTACCCTCTGCAATAAGTCTTCCTTTTTTATCGAATACAAAACTATTTCCATCGAACACAAGCTCATCCTGTCCACCTATGAGATTGTTATATATTATATGGCAATTATTCTCCCTTGCCCTTTCTGATATCATCTTTTTCCGTAACTCACCTTTCCCTGAATGATATGGAGAAGAAGAAATATTTATTATAAGTTCAGCCCCTCCCTTTTTTGCCTGCCATCTTGGCGGCCCTTCATGATACCATATGTCTTCACATATGTTTATTCCCGTAACTATACCATTTATAATAAATACAGGGCATTCCTGCCCTGGCTGAAAATATCTTTTCTCATCAAAAACAGCATAGTTTGGCAAATATATTTTATGGTATACCCCTTTGATTTTTCCCTTGTTCAAAACGGCAGCGGCGTTGTAAATGGCATCTTTTTTATCAGCAAAACCAACAATAGCGGTTAATCTTTTTGTCTCTTTTGCAATTTTTTTTAAATACTCCTTATTCTCACTGACAAAATCTTCCCTTAACAAAAGGTCTTCAGGGGGATAACCTGTAATAGCCAATTCAGGGAATATTACTATATCTGTTTTAAACTTTGAAGCTTTTTTGATGTATTCAATAATTTTTTTTGTATTTCCCCCGAGGTCACCGACGGTGGTATTTATCTGTGCGACAGCTATTCGTAAGCTTGACACCTTAACCCCCTCCTGCAAAGATATATTAAAAAGGATGGATATGCAAGAATAAATTTAAAACAGATTTAAGTAACAATGGACCCAGTTATTTCTTTTATTGCTTTAATGCTTTTTTGTTCACAGTATAATTCTAATCCATCTATAATCTTCTCTGTTACTGCAGGGTCGATGAAATTAGCAGTTCCCACCTGAACTGCAGAGGCACCTGCAATCATGAATTCAATAGAATCTTTATAGGTCATTATCCCTCCGATACCGATTACTGGCAATTTAATACTCCTTGCCACCTGCCAGACCATTTTCAGGGCAACAGGTTTGATTGCAGGTCCTGAGAGACCGCCAATTATATTTGCTAATTTTGGGCGTCTGGTTTCAATATCAATCGCCATACCTGAGAGTGTATTAATAAGTGAAATTGCATCTGCACCTGCCTCAGCGGCAGACCTTGCAATGACGGTTATATCAGTAACATTGGGAGATAGTTTCACTATCAGTGGAAGATTTGTATTTTTTCTGACAGCGCTGACCACCCTGAAAGTTAAATCAGAATTTGTCCCGAACTCAAGCCACCCCTCCCGTTTATTAGGACAGGAGATATTCATCTCAAGCCCGTGTATGCCGGGAGCAGAACCTGCCATTTTTGCAATTTCGCAGTATTCATCAATGGAATCACCAAAGAAATTTACAATAACCTTAGTATCATATTTTTTAAGAAAGGGGAGTTTTTCTTTTATAAAGGTATCCATTCCTATATTCTGCAAACCGATAGAATTGAGCATACCTGCCTCTGTCTCTACAATCCGTGGAGGGGGATTACCGTTTCTTGGGGTAAGGGATAGTCCTTTAACAATAATTGCACCTAATTTATTGATATTCACATAAGGGGCATATTCCTCTCCATATCCAAATGTCCCCGACGCTACCATTACAGGATTTTTTAGGTTTATACCCGCAATATTGACTGAAAGGTCTATATCTCTTCCCATAATATCTCTCCTGCATCAAAAACAGGTCCGTCTTTGCAGACACACTTATATAGTCGTGAGTCGCGATTTTTCACTTTTACAACACATCCAAGACAAGCACCTGTCCCACACGCCATATTTTTATCAAGGGAGACCTGACAGGATATATTTTTATTTATTGAAATATCTGCTACAGCCTTTAACATGCCCTGTGGCCCACAGGCAAATATTGATAACTGAGCCATGAGCAATGAGCCATGAGCAATGAGCCATTCTTTTAGCAGTTCAGTGCAAACCCCCTTTTTACCCATTGAACCATCTTCAGTTGCTATATGAACATTTGCCCCTATTTTTTCAAAATCCCCTTTGCATAAAATATCGTCTTTTGTCTTTCCACCAATAAAAACTATAATTTTGCCCCTTGACCCTTGCCCCTTGCCCCTTTTTCTTATCTCCTCTGCCAAGGCAACCATTGGTGCAATACCTATCCCGCCTGCAATAATAATAGCTTTTTCTATTCCCTCAGGGAACCAGAATCCTCTCCCCAGAGGACCGAGTATATCTACCTTATTTCCCTCTTTTAAATTTGACATTATCTCCGTCCCTTTTCCTGTTATCTGATAAAGGATTTCAAATTCTCCCCTGCCCCCCTTTTTAAAAGGGGGGTGATGGGGGATTATCCTGTGAAAACTCATAGGCCGTCTTAAAAGGGGGTCATAATGCGGGCTGACCTTTATCATAACAAACTGACCCGGTAAGGCATTTATAAACCCTTCACATGATAGCTTCATTTTGTAATATGAATTAATTAGTCTTTTGTTTTTCAGAACAATTGACAGCATATTATCCTATCTCAATTATCTCAATTCCAACCCTGCCTATAAAATGAAGCAGTTTTAACTGCTCCTCCCAGCCTCCTTCAACTAATTTTACATGAGCGGCATCCACTTCTTCCTCTCCAAATGTGGGGTCAAGGGCAATCCATTTCCCGACATATACTTCAACCCACGCATGATACAAAAAGCCTTTATAATCTTCGGAATATACAATCCCGGATATAATCTTTGTAGGAATACCTGCTGCTCTTGCAATGGCGGCAAACAGATTTGAATGTGACTGACACTCCCCCTCTTTTGATTTCAGGGCATCAACTGCTGAAAAGGTATCCACAGGTTTCTTTTCAAGGTAATCATAGACCCATTTGTTAATCTTCAATGCCTTTGACCATAAACTTGCCCCCGAATGTTTTAATCGGGGGTCAGATTCATTACCCACTATTTCTTTGGCTATTTTTTTTATATCCGGATTATTTGATTGAATCTCAGGTGTATCTTCCAGATATTTACTAAAGGCTAAAGGCTGAAGGCTGAAGGCTGACGACTCTTGACTCCCGACTTCCGACTCCCAACTCTCTGTCTTTACCTCCATCTCCACATCATAAATATTTCTTATGACTCCTGACTCCGGACTCTCTACTCTTGACTTCTTTATTACCTTCTGCCTCTGATCTTCAATGATAATATCAGGATTGCCTATATTCTTCAATTTTAATCTCAATCTCTTAACACCGTGTGGATTGGCTATATCTCTGTTAACTCTTATAAGACTAAAAGTTATAAAACTGCTGACAGGAAGTATCTCCCCTTCAAATTTAAGGGCGCTTTCTTTATCCTCCTTTCTGGACTCCAAACCTTCCAGAGATGTTTCCTTTACAACCTCTCCATCCTCTGTAATCCATATACTTGATGATAGCTCTTTGAAATGTTCCTCTAAATAAAAGACCTCTTTTTCTAATCCGTCAATCATCATCTTTTCTTTCCTTTTTATTTCTATTTGTAATGGAATTATGGTCTGAATCGGCTCCAAAAATGTTTTAAGGGTGTATTTTTTTCCGATATCCAATCCATGTTTTTTGATTACAAGTTCAATGGCACTTGCAAGATAGGTATTATTATCAAAATCTATTATCTTTTTTGATACAGCCCCTCCGGAAGTAATGTTCATATACAATTTATTCCCTTCTACAATTCCTGAAATGTCCTGTCTGTGGCTTGCTATTTCATAGAGGGATTTAAATCCCTCTGTTTTTAAATCCTTTGTAAGATAGCACTCTTGACTGAAAGAGGTATTCTGAGTATCTCCAAAAGCCTTCATCTTTATAATAGCCTTAGACACTATCTTGTAGCCGTCCTTTCCTTCATATAAAATTGAATTTGTAAAACCGAGCTTGCTACCCTTAAAATATATCCCCATCCAGCGGTCACTGACGAGATTGTTATATTTGTATCCCTTTAAGTTAATGGTCTCAGATTGTGTAGATTTATCCTTGCAGGCAGATAGGTTAATATTGAAAAGAAAAAAAATAAGAAGGTAACAGGATAAACGATAATAAGTAGACATAATTCTTCTACAGAATCCAGAATGAGTTAATTAAGATTCCCCGCTTCAATCAAAATGATATTTAATCAGAATTCTGACTCCTGAATTCTGTATTCTCAAATTCCTCTAGCACCTTCTGTGCAGCAGATTGTTCAGCCTCTTTTTTGGTTTTTCCAATTCCAACACCACACACCTTATTATTAATAATAACTTCAACCTCAAATATCTTTTCGTGTGATGGTCCATATTCCGCCGATACTTTGTATTGCGGGATTGAAGATTGTCTGTTCTGTATAAGCTCCTGAAGCTCGCTTTTATAATCTTTGTGTAAACCGTATCCAGCCACTTTGTCAATTTTATCATTTAATATGTTTATAAGAACATCAAAAGCCTCTTTATATCCGCTATCAAGATAGATGGCAGCTATTACTGCCTCAAATGCATTGGCAAGAAGTGAAGTCTTGTCCCTACCTCCTGTCATTTCCTCTCCTTTTCCGAGGAGGAGAAATCTTCCTATCTCCAGTTCCCTTGCGATTAAAGAGAGATTTGCCTCACTTACCACCGCAGCCCTTATCTTTGTGAGTTCACCCTCAGAATAATTAATGAATCTCTTGATGGAATAGTCACTGACTATCAAACTCAGAACAGAATCACCAAGAAACTCCAGCCTCTCATTATCCTGCAGATTCTCATTTATATTTTCATTTACATATGATTTGTGGGTAAGGGATTGATTGAGGAGGTTTATATCATGAAATTTAAATTTGAACTTATTCTGAAGGACCTCTAATTCCTTGACTCTGTCTTCAGTAAGCATACCGTGAATAAAAATTAGGAATCAGGAATTAAAAATTAAGAATTAGGAAATCCTTAATTCATAATCCTTAATTCATAATTCATAACTCATAATTAGTTAATACTGAAAAATGTCATTTTTCAGTGTGAATTAATTCGTATTTTTTGAAGATTATTGTAGCGTTTGTTCCTCCAAATCCAAAGGAATTTGACATGGCTATATTTACATCCGACTTCCTTGCCCTATTCGGAACATAATCCAGATCGCACTCAGGATCCGGTGTTTCATAATTAATAGTCGGCGGTATTATCCCTTTATCTATAGCCAGCATAGCAAATATTGCCTCTACGCCGCCTGCAGCTCCAAGGAGGTGTCCTGTCATGGATTTGGTAGAACTGACAGCCAGTTTATGAGAATGCTCGCCAAATACAACTTTGATAGCCATTGTTTCAAGACTATCAGCAAATGTGGATGTTGCATGGGCATTTATATAGTTAACCCAAGATGGTGATATCCCTCCATCTTTTAGAGCCATTTTCATACATCTGACAGCCCCATTCCCATCAGGGGGAGGAGATGTTATATGATAGGCATCTGAACTCATGCCATAACCAACCACCTCGGCATATATCTTTGCACCTCTCTTTAACGCAAAATCCATTTCTTCCAGTATTATGATACCTGCACCCTCTCCCATGACAAAACCATCTCTGTCTTTGTCAAAGGGGCGACTTGCCCGCTGTGGTTCATCGTTTCTCGTTGATAGCGCCCTGGCAGCACAAAATCCACCAATCCCGAGCGGAGTTATTACAGACTCAGTTCCTCCTGCAATCATTATATCTGCATCATCTCTCTGAATAATCTTATACGCATCTCCTATTGCATGAGTTCCTGTAGCACAGGCAGTAACTACACATGAGTTAGGTCCTTTTGCCCCCAATTTTATGGATATCTGACCTGATGCAAGATTGGCTATAAGCATTGGAATAAAAAAAGGGGAGATCTTTCTTACCCCCTCTTTCAGATATATATCGTGATATTTTTCAATAGATGGCAATCCACCTAATCCAGCACCAACAAGCACTCCGACCCTTTCCGAGTTTTCATCTGTAATTTTAAGTTTAGAGTCTTCTACAGCCATTATGGCACTTGCTAAGGCATAATGAATAAAAGTATCCATCTTCTTAATCTCTTTTTTATCAATGTAATCAAATGGATTGAAATCTTTTACCTCTCCTGCAATCCTTGTGGGAAAATCTTTAGTATCAAATTTTGTAATGTGTCCGATTCCGGATTCACCGCGGCAGATTGCCTCCCATGTTTTTTCCACACCTATCCCGAGAGGTGTAATCATTCCAAGTCCTGTAACAACAACTCTTCTATTCATAATCAAGATGCAAGATGCAAGTAAAAGAACTTGTAACTTGCAACTTGAAACTCATTTATTTTTCTCAATATATTCAACCGCATCCTTTACAGTTGTTATCTTCTCGGCATCTTCATCTGGTATCTCTATATCAAAAGTCTCTTCAAAAGCCATTACCAGTTCCACAGTATCTAACGAGTCTGCCCCCAAATCATTAACGAAAGATGCTGCAGGAGTTACTGCATTTTCTTCAACACCCAACTGCTCCACAATAATTTTTTTTACCCTATCTGCTACTGACATAATCCCTCCCTTTAATAACTTACAACTTATAACTTACAACCTACAACCTGTTATTAGTTGCCAGTTGTTAGTTGTCAGTTGGTTACATATACATTCCACCATTTACATGAATTACCTCTCCTGTTATGTAAGATGCGTTTTCAGAAACCAGAAAGCAGACACAATTGGCAACATCTTCAGGTGTCCCGAGCCTCTCCATAGGTATTAATCTGGTTAATTCAGTTTTTGCATTCTCAGATAATATCCCTGTCATATCCGTAGCGATATACCCCGGTGCTACTGCATTGACATTTATATTTCGAGAGGCAAGTTCTCGGGCAATAGATTTTGTAAAACCGATAATTCCTGCCTTTGACGCAGAATAATTTGCCTGTCCCGGATTGCCCATCACACCAACTATAGAAGTTATATTGACTATCTTCCCCCCTTTCTGTTTTATCATATATTTTGAAGCTGCCCTTGTGCAGTTAAATGTCCCTGTCAGATTTACACCTATAACAGAATCCCAATCCTCTTTTTTCATTCGTATAATAAGAGAATCTCGGGTAATGCCTGCATTATTCACCAGTATATCTATCTTCCCAAATTTTTCAGTACATAAGTCTATTACGCGGCTGGCATCTTCAAAATTTGATACATCTGCCTTTGCAACGATTACCTGCCTACCAATAGATTCTATCTTTTTTGCAGTATCAGATGCATTGGTAACATTTTCAGTAATAACAAGGTCAGCACCATTTTCTGCCAATGCAAGTGCAATTGCCCTTCCTATACCCTTTGCTGCCCCTGTAACAACTGCTATCTTTCCCTGTAGATTCATAACAAAATTTTTGCCACAGATTAACACAGATTTTCACAGATAAAGATTCTTTATTTTTTCTATCTGTGTTTATCTGTGTCCATCTGTGGTTGCTTTTTATAACTCTTTCAATGTCTTTTCCAGACTCTTTATATCTTCCACATTCAGACATCTTACATCCTTATTTATCCTCTTCATCAACCCTGAAAGAACCCTCCCGGGACCCAATTCAATAACTGTATCAATTTTATTATCCATTATCAATCTCATTGATTCAACCCATCTGACAGGATTGCTGACCTGACGCTTCAAAGATTTCCTTGCATCATCTCCGCCGCTTATTGTCTTTGCATCTACATTGGTAATAATCGGAAAGGCAAGTTCATTGAACTTAACCCTGTCAAGTTCAACTCCGAATCTCTCTTCAGCGGGTTTCATTAATTTCGTGTGGAATGGGGCACTGACAGGAAGCATTACTACTTTCTTTGCCCCTTTATCCTGTGCAATTTTTGCCGCCATTTCTACAGCACCTTTTTCACCTGCTATTACTGTCTGTTCAGGACTATTATAATTAGCAGGCTGGACAGTTTTATTACCACCATTGTCTTCTATTTTTTTGCAAATATCTTCAATTATATCCCTTTCAAGCCCGATAATTGCAGCCATTGCACCTGCACCGGGCGGAACGGCCTCCTGCATAAATCTCCCTCTCATTCTTACAAGTGACACCCCATCACAAAATCCCAGCGAACCTGCCGCAAAAAGGGCAGAGTATTCTCCGAGGCTATGTCCTGCTGAAATGCATGGGGTAACTCCGTTTTCTTTTAACAGCTCACAGGCTATGGCACTGACTATAAAAATAGCAGGCTGGGTATTTTCTGTAAGTTTTAAAGTCTCTTCAGGTCCACTAAAACAGAGGGAAGAAATGTTAAATCCAAGTATTTCCTCCGCCTCTTTAAATCTCTCAGAGGAAGTTTTACTATGATTATAAAATTCCTGTCCCATCCCTACATACTGGGAACCCTGACCCGGAAACAGAAAAGCAATCTTTTTATTCATATTAAAAGCAACCACAGATGGACACAGATAAACACAGATAGAAAAAATAAAGAATCTTTATCTGTGAAAATCTGTGTGAATCTGTGGTTTCAAACAGATTTTTTCACCACCTTATCAATGCTGAACCCCATGTAAGCCCGCCTCCGAAGGCTACCATGAGTATTAAATCACCCTTTTTAATCCTTCCTTCTTTTAATGCCTCATCCAGTGCGAGTGGAATAGTTGCCGCAGATGTGTTTCCGTATTTCTCTATGTTTATAAATATCTTTTCCTGAGGTATTTTAAGATTCTCTGCAACGGCATCAATTATCCTTTTGTTTGCCTGATGTGGAATGAGGATATCCACATCAGAAATCTTATAGCCGTTTGATGAGAGTGCCTCTCTTGCAACCTCACTCATATTTTTTATTGCTATTTTAAAAAGGCTGTTACCTTTCATTTTCAAGAAATGAAGCTTATGGTTTATTGATTCATGGGTCGGGGGACAGCTACTTCCTCCACCTCTCAGATATAAAAGGTTTGCATACCTGCCGTCGGAATATATATGGGTGGATATTATCCCGTCCATTCTGCTTCCCTTAAATCCCCTAAGAATAGTAGCTGCTGCCCCATCGCCAAATAAAACGCATGTGTTTCTATCTCCCCAGTCAATATATTTACTAAAAACCTCAGATGCAATAAGAAGAACAGTATTATATTTATCGCTTTTTATATAATTCTCTGCCACCGAAAGGGCGTAGATATAACCTGAACAGGCAGCAGATATATCAAAGGAGGCTGACCTCCCTGCACCAATGGATGACTGAACAAAACATGCGGTGGATGGAAAAAACATATCTGGTGTTGCAGTGGCAACTAATATCAGGTCTATTTCATCAGGAGCAATGCCGCTGTCCTTCAAAGCCCTGTTTGCAGCCTTAATGGCTAAATCAGATGCCTTATCTCTGTCAGATGCTATATGTCTTTCAGACATTCCTGTGCGGGTGCGTATCCACTCATCCGATGTATCTACTATTTTTTCTATGTCAAAATTGGTAAGAACCTTTTCCGGGACATATGAACCCGTTCCGATAATCTTGACCCGTTTCATAAAAATTAAGTTATTAAGTTATAAAGTTTAATGTTATAAAGTTGATGAACTTTACAAACTTTACGAACTTTCAACTTTATTCCCCTTCCTTTTTTCTCGAAAATTTTACAATTTCTTTTATTGCACTTAGAAGTCCCCCGCTTTTAGCTTCCGGTGGCTGAATATCAACATTAAGTTTTATATCCTCTTTAATATGCGTATTTACATCCCTCTCTATCAGTTCCTTTGCCTGTCTTATAGCATTTTTTATTGCCTTGGGAGAGGATGAGCCGTGTGCAATTATACATATACCATTTACACCGAGCAGTGGTGCACCACCGTATTCTGAATAATCTACTCTCTTGTTAAATATCTCCAAATATGGCTTGAGGAGCAGATACCCTAATTTGCTTCGCCAGTTTTTAGTGAATATATCCTTTAAGGATTTTCCTATCATGTCTGCCAAACTTTCGCTTACCTTCAGGGTGATATTGCCCACAAATCCGTCAGTTACAACTACATCTGCTGTTCCCTTGTATAGTTCCTTACCCTCTACATTTCCGATAAAATTGAGGGAACTTTTCTTAAATATTTTATAAACCTCTTTTGTGACTTCATTACCTTTTTCTTCTTCCTCTCCATTATTAATAATCCCAACTTTAGGATTGTTTATTCCGAGAACATATTTTGCAAAGTCATATCCCATAATACCAAACTGGAATATTTGATAAGGTTTGCAATCCACATTTGCACCTGCATCTATGAGTATTACCGGACCCTTCAGAGTTGGCAACTGGACGGCTATAGCAGGTCTGTCAATTCCGTTCAAAGTCCTGAGTATCAGAGTAGCAGCAGCCATAACAGCACCCGTATTACCTGCACTGACAAATGCATCTGCCTCACCATTTTTAATAAGCTCTATTCCAACCCTTATAGAGGAATCCTTCTTTCTGCGAAGGGCAACGGAGGGAGATTCATCCATTTCAATAATTTCGGGTGCATGCCTGATAGAGAGTGGAAGTTTATCAGTATCGTATTTTTTTAATTCCGAAGATATTACATCTTCTTTACCAACCAATATAATATCCACATTAAACTCCCTTGATGCATTAATCACACCTTCAATTACTGTTGCAGGGGCATTATCTCCCCCCATAACATCTACGGCTATTCTCATTTCTGCACCGTCCCTATTCTATTTCCTTAATTCGTAAAATCTCATTTCCCTTATAATAACCGCAGTTTGGACATACCTGATGAGGAGGCTTTGGTTCATGGCACTGTGGACATACTGATAGGGTGGGCAGACTCAATCTATGATGAGACCTCCTTTTCCCCCTCCTTGACCTGGATACCTTTTTCTTTGGTACTGGCATATTTCCTCCTTTCAAAATTTTATTTTTTTCAATGTAGAAAATCTTTCATTTATTTCTTCTCGCTTGCAACTACATATGGCGATGTTCAAATTCTGTCCACAATGAGGACATAATCCCTTACAATTTTCATTACATAAGGGCTTTAGTGATATAGACAGCAATATCTGGTCAATTATAGGTGGGAGAATGTCTATCCCTTCACCTTTATAGTAATAGCTATTCAAATCGCTCGCTATAAGCTCTACCTCTTCTTTTGTAATCCCTTCACTTTCAGGTAGATACTCTGCTGAAAATTCGGTGCCAATCTCTTCCGTGAAAATATTAAGGCATCTGCTGCATATATATTCAAGTGTTGTTGAAACCCTTCCATTCAAATATATATCATTATCAAATCTGTTAATAGTTCCTTTTATGGTTACATCTTTAACTATCTTAAAATCCTTACCTTTAAAATCAAAAAATGAAGGGTCCTTGATATATTCAATATCTAACCCTGAATCACCTATATCTTCAATATCAATCCATATACCCCCATGAGAGTCTGACATATTAATAGAAGACACTGGCTGTAAGATACCTGTTTTGAAAATTTTGTTATAATAAAAAAACCTGGCAATCACCAGGTTGGAATAAAACAAATTGCAGGTTTTTAAATCTTATAAGCTTATATATATCAACATATTCTGCTACTGTCAAGGAATAATCTTCCCCGATTGGGAGGTTGACAAGAAGGGAGGTTTCTATATAATGAATTCAATTACATATTTGGTTATTCTAATTATTGGTGACTGGAATTGAAAATTACCTGCCAACAATCTTTTGAGAAGCTGATTTATCTGATAACTTTTCTGTTAATACTATTTCCATCTGGTTGTTCAAGGAAACAACTTACAAATAATAACACACTTATTATAGCAATTGAATCTAACCCTACAAATCTTGACCCCCGTTTTTCCATGGATGCAGTATCATCTAAAATAACCCGCCTGATATTCAATGGTCTTTTAAGAAGGAATGAGAATATGGAACTTATCTCTGACCTTGCAGAAAGATGGGAGATGCAGAATGATGTTACTTATATGTTCTATATTGAAAAGGGAATAAAATTTCACGATGGAATTGAACTAACTTCAAAGGATGTAAAATATACTTATGAATCTATGCTTGACCCTGCCGCTAAATCTCCAAAAAGAGGGGGGTATGACAGGATAAAGGAGATAAAGATACCTGATGACTATACAGTAATATTTATTCTTAAAGAACCCTTTGCACCATTCCTTGATAACATGACACTTGGAATCATCCCTGAGCATATTGCAAAAGAAGGGGGGAGTGATTTCAGCGGACATCCAGTTGGAACAGGTCCATTTATATTTAAGGAATGGACACAGGATGAAAGGGTTATACTCTCTGCCAATAGCAATCATTTTGAAGGAAGCCCAAAAATAAATGGTGTAATTTACAAAATAATACCAGATGAGACAATAAGGGTGCTTGAACTTGAAAAGGGGGATGTCCAGTTATTTATGAATCCGATAACGCCTGACATACTGCCAAGGTTTGAAAAAAATCCAGAATTAAAGGTTATAAAAAAGACAGGGACAAATTATTCATATATAGGATTTAATCTTAATGACCCTATTTTAAAGAACCTGAAGGTAAGACAGGCAATAGCCTATGCAATTGACAGGGATGGAATTTGCAAATACATATTAAAAGGGCTTGCAAAAAAGACAGATGGGATACTAACACAATATAACTGGGCTTATGAACCTGATTTAAAAAATTATGACTACAATCCTGAACTCTCAAAAAAATTATTGGATGAGGCTGGATACCTTGTTTCTAAAGAGAAAGGCATGAGATTCAAGCTTACCTTTAAAACCTCCCAGAATGAACTCAGAAAGAGAATTGCAGAGGTGTTTCAGGAGCAACTAAGAAAGATAGGTATTGAGATGGAGATAAGGACTTATGAATGGGGGACATTTTTCTCAGATATAAAATCAGGAAATTTTCAGGCATTTTCTCTAACATGGGTCGGCATATCTGACCCTGATATTTTCCATTATATGTTTCATTCGTCAAGTTTCCCCCCTGATGGAGCAAACAGGGTCAGGTATTCAAATCCTGAAATAGATAATCTATTAGAACAGGGGAGAGTAACTTTACAACAGGAAAAGAGAAAAGAGATATACAGCAAAATCCAGAAGACAATCTCTGATGAACTCCCGTATATAAACCTCTGGCATTCTGTGAATGTAGCAGTCATGAAGAAGAATATAGAGGGTTTTGTCCTCTATCCTGATGAAGACATGGTTTCTCTAAAAGATGTAAATATCAAATTACAATGAACACTCTGGGATTTTATCTTTTTATAAATTTTACTGACCAAACATATCTCGTCAGATTACGCTATTCCTGGTCAGGGGCAACAAAAGTTCTGAAACTTCTGCGAGCCCGTTTGATGACGCCATCCATAGAGCCGTAACCCCATTATCATTTTCCGCATCAGGGTCAGCACCTGCGGCAAGGAGCACCTTAACTATATCAATGTGACCTTTCCCTACTGCTTCTATTAAAGCCGTGCTTCCATCATTATCTTTCTTATTTACATCTGCACCGTCAGCAAGTAATATCTTAACAATATCCAGATAGCCTTCGTCAGATGCTACGGGATGATAATATCTTAATAACAAACTCTCTTCGTGATGTTTGATATATGTCTCCTTCTCTGGGCTGTTTCAATTCGGATGAATATGCATTACCGATAAAAATAAACACCCCTATGACAGGCAATATTATCTTTGCATTGCAAATCCTTACCATCTTGAGAACACTTAAAATCATATTCATTAGAAAAAACTTAGCCTTCCAGAGTTATGGCAGAAGGTTTTGTATCCCTCATCGCAGGCCCCTTGCGGATGTCAACACCCTCTTTATTGTGGCTGAACTCAATCGGGATGCCGTTTGGGTCATAGGCATAAATAGAATGGATAAAACCATGGTCTATAACATCCGACACTTCAAACCCTGCTGCGAATAGTTTATCCTTCAGTTCCCAAAGGTTATCTTCAGTTTCTACTCCAAAGGATACATGATCAAATATGAATGGCCCCTTGACCGGCTGACCATGAAGCTTTTCAGGAACAGGCTTGACACCAGTCCATTCAAAGAAGGCAATGAGGTCATTTTCCGATATCTCAAAAAAATAATGCCTGTATCCCGGCTGTCCCAGCCCTGCCACCAGCCTCATCCCAAGCAGGTCCCGCCAGAACAGGATGGTCTTGTCCATATTCCCTGTTGCCATGGCAAGGTGATTTACACCATTAAATTTTATCATAATTCACCCCCCATATTGTCTTTTTAAAGAATTATTGTCAATATCCAATCATTCCAATGTGTGATATATTAATTACCAGAGTCCTTATTCCAAAAATTATCTGCACAATATCAGGAAAATGGAGTTGATATATAAGTGCCTTATATGCGGCTATATTTATAGCTGCCGTGGCCAATGCGGAGACCCACCAGAAAAATGCCCCGATTGCGGGGCATCTAAGGAAAATTTTGCAGCGGTTGAAGAGGATTGAACCTCAAGATTATTCAGTCTCCTCAATAGTAATTTCTGAAAAATCACACCAGAATCCTGAATGGGTCAGAAAATCGTATTCGTATTTAAGTAGCTTATAATGATTCTTCTCCATATCTGCGAGATTCAAAAGCATATCGCGGACATCAAAAAAACGACCTTACTGTCTCTAATATCCCTTACCGCCTTAATCAGTTTGTCAATATCATCTTCAGTATTAAAATATCCAACACTTACCCTCACTGTCCCTTCAGGGAATGTCCCTATTGTCCTGTGGGCATTGGGGGAACAGTGAAGTCCGACACGGCTCATAATATCGTATTTTTCATTTAGTATATTCCCAACCTCTGCAGGGTCTTTCCCGTCAATATTGAAGGAAATTACTGAAACCCTGTCCATGGAGTTTGAGGGTCCATAGAGTGTAACCCCTTTTATTTTCTTTAGCCCATTCAAGATTTCAGTAGCAAGGTGAAGTTCTTTATCCCTTATCTTTTCCAATCCCTCATTCTGAATAAATTCTATTCCTGCCCCAAGCCCTGCAATACCTGGCGTATTAAGTGTCCCTGCCTGAAATTTATCAGGCAAAAAATCTGGCATCTCATCAGATTCTGAATTGCTCCCCGTCCCGCCTTCAATCAGAGGCTTTACATCAAGTCCGTCTTTTATATAAAGAAAGCCTGTCCCCTGCGGACCGAAGAGGCTCTTATGCCCTGTGCATCCGAGTATATCAATATTGTCTTTCTGGACATCAATCGGCAGAAGCCCTGCTGACTGGGCGGCATCAACAAAAAAAATTATTCCATTTTTTCTTGCAATCTCTCCAACTTCACGGATTGGCAATATTGTCCCGGTCACATTTGAGGCGTGGGTAATGACAATCATTTTTGTATTTGGCTTTATTTCTTTTTCAATATCTTTTGGATTAAGAAACCCTTCCTTTGAACATTTAACAACTGTCTTACTTACACCTTCATTTTCCAATCTCTTAAGGGGTCTCATAACTGCGTTATGCTCCATACTTGATGTTATCACATGGTCACCTGCCTTCAAGATACCCTTCAGTGCCAAATTTATACCCATCGTTACATTGAATGTGAATATGACATTGCTGCTAAAAGGTATATTAAAGAAAGAGGTAATCCTCTCCCTCGCCTCAAAGATTATTCTCTCGGTCTGCATAGACATCTTATGCCCGCCCCTACCGGGACTTGAGCCATATTTCTGGAGGGTATCGTTTACTGCCCTGTAGACCGTTTCAGGCTTTGGAAACGATGTTGCTGCGTTATCAAGATAGATGTTCATGAATAGTTCAAAGCAATGAGCGATGAGCAATGGGTTATAAAACTTGTTATTCGTTACTCATTGCTTATCACTCGTTGCTCATTGCCCCTTTAGTAAGTTCGCTAAAAGATATATTTTCCTTAAAGATAAAAAACAGCCCGAGAATAAATACAACGCCCATCTGGACAAACCAGGTTATTACCCCGAAGTTTACTGCTGTAACCTCTGACACATTGTATATCTCATGAAGCGATATTACGCAGGCTGCCTGATAGGAGCCGAGAAATCCCGGCGTCGGAAATATGCTTATAAGAACGCCGATAATAACCATCAAGACGAGGATTGATAGATAGGACAGCCCATTAAATCCAAAGGCAAGATAAAAGGTATAATAAGTGAATGCCATGAAGACCCATAAAACTGCTGAGAGTATGCTTATGAGAAAGAGAGACTTTATATCCTTAAGGATGCCAAGCCCCTGTGTAAAGGAATTGATAAATTCAATTATACTGTAGGAAAACCTATCGGGAAGATATCTTATAATAAACCTGATTGCATTTAAAAAACTATCGTTAAAATAGAGAAGAAGATAGGAAAATAGGATTATACTGACAGATATTGCAAGGGTCATCCAGCCAAATTTATTGAGTATACTGATAATTGTCCTGTCCTTGAAACTGCCTGCCAGCAAGAATATATCTGACTCAAATATCAACAACCATGCCATGATAAGCATCAGGACAAGAAGGTCAAATAACCTCTCAACAAAGACAGTTGCAAAGGATGAACTGAATGAGATGTTTTCTTTCTTGCTAAGCAGATATGCCCTTATAAATTCACCTGCCCTTGCAGGCAGGAGATTTCCCATAAATCCTATCATCAAAGGAGAAAAAAGGTTTGAAGTTTTTATCCCATCTTTAAGTGGGCTTACGAGATATTTCCAGCGGATTGCCCTTAGCAGGTAGCTCAATATAATAACTATAACTGCTAAAATAAGACTCGGATAATGGACTAAATAGAAGGCGTTTAGGAGTTCGCCCAACGTGATGTTCTTAAATGTATAATACAATGCACCGATAGTAATGAGGAGGGTTATGATAATGTGTTTATTTTTCATTAGTATTTTCCAAGTATTTCCCTAGTAACCTCTATATCTTTTTTTATTTGTGCCTTCAATTTCTCTGCAGAGCCAAATTCTATTTCCTCTCTGAGCCTTTTTATGAAAATTATTTCAATCTCCCTGCCATATATATCACTGCTGAAATCAAATATATGGATTTCTACACTGAGTCTATCTCTGTGAAAGGTAGGGTTAAAGCCTACATTTGCAATTCCATCATAAATTTCTCCATCTATTATTGTCCTTGCTGCATATACCCCTGTATGAGGTAATAGGTCATATGAGGTATCTATATTTGCTGTAGGAAACCCTATCATAACTCCTTTTTTAAAACCATCTACTACTTTACCCTCAATAGAATACCATCTCCCCAACAATCTATTGGCTTTTTCCATATCACCATCTTCAATCGTATCCCTGACGAGGGTACTGCTTACTACCTGCCCATCCACTGTTATTGCATCTATCACAGTTACCTTAAATCCAAACTCTTCCCCCATCTTTTTAAGATAGTCAATGGTTCCCTCTCTCCCCCTTCCAAATTTATAATCATATCCTACAAAAACCTCCTTGACACCTATCTTCCCCACCAGTGTTTCTCTTGCAAAATCCCTTGGATGCTGGTCGGCAAACCTCTTTGTAAAATCGGCACACACGGTTATATCAATACCTGACCCTGCTATTAACTCCATCTTCTTTCTGAAAGTAGTAAGAAGCAAAGGAGTTCTGGCCGGTGCTATTATTCTTAAAGGATGCGGTTCAAAGGTATAAACAATACTGTTCCCCTCAATTTCTCCAGCCCTTTCTACTACCCGTCTGAATATCTCCTTGTGTCCGATATGGACACCATCAAAATTCCCCAGGGCGAGAACAGGAATTTTTATTTTATCTTTAAGGTTCTGCGAACCCTTTATAATCTTCATGTAAAACTAATTTAACATGCAGTTTTTAAGGTTGTCAAATTATCAAAAAGTCCCTTATAATAAAATTGGCAGACATGTCAGAGTTTTGAGTTTTACCTATATGAAGCTTCTTTTAATTCTTCCACAGAATAAGCGGAGTTATTGGGGCGGTGTTTCTAAAAGCGGCAAGGCTGGATTTGTTCGCCTAAACCTTCCTACCCTCGCTGGTCTCACACCTAAGGAATGGGATGTGGAGATATTAGATGCAAGGGTTAAACCGGTTGATTATGATGCAGATGTTGACCTCGTGGGGATAACAGGTTTTACTGCAGAGATGCCCAGTGCTTACAGTATAGCAGATAATTTCAGAAAGAAGGGGAGAAAGGTTGTGATGGGCGGCGTGCATGTCTCTGCACTTCCTGATGAGGCGCTCCTGCATGCCGATGCAGTAGTAATAGGCGAGGCAGAACTTGTTTGGCATAAACTCCTATCGGATTTCAAGAACGGTGAATTAAAACCAAAGTACCGCGCAGATAAGCTGTGCGATATGAAAAATATGGTCATCCCCCGCAGAGACCTCCATGACAGGGGGATGTATTCCAGTTTTTATACACTTCAGGCAACCCGCGGCTGTCCATTCAACTGCGACTACTGTGCTGTAACGGCATTTTTTGGCAATAAATTCAGGGTAAGGCCTGTTGGTGATGTAATTGAAGAAATAAAAGGCTTTGATACAAAAGAATTTTTCTTTATGGATGATAATATAGTGGGCAGGCTGAGATATGCAAAAGAACTTTTTACTAAACTTATACCGTTGAAGCTTAGGTGGGGCAGTCAGGCATCAATCACAATGGCAAAGGATACGGAGCTTTTAAGGCTGTATGCAGAGAGCGGCGGCAAGTATGCATTTATCGGTTTTGAAAGCCTGTCTCAGAAAAATCTTGAAAAGATGAACAAAGGGTGGAATTCCGCAGAAGGTTATAAAGATGCGATACAAAGGATACATGATGCCGGCATAAATATTGTCGGGAGTTTTGTGTTCGGACTGGATGAAGACGATAAAACTGTCTTTAAAAATACATTTGATTTTATAATGGAGACAAGATTGGATGCAGCACAGTTCCATATACTTACGCCGCTCCCCGGCACAGCAACATACGACCTCCTTGAAAAGGAGGGGAGGATAATTGACAGAAATTGGGGGAAATATCATACGGGTGAGGTTGTGTTTAAGCCGAAGGGGATGACATCGGAGGAACTTCAAAACGGCTACTATTGGATATTTAGAAATACATATACGATTAAGAATATTCTCAAACGCAGTTTTAGAAGCTACGAAGGTATTATCTACAGGCTTGCTGCTAATTTAAGCTATAGAAATAAGGCATTAAAGATGCCGGAAATATTCAGAACTCATTTAAGAGGGATTTTACCTTTGATAAATCAGGCTGATTATTAACCTGTGGTCTGATACCAAGCCTATCTAAAGTTTCATCGTAAGTTGGTCTCTGTGAACGATATATTACACCCATAGGTATCTTATCTCCCCACTCCAAAGATTTCTCAAATGCCTTTACCCTGTTTGTCGGGTCATAATTATTGTCCAGTTTATATGCCCGCTGTGAATACCACTGATAGGTATTAATCTTATTGAAAGACACACAGGGCTGTAATATATCAATCAGTGCGAAACCTTTTGTCTCAATCCCCTGTTTTATTAATTCAGAAGTGAAATCTATATCCTTTGAAAAACTGCGTGCGACAAAGGGTGTATCCATTGCTATTGCAAAGGCAATTGGATTAAAGGGAAGTGACACAACACCAAAGGGCTGGGTCTTCGTAACCATCCCCACTTCAGAAGTAGGTGATGCCTGCCCTTTTGTCAGCCCATAGACCTGATTGTTGTGGACAATTACTGTTATATCTATATTTCTCCTTATAGCATGGATAAGGTGATTTCCACCTTCGCCATAACAATCCCCGTCTCCTGTAGTTACCAAGACAGTAAGATTCCTGTTGAAGGATTTAATACCAAAAGCAGGAGGTAATGCCCTTCCATGAAGCCCATTAAATCCATTTGCCTTCATGTAATGGGGGAGTTTCGCAGCCTGACCAATGCCTGAAACCAGCACAACCTCTGAAGGTTTTTTATTTAATGAGGTCAGTGCCTTCTCTACAGATTTTAAAATCTGAAAATCACCGCACCCCGGGCACCACGAAAGCTCACCTTCATAATGAAATGGATTTATTAGATTCGCTTCGCTCACTACAGGATTTTCCATAAATTATAGAATTGCCCACCGACTTTCACTGACTAAAATCCTTTTTAAAAATGTTTCAATCTGTGTTTATCTGTGTAAATCTGTGGCTAATATTAAATCTTTTAGTCTTTTATGCTTCAGTGTTTCAGTGGGTTATAATTTTTACATTCCTTTCAATATATAATCCACTGTAAAAGGTCTGCCGTCGTATTTTAAGATTTTATCATCCACTCCAATCCCTGTCTCTGCCTTTAATACATTGCCGAATTGCCCCTGATAATTATTTTCTACTGTAATTATCTCCTTTGCCCCTTTAAGAAATGCTATAGCCTCTTTTCTCGGAAATGGATAGATGCGGTTAAAGTGGAGCATGGCAGCAGGGC
>Ga0155941_1009_pt1 | contig 42842 bp, 46 predicted proteins | sample RifCSPlowO2_02_FD_107595 | JGI IMG/M metagenome (GOLD analysis project Ga0155941, IMG submission 107595) | Nitrospinae bacterium RIFCSPLOWO2_02_39_17 | reverse complement strand
GCTTATCCTGTCATCTGCTGTGAGGTTAAAGATATGAAGGTAGGCATCACGACTTGTTTTTACTGTGATAATTGCCTCATCTCCTTCTATAAAGACCGGTTTGTTTAGTTTTGCATCCACTTTGAAATATGGGTCTTTTTCTCCTACTCCTGCTACACATGCACTTAATTGGACTTTGTATGTAGTGAGAGGGAGGACAACCCCCTGACCCCCTTTATTAATGGGGACTTCCTCTACCCCCCTTGCATCCCCCCTTACAAAGGGGGGAATTGGTTGTTCTCCTTTGTTAAGGGGGAATTTATGGTAAAATATACTCTCCCTACATGAATAATGTCAAGCACTTTCTCTCATTTTAGAATGTGATTTATATCACACCACATTTTTTATGTTTTTTGGTTATTTGTTCTTTAGTGATTTAATGTTTTATACCTCCATGACTCTATTTTTAAAATTGGTTGGAGGATTTCAAATTCCGATATGTTTTTCTACATCGGGATTTGGGTACAACTTAAATATTGAAATCCGTGCATATTTCTGATAATTATAAAAATAAAGGAACTGCAATCATGGATGAAAGAGAGGCATTAAAAGAGATAGAGAAACTTAGAGATGAGATTAATTATCACAACTACCGTTATTATATCCTTGACAGCCCTGTAATATCCGATGCAGAGTATGACAGACTGTTTAAGAGGCTTGTGGAGACAGAGGAGAGATTTCCACACCTTATAACTCCGGATTCTCCAACACAGAGGGTTGGCGCTGAACCGCTCGGGGAGTTTAAAACCATAGCACATACAATTCCCATGCTCTCCCTCAATAATGCCAATACCCCTGAAGATGCAAGGGAGTTTGATGAAAAGATAAAGCGATTCCTCAATACAAAGGAAGATATAGAATATGTTGCAGAACCAAAACTTGACGGGCTTGCAATAGAGCTTGTTTATGCAGATGGAATATTTACAGGCGGTTCAACGAGGGGGGATGGTTACACAGGAGAAGATGTAACACTTAATCTGAGAACTGTAAAGAGTATCCCTTTAAAATTAATAGGAGAAAAACTTCCACTACTATCAAGACTTGAGGTCAGAGGTGAGGTCTTTATACCAATAAAGGCATTTAACAATCTGAATAGAGACAGGGGAAAAAAAGGTGAACCCCTCTTTGCAAACCCGAGGAATGCCGCTGCAGGCTCTGTGAGACAACTTGACAGCAGGATAACCGCTACAAGACCACTTGATATTTATTGCTATGGCACTGGCACAATTGAAAGTGCAAAGTTTAAGACCCACTTTGAGATACTTCAGGCACTTAAAAGATGGGGGCTGAAGGTAAATCCCCTTATAAAGGTATGCAAAGGAATTGAGGAAGTAATAAAATATCACGAGGAGATGGAAAAAAAGAGGGAAGATATTCCCTATGAACTTGATGGGGTTGTAGTAAAGGTAAACAGGCTGGATTTGCAGGATATGCTCGGTGCTCTTACAAGAAGCCCGAGATGGGCGGTGGCATATAAATTTAAGGCAAGACAGGAGACTACAAAAATAAGAAATATTGAAGTCGGTGTTGGAAGGACAGGTGCACTCACACCTGTGGCGGTTCTGGAGCCGGTAAATGTTGGCGGAGTTACAGTAGAGAGGGCAACTCTGCATAACCAGAATGAGGTGGATAGAAAGGATATAAAAATAGGAGACTGGGTGATAGTCCAGAGGGCAGGTGATGTAATACCGGAAATTGTAACAGTAATTAAAGACCGAAGAAACGGCAATGAGAAACCTTTCAAATTACCCTCCAAATGCCCACTCTGCGGCTCTACTGTTATAAGAAATGGCGCTATACACTACTGCACAGGAGGTCTTTCATGCCCTGCACAATTAAAGGAGGGGATAAGACACTTTTCCTCAAAGAGGGCTATGAATATAGAGGGGTTGGGGGACAGGCATATAAATCAGTTTGTTGAAAATGGTGTTATAAAAGATGTGGCTGACCTCTACAATCTAAATAAGGAGAATGTTACAGGGCTTGAGAGATGGGCGGATAAATCTGCACAGAATCTTATTGAACAGATTGAAAAGAGTAAAAATACAACACTTCCAAGACTGATATATGCACTCGGCATAAGACAGGTGGGTGAGCATATGGCAAAGGTTCTGGCAGATAACTTTAGCAGTCTTGATGAACTTATGAGGACATCCTATGAAAGGTTAATGGAAATTCATGAGATTGGGCCTGAGACTGCAAAAAGCATCATCACATTCTTTAAAGAAGGACATAACAGAAAGGTGATTGAAAAATTAAAAAAGGCTGGAGTAAAAACAGCGGTCAGTGGTCAGTTCGGGGCACCCATCCAGTGGATGGGTCGGGTCAGTTCATTGAAAGACAAACAGTTTGTCTTGACCGGAACACTATCTGAATTTACAAGAGATGAGGCAAAGGAATTAATTGAAAATCTCGGTGGGAGGATAACTTCCACAGTAAGTAAAAAGACTGATTATGTAATTGCAGGAGCAGAGCCGGGTTCAAAATATGATAAGGCAAAAGAACTGGATATAAAAACACTGAACGAGGCAGAGTTCAAAAGATTTATATCATCCTGATTCAGATAGACATTGCTTATTTGTTGAATTATAATTTTCTTAACATTGTATTCAGAACATCCGTGCATATATGCAAATCTATGGAAGAAAGGAGGTCATATGTCAGAGAAGATGGGTCATGAGGAGTTTGTAAAGAAGGCGATTGTATCGCTGAGGAAAGAGGGCTATAAGGGGATTCATACGATATACTCAGGTTTTAATGAAGCCTTCAAAAAATACTTTGAAGGAGAGAATCCCATAGAGGCTACAAAAAAACTATCTAATGAGGGGAAGATAGTTATAAGACCTGTAAAGGGCGGTGTGATGCTCTATCTCCCCGAAGACGCCCCTATCCAGGCAACCCGCGGGGATGACGCACTGAAGAAGATGGGATTGTAAATAAAGATGTAGTGCGAAGTTTTAGCTTCGTAAAAATTTTTAAAGGAGGGGTCCGTGAGACATATTTTTGCAGTTGTTATCGCTATTCTTTTGTTTTGTCCTGCCTCTATTTTTGCAGAGACAAAAGAGATTGGTGCCGAAGATATGGCAAAGGAATGGTTTGAGAAGGGACTTAAATACGATATTGATAAAGATTATGATAAAGCAATTGAGGCATTCTCAAAGGCTATTGCTCTAAAACCAGATTATGCTTATGCCTACACCAATCGTGGGCTTGTCTATTATAACAAAGGTCAGCATGACAGGGCAATTGAGGATTATAACAAGGCGATTGCCTTAGACCCCAATGATGCCGAAGCCTATAACAATCGTGGGGTTGCCTATGCTGTGAAAAGGGATATGGAGAGGGCAATTTCTGATTACAAAAAGGCTTGTGATATGGGAAATGAGCTCGGTTGCAGGAATTTAAAAGAGGTATCGCAGAACAGATAACTGTATTGGCAATGCCTGACAAACCATTATGCAAAAACTGACACTTCCTATAACTGTAGATAAAAGCCATCTGATTGCCATAGGCGAACAGCTTTATATAAGGAGCGTAGAATTAATCAGGGAACTTGTAAATAATGCCTATGACTGATGAGATGAGGTAACACCCAAAGGCTTACCCTTCCTTGTTCCAAATTTGTTATAATTTATTATGGGTTAAAAAATTAGGAGGTGTTTGATGAACACACGGTATATTTTGAGTGAGTATGTTGAGCAGGCTATGGCACAAGCGATCTATGACAAACTTGAAGATGGGACATTCGCTGGTCAGATTCCTTCTTGTAAAGGAGTGTTAGCTTTTGGGACTACATTACGCAAGTGCGAAGATGAGCTGCGTTCGACCCTTGAAGATTGGATTCTTGTAGGATTGAAACTTGGACATCCCTTACCAGTAATTAAAGGTATTGATATAAATAAGGAGCCAACTCGTGAGCCGGTGGACGCCATGTAAACGTCGAGATTTTATTAGTCGGTTACGAAAGCTTGGTTTTGAGGGACCTTTCTCTGGAACCAGACATCAATTTATGATATGTAAACTTCACCGCCTGGCAATCCCATCTAATAATGAATATTCTATTCCTCAACTTAGAATGATGATTCGAGAAGCAGAAAGTATAATTGGTCGTGAAATTACCGTTGATGAATGGAATCTCTTATAACTATTAACTATGCAAAAACTGACACTTCCTATAACTGTAGATAAAAGCCATCTGATTGCCATAGGCGAACAGCTTTACATAAGGAGTGTGGAGTTAATCAGAGAGCTTGTAAATAATGCCTATGACGCAGATGCTACGGAGGTAAGGGCGAGTATTTCAAAGGACAGGGTAGAGGTAGCTGATAATGGCACAGGGATGGATATGGATGGTTTGAAGCAGTATTTTAATATCGGCTCTCCTGAAAAGAGACTGCACAATAAATCCAAGAAATATCACAGGGAGAGAATTGGTCAGTTTGGTATTGGAAAATTTTCTGCCCTTACTGCCGGCACACTCTTTGAGGTTAGAACACAGTGCGGAGATTTTGCAGCCACAGTAACATTTGATAAAGACGAATGGGAGAGATATCCTGATAAATGGGAGCTTCCCATGACAGTCTATCCTGCCGACCCCTCCCGCGGTGATGGAACAACTGTGGCTATCTCAAAGCTTAAAAAGGAATTATCCCTGTCAGATGTGGAGAAATGTATTGTGGAGTCTGTCCCTATTAAGGCGCCCCATTTTAATGTCATTTTAAATGATAAGAGAATAATGCCGAGGGAGTTCGCAGGGCAGAGGATACCCTTTATGGATGGGACGGAATTCGGTCCGATTCATGGGGAGATTTATATACTGCCGGAATCAAGGGCAACTGCAGAAGATATGGGGATAATGTGCCTTGTGAAACAGGTGATGGTAAAGAGGGAATTTTTCGGTATGGAGACATGGGGCGCTGATATGGCGAGGGTGAGGGGAGAGGTTCATGCCAATTTCCTTCCCATTACCAGCGACCGTTCAGGATTTATCATTGATTCAAATGAGTATAAGATTTTTTACGAGAAGATGGCAGAGGTTATTAAAGATGTAAGGAGGATACTCGGCAGTCTTTCAGATAAAAAGGAGACACAGAGGGTTAAGCGGGCACTAAAAGACGCACTCCATAGGGTGCAGATGGCTCTTTCAAAAAATCCTGAGTTTTCACCCTTTGGTATTATTCCCCTTGCCTCAGAGGGGAAGATGCCCGGCGAGGCAGGGATGGTAATGGAGAAAAGGGTAGGTATGGAGGCAGAAACAGGAAAGATAAATCAGGAAAAGGAAACGGAAGTCACAGGTGAGAAGAAGGAGAAGAAAGAGAAAAAACCATCTGTTAAAAAGCTAACACCGGGTGCTGTTGTGCAGAAGATGAAACTCGGAAATTCAGGGGTATCATGCTGTATAGACCACTTTGGGGACGATGCCCCGGAGGTCTTCACAGAAGGCACAATAATTTACATTAACCGTGACCATCCCTTATATAAAAGGGAAGAAAAAAAGACCGATACTCATACAATGCACATAGCAAGGCTGATGACTCAGGAGATTTCCCTGATGAAAGACCCTGCCAATCCAAGACAGGCTTACGAAAGGCAGAGCAAACTTCTAAAAGATGCCTTTATTAACAATGAGGGATAAGGGGCAATGGGTGTCATTGGCAGGTTTTTTAATCTGAAAGATATATTTGACAGGCTCAACAAAGAGTATTTTGAAGGAGCTATTTCAACAAAAATAACATGGGGCAGGAATGTCCGTAATGGCAGGAGATATATAAGATTTGGCTCTTACACTGAGAAAGACAATATTATAAGAATCCACCCGAGCCTTGACCGACAAGATATCCCTTTATATTTTATAGAAAGTATAGTCTATCATGAGATACTTCATAAAATTGTTGGAGCCAAGATACTGAATGGGAGGAGAAGGGTTCATACATCTGAGTTTAAGAAGCTGGAAAGGAGATTTAAAGATCATGAAAGGGCAAGGGAATGGGAGAAGAAGAAGGTTTGGTCTATTCCCCTATAATCTTGACCAGAACCCTTTTTCTTCGCCTGCCGTCAAATTCACCATAAAATATCTGCTCCCATGGACCAAAATCGAGTTTTCCCTTTGTAATGGCAACTACAACCTCTCTCCCCATAACCTGCCTTTTCATGTGGGCATCAGCATTATCCTCACTGATATTGTGTCTATATTGTGATATTGGGGCATGGGGGGCGAGTTTTTCAAGCCAGACATCAAAGTCATGATGTAGTCCTGATTCATCATCGTTTATAAAGACAGAGGCGGTTATGTGCATTGCATTTACAAGGATTAAACCTTCCTTTACGCCGCTTTCTGTCAGACACTCTTCAACCAGTGGAGTAATATTTATAAATGCCTTTCGTGTTGGGACATCAAACCATAGTTCTTTGCGATAGGTCTTCATGTATCCTCCATGATAAAAAATTGTTAGACTCCCTTCCGATTTTACAGAAAATATACTATACTTATGTCAAATCAGCAATTAAAATTACCGTCAGGTAAGGAGGAGATTATGCTTGTAAAATTTTGGGGTGTAAGGGGAAGCATTCCGGTTCCTGGTCCTACAACAATCAAATACGGGGGAAATACATCGTGTGTTGAGGTCAGATGTGGTAAGGATATTATAATTTTTGATGGAGGGACGGGTCTGAGACCTCTTGGGATTGATTTATTGAAAAGAGGATTTGGACCCGATTCAAAGAGAAGTATAGGCGGAGGGAAGACATCTATGTTTTTCAGCCACATGCATTGGGACCATATACAGGGATTTCCCTTTTTTGCTCCAGCATTTATTAAAAGCAATAAGATTGATATCTATGGCTTTAAACATCTGAATGTTGATTTGTATCAGTCATTGGTAGGACAGCAGGCATTTCCAAATTATCCTGTATCTATCTTTGATATGGGTGGCAATATTAAATTTATTGAGCTTCATGGAGGAGATGTTATCAGGATAAATAGCACAATGGTATCAACGGTCAGGTTAAATCACCCCGGCGGCTCGTTTGGCTATAAGATTTCGTATATGAAGAAGAATCTTGTTTATGCTTGTGATTATGAACATTTTGATGGTATAGACAAAAGACTTTTAAATTTTATTAAAGGGGCAGATGCAATAATATATGATGCACAGTATACCCCTGAGGAGTATTATGGAACTGATGATTCTAATGGCAGACAGGGGTGGGGGCATAGCACATGGGAAAAGGGAGTTGAATTGGCTAAATCTGCTGGTATAAAGAAACTAATACTCTTTCATCACGGTCACAATGATACCGAAATGGATAAAATAGAGAAAATAACAAAATCAAAATTTAAAAATGCTGTTGCTGCCTATGAGGGATTGGAAATAAAAATATAGTTTATGTCTGTATTTGCCTCTATAGATTTAGGAACAAATACCGTTAGACTTTTGGTTGTTACAGGCAATAGCAAAGGTTTTACTACTCTTCATTCAAATCAGTTGATTACCCGTCTCGGAGAGGGATTGTCCCATAGCGGTATCTTGAAAGATATAGCGATGGAAAGGACTATTAAGGCAGTCCTTGATTTTAAGAGGGAGGCATCAAAATATAGCCCTTTTGCAATATGGGTGGCGGCAACCAGCGCTGTAAGGGAGGCAAAAAACAGAAATGAATTTATAGAAAAAATCAGGGAGGTAACGGGTCTTGAGTTAGAGGTTATACCATGGGAGGAGGAGGCGAGAAGGACACTGCTGGGGGTTTTTTCAGGGTTAGATGGGAATATAAAAAAAGCAATTATTTTTGATATAGGTGGAGGGAGTACTGAATATATCTTTACAGAGGACAAAAAATTAGTTAATTCAGTTGGAACAGATTTGGGAGTAGTCCACTTATCTGAAAAGTATATAAAAAGTGACCCTGTTGACAATGAAGAATTAAGAGTTTTGGAGAATGTAATAGCTGATAAAATTAAGAATGTAAGGGATAGAATGCACTCATCACTCATCACTCGTCACTCATCACTTCTTATAGGGACTGCAGGAACTGTAACAACAATAGCCGCCCTTGATTTAAACCTCTATCCTTATGACCCCGCAAAGGTTAATGGTTATGTCTTAAATATAGAGAATGTAAAAGAGATACTTAACAGACTGAAGAATATGCCACTTGAAGAGAGGAGAAATATCCCTGCCCTTGAGAGCGGTAGAGAAGACCTCATTATCCCAGGTGCTGTTATAGTTATAAAGACAATGGAGATATTTGGATTCAATGAAATGATAGTAAGTGATTATGGATTGAGAGAGGGCACAATAATAGCGAAGGTATCAGAATATCAAAATAACTCTATGACACTATGACAATGACGGAACCAATACTTCAAATTAAAGATTTAAAGACCTATTTCTATACCTCAGAAGGGGTGGCAAAGGCGGTAGATGGGGTGAGTTACGATGTTAATCAGGGGGAGACACTGGGTCTTGTTGGTGAATCAGGCTGCGGAAAGACTGTGAGTGCCTTATCCATTTTAAGATTGATACAGGAGCCTCCGGGGAGGATTACAGGGGGAGAGATTCTATTTGAGGGTAAAGACCTGATTGGACTGTCAAATGAGGAAATGAGAAATATCAGAGGGAATAGGATATCTATGATATTTCAGGAACCAATGACAGCCCTTAACCCTGTCTTTACTATTGGCAATCAAATTTCAGAGGTGTTCAGGGTTCATAAACAATTAGGCAGGAAGGAGTCCATGGAAAGGTCTGTTGAAATGATGAGGCTTGCGGGTATCCCCGTACCTGAGAAGATTGCATATTACTATCCCCACCAATTGAGCGGAGGCATGAGGCAAAGGGTAATGATAGCTATGGCACTCGCCTGCAACCCAAAACTGCTGATTGCAGATGAACCTACTACTGCATTAGATGTGACAATACAGGCTCAGATAATTGATTTGATGATAAAACTAAAAGAGGAATTTGGCTCTGCTGTAATTTTGATAACCCATGACCTCGGTGTCATTGCAGAGACCGCCAAAAATGTTGTGATTATGTATGCAGGTAAAATAGTTGAGAGGGCTGATGTGAAGGCGATTTTTGAAAATCCACTGCACCCTTACACACAGGGGCTGTTAAGGTCTGTGCTAAGGGTGGATAAGGCAGCAAAGGAGCATAAGGAAAAAAAGCGATTGCAGGAAATACCAGGGATTGTTCCAAGCTTGTATGATTTACCAAAGGGGTGTTATTTCCATCCCCGCTGTCCAAAGGCAATGGATATATGCAGAGAAAAAGAGCCAGAGATGAAGTCTGCTGGCAACGGACATTCAGCCTCATGCTGGCTGGTAAATAGCTGATAGCTGATAGCTTATAACTGATAGCTTATAGCTGATAGCTTATAGCAAAAACTATGAGCTATGAACTATGAGCTATAAACTACTGAAAGTTACCAATTTAAAAAAGCACTTTCCCATAAAGGGTGGTATCCTTTCTAAAACAGTAGGATATGTCTATGCAGTAGATGGAATATCCTTTGAGATAAAACACGGGGAGACACTGGGGTTGGTAGGTGAAAGCGGATGCGGAAAGACTACAGCAGGAAGGGCAATACTTCGTCTGACAGAGCCTACAGAGGGAAAGATTGAATTTGAAGGGAGGGATATAACAAAATTAAGCAAGAAGGAGTTGAGACCTCTCAGAAGAGAGATGCAGATTATATTTCAGGACCCTTACGCATCTTTAAATCCCCGCATGACAGTGGGAAGTATAATAGGGGAACCCCTGGAGATACATAGTATAGCAAAGGGGAAGGAGAAGATGGATAGGGTTGCAAGCCTCATGAAAAGGGTTGGTCTTAGGGTTGACCATATGAGAAGATACCCTCATGAATTCAGCGGTGGACAGAGGCAGAGGGTTGGGATAGCAAGGGCACTGGCACTGAATCCAAAATTGATTATCGGTGATGAACCTGTCTCAGCACTTGATGTATCAATACAGGCACAGGTTATAAATCTCCTTGAGGACCTGCAGGATGAATTCAAGCTGTCATATTTGATTATATCCCATGATTTGAGACTCATTGAGTATATCAGTGATAGGGTAGCAGTGATGTATCTCGGCAGGGTCGTAGAGATAGGGGATAGCGATAGGCTCTATGCATCTCCTCAGCATCCATATACTGAGGCGCTCCTTTCTGCCGTCCCTATACCTGACCCTGCTGTTAAGAAAACAAGGATTATATTAAAAGGAGATGTCCCTTCACCTATTAATCCGCCATCAGGATGCTATTTCCACCCCCGTTGTTCGTACAGGATGAGCCAGTGCGAAAAGGTTTACCCTGAATTAAAAGATATGGGAAATGGAAACTTTGTTGCCTGTCATTTGCGGACTCAAAATCCGATTTAGGATTTTGGGACGGATGTAATTATTGACATAGGGAGGTTTATCAAGTATCTTTCTTATATGTTGAAATTCTACAGGCTTCGCCCATCTCATATAACGATTATCAGTTTTGCAGTTCTTATAGCCTTAGGGACCATCCTCTTTTCCCTCCCCATCTCTTCTAAAAAGGGATATTTATCTTTTTCCGATTCACTTTTTATGGCGACCTCCGCTGTCTGTGTAACAGGTCTTACGGTGGCAGATACCGGGAAAGACCTGACGACATTCGGACAGATTATACTGCTGATGCTTGTCCAGTTGGGAGGGCTCGGCATAATGACCTTTTCTACAATTTTTATATATATGTTAAGAGGGCATATCTCCACTCACGGCAGGTTGATACTGCAGGGGGCTTTCTCTTACACAGGGAGGGATATATACTCGCTCCTGAAGCATATATTTTTTTTTACAATCCTTATAGAGGGAATAGGTGCAGCGGCGCTATATCTCCGACTTCACTTTGAATATACTGCCGGCACAGCCTTATACATGTCTATATTCCATTCTATAACTGCTTTCTGCAATGCAGGGTTCTCTCTATTTTCTGGTAATTTCATAAAATATCAGGGGGATATTACCATCAATTTTATAATTATATCTCTGATAATAGCCGGAGGATTGGGATTTTTTACACTTCATGAGATAAAGAACCTATTCTACAGCGGCTCAAAAGGTTCTCTCAACAAGAGACAACTATCTTTACATACAAAGATGGCGTTGATAGTCACTGCAATACTCTTATTAACAGGCAGTATCATATTTTTCGCCTTAGAAAAAAATAATTCCCTTAAAGGTCTGAGCTTCGGCGAGCAGCTCCTCTGCTCCATTTTTCAATCTGTTGCCGCCAGAACCGCCGGATTTAATACTGTAAATTTTGCCTCCCTTACAAACGCCACTCTCTTTATTATAATATTGCTTATGTTTATCGGTGCATCCCCCGGTTCTACAGGCGGTGGAATAAAGACCACCACGCTTGGTGTCCTCTTTGCTATAATAAAGTCAAGGTCTTATGCAAGAGAGGATGTAAGCATATTTAACAGGACGATACCTTTAGAGGTGGCATCAAGGTCAATAGCGATAGCCTCTATATCCTTTGCTATAGTTACTATTTTTACTATCCTGCTTACTATAACCGAGCTATATAACATTCCTCATCAGGAGAGCAGAGGTTCCTTTATTGAAATCATGTTTGAGGTGGTTTCAGCCTTTGGAACTGTGGGGTTATCGGCAGGTATTACAGAGAGGCTTACTGAAATCGGCAAGATTCTTATATGTATGGTTATGTTCATAGGGAGGCTTGGTCCCCTGACTATAGCTATGGCAGTCAGCCGTGAAGAGGCAAAGGGGAAATTTAAATACTCTGAGGAAAATTTAATGGTAGGATAATCATCAGCAATGAGTTAAAAGCAATGAGCAATGAGTTCAAGGTTAAGAGTTATATTTTTTGCTCGTTGTCCATCGCTCATTGCTCATAACTGTATTTTGGAGGAAATATGAGAAAATTTGTGGTTATAGGATTGGGGATGTTTGGCTTTTATGTAACAAAGACGCTGTATGAAAAAGGACATGAGGTAATAGCAGTAGATAAAAATAAGGAAATAGTGCAAAAGATAAGAGAATTCTCCACACAGGCTATAGTAGCAGATGCAACAGATAAGGAGACTTTAATGGCAATTGGAGTTCAGGATGCCGATGTGGCAGTTATAGGTCTCGGCACAAGTCTCGATGCCAGTGTCCTCGTTACTCTGTATTTAAAGGAGATGGGTATTAAGGATATTGTGGCAAAGGCGATTACTGAAGACCATGGGAAGATATTGAGAAATATAGGTGCCACTGAGATAATATTTCCTGAGAAGGACATAGCATTGAAGGTAGCAACGGGCATAAGCTCTACAAACCTGCTTGATTATCTGCCATTGACTGAAGGTTACACTATAATGGAGATTGCACCTTCTGCAGATTTTATAGGAAAATCTATCCGCGAGTTGCAGATTAGAAACAGATATACTGTACAGATAATTGCAATAAAGGAACTGATACCAGAAAGAATAAATCTTATTCCATCTCCGGACTTTATTATAAAAGACAGCGATTCCCTTATTTTAATGGGAAAGAATGAAGATTTGGAGAAGATACAAAAAGGGGAGCAGTGACTTTATATTTTTGTGCCTCCTACTACTATTTTAGGTATTCTCAGTGTAGGCTGGGCATCTGAGACAGGGGCACCCTGCCCGTCTTTACCGCATGTCCCTATTCCAAATCCGAGGTCGCTGCCGACCATATCTATCTGCCTTAAGACTTCAGGACCGTTTCCTGTCAATGTAGCACCCTTTATAGGTTGTTTGATTTTTCCATTCTCTATCAGATATCCTTCACTTACCTCAAATACGAAATCTCCATTTACTATATTTACCTCTCCTCCCCCCATCTTCTTTACAAATAACCCCTTCTTTACAGATTCTGTAATCTCAGCGGGGTTCATTTTTCCAGATGCAATGAATGTATTTGTCATCCTCGGTATAGGACGGTATTTGTAGGACATCCGCCTGCCGTTTCCTGTAGAATATTTGCCTGATTTCATTGCGCTCAATCTGTCATACATAAATTGTTTAAGTATCCCGTCTTCTACCAGAACTGTTCTCTGAGAGGGTGTCCCTTCATCATCAAATCTGTAAGACCCTCTTTTATTCGGCAGTGTGGAGTCATCTACAACAGTAATGAAAGGAGAGGCAATCTTTTCTCCCAATCTCTTTGAATAAACTGATAACCCTTGCTGAATAAAGTCCCCCTCAAGACCATGTCCTATTGCCTCATGTATCATAGTTCCACCAGCCTCACTTGATAGGACAACAGTCATCTCACCTGCAGGTGCCTTTTCTGCTTCAAGTATTACAATTGCCCTGGATGCAGCAGTCCTTGCTATCTTATCAGAGGGTTCTTCATCAAAGAGTTCAAAACCAATAAACCCTCCAGCCGATTCATACCCTGTTTGAATGCCCTTACCATCAGAGGCAATAACATGAACTACAAAGACGATACCTGTCCTGTCATCCTCTGCCTGTTCTCCATTTGAATTTGCAACCAGAATATTTCTCCTCCCATCCTGATACATCACCTTTACCTGCCTTATTCTTCCATCAAAGTTTCTTCCTGTCTCATTGGCAATCTTTACCTTTTTAATTTTTCTGTCTGTGGGAGTTTTATCGGTTGGTTTCAGTATTGGAAAATCAACCAGAGGTTTTTTTACAGTAAGGTCTATTGCGGTGTCACCGTTTCCATTTGCAGCACTCCTGACTACCCGTGCAAGATTAATTAGAGATTTTTCATTAATATCATTGGTGTAGCCATAGGCAGTCCTTTGCTCATATATCAATCTTATCCCAGCCCCTGCATCTCTGCCGCTTATAACCTGTTCAATCTTATTATCTTCGCAGACAATATTTGTAGATGAGGCATCTTCTATAAATAATTCGGCTAATTCACCACCATTTATCAGTGTTTCTTTAAGTACCTTTTTTATGATTGGCTGTTCAATCATACAGCTTCCTCTATTATCTCCAATGACATCTCCCTTTTTAACTCTTCTAAAATCCCCTTCACATCTGAAACAAAATAAGGTGATGCGAGAATTTCAACCAGCGACTCCCATCGGTCTATTGTCCTTATAACAGCAAGGTTATCATACGATTCAAAAATACCATTGAGATATACAATATCTTCCCTTTTGACCTTTACCACTATTCTATAAGCATCGCTGTAATCTATACCTGTATTCACTTTATTGGTTTTATATTTCAGTTTTCAACTGCCTTCCCATAATTAAGCCTGATTATCCTGTGAGGAAAATTTTTTATTATCTCTCTGTTATGTGTAGCAACTATTACTGTGGCACCCCTTGAATTCGCGCTTTCAAAGAGGCTTAATATCTCCATGGAGACATCGTAATCAAGATTACCTGTTGGTTCATCAGCCAATATTATTGAGGGTTCATTTATGAGCGCCCTTGCTATTGCCACCCTCTGCTGTTCTCCTCCTGAGAGGCTTAAAGGGAGAAGGTCTTTCTTATGACTCAGCCCCACCATTTTAAGTGCCATCCATACTTTTTTCTTAAGCTTTTTATTTCTCACACCTATTACGCGTTGGGCAAAGGCAATATTGTCATATACAGTTTTTCTGGGCAGGAGCTTAAAATCTTGAAAGACTACACCTATTTCCCTCCTGTAATAAGGTATATCCGAATTTTTTAATTTCAGGACATTCTTCCCATTTACAAGCATCTGTCCCTGGTCAGCCTTTACTCCGCAAAAAATAATATTAAGAAGGGTAGTCTTACCTGCACCACTCGGTCCGGTTATATATAGAAATTCACCCTTCTCCACATTCAGGCTGATATCAGTCAATACCTGATAATTGCCATAATTTTTAGAGACATGATATAACTGAATCATACTCAATAGCCACCTGACCTCTTTTTTTCCATAACATGATAGACAGTCTTTTTTATATTTTCTTTTGTCAATCCGTAATGCTTCAACAGGTCTGCAATACTCCCTGACATCCCAAATCTGTCATTTATGCCTATCCGTTTTAATATGGCAGGTCTATTTTCGGAAATTACCTCAGCCACTGCACCTCCCAACCCGCCAATTATTGAATGCTCTTCAGCCGTAACAATTGCACCGCTTTCCTTTACTGCTTTTAATATAACATCGTTATCGAGCGGTTTTATAGTGGACATATTTATGACACCTATACTCAAACCTTCCATCTTAAGCTCCTCTGCCGCCTCAAGAGATACACTGACCATAAGACCACAGGCAATAATATTAACATCCTCACCAATACTGTGAACCTTCGCCTTCCCTATCTCAAATTCGCAATTTTCAGGGTATAGAACAGGGAACTTATCCCTTGATAATCTTACATACACAGGTCCTTTATGTTTTGCAATTGTCCTGATAAGAGCCATTGTCTCATAACCGTCTGCAGGGATAATAACAGTCATATTTGGAAGAACGCGCATCAGTGCAATATCTTCTGTAGAATGGTGAGATGCCCCATCCTCCCCGACGGTAATGCCTGCATGTGTGGCAACAATTTTCACATTCAGTCTTGGTAAACAAATAGCTTGTCTTACCTGCTCCCATGCCCTGCCTGTAGCAAATATCGCAAATGTGCTGGCAAAAGGAATCTTACCGGCAGCAGCAAATCCTGCAGCCGTCCCCATCATGTCCTGTTCAGATACCCCCATATTAAAAAACCTGTCAGGGAATTTCTTGGCAAATTTTGATGTCCTTGTAGAGCTTGACAGGTCAGCATCCAGAACAACTATCTCTTTATTTTCTGTCCCGAGTTCTATCAGGACATCACCATAAACATCTCTTGTCCCGAGCATCTTTACATCTTTAATATTTTTCATTTATTCCCAGTTCCTTCATTGCCCTCTCATACTCATCCTTCGTCGGGGCTATACCATGATACTCAACCTTATTCTCCATAAAAGAAACACCTTTACCTTTTATGGTATGTGCAATAATCATTGTAGGTTGACCTTTTATTCTCTCCGCTTCATTGAGGGCATTAATAATCTCTCCAATCTCATGTCCGTTTATCTCTATCACATGCCAGCCAAAAGACCTCCATTTTCCGACAATCGGCTCAATATTCATTACCTCTTTATTTGGACCATCTATCTGTAAGCCATTATTATCCAATATCGCACAGAGATTATCTATCTTATAGTGGGCGGATGTCATCGCAGCCTCCCATACCTGCCCTTCGTCGGTCTCACCATCTCCAAGCATTACATAAACCCTCGTAGATTTCTTATCAAGTCTCGCCGCCAGTGCAAGCCCGTTAGCCTGTGATAAACCCTGTCCGAGTGAACCTGTGCAAACCTCAACACCCGGAGTTACTGTACTATTTGGATGCCCCCTTAGTATGCTGCCCATTTTTCTTAATGTATGAAAATGCTCAATACCAAAATATCCTGCCCTGCCGAGGGCTGCGTAAAGGGCAGGTGCACCATGCCCCTTTGAGAGGACAAATTTATCCCTTTCTTCCCATTTAGGATTTTTCGGGTCATGCCTCATCTTATAAAAATACAGAACGGTTATTATATCTGCGGCTGAAAGGGAACCCCCTGTATGACCTGACCCTGCCTCTACCAGCATTGTAAGTATATCAATCCTCATCTGTCTCGCAATTTTTTTAAGGTGTTCAATATCAACTTCCATATTATCCTCTAACCTTCAATTTTTGAAATGTTTTTAAGGTATCACTTTCAAAATGCTTATGCAAGTTTTTCTATATCGGGATTTGGGGTAGAATTCATACATATCTTCTTCCAATATATACTATCAATAAACCGGAAATCATGAGGAGAAAGCCAAGCCCTCTCAATACACTGTCAGGTATATCCGGGAGTTTTTTTGCAAATTCCTTAACCTGTTCTGGAAAGGCAAAATATGGCAATCCCTCTATTATTAATATAAGCCCCAGAATTGAGAGAAAAAACGACATATTCTTTTCTCCTCTTCAAACTGAAAGATACCGGCCCTTATCTGTCAGGTTTAAAAAGAATTCCCTCACTTTCCTATACAAAATTCCTGAAATATCCTGTTCAGCATATCTTCGGTATATGTCTCACCTGTAATCTCCCCAAGGCTTTCAAGGGCAAATCTTATATCGGCAGCTATAAATTCAGCAGAGAGATTTTTATCTATTGAAATAATAGCGTTTCTGAGAGAGCTATCAGCCTTTGAAAGTAATTCCTTATGCCTCTCTCTTGTAATGAATGTAGTATCAGGGATACTTGATGGTCCATTGTAAAAAATATCGGTTATTTTATTTTTTAAATCTCTTATACCAATATTTTTAAGGGCAGATATTTTAATAACCTCCCTTGTTAAAAGGGTATCAGAAAATTCCCTCTCTATTTCCTTAAAATCAATTTTATCTCTTATATCAATTTTGTTTATAGCAATAATAATCGGCTTATTTTTTTCTCTTATCTCTTTTATTAATCTAAAGTCTTCCTCTTTTAAATCCTCTGAACCATCTATCAGAAAAATAATCAGCCCTCCCCTTTCAATGGCTGTCCTCGTTTTTTTTATTCCCTCCAACTCAATTAATCCTTCAGCCTCCCTTATGCCGGCTGTATCTACAATATTTATTGTAAGTCCTTTTATGTTTACCCCTTCTTCAATTGTATCCCTTGTGGTGCCGGGTATAGAGGTTACAATAGCCCTCTCCTCATTTAAAATGGCATTCATGAGGCTTGATTTGCCAACATTAGGTCTGCCTGCTATTACAACAGATGCCCCTTCTCTGTAAATTTTTCCATATTTATATGTGTCTATCAATTGCTCTATATCTTCAATTACAGACTTCAACTTATTTTGTAATTCTATTAATTCCTTAAATTCAATATCCTCATCAGGGAAGTCTATTGATACTTCTATCTCTGCCAGTATATTTATTAATACAGCTCTCATAGAGGTTATTTTTTTTGCGAGTCCTCCCTCCAATTGTATCATTGCAGATTCAAGGGCAATGTCAGAGCTTGATTTGATAATGTCAATTACTGCCTCTGCCTGAAGAAGGTTTATCCTCCCATTTAAAAATGCCTTTTTAGTAAATTCTCCGGGTTCAGCAAGCCTTGCGCCATTTATAAGCGTCAAATCAAGAATTCTGCGAATGGGGAGAAAACCGCCATGACAGCTTATCTCTACCATATCTTCTCTGGTAAAACTCCTGGGGGAATGCATTATTGTAAGGAGAACCTCATCTATCCTCTTTCTCGTATCAGGGTCCCTTATATACCCATAGATAACCTTGTGAGATTCAATTCCGTTCAGACTTTCTCCTTTGGGTGTTATGAATATTTTTTTTGCAATGGCTATTGAGGCGGGTCCACTCATCCTAATAATCCCTATACCGCCTTCGCCGTGTGGGGTTGAGATGGCAGATATAGTATCAGTCAAGTCAGACATAATTAGACAGTAATGAGTATGGCTCATTGCTAATATCTTGTTCTTTTTGGAGAGATTACAACCTTTCTATCAAAACCTTCTCCTTCACTTATGGTTTCTACGGATGAATCATTTTGGAGTGCCATGTGGATTACCTTCCTGTCACGGGTGGTCATTGATGGTATTGCTGCCCGTTTACCTGTTGTCTTCACCTGTCTGGCAAGCCCCTTTGCGAGTCTGTCAAGTTTTTCCCGACGTCTCTCCCGGTAGTTTTCTGTATCTATAACTATATTTACCCTTTCCTGAAATTTTCTATTGATGAGCCTGTCCACCAGATGTTCGAGAGAATCCAGTGTTTCTCCTCTCCTTCCGATAAGAATTCCACCTACCTCGCTGAAAATATTTAAGTATATGTTATCTCCTTTTTCGTTCCCTTCCACCTTTGCATCAATTCCCATACCGTTCAATAATTTCTGGAGGATATTTATACTCTCTGAGACCTTTTCTTCGCTTGTCTTTACAGATGATTCATTAAGTGCAACCTTTACCTTTACCCTTTTTTCACCAAAACCAAATAATTTTCTTTTCTCTCCTATGATTTCCACTCTGACCTCATCTCTTGACGAGACTCCGAGTTTTTTCATGGCATCCTCTACTGCCTCATCTTCTGTTTTACCTTCACCTTCTAACCATTCCATATACTTCCTCCTATTTCTTTACCTCTTTCTGTATTGCATACTGTTGGGCTATTGACAGTACATTGTTGACCAGCCAGTATAATACAAGTCCTGATGGAAAACTTAAAAACATTACCGTAAAAATAATGGGCATTATCAGCATCACCTTTGCCTGCATGGGGTCGCCACCTGAAGGGGTCATCTTCTGCTGTATTAACATCGTCGCACCCATCAATATCGGAGTTATGTAATAAGGGTCCTTGTCTGAAAGGTCCTTTATCCACCAGATAAAGTGCGCCTGCCTCAGTTCAATACTATGCATAAGGACATTATAGAGTGCGACAAATACAGGTATCTGGATAAGTATAGGGAAGATACCGCCAAATGGATTAATCTTGTTTTCTCTGTATAACCTCATCATTTCCATGCTCAACTTTTGCTTATCATTCTTATACCGCTCCTGAATTATTTTCAATTCCGGTTGTATCTTCTGCATCTTCTTCATAGACTTGAAACTCTTCTGACTTAAAGGAAAGAATATGGCTTTTATAATAACGGTCAGGATTATTATTGAAATTCCATAATTGTGAGTAAATTTGTAGAACAACTTTAAAATCTTAAAAAGAGGTCTTGCCAGAAAGCTGAACCATCCATAATTAATAATTTTTTCTAATGATACATTGTAAGATTCAAGTCTATCAGCCTCCTTTGGCCCTGCATATAAAATAAAGCTGTTGTCCCCCTTTCCATTGAAAGAGTTATGTTCCAGCCCAACAGAAAGGTCACCGATATCAGAGGTTTTTATAATTGCCTTTAAATTTTCATTAATCAAAGGTATAAGGGCTGCCATAAAATATTTATTCTGGACAGCAACCCATTTAATATCCCCCTCATGATAAATCTGCTCCCCTTTTTCTTTAAGTTTATCCGTGGTTAAGTTTTTGTTTATAAAAATGGCAGGCCCTTCATAACTATATTTAGTGGGGTTACCATCTGATTCTAAACCGGGACCCCAGAGAACCTGATATGAAAAATCCCGGGGAAGTAAAGTGCCTCCGTCTATTTTTATATTTACACCAATCTTGTAATCATTATGGTGAAATGTATATTCTTTGGATATTTCAAAACCTGAGCCATCTGCATAATGAAATCTAACTGTAATCTCCTTTTTGTCTGACGACAGATTTATAATATTCTCTGTATCTTTTACCTCAAATAAGGTGCTGTTGAGTGTGTCGGAAAGTTTTTTATCCGGAAACTCTAATTTTATTGGAAGGGATGTTCCCTCTGTCTTCTTAATCAGATTAATTGGTTTGGCATCCTTTGTCTTGTGTCTTTGTAGGTTTATTGCCCTTAGCTTTCCACCTCTATTACTCAGAACCACCTCAGTTACACCTGTATTTACCCTTATCTCCCTTTCTTCAACAACTATATCTTTAATCTTCTTATCCTCTGTAATCGCTGGTATTAATTCTTTATCAGGCGGTTTACCACTCTGTTCAACCTTCTTACTCCCTTCGGGTTGTATCTTCTGTGTGTCATACCTGCTTATGTAGAAATATTGATATAAAATCAGAATCAATACAGATAAGAATACTGCGAGAAAAGCCCTTTTTTCCATTAGTTACCCCTGTTTAAAGATTTGAAAATGTTATCAGGAAGGAGATAAGAGGAGAAAAATAAAAAAACTTTCATTCTTTGTAGTTTATATCTATCTTAAGCTTCAAAAATATCTCTTCTATGTTTTTATAAGAAAGACCTTCAGCACCCCTTTTAGCTATGATTACAATATCAGAAGGGCCGGCAAGCATTTCCTTATTTTTCCTGAAAACCTCTCTGAGCAATCTCTTTATCCTGTTTCTCTTTACTGCTGCTCTAACAACCCTTGAAGGGACAGATATTCCGACTCTTGTGATACCCCCTCCTCTGTTAAGCCCATATATCACAAAAAATCTTTTATCTATCCTCCAGCCCTTATTAAATAATTCTTTGTATTCCTGACTCTTGAGAAGTCTCCTCTCCTTCCCGAATGACTCATCCACCATTTAACTCCCCAACTAAACAGTAAGCCTCTTTCTTCCCTTATTTCTTCTCCTTTTTAGCACCTTCCTGCCTCCTCTGGTAGCCATCCTCTTCATAAAACCATGAGTTCGTTTCCTTCTAATTTTACTCGGTTGATATGTCCTTTTCAATTTTCTCTCTCCTCTGCAATATCATTATTAAAAACAAAAACCACAATCTTATTAAGAGTTAGTTTATATTTTTTTCACTCTATCATATCCTTCTCAAAAGTCAAGAATTAAATCCTGCGTTTTGATTGCTTGACTCTCATTTTTAAAATTTATATATTGATTATGTCTATGACCACTTATGATGTTTCAGTTTAAATTAATATGTTACTTTCAATTATTCGCTGGATAGTAATAGTCCTGGTTTCCATAATCTTAGGACTCATTGCAGTTATATCCTCAATACTGGGTGAAAATATTATCCATTCTGTCACCAGAATGTGGGGTAGATGGATATGCCGTTTAACAGGGGTCAGGGTAGAGGTCAGCGGAATTGAAAATGTCCTGAGGGACAGGGCACAAATATTTATTTCTAATCATCAGGGAATGTATGATATATTTGCAATGCAGGGGTATCTGCCTGTCAGCTTTTTATGGATAGCAAAAGAGAGCCTTTTTAAGATACCGATAATCGGTCTGGCAATGAAAAGGGCAGGATATATCGGGGTAAACAAAGCAAGCCCAAAGAAGTTCTATAAAAGTCTCTACAGGGCTATTGAAGAGATAAAAAAGGGTAAGTCAATTATTATATTTCCTGAGGGGACCCGCACAGCAGATGGCAGTGTAGGAAGATTTAAGAGGGGGAGTCTATTTCTTATATTTAGAACTGGTGTGCCAGTTGTCCCCGTTACAATAAGTGGCAGTTTTAATGTAATGAGAAGAGGTAAATTCAGGATAAGCCCAGGGAGAATTAAAATTCTTATAGACAAACCAATAGAGATAAAGGAGATACACCATAGTCAGGAAGAGGAATTAATGGAGATGATGAGGGGTATAATAGTTAAAAATCTTCAGGAGTTATCTTAGATTCTAATTTTATTAGTAAAGTTATGTCTTCTGGATATGCCGCTTTAGAAGAGAAAATTAAGAGGCTTAACAGGATAGGGGTTGCCTTATCCAGTCAGACAGACCTCCGTCTTCTGTTGGATATGATTGTAAAAGAGGGGCGTGGATTTACAAATTCAGATGCGGGGAGTCTCTACATAAAGGAAGGCGATAAGCTTATTTTTGAAGTAGCCCAGAATGATACACTTGATAAACGGCTTGGTGAACATGAAAGAGAGGCATTTATACCGTTTCCACTTCCCCTTACAAAGAAGAGCATTGCAGGTTATGTGGCATTAACAGGTATAACCCTGAATATATCGGATGTCTATCATCTGACAGAAAAGGATGAATACAGCTTTAACCGTGATTTTGACATAAGGAATAATTATAAAACTACATCTATGCTGGTAATCCCTATGACAGACCATGAAGGTGAGATAATAGGTGTGCTTCAGTTAATAAACGCCCTTGATAAAACAGGAAAGGTAATACCCTATCCAAAGGAATTTGAGGACCTCATATCCTCACTGGCATCCCAGGCAGCCGTTGCAATAAGGAATGCAAAACTCATCCAGGATATAAAAAACCTCTTTGAAGCATTGGTAAAATATTCTGCCACTGCTATAGATGCCAGAAGTCCTCATACTGCAGGTCATTCCAGGAGGGTAGCTGAACTATCAATAAAGGTTGCAGATACAATAAATAAGGAAAAGGGTGGACCTCTGTCTGATATAAAATTCTCTCTGCTGGAAATGGAAGAACTGAGAATAGCAGGATGGCTTCACGATATTGGCAAGATAGGGGTCAGGGAGTGGGTGCTGGAAAAGGCAAACAAGTTAAATGATGACAGAATGGAGGTAATAAAAAATAGATTCCAGCTTATTGGGGAGAGAATCAAAATCAGTGGATTAGAGAAAAAATTAGAAATGAAAGAAGGAGGTAATCATTCAACAGATAACAGTAATGATGAACTTAATTCAGCAACGAAAGAATTAAATGATGAACTGGAATTTATCTGGAAGATAAATAAACCCGAATTTTTAAAAGACGAAGATTTGGAGAGATTAAAAAAGATTGCCGATAAGAAGTTTTTAAATTCAAAGGGTGAAGAAGAACCATACCTTACAGAATTTGAGTTTAGCAATCTTTCTGTGAGAAAGGGTAATCTCACCAGTGAGGAATATAAAAATATACAGTCTCATGTAATCCACACTTATAACATCTTAAAAAATATTCCTTTCACAAAGAACCTGAAGAATGTTCCTGTAATTGCAGCTACACATCATGAGATGCTGAACGGGACCGGCTATCCTAACGGATTGAAGGATGAACAGATACCAATGCAGGCAAGGATAATAGGGATGGTGGATGTCTTTGATGCTTTGACTGCTGCCGATAGACCTTACAAGGCTGCTATGCCGATTGATAAGGCACTTCAGATACTTCAATTTGAGGCAAAGGATAACCGGCTGGATAAAAGACTCGTAGACCTCTTTATTGAAAAAAAGTTATATGAGTGAATCCGTTAAAACATATCAGGGATTACCTAATTCACACTGAAAAATGACATTTTTCAGTATCAACTACCTATTTGAACCTTTCTTTATCCTGAATTTCTCCGCCTCTTTTATAAAATCTGCAAAAATCTTTTGAGAGGCAGGTTCTTTGCTGTAGAGCCTTTCAGGATGCCACTGGACTCCGACAATAAAGTCATCGCCATCATATTCAATAGCCTCAATTATCCCATCCTCTGCAACCGAACATATCTTAAGATTATTGCCTATCTTTTTAATTGACTGATGATGGGTGCTATTTACCACAGTGGAATCTGTCCCTGCAATCCTCAAAAGTCTTGTGGAAGGATAAATATTTATACTGTGATATGGATTATCAGAAGGGGTGGGTTGTTTATGATTAATTGCGCCCTTGTATTGCGAAGGGATATCCTGATAGAGTGTGCCGCCAAAATATACATTTATAAGCTGATGCCCGCCACATATACCCAAAACCGGCACCTTCTTTTCTAATACCCCCTTTAATAACTGAATCTCAAAATCGGTTCTGTCAGGGAGAGTCTTTCCAAGCCTGGGATGGGGTTCTTCGCCATATAATTTCGGGTCAATATCAAATCCACCCCCGGAGATTAAGAGACCATCTATGAGACTTATAAAGCGGGATACTGCAGCTTCACTCCTGACAGGACATAATAAAAGAGGAACACCCCCTGAATCCTCTACTGCAGCGACATAGCTCTCTTTTATAATAAAAGAAGGCTGACCACTAATTTTATCAGAGTCAGCGGTTATACCAATTAGAGGAATTTTCATGGCATACTACTATGTCTGTATTTGAGCACTTTTACTTTTTCAAGTGTAATGAGTCCTAATATCAGATTGCCTTTTTTAGTTCTCCAACAAAGTTGCCCACCTTTCTGATAAGTATATTCCTTCCATTCCTCCCACCAGTTTCAATAATCTTAATAATCGCACTTCCCACTATTATTCCATCAGCATAACTGGCAATTTCTCCTGCCTGTGCTGGAGTAGAGACACCAAAACCTACCGCTACAGGCAGAGAGGTAAACCTCCTTATTTTTTTTATCATGTCTCCAATATCTTTTGATAAAGATTTTCTTTCGCCGGTTATTCCGGTAACAGAGATGTAATATATAAAACCACGGCTCTTTTCACAGATAAGCCTTATTCTTGATTCGTCACTGGTAGGCGCTAAAAGAAATATGATATCAAGCCCATTTTCATCAGATACCTTCAAAAGACTATCCGTTTCTTCAGGGGGAAGGTCAGGGATAATTACCCCATCAATACCAGCTCTTACTGCATCTTTAACAAATTTATTCTCTCCATAGCGAAAGACAGGATTATAGCTGGACATAAGAACAATTGGCACATCAGTTTTATGCCTTAATTTCCTTACTATATTTACTATTTTTTTTAATGATATACCCTTTTTTAATGCTCTGAGATATGATTTCTGGATGGTGGGACCGTCTGCCAGAGGGTCAGAGAAAGGAACGCCAATCTCAATAATATCTGCTCCTTTTCTCTCTATCTCATAGATAAGGGACTCCGTAGTATCTATATCAGGGTCGCCGGCAGAGATAAAGGTAATAAGTGCCTTTTCATTACTTTTTTTTAATTCATGAAATCTATCTTCAATCCTGCCCATAATATATATCAACACATTCCTTTGAACCTGTAACAATACTCTCCTTCCCCGTATGTTTAAGTCCAACATCAAGAGATTCACAGAATCCATCCAGCCATTTTCTATTGAGAGTGCACATCAATTCTGGTGATATCTCTGCATCATTCCAGTATGGGAGGTGAAGGCAATCTGTATGTCTATTTATAAGAGAGCCGTTCTTTAATTCTGTCTCTGTTACATGGTCGCAGGGCATACCATCGAGAAAGTAGTTGTTTATAGTGTCATATAATGATTCGATGTTTTTTTCCGGGTTATGCTTCTCTCTGGCTTCAATCCCCTTCCCTCTGCCATACCAGTAAGCTGCCTCTTCTATAAGGTTTCTGTCAGCATATTTATCCAGAAATATCTTTACCATCCTTGCCTCACCTGTCTCTACTTCCCTTATTTTATCGGCAAGCCATCCATGAATTGGAGAATCCTCTATAAGCTCATCTAACGGTCTTCCATCATCCTCTGACTCTACCTCCTGTCTCGTCTTCCCATAAACAGATTCTACCTCACTGCCGTACTTTTCATAAAAGGCTGAAAATATCGCCGCCTTCCTTGACATAACATTTTTTATTTTTTCGTACATCCAGTAGTGAATTGGTCCCAGAAATGCACTCATATTTTTTAAATCCCCCTTTTCATTTATAAAAGCAGTTGAAAGAATCATGGGCTGCCTTATCCATATTTAAGGACAAAAGCCCATATAAAAAGTTTATCTTATCTGAAAAGAGGTGTCAAATAAACTTAGGTTTGAAATTTCTATATCTTAAATTATATCGGATATATACACTATGGCATAACAAATCAATACCATAAATACCGAGGTGATGAGCATTAAACAATTTGCCTCTTTAATATGCCTGTTAGACAGCTCCAGACTCCCATCGCCTATAAAGGGCTTATGAGATGGGACACCGCTGTAGTAATTCACACCGCCGAGCCGAATGCCCAAAGCCCCTGCCACTGCCGCTTCAGGGATTCCACTGTTTGGGCTGGGATTTTTCTTCCCGTCTCTGAGAGCTATCTTTAACGAACCGGGGCAATCCTTGCCGCAAATCAATGCCGATAATGGTATCAAAAGGGCGGATATTCTTGCAGGCATATAATTGGCTATGTCATCAAATCTTGCTGCTGCCCAGCCAAAATCTATATACATATTATTCTTATAACCTACCATTGAATCCATTGTATTGACCGCCCTGTAGGCAATAGCAAGAGGGGCTCCGCCTATCAGGGCATAAAAGAGAGGAGATATAACTGCATCTACACTATTTTCAGCAATAGTCTCAACAGACGCCCTAATGACCTCACTCTCAGAGAGTTTGTTTGTATCCCTCCCCACGAGCATTGAAAGACATCTGCGGGCAGATTCTAAATCCCCCTTCTTCAGCGCACGGTAGATATTCATGCTCTCGTCATAAAGGTTTCTTGGTGATATTGAGGCATAGACAATGATAATTGAAACTGATATACCTAAAAAGTAATTCAGGGAATAGGCAAACTTTATTAATACAAATGAGAGGCTTAATACAGATACAATTACACAAACTACAAGTAAAACACCCGAGAGTTTTAATGGGATTGCAGTTTTTCTAAAGGTATTCTCTAATGCTTCAATTAACCTTCCAATCCATCTGACAGGATGTGGCAGCCAATGAGGGTCACCGATGATTAAATCAAGTATAAAGGCAAAGAGGATAATCAAACCATGCTCATAGTTCATAGTTCATAGCTCATAATTTTTACTATCAGCTATCAGCTATGAGCTATCAGCTAAAGATTATCCTGTAAATCTCGTCCATATCTATATTATTTCTAACCACCTCCGCAAGTTTATTATATTCTTTTTCTCTATCATATTTCGTCGTAATATTTAACGGTTTTGAGCCCTTCTTTATACGGATGGAATCAAGAAATCTCCTCCTGAAAAAATCATTTTCAAAAATACCATGCATATAAGTCCCCCATATATTGCCATCTTCGGTTTTAAGCCCATCAATTAACTCCACCTTATTTGCTCCCCTTCTTACAATTTTAAATACAGGTAATTGCTTTGACTTCTGACTTCTTTCAGACTTTCCCATGTGAATCTCATACCCTGAAACCTCTACACCTGAATCAATATGGATTGCATTAACCTGGTAGGTAGCCTTTTCAGGATAGAAGGAAGTCACCATATCAAGAAAACCAAATCCCTCTTCCGTGGATGAGCCTGATTCTATACAATCTTTATCTATAATCCTTTTACCCAGCATCTGATAGCCTCCGCATATTCCTATCAATTCAGTCCCATCTGCCACACACTTTTTAATTTTTTTATAAATACCTAATGACCTGAGATATTGGAGGTCTGATATTGTGTTTTTAGAGCCGGGTATAATGATTACATCCGGGGAATCAATCTCATTAAACCTCCTTATATATCTCAATCTTACATCAGATTCCAATTCAAAGGGGTCAAAGTCAGTAAAATTTGAGATATGGGGAAGCAGGATAACATCAATATTTATAAGTGACGAATGACGAATGACAAATGACGAATGACGAGATAAGGATACAGAGTCTTCCTCCATTATACTTATATCAGTAAAAAATGGTATAACACCTACAACCTTTTTTCCTGTTTTATCCTCCAGAAAATCTATCCCTGAATTGAGAAGCTCTCTCCTCCCCCTGAATTTGTTTATTATAAATCCCTTTACCCTCTCCCTCTCATCTTGAGAGAGAAGCTCTATTGTCCCTACAAACCATGCGAAGACGCCACCTTTATCAATATCTCCCGCCAATAAAACAGGTGCATCGGCAAGCTCTGCTATCTTCATATTTACCAAGTCATGACTCTTTAGATTTATCTCTGCCGGACTCCCTGCACCTTCAATTACAACAACATCATATTCGTTCACGAGCTTAGATAACGATTCTTTGACGATAGTTATTGCATCTTTTTTAAAATCTATATACTCTTCAACACTCATATTTCCTACTGGCTTACCTTTTACAATTACCTGTGCTACTGTATTTGCAGTTGGCTTTATAAGAATTGGATTCATATCTACCGTTGGCTTAAGCCTGCACGCCTCTGCCTGAACAACCTGTGCCCTCCCCATCTCTCCACCATCCTCTGTTACAAAAGAATTAAGAGCCATATTCTGAGATTTGAATGGTGCAACCCTGTAGCCATCCTGCAAAAATATCCTGCAAAGGGCAGCAGTTATAATACTCTTTCCCACATGGGACCCTGTCCCCTGAATCATAATAGTTTTGGCAGACATATAAAATGTATTTTCAGCCACAGACTTACAAAGACTTTTACAGGTAACTAACAACCTACAACTCACAACTTACAACTAATAATTGTTGTTAGTTGTTGGTTGACAGTTGTAAGTTAAAAAATCTGTGGAAATCTGTGGCTAATTTCTTAGTTACAATAATACCTCTTTTATTGCAGCTATTAGCTTCTCATTATCAGTCCGTCCCCTTACCGCAAAACGGAAAAATCTATTGTCAAGTCCCTTCATAGTGCTTAAATCCCTTATAAGTATCCCTCTTGATGCCAGCCTTGAAGAAAGCATTGTGGAATTCAAATCTTGCATCTTGTATCTTGCATCCTGTACCTCTAAAGATGCTAATATAAAATTTACCATAGAAGGGAACAGCTTTAATCCATTAATTTTACCCAATTCTGAAAATAAAAAATCCCTTTCTCTTCTAATCAATTTTAATGATTCGTTTATGCAATCTGTTTCTTTTAATATCTCACTTCCAACAGCACTGGCTACTGCATTAACCTGCCACGGCTCCTGATAGTCTCCAATCCTTTTAATAATGTCCTTATTGCCAACCATATAGCCCAGCCTCAAGCCGGGTATTGCAAAAAATTTTGTGAGAGACCTCAAGACAACTAAATTTTTCCTTTTTATAGACTCATCCACAAAACTGATATTCTTAAAATCAGGGACAAATTCTATAAAGACCTCATCTATTACAACCCATATTCCTCTCCTTTCACACTCATCTATAATCTTAAGGATATTTTCTTTTTTATAAAGAACCCCTGTAGGATTGTGAGGACTACAGAGGAGGAGCATCTGGATATCTTTAAGTTTATCAATCACCTCACCGATTGGCAATTCAAACGATTCTTTTTCTGACAAGGGCAAAAATATAGGATTTGCATCAATCTGTCTTATTGCATTTTCATACTCACTAAAGGAAGGGAGAGGAATAAGAACATTTTCTGCTGTTAAAACCCTTGGGATGAGATAGATAAATTCAGTAGAACCATTGCCAACTGCAATATTTTCAGGAGATATATTAATAAACTCTGAAATGGCATCTCTCAGTTTTTTATAAGCAGGATCAGGATAATGGCATAGAGACTCAATACTACTAATTACTATATCTTTAATTCTCTCTGAAAAGATAGGATTAATACTCGCACTAAAATCAATAATCTCATTCGCTTTAAGCCCATATCTATCTGCTGCAGACCATATATCGCCTCCGTGAATATCATTCATAGTGTCAGAGTGTCAAAGAGTCAGAGTGTCAAAGCATAATAATGCCATAACTGCTTTGACACTTTGATACTACGACTCTTTGACTCTTATTTAGATTTGGATACCCCTGCCTCGTCAAAGGTTGCCATCTGTGTCAGGATTTTGAATCCTGCCTCCACCAAGCCGATTCCGAGTGCTGCACCTGTTCCCTCACCAAGCCTTAAGTTTAAATCAAGCAGCGCCTTCTGCCCTATTTTGGCAATAATCGCCTTATGTCCCCTCTCAACAGATAGATGAGAGGCAAACAGATAATCACGGACTGACGGTTGAAGTCTAGAGGCAATTAGGGCGCCTGCGCCTGATATAAAGCCATCCAACACAACCGGAATACTTCTTGAGGCTGCTCCGAGAATCAACCCGGCAATACCTGCTATTTCAAAGCCGCCCACTTTTGAGAGGACATCTATCGGGTCGTCAGGATTTGGTTTATTAATCTCAATCGCCCTCTTTATAATATCGACCTTACTCCTGAAAACCTCATCGCTGATACCTGTCCCTCTACCTGTAACATCCTCTACAGACTCACCGGTCATAACAGCAGTAATTGCACTGCTTGGGGTTGTATTTCCTATCCCCATATCTCCCGTTCCTATAATATCCACGCCTTTTTGTGCCCACTCCTCGGCAAGCTCTATGCCTGCCTTTATTCCTTTAACCGCTTCGTCACGGGTCATGGCTGCACCCATTGCCATATTCCGTGTCCCCTTTGCTACCTTTCTTACTACCAGACCGGCGGCAGGCTTAAAATCATAATCCACACCCATATCAACAACTATTACATCAGCCCCCGCATGCCTTGCCAGCACATTAACCCCTGCCCCGCCTTGCAAGAAATTAAAAACCATCTGGACAGTTACTTCCTTTGGATAGGCGCTGACACCTTCCTCTGTTACACCGTGGTCGCCGGCAAAGGTAAAGATTACCTTTTTCTCAAGTTTGGCATTCCCACCTCTGATTGCCGCATATCTCTGTGCCAGTTCCTCCAGCCTTCCCAGACTCCCTACAGGTTTTGTCAGATTATTGAGTCTCTTTTTCACATTCATGTATGAAGCCTGCTGAATAGGCTTGATTCTACTAATAGTTTCTTTTATTAGATTCTCTTCGATTACTGCATGCTTATCCATATCTCCTCTCCTTTTAAAAATATTTTAGTAGGATTATTCTCCATTAAATAATACCAATGCCATAATAATGGTTATCAACTCATTAATCTCTATGGTAGCGCCAAATACATCTCCTGTAATACCGCCTATCCTGTTTTCAGAGTACCTGCCAATAATAAGTGTAGCAATAAATATTACAGCAATCATCAAAAATCCCTTGACTCCTAATAATGATACAATAATCACTGAAGATAGAATAGTTCCTATGATAAATTCTTTTAATTTAATAGACCCTGCGAATGCCTTTCCTGTCCCACCCCCTGTTCTTGCATATTCAAAAAGAAGACCCATTGGAAGAACCGACCATCTTCCAAAGACTGGCATCACTGTTAGTATCAGGTATTTTGAATCTACAGGGAGGCTTTGAATAGCAAGATACTTTGTCATAAGGAACATTATAAGTCCTGTTACGCCAAATGTTCCTATCCTGCTATCTTTCATAATTATTAGAATATTCTCCTTGTCTTTTCCACCTGCAAAACCATCAATAGTATCGGCAAATCCATCTATGTGAAGTCCACCTGTTATAATAATCAAAACAATCAATACAAGGGCATCTGATACAGATAGTGGTAATAGTAGAGATGACAATTTTGCAGTAAGAAAAAGTATAATCCCTATTAATAGCCCCACAAAAGGGAAAAAGATAGTTGTCCCTCTTAACCTTTTTTCATAATCAGTACCACGGCTATTTTGGATATTGATTATAGTAAGAAATTGGATGGATAAGAGAAAATCCTTAATTAGTTCATAGTTCATAGTTCATAGCTCATAGATATTTTTCTGTTAGCTATGAGCTATCAGCTATGAGCTATCAGCTATTTTATCTGCACTGGTATCCCTGCAACCATCCAGTAAACCTCATTGGAGGTAGATGCCATTATCTGGTTAACCTTTCCTGCTATATCCCTGAATCTCCTTGCCAGAGGATTATCAGGTACAATCCCCATTCCTACCTCGTTTGATACAATAATAATACTACAGCCAGATTTAGCCATTATTTCTGAAACATTATGAGCCATCTTTAAAATCGCCTCATCTGTCAATCCATTTCCTACTAAATTTGAAACCCATAGAGTCAGACAATCAATAACTGCAATATCCCATTCAGAATGTTTAGATTCAAACAGACTCAACAGATTTATCGGTTCTTCTATTGTATGCCAGTCATTACCCCGTGATTTTCTATGTATCTCTATCCTCTCTCTCATTTCGTCATCAAGCGCCTCGGCAGTGGCTATATAAGCCTTTATCTTTCCAATAACATCAGCAGTTTTCAGGGCAAAAACGCTCTTGCCGCTTCTCGCACCTCCTGTAATAAAAGTTATCTTCTTTTTCTCTGTGGTTTCATGTTTCATCCGCTTTTTTAAAGCCTTCTGCATTTTTCTATAAACCCCTTTGCAAACTCTGGATTACTGCCAAAATGTAAATGGATATAGCTGACGAGGGTATTTTTATAGAGATAACCCTCTTTGTCCCTAAAGCTATCTTCCCTGAGCTGATAAACCCTCTTTATTCTGCGTGGAGGTTCATCTATATTTGAATAGTGAAACTCATGCCCCCTTATTTTCTCCCCTTTGTCCATGAATGGACAATCCTTTGTAGCTATTACCTCTCTATATCCGAGGACCATTCTCTTTTTAGTCATCTTAGATACATAAGGAAATAGACCAACCATATCATATCTCCTGTCCTTTAAATCCTTTAAACCTTTTCCAAGATACATTAATCCCCCGCATTCAGCGTATATTGGGATATTTCTTTCTGCAAGGTCTTTAATCTCTCTCATAAGAGATTTATTTGCAGAGAGTCTCTTTGCATAAAGCTCGGGATACCCGCCGCCGAGGTAAATCCCCTTTATCCCTTTCGGCAGTCTTTTATCTTTTAATGGGCTGAAGAAGACCAATTCGGCACCAAGCTCTTTCAGCATATCCAGATTTTCCTGGTAGTAGAAGCAAAAGGCATCATCAAGGGCAACAGCGATACGAGTAATTTTAGAGTTTGGAGTTTGTTCGGGGCACCCACGAAAGTGGGTCGTGGAACTTATTCTTAATATCCCATCAATGTCCACAAACTTCTCTATCAAACCAACTATTCTCTTACTAACTACTGACCACTGACCACTGACCACTCTATCCCCTGCCATCACCAGCCCCAGATGTCTTTCGGGTAAACTTATTTCTTCATCTCGCGGGATATAGCCCAATACATTTGCATTGCATCTGTCTTCTACCGCCTGCTTAAGCATGTAAAAATGCCTTTCGCTTCCAACCCTGTTAAATATAACACCCTTGATCTTTACCGCTGGATCAAACTTCTCATATCCGTAAACCAATGCCCCTGCACTTCGCGCCATAGCACTGGCATCAACAACCAGTATAACTGGCATCTTTAAGACCTTGGCAATATGGGCTGTGCTTCCTTCTTCATCTCTACCACCCTTTCCATCAAAAAGCCCCATTACACCCTCAATGATACCAACATTGGCCCCCTGCATTGCCTTTGCAAATGTATTTTTTACGCCCTTAACTCCCATAATCCATGTATCAAGATTATAGGAGGGTCTGCCGCATATCATCCTGTGAAAGGATGGGTCAATATAATCAGGACCTGCCTTAAAGGGCTGGACAGTAAAACCCCTTTTTTCCAAGGCAGCCATAAGCCCTATAGCAATGGTTGTCTTACCGACTCCACTCGATTCCCCTGCAATTATGAATGATTTAGAAGGAATCGCCATATTTTGCCTGATAGCCCCTATGAGTCACTATCTTATCTCCATACCTCACTGTCTGACTGTTGCCAATAATCACAATGGAGAGCATATCAATCTTTTCGTCTGTAAAATTATGGAGGTCAGTAATGACAATCGTCTCCCCTTCTCTGAAGCCGTTGGTAACAATGGCTACTGGTGTATTTTCAGATCTATGCCTTTCAATGATCTCCTTTGCCTTTACTATCTGCTTCACCCTCTTTCTGCTTTTAGGGTTATAGAGGACGATGACAAAATCACCCTCAGCAGCACATCTGATTCTCCTCTCTATCACCTCCCATGGTGTGAGAAGGTCACTCAGGCTTAAGACCACAAAGTCGTTCATCAAAGGTGCACCTACAAGTGAGGCCGCTGCATTGAGTGCTGAGACACCAGGCACTATCTCTATTTCAATCTGATGCTTTTTATTTAGTTCAAGGATTAGTCCTGCCATGCCATAAATCCCCGGATCGCCACTGCTGACAAGGGAAACAATCTCACCTTTTTTAGCCAATTTTAGGGCATCCTTACAGCGATCAATCTCTTTTATCATGCCAGATACAAAGACACTCTGGTGAGTAATCAAAGGGCTGATTAAATCAACATAAAGTTTATAGCCCATAATCACAGAAGACCTGCTAATAGACTCTCTGGCAATGGGAGTTAAATGCCCAATATCACCTGGACCGATACCTACTACAAAAACCTTTCCTCTGCTATCGCTATCGTTGTCCCTTTCATCTTTGTCTTTGGCAGCAATAATTGACATCTAAATCCTCCTAATATGGCACACGGCTCTGCCACAGAATAAACCCCGAGGGTATTTTTTACAAGCTCAGATTTTGAAAATCCCTCTTCTACTGTCTTAATCAATACCTTATGGATGAACTTGAGGGGGATATTCAATCTCTCTGAAAGTTGAAGAAGCCCTTTTTCATCCCTCTTATCCTCAATGCTCGCTATAAGTCTTACCTCCTTTAATTCACGGGTGATAAGTCTAAGCCCTTCCATCATTGCATCTTCAAGGTAATCTACTGAAGTCCCACGACGGCAGCCCATTCCAATAATCAGTGTCTTCGTTGCCTCTGAGCCTGTAGTAATGACAAAATCTCCCTGACAGATAAGCGCAACCCTTTCAGCAAGTCTGTTAGCACCACCCTCATGCCCTGATAAGGCACTTATGGCATAACGCCCCATTTCATCTACTACAACAACTGCAGGGTCCATGTGCTTGTCCTGTATATGATCTTTGATAATACGGATTACAATACCCATTGCCATGATAAAAATCAGAGAATCGTAATCCCCCCATACCCTATCCACCAATTCCTTTATAGTTTTATAACCGATAATGGCAGAACGATTTTCAGTTAACCCCGTTAGAAAGCTCGGGTGGCGGGGCATTCTTTCTAACGGGGTTAAGATTTCCTCAGGGGCATAGAGGTTACACTTAAGGTCTTCCTGTATCCTTCTTCCTGCTTTCAGTCCCTGAGGGGTAATTGTGACGATTGCTGATTTCATAATATACAAGGAAATTATAAAAGCAACCACAGATAAACACGGATGAACACTGATAGAATAAAGAAAAAAAGTTTTTATCTGTGTTAATCTGTGTCCATCTGTGGTTTCATTAGGTTTTTGTTCTATAAGTATGCTCAAAGTCTTTATCATAGAGGAATGAAGCACCACCATTTTTACTCAGAACCTCACCCACTATGATTAAGGCAGTCCTTTTGATATCTATTCCTTCAATCCTTTCCATAATATCCATTAGTGTCCCCAGGATAATCTCCTCCTCTGGCAGGCTTACCCTGTATACAATGGCAACAGGTGTTGAAGGAGGATAGCCTGTCTTCAGGGTCTCAACAATTTCACCGAGTTTTGATACAGACAAAAAGAGTATAAGGGTGGGTCTTGTTTTGATAATCTCCTTCAAATTCTCTTTCTCGGGAACTGGTGTATTCCCTGCAACACGGGTAATGGTAATTGTCTGACAGACTCCGGGGAGGGTCAATTCCTGACACAGGGCTGCTGCTGCAGCCTGGAAGGAGCTTATACCTGGTATCACCTCATAGGGGATACCCATGTCATCCAATAATCTCATCTGCTCATTTATAGCCCCGTAAATAGAAGGGTCGCCTGAATGGATACGGGCAACATCAAAGTTTCCCTCCTTTGCCTTTCTAAATATATTACCAATCTCTTTAAGATTTAATGTAGCAGAATCGTGAATCTCCTTAGCATTGACGGCGTATTTCAGTATATCCTCATTTACAAGGGAACCGGCATAAATCACAATATCAGCCTTCTCGATGACCTCCTTCCCTTTGATAGTGATAAGCTTTGGGTCCCCGGGTCCAGCACCAATGAAATATACCTTCATCTTTTCCTCACGATTATTGTGGAGAGATAACCCTCCTTTTCTGATACCATAAAGGGCTCCTTTGCACCATTGATAAGCCTTTCCCCTTCCATCCCTACATGGCTTCCAAAGATACTATAACTGAGCAGATTCATCTCACTAAGTAGATTGATAACCTGTGGTAACATCTTTGCCACTTTCATGATTACAATTGTGTCATTTTTTGTGATTATTTCTCTTAAGTCTTCCATGTCGGAAGAAACAGGGCAGATACATATCCTCTCATCCTTTTCAGCAAGGGAGTAATCGAATCTTGCAGCCACTGCACTGTAGGCAGGGATACCTGGAATGGTCTCAATCTTAAGCTCAGGTGATAGCTCCTTTAAGGCATCTATAAGATAGATGTATGTGCTGTATAAGAGGGGATCCCCGATTGTCAGATATGCAACATCCTTACCCTCTTTGACCTTCTGGAGTATAATTCTGGCAGAATTCAGGTATCTCTCTTTAAGCTCCTCTACATTTTTTGTCATGGGAAATTCAATCTCTATGATATCCTTTTTTTCATCCAGCACCTTTTCAACTATTTCTCTGGCGAGACTATCCTCCTTCATCTTCGCCTTAGGTGAGAAGATAAGGTCTGCCTTCTTAAGCACCTTAAGTGCCTTCAGGGTTATCAATTCCGGATCTCCAGGTCCTACGCCTACACCATAAAACTTACTCATCTTCTCTCCTCACTATAAGGAGGCTCAAAGATTCCTCAGGGAAATTATCAAAGTCAACGAAAGAAATACCCGACATTTTCTCAGTCGGCATGGAGAGGTTTGAGGCAACATAAAATCTGTATTTACCTTTCGGGATTGACCCTATCTGACTCTTTATAAATTTCAGGTTATGTCCTGGATCAAGAAAAAGTATAAACCTATCATTTTCTTTGAATATCTTACTAATATCCATGCCTTTATCACCATGAATGCTGAATACCCTGTAATCTTTCCAGCTTTTCTTTATTTGACAGAAGGCATACTGGAAAGAGCTGACCCCTGGGATTACCTCGCAGCTCTCGCTACCGAATCTTTCTATTATCCTCTCTCCAAGGCTATGAAACAAGGGGTCTCCAGAAACGAGGAAGACTACCCTTTGAATCCCTTTAAGCCTATCCACATCTTCAAGCACATTCTGGTAATTATTTTCCAGTACCAGAGTCCTTACACCACTTTTCCTGCCAAAATCAGCTATTAGACGCCTTGACCCTACAATTACATCAGCCTCTTTAATAACCTTCTTCCCCCGCAGGGTTATAAGGTCTTTAGCCCCTGGCCCACAGCCAATTATATATATCTTTTTATCCATGTAAATTATAAAATTAACCACAGGTAAACACAGATGAACACTGATAGAATAAAGAAAAAAAGTTTTTATCTGTGTTAATCTGTGGTTTCATTAAGTTTTTTGTTCTTTGTTTTTCTCTTTCTCCGTGCCTCTGTGTCTCTGTGGTTAATCAGGTTTTTGTCCATTTCACCCCTGACTTTGAAGCGCCAATTAATTTCTTATCCATATTGAAGAGGAGTATGGGAATCGGAGAGTCTGTCTCTAAAAATTCCTTAACCCTTTCCTCTATAGCCTCTGCAATCTCATTCAACAGTTCCCCCTTCTGATGCTGTTGAAGAAGGACAGTTATCCCCTCTACCGTAGGAGATTCCTTTATCTCCTCTATAAGCTCATCACTAACCTTACCCTTAAGAAATTGAATAACATAATCGTTAGCCTGAGGAGATCTGGAGTAGTGTGTCTGAAAATATCCTCCCAGCACCTTTGCCAGTTTCCCAGGATGCCCTGATAGGACAAACTTAAGTCCCCTTTTATATGTATGCCTTAAAGTAAATCCAAGGAAATCGCCTGACTGGACAATCTGCTCCTTACGAATCTTATTGCCAAAGTAGTCAAGCATCGCCTCCTCGCTGATATTTCCGGGTGTAATAACAATCTCCCCCATCCCATTTTTCTGGCAGAAGCCCAGATGTTGTAAAATGGTCCCTTTGAAGGAGACAGAAGACTTGGGGCTCATGATGCCTGTGGTTCCAAGGATAGATATTCCGCCAATAATGCCGAGTCGCGGATTATAGGTTGAGGCTGCAACCTCCTCCCCCTTTGGGGAAGATATGACTACATTCACTCCGCGAGAGGTCAGCTCCCTCAGAGAGTAATGCATCATCCTTCTGGGAACAGGGTTAATAGCTGCCTCTCCAATAGGGAGTTGAAGCCCCTTTTTAGTTACACGTCCTATACCTATACCTCCATCAACAACAATCTGCTCATCCTCCCTTAAGGATATATTGGCAAAAACCTCAAGGTTGTGAGTGGCATCCGTCTCTTCAACAGACCTTTTAACCACACCACATTTCACGCCATCCCTGAATTTTTCGATGTAGTTTATAGGAATTAATGCCCTTTCACCCTTTGGCAGGGTCACCTCTATTTCCTTTATCTCCTTCCCGTTCAGCAATATGTAGAGCGCTGCCTTAGCCGCAGCAGTGGCATATGTCCCTGTGGTATAAGCAAATTCCTTTGTGGCTAATTGTATATCTAATGGCATGGAATACCGATAGCATGTCTGAACTCATGGAATGCATCGTGAGCCCACGGCATGACAGAATCCATACCGCCATAAACAATAACCCCCATTGCAAAGGTTACTGTCACAACGAGCAAAGCCAGGTAGAGGCTATTTACTAAACTCCTCTCTTTTCTAATACTCTGATCCATTTTTTCTCACCTCCTTTCCTTTTAAAATTCAGCCACAGAAGCGAATCCCATCTTAATCAGGGCATTTACAATAGCTGCTGCGACAGTACTCCCCCCTTTCCTCCCCCGGTTTGTGATGTAGGGAACCTCTTTTATTGTCCTTAAATATTCCTTAGACTCCATGGCATTTATAAATCCAACAGGAACCCCTACAATCAGTGCTGGTCTTACATTCTCATGTCTAATCATATCCACCAATGCAGCCAGGGCAGTAGGGGCATTCCCTATGGCAACGATATTGCCATCAAGCCTGTGGTTTAGCATCTTTATACTGTAAGCAGCCTTCGTCATCCCCTCAATCTCAGCCCCCCTTACAACCTCTGGACTGTTTAAAACACATCTTACCTCATGCCCGAATCTTTTATTGATACCAGCCTGAACCATTGTAACATCGGTATAGATAATCTTCTTTTCACGAACTGCCTTCAATCCTTCAGATACAGCCTCTTCAGAAAAGACCATGTTTTTTAAAAAATCTAAATCCCCTGTTGTGTGAATCACCCTTTTGATAACAGGTTTTTGTTCTATAGGTATATTATTGTTACCTATGTAATTTTCAATTATCTCCATACTCCTATCTTCAATCCTATGGGGATGCAGGTGTTTGAATTCGAGCTGGTCGGCTGCATCTTCATAGAGTATATCCTTAAGCAGGTCAAATATATCAGGGTGCATACCAACAGGTTTCAGCATCTTAAAGCCTATCCTTCCATCTATCTCCTCTATAGCCTCTCTGATAAGTGCCGGAACATCTTTAGAGTAGTGCATCCCTGTAAAGAGAAAGAAGGGGGAGACAATTAATTCCTCTATCCCCTTTTCTGATAGTGTCTTAATACCATCCTTTATGGAAGGTGAAGCGAGCTCCATAAAGGCGCCTTCAAACATATCAGTCTGAAAATAGTCCCTTAACCTCTTAACAAGGGTAAGCACCTGTTGATTTGCCTCATCCCTTCTGCTGCCGTGGGCAATGACGAGAAACCCCTTTTTCTTTTTCATCTGATTATTAATATTGATATTCATATATCATCTGGCTCAGGGAGTCTTTGCCCAAAAAACACAGTTTTACAACCTTGTATTACATAGAAACCTCTTAAGTTTACGAGGGAGAAGGTCTCGACTTTTTCCTGGGCAAAGGTGAGAGTTGAAGGGAATAGGGTGAGCAAAGTAAACAAAAGAAATGCTAAAGTGCTTCCAAAAAAGATAATTCTTTTCATTATACCTCCCGCGAGGAAAAAGGTTTAAGGTTTAGGCCCTGAAACAATCCATGAAACGAGTTCAGGACAGGGTTCAGGGCAGGTTTTGGCATGGATAGGTCTTCCGGCTTAAGGGCTACCTACTTACCTGCCTTCCCATCATGGCATTACCCATGACAGTGGCATGTAGGTTTTCGTTCCCTTTTACGGCTGCGGGGCAGCGGAGGATTTTCACCTCTCTTCCCTGGCATCCAGCCACCAATAATCATTTTTACCCCGTTAGAATGCCCCGTGTGAGCATTCCCGTTAGAAAGGCAAAAGATATTCTAACGGGGTTTACTTCTTACTGTTTAATTTATCACCTCCTTTATTTTTTGCCACAGACTTTCACTGACCCATTAAAAACGGTTCAGAGTCTGTTGCACAAATATGAAAATTGCTAATTTGTCATTCTGCCCCTGAGCATAGCGAAGGGGAAGAATCTAATTCATTCCCTGTCCTTTTCATTTAAACAGTTTTTTTATTTTTATGTCAAGTTTTTTATCTCTTTTACATTATGGTTTTTAATGTCTGACCCCATAAATTGACATATTTCGTCCAGCTAATTTCTGCAACCAATGGCTGCAGTTTTTCATAATGTCTTATATTCGGCGGTTACTATTGCTGACATCTAATTTCCCCCTCTACAATCTCAATCTCCTCTAACTTAAGATTGTAAAGTTTGTAACATTCTTATAAATTAAGTTATCGGTTGCATCTTATTCTCTTTAATAGGCTCAATGATAGATATGCTTTTTGTGAAATGCTTTTCAAGGAGTTCCTGCTTCCTGCGGTCTGAGTTGCCAGTAGAAAACCATATTCTCATGTTTTATTTATCAGAATTATCTTTGTCCAGCCAGTTTTGCATCTGTAAATTGTCAATTCTCTCAAAATGTTCTCTATTGTTTGTTATAAGTACACAATGATTGACAATAGCTATGCTGGCAATCAGGATGTCAAAATCTTCTATTATTTTACCTTTGAATTTTAGATTGGCTTTAATCTTTCCAAATTGTTTATCTGTTCCTCTGCAGTCCTGTCATCTTCCCAAGTGCCGCATATTGACAGAAATTCATCGGTTGCAAGTTTTTCATCATATTCAGGCTTTATAATCTCTTGCCTTAGAAGATGGATAATTCTAAACAATTTTTCCTGTAGAGGCTCAGAAAGATTCCGTATTTCTTTTAAGATTTCTTTTTCATATAGTGTTTTAGCCTCCATTATAATCCCCCCTTTTCTATTTTGCTTTTGTCATCTGTTTTCACCTCGTCCTTATTTTGCCATTTATCGGTATTTATAGCAATAGGATTTGTTTCCTTCCGATAAATCTTTGCCTCCTTATCAACTTTTTTTTCTACCCTTTACCTGAATTTTTCAATTTAGTCCCTCTCCCCACACCCCGGCAGTAACCCATCCAATCATATCCCTGCAACCTTTTAGCAGAGAGCGGTTTTCTGCTTCCTACCGAAAGAGCAGAATGGTTTTTACTGTCTGCCCCATAGGTTGACACAATCGCACATAAAGAGAACCGTCCCCTTTATCATTAATTAACACATCCACTACTGCCTGCTGAAAACTTGCAGCCACATCCGGTAAGGATAGTGTTGATGTTGAATATGGGGGGATAAAACCGTCAAGATAATTTTTCAGTGCCGTCTTCACACCGCTGAAACTAAAATCAAGTGAATCTTTATTAATATATGCCCTTGGAAAGTTTATTGACAGAGGATTTCCACTATTGGCTGTCTTTTCAATAGCAGGTCCCCCCGGATAACCGAGTTTAAGCATCTTAGAAGCCTTGTCAAATGCCTCACCTGCCGCATCATCCCTGCTCCTTCCGAGTGCCTTATATTTTCCAAAACCCTCAACCAGATAAAGTTCTGTATGACCGCCGGAAACAAGTAGAGAGATAAATGGAAAAGATATATCAGGCTTTTCCAAAAAAATGGATAAGATATGCCCCTCCAAGTGATTTACTCCAATCAGAGGTTTTTTTAGTGCATAGGCAATTGCTTTGGCAGTGGAAAGGCCGACAAGAAGTGCCACCAAAAGACCAGGGCATTTAGTTACAGCAAAAAGTCCTATATCATTAATCTTAACACATGCCTTATTCAGTGCCTCAGTTATAACAGGGCTTATATTCTCAATATGCCTGCGGCAGGCAAGTTCAGGAACAACACCGCCATATTTATTATGTATCTCATGCTGTGAGGCAATAATATTTGATTTAATTTTTATTACCGCCCCTCTTTCCCCTCCTTCGGAAGGAGGGGATGAAGGGGAGGTCTTACATATTTCTATTAGCGCCGCCGCAGTTTCATCACACGAAGTCTCAATTCCAAGGATTAACATAATAAATACGGTTTTCTACCTTCTGTTTTTTATAATTCATAATCAACTTTATTCATTAGTCAATTATTAGTCAATTATTAGTCAATTTAGTCAAATGATAGGCAATACCTTTTCCGGCTTTGCCCATTTTTATAAATACTTTCTTACTTACAAGGTCAGTAAGATCAATTGTTGACATCTGCCT
>Ga0155941_1036_pt1 | contig 45973 bp, 33 predicted proteins | sample RifCSPlowO2_02_FD_107595 | JGI IMG/M metagenome (GOLD analysis project Ga0155941, IMG submission 107595) | Nitrospinae bacterium RIFCSPLOWO2_02_39_17 | reverse complement strand
TCTCACATAAGCCATACTTCTGCAACAATGCGGAAGGAGGTGGCTTATGAATATCGGCAGAACCGTTTTTGCTCAGTTGATGGATTTTATTCCATACTACGAGTTTCAGCAATGCGCAGAGCGTTATCATGGCAATTACAAGGTAAAAACCTTCTCTTGTTGGGATCAGTTCCTGTGCATGTCCTTTGCACAACTGACTTATCGGGAAAGTCTCAGGGATATCGAGGCATGCCTGCGAGTAGCGAAAACCAAACTCTATCACATGGGTATTCGTGGCAAAATCTCCCGAAACACACTTGCTCATGCCAACGAGATTCGAGACTGGAGAATCTACGCCGACTTTGCTCAGGTGCTGATCAGAACAGCCAGAAAACTCTATTCTGGCGAAGATTTTGGGCTGGAACTCGATCAAACAGTCTATGCCCTCGATGCAACGATTATCGATCTCTGTCTTTCGGTCTTCCCCTGGGCCAAATTTCGCAGTGGCAAAGCCGCAGTGAAACTCCATACTCTGCTGGATTTGCGAGGCAGTATCCCTGTTATTGTCAATATTACGCATGGCAAAATTCACGATATCTATATAATAGACAATCTTTTTATAGAGGCTGGCGCCATCTATATAATGGACCGAGCTTATGTAGATTTTGCTCGCCTTTACAAGATTCACCAATCTCAAGCGTTCTTTGTAACCCGAGCAAAAAGCAACTTCGTATTCAAGCGTCTGTATTCCTTACCAGTAGACAAATCAACCGGTGTGCAAGCAGACCAGATAATTACCGTCACCGGGTTCTACACCTTGAAAGGCTATCCAGACAAACTGCGACGAATAAGTTATTTCGATACCTTAACAAAAAAACGATTCGTCTTCTTAACCAACAATTTCTCACTCCCATCAATCGTTATCGCCAAGTTGTACAAATGCCGTTGGCAAATCGAACTGTTCTTCAAATGGATCAAGCAACACCTAAGAATCAAGGCATTTTATGGCACTACAGAAAACGCCGTCAAAACTCAAATATGGATCGCTATCTCCATTTATGTGCTGGTAGCTATCGTCAAGAAACGGCTTTGTATCAATCGCAGCCTCTACACAATTTTACAGATTTTGAGCGTCACGCTTTTCGAGAAAACGCCCATTTTACAGGCTCTTTCGGATATTGACTATGAAGAACCAAATGCTGATAATCATAACCAATTGAATTTATTTCAATAACATTGGGACAGTAGTGATGAAGTATATCTTATAAATCTTGATCCAACTGTAGGATACAAAATACAAAAGACCCGTCCATGTGTTGTAATATCCCCTGACGAAATGAACAGAAATATTCAAACTGTAATCATAGCTCCTATGACTTCAAAATCCCATTCATATCCTACACGAGTAAAGGTTACATTCCAGAATAAAATAGGATGGATAGTTCTTGATCAGATAAGAACAGTTGATAAAGTAAGACTGGTTAAGAAGTTCGGTAAGATAAGTGATGAGGCAATCAAAAAGGTAAAAGCCATGATTAAGGAAATGCTTGTGGATTAGTGTGAGTAGGGACATGGGGGTCACCCATTAAAAGCCGTGAAATATCACTTTTTCTTTTTATAAATCCAACCCATGTAACAACCCCCGAACCCCCTTTATTAAGGGGGAATAAGAAAAACAAGAGGGTCGTGTCTTGAAAAATAAGTTTTTTGGGAAATTGAGGGGTATCCCCCCGATTAAAAACTCAAAACACTTTCCATTACCTTCTCACCCTACCCACTCCATAACAGCCGTTGATAAAAACTCCTCTATGGAGATGCCTGTCTCTCCAATCAGCAATTTCTTTTGCGGTTTAAAGATAGAAGAAAATGCCTCCATTCCTGCAAGGGTATCTTTGCTGCGGCCGCTCTTTACCTCTATTGCAGCAATGGTTTTGCCGAGACGCAGGACAAAATCCACTTCCTTGCCCCTTTCACGCCAGTAAAACACATCTGCCTTTGTGCCGATTGTGCCATTAACCAAATGAGCGCCAATAGCTGTTTCCACCAGTCTGCCCCAAAAATCACGGTTAGTCAGGGCTGTGCTAAAAGACATATTAGACTGGGCGCCTATCAGGGCTGTATTCAATACCTGCAGTTTTGGGCTTGACCCCCGTTGTTTAACTTGTTTGCCGGCAAATTTCTGCAAACCTGTCAATATGCCGGCGCCCGCGAGCAATTCCAAATAATGTGCCAGGGTTGTGGTGTTGCCTGCATCCTGCAATTGTCCCAGCATCTTTTGATAAGACAGTATTTGACCTGAATAGTCACAGCCCAAAAGAAACAGCCTCCTGAGCAACGCCGGCTTATCCACACGGGTCATAAGAAGAATATCTCTCGAGATAGTAGTCTCAATCAGCGAGTCAATGATATAGCGGGACCAGCGCTCCTCATCATCTATTAAACCGGCTGCACCTGGATAACCGCCAAAGTATATGAACTGTTCAACATTCCAGTCAAAGGCATCTTTCATTTCAGAAAATGACCAGTGGGTAAGGGGAATAATCTCAAAGCGACCAGCAAGGCTTTCAGTCAATCCGCTCTGAATAAGAAGCGGAGATGAGCCAAGCAGCACAACCTTAAGATGAGTTCTATTGACAGTATCGTCGTCCCACAGACGCTTTACAATCTCAGACCAGCCTGCTACTTTCTGCACCTCATCAAGAACAAGCAATGCCTCCTGTTTTTTTTCGACTTTCCTTGTCTGAAGCCTCCCTATTTCCCATTGCTGCTCAATCCAAATAGCGCTTTTCAATGTGGGCTCATCGGCAGATGCGTAATGACTGGGTATGTTGAGCGCCTCAATAACCTGTCTTATCAACGTTGTCTTCCCCACCTGCCTCGGCCCTGCCAGAACCTGCAGAAATCTCCTCGTTTCTTTAAGTCTTGATAAAATGGTCTTATATATAGGACGGCTATACATCAGGAAACCTCAATTTAAACCTATAAACACAGCAGGGTACAGACTTATTTACAAATTACTCAATATCTTGAGTAATTTTACTCAAGATTATATAAATGTCAAGTTTTTAAATCATCAAAGGAGATAGTAGGGTTTTGAATTATAAGAATTTGTTATTCTTTTAAGTCGCATTAAGCGGGTTGAATAATTTTTCTAAAATACCCAAATCCCACTTTAGCGGGATTTGGGTTCAAAGTTAAAATTGATTTGGTCTATGGATTGTGATAAAAATATTTTATGGGTAGTGTGATAATAAAATTATCTGAGGAATTGGCAAATTGTATTGCTGCCGGCGAGGTGGTTGAAAGACCTGCCTCAGTGGTAAAAGAACTTATAGAGAATTCAATAGATGCTGGAGCCGGGACTGTTACAGTAGAGACAAAAGGCAGTGGTAAAAAACATATAAGAGTGACAGATGATGGCACAGGTATAGTAAGAGAAGATGCAATACTTGCCTTTGAAAGACACGCCACCAGCAAAATAAAAACTGTTCAGGACCTGAATGCTATTTCAACCCTCGGGTTCAGAGGTGAAGCCCTGCCGAGTATTGCCTCTGTTTCTAATGTGAAGCTCCTTACCTGTTTCAATGGAGATGCTGTTGGAACAGAGGTAGAACTGGGTAATGGAAAAATAAAATCTGTAAGAGATGCCCCGCCTTTAAAGGGGACATCCATTGAGGTTGAAGCTCTTTTTTTTAATATACCTGCCCGCTTAAAATTTTTAAAAGCTGATACCACTGAGTTATCCCATATAATAGAGGTGGTCAATCAACATGCCCTGTCACACCCATCTATAAAATTCTGTATGAAGAATGGAGAAAAGAGATTAATTGATACCTTTTCAACGGATAGCAGATTGGACCGTATAGCATCTATCTTTGGTTATGGTATTGCAGATAAACTTATGCCGATTAATGAAAAAAGGGGTTATATAAAAATTGAAGGATATATCTGTAAACCGGGCATGGATGAATCAAACAGAGGTATGCAATACATATTTGTCAATAACCGTTACATAAGGGACAGGACAATAAACCATGCAGTATATGAGGGGTTCAGGACAATGCTGCCGAAAGACAGACACCCTATCTATTTCCTTTTTTTAGATATTGACCCTGCGATGGTAGATGTTAATGTTCATCCAACAAAGATAGAAGTAAGGTTCGTGAGGCAGAATGAGATACATGACTTTGTAAGGGATGTCATAACAGGTAGTATGAAGAGCAGAAAGGAACCGGCAGGAGAGACATCCTCCATATTGAATACAGAACAGTATAAAAATAGGGTGAAAGAGACGGTTGAAAATTTTGGAATGCGGGATGTGGAATGTGGTATAGATTCCAAATTTCAAATTTCACATTCAGGATTTCAGCTGCTTCCCGAAACAAAATCTCTTCTTTCTCACGACCCCTCTGCCGGGTGGGTTCCCCGACCGGTTGGGCAGGTATTTGATTCATTTATAGTTCTTGAGGGGGCTGATAATATCATATTCATTGACCAGCATACAGCCCATGAGAGGATTTTATATGAGAGGTTTCTAAATAAATTTAAGAACTCAAAGATAGAAGTTCAAAACCTCCTTTTACCTGTAAGTATAGAACTTACGGCTAAAGAATCTGTAGTATTACAATCACATCTTGACATTTTTAAGAGATTGGGGTTTGATATAGAATCTTTCGGGGATAATAGTTTCATAATACGGTCAGCACCATCTCTTGTTTCAGGGGGTGATTGCAAAGAACTGGTGAGAGATATTCTTGATAGATTGCTCATGCATCAGCAGGATATATCTTTTGATGAGATTGTCAATGATATAATTTTGATAATGGCATGTAGATATGCTGTTAAGGCAAATCAAAAATTGAGTCTGGAGGAGATGGGGTTTCTTGTAAAGGAACTCGGGAATACCAGCAGACCCTTCACATGTCCTCACGGCAGACCTATTGCCCTGAGTATAGAAAAGGGGCAGATATTGAAAGGTTTTTTGAGAAAGTAAAACTAATTAGGAGGTGACAAATGATAAATGAAGAAATAAAGGAGTGTCTTGCCTTTGACGATGTTCTGCTGGTTCCAGCCAGGTCATCAGTGCTTCCAAAGGAGGTGGATATATCGTCCTATCTTACGAAAAAGATAAAATTGAATTGCCCTCTTGTAAGTGCGCCGATGGATACTGTAACTGAGGCAGGTCTGGCTATAGCCCTTGCCCAGGAGGGTGGGATAGGTATAATACATAAAAATCTTTCCATAGAAGAACAGGTTTATGAGGTGGATAAGGTGAAGAGGGCTGTCAGCGGAATGATAGTGGACCCGATAACTATGTCTCCGAATCAGAACATAAATGAGGCTCTTGAAGTGATGAGAAAATATAGGATTTCAGGTATACCTATTACTGAAAATAAAAAACTTATTGGTATTCTTACAAATAGGGATTTAAGGTTTGAGATAGACAGAAGTAAAAAAATATCCGAGTTAATGACAAAAGAAAACCTGGTGACAGTGCCTATCGGAACCACCCTTGAACAATCAAAAGAACTTCTTCACAAAAACAGGATTGAAAAACTGCTGGTAGTTGACAGGGAAGGGAATCTGAAAGGGCTTATTACAATTAAGGATATAGAAAAGAGCAGAAAATATCCATTTGCTGCAAAAGATAGCGTGGGGAGGCTTATAGCAGGTGCAGCAGTTGGCATATCGGCAGACAGTGGAGAGAGGGTTAAGGCGCTTGTAAAGGCAGGGGTGAATGTAATCGTTGTTGATACAGCCCATGGTCATTCAGAATATGTGCTAAAGGCTATTGAATCCATCAAAGGTGAATATCCCGCCCTTCAGGTTATTGGTGGAAATGTGGCAACCGCTGAAGGGACGGAGGATTTGATAAAGGCAGGTGTTGATGCGGTAAAAGTCGGTATAGGTCCTGGTTCTATATGCACAACCCGAATTGTTGCAGGTGTTGGTGTGCCGCAGATAACTGCTATTGCCGAATGTTCAAAGATAGCGGATAAATATAATATACCTATAATTGCAGATGGTGGGATAAAATATTCAGGGGATGTTACAAAGGCTATTGCGTCAGGTGCAAGTTCTGTCATGATTGGCAGTATATTTGCCGGAACAGAGGAGAGCCCGGGGGAAAAGATACTGTATCAGGGGCGGAGTTATAAGGAATATAGAGGAATGGGTTCTATAGGGGCAATGACAGAGGGAAGTTCAGACAGGTACTTTCAGGATATGGAATTTACAGAGACAAAACTTGTCCCGGAAGGCGTAGAGGGGAGGATTCCCTATAAGGGTTCACTATCCTTTACTGTTCACCAGCTCCTCGGAGGACTCCGGGCTGGTATGGGATACTGCGGTTGTAAAAATATAGAGGAACTGAGAAGGAATACTAAATTTATAAAAATAACCCAGTCAGGTTTAAGAGAGAGCCATGTTCATGATGTTATAATAACAAAGGAGTCACCAAATTATAAAGTAGAATAAATAGTTGATACTGAAAAATATCATTTTTCAGTGTGAATTAAATAAAGAATATTGTCTTTTATTGCTATATTGTGTGAACCTTAGCCCCTGAGTTTTTCATTAAATCTGCAAATTCCGGAAATGTAATATTCATTGCCTCAGCAGTATCTATCTCCGTAATCCCTTTTGCAACGAGTCCTGCTACTGCGAGGCTCATGACTACACGGTGGTCTCCATGACCACTCACCTTTGCCCCTTTTAGTTTACTCTTTTTGATAACAAGACCATCAGATAGTTCCTTAATATCTGCCCCCATTTTTGATAGCTCTTCCCTCATTACTGCAATCCTATCAGTTTCCTTTACCCTCGCCTGTGGGACATTTCTCAGGATTGTCTCCCCCTCCGCACTACAGCCAACAACAGACATAATAGGTAAAGCATCAGGTGTATCATTCATATCTATCTCCATTCCCTTCAAATTACTACCCCTCACTTTAATCCCATCTTCTGTAATATTAATATCTGCCCCCATATCTTTCAATATGTAAATAATCTTTTTATCCCCCTGGGTATCATTCATATCAAGACCTGTAAATGTTATTTCAGAATTTGTAATAGCACCTGCACAGAGGAAAAATGAGGCGGAAGAAAAGTCTGCCGGGATTGTCTCCTTAAATGCTTTGTATGATTGATTACCTTTTATAAAGAATCTCTCAAGATTTTCCTGCTCATAGACAATCCCCTGTTTATCCAGCCACCACATGGTCATATCCACATAGGGTTTCTCGTTGAGTTTTTTTATATGGATATCTGAGTTGCCATCCGACAACGGACAGTTTATAAGGAGACTTGATATGAATTGAGAGGTCACACCGCTGACCTCTGTCTTTCCGCCCTTTAACTTTCCCTTTACACTTATTGGCAGTCTGCCATTTTCGTCTATAGACTTTATATCAGCCCCGAGATTGTTAAGGGCATCAATAAGAGACTGCATCGGCCTTCTTCTTGTCTGTTCATCCCCTGTAATTATTACTGTGTTTGTTCCAAGGGATGCAGTACCTGTGCAGAACCTTGCAGTAGTCCCTGAATTTCCTGCATCAATAGTATTCTTTGCGATTCTGATATTACCACCAGTTCCGTGTACAATCCATTCTTTCTTAAGCAGTTTAATCTTTGCACCAAGGCATTTGCACGCCTCTACAGCCGAAAGACCATCTGCGGATTCAAGTGGATTTATAATTTCAGAAATCCCGTCTGCAAGGGATGCAATAAATACTGCCCTTATAGTGTGGGATTTTGATGCAGGTATTTCCACCTTACCTTTTAGCCCTGATGGTTCAACAAAAAGTTTCATAGAGGGAATAATAACAAGGGGCAGATAGAAGGAGAAGAATAATTATAGCTTACGATATCCACCATGGCTATTTTTCCAGCAACTCACCAAGTTTGTATTTTATATTTTCGTCTCTTAGCCTCCTTCTGTTTCCTCTTTCTTTTCTCCCCGGGCTTCTCGTAAGCCATCCTGTTCTTAAGTTCCCGCATTATACCATCCTGAGAGAGTTTTCTCTTCAGCAGCCTCAAAGCCTTCTCAATCTGATTATTAAAAACTCTTACCTCCATTTATCTCCTTACCGAGCCGCTCTAACTCTTTTAAAATGACATTAGAATCTACCTCTGTTTCCGCCGCCAAAACTGCTTCTTTTGGTTGTCTGGGGTCTTGCCTCATTAACAATCAGTTTTCTTTCGTTTAATGAATAGCCATTAAACATGGATATTGCCTTCTCTGCCTCATCTTGTGAAGAAAATTCAACAAAACCAAATCCCTTTGAACGTCCGGAATATTGATCTGTGATTATCTTTACAGATGCAACACTGCCCGCCTGACTGAAGAGGGTAGTTAAATCATCCTCTGTTGTCTGGTAGGACATATTTCCCACATAAAGTTTCTTTGCCACTATCTGTCACCTCCTTTCCTGAAAATAAAAAAACCTCAGAAACTTTTAGAAAGATTTCTGAGATTTAAAAAATAAAACAACAAAAACTTTCAAACAGTATCCGTAATTATACCCTGTTCATACTCTAACATAAAATAAAGAATATTAAAATAAAAAAATAAAATAAAAATTCCTCTAATACATTTTAATACATTTTGGTTGAAAATCAATCCCAGAATGAGTTAAACTTTGTAGAAAATATTATAGATATTTCAAGTTATAAAGTTTAAAGTTGAAAGTTCATAAAGTAAAAAACAAATCTTAACTTTATAAACCTTATGAACTTTATAACTTTTCACTATCTTTATTTATTATCATAGCGGTTAATTACTTATGAAATATTTTTTGCAATTTTTTATATATATTATTTTTCTTTTCTTTTACCTTATAACGACACCTTCTATTGCTGTTGAGGAGGATACCTCATATAAATCTTTAAAGAACTATATGGACCACTTTTACAATTATAAGCCTGAAAAAAAGGATGAGGCGAAACCTCCACAACCACCTCGCTCAATACCCATTACACTCCTCCCGAGGGATAAATATGGTTTAATTGACTGGGCAGAGAGTATCAGGAGCAGCATAATCTCACCACTCCCATCACTCAATAGCCCAAAAGAAGAGGATGATTCTATAAACCTCGTTGTCTTTATTAAATCAAAGAAAAAATTTATGACCGATGTCCGCTTTCCCCACAGCATACATACATACTGGCTCAGTTGCAAGAATTGCCATCCAGGTATCTTTGTTGAGAAGGCAGGTGGAAATCCGGAAATGACTATGTGGGATATATTAAAAGGTGAGTATTGTGGCAGATGTCATGGAAAGGTAGCCTTCCCCCTCACTGAATGTTATAGGTGTCATATGGATAGAACACCGCAGAAGAAGGCTGAAGAAATAAAGAATGAATAAAAAACCAGAAGCCAGAAACCGGAAGATAGAAATCAGAAGCAAGATGTCCTTTTCTTGCTTCTTACTTCTGGCTTCTTGCTTCTTGCTTCTCTCTTCCTGTGCAGAGATATTTAAGCTGGAAAAGGGGGGGCAATTTGAAGGGACACTGGTTGTATATTTCTACATTTCCGATTCTAATCAGCAGGATATCAAGTTTACAATAGAAGGGTTAAAATTAAGACAAAAGGATAGGGATTGGGTTGAATTATTAGAAAAACCTGCAGCTGTAGAGTCTCTTAGTATGTCAAGGGAACAGATTTTGTTATCAGAAGCCTCTTTGAAAGAAGGTGAATATGATAAGATAATGGTACGGGTTTCAAATGCCAGTATACGGAAGGATGATAAATATCATACACTGGCACTCCCACAGCCCGGGGGGGAGGTGGAAATAGAAGGAGATATTATAAATGTCAGATACGGAGAGAGTATGGCTATATTTCTGGTCTGGGATCCCAACAGGTCTGTATCAAATAACTATCTCTTTAATCCCGCAATAACCATTGAGCCACAAAAGGTCTCTCCCAAGACACTGCTTTTATATGTAGCAAATAGCGGGTCAAATTATGTATCTGTTATTGATAGATTTGAAAATAGGGTTGTTGGGGTTATCGGTGTGGAAAAGAATCCTACTGGATTGGTCCTGAGTCAGGAACAGGAAAGACTGTATGTCCTTAATTCTCGCTCAAATAATATATCTGTTATTGATACAACGCAGGATTATGTCCGCGACAGGATACAGTATGCTTCAGGGATTGAGCCAATTGAAATGGCGATAATTCCTTACAGCGATAAAAGGAATCATGGCAAACTCTATATAACAAATCGCGGTTCCAACGATGTTACGGTAGTTGATACATTTATGAAATCGCAAATAAAGAGCATCAGGGTAGGGAATGCCCCATCAGGTATTTCTGCCAATCTATTGAGACAGGAGGTATATGTAGCAAATAGCGGGTCCAATTCTATTTCAATTATAGATTCTATAACAGATACTATAAAGACTACTATCAATGTTGATAGAATGCCTGTGGATGTTGTAACTGTAAAGGATTCCATATATGTTATTAATGCAGGCTCTGATAGTATTACGGTTATAGATATGGCTACAAAGGAGATTAAGGGAAGAATACAGGCAGGAATAAATCCAAGAAAGGGGATATATTCCGAATTTTACAACAGGATTTATATTACAAATTACAGCAGCGGTCAGGTTTCCTTCCTGATTCCATCATCTGCAGTTATTACGAGGAGCATAAATGTCGGAAAGGAACCGATAGGACTTGCTGTTGATGAAAGCAGACATCGCCTCTATATAACTGATTATGGCTCAAATAAGGTTGTAGTTATTAATTTTGTGTCTGAAGTTGTAGAGAGGACTATTGAAGTAGGAAGAAAACCGTATGGAATTGTTTTAGTGAGATAATAATTTAAGGTAGAGGAATTTCAATGTCAGCGAGGCTAAAGCCTCGCACTACGAGACTGTGCAATTGCTGGAGTGTAGTGCGAAGCTTTAGCTTCGCCTTAATTTAGCCACGAATTTACACAAATGAACACGAATGAAGATAGAAACAGGCTTAAATAAAATAGACCCTTTAAATTTATTTGTATCAATTTGTGTTCATTCGTGGTTAATATTTGGTTTGACGATTCAGTTTCTTTTAATCGGTTACACCGGAATGGGGCTGGCAGATAACCTCTCCCTGAATGGAGATATAGTTTATACGGGAAGAGAGAGTAAGGTTATTGGAAAGACAACTACAAGCTCAAGTTTATCTCAGAACTATTCAATTATTTTTGACAAGAAATTTACAAATACGATAAGAATGACAGGAGATATCAGGACATCTAATAGCAAAGTTGGTTCAACCGAAGACAGTTCGGTCAGTCCTTCTTTGTTTCTCGGCATGAATAACAGATATTTTAATTCAACACTTGGTTATCAGGTTAACGACAGATTTCTTTCAACAGGCAATAAGATAACAACGACCTCTAATAATGCTATTTTCTCAACAACCCCTGAAGGTTACCCTTCCTTTAGATTTACCTATAATGAATTGTTGACAAAGGATAAACTTAATCTGGTTGATTCAAGACAGTCCTACATAAATACCGGGACAGATTATACAATAAATCGTTTAAATTTATTGTATAATTACACCAGTTCAACACAGGATGATTTTTTAACACAGATAAAACAGGAGACTCCAACGCACCTTGGAACGATTACCTACGGAAACTCATTTTTTAATAATAGATTGAATTTCAATATGAACCTTGGCGGGACAAGTGCAAAATTGACAAATATAAGCCTGTCAGGTACACCACAGGTCTTTTCTGAAAAAAAGGGTGCAGACAATGGACTTTATGAGATAGATACATTGCCAGGTGATGGAAAATTATCCGATTATCCTTCCCTGATTAACGATGATAAGTCTTCTGATACTGGTATTGATATAAATGGTTCTTACAGAAACATAGGATTAAAATTGAAAAATAAAGATACAATCCATACTATTTACCTGTATGTATCTACATCGGAAACCAATATTGCCAATATGAATTTTGGGTGGAGTATTTATTATACTAATGACCTCTCGGGAAATAACTGGAGTGTTGCAACACTATCAAGCAGTTCCTACGATGAAGTTAATAGTCGTTTTAAACTGGTTCTTTCAACTGCTACCGAGGCACTGTTTTTTAAGGTAGTGAATACTACTTATGACCCTTCCGCCCAGAAGATTAGTGTTACGGAGATTGAGGCAATAGGCTCAATCTCAAGACAGACCGGTGTAACTTTTGAAACGAGCACAGAACGGCAATATGGTGGTATGAACCTGGGTCTGAGGCCGACAGAAAAACTGAATCTTTCCTATAACGCAACCTATGACCAATCAAGCCAATCTCCGACCAACCGCGAAGATACTAATATTAATCAGGGGGTGTCACTATCCTATGCAGCGTCTAAGTATGCATCTTTATTTCTGAACTATCAGGCACAGAGTACCGAATCTTCATTAACTAAAGGTGTCGGCTCAAATAACTATACCCTCTCGGTAAGCACAAATCCCATGGAAACTATTAATGGTTCCTTTGCCCTAAGTCTTTTTGAATCCCTGTCAGGAGGGGAGAAGACTTCAGAAACAAATTCCGGAAATATCAATATGTTTTTTAAGTTGTATCCCGGAATTAACCTCGGAACAGGTTTTACAGTTAGCAAGGCAAAGGATTTAATCAGGGGAAGTGAGACAGACACAAATTCTATTAATGGGAATCTGAATTTATTACCAAGGAAGAGTATCAATATCCTGATTGATGGGGCATTTTCATCTTCTGCATCGGACACAGGGGGGCAAAAGGTGAACTCTAAAGCAGAAAGTCTGAGGTCAACAATAAATATAACCCCCTCACGATATGTAAATTTTGTTACTAATCTTCAGTATCTCCCTGAGGCAAAGCAGAATTACTCTATAAATTCACGACTCCCCGGCAGTTTGCAGATTAATGTTAATTATAATGCATCTGAAACAGGAGCCGAGACAGCAGGTGGTAGCGTTTACTGGAATATCAGCAGGTATCTCTATGTTTCTTCTAACTATAGTACTGCTATATTTCATAATGCTACAGGAGATAGCAGTAGTTTATACAGTATAGCAATTTCAGTGCGTAAATGAGGTTTCATGGTTTCATAGCTTCATGGTCAGCCTGTGTGAAAACCCCATTTTAGGAGCCTTTGCAAGTTGCAACCTATTGACTTTTCACACAGTCTGTGGTTTTAACAATAAAGCAATGGAGCAAGAAACAATTTTTCACATTGACATTGGATAATGGAGGATATAAAATCACTGAAAATGCAAAATAAAAACATGGTCTTAACCAAAAAAATGCAGAGGGACATATCGCCATTCGCCATTCGCCATTCATTATTAACTCTATGTCTCCGTGCCTTTGTGGTTTGTAATTTCCTTACCTTTCTTGCAATTTTGAATGGATGCGGGACAGCTCCTCCAAAGCAATATATCAAGAGCGGCGCAAATTTCCAGTATATTAAAAAGGTTGCAGTCCTCCCCTTCAATAATCTTACAGATGACAGGTATGCCAGTGAGAAGGTTAAGAGCATTGTTATAATGGATATACTTGAAAGCGGTGTTTTTGAGGTAGCAGAGGAGGGGGAGGTTAATAAGGCAGTAGCGGATGTTTTCAGGGAAATGGGGTTCAGGGAGGGGGAGCTTGTTGTTATGGATACGGAAAGTATAAAGAAAATCTCTGAGAAACTTGGAGTGCAGGCACTTTTTATCGGCTCAGTGGAGTCCTATGGACAGAGCAGAGGCGGCTCACCTTATGCCGTTGCTTCTCTTTCCCTCCGATTGGTTGAGTCTAATTCAGGGGTAACACTGTGGCGTGGCGTTTATTCTGAAAAGGGAAGTAGTATTACGAGAACCATATTTGGAATGGAGCAGAAAAACGAGATTGAATTGAGCCGCAATGTGTCAAAGCAATTGCTATCAACACTTTTTGGAAGGTAGTATATGCTAAACATATGTACAGAAATTTCAATACTTGCCTGAGCAAAGTTGAAGGGGTGAGATTCTTCACTCCGCAAAGTCTATTTTCTGTTTTTAGAAACCTATCTTTTGCTTTACTGTATGTGCCCCTTTTGTCTCAATTTGTTTTGGCTGCAGAGAGTGAATGTATAAAGTGCCATCAAAAAATATATAATGAAATAGCAGGATTTACCTTTCAGCACTCAAATTTTGTCCAGAGAGAATGCGAGATATGTCATATCTCCAGAAAGAGGACGACATCATCTCTTGCTGAATATGCAGGGAAAAAGGCAGGTGGGTATCTCTCAGATTCTTCTGAAGAGAAAATACATAAGAGGGGCGATTTGAGAAGCAGAAGGGAGGCAGGGATTGATTCCTGTATGGAAAAGTGTCACAGACAGGGGGCATCTCATCCTGTAGGGATAGCCTCAAGGGGGAATATAAAAATACCGACTACTCTTCCAACAGCAGAGGGGAATATTATGACCTGTGCTACCTGTCACATGCCTCATGGAGGTAAGGAACGATACTTTGCAAGAGTAGATTTTAAAAGGGATATTTGTGTTTTGTGTCATCTGGATAAATTATAATCCCGCACATCCTGCACATAAATTATGTGCAGGATTATGTGTGGGGCAGGAGAATGTATGAAAAAAATTAGAAGATCAAAGGTAAATTATTCAATTAAAACCGCTTTTCAGCTCAGGCTCTTTTTAAAAATCCTATTTATTATCTTTATGAGCATCACTGTTACCAGCGGGATATTCTACATTTACGCAAATAGAGAAATCGGCAACTCCTTCAAACTTTTTCATATCAATGCGACAAATTTTTTAGATTATCTCCTGCCTGCGGTTCTGACTGCCATGGTAGGAGGATTTTTCATTGCCCTTGCCATGACAGTTTTTTTCCCCCATCACATTGCGGGTCCGTTATATAGAATAGAAAGGGAACTTAAGGAAAGGATTGGAAATGGTGACATGACTGTAAGGTTTTACTTAAGAGAAGGGGATGAATTAAAGGATTTGGCTGAGGCTTTGAATATGGCAATTGAAAGAATCGGTTCAAAAATCAGGGATATAGAATCTGTCTCTAATGACCTATCGCGGCTGACATCAAGAAATGCCCTCCCCTCTACGGAAGAGTTCAGAGAGATTAAAAATATCCATTATGATAGATACTCCCTTGTCTCTACGGAAGAGCTCATAGAGATTAAAAAGAGATTAGAAGAGGCTGTCCAGAAATTTAAAATCCAGCAAACCCCTCACTTATAGTGAATGACTTAAAAAGACTTAATATATTGACTTGGATAGTTATATCGGCATTATTGTTTATTGGATGTTCTTCACAATTTGCAATATATTCCGGTTTGAAACAGGAAAAAAAGGAACTCAATATACGAAAGATTGGGGTGCTTCCATTTGTGAATGAAAGTGGGAGGAGAGGTGCTGCTGAAATTGTTACGAATACCTTTAATACTATATTATTCAAAAGTGGAAGTTTTGTGGTGGAGGAAAAGGGGAATATCGAAAAATTCCTGTTAAACGAAAAGGTTAAGACAATTAACATGATGGATACAGAACTGATTAAAAGACTTGGAGAGAGATTAAAAATTGATACTGTTATTACAGGGGCGGTAGAGGAATTTACGGGTGGGGACCGGGGGGAGAGATTGACAACGCCAGTAGTAGCTATTCGTGCAAGATTGATAGATGTCAGGAGCGGGAAGATATTATGGATGACGAGACATAGAAGGAGCGGTGATGATTATATAATAGTATTCGGTTTTGGTCAGATTAGATCGGTAAGTGCCCTGACAAAACGGATGGTTTTGGAGATGATAGAAACAATAAAATAAATTCAAAAAATAATGAAACCACAGATTAACACAGTGTGGCTTCGCCACAACCAAAAAAAAATCCACAGATTTCACAGATTTTCACAGATTAAAAAATTAAGGTTTAAAAATTTGTGTCATCTGTGTAATCTGTGGTTTCAGGTCTTTGTTCTCTTATTTAGTGGGTGTAATGGTGGAGCATTCTGGCTGACCGGGGATAGGTATGTTGCAAGGGTCAATGAGTATACCATTACCGAATACGATTTCAGGAAAAAACTTGAAGGATTTCATACTGTAAAGGATATAGGAGAGAAGATGAAGATAGATATTGCCAGTGTAGATTATTACAAGATACTGAACGACATGATAGATGACAGACTTATCGTTCAGGAGGCAATAAAAATGGATTTTGACAGGACACCGGAATTTACAGGCGATTATAACCTCTTCAAACTGAACCTTTCCCTTTATATGTTAAAAAAGGAGGAGATTATTGGCAAGATTAGAGTAACAGATGAGGAGATGCAGAAACGTTATATAGCCCTTTATGAATCGGTAAGATTGAGACACCTCTTTACAAGGGATCAGAGGAAAGGCGAGAGAATTATAGAAGCTATCAGGGAGGGTGCTGATTTTATCAGCCTTGTAGAGAAGGAGTCTGAAGATTCAGAGGAGATTAAAAAAAAAGGCGGTGAATTGGGTTTTAAGAGGAAGGATGAATTGCCAAAGGAGATTGCAGATGCAGCCTTTGCTATGAAAGAGGGGGAAATCAGCGGATTGCTCAGGATAGAAAATGGTTTTCATATTATAAGGCTGGAAGAGAGAAAGATGCCTGAGGGAGAGATTCCGGAAGGGTATAGAAAGAGGATAGAGCGATTATTTTTTAGCGAAAAGGAGAAGGAAAGGAATAGGGAATATCTGACACAATTGAGGGAAAAGACAAAAATTAGCATAGATGAGGATGCCCTTAAGTCAATTAAGAGTGAGGATGAGTTTGATGGTGGAAAAGGGATTGTGGCAATGGTTGAAGGGGAGTCTATCAAAAGGGATGAGATTTTGGTTAGATTGAGGTCTGGGCCGGCAGCAAAAACTGAAGATGAGACGGACAAATTGAAGAGGACTGCCATAGATAGTCTGATTAATCAAAAGCTGCTTGACCTTGAGGTTGTCAGAAAAAACTATGAACAGGATAAGGATTTTAAATACTCCCTTTCAATTACGAGAGATGCTATTTTAAACAAACTTTTTAGAAATAGGATTATTGCCTCTGCAGTCAGACTGGATGACGAAGAGATTAAAAAATATTATGAAGATAATAGAGAGAGTTTTAAAGAACCCGACCAGATTAGGATAAATACAATTCAGATTAAAGCAAAAGAAAAGGCGGATAGAATTATTGATGAATTAAAGAGGGGTGCGGATTTTGATGTAGTTGCAGCCGATATGTCTGGAATGCCTGTTGGCTCAACAACAGGAAATACAGGGTGGCTGTATGCCAATATCCTCCCGCCGGTTATTAAAGAAAGATTGAATGAGATGAATATAGGTGGTGTTTATGGTCCTTTTGATATTGATGGAGAATTCCTTATTATCAAGCTCCTTGGAAGGGAAGAGGGTAAGTTTAAAAGTTTTGAAACCGTTAAAAATGGTATTGTTGAACAATTAAGTAAGAAAAAGTATGACCAGCTTTTGTCAGATTATCTTGCTAAATTGAGGGCATTCTCAAAGATTAAAATTAACGAGTCTGTAATGAAAGGTTTTATAAAACGTTCAAGGCAGGAAGCTGAAAAATAAATATGTTACTATCAAAATCATCATTAGGGATAAGCTTTGGTGATGACAGGGTTGACCTTGTTTCCTTAAGGCGCTCCTTTGGTAAGACCACTGTGGTCAAACACCTCTCTATCCCCTTTGTATACGGGATGAAGAAGGAAGAATTTGAAAGTAACGTATCGGACTTTTTAAAGGTAAATAGACTTCAAAGGATGATGTCCTATGTTGCTCTTCCCCGAAGGGATTGTATGCTTCTACCCCTTGAACTACCCGTTACTACTGAAGAAAATTTACGAGAGGTGCTGGGTTATGAGTTGGATAATTATACGCCTTTCTCTGTAAATACAGCCTATTTCTATTTTCAGAATCTGGGGCATACTCTGGATGGGGGCAAAGTCAAGATTCTTCTCTGTGTTATTGAGAAAGAGCGTCTCAACTACTACCTCGACCTCCTCAAAAATGTTGGGCTTGAACCTATCTCTATTGAGGTAAGCTCCACTGCATTTGCAAGAACAATTTCCAAGGATAACAAACCTGCTGCCGGTAAAAATGTCGTGCTTTACCTGGGGACTAATACCTGCGAAATTTCCATTCATGGCGAAAGGGGTGTTGAATATTCAAGTGCATTTGATAGGAAGGGTGGTCAAACTGTAGAAACAATTTCAAATGAATATAAAAGGCTGTTTTCTTCTGATATTAGCTGGTATAAAATAGCGGAGATAGAAAAGGTGATGATAGCAGGGGATGAGGAATCTGACGAAGGGCTTTTAAAAGAGATTTCTAATGTCATAGGTAAGGAGGCTGTGAAAGTTGAGGCATTTAAGGGAATAGATATAAGAGAGGTTGAGGGTCTTCATCTTTATAGAGTTGCCCTTGGCTGTGGTTTAATAGGACTGAATGGCGATACTCTTGCACTAAATTTCGTTCCTGTGAAGGCAGATAGTGGTAAGATAGCCGGGACACTGCGATTTACCGCGCTCATATTACTTATCTTTCTACTATCACTATGGGTGGGTGAGTTCGTCTTACGAATACATAAGGAGAGTAAAACCTTAAAACAGCTTAAAGAGAAAACGGCAGTTCTGGAGAGGTCTGCTCTAACTGTTGAAAATCTTAAAAAAGAGGCTGTTGTTTTGGAAGGACGTTTTCCTCAACTTGATAATTTCAGTAAAAGGAGGGTACTCTTTCTTTCTGTTTTAAAGGAACTTACCGATGTCATTCCATCGGATACTTATCTAACTGTGCTTAAATATCACGAGAATGAAATAGAGATTGTCGGACGTTCAGTATCTGCAGTTGCCCTCCTTTCTCTCCTTGAGGCATCACCTATGTTTAAGAATGTGGAATTCTCCGCTACTGTGAAAAGGAGAGAGGCGGCAAGAGAAAGACTTGCAAGAGGAGGAACTACTATTGCAGGAAGGGTGATTCTACCTGCTCCTGATGATACATATTTGGAAAACTTTAGTATTAAGGCAAAATTAGAGGGTATGTAATGAAGATTACAGAGAAGTCCAAAAGGGGTGTAATATTCGGTGGCATTTTAATACTCCTTATTATACTATATATCATGATTCTTGAGCCCCTTATGAAATATGAGAGGAGAATGAGGGAGGATATTGCACTGAAAGAAGCACTCCTCAATCGCCATAAAACTATCCTTGAAGGTAGAGCCGATGTAGAGGCGAGATCAAGAAGGGCAAGAAAACTCATAGAGAAGGCAAAGAACCGTATCTTCTTTGCAAAGACTCAAGCCTTAGCTGCCGCTCAGCTCCAATCAGTTATACAGAACATCGCCAAAAAGTATGATGTAACGATTAAAAGTATGAATATAAAAAAGGCAGAAAAGACTGAAGGATACAGTACAATATCCCTTCAGTTTGTTACCTACAGCAGTATCAGGGGCCTTGTTGACTTTCTTTATGAACTTGAAACAGAGCCGAGATTTATTAATATCATCTCCTTTACCATAAAAAGTGAGATTATAAGAGAGGCATCGAGACTTGATTCAACCTTCGTTGTTGGGGCACTTGCTGAGGTAGAAAGTTAATTAATTCACACTGAAAAATGACATTTTTTACTGTAAAATCAATAATGATAAAAAAAATATTTATTTCTATAAATATTCTTTTGTTTTCCCTGATTTTATTTCAGGGGTGGAAATTTTTCAGGGTATGGTCAGCCGAATCAGCCCTTTCTTTTATAGAGACGAAGTCCGCAGGTTTTGATAAACCAACCCCTAAAAAAGATACTACTCACCAGCAGACTGGAGTCTTGTCGGGAATAACCTTTGAGGGAGAGGGAGAAAAATTATTGTCTCAGAGAGAATCCTTTGCAGGGGTTATAGAAAAAAACCTTTTCTACCTGCAGAGGAAAGAGGCGGCTGAAGAGGTAAAAGTAGAGCCGCCAACACCGCCGTCATCAACCCCTCAGTCAAAACCAAAGCCAAAGCCGATTATTCTTGAGGGGATTGTCATCTTTGGAAATTATAAAGCTGCCGTTATAAAAGAAACGGCACCTCAGGGTAAGGGTGGACGTTCTACAAGGAGGGTTCGTGTAGGAGATATTATTGAAGAGCAAAAAGTTATTGCTATAAAGGAGGATCAGATTATTGTCAAAGGTGAGGAGGGTGAAAAGGTCATAAAGCTATATGCCCCCGATAAACCTGCGAGACCTCAAATCACCGAGAGACCGCCGGAGTTACCCCCAAGGCAGGAGATGCCGGGGGAAAGCACTCCGGCGCCTCCGCCTCCAGCACCTTAAAAAATTAGGAGTAAAAGATTCCAGAGATTTTAATAGATTCCGGAGATTATTAATCGCTGAAATCTATCTTTAAATCTCAGTAATCAATATTTAATTGCAATTGAATTAAGAATAGTAAATTGGGAATTTGGTAAAATTTCAAAATTTCATTGATAATTTTATAGTGAAAGTAGTATAGTGTTATAATTTCTATGAAAATACAGACTATTCTATTGAGTTTCATATCTGCATGTTGCATTATCTTTCTTCTGCTCATTGCCCCCGGGGAGCTTTATGCCCAGAATAATCCCCCATTGCGGAAAGCTAATCCACCTCAAAAAAATATAGAAAGTGAAGGCAAGCCTTCGCACTCCAAAACAGAGGATAAGTTTGATACGCTTGATAAGAAGTCTGTTAAAAAAATAGTTCTCAATTTCGACAATGCAGATATTTATGAGATTATAAGTATCTTCAGTGATTTTCTCGGGATAAATTACATTATAGACCCGAGGGTCAGAGGGACGGTCAATATCCACACCAAAGGGGAGATATTACCGGATGACCTCTTTGATATCTTTACCACAATACTTAAGAGCTCGGGAGCGGCAATAGTCAAGGAGGGGGACCTCTATCATATAATTCCTGCTACTGAGGCAAAGACAATGCTCCTTACTCCCAGAGTAGATCAGGAGATACCTGCTCCGGGGGATGAGATAATATTTCAGATTGTCCAGCTTATGTATGTTCAGGCAAAGGAATTTATTAACATCATAAGACCATTTACTACACAGGGTGCACTCCTCACTCCATACGAGAGGGGGAACACCATTTTACTTATTGATTTTGCAAGTAATGTGAAAAAGGTATTAGATATAGTAAATATCATGGATGTCAGCATCTTCAGTGGCGTGGAAATGAGACTGTTTCGCATGAAGGAGGCTAATGTTGAGGATATAGTGAAGGAGATGGAGAAGCTCTTTGCATCGCTGAATGTATCCACCAAATCCGCTACTTCGGTAGGTATAAACTTTATCTCCATCACGAGATTGAACTCCCTTTTAGTCATTACATCTATCCCCGATATTATGGAAGAGGTGGAGAGGTGGATTGAGGTATTAGATAAAAGGGAAGACAGAGAGGAGATAAGAACATATATCTATCATGTCAAGAATGGTATTGCCAGCGACCTCACCGATATTTTAAATGAGATATTTGGAAGGAGAGAAAGGGTATCAAAAAAGGCAGATGAGATTAGAAAGAAATTAAAAGGAGAGCCGGCAGCCGAAAAGGAGACAAAAAAGGAGCCGGCACCAGCAGGTGAAAGGAATATAAAAGAGGAGAGGATTGCCGCCACAGAAAAACAACCCCAGTCCCTTGGGATTACTGATAAGGAGGTAGAATTCATACCCTATTCTGTTACCAATACAGTAATAATCAAGTCAACTCTCAAGGATTATAAACTGGTAAGGGAAGTGCTTGATGAACTTGATGTAATTCCCCGGCAGGTCGTAATAGAAGTGTTGATTGCAGAAATAACCTTAACTGATGATACCAGATTCGGAATTGAATATGCCATGAGGAATACAGATTTGGGAAAGGGGATATACGGCACTGTTGTCGGGACATCTCTTGGTCTCTCCCAAGCCGGCACCCTCGCACCGGGGGGGCTTACTGCATCGGTAATCAAGGACGATTTCAGTGCTACCTTCAATGCACTGGCAAAGGAAGACAGGCTGAACATCCTTGCCTCTCCCCATATCCTTGCAAGAGACGGAAAAGAGGCAAGTATCAACATAGGTGATGAAGTCCCCATCATAACAGGCAGGACATTCGTTGATAATAGACAGGAGATGGCACTAGAGAGGAGGAATACGGGTGTTATACTCAAAGTAACGCCTCATATCAACACTACAGGATTAGTAACCATTGAGCTCAATCTGGAGCTCAGCAATGCTCAAACTGCTGCGACAGGACAGAGCGACATAAAGATATTTCAGCGTAAGGCAAATAATAGTATGGTTGTCCAGGATGGACAAACGGTCCTCATAGGCGGTCTTATAAACGAGCAGGCAGCTGAAGTGATAAACAAGGTTCCTTTTCTGGGCGACATTTTTCTTATAAAACACCTCTTTAGATATAAGGTCAAGACGAAAACGAAGACCGAACTGGTTCTTCTCCTTACACCGAGGGTGCTTAAAACCACTCAAGAGGCGCGGGATTTTACAATTGAATTCAGTGAAAAGGTCAAGAGTCTCAAGGATAAAATCAGGGAGCATATAAAAGATCAGTAATTTGGAGTGCGAAAGCTTGCTTTCGCTTTGGAGGAGGTATTTTTGAGTGAAGTAAGAAGTAAGAAGCAAGAAGTAAGAAGTAAGAAGCAAGAAGTAAGAAGCAAGAAAAGAACATCTTGCCTCTTGCCTCTTGCCTCTCGTCTCTTGTCTCTTGCCTCTTGCCTCTTGCTTCTTGCTTCTGGAGCCTATGCGGAACTGGGCGATAAGGTGGCAGGAAAAGAGGTTTTTGAGAAGAGGTGTAAGCAATGTCACGGTGAGAAAGGTGAGGGGAATGGTATTATTGCGGAGAAAGTGTATCCGCCGCCGAGAAATTTCACATCGGGTATATTCAAATACAAGACCTCTCCCGGGGACCAGGTTCCAAGAGATGAAGATTTATTAAGAACGATAAATGAGGGATTTGGCGAAGCATCTATGCCTGCATGGAAGGATATAATGACCGAGAAGGAAAAGCGGGATGTTATAGCCCATGAAAAGACCTTTTCAGATGTCTTTGAAATAGATGACCCTCCTGAAGAGATAAATTATGGTAAGGAGGTTCCTTTTTCGGAGCAGAGCGTCCTTAAAGGTAAGGAGCTTTTTAAAAAGGCAGAATGCCCTATGTGTCATGGAGAAAATGGGAAAGGAGATGGTGTAAAAAAACTTAAGGATACCTGGGGTAACAGGGAATGGGCAAGGAACCTGACAAAGCCATGGACATACAATGCTGGTAGTAAACCAAAGAATATTTTTGCACGGATAACAATAGGCATACCAGGAACCCAAATGCCATCCTTTAATTTTACTGAGGAGGAACGCTGGCATGTAGTAAATTATGTGAGGTTTCTTGCAGATGAGACGAGGAGGGTTAAAAAAGAAGAAGAGGATAAGCCTTTGAAGGCAAAATATATAAATATAGAGATACCCTGGGATGCAGATGCCCCTGAATGGAAAGGGGCACCATTTAAAGCGGTTAAATTGTTCCCACAGGACCAAACAGAGGAGAAGTATTTTAAACCCACTAATGATGGTATTACATGGAGAGTCCTCTTTAATGATAAGGAGCTCGCCTTTCTGATAGAGTGGGATGACAGGACAAAGAGTGTCCCCGGAGATGTAGAGGCAGAAAAGCTAAGTGAGGGGGATTTGTTTGAGGATGCAGTTGCAATTCAGTTGCCGCGGGTAATATTACCAAGGATACCGATAGAAGAACAGTTACCATCAATTAGACATGGGGATAATGAGTTTGGTGTAAATATCTGGTATTGGAGCAGTGGAACTACCGTGAGACCCCAATTGACAAAGGTTGTATATTCGGATGGTATTGGAGTGAAAAGGGTTGAGCCGGATAATAAAGTGGGTTTAAGTGGGCGGGGGGTATATAAGGGTGGTATATGGAAGGTAATATTAAAGAGGGGGCTCAAGACTTCAAACCCGAAGGATGACCTCCAGTTTGAAACGGACAGACTTATTCCGGTAGCCTTTGGAAATTGGGATGGCTCAAATGGAGGGAAGGGGAATAAACATACAGCGACTCAGTGGTATTGGTTAATATTGGAAAGAAGCTGAATTAATGGTAATAATCGTCAAGAAGATTGGCGGCTGACGATTTAAAAATCTTTAATCTTCAATGAAAATTAGTGTCATCCGTATCATCAGTGTTCTATGCATCTTTTTTGGAGAGACTGAACTTTTAGGGGAAGCCCTCGCACTTCAAAGTAAAAGTAAACCTTCGCCAATTCTCCCTTTTATTTTCAATAACGGTCAGATGGATAGGGATATTTCTTTTTATACAAAGACCTCTGAAGGAAATGTATCGGTGACAAAAGAGGGTGAGATAATTTATTCATTGAGTGCAGGCAGTATTGCAATTAAGGAAAAACTTATTGGGGGAAAAGTCAGGAAGATAAAAGGGGAAGGAGAGGCGGCCACAAAGGTTAATTATTTTATAGGAGATAATCCGGCAAAGTGGAAGAATAATATACCCACTTATACAGCGGTTAATTTTGGGGAGGTCTATAGGGGGATAGAAGTTAAGCTGAGGGCTTATGGAAAAAAGGTAGAGAAGCTTTTTTATTTAAAGCCTCGTGCAAACTTAAAAGACTTAAAAATAGGCTTAAATGGGGCAAAGGCTTTAAGGGTTAATGATACTGGAGAGCTTGAGATAGACACGGGGTATGGAGTTGTCAAATGGACAAGACCAATTGCATATCAAAGGCAAGGGGCAAGGGGTAAGAAGCAAGAAGCAAGAGGCAAGAGGCAGAGGGAATACGTAGAAGTTGAGTATGTTGTAAATCCCCCTCAATCGTCAATCGTCAATCGTCAATCGTCAATTATTTATGGCTTCAAGGTTGGTGATTACGACAAAACGAGGGAACTTATTATTGACCCCCTCCTCTCATCCACTTTTGTTGGAGGGAGTGACAATGATTCTGCCAGTGCTATTGCGATAGATTCCTCAGGCAATGTTTATATTGCCGGCAAGACAACATCTTCAAATTACCCCGCATATGAATATGATATATCACAAAATAAGAACGAGGATGTTTTTGTCTCAAAGTTCAGCAGCGACCTTAAAACCCTTATCTCATCTACTTTTATTGGAGGGAGTAAGAATGATTCTGCCAATGCTATTGCGATAGATTCCTCAGGCAATGTTTATATTGCCGGCAAGACAACATCTTCAGATTACCCGGCAACATCAGGCTCTTACGATTCATCATTCAATGACTCAGGAGATTCTACTATAGGTGATGTCTTTGTCTCAAGACTTAACGGCGACCTTAGCAGCCTTCTTTCATCCACTTTTGTTGGAGGGGGTAAGGAGGATTATGCCAGCTCTATAGCAATAGATTCCTCAGGCAATATTTTAATTACCGGCGGCACTAATTCTTCAGATTACCCGTTAGTATCAGGTTCTTACGATACATCACATAATGGCTCTTATGATGTCTTTGTCTCAAAGCTCAGCAGTGACCTTACAAGTCTCCTCTCATCTACTTTTGTTGGAGGGAGTAACAATGATGAGGCTAAGGCTCTAACAATAGATTCTTTAGGCAATATTTTAATTACCGGCAGCACTGCTTCATCAGACTACCCAATTACCACAGGCTCATCACATAATGGCTCTTATGATGTTTTTGTCTCAAAGCTCAGCAGTGACCTTACAAGTCTCCTCTCATCTACTTTTGTTGGAGGGAATGATTTTGATGTTGCCTCTGCAATAATCGCATCTTCAGATAGTATATATATTACCGGATGGACATATTCATCAAATTACCCGACAACATCAGGCTACTATGATACATCACATAATGGCTCTTATGATGTTTTCATATCAAAGCTTAGTAGTGACCTTACAAGCCTTCTCGCATCTACTTTTATAGGGGGTGTCAATATGGATTTTGCCAATACTATAACGGCAGATTCCTTAGGAAATATTTATATTGCCGGATTTACAAACTCATCAGATTACCCAACCACCACAGGTTCCTACGACCCATCACATAATGGTGAGAATGATGTCTTTATTTCAAAGTTGAATGGTGCCCTTACTAACCTCCTCTCATCCACTTTTATCGGAGGGAGCGGCAGTGAAATTGCCTATGGAATGGCTATATTTTCAGATAATATTTATATTTATATTGCTGGAGAAACAAATTCATCAAACTACCCAACCACATCAGGTGCTTATGAGGAATTATATACCAGCTCTTATGATGTTTTTATTTCAAAACTTGATACAAATATATCTTCTTACACCCTTACCGTTACAACATCAGGGACAGGTAGTGGCAATGTAACAAGTTCATCTGCTGATATAAACTGCGGCTCAGATTGCAGTAAGGCTTATGAATCAGGGACTTCAGTAACACTGACAGCATTTGCAGATTCAGGCTCAGTCTTTACCGGCTGGGTTGGCGGATGTTCAGGGACAGGTGACTGCACAATAACAATTGATGCCAATAAATCTGTAACAGCTAACTTTAATAAAGCCACTTACACCTTTACCGTTACAACATCAGGGACAGGTAGCGGCAATGTAACAAGTTCATCTGCCGGTATAAACTGCGGCTCAGATTGCAGTAAGGCTTATGAATCAGGGACTTCAGTAACACTGACAGCAGCTGCAGATTCAGGCTCAGTCTTTACCGGCTGGGGTGACGGATGTTCAGGGACAGACACCTGCACAATAACAATTAATGCCGATACATCTGTAACGGCTAATTTTAATAAAACCCCTTCCTCTGGTGGAGGCAATGGCGGACAGGGTGGACAATGTATATTCACATCAATTTATGGCTCAGACTTACATCCTTATGTTAAGAAACTTAGGGAGTTCAGGGATAAGTGGTTAATTTCAAATTTCAAATTTACACGACCCGCTTTCATGGGTTCCCCGAATTCCAAAATAGAGATACCAAATATAATAGGTAAGGCAGTAGTAAAATTCTACTACAAAGTCTCTCCAAGAACTTCGGACTACATCCGCAGATATAACTCTCTTAAAATATTGGCAAGATGGATGTTTACCCCTTTAATACATGTAATATCCTATACATAATTTATCAGCACAATCAGGAAGGTAAAGGATTCTACATTACCTGTTGAAGCCTGCCAATTGACGATTAGTAATGATTATTTATTTTTTAATAGTTATAATATTCAATCGTCAATCATAAGAGGAGGGGGAATGGAGAAGTCAGAAGTTAGAAGTCAGAAGTTAGAAGTCAGAAATAAGAAGCCAGAAGGGGGTTTTATTCTATCTTCTACCTTCTATCTTTTATCCTCTATCTTCTGTCTTCTGGTTACACTACTCAGCAGCATCCCAGCATTTGCAGCAGAAGGCGGAAGCGATTACAGCACCTTCTTCAGTCTTGACTCAAGGAAGGTTATCTGGTTCATAGCCCAGATGCATCTATTCTTTGGCGCATTTGTCCTTGGCGTTCCCCTATTTGCAGTAATAATCGAAGGGGTAGGATACAAATCAGGGAATGAGAAGTTTGACAAGCTTGCCTACGAATTCACCAGTCTCTTGTCAGCAGCTTATGCAACCACAGCAGCCATAGGCGGATTACTTGCCTTTGCATTATACGGATTATATCCGACATTCATGGGTTATCTCACAGGCGTATTCAAAGAAGTAATGTGGATATACGCCCTTATGTTCTTCGGAGAGACATTCACCCTTTATATCTATTATTACGGTTGGGATTGGCTCAAAGGCGGTAAACCCTTCAGCACGCAGGCTAAAGCCTGCGCCTACCTTATAGGCGGGATTATCATCCTTTATGGTATCACTGTTTTAATGGGTATGGGTATAGGGCATAGACTTCATGGAGACGGCAGGGCATTCATATCAGTAATGATATTTGCAGTGGGGGGCGGTCTTTTCCTCCTCAAGAGCAGAAAAGGAGTTCATATCTATATAGGCATATTACTAAACATATTCGGCACACTAATAATGATGCTTGCAAACTCTTGGGTATCCTTTATGATGAGTCCATCAGGAGTGGATTCCAAAGGTGCATTTATAGGCACTTCCCTCGACGCATTATTAAACCCATTATGGATACCCCTTTCAATACACAGGATGATGGGGAACATAGCCTTTGGAGGCTTTGTAGCAGGAGCTTATGCAGCAGTGAAGTTTATAGGAGCGAAGACAGAGCAAGAGAGGGCGCATTACGACTGGATGGGGTATATAAGCAACTTTGTAGGCATAGCAGGCTTATTACCATTACCCTTTGCAGGCTACTATCTCGGCAGGGAAGTTTACTCAAATAGTGCAGTAATGGGTAACAACATGATGGGAGGGGATTTCTCATGGACATTCATCATACAGGCGATGCTTGTCGGCTCATTATTTCTGATAAGCAACTACTATCTCTGGTCAGGGATGGAGAGGATACCTGGTGCAGAGAGGTATAAAGGGTATATAAAGTTTCTACTTGCCATAATAGTAATATCCTTTGCAATATGGCTTACCCCTCACAACCTGCCCATAACAGGAGAAGAAGTCGGAGAGATGGGAGGGAGCCAATATCATCCCACATTAAAATTCTTAGGCTTAATGCCTGCAAAAAATGCAGTAGTAAACTTCATAATACTATCCACATTCTTCAGCTTCTTACTATACAAGAGGGGTAACAAAGGGAAAGTTATTCCTGTATCCCAGCAGGGGAGGATACCAAAAATCGTATTACCCATAATAGGATTATTCTGTCTATGGCTTGTCGGGCAGTATGCAGTATATCTCTATGGATTAAATCCAAAAGAGCTTGACTTACCACCTGACAGGGCAGGATATTTCAGGACAGTAGCAATGATACTCACAGGAGAATGTATAGCAATAATAATCGCAATTGCCTTAACCCTCAAAGACAGGGGGATAATAGCACAATACCTCTACATAGGAGTAACCGCCTTCAATGTAGTAATCTTCCTTGGAGTATATGGTTTTGTTGTTATGGAGAAGGCGAGTCCGTTCTTAAGAAATATAGCGGTTAGTCAGTTCATACAACTTATCAGTTGTCTTATCCTTGTAACTGCCATTGACTCGTTTTTATTCAAGAATGCCGAGAGCATGGGAGAGCTCAAATGGGGCAAGATGAGTATCCGCTCCCAGTATGCGCTGTTGGTCTTATGCATAGTCATCACACTGAATATGGGACTGATGGGATTCATAAGGAGTGGACTCAGAACAGACTGGCACATATATGGAGTATTAAGGGACACATCAGAATGGGCATACACACCAAGCAACTTTACAATGACACAGATAGTTGGCTCAGCAACGATAGTATTTTTAGTCCTTGTAGCATTCATGTTCTGGCTCTCAACAATAGCACACAAGGAAGAAAGTTAAAAGAACAGTTCCAACAGTTCAAACTGTTTAAACGGCTTGAACGGCTTAGGGGGGAGGTTAAAAATGGGGAAAGCACTTTTAAAAGTATTTACATTTATGATAATTCTTGTAGTCATATTCCTATGGGTAGGACATACCATAACAGCAATGACAGGAGGAGAGAGGAAGGCACAGGCAATAGTAGGAATAAATCCTGAAGCAGGAGAGGCAATATTCTGGGGTAAAGGAAGATGCCATACCTGTCACAGCATAGGAGACAAAGGGAGTGCGGTGAGATGTCCAAACCTTGGAGTATTTGGTGAGAAATTCACATTACCAATAGGATTAAGGGCAGCAGAGAGGGCAAAAGAGAGAGAAAAGCAGACAGGTAAGCCATACACAGCAGTAGATTATTTATTAGAATGTATAGGAAATCCCCCTGCATATGTAGTAGAAGGATACAAAAACGAGATGCCTATAGTATATGCCCCGCCCATATCACTTACCCTTGATGAAGTAAAGGCAGTCATATCATATTTACAGAGTCAGGGGGGTGAGGTAAACATAGAGGCGATAAGTAATCCACCAGGAGAGGGAAAGAACTTACTTAACAGAATCGCAGCAGCAGTCAGCGCAGGAGGAGGAGACCCAACAAATGGAGAGAAGGCATTCTTTGACGCAAGCGGTGCAGCCTGCGGCACATGCCATACAGTTAAAGGAAATGGGAAGGGAGTAGGACCTGACTTATCAGCCATCGGGACAAAAGGCGTCAAATACATTCAGGAATCCATTGTAGAACCGAGCTCTACAATTACAAAGGGTTTTGAGTCATTCAAGATAACAACAAAGGATAACAACATAATTGTCGGGCTTAAAAAAGGAGAAGATGGAGAAGGTATAGAGCTCCTCACAGCAAAAGGTGAAGTGGTAAAAGTCCCAAAATCAAACATAGCAGAAATAATTCAGGAGAGCAAGTCCCTTATGCCAGAAGAGTTAAGGGAATACATCACAGTGAAGGACTACCAAGACATAGTGGCGTATATGCTGCTTCAGAAGGGATAAAAAACCGTTCCAACCGTTTAAACGGTTTAAACAGCTTGAACGGCTTGAACTGTTAATTTATCGGAGGTAAAAGAATGAACGGAAAAAAAAGGATTGGTCAATTTGGCAGCGTAATAATAACCCTATTTATTATCTATTTGCTGATTAAATGGGGGATACCTTTTATCTCAAGAAAGATAACAGGTATGGATTTCCCGCTCCCTGTCCCGGGGACACTGATGATATTCTACATGGTATTAATACTTATAGCCACATTCATATACATAACATCGTCAGAAGAAAAACTAAAAGAATTTCTGAAACCGATACAAAAGATGTTAAAAGGCGAATATGGCAACAATACACGACTGATAACACTGACCATAATTCCATTAATAGCAGGCTTTAATGTATACAGCATTGCAGTTCCAAAAATCAGTTCACCAATATCATTAAGAATACAGCATCCATCATCAAACTTTCCAAAACAATTTGAAATGGCAAAAAACCCAATAGAAAATCCCACTGAAGCAGATATAAACAAATTTATAGAGCAGGTAAAGAATAACAGTGTTGAATTCATCCCACAGGCAAAGATGCCCCCTGGAGGTATAGACTTTATCCCCTTACAGCCTGTCCAGACATTCCTGAAGGAACTAAAGGAAGGAAAGGTTGATAAAGAGAAGGCAAAATTGGCATTAAGGGAAAAAAACCTCTTTGAAGGAAGGATACTTTATGAAATAAACTGTCGCCCATGTCATGGTGACAGTGTAGCAGGAGACGGACCTATGGCAGATGGATTCAAATTAAGACCTATAAATTTTACAGACAATGGGACAATAGAAACAGTAGTAGAGGGATACACATTCTGGAGGGTAAGCACAGGGGGGAGGGGACTACCGAAGGAGGCAACACCATGGGATTCAGCCATGCCTGTATGGCAGCTTGATTTAACAGAAGACCAGAGATGGAAAATTATAATGGCAGAATATGACCTTGCCCAGAAAACAGCAAGGATGCCTGAAAAGGCTGCTGAGGCAAAAAAAGAATAACAAGAAAAAGATATTAGCCACAGATTTACACAGATAAACACAGATAAAAAAGACCTTTAAAAAGATTTTAGTCTGTGAAAGTCTGTGGTAAAAAAATGGAAGTGGAATTTTTAAAGGGGGGGAATAATGAAAAGGAATTTTTTATCTGTTTTTTTACTGCTTACTGTTTACTGCTTACTGCTTACTGTGGCAGATGCCGGAGATGCACCTACAAAACCAAAGATTCCAAATACACCTGAAGCGGTTGAAGCAGGGAAAAAGATATATTTTAAGAGGTGCAGCTTCTGTCATGGACTTGAAGGTAAAGGTGATGGGCCTGTATCTGAACAGATTCTTCCAAGACCCCGTGATTTTACAACAGGGTTGTTTAAGTTGAGGACAACCGTTAGCGGAGAGCTGCCCGTTGATGAAGACCTATTCAGGGTAATCAGCAGGGGATTACCTGGCTCCGCCATGCAGCCCTTTGATATTGACAAAATAAAGAGCGGTTTGACAGAGGAAGAACGATGGCAGGTAATTTATTATATAAAGATATTTTCAGAGGATTTTAAAGACCCTGATAGAGATCCCACTAAACAATTGGTCAAGGTCTCAAAGCAGATTTCCTCATCACCCGAGAGCATTGCAAAGGGTAAGGAGCTTTTTCAGAAGATGAAATGCTGGGAGTGTCATGGAGAAAGTAGCAGGGGAAATGGACCAAATGCACCGAGATTAAAGACAAAGGATGGAAAGAATGACCCTATTTTACCTGCCGACCTTTCTAAGTTCTGGAGATATAAGGGAGGCAGTACAGTTAATGATGTGTATATGAGATTCAACACCGGATTAAATGGAACACCGATGCCCTCCTTTACAGATTCTCTGAGTGACGAGGAGCGGTGGCATCTGGCGAACTATATAGTATCCCTTCAAAAGACAGAGATTAAAGAGGGTGTTCTCAAGGCAAAACTTATAAAAGGGGATATACCAATTGATACAGAAAACCCTGTATGGAATAGTGCAGAGCCGGTAGATATAATGATGTCAGGGCAGGTGGTTGTAGCGCCTCGATGGGAAAACCACTCTATAGATTTAGTAACAGTGAGGGCTGTTTACAATGATAAGGAAATTGGATTTCTCTTTGAGTGGAGTGACCGCTTTAAGGATACGGCACATAAAAAGGAGATGGAGGTAAACTTTGAAGCATATCAGTCATCTCTGTCTGCAAAACCTGCGGGGTATCATTCCTATATAAAGCCTCTGGAGATACCGAGAGATACAGGGAATTTCAGGGATTCCATTGCGATTCAGTTCCCTGTAAAACCGTTAGAGGGGACAGAAAAGCCCCATTTCGTTAGAGGGGATTCCAACAAGGGAGTTAATCTCTGGGTATGGAAATCAGACCTTCAGGAAGATGGCAAGCCTCCAGTGGAAGACTCAAATGTAAATGGGTTTAAAAAACAATTTACATCACAACCTCAGGATGGACAGCAGGTTAAAGGGGTGGGTGTATGGAAGGATGGTTTATGGAAGGTGGTTATGGTCAGACCTCTGACCACAACTGATAAAAACGATATTCAGTTTGAAAAGGGGAAGTTTATTCCCTTTGCATTGAATGCATGGGATGGCTCAAATGGTGAACATGGGTTGGCAATGTCGGTATCTTCGTGGAACTATATCCTCCTCGAAACCTCAACCCCACCTCATGTTTACCTATATGCCTTTCTCAGTATGGCTGTAGTTGGTGGAGTAGAGGTGTGGCTGGTGAGGAGGAAGCAATGAGTAACGAGCAATGAGCAATGAGTCTTATTACTCGTTACTCATTGCTTTTAATTTTGGAAAGGAGGTGAAAAAATGAAAAGGTTTAGCAGCTTGTTTTTTGTATCCTGCCTTGCAGCATCAATATGGACAGGAGCAGCTTATGCCTATGATGAAGTTGATGTGGCTGATGGCGGGTCAATCATGGGGCATGTGATATGGAAGGGTGGTACTGTGCCAAAGCTTGACCCTGTTAAGGTGCAGAAGAATCAGGATGTCTGCGGTAATGAAAAGCCCTCTGAGGCATTAACCGTTGGTAAGGATGGCGGTGTAAAGTTCGCTGTGGGGTATATAGAGAAGATTGAAAAGGGTAAGAAGATTGTGCGAGGGCAGAGCACACTCATGACTCAGAAGAATTGTATGTTTGGTCCCCATGTCTTTACAATAGTTAAAGGGACAGACCTGGATATCCTGAATTTTGACCCTGTCCTTCACAATATCAACACTGCGATTGGCGGGATACAGCTCTTTAATAAAGGTCAACCCAACAAGGACACGACTGTTACAATCAGGATGAGAAAGGTCGGACAGGTAGCTGTAACCTGCGATTCACATACCCACATGCAGAGTTACTTCTCCATCTTTGACCACCCCTATCATGCGGTGACTGATGATAATGGAGTATTTACCATTGATAATGTCCCGCTGGGAAAATATACTGTAAAGGTATGGCATGAGAGCTGGAAGGTTACAGGCAAGGATGATGACGGCAGACTTATTTATGATAAGCCTGTGGAGTTGAGTCAGGAGGTAACAGTCCCTGCAAAAGGCACTGCCCATGTTAACTTTGAATTAAAGTAAAAACTGTTTGAACGGTTTAAACGGTTTAAGCAGTTTAATAAGGAAGTATCAGATGAAAAAGTTAATGTTTTTTCTGGTTGCTGCTGTTGCTATTGCAGGGTTTATAGTAAGTCCGGCAATGGCATTTAAGCCTGGACTCCCTATAATTACAGTTTCTGCAGTAGAAAGCAAGTAAAATTGGATTTTGTTTGGGGTGGGCAATGCCCACCCCGAATTATTAAATCTTTGACAGGATTTAGGGGGAAATTATTGTGCGGGATTTCATACATATTGGGCTATAATGCACACTTTATGCTATCCACCTCCTTTTGCTTATCAAAAAAACAATAATTTCAATAAGTTAAGGCTCAAAATACCCCCATATCCTATTATTTTTGAGATTAAACATCTAATCAACAGGAATCAACAGAGGATAACTCTCTGTAAATATTGAATTTGCCTCAATTTTAAGCCCTTTTCTGTGGCTTGAATCTGGCATGGAAAATGCATTAACTATAGCTGAAATATAATGTCTTTCTAAATTATGTATAAAAAAGTTACAAAAAATATGCAAAATACTGGAAGCAAAATACAAGAAGTCAGAGACAAGAAGTCAGAGGTAAGATGTTATCTTGCCTCTTTGTTTTTGCTTCTTGTTTCTTGCTTCTTGCTTCTCTCAAGTTCAGCGGTTGCAGGCGAATCTGCTCCAACCGTTACTTATTCATCCACCATTAAGGGCGGTTTCTCTGTGCCTGTCCATGTTGCCGTTGATAATAAGGCAAATATTTATGTAACCGACCCCAGAAATCAACGCGTTCATAAATTCAATCCCCTCGGTGACCTTAAGCTAACTATTAAAGGGATTTCCATTCCCCTTGGAGTGGCAGTAGATGGCCAGGGGAATATATATGTTGGTGATGACAGCAATGACAATGTCTCTATTTTTGATTCTACTGGTAAATTTCTTCGCAAACTCGGTAAGGGTAATGGCGAGTTCGTTATGCCAAATGACATTGCCATTGATTCATCCACAGGCAGAATATATGTTACCGATTCAAAGGCAAATCTGGTCAAGGTTTACAATTTTGAAGGAACCCTTGCCTTTACCATCAGTGATATTCTCTTTCCAACAGGTATTCATGTTGATTCTCAAAAAGGGGAGTTGCTGATAGTTGACCTTATCAACTCACAGGTAAAGGTCTTTGACCTGTCAGGGAAATTTCTTAGAAGTTTTGGTTCAGACGGTGTTGGTACCGGTCTTTTGAGCAGCCCCCAGGGTTTGACTGTTGATAAGATGGGGAATATATATGTGGTGGATTCATACAAAGGATGGGTTCAGGTCTTTGACTCTGATGGAAACAGCATTTCCTTTGTTGGAAGCGGTGACCTCTGGACACCGATAGATGTGGTAATTGACTCTTATGATAGACTTATCGTTACATCTTCTTCTGATGGCAAGTTAGTGCTTTACAGCATTAGCGGCAGCACTCTTCCATCCAACTGGAATGATGATTCCCTATTACCTGATAGTGATGGTGATGGAATGCCTGATGCGTGGGAAGAGGCAAATGGACTCAATCCGAATCTTGATGATGCATCTCTTGATTCTGATAACGATGGTCTTACAAATCTTCAGGAATATTTAGCCGGCACAGACCCCAATAATGCTGATACAGACGGCGATGGTTTAAAAGATGGGGTTGACCCGAGCCCGGGGATGGCTAATAATAATAACCCATCGGCAAATGCAGGTACTGATATGGTATCTGACCCTGCTATTATTACTCTTGATGGGAGCGGCAGCAGAGACCCAAATTCCCTGTCTCTTACTTATAACTGGACCGAGAGTGGGACGAATCCTGCAAAAGTAACCTTCTCGGATAATGGGACAGTAACAGCAGTTAGCCCCACACTTATTGCTGCAAAGGCAGGGGATTATAAATTTACCCTTACGGTTAAGAACAGTTATTTTGAGAGTAAGCCTGATGATGTCCTAATTACAATCAGAAATATCACTCCGACAGCTTATGCCGGGATAGACCAGACTGTGGGTGTTAACACACAGGTAAATCTTGATGGGTCGTGGAGTACGGATGCCAATGGAGATATGCTCACATATAAATGGACACAGGTATCAGGACATCAGGTAACACTTGTTGGAGGCGGAAAGAACAGTGCAAGTTTTACCCCTCAGGAATCAGGGGTATATACCTTCAGTCTTACAGTGAGTGATGGTGTAAATACCAGTGCAGCAGATGAGATAAACATAACAGTTAATGGAACTAATACTGTCCCTGTGGCAGATGCAGGTGATACTCAGGTTGTTTATTTACCTATAACAGTAACCCTGGACGGGTCAAGGAGTATTGATGGTAATGGCGACCAATTGACATATGTATGGAAGCTTTTATCAGGTCCAAAGGATGCTGCGTTATCCAATGCCACCGCTCAGAGCCCCACATGGACAACAGATACCCCAGGTATTTATACCTTTGCTCTGACTGTTTCGGATGGGAAAGATACAAGCCTCTCTGATTATGTGAATATTACGGTAAATGACAGCGGGCATATAGTCCCTGTTGCAAATGCAGGTGCAGACCAGAAAACGGTAATTTATGCAACGGTTACACTGGGAGGAGGGATGAGCTATGACGAAGATAATTCCCCATCTTCCCTTACATATAAATGGACACAGGTTTTCGGAGTTACTGTCTTTCTTAGTGATTCTTTTAGTATGACCCCCACATTTGTTTCAATCTATGAAGGCGTGCTGAGATTTCAACTCACTGTAAGCGATGGGCTATATACCAGTCTTTCCGATGAAGTGGAGATAACGGTGGCAGGCAGTAACACACCTCCGGCAGCAGATGCGGGTAAGGACCAGACAGGTGTAGTAGGTACACCCATCAAACTTGATGGAACCGGGAGTATGGATGAGGATGGAAATAAACTGACCTATCAGTGGACGCAGACAATGGGGGCATCAGTAACACTCTCTGATATATACTCAAAAGAGCCTACCTTTACACCTGCACAATCAGGTATCTATGAATTCATTCTCGTGGTAAAAGACAATATTGCCTTTAGCTCCGATACGGTTACCATAACAGTCAATGATAAGGAGAACTCCCTGCCTGCTGCCAATGCAGGAAAGGACAGGATTGCAGAGGTTAACTCTACGGCAATGCTTGATGGTGGCGGGAGTGATGCCGATGGGGACCCGATAAAATACAAATGGCAATTCGTATCTGGTCCACAAACTGTGACCCTTTCCAATTCAGACGCAGCCAATCCTACCTTTATGCCGGAGGTTACAGGGAATTACATATTCAGGCTTACCGTCCATGATAAAAAAGGTAAAAGCAAACCTGATGATGTCCAGATTTCAGTGGTTTTGGCAGGGGCTATTGTATTCAATGTTAAAGATGGAGAAGACAATCTCCTCACGGCTGCTGACTTATCCACATATCCATGGGTTGACCTCTTAGTTCCTTATGGGGCAATAAGCGAGAGTATGGATATAGCAATCGCAGAAGATAATAACCCACCTTCCCCGCCGGAAGGAATAAAGATGCTGAAGACTGTCCTTGATTTTACCCCTGATGGTGCAAAATTTAATTCAAAACTTACCGTAAGGATTCCATATAACCAGACCCAGTTGGCTGAGGCAGGCATAAAAGACCCTGCGTTTCTTAAGGTATACACTTATAACAAAGAGACGCAAATGTGGGAGGAGATTACCCCTACCAATATTAATGAAGATAGTCAATATATTGAATTTGAGACAGACCACTTTTCTATCTATGGACTTGGAAGCCCTGAAAAGACCGGAAGCTATGTGGACACGGGTGGATCAAATGAAAATATCTCTCCTGTAATTGAACCTCCGGCAAATAATACTGGTGGCGGCAGCAGCAGCAGTAACTGGTGTTTCATTGCCACAGCATCATACGGCTCTTATCTCCATCCCCATGTAAAGCTCTTCAGGGAATTCAGAGATAGGTATCTCCTCCCTTATAGTGCGGGGAGATACTTTGTCCTGACCTATTATCACTACAGTCCTCCTGTGGCGGATATAATCGCAGAGCATTGGACACTGAAGGTTTTAACAAGAGTTATTCTATTTCCATTTTTATTAATTTCAGCCTTTTTTGTAAAAACTACAGTAATACAAAAGATATTTGTTATTATTGTAATTGTTGGTATAATATGCAGGAAAAAAATAATGAATTTTGAATTAAAAAATTAGGGAAAGAATGAAACCACAGATAAACACAGATGAACACAGATAAAGAATTTCTTTACAAAGAATTAACTGGGGAAATAATAGAGGCATCATATAATGTTCATAATGGTCTGGGTTGTGGGTTACTTGAAAAGATATATGAGAATTCACTTGCATGGGAAATAGAATTAAGAAAGAGGAAAGTTTCTTCACAGAGAGAATTTAGAGTAATTTATAGAAATAAGGAGGTAGGTGTGTATTACGCTGATTTAGTGATTGAAGACAAAGTAATAGTTGAAATAAAGTCAGTGGAAAAAATAGATAATGTTCACCGTGCCCAATTATTAAATTATCTAAGAATTTCTGGGTTAAAGGTTGGGTTGATTATAAATTTTGCCAGACCTAAATTAGAATACGAAAGATTAGTAGTATAAACTGTGTTTATCTGTGTTCATCTGTGGTTAATGCATAATTAAGGTAGTTATGAATTGCGAATTTTAAAAATTAAAAATTCTTAAGGAGGATACGAAAGGTGAAGAACTTATATTTATTTGGAGTGCGAAAACTTGCTTTCGCTTTCAAAAGCGGTAGCAAGCTACCGCACTCCATAGGGGCTGCACTTGCACTCACACTGACACTTGCACTAACACCGACATTTGCATCAGTTGACCCCCCTCATTATAATCCAAACGGCACGAATGATATTGATGGTGATGGTGATATAGATGCTGCTTTTTACTGTAATGACTGTCATAAATACAGGATGGGCAGTTCCTCATCTGTTACAGATTCAGACACTATTATTACAGACCTTCCGGAACTCTGTATGCAGTGCCACAATCCTGCCGGCAGGGCAAAGGAAAAATTCTTTGCCAGGATTGACCAATCCCAGATAGGAACAAAAGGAACAACTCACAGATTTGATTCTGAAGGACTGCAATATGTCAAGTTGTGGAAACCCATGGATAGTACGGGAAAGGTAAGAATATATTTTGACAGCTCCGGGAATAAGTCTGTATATACAGGCAACTTTGACACAGAGAATGAGATGGAATATGAGTTTGAGATTGTTGCCCAGGGGGATGTGGGTGTGGCGACATTTAAATATAGGTGCCGCACAAGGAGTAAGCCTCAGCCCACCAATAGCACCCACCCGCTTAATACCCCTGTATGGGACCGTGATGCGGACTGGAGCGGCTGGACATCGGCTTATACTACAGGTGCAAGCATTCCCTTAAACGACTCAATCTGCAGCGGTGATGTGGGTATCTCTCTATCATTTGAGAATGGCTTAGGAAGCCCAAACTCCTTTGATGCAGGAACCTCAGGGAAGGTTTATGTAAAACTCCTTAATAGTCCGAGTGATGATAATATGAAGCTGAGGGTAACGAATAACAAAATAAACTGTTCTGTTTGCCACAACCAGCATTCTATGCAGCTTGACCGCCCATACTTAAGGGCTGGCAATGTGGGGAATGCACTCTGTAAGCACTGCCATGATGACAGGGATAGGAGTCATTATATACTGGAGATGGGGACTGCTGATGATGATGATAATAATGATGGGGACCCAGACCCTAATGAAGCCCAGCTCACAACTTCTCTAACCGATGTATCAAAGAACTGGACAGTAGATCAGTGGAAGGGAAAGTGGGTCTATTTTCAGAAGAACTTCAAAGGTGTATCAGATGTTAGTGCCATAGAAATTCCGTTTGACGAATCTAATCCAACCGGCTATGGGGGCTTTTATCGTAAGATCACCTCCAATGATTCAAATACCCTTGAATGGGATGATACCACCATGTATTTAAATGGTGCATTAAATGCCAAAGTAGAGAATACTCTCAGATACAGGATTGTAGATATCAATAATTACAGCAGTCATCCTGTTGGCATTAAATACTCAGAGATGGATTTTGAGACCCGTTTCAATTCTGATATAAAACCTCTGCCGCTTGATGACAATGGAACCCCCTCAGATACGAGTGATGACACTGTCCAGTGTATGACCTGCCATAGCCCACATTTTACACATTCAATAGATACAGAAGGGGGTGCTGCAACAGAAGCGACAATAGGGTCAGGAACACCATCATTATATTATTATCTTAAAGACACAAATATGAATAGGACACCTGGGACAGTAACCGGATATGAGCTAAGGATAAGAAACGAATATAGAGCAGGAGGTGTAAGTAATCCAAACTGGCGAAGGAAGAGGGCTATAGACTCTTTTGAAGATACAAATAACGATAATATTGCTGATAAAGTTGTATTTACTGAACCCCTCGCTTACCCTATAGAAGCAGGTGATGTTTATGAGATTGTTAATCTTAATAATGATATAGATGGTGACGGTTATCTTTTAAGGAAGCTGAATGGGTATAAAGATGGGTATATAAATAAAGATTTTACAAATATTGATGATGATAAAGTAATCTGTAAGACCTGCCATAAATATAAAAACCATTTTGGAGATGAGACTGTCGGCGGGTATGCCAGAAGCTGCATGGATTGTCATACACCGCACAATACTACCAATAGATTCCTTTTAAAAGAGGTAATAAATAACCGTGAAGTCCGCATAAGGCCAGGGGATAACTATGTAAACTCCTCCCGCACAGGTGTCTGTCAGGTATGCCATACCCAGACAAAACACTGGAGGAACGATGTAGACAATGGGACAGGAGATACTTCAGCCCATTATGCGGAAGGGTGTCCTCAGTGCCACCAGCATGATAGTGAGGAGAGGAGCTGGATTTATATATGTAAGACCTGTCATGGATACCCGCCTGTGCCAAGAGGAACTATTGTGGATAAGAAGGGTAATATCCATACTTCCACTACAGTTGGCTCACTTGACAGTTCAGGTAGCAATCCCTGCACCGATAGTACAGGTGATAACCCTTGTACGCAATATAACAACTTCAATGACAATGTACTGCGTTCATCCTACCGTGTTGAGGATTATGAAGGTGGAGGAGGTGCCCACCTTGTCCATGTGGTAGGAAAAGGACAGGAATTTGAATGTAAGGTTTGCCATGGACATATTGGTTATGGATTTGAGCATGGCGGCAGCGTGGGCAGAAAAATGACTAATCGCATTTCTCAAGAAGATATCAGGAGCAGGGTTACCTTCAATTTCCAGCTTGATTATAGTTTCAATGAACGGTTAGAAACAAAACTTGGGTATCATGAAATAGAGCCACCTGTCTATCCTAAGTTTTATAATAGAGAGGCAGGGTTTTCAGGTGTTTATATGAATCGTTTGCCCCTCGATGCCACAGGTGGTTATGGTCCCGGTCCTATTGACATAGGGGGTTATAACCCTTATGACTATACTCCTCCGATAGATACGATATCCGGAGCCGTTCCTATCCCTGCTGATAAGCATGAATGTTATGTGGGATGTCATAATCCGAGGAGGCTCTATATGCAGACTGAGCCGGAATCTGATATGTTAGATACAGCAGAAAACTCGGTTGTATATGGAAGTGATAGAAAACGATATCGCTCTATTTTAGGGCATACATCAGGGGCAATCAATAGACCTGTAACAGGAGAAAACTGGGCGACTTATTGGGAAGCAGTAGGAACAACAACTGAAGATGAGAACTGGGAAAGCGGAAAAAATTATGTAGCCTCAGATAGAAAGGATCCAATAGATATCGATCCGGGATACGGAAACAAATTTATCTGGACATATACCGGGAGCCCTTATCAGGAACAGATTACCGGACCGAGAGATGAAAACCCCGATGTGCCCTGTGCAAAATGCCATGACGCACAAGGGACCATCATGCAGGGGAATGAGGACAATCCACCTATTTATAAAGATGTCAAATATATCTCAAGTCATCCGGCGGATGTTGGTATCCGTACCGACTGTCTTGTCTGCCATGATTATTACAATGCAACAAAGCCGCATAAAAAGGGGACACCTTATCTGAATGAAAAAGACGGCGGCGCATCCATAGAATTTGATATTACCAATCCAGCATCCCTTGAGCCATTCTGTCTCTCCTGCCATGATAGTAATGGTGCTACTGATGGTAATACTGCTACAGGAAATCCCAAGAGGCCCTTCAGTAAAGAGACAGAAAGCTCCAATGAGGTTCCTGATGTAAAAGTAAGGTGGACAGGCTCAGCACACTCTGCAAATATATCCTGTTTCGGTGATGGCGTGTCCAATGGATGTCACGGTAATCCCATGGGCTCTGCAAAACGGGCACTCCTCGCACCTTATAATGACTCAGTAGGAGAGGAGCAGAAATACTTCTGCTTCAACTGCCATGGGAATAATCGCGACAGGCTCACCCTTGCACCTAATATACAGGACCAAATCCAGAAAAAAGATGTGTCAGGCGGCAGCGGTCATCCAATCCCTGCTGCTGGTGAGCCATGGTACCACAAGCGCAAAGAGTCTATAATTGTGAGTAATAGGCATTCAGAATGTATAGACTGCCATGACCCTATGGGTGATAGGAGCACCCACAGGCTGCATTCGCGGAGATATGTAGATATTGACGGGAATCCCTGGAATCCTAATAAGGATGTAGTGGACTCAACACATCCTATGTGGGGAGGGGATTCAACTACAAATTATGTCCGGCAGCCCTATGTATATGAGGTATGTTTACGCTGTCATGGACCGAATTATGCAACATTCTTTAAAGATTATATGCCCTTCCCTCAGGTTGCAAAAGACAGGGTCGGGATGGATGGGCATTTCAGTGACAAGAGGAAGGAGTTTGACCCAAGGTCCAATCAGTTTGCAGATTATCCAGCAAGCGGGAACCTCGGCGCAAATACAGCTTATCATCCTGTAGCTGTTCCGGGCAGAAATGCAACAGACCCGCTATACAGACAATTACAGGAGGCACTTGATTTAACCTCTGTGGATGATTTAAAGACACAAACCATTCAGTGTCCGGACTGCCATAATAACAATTATCTGGGGCAATCAAGCACAGGGTTGAGGGGACCTGTAACCTACTCCAACCGTCGTACTTATGATGGCGTTCGTGTATTCTCAACTGATAAAGCACCTGCGGTTATAAATACCCCCAATACCTTCAGCAATACAGATAACAGGCAGGATGACAAGAGGATTGGTCCCCATGGCTCAACAAATGAAAGAATCTTAAGGGCGCCTTATAATACAAATGTCTATTACACAAGACAGGCGAGGGGCGATTATGGTGCGTTGGGAACTGGCACTGCAGCGACACAGTGGTTTACACTCTGTTTCCTCTGTCATAAAGAGAGTATTTTATTAGAAACGAATGGTGGAGCAGCAGGGACAAACTTTGGCGGGACCGGCAATGGATGGTGGACAGCAAATCTCCATGCAGAGCATCTGTCCGCACCAACCTACTCAGGCAGTGAGGGTGGACAGGCTGTCTGCCATGAATGTCATCATAATGTCCACAGTAATGTTGAAGCACAGAATACCATTTATGGAGATGGACTCGGCGGTATGCTCCCGCCTGATGACCATGATGGAATACTTGATGGCGTTTCATCCACACATCTATTGAACTTTGCCCCATCGGTTCAGGGTGCTACTGCACTCAAGCCGAGGTGGTATTACGACGGAGAATATTACAGATGCGATATGTACTGCCACGGTGCAAATATGAATTATTGCTGGTATAAACATGGTCCGTCAGGTAGTCAGCAGGCAGGGAGTATATCCCAGTGGTGTGAGGATGATTAACTTTGGAGTGCGAGAGCTTGCTCTCGCTTTCCTACTTAACTTTGGAGTGCGAGAGCTTGCTCTCGCTTTCGAAAGCGGTAGCAAGCTACCGCACTCCAAAGGGGAGATGGTTCTTATACCGGAGGGGAAGTTTATGATGGGAAGTCGTGGAGAAGGTGGAGATGAAGGTATATTAGGAGTGGATGTGGGGGTTGACCAACTTCCACAGAGGGAGGTCTTCTTGAAGGTTTTTTATATAGACAAATATGAGGTTACTGTCCAAGAGTATAAAGAGTTTGCAAAGGCAACAGGTCATCCCCTTCCCGGTCTTTTGACAGGTGAAATGCCTGAAAATGTGAAAGAATGGGCAGTTAAATATCCTCCTATAGAGGCTCATTTTCCAATCAATGATGTAACTAATATGGATGCTGAAGCTTACTGTTCATGGGCAGGTAAAAGACTCCCTACTGAAGAGGAGTGGGAGAAGGCAGCAAGGGGGACGGATGGGAGATTATACCCGTGGGGAAATGATAAAACAGTTGGAAAGGCAAATACTATAGAATGGTCAAAGGAAAAGGTGGCTGCTGTTGCTGTCGGGAGTTTTCCGACAGATGTGAGTCCTTACGGGGTTTACGATATGGCTGGAAATATCATGGAATGGACATCCTCATGGTATGAAGCATATCCGGGTAGCACACTAAAACGACCGCAATTTGGAAAGAAGTATAAAGTTATGAAAGGCGGGGCATGGATGGGACCTATGATACCTTTTACAAGGACAGCTCATCGGTATGCAGCGGGTGTTACAGAGAGAAACCACCACCCGCACTTTGGCTTTAGGTGTGTAAAATAATGTGGAGTGCGAAAGCTTGCTTTCGCTTTCTTTGGAGTGCGGGAGCTCGCTCTCGCTTTTGAATATGTCAGATTGGGGACATAGTCCAGTTCATCGTTTAACTGAAGCAGGTGCTTATATGGTTACAGCAGGAACATATAAAAAACTATCAATATTTAATGAACATAAAAAACTTACTCTTGTTAGAGATACCATGTTGTCTTTAGCAGCATCGTATGGCTGGAATTTGCAAGCCTGGGCAATAATGACGAATCATTATCATTTTGTGGTTGTGGAGCAAAGCGAAAGTAAAAAGCATTCCAAAGCACTCCAAAAAATGATACAGCATTTACATTCTATTTCTGCTCGTGAAGTAAATGCAATGGATAATATGACAGGCCGCAAAGTATGGTTCCAATATTGGGATACCTATTTAACTTATGTAAAAAGTTATCTGGCAAGATTAAATTATGTCCATAACAATCCAGTGCATCATAAACTCGTTTTAAAAGCTGCTGATTATGAATGGTGTTCAGCCAGATGGTTTGAGGTAAAAGCAGATAAATCATTTTTTAAAACAGTGAGTAGTTTTAAAATCGATAGAGTAAATGTTAAGGATAACTTTTAATTTTGGAGTGCGGTAGCTTGCTACCGCTTTTGAAAGCGAAGGAGGTAAAAATTATGATTCGTAAATTATTACTTATTTCTTACTTCTTGCTTCTTGCTTCTTGCTTCTTCTTTGGAGTGCGAGAGCTTGCTCTCGCTTTTGAAAGCGAAGGCAAGCCTTCGCACTCCAAAGGTATGCTCCTCATCCCTGCCGGAGAATTTATCATGGGGAGTGGAGAGGGGGCTGGCCTGTCCCCGAAGTCTTTAATCGGGGAAAAAATTGGAATTGACTATGGAGTGGATGAAATTCCACAGAGAAAGGTCTTTGTCAAAGAGTTTTATATTGATAAATATGAAGTAACAAATGCCGAATACAAAGAATATCTTAATTATCTCGTTAAGAACAGGGTAAGTCTCCCCTTTTATGAGGATATAGGTATCCCTATTCCGGAGGATTGGAGATACCCGGAGAAGACAGAAGATGGGAAGATGGTGAAAAGATATGAAGATGAGAAAAACCTCTCAACCTCTCAACCTCTTAACCTCGCAACT